>Ga0207933_1000040_pt1 | contig 124750 bp, 103 predicted proteins | sample NGESurdeep092012_4_FD_184488 | JGI IMG/M metagenome (GOLD analysis project Ga0207933, IMG submission 184488) | Arctic peat soil microbial communities from Barrow, Alaska - NGEE Surface sample F53-3 deep-092012 (SPAdes) | ecosystem: Environmental > Terrestrial > Soil > Wetlands > Peat ... | reverse complement strand
ACGTAGATTCGCAAGGAAACCGCGGTTCCCTACGCTCGCGGTGAACCTCGCGCGGCGGCGGTGAAACGCCTGCGGTTTTCGCCATTTTTCACCATGCTGTTACCCTCCAAGACAACTGTGATCCCGAGCGCAGGTCGAGAGACCCGCGGTTTCCTGCGCCGTAACAGCCAGCCTATTTCTCACTCCATTCATCGCCCATGAAGCCAGCTGACTCAGCACCGAAGCTCTCCCGCAACGCCCTGGCCCATCTGCTGATGTTCGCCATGGTCGTCATCTGGGGAACGATGTTCGTGCTGGTGAAGGAGGCGCTAGCCTACATCGGCCCGCAGTGGTTCAACGCCCTGCGCATGGCGCTGGCATTTCTCTGCCTGGCACTCGTGTATCGCCGGCAGTGGAGCCGGCTGACGCGGGCGGCGTGGATCGCCGGGGCCGCCGCCGGGGGCGCCATGGCCGCTGGATTTTTCTTCCAGACCCAGGGGCTGCTCTATACCTCCGCCACCAACTCGGCGTTTCTGACCGCGCTGGTGGTCGTCTTCGTTCCCTTCCTGGCTAGCATTCCCGGACTGCGCCCCGCCGGCGGCGGACTGCCCTCAGCGCCGGCCTGGGCGGGGGCGCTTTTGGCGTTGCTGGGGGTGGCGCTGTTGACCACCCCCGCCCACACCCCCTGGCTGCGCCTGTTGCATAGCCTGAACCACGGCGACGTGCTCAGCCTGGCCTGTGCGGTGGGCTTTGCCTTGCAGATCATCGCACTGGACCGCGCAGCCGTCCGGGTACGCTTCGACCAGCTCACTCTGCTGCAGGTCGGCTTCGCCATGGTGTTTTTGACCGTGGCCGCACTGATCACCGAGCCTCCAGGAGCCCCCGCTCATTTCCTCGCCGCCGCGCGGCCGCTGCTCCATCCCATCGTGCTGCTGGCGCTGGCAGCGTCCGGAATCCTGGCCACCGCGCTGGCCTTCAGCGTGCAGACCTGGGCCCAGCAGGTAATCCCAGCCACCAACATTGCCATCATCGTCACGCTGGAGCCGGTCTTTGCCTGGCTGACGGCATTGCTCGTTCTCGGAGAGGGGCTGGATCTCCGCCGCACGCTGGGCGCACTGCTGGTAGTCTCCGGCATTCTGGCGGCGGAAATACTGCCCCGCTGGCGCGCGCGTCTCCAGCGAAGCTGACTTGACTGCCAGCGGCCCATTGGCGGAATTTTGCTGGCGTGAAGGGGAAAGTCTGGGAATATTGGCGGCTGCCTGCTACGTTTTCCCGCAATCCAGCGTCTAATCACTTGAGTCCCCCGGTGCCAGGTATTGCCGGGGCATTTTCATGAAGTCGATATACTGTTCTATTGTGGTTCCAACCAAATTTCTCACACGGCACTCCTACGAGGTTCGATCAAATACATGAAAGTCTGGCTAGATAAATTCCGCACGCGTCGACTCGCCTTTACCTTCGCCATTTTGGTGACACTGTCCGCCGGCATCCTCATCGGGTCCGTCATGGCCCACGGAGTGGATGGCAAAGAGGTACAGGTGGACAGCTCCAACGCCACGCCGCTACAGGTACCCAGTGCCGTCAATCTGTCGACGGCATTCACCAAGATCACCAAGGAAGTGGGTCCGGCAGTGGTGAACATCAACACCGTGTCGTACCCCAAGCAGCACGAACAGGGCGAAATGCAGGGTCCGGGCGAGAATGCGCCCGGCGGCGGGGAGAATAACCCCGACCAGGGAATGCAGAATTTCTTCAATCATTTCTTTGGCTTCGGCGGCCCTATGGGCCCCCAGGGAGAAGCTCCCGGCGGCGGTGAGCGCGAGGCGCTCGGCTCCGGTTACATTGTCAATTCCAACGGCTACATCATCACCAACTACCACGTCGTCGATAAGGCCAATAAGATCTGGGTCAAGCTGACTACCGACCCGATCGGCGATCAGGGACACATCGCCAAAGTGGTCGGCTTCGATAAGGCCACCGACATTGCCGTGCTGAAGATTAACGTTGGCCACCCGCTGCCGACCGTCAAGATGGGCAACTCCCAGGGCGCTCAAATCGGGGATTGGGTGCTGGCCATCGGCAGCCCGTTCGGGTTGAACCAGACCGTGACTGCCGGCATTATCTCCTCGAAAAACCGCTCCATCCAGGAAGGCCGCGGAGGTCCGGGCTCCGGCGAATTCCAGCACTTCCTGCAGACCGACGCCGCCATCAACCCCGGCAATTCCGGCGGACCGCTGCTCAATATGGACGGCCAGGTCATTGGCATGAACACCGCCATCTACACGCAGTCGGCGGGCAATGAGGGCATCGGCTTCGCCATGCCTTCCAACACCATCATCAGCGTCTATAACCAGCTCATCGGGCCGGAACATAAGGTCATCCGCGGGTCGATCGGCATCACCTTCCAACCCAACATTTCAAGCGCGGTGGCGCACGTCTACGGCTTCAAGAGCGGCGTCATCATCAGCTCCGTCCAGTCTGGGTTTCCGGCCGCGAATGCCGGCTTGAAGCCGGGCGACATCATCACCACGATCGACGGAAAGCCCGTCAACAGCGACAGTTTGATCCCGGACATTGCCGACCGCAAACCGGGCTCGACGGTCACGATCGGCTACATCCGCAACGGCAAGCATGAGACCGCCAGCGTGACCATCGCCAACCGCGCGAAGATGATCGCGGCGCTCAATGGCGGGGAGCAACCCGGCGAGTCGAACGGTCCCGGAGCGAACTCCAGCAGCAAGCTGGGCCTGACGGTCACCAACGTGCCGCAGGAAATACAGGATAAGGCTGGCATTACCGGCGGCGTTCTCATCCGTCAGGTCCGCACGGGATCGTTCGCTGACGGCCTGCAGGCGCTCACGCCTGGAATGGTGATCGTGCAGCTAAATAAACAGCCGATTGCCAACGCGCAGCAGTTCCAGCAGATGGTTTCCAAGCTGAAGTCGGGCGATGACGTGGTCTTTCTCGTGATCGATCCGCAACAACCGCAGGGCGGGAACCGTTATATCGGCGGCACGCTGCCCTAGTCGGTAATTCTTCGGCGGAAAAAGAGAACCTGGCGGGGAAGACAAGGCGAAACAGCCTCATTTCCCCGCTAGAGCCGTTGCTTCCCGGCACTTTAGTAATGCGCGAAGGGAGGTTTTTGAAGTTGCAGTTGATCCGGATAGGGTCTATTTTGTACACCATGCCGCTTTTTCGCCCATTCCGCTCTGTCTTGGGTGCCGGAGTTCTGGCGCTGGCTCTCCTGCTGACCGCGGGAGCGGCCACCCGCGCCAACGCGTCCCCCACTCATCGTCATCATCATGTGACGGTGCGGCATGGCAGACACCGCAGCGCTCACTACCGCCACACGCGGTATCGCCATCACCGGCGTCGGCATTCGACCATCGTGGGACAACGGGTGATGGATGCCGGACGCGCCACCCAGATTCAGCAGGCGTTAATCCAGGCCCATTACCTGAGCGGTAGCCCCAGCGGACAGTGGGATTCCGCAAGCCAGGCGGCTATGCGGAAATATCAGGCGGACAACGGGTGGCAGATCAAGATCACGCCCGACTCCCGCGCCCTGATCAAGCTGGGGCTCGGCCCGAAGCAGGACGAAGGCGAATATCCCTCGACGATTTCGGCCGTTTCCCGCCCTTCCGGCACCGCCCCGGCCGATCCGCTCCGCACCATGGCCAACTCGGAAATGCCATCGACCAATCAGGAGTGAGCGGTTTAGCAAACCTGCTATAGCAGCACCCGCTCCGGACCGACAAGGTCGCGCACGGTTTCCCGCCGCCGAATCAGGCGGTGCGTGGTCCCGTCCACCAGAACCTCCGCTGCGCGCGGGCGGGAATTGTAATTCGAGCTGAGCGACATGCCGTAGGCCCCGGCATCGAGCAACGCGAGATACTCCCCGGCGGCCATCTTCGGCAGTTCGCGGTCGCGGGCGAAAAAGTCTCCAGTTTCGCAAACCGGACCTACCACATCGACCCTGCGAGAGCGGGCCTTTTCCACGCGCCGCAACGGCAAAATAGCGTGATAGGCCTGATACAGCGCCGGGCGGATCAGGTCATTCATACCGGCATCAGTCACGACAAACGTCTTGCTGCCGTTGCGCTTTTCATAGAGCACGCGGGCCACCAACGCACCCGCCTGAGCGATTAGAAACCGGCCCGGCTCGAGCAGCAACTCGCCTTCGAATCCGGCCAGCGCAGTTTGAATGGCAAGCGCGTACTCCCGGACCGCCGCCGCCGGATCGAATCGTTTTATCTCTTCAAGTTTGTAGGAAATCCCCAGGCCGCCTCCGGCGTCGATGTGGCGAATCGAAATCCCCTGTGAGCCGAGTTCACGCACCAACTCACCAACCCGACGCAGCGCCTGGCCGAAAGGCTCGGCGCTTTGAATCTGCGAGCCGATGTGGACGCTCACGCCTACCGGATCGAGAAATTTGCTGCGAGCCGCATATTGGTAGAGCGCGTCTGCGGAGCGCATTTCGACGCCGAACTTGTGCTCGCTCATGCCGGTTGAGATATAGGGATGCGTCTCGGCAAACACATCGGGATTGACCCGCAGCGCAATGGAAGCCACCTTGCCAAGATGCCGCGCCCGCTGCTCCAGCAGGTCGAGCTCGCTCGCGCTTTCGACATTGAAGGCCAGGATTTGTGCGGCCAGCGCCGCGTCGATCTCCGCCACCGTCTTGCCGACACCAGAAAAAACCGTCCTTCGCAGGGAAGGCTTGGCCGCCAGGCGTACCCGCTCCAGCTCTCCCCCGGAAACAATGTCGAAGCCGGCGCCAAGCTCCCCCAGCAGGCGCAGAATCGACAGATTGGAGTTGGCCTTGACGGCATAGCAGACGGTATGGCGCATGCCGCGGAAAGCGTCGGCGAACAGCCGCAGCCGCTGGCGAAGGTTCGCCGCCGAATAGACATAGAGCGGGGTCCCGTATTCCCGCGCCAGCAGCGCCAACGGGACGCGATCGCACAACAGGTCGCGCTGTTGCGCGCCGCCATAATGAAACGGACGGACGGAGCTCATTCTGGCCGCCCTCAACGAGACTGCCCCGCGGTTGCGCTCAGGTGCTTCCGCCCGAGAAAGTTTCTCAAAATATCGGCGACCGTTCGCGCTTGTTCGAGCGGGGCGTAGTGGCCGGCATCAGCCAGCAGATGAAACTCGGAGCCGGGGACCCGGTCGGCGATGACACGCATCTCCGCTGGGGTGCTGCTTTGGTCTTCTCCGCCCGCAATCGCGCATACCGGGACACGGATGGTTTCGAGCGTCGGAACGGAGTCGGGCCGGGCCGCAAGGCCGCGTTGCACCGCCAGGATGGCGTCGAGCGTCACCGGCTCCATCATGGCCCGGGCAGCGGCCCGAATCTCCGGTTGTCGCCGCTGTGCCGTCTGTCCCACCAGCGTGTCCGCCATTTGATCGAAGAATTTCTCCAGGCCGCCCGGCTGCTGCGCCGCCTGCATCCATTCCTGGCGCTTCTCGCGATTGGCCGCCGAGTCCGGCTGGGGCTTGGCGCAGATGGGCGCCATCGCCTCGACGTCGGTAGGAAAACGGCGCCAGTATTCGTAGAGCACATAGCCGCCGATCGAGCAGCCGACAAACGCCGCGCGTTCGACCTGCATCGCTCGCAGCACGGCGTGAACATCTTCCGCCAGCGTTTCCATGGTGATGCCCCCGCCTAGCGTAGAGCGACCATGCCCGCGGAAGTCCATCAAAATGAGCCGATAGCGATCCTCCAGCAGACTGGCCACCGGCAGCCAGAAGGCGTGATCGGCCGGGGTGGGATGCAGCAGGACGACATCCGGCCCCCTTCCGATAGCGGTCGAAAACAGCCGCGCTCCGTCGCGTTCGATCTCCACGTGCCGCACCCCGAAAAGGAAACGTCTTTCTCGAATGATAAACGGAGATTGCAAACGGAAAATGCTGGCGGGCGACTGGCGACTGGAACCAGGACGGTCCGTTGCCGCTGGACTTGAAAAAGCAGGGCACCGGCGCGCCAGTGGAGTAGCGGGGCCGCAGTGGAACGCAGCCCCTCGGTTGCGTTCTTGCTCCGCAAGAACTTCGCTCCGGATAACAGATGTTTTCGCGTTGCAGAATCGCTTCAGCGCGGCTGCGGATTCTGGTTTACCGGAAACGGCTCGACCGGCATCGGAAAGACTTCTTCCGGAATCAGCAGCCAGGCGATGACGTACGCGATCTCCGTCAAGGGGAACAGTACTACCGCAAGAATGACCGCCAGAATGCGCGTCGCCGTCAGATCCCATCCGTAGCGCAGATAAATGGCGGCGCATACACCACCGATCATCCGCAGGCCGCGAGGCCGGTACATGGTGCTGAAGGGCGACGCGGTATAGAGATTCGGGTTCGCCGGAGCGCCGCAACTGGCGCAGAAGTTTGCGCCCGCCGGCAAGGGCTGTCCGCATTTGTGACAAAACATAATCGTTCCTCCTGATGGCGCGCCGCCAGCCTGGGATGGCTTGCCATCGTCGAATTCCGCCTGCACCACTGTATACGAAAGCGGCTGCCGGGGGGTTCCCTGGGCGAGACGGCGGCGGGGGACTATTTCCCCTTGTATGGGGATTGTTCATATTTTTGGGCCGTCTCAGCCTGGCTGGAGTCCGGGCCCATCGCGTCGACAGCCTGGTACTGGTGTTTCGCCGCGGCGCGGTTGCCCAGCAGGTCTTCCATCTCCCCGGCACGCAAGTGGGCGCGGCGCTGCATCAGCGGAGAGGCAGTCGGCTCAGCCGCCGCCGACTGGTATGCCTGGGACGCCAAACCGATCTTGCGCTGTCCTCGGGCCGCCTCGGCCAGGCCATAATAGGCCATCTCCAGATGCGGATTGAAATAGTAGCCGGGCGCCTTGGCCCGGGCGACCAGCGCCTGGTAGGCGGCGACGGCGCGCATTCCCGTACCGGAGTCTTTCAGCAGATTGGCCTGCTCGAGCGAGAAGAGGAAGTTGTGCGGATACTGCTGGTGCAGTCCGTCCATGACCTGGATCGCCTGCCGATATTTCGCTTCGCGGCGAAGGAAAATAGCCAGCGCGGTGCGAGCGGCGACGGAATTGATGATGCCCTTGCGACCGACCCGGCGCAGATCGCGAATGCCTTTCGATTTCGAGCCGTGAATGCCCACAATGCCGGCCAGCAATTTGAAGGGGAACGACAGGTTGCCCAGCACATAATCGTGAACCCCAACCACCAGGTAACAATCGATGTATTTCGGGTCATGCTTCAGCACCTGGTCATCATCGTTGCGCGCCGTCAAGGCCATTTTGAGCGCGGCGATATATTTCTTTTCGACCATGCCGACGTAGACGGTCTCGAGGCTGGTGGCGTATCCGCGGGCAAACAGCGCGTCCACATCGTTGGGGTTGGCGCGCAGCTTGTCATTGCTTAACTGGATGGCGCGGTTGTAGAGCGCCGTTATCCGCGTCCGCACCTGCATGTTTTCGACCGCCGGATGCTTGCCCGACAGGAACCCGTCCTGCACGTACAAGGTGGTGTTCAGCAGGTCGAGCCGGTAGAGTTCCTGAAACACGGCATTGTTCAGCAGGTAGCCGGCGGCCATGGGATCTGTGGGATGCACGGCGGCAATTTTCTGAAAGCGCTTGGCCGCGCCGGCATAATCCATATCGTAGAAATGCTGGAAAGCGTCCTGGACCGCGGGAGTCAGATTCAGGGGATCGGTGTCGGTGCCGTTCGGCGCGGTGACGACAGCGTGGGCGCCGAGAACAACGACGCAGAGGAAGGCGGCCAGCAGGCAACAAAAACGGTGTCGGGTTGAAAACGCTGGTCGCTCGACTGCCTCCTTGCTGCGCAAGGACAGCGCTGGGGATGAAAATTGTTTCCCTACCGCGATCGATTCCGGAAAATTGCGGCGACGCGATCCATTCCTGGCAAAAAGAAACATAGTCGTTGGATGAACCATACCAGCTTTGGGTTCCGCCGTTCCAGGCTTTCAGGCTGCGGCTGCATGGTCTAAGCTGGATGGCATGACGCGAGTCGAACTATTGCGTTCGCTAATTCGCCAGGCGAAAACCAACGGATTTGAGTTTCGCCGATGGTATACATCGCGAATGGCGCTGCCCTGGATCAGCTTCGATGCCGCCACCCAGGCACTGGCCAATCAGAGGCGCTACTATGCGCTGCTGTTCGAGCATGAATTCGCCCAGGCCTTCTGGCGCGAAGGCACCAACATGACCTTCGTCGTGCCCAATTCCAGTTTTGAGCGAGTGTCGAAAGATGGCACCGTCAAGGTGGTGACGCGACGCGGCCATACTCGGCGCGCCGTCAAGGCCGACGCCTGGCGCTACCATCTAAAGGCGATGGCGGTTACCGACGAGCCCCTGCGCTACATTCGTCGATTTCTGCTGATTGAGGAGGACCTGAACGGCATTCAGCCGGTCAGCGACGAGGAGATGGCGCCCGCATCGCTCTCCCCGGCCCACGACGGCTTTGAGGAAGACGGGGAAGAGGATTTCGGAACCGGCGCCTGACGTGTATTTCGCCGCGACGGCTCACTAGGCGGCGATATCCGACATAGCGGGCATCACTCCCACTCGATGGTTCCCGGCGGCTTCGATGTGATGTCGTAAACGACGCGATTGATGCCAGGCACTTCATTGACGATGCGGGTGGAAATTCTTTTCAGCACGTCATACGGCAGCGGCACCCAGTCGGCGGTCATGCCATCCTCAGAATGCACGGCGCGAATTGCGCAGGTGGTCGCGTAGGTGCGCTGGTCGCCCATTACGCCCACGCTCTGAACCGGCAGCAGCACGGCGAAGGATTGCCAGATTTGCCGATACAGCCCGGCAGCCTTGATTTCCTCGACGACGATCTCGTCCGCATTCTGCAGAATGGCGACGCGCTCCGGTGTGATTTCGCCGACAATCCGCACCGCAAGGCCGGGACCGGGAAACGGCTGGCGCTGCAAGATCTCCTCGGGCATGCCAAGGTCGCGGCCGATGCGGCGGACTTCATCTTTGAACAGGTCGCGCAGCGGCTCGATCAGCTTGAGCTTCATCGCCTTCGGCAGACCACCGACGTTGTGATGACTCTTGATGGTCTGCGATGGGCCTTTCACCGAGGACGATTCAATCACATCGGGATAGAGCGTTCCCTGCACCAGCCAATCGACGGAGCCGGTTTTCTGGGCGATCCGATGGGCCTCATCGTCGAAAACGGAGATGAATTCGCTGCCGATGATCTTGCGTTTGGATTCGGGATCGATGACGCCCTTCAGTCGCGAGAGAAAGCGCGGACCGGCGTCGACCGCCACCAGGTTCAGGCCAAGTTTGCCGCGCAGATTCTCCTGCACCTTGCGGAACTCATCCTTGCGCAATACGCCATTGTCGACGAACACGCAGGTGAGTTGCTTGCCGATGGCGCGGTCAACCAGCACGGCTGCCACCGAGGAGTCGACACCGCCCGACAGCGCGCAGATCACATGACCTGCGCCGACCTGGGCGCGAATGCGCTGGACGGTCGATTGGATGAAGTGTTCCGGGGTCCAGTCCGGCGCGACTTCGCAAATGCGGAAGAGGAAATTCCGCAACAGCTCGGTTCCCTGTTTCGTGTGATGGACCTCGGGATGGAACTGCACCGCCCAGATGCGTCGCGCTTCGTCGGCGATGCCGGCGACCGCGTTGGACGTCTTCGCTGTAAGGGAAAATCCCGGCGGCAGCTCCAGGGCTTCGTCGCCGTGCGACATCCACACCGCCAGCTCGCGCGGCAGGCCCTCGAACAGAGCCGTGTCGCGAACGATCTGGACGTCGGCATGGCCGTACTCGCGCTTCGTCGCGGGGCGCATCTTGCCGTCTAAATGATGGGTGATGAAATGCAGCCCGTAGCAGATGCCGAGCACCGGGACGCCCATTGCCAGCACCCGCGGATCGGCCGGCGGCGCGTCGGCATCGTAGACCGAAGACGGACCGCCGGACAGAATGATGCCGGCAGGATTGGTCTGCTCGATGTCGCCAAATGGCGTCGTGCAGGGCAGCACAATCGAAAACACATTCTGCTCGCGAATGCGGCGAGCGATCAACTGCGTATACTGCGAACCAAAATCAAGAATGACAATCGTCGAAGGATTCACAGGCGGAAAGGCTTTCGGTAGAGTATTGCCCAGTGTATCGCAGTACATCTATCCGGGTGCCGGAGTGAGGCCGTGACGCCGCATCACGGCGACTATCGCCGCCGGGTCGGGCGGGCCGCCGGCCGCGGCTTTGAGGACAGCGGCCATCTCACGAAAATAGGCCGGACCGAGGATGCCGGGGGTAACGATTGCGAGCGTCGTCGCGTCGGTCGAGTGAAGGTTATCGAAGCGATGAACCACGCCGCGAGGGATGCAGAGCACGTCACCCGGGCCGATCTCATTCGCGCTCCCGTCCACCGTCATGGTGAGCGTGCCCGCAAGACCATAGATCGTTTCCTCGTAGCCATCATGGCTGTGCGCGACAGGCACTTTGGCCCCGGCCGCGACGTCGAATTCAAACATCGCGATAGAACCTCCCGACGCCTGGCCCTCGATCAGGAATCGAATCGCGATCCCTCCGATCCGAATCTCTTCCAGTTTTACCGGTCCCACGAATGCACACTCTTTCTGTTCTTTTGAGTTCCGATTTCAATGCATCCGCTTCGTCCAGGAATCTGCTACGCGGAGACGCCGGAACCAGTATGGATCGCCGAAGGCCGGTTCGCCCCACGCCAGAATTCGATGAAGCCGATGACACGCGCGACCTGGAAAAAATCCGACCCGGCAAGGTACAGCACCGACACAAACGCCCACCAGCCGTAGAGCCATAGCCCGTTGATATCTTCCTTGAACGGCACCGGCGAGACGCAGAAGACCATGGTGAGCACCAGCAGCGCCATCTTGACGACGCCGAGCACCAGGTTGATCTCCACCAGCTTGGCGCGCAGACCCTTCAAGGAGCCGTGACCCAGCCGCAGCGAGGCACGCAGGCTGGAGAACATTCCCGTTCCTTCCAGCAGCGCCAGCAGCGGCGCAATGCTGAAGATCCAACTGACCAGCGCCCAGACGCCAAAGATGGCGAAAGAGAGAAAGATCGCCTTGACGAAATAGCCAACCAGATCCGGAACGCCGTTGCCGAGCGAAGATATCGCCGCCCAGTGCAGGCACAGCAGCCAAAGCGCGAAACTGCCCAGCAACATGACGATGCGCAGCAACTGCATGCCCACCAGCAGCCAGGGAGCAGAGCGCAGCGTACGATCGTAGCGGCGCAGCATGAGCCAGCGGCCCAGGCCGGAGGCGAGCGCCCAGGTCACGATCAGCAGCGGAACCAGCCAGACCGCAACGGCGAGGACCGGCGGCAGCAGAACGTCAATGGTTGCGGCAACGGCCTGCGCAGCAGAGAACGTGTCGATTAAAGAGAACTTATAGATGCCGGTATGCGCCAGCGAAACGCTCGACAGGATTCGATGGGCTTGCCAGGCGATCAGAGCCAGCGCCGGGATGCCGAAGCCCCAGCGCCAAAGCAGCTCCAACCCCGTCAGGGACGGCCTGCGCCAGCAGCGCGCGATGCTGCCTAGAAACGATTGCGTGCCGCGCATCGGCGCCACCGACGACGGCGGGGTCGCTACTTGTTGCCCGGATTCGAGCTGGGTTGTCATCGGCGATCCCCCAATGCTATACGCCTTCCGTCGCAGGAGTCGACGGGACCGCGGCACGCACCACCAGGTTCACCAGTTTGCCCGGCACAACGATCGCCTTCACCACCTCTCTTCCCGCGACAGCGGCTCGCACCCGGGCATCTTCCAGAGCAGCCGCGCGGAGCTCCTCTTCCCCGGTTCCGGCAGGCACTGAAATCAGCGATCGCAGTTTCCCGTTGATCTGCACAGGGATTTCGACGGTGTTCTCCGCCGCCAGCGCTTCGTCATACGTAGGCCAGGCGGCGCGCAATAGCGGGGTTTCTTCACCCATCTGGGACCACAGCTCCGCCGCCAGATAGGGGGCAAAGGCTTCGAGCATCAGGACCAGATCGCGGGTGATGGAATAGAGCACCGGCGGGCGAATCTCGCCGCTCGCGATCGCGCTTTCCTCTGCCGTCAGCTCGTTCACCAATTCCATGATCGCGGCAATGCAGGTATTGAAGTGCCAGCGCCCTTCAAACTCCTGTGTCAGCCTCCGAATGGTCTGGTGCAGCTTTCGTAACAGCCGCTGCTCGATTTCCGTCAGTTGAGGCGGCATCGTCTGGGAGCGGCCTGCTCCAACCTGCGGTATGGCCTGCATGGCGTAGCGATACACTCGGCCCAGGAAGCGGCTGATGCCGGCCACACCGTCCTCCTGCCATTCCATATCGCGGTCCGGCGGCGCGGCGAACAGCACATACATGCGCGCGGCATCCGCGCCAAAGCGGGCAATCATTTCATCGGGCGAGACGACGTTGCCCTTGGACTTCGACATCTTCGCGCCGTTCTTAATAACCATGCCCTGGGCGAAGAGCCGCTCCACCGGCTCGTCATTTTTCACCAGCTTCATGTCGCGCATCACCTTGGTCCAGAAGCGCGAATAGATCAGGTGTAGAATCGCGTGCTCGACTCCGCCGATGTATTGGTCGATAGGAAACCAATATGCAACTGCATCTGTGTCAAATGGTGCGTGGGAGTTGTGCGGGTCCGTGTAGCGATAGAAATACCAGGAGGAATCGACGAAAGTATCCATGGTATCGGTCTCGCGCCGCGCCGCGCCGCCGCACTTCGGGCAGGCGACGTTGACGAACTCCGGCATCCGGGCCAGCGGCGAGCCACCCTCCTGGGTGATCTCAATCTTTTCCGGCAGCAGCACCGGCAGTTGATCTTCCGGCACCGGAACCAGGCCGTCCTTTTCGCAGTAGATCATCGGAATCGGCGTGCCCCAGTAGCGCTGACGGCTGATGCCCCAATCCCTGAGCCGATAGGTGACCGACGGTTTGCCGAACCCATGCTGCTCGGCGAAAGCTGCCATTTTCTGCTGCGCCTCCTGACATCCCAAGCCGGTAAATTCGCCGGAATTGATCAGCAGGCTGCTTTCCTCCGTATAGGGCAGCAGCGGCTCCTTCTGCGCTCCCTCGGCGTTGTTCACCTGGCGCGGCAAAACGACGATCCTGGTTTCAAGCTTGTATTTCTTGGCGAATTCAAAATCGCGCTCGTCATGCGCAGGAACCGACATGACCGCGCCGGTGCCGTAGTCCATCAGGACGTAATTCGCCACCCAGATCGGAATCTGCTCCTGGTCGAACGGATTGATGGCAGAGCGGCCGGTCGGAAAACCGCTCTTTTCCAGGTCGTTCAGCACGCCCATCTCCCGTGCGCGCTTCTGCTCCTCCGTCATGGCGCGGATGTGTTGCCTCAGTTCGCTGTTGACCCTGGCAAACTCCGCCACCAGCGGGTGCTCCGGCGACAGCACCAGCGAGGTGGCGCCGTAGATCGTATCGATGCGGGTGGTAAAAACGGTGATCTTCTCGCGCTCGGGTTCAGGCTCCAGAAATTTCTCCGTCAGGTTCAGCTTGACAGGGTGGAACAGGCGCGCCCGTTCATCCTTTTCGTGCGGCACGACGGTAAAGTCGACCAGCGCACCCTCGCTTCGGTCGATCCAGTTGCGCTGCATGGTGCGGACCTTTTCCGGCCACTCCGGCAGCTTGTCCAGGTCGCGCAGCAGTTCTTCGGCATAGTTCGTGGTGCGCAGGAACCATTGCTCCAGCTCCCGCTGCTCGACACCGACCAGCTCATGGCGCCAGCAGCAACCGTTCACCACCTGCTCATTGGCCAGCACCGTGGCGCATTCCGGGCACCAGTTCACCTTGCTCTTCTTGCGGTAGGCCAGACCGCGCTCGTACATCTTCAGGAAGAACCACTGGTTCCAGCGGTAATACTCCGGCGTGCAGGTGGCGATTTCGCGACGCCAGTCGTAGCTGAGCCCCAGCCGGTTGAACTGGCGGTGCATAGCGGCGATGTTCGAGAGCGTCCAGTCGCGCGGAGGGGTGTTGTTCTTAAGGGCGGCGTTTTCCGCCGGCAGACCGAAAGCATCCCAGCCCATCGGGTGCAGCACGTTGTAGCCGCGCATCCACATGTGCCGCGCCAGCGCGTCGCCGATGGCGTAGTTGCGCACATGGCCCATGTGCAGTTGGCCGGAGGGGTACGGAAGCATCTCCAGCACGTAATATTTCGGTTTGCCGCTGCTCGGCGGCTCGGCGGCGTAGAGGTCCGGCTGCGCATCCCAGGCGGCTTGCCAGCGCGGTTCAATTTCCGCGGGGTCGTAACGCGGCGCTCGCCCGCTGGCCACGTCGGGGGATTCCGTGGGGGTTGCGGCGGCCCTCATGCTGAATTTTTTTATCGACATACTGGTTTGATTCTAAATGCGTGGCTCAGATGAAGTGAATTGTTCTGCAATGTTGCAACGTAATCCCACGTCTCAGAAGCGAGACGTGGTGCACCCAATGTTGCGGAGTTAATTCGCGAAGTGGGCTCCCGGCCGCAGACGTAACCATGCTTGGCGTGTTCATGTCGAATGATAGGCTTGCTACGGCATGAAAATTCTCCTTGTAGCCATTACTCTTTTTGTCAGCGTTCTCCCCGCCCAAGCCCGACAAAGCAAGCCGAATACGGCGCGCATGGATCAGATTGTTTCCGAATACTACGACCACAAGCAGTTTATGGGGTCGGTACTGGTCACTCGCGGAGACCAGGTGCTGTTCGATAAAAGCTATGGTTACGCCAACCTCGAATGGGATACCCCTTTTACCCCAGATGCGAAATTTCGGATCGGGTCGCTCACAAAGCAATTCACGGCGGCTAGCATCATGCTTTTGCAGGAACGGGGCAAATTGAAGACGAGCGATCTCATTTCGCTGTATCTTCCCGACACACCCAAAGCGTGGAGCAAAATCACCATCCGCAATCTGCTGACCCACACCTCCGGCATCCCGGACTACACCGATGCGCCCGGTTTCGGAACCAGGGTGGCGCTGCTGCCCACAACGCCAGAGAAGCTATATTTGAGTTTTCGCGGCAAGCCGTTGGACTTTCAACCGGACGAAAAGTTCACCTATAGCAATTCCAATTACGTTCTGCTCGGTATGATCGTGGAGAAGGCGAGTGGGATGAAATATGCCAACTTCCTCCAGCAAAACCTGTTTGGGCCGCTGCATATGGACAACACCGGCGTGGATTCCAATGCGCCCATTCTGCATCACCGCGTTTACGGTTACAGCCGCACGGGCGGCGATCCAGTCAACGCTGCCTACGTGGACATGACAGTTCCCTTCGCCGCGGGCGCGCTCTACTCAACAACACACGATCTGGTCACATGGAACAATGCGCTCTATGGCGGGAAGGTGCTGAAGCCGGAATCTCTGACGGAGATGACAACCCCATACAAGAGCAATTATGCCTACGGGCTTTTCGTAAAAGCTGTGGACGGCCATAAGGAAATCAGCCATGGCGGCGGAATCAATGGTTTCAACACATTTCTGTCCTACGACACAGCGGACAAGTTGTCCGTTGTCGTACTTAGCAATTTGGAACAGGGGGCGTCGGGCGCAATCGCATCGGAGCTTGCCACCGTTGCACATGGCGAGAAAGTGGTCCCGGTTTTCGAGATGAAGGCGGTTCCAGTTTCGCTGAAGGTGCTGGCGCAATATGTCGGCACCTATACGTTGTCACCTGCATTGTCACCCAAACTTGGCGTCATCATCACACGGGTGGGCGATCATCTCGCGGAGCAAATAATCGGTGGGCCGCATAAAGTAATCCTCTCGGCTGAGTCGGAGACCAAGTTTTTCTCGACATCGACCGATGCACGATATGAGTTCTTCAAAAACGAAAATGGCGAGATTGACCGCTTAGTCCTACATGAAATCGGTATGGAATTTCAAGGAAAGAAGAAGTAGAAGTCCCCCCCACCGCAACGACTACAACAACTCTCGCAACGCCCGCACGTTGCGCTCTTCGTCGCCGGGGGCGTCGACCGGCGTCTCCGCGATGAAGGCGGCGTGGGTGAACTTCGGCTCGTGCAGCAACCTCTGGAAGGGCCCAGGACCTATCTGGCCTTCGCCGATGTGCTGGTGGCGATCGAGCTTCGAGCCGCGCGCGGCCTTGGCGTCGTTGCAATGCCAGACGCGCACGTTCTCGCAGCCGATCGTTCTCTCAACCTCGGCCAGAGTCGCCGCCCATCCCGCCTCGGTCACAATATCGTATCCGGAAACGTGGGTATGGCATGTGTCCAGGCAGGCGGCCACCGGCGCATGTTGCTTCAGACAGTCGATCAGCTCCGCCACCTGCTCGAAGGAGCCGCCGAGTGAGTATTCCGCGCCCGCCGTATTTTCAATCAGGATATGAAAACCGCTTCCCTGCCACGGCAGGCCATCTATAGCAGCGGCAATCGATTCCGCCGCCAGCGCAAGGCCTTCCTTGCGCGTCATGCCACGGTAGGAACCCGGATGGACGACGAGATACTCCGCGCCCAGCGCCAGAGCACGCTCGATTTCGCCGCGAAAGGCGACCACCGACTTCTCGCACACTTCCTTCGACTGACTGCAGAGGTTAACCAGATAGCTGGTGTGGATCACCAGCGGCGCCACGTTCAATTGGGCGCGGGCGGTGCGGGTTTCTCGCGCCTGCTCGGCGGAGATCTTCGAAGCCCGCCACATGCGTGGGCTGGAGGAGAAAATCTGTAGCGTGTTCGCGCCGATTGTCGGCACTCGACGCACGGCCCCAGCCACGCCGCCGGTGGTCGAGAGATGAGCGCCGATCCGTTGTCGCGAAGCAGGGGAATTTGTCTTTGCGGATGACGATGACGATATCGCGCCAAGGTTTTCGTTAATAGAGTTTTCCATATTCGATTGCAACGCATCCTATACGGGTACGGGGGCGGGCGCGAATGCAATCGGAGGGTGCTACTTGCCGGGTACGGGATTCGCCACGAGAAAATCCTCGATGCGCGCAATCTCCTCCGGCTGCAGCCGAAAGGTGGCCGCGCCGATGGTCCCGTCCACCTGCGACGCGCTACGCGCGCCGACGATGGCCGCCGTCACCCCTGGATGCCGCAGCGTCCACGCAATCGCCACTTCTCCGGGCGAGCGTCCATGGGGTGTGCCGATCTCGCGCAACAGATCGGCGAGCCGGAGATTGCGACTGAGCTGCGGCTCGCGAAATCGCGCATTGTTGCGCCGCCAGTCGTCCTCGGGGAGCTTCGCTATCCGCTCGTACGTCATGGCGCCGGTCAGCAAGCCAGAGACCATAGGAGAATAATTGATGACGCCGATATTGTGCTGTTCGCAATACGGCAGAATCTCCTGCTCGATGTCGCGCTTCAGCATGGAGTAGGGCGGCTGCAGCGAGGTGATGGGAGCGATCTTGGCCGCGCGCTCCATCTGCGCCACGGAAAAATTGGACACGCCAACGTAGCGGACCTTGCCTTCTTCCTTGAACTGCGCCAGCGTTTCCCAGCCCTCCTCGATGTCCGCTTCGGGATCGGGCCAGTGGATCTGGTACAGGTCGATCGCGTCTACCTGCAGACGACGCAGGCTAGCTTCCAGTTCCTTGCGAAGGGAGTCGCGCTTCAGGCTGTGGCTGATCGTGCTGCCCTGACCGATCAGCTTCTTGTGCCACACCATCGAGCATTTTGTGAACACGAACGGCTTTCTCTCGCGGCCCTGAAGCGCACGAGCGACTACTTCCTCGGAATGGCCCAGGCCGTAGATTGCCGCCGTATCGATCCAGTTGATGCCGAGGTCGATCGCGTGCTGGATGGCTGCGATTGAGTCGTTATCGTCCTGAGGACCCCAGGAAAACTGCCAGTCGCCGCCGCCGATCGCCCAGGCACCAAAGCCGATGGGAGTCAGATCCATGTCGGAATTGCCAAGGGTCCGGGTCAACCGGGATTCACCGCCTGTACTCTGCATAGATTCTTGGATGCCCATGGAAAGGAAAAAGACGCGGAAAGCTGTCTGCGCCTTTTCAAAAAAAATTCGGAGAATCCTCGCAAAAGCTATCCAGCTTTTTCTAGCAGCAGAGAAACCGAGAGATCTCGCTTCTGCACCATATCCGCAGTGATTTCGATCTCTCTCACCTTCTTGTTGCTGGGCAGGTGGTACATCAGATCGAGCATCAGCTCTTCGAGAATCATGCGCAGTCCGCGTGCTCCTACTTTGCGGTGCAGAGCCTCGCGCGCGATGGCCGCTACCGCGTCGCCGGCAAAGTTGAGCCGCACATTCTCGTACTCGAACATGCGCTGGTACTGCTTCATGATAGCGTTGCGCGGCTTGACAAGAATTTCAACCAACGCCGCTTCGTCCAGCTCGTCGAGAATTCCGATGACGGGCAGACGGCCGACGAACTCCGGGATGAGGCCGAACTTGATCAGGTCCTGAGGTTCGGTCTGGCGCAACAACTCCGTATCCCGCTGCGCCGGAACACCCGTCGGCAGCGTATCCTTGTCGGAAATCGCCTTGAAGCCGAGCGCCTTTTTGCCGGCGCGGCGCCCCACAACGCGCTCCAGCCCGACGAACGCTCCGCCGCAGATGAAGAGGATGTTGGTGGTGTCGACCGGCGTGAATTCTTGATGCGGATGCTTGCGTCCACCCTGCGGGGGAACGTTTGCCACCGTGCCTTCGAGAATTTTCAAAAGCGCCTGCTGCACGCCCTCGCCGGAAACGTCGCGGGTAATCGAAGGATTCTCGTCCTTGCGCCCGATCTTGTCGATCTCGTCAATATAGATGATACCGGTCTGGGCACGGGCTACATCGCCGTCGGCGGCCTGCAGCAGTTTCAAGATGATGTTCTCGACATCCTCGCCGACATAGCCGGCCTCGGTCAACGTAGTCGCATCGACAATGGCGAACGGGACATCGAGCATCCGCGCCAGCGTCTGGGCCATCAGCGTTTTGCCGCTGCCCGTCGGCCCGATCAGCAGGATGTTGGACTTCGTCAGTTCTATGTCGCTGGTGCGGGCGCGGTTCATGTGGATGCGCTTGTAGTGGTTGTAGACGGCAACCGCCAGCTTTTTCTTCGTCGTCTCCTGCCCGATCACGTACTCGTCGAGAAACGCCTTCACCTCAGAAGGCTTGGGCAGGTGGGCCGGGGCGGTGGTAGGCCGGACCTCGGTCTTATCGTCTTCCAGGATGGAGTTGCAGACGGCGACACACTCATCGCAGATGTAGGCCCGCGGATAGTCGCTCGGGGAAGAAATCAGCTTGGCCACCGCATCCTGCGATTTATGGCAGAAAGAACAACGAAGTGCGTCCTCGGAACCCACACGTGTTTTCATCTTGCGTCTCCTGAATCCACTGCCGCCATCGGTCCCAAGTTTACTCCGGATTGGATACCGGTATCGTCCTGGCCGATTCCGATCTGCGTTCCGCCCTGTTTTGCAGGTTCGGTTCCACGCTAGGATCTGGGTCGATCGATGATTTCATCAATAATGCCATATTCCTTCGCCTGTGGCGCATTCATAATAAAATCCCGCTCCACATCGCGTTCTATTCTCTCTATCGGCTGTCCGGTGTGTTTCGACATCAGACGATTGGTAATTTCCCGAATCCGCAGAATCTCGCGGGCATGGATGTCGATGTCCGTGGCTTGCCCTGACAGCCCCCCCATGGAGGGCTGGTGGATCAGAATGCGCGAATTCGGCAGCGCAAACCGCTTTCCGGGCGTGCCGGACATCAACAGAAACGCGCCCATGCTGGCAGCCTGGCCGATGCAATAGGTCACCACATCGTTCTTAATGAACTGCATGGTGTCGTAGATCGCCAGACCGGCGGAGATCGATCCGCCCGGCGAATTGATGTAGAGCTGCAGGTCCTTTTCCGGGTCCTCGCCGGAGAGGAACAGCATTTGCGCGATGGTGAGGTTGGCGATCTGATCGTCGATCGGAGTGCCGAGAAAGATGATGTTGTCGCGTAACAGACGGGAATAAATGTCGTAGGCGCGTTCGCCCCGGCTCGTCTGCTCCACCACCATTGGAACTAAACCCATACCTATGTCCCTGTCTGTGCCTGCCTGTTAGGCCCTTCGAACTCGCGTCAAAAAAGCTAGGCCGCAAGCCTTTCAAAGAGCTGGTCCAATATTTTCTCTCTGCGGAGTTGTTCTCGGATTCTAGCGAGCCCGCCATCTTCCGTCAAACGCTTCCGCAGTGTCTCCACGGGTTCCCGTGCCTGATACGCCAACAGCTGGAGTTGCGTCTCAAAGTCCTCGTCGGACACCTGCACATTCTCCTTATCCGCAATGCGGTCGAGAATCAGAGAGCTCTTCACTTCGTTCAGAGCGGAGTCGCGCTGCGCCGCGCGCAGACGGGGAAAATCCAGCTGCCGCATCTGCTCGGTGGTCATGCCCTGCTGCGCCAATGCGCGCAGGCCGCGATCCAGGCGGGTGTCGATCTGCTGCTGCAGCAGCGATTCCGGCACTGGAAACTGGAAGCGCTCGATGAACTCCGCCAGCATTTTGTCCTTGACTTCGGACTCGCCGCGGCGGCGCTTGTCGTTCTCCATGTGCTCGCGCAACTTGTGCTTGAACTCGTCCACCGTCTGATATTCGCCCATCTGTTTGGCGAACGAGTCGTCCAGGTCCGGCAGATTTTTTTTCCGGATCTCCTTCACCTCAACGTCGTACGCGACCGTCTTGCCCGCCAACCGCTGCTCGGTAAAGTCCGGTGGATAGGTCACGGAGAACTGCATCTGCTGGCTCTTTTTCGCCCCACGCAGCGCATTGGTAAAGGCCTCGACCGTATTCGCCCCACCCACTTCCACGGTGGCGTCGTCGCCTTCAATGGGTTTCGGTGCCTGGTCGCCCTCGGTTCCCGCGGGCGCGTCGTCGTGGACCAGCCCGGTGAACTGGATCTGGGCAAAGTCTCCATCGGTCAGCGCACGGTCCTCTTCCACCGTTTCCATGGTGGCGTGCGAATCGAGAATCTGATTCAGCTCCGCCCCAAACTCCTCGTCCGTAACGCTGGTGTCCGGCCGCTCCAGCTTCACCTGGTCGTAGCCGGTCACGTCGATGGCGGGGAGCGCTTCAAAGGCCGCCTGGAAGCGCATCGGCTCGCCGTCGACAAGATGCAGGCTGGTCACCTGCGGCTGCGACACCGGCTGCACGCCTTCTTTTTCGATGGCGGCGCGAAATTGAGCGGGGAGAATTTCCTCCAGAACTTCCTGGCGAATGCCGTCGGCAAATTTCCTGCGGATTACCGTCTCCGGGACCTTGCCGGCACGAAAACCGGGAATGCGCGCCTGCCGCCGGTACTGCTTGACCACGCGCGCAAAGGCGCGGCTGACCTCTTCGGCCGGCACTTCCACGTCGATCTGGCGGGTGCATTCCGGGTTCAGCGTGGGCTCGTGCGTGTGGCCGGCCTCGGAGTGGTCGTGGTCATGCTCGTGATCGTGCGCAGCGTCGCCAGCCAGGCTGGCTTCAAGAGTTTCCGGAATGGCGGACGCTTCCGTCGGGGGAGTGTCCCCATCGATTTGCGGGGTAGGTACAGAGTCAGTCGAACTCAAAGGGCGTGTGCCTTCCAATACTGAACGTTCCGCCTCCAAATACCCGAAAATGCGGCAAACAAAGCCGCCATGGGCCAGAAAGCGAGACGATGTTTCTACAAGTATGGTAGGTCGTTCCGGAGAGCGGGTCAAACCCGGGAGAAACGCGCGTGGGGTGGTTTCGATTTTCTACTCGTCCATCACTCTTCCCGAGCAATGGCAGCAGCATGAGCCAACTCCAATGAGTGTTTTGCATTGATCCTTCCATCCCCACCCCGAATGTCGCGACATTTGGGGTATCGATTACGCCATGCCGCGCGAGCAGGAGTGGGGGCACCATTCATCTGCCACACCCCGCGGTTCCGATCTCATCCCGGCCATGTCTCGCTGCAAGGGGAGTAAAAGGGGAGTAATCAGATCGCTGCATTTCCTTACCCGCTCCTTTCTGAACCGCAGCCGAGTTGCCATTATTTTCACGATTTGCTTTCCTGCTGTTTCGCCGCTCTCGCCGGCTAGCGGGACCGCCGGAGGATTGCTTTTCCAACTTCAAGCTTGACGCGCCAACCGAGAACCGTATCATTTGTGTACTGTGAAAGCCAAAAGATGAGAAGAGTAGGCAATCAACTCAAACCCAGGACGCGGCGTGCTTCGGATTGCATGGTCGTTCTCGCAAGCACACTGGTTCTTGGGTTGGCGGCGTGCAGGAGGACGTCGCCTCTGGCAACGCGTGCCTGCCAGGCCCCCACTCTATCCACACCACGCGGCTCTTCCACCACCGCGGCCGGCAACGCCGCCGTCAATGAAGTTTCCGTCGATCTCGTGGTTCACACCAAACACCATAAGCCGATCTGCAACCTTCAGTCCTCACAACTCGCGGTCACCGACGACGGCTCGCCGGTTCGGCTCTCGTCCCTTCGCGTTGTCGACCCTGCTTCCGGATCGCAGCACCTCGTCACTTTTGTCTTCGATCGCCTGAACCCAACCGCCGCCAAATCCGCGCGCAGGATGGCAGAGAAGATCCTGGAAATCATCCCCGGGAAGGGTTACTCCTTGGCTGTTCTCGAGGTCAACGGCCGGCTCCACCTTCTGCAGCCCTACAGCCCGAACCCTCACCTGGTCGAGGCCGCAATGCTGGACGCGACCCCCGCCACGCCCATTCCCCCCTCCGCCGCTCTCACCCGGGCCGAGAAAACGGTGATCGCTTCTGGCCACAGTGACGCTCTCGCCCTCAGCTCTGCCGATCGCGCCGAGGGGAAGATGCTCCTCTCCGCGCTCGAGCAGTCGCAACGTATCCTCGAGCAACGCCGCAGCTATCCATCGCTGGCTGCCCTGCAGGCTCTGGTCGATAGCCAGCGGCGCCTGACCGGTCGCAAATTCATCTTCTATTTCGCCAGCGGTATTCCTTCGAACTCGGACGCCCGCCCGATTCTCCACTCCATCGTCGAGTCGGCCAACCGCGACGGCGTCACCATCAACGTCGTCGATACCAGTCCGTTCAATCCAAAGATGAACTCGGCTCTGCAGGGCGCAGTGGCCGCCTCCATCCTCGGCGAATCCGGCGGCTTCGGCAGCGGCATCAGCGGCGCCGGCGCCGCCGGGGGTGCCGGCGGCTTCTCGCCCGGCGGGGTAATGAATGACGTCCACGTGAAGGACATCGCCGGTTTCCAGTTCGGCTACATGGATGCTGGCCAGAAGCCGCTCGTCGCTCTGGCTTCCGGAACCGGCGGCGTCTATATCGGCGCCTCCACCGGCTCCAAACGCCAGTTACGGCAGGTCCGGGAGGACCTCACCAACTGGTACCGGGCCTCCTGGGTGCCTCCGATCAAAAATTACGATGGCCAGTTTCGCCCCATCCACATCCGCTCGCTGCGCAAAGGCCTCGTCGTTCGCGCTCGCTCCGGCTATTTCGCCGTGCCGCCTGCAGAATCGGCCGAGATTCACCCCTTCGAAATGCCGCTCTTGAACATCCTCTCCAGGCCCGCGCTTCCCACCGATATTGCATTTCACGCGGAAATCCTGCATCTCGGCGCGTTGCCTGACGGAAACGCAGCCGAGCTTGCGGTCCAGGTTCCCATTTCGCAGCTCGAAGTTCACCAGGATAACAACACCCACATCTCCTCCGTGCACGCCACCATCGTTGCCGTCATCAAGAACAGCAAAGGTGCCGTCCTGCAGCGCTTCGGCCAGGATTTCCCCCTGCAGGAAGCCCCCGACATGCTCCGCGGCGATTCCGGCCAGACCATCACGCTGCAGCGGCAGTTCTCCGCCGCTCCCGGCGTCTACACGCTGGAGACCGCCGTCATGGACCGCCTCGCCAACAAGGCAGGCGCCCAACGGACCACCTTTACCATCAAGCCTCCCGCGCCGGGCCCCGCTCTCAGCGACATCGCGCTCGTGCAAAGCGTAGAGCCCACCGAAGAAGATAACCAGACCTTTCAGCCGATGCGCTACCGCAATGGCCGCATCATCCCCAACCTCTACACCGATCTGCCTCAGGACACACGCTCCCTCTCGCTCTTCTTCCTCATCCATCCGGTTGCCGGCAGCCAAAGCCAACCCACGCTTCATCTGCAGATCTTCCGCAACCACCAGTTGTTTACTGAAATGCCCATGGACCCGAAGAAAGTCTCCGGCACCGGGGCCGCCATTCCGTACCTCGCCACCATCCACGGCGACGCCTTTCCTCCCGGCGCATACCAGCTCAAAGCCCTTCTCAACCAGGGTGGCGGAACCGCTTCCAGCTCCGTCTCCTTCCGCATTGAAGGCGGTGCCGTTGCCTCGAACTCGCCCAGTTCCTCTCTCGCTGGCGGCAGCTTCGTCAGTTCCGATGCACCAGATTCCCATCTGATCTCCGAAGCCTCCATCACCAACAGCCGGTTCGTCGTCACCAGCCCCTCAAATCCCGTGCCGCCTCCCACGGACGCCGAGGTCCAGGCCATGATCGAGGCGACTCGCCAACGGGCCCTCGCCTGGTCCAACAACCTGGTGAACTTTGTCTGCCTCGAAATGACCAATCACTTCGTCGATACCACCGGTCAAGGCGACTGGAAGCACAAGGGGACCCTGGTCGAACTGCTCAAGGACCTCAACCACGAGGAATCTCGCAAGACTCTCCTGCTCAATGGGGAACGCAGCACCGTCCAGCCGGATCGGCTCCAATTCGCTCATTCCACCGGAGAATTTGGCGGCATGTTCCACGTCATCTTCGATCCCTCCGCCAAGGCCGTTTTCACCTGGAAACGATCCGGCTTCGTCGATGGCGAGCCGGTTCAGGTCTTTGCCTTCCGGGTCGCCCGTGCCAACTCCAGGTTCAGCCTCTTCGATCGCGTCGGCGAGGTCGGCGCCGTGGGCTTCCACGGCCTGCTTTATCTCGAACCCGCCACCGACAGCGTCCGCAGAATTGACCTCGATGCCGACGATATTCCTGCCCGGCTACTGATCCGCGCCTGCAGCATGTCCATCGACTACTCCTGGATTACCATGCAAAACCACAATTTTCTCCTGCCGGTCCGCGGAGCCGTCAGCATGCAGGAAACCAAAAAGAGCCCAGTCCTCAATGAATTCGAATTCCGCAACTATCACCGCTACGGTTCGCACGTTCGCATCCTCACAAGCGACGACCTGAAAGCTCTTTCGAAGAACTGATTTCCTCTCGTGCCTGCGCCGGGCGCGCAACACTCCGGCCGATTACCGCAAGGAAGCGGGCGGACCAACCGATGGAAATGACCTTTTATTGGCGACGTAGTTGAGCAGTGGTCTGGCAGTACCCCATTCTTGGCGACAACGCCTTCTATGGAAGAGCTCGCCAATTCTCAAAGGGCAGTAATTCGGAAAGCGAGCGTCGGACTGGACGGCGGCCGGGAAGGCGCTCGATCGAAGGAATAAGACTCTGTTACTGCACCGGCGGGTGCGGCGGGGTGCCCATCATCTCACTTGCCGGCTGGAAGAGCTGCAACTGCACCTCCCAGGTCACCGACTCACCCGGTTGCAGCGTCACCATGCCGGTGTCCACGTCCTTCGGCCATTCCTTGCCGAACGGATCGGTGTAGTTGAACTGCGCCTCCAGAGCGATGAAGGCTTTGTCCACCGGAGAGTACACCTGGAACTCGCGGATCCTGGGCGTCATCGCGGTGAGCCGCATTCCGTAGTTGGCGCCCAGGTCGCGGATCGCCGCCGCCGCGTGCCCTTCCGGGTCGCGTTTCAGGTGGACGAAGGAGTCGTCCACCAGCACGTCCGGCAGCGGAGCGCCTTCGGCAGCGGTGAAGTCGTAGGCAGTGCCGTCGACCGGCACCAGCTTGCCGGTCGGAAATACGTCGTCGTAGTTGTTCACCGTCGCCCGCTCCGTGGCGGGAATATGCAGCCGCGCGTTGGCGCGCCCCCCGCTCGGCAGGTGGAAGTAGGGATGCCAGCCGATGCTGATCGGCTCCGGCTCCTTGCCGGTGTTGGTGGCGGTGACGGTGCTGGTCACCGTGTCCCGGGCGAGCTGGACGTGAATCTTGATCCGATTGGAGGAGAACCACTCGCCCCAAGGCCCTTGAGCGGGCAGATCGTATACCGCCGTGGCCTCGCTGCCGTCGGGCTCGGACCTCACCTCTACGTTGGCCGCCTTGGCCGCAAGGATATCGCCATGCATCGCCACCCAGGGCGCACCCGGCTGTTTGCCGTGCCAGTTGGCCACCATCCGAATCGTGCGGCCATGCCAGGTCGCCTCCAGATAATGCGCGCCGGTGTTTCTGTCGAGTGTCACCGGCCCTAGAATGCGATTGGCAAAGGGAAACAGGAACGCACCGCCAAAGGAGAAGCTCTTGTTGCCGTGCATATCTTCGGGACCGCCGTTCAAGACCTTTTGCGCTTCAGCCAGGGACGGAGAAGCGAGCAAGGGAATTTCTCCCTTGCCCGGCAGGAATGCCGTGATCTGGAACGTGTTCATGCCGCGCCCGGGAAACAGCGTAACGCTTAAAAACTCGGGCTTCACTCCGGTGCCGCTTTGTAGGCGTCGCAGCTCGATCGCTTTTTGGCCGCCGACTTCCGGCAGGTGCGCGGAGGCGACCGCGGTGGGCGATGGAGGTTTCGGCGCTTGATGCGACTTACATCCCAGGTTCAAGCTCATAAGTGATAGTGATACTACATTGATCAACGCCAATTGCCCGAAGCTCTTCATTCTGAATCGATTCCCCAAAATTCTTAGATGACCGGACACCTGCGGCATCACGGGGCTTGCTCGATTTTACGCCGTTCTCCTTGCTCCCTAACCGCGTCCGAACCGTACAATTTCCCTGTGCCCCGTTCGTCACCCCCGGTTTCGCTCGACGATCTCGCCTCCCGCATCTTCGCCTGCGAACGCTGTCCGCGCCTACGCGCCTACTGCGCGGAAATCGCCCGCACCCGGCGGCGTGCTTATGCGGACCAGCAGTACTGGGGAAAACCGGTCCCCTCCTTCGGCGACGCCGACGCGCGCGTGCTGGTCGTGGGCCTGGCGCCCGGCGCGCATGGCTCCAACCGCACCGGCCGGCCGTTTACCGGCGACGGCTCGGGAAATTTTCTCTATCCCGTCCTCCATGCCACCGGATTCGCCTCGCAGCCGCTGGCGCTGTCGCGCGACGACGGAATGCACCTGCGCAGCCTGTGGATTACCGCGGCGGTACGATGCGCGCCACCCGGCAACAAGCCCCTTCCGGCGGAGATGCAAAACTGTGCGCCGTTTCTGGACGAGGAGATTTCGCTATTGCGCGAGCTGCGCGTGGTGGTGTGCCTGGGGAAAATCGCTTTCGACAGCTACGTTGCACACCTGCTGCGGACGGGAAAGGTCGCGGACCGCAAGGGGATTGTATTCCGCCACGGCGCCGAGTATGCGGTGCCCGGCGGCCTGCATTTGCTGGCTACCTATCATCCCTCACTGCAGAACACCAACACCGGCTTACTGACGCGGAAGATGTTGAACGCTGTATTCGAGCGCGCCAGAACTCTTGCCGGACTCCCGGCATAAGTTCTTCGCGCGCGCCGGTTCTTTCAGGATGCCTTCTGGATCGTTCCGGATTGCACCACCGCGCCCAACTGCTTCATCAGGCCCAGTTCGTCGGAGCTGCCCCAGCGCTCCACGATTTTGCCACGCTGGAAGCGGGCGATCTGCACCCCGCGCACGCAAAACTTTTTTCCCGTCGCCGCGATGCCCTGGAACATCCCCTGGTGGGTGCCGGTCAGGATGTAGGCGATGGCGACATTGTCCTCATCGGCAACCATGTGGTTGACGGCCACGTTCAGGTCGGGAAAGGCATCGCGCAGCGTGCGAAAGTACTCGACGAATCCATCCGGTCCGGCGGCCTGGCCAGGCGCCGGATCGTGGTCGCTTACATCTTTGGCAAAGGCCATCTTCAGCTCGTCGAAATGACCGAGGTTGATGGCTTGGCCCATGTTCTTCTGCACGGCGATATTTTCCTGCTGACCCATCGTGTTTTCTCCTGGCTGTTGCGATGCAGCCGGAAGAAACACTCAGGAAACGCTACGCCAGCGCCTTCTCCACCGCCGTGCGCAACAACTTCAGCCCGGCTTCCACGTCCTTGCCCACATGCGCGCGCAGGGCCCGCCGTCCGCGTTGCTGCAGCACCGCCAGGTCGCCGGCGGCCTGAGCGTCGATGACCACGCCGAAGGTATATTTCTGGTCTGGAATCGCCAGATCCTGGGCGTGGTCGGCGGTGATCTGGAGAAACACGCCGGTGTTGGGGCCGCCTTTGTAGTCCTGCCCGGTCGAGTGCAGAAAGCGCGGTCCGAATCCCAGGCAGGTGGCCACTCGCTTCTTGTCGCGGACGGCATGGCGCAGCTCCTGCAGCGTCTTTTCATGTTCGCAATCGCGCTGGATGAATGCCAGCGCGGCAAAATAATCCCTCGGTTTCAACTGCGCCAGGTGCGCCCGCAGATAGCCGACCAAATCCGGGTTGCCCATGCCCTGGCTCCCGTTCAGCACGGCGGCGTAGGCCAGGTCGGCGAACAGCTTGATTTGCCCGTCGTCGAAGATCGGCGTCTGCGTGGGCAGCTTGCCGGTCTTTTCGTATTCGTCCGTCAGTCGTCGCGCCTCTACCTTGGCCGCTTCCACATCCGGCTGATTGAAGGCGTCGATGCCAATCACGGAACCAGCCACAGCGGTGGCGATCTCCCAGGTAAAGAACTGCGCCGCGGCGTCGTACACATCGCGCATTCCCAGCCGCACCACCGGCTGCCCCGCTTTTTCCAGCCTCTCGACGCCCGCATCGAGATGGGCATTTTCCGCGCCCTCTAGCCGCACATAAGCGAAGACGCGATCGTCGCCGTATTCCTCCGGCGGGGCCATCGCCTCCAGATCGACCGGAGTGATCCCCTTCCCCTGCTTGCCGGTGGACTCCGCGATCAACTGCTCAAACCAGGCGCCCATGTCGTAGATGGCAGGAGAGGTGAAAAACGTGATCTTGTCATGGCCGGCATTGGCGGCGACGCCCAGCACCAGACCCAATTCCACGCCCACGTTTTTCTTCAGGCTGCCCTTCGCCTGGCACATTTCGACGGCGGCTTTCGCCCGCGCCAGCAGTTTTTCGACATCCAGTCCCATCACCGCCGCCGGCACCATGCCGAAGTTCGACAGCGCCGAGTAGCGCCCGCCAATCTGCGGATCGCCGTAAAAAATGTGACGAAATCCCGCCTCCTTTGCCACCTGCTCCATGTGCGAGCCGGGGTCGGTCACGGCAATGAAGTGTTTGCCCGCTTCGTCACCAACGGCTTCCTTCATCTGCTTCAGAAAATACTGCTTCAAAATGTTCGGTTCCAGCGTCGAGCCGGATTTGCTGGAGACGATAATCACTGTCTTTTTGAGATCGACACTCTGCTCCGCTGCCCGCACCTGCGCCGGGTCGGTCGAATCGACGATCGAGAGACGGGGAAATCCATCCTGTTTGCCGAAGGTTTCGGCCAGCACCTCCGGACAGAGGCTCGATCCGCCCATGCCGAGCAACAGCGCGTATTTGAATCCAGCCTTCCGAATGTCCTCGGCCAGCGCGCGAAACGCGCCCAGGTCCTTCTGCTGGCGCTCGACGATGTCAAGCCAGCCCAGCCACTTCGCCTCGTCGGTGTTCGTCCACAGCGAGGCGTCGCGCGCCCACAGGCGGTCGATTTTTCCGTTGCGCCAATCCGCGGCAGCCGCGGAAAAATCCTGCTCTAGTTTTGCCGGAAGCGTACAGCGAAATTCCATGGGTCACTCTCTCTTTTCTTGTCGGGGATTTGTTCGCACCGCGCGGTTTTCACGCATTTGCTTGGATGCTTCCGGCGTCGGGCGGGCCACCAGATTCGTTTTCAGTATCGCACTCCCTGGCGGATGATCGCGCCCCTGGATACGCAACGGTAAAATGGAGCCAGACGCCAATCAGGAAGGAAACCGTATGGACGGACAGACTATCGACCAGCAGTACGAACTGTTGCAGAACGCTTCGCAGCAGGTGGAGCAGGAGTTGAAGGAACTTGCCGCCAAGCTGCAGGCGGAATCGGCCGGCGGCAATCAGCAGGCCCGGGAATGGGTGCTCGACCTCAAGGAGATCGCCCTCGCCATCCAGTCGCAGCAGCAGCAGACCACTAGCCTGTTGCAGGCGATTCACGGCTTTGTCGCCAATCAGCAGCAGGCATACGGCGGCGGTGCTCCGGCTCAGCAGCCGACCTATATGCAGCCGGGCTACGCGCAACCGGGGTATGCCCAGCCCGCGTACGCGCAGCCGCAGCAGAGTGGCATGGGTGGATTTCTGCATTCCGGATTCGGCCGCGCCATGGAGATGGGCCTGGGGTTCGGCCTTGGCGACGACCTGATCAACAAAATTTTCTAGGAAATTGCCGCAGCGGGCACCGCCCTTGCGATGCGGTGGCCAAATCGAGGCAGGTCTTGACGCTTCGCTGTGATGCCGTACACGGCGGCGTTCCGATAGCTGCGGATGGTGATCTATTGGCCGGGTTGAAGCTCAACTCTGTCACCGGACCGCCTTGCGGGGCATTCTGCTGCGGCGTTGCAACTCAGGTGTGCGAGCTGTTTGGATGACCTTGTTATCTACTTCTCTACCGCACCGAATTGTTCGCGCAGCAGCTTCAGTATCTCGCCTGGGCACTCTTCGAGGAGCCAGTGCGACTTACCTTTTAACTGCTCGAATCGATAGGGTCCCCTGCAGAACTTCGCCGTGTTGACCGCTGACGTCTCGCCGAGAGCCTGGTCCTGGTCGCCCCACACGTACATTGCCGACACCCGAACCTGCCCAAACGGCTTGCTCAAACTCTTTGCCCGGTACCAATTGAGTGCAGCCGTCAGGGTGCCATCCTGCTCGAATCGGCAGATATTGGAACTGACTTCGGCTTCCGGAACTTTGCCCATGTAGGCGCCGCGCAGCATGTTCGCGTTATTCGCAAGCAGGATCTTCTCGGCTGCATGGTTGGGCGCCTCAAAGAGCTGAAAATAGGACGATCGTTTCTGTTGGTCGGGATCGCTTTTGAGCGCCTCCATCAGCGCGTCCGGGTGCGGTGTCGAAAGCGAGGTAAGAGTTGCCAGACGATCGGGCGAGTGCACCGCTGTGACCCATGCCACCGCGCCTCCCCAGTCATGGCCTACGAGATGAAAGCGCTTTGCCCCGAAGAAGTCGGCGAAACCTAGTGCGTCGGAGGACAGCTTGTCGAGAGCGTAGTCGTCGATCGCGGTGGGGCGGGCTCCCGGAGAATATCCTCGCTGGTCGACCGCGACCGCATGAAAGCCCCATGAACCGACTGGGCCGAGTATGTTTGCCCAGGCATCGGCAAACTCCGGAAACCCGTGCAGGAAAAGCACCAGTTCGCCGTTTTCAGGACCGGAAGAACGGCCGTTGAATCGAAAACCATTGGCTTCTAGCGAAACTCGCCGAAGCCCGTCGCTGGCTGCGCGCATTTTTTTCCCAAGCGACGAGCGCTCCCGCCGCCAACCCACTCCGCACCAGCCGGGTCGCGTTGGCTCAACAGAGTGTTCCCCTTGCGCTCGGCTTCAAGTTCTTTGACAGATTAGCGGTTCCGCAAAGCTCAGAGGCAATGCGCTTTCGCAGGGAAGGCCGATTGCGGCCGGCGGGACACAACTCCAGCACAGATACGCCAAAGCGGCGAGATCGAGGCGTCCGTGAAAGGTGCGTTCCCGGTCTTGCAGCCTAAGCGCGCCGGACTAGTTGCCGTACCCGGGTACTCTGTTCGCTCACGCCTTCCAGTACGCCCTCCAGGCGGCCTAGGAGTTCATGGCCGTCCTGCAGATATTCCGGGACCGAGTGCCACAGTTCTTTCATCCCGTCCGGATCCTCGGCCAGAATGACCGCGGCGCCCAACCCGGACGCCGTCAGCGCAGCCTTTCTCCGTCCGGTCAGCAGCAATGCCGCTCCTGCAACCAGAGAGCCGGCCGCCAATGCCCGCATCCAAGTGATTTCCTGTTCCATGGGTTTGCTCCTTATCGCAAAACTGTACCAGAAATAAGACGCCTCCGGCTGCAATTTGTTATTGCGGAAAACCGGTCCGGTTTTCCCGCTTGGCAAGCAGCCTGTGTGGGGAAGGTTATCCGGCTTCGCCTGGCCTCCGCCGCCAGCACCACAGCCTCCAGGCGTAAATCACCAGGTTGACCGCGCAAACCGCCCCGCCGCAGATGGTGAGCAGCCGCCAGGAGATATCGGGATAAACGATTCGGTTCAAATAATGGAGCATGAAGCTGCCGTGCCACGGGGCCAGGCCCGCCCTCCGCTCGAACCAGTCTTCCGTCAGGGTCAGCGGACACGGCCACGGCCCCGTCTCCACGACAATTCCCCAGACCAGCGAAGCGATGTGGAACGCCGTCAGCCATCGCCGCCCGCGCGTCCACAGCGCGCCGAAGATCACCCACAGAATCCACGCCAGATGAAGCGCCAGCACGGCGCTCGCGGCCATGTCGTAAAAGCCGGCCATGTTTCATTCCCATTGCGTTCAATTTTGCCATGCGTGAACGGCACCTGCTACGCTCAGGCATTGGCCCAGTTTCCCGACCAGGAGAGCCCTACTATGAAAATGATTGCACGCAACGCTTCCACCCTCGCCGCGGCCATCCTGTTCGCGGCCATCGCCGTCGCCCCAGCGCCCCGACTGCAGGCACAGTCGAAGATGCATTCCACGGCGTCCACCCGGCCCGCGCAGGTGGTCGATCAACTCCTGACCAAGGTCGAGCAGGAATTTGTCCCGCTGGCCGAGGCCATGCCCGCGGACAAGTATAACTTTGCGCCCACCAACGGAAACTTCAAGGGAGTGCGCACCTTCGCCGAACAGGTGAAGCACGTGACCATGGCCAATTACTATATTTTCGGCGCCGCCTCTTCCATCCATCCGGAGCACATGCCGAACATGAAGGATCTGAAGACCAAAGCCCAGATCATGCAAGCGCTCAAGGATTCGTTCGCCTTCAGCCACCGGGCCATCGCCACCCTGAATGCACAGAATGCGCTTGAGAAGGTAAAACCTGTCAATGGCATCGACACCCGCGCCGGAATCATGGTGTTCGCCATCATTCACATGAACGACCACTTTGGTCAGATGGTCGAGTACGCCCGCATGAACGGGATCGTGCCGCCTTCCAGCCGTCATCACGGGAAGAAATAGAGAGCCCATCCGCGGGCAGGTTCATTTTGGCCGAACCGGTCAACTCGATTCGCTTTTCAAGCGTCCAACATTAAAGACACACTCGTTCCCAGAATGCTCGCCTGGAGATTCCCATTCGCCGCTCGATCCACCGAAGCTGGTTTTCTTACCCGCTTCAAAAGGAGTTCCTCCAAATGGTCAACCATTGCGCTAACCCGAAGTGCAACAAGCCCCTGCATTACCTGCGGGACGGGAAGGTATTCCTGTTCTCCCGCAAAAACCTGTCTGACGACGGCGCCAACCCGCACGGCCCGGAACACTATTGGCTCTGTGGAACTTGTTCGAAGCAATGGAAGGTGATCTTCGATCCCCAAAGCGGAGTCCAATTGGTAGAAACCGGGCACAGGCGGAAACGTGCAAATTACGTGGTGGCCTCCGTCCCGGCAACCTGATTGTCGTTTCGCGAAAAATCTCCGATTCTTAGCGCGCTCCGGTTCAGGCTTTGACCACCGGAGCGTTTTCTTTTGCGCACGCGGTGCAGGTGCAGGAGGCGTTGTAGCGCCCGGCGAGCGAGTAGCAGCGCACCAGCAGCAAATCTTCCAGCATCTTGATGCCGTCTTTGACATAGCTGATGCGGGAGCGATCGTCGTGGCCCCAGGTTACGGCAACTTCTTTCACCCGCATTCCCAGGTGGAGCGCGATGTAGAGAATTTCCGGGTCGAAGCCCCAGCGCTCGATCCGCTGGCGAACAAAGATCGTCCGCGCCGCCTCGCGCCGAAACGCCTTAAACCCGCACTGGGTGTCCGCCAGGGGAAGATTCATCACCAGCCGCGTCAGCCAGTTGAAACACCGTCCCAGAAATCGCCGGTAAAACGGCTGCCGCAGCGTCTGGCGAGAGCGGTCCAACCAGCGGGAACCGATGGCCACGTCCGCGCCCTCGGCGATGGCCGCGAACAGCCGCTCCGCTTCCTCGATGGGAGCCGACAGATCGGCATCGGTAAACATGACAATCTCGCCCCGGGCCTGCAACATGCCGTTGCGGACGGAGTAGCCCTTGCCCCGATTCGTGGGATTTTCAATCAGCCGCAGCGCCGGATAGCGGGCCGCCATTTCCGAAACGATGGCCGCCGTGCGGTCCCGGGAACCGTCGTTGACCACCAGAATCTCGGCCTTCCAGGCACGGGTTTCCACGCATTCCATTATGCGATCGAGCGTCTCGCCAATGCGCGCCTGCTCGTTATACGCCGGAATCACGATGCTGTATTGAGGGTCTTCCATGAAGAAGCTGGCTCTCCCGTCTTCCCAAAGTAAAAATCTATGTATGGGATGCCGATTGCCTGCCCTAATTATGGCGGCGCGTTCACTTTTCTGCAATGTAAACGTTCCAAAACCGAACAAGTTCCCCGTTGCACTCCTGGACACCGGCGGCGACCCCCGGAGTGCTACACTCCCCCCATGGAAGGTGGGACGGAGACAACCAGGCGTCATTCGTTCTGGTTCTGGCTAAGCTGGGCCGGCGGCGCATTTCTGGTCGTCGTCGCGCTGCTGTGGATCGCCGCCTGGTATACGTTGCGCTCCTCCGGCGCACGGACCACGGGGTTCGACGGCTTCGGCGGCGGCAATATCGCCGTGGTTGAGCTGAAGGGCGTTATTATCTCGCCGGACAAAATCGACGCGCAACTGGAGAAGTTCTCCCGCGACGATTCCGTGAAGGCCATCATTCTGCACATCGATTCGCCGGGCGGAGGGGCAGCGGCTTCGCAGGAGATCTATCACGAGGTACTGCGGATTCGCCAGCAGCATAAGAAGCGCATCGTCGCCTCCATCGGGAGCGTCGGCGCCAGCGGCGCCTATTATGTGGCCAGCGCGACCGATCGCATCTACGCCAATCAGGCCAGCATTGTCGGCAGTGTCGGCGTCATCATGGAATGGATCAATTACGGCGATCTATTGAAATGGGCCAAGCTGAAAAGCATCACCATCAAGGCCGGAGCGCTCAAGGACGCAGGCTCCCCGACCCGCGCTCTGACTCCCACGGAACGCGCCTATTTCCAGGGCTTGACGGACAATATGCACACCCAATTCATCGACGATGTGGCCGCCGGCCGGCATCTGCCGGTCAAAGAAGTCCAGGCTCTGGCGACCGGCCAGGTGTGGACCGGGGAGCAGGCGCTGCCGCTGCACCTGATCGACCAGATCGGCGGCTATCGCGTCGCTCTCATGGACACCGCCCGCGCGGTCGGCATCCGCGGCGAGCCTCGCGTCATTCGACCCCGCGTGCGCCATCCCGGCCTGATCGACCTGCTGGCGGGCGGCAACACCAAGCTGTCGTTCCCCGATCCCAGGGAGGCGCTGCAGTCGGTGCTGGAAAAAAGCCCCGGCTTTTACTTTCTCTGGCAATAAGTTCCCCCTCAAAGCGATTCTTTATCCCCGGCCTGCATCCTATACTGTTGAAAGTGAAGGTGCCCACGCTATGACAAAAGCCGACCTGGTCCTGGATGTAATGCGACTCGGAGACCTGACCCGCACGGACGCGGAGACCATCGTTGAAACCATCTTCGACTCCGTCGTGGGAGCGCTGCGCTCCGGCGACAAGATCGAAATTCGCGGGTTCGGCAGCTTCCGCACCCGGCAGCGCAATCCCCGCATTGGGCGCAATCCAAAGACCGGCGAGCGCGTGGATGTGCCGGCCAAGCGCGTTCCCTTCTTTAAGCCCAGCAAGGACCTGCGCGATCTGGTGAACCGGGAAAACGGAGCGGCCGGCAAATCCGCGGCCTCGCCCGCGGTAGATACACAAACGGAAAACGGTTAGTCAGCGCGTCACAGCGTGGAGGGAGCTTCGGTTTCCTCGCGGATATACCTGTTTCTGTTTGCGCTCTCGACCGGCGGTGCATCATGATGCCGAGGAAACGGACGCACGCGACGCTGGCGTCCGTTTCCGTTCCACTCTGCCTCGCTGAATTATGGCAGCAGAAGTATTTTGCCGATGCTGCCTTTTTCCGCTCGGGATTGAGCGTCGCGCACTTCGGACAGCTTCATCCGTTTCGAGATGGGGATGGAAAACTCGCCCGCCGCTACTGCTTCGGCCAGCTTGTGCAGCCGCTCCGGGTCCGGGTGAACCTGGACGTCGCGCACGGTGAAGCTCTTCCCGTCCGAGCCTTGCGGCTTGCCCAGCACGCTGGCCAGCACGCCGCTGCGGCGAATGTACGGCATCAGCTTGTAAATCAAATCGTGGTCGACGGTGTCGGCAATCGCGTCCACCTCGCCGAGCGAGGCAATCTCCCCTTCTTCATCGAGCGCCACGATGCGGTCCGCCCCCAGGGATTCAGCCTCCCGGCGCTGCTTGGCGCGGACCCCAGCAATCACGGTCATCCCATGTTTTTTGGCGACGTACACCGCGGTGCGGCCCACGCCGCCAACCGCACCGGTGACCAGCACGGTCATCCCCACTCTGGGCTGAACGCCGTCTTCGATCAACTGGGCGCCGGTCGTCACCACCAACGGCAGGGCGGCGGCGTCCTCGGTTTTCAAGCCGTCGGGAATCTGCGTCAGCACGGCGGCTTTAGCCACCGTAAATTCCGCATAGGTCCGACTGACAAAGCCCATCACCCGGTCGCCGATCAGGAATCCAGGTGTGTCCGGACCGACCCGCACCACGGTTCCCGCCAGGTCGTGGCCCAGGATGGCCGGAAAATCCAGCGAGAACATGGACTTCATGTCTCCGCGCCGCGTTTTCAAGTCCGCCGGGTTGATGCTGGTTGCTTCCACCTTGACCAGCACTTCCCCCGGACCCGGGTCGCGCTGCGGCGTGTCCTCGTACGAGAGTTGGTCCACTCCACCATAGCCGTGCAGCAGGACGGCCTTCATAGCTGCACCCTGTTGGCGGAACGGCGACGATACATCAGGATGAAGTGGATCGAAAGAATGGCCAGCAACGCGTAGGTGACGGCCCAGCCGACGGTGTAAAAGAAGCAGTTGGCCAGCAAGATCACAAAAAATAGAATTCCAATCACAATCAACATGGAGAACGCCTCCCCTTCATTCGATTGGAGGGCGGTATAGGCCGCGCCGTTGCTTTCGCGGCGATAGATTGCTTCCAGCGATTTCAGAAACACCCGGGGAAGCGCTTTCCGCCGCACACCGCGTTCGCCGGTATCATTCTTCCATGTTCGTGGCCGTCCTGACGGTGGAGATTCGCCTGGAGTATGCGCGTTCGCTCAAGGACCGGCGGCAGTGCGTCCGCAGTCTAAAGGACACGCTACGCCACAGCTTCAACGTCTCGGTGGCCGAACTGGACGAAGGTGTGGTGTGGCAGCGGGCGACACTGGGCATCGCGGCCATTTCCGCCTCCCGCGACTACCTGGCGGGCCAGATGCAACAGGCTGAGCAGGCCTGCATTCGAATTGCGGAGAACCATGGCGGCCAGGTGAGCGACAGTTTTGTAGAGTTTTTTCCAGAAGAATAAAAGCTGCAAAACTCCCCAGACTGGCGTACAAATTTGATATCCTCAACAGTTTGATCGGTTCCTTCCAGGCAGCTTGTATTTTGCCGCCGGGCGGGGGAGCCGGATGTTTTTGCAGGGGCATCATGCCAGAGCAACGCGGACGCACGTATCACCGGGACCGGGTGGCGGAAACGCTGCGCGAGGAAATCAGCGCCATGCTGGAAGGCCAGTTGAGCGATCCTCGCATCAATTTCGGCTACGTCACGGAAGTGGTGCTGGCGCCGGGTGGAAAGTCTGCGCGCGTGTATGTCGCGGTGGAAGGCGGCGACCGGGAAGAGGAAGAAATGCTGGAGGGCCTGGAGGCCGCGCGCGGCTACATCCGCCATCAACTGCTCGCGCGCATGGGCGTTCGCCACATTCCGGATTTGTTTTTCCACGTGGACCGCTCCCAGCCGATACAGGCCAGGATCGACGAATTGCTGGGCCGCGCCGAACGCCGGAACAAGCGCAAGCAGCCGGCGGCCCAAATCGAGCCGCAGCAGGAGACGCCGAAAGCGGAGTGACACAGCAGACGCCAACCCGATTGCTGGACGCGCGGAGCAGCAACGCGCGCGTGCTGGAACCGTTGAGCGGCGCGGACCGGACGCGGGACTTGCGGCTTGCCGACCGCAGTCGTTGGCCGGAAGCGGCGGTGGTCGACGCCATTCGCCGGCATCGAAGCTTCCTGGTCACAGCGCACGCACGACCTGACGGCGACGCCGTGGGTTCCGTGCTGGCGCTGTGGATGGCGTTGAACGCCCTGGGCAAGCGGGCGGACATGCAGCTTTACGACCACGTTCCGCTCATCTATCGCACGCTGCCGGCCGCAGAACGGATCCGTACTGCGCCGTCGATTGCCTGCGACTTTGAGCCAGATGCCATCATTCTGCTTGAATGCGACGGAATCCAGCGTTCGCGGCTGAAGGGACTGGAAGGAAGGTTCCTGATCAACATCGACCACCACGCCAGCGGTCGCCACTTCGCCGACGTGAACTGGATCGACACCGGAGCCAGCGCGGTGGCGGAGATGATCTACCGGCTGGCCGTGACGGTCAACGCATTCATCACCGCCGAAATGGCCACCTGTCTGTACACCGCGCTGCTGAGCGATACCGGCTCGTTCTGCTACGAAGGCACCGGCGTGCATACCTTCGCGCTGGCCCGGAACCTGGTCGAGCTGGGAGCGCGGCCGGCGCGCATTGCCCAGGACGTTTACTTCAGCAATCCGACGTCCAAGATGCGGCTGCTGGGCGCTGCGCTCACCAACCTGAAGCGGGAAGGCCGGATCGCGTGGCTTTGGGTGACGCACAGCGATATGGTCCGCCTGGGCGCCGCGGAAGAGGACTGCGAGGGCATTGTGAACTACGCCGTCGGGATTTCCGGAGTGGAGGTCGCGGTGTTTCTGCGCGAGCTGCCCGATCACCGCGTGCGCATGAGCCTGCGCAGCAAAGGCGACGTCCACGTGGACGAGGTGGCGGAGTATTTCGGCGGCGGCGGCCACCACAACGCCAGCGGCTGCACCCTCGACGGCCCGCTCTATTCCGCCATGGACCGGATTCTCGATGCGATTCGCATCCACCTGCGACCCCGGGGCGCGATCAGCATCGCCTGATCGCTGCACGAAGCTCCCCGTTTCATTTACCCTGTCAGCCATGCCAAAGAAACTGCTTCTTGCAGCCCTGGGAATCATTGCCGGTTGCCTTGCCCTGCTGTCCGCCGCTGGCCATGCCCAAAGCCTGAGCGCGGCGGGAAGAAACTGGCCAGTGTTCGGTGGCACCCCCGGAGGCACGCATTACTCCAGCTTGAAACAGATCGATCGCAGCAACGTTGCGCGCCTGAAAGAGGTCTGGCGCTACGACACGAATGAAGCAGGGGGACTCGAAACCTCTCCGATTGTTGTCGACGGCGTGGTCTACGCCTACACGCCGACCCAGGAAGTCATCGCGCTCGACGCGGCCAACGGCAAGCTGAAGTGGGAATTCAAGTCGGGCATCGTCGGACTGCAACCCGCTCGCGGGCTGGCCTACTGGAGCGACGGCGCAAAAGGCCAGGGTAAGGACAAACGCATTCTCGCCGGGATCATGAATTACGTCTATGCGCTCAATGCGGCCACGGGCAAGGTGATTCCCAGCTTCGGCGACCACGGACGAATCGACCTCCGGGACAATCTGGGCCGCGACCCCAGTCTGCAATCGATCGCGCTGACCAGCCCCGGCGTCATCTACAAGGATTTGATCATCGTGGGCGGCCGCGAACCGGAGACGCTGCCCGCGCCGCCCGGCGATATCCGCGCCTATGACGTGCGCACGGGAAAGATGCGCTGGATCTTCCACACCATTCCACATCCCGGCGAGCCGGGCTACGATACCTGGCCGAAGAACGCCTGGAAAACCGGCGGCTCGGCGAACAACTGGGCCGGGATGTCGGTGGATGTGAAGCGCGGCATCGTGTATGTACCGACCGGCTCGGCGGTGCCGGATTTTTATGGAGCCAGCCGCATCGGCAACGACCTGTTTGCCGATAGCCTGATCGCGCTCCATGCCGAAACCGGCAAGCGCATCTGGTCATTTCAGGATGTTCATCACGACCTGTGGGACCGCGATCTTCCCGCAGCCCCGGCGCTGCTGACGGTGCGACGCAACGGCAAGCAGATTCCGGCTGTCGCGCAAACCACCAAGCAGGGTTTTGTGTATGTGTTCAACCGCCTGAATGGAAAGCCGCTGTTTCCCATCGCGTACCGGAAATATCCGCCCAGCACCGTACCCGGCGAAGTGGCGGCCAGCGAGCAGCCGTTGCCGACCCTGCCCGCACCCTACGCGCGCCAGCGGCTGACCGCGGACATGTTGACGGACCGCACCCCGGCGGCGCACAAGTGGGCCCTGGCGCAGTTCAAAACCTTTCGCAGCGACGGCCAGTTCGTTCCCTTCAGCTTGGGATTCAAAACGGTACAATTTCCCGGCTTCGACGGCGGTGCGGAATGGGGTGGCCCGGCCGTCGATCCGCAAACCGGCGTCGTTTATGTAAACAGCAACGACGTCCCCTGGACCGGCGAACTGGCTAAACACACCGCCGCTCCCGGTCCACGAGCGACCTATCTGAGCCAGTGCAGCGTGTGCCACGGAGAAAACCGGATGGGTTCGCCGCCGCAGTTCCCATCTCTGGCGCAGATCGGCCAGCACATGACCCGCGAGCAGATCGCGGCCACCATCCACAACGGCCGCGGACGGATGCCCGGCTTTCCCAATCTGAAAGGTCCGGAGCTGGCGGCGTTGCTGACCTATCTGCAGCGCGGACCGGCGAAGGACTTCACCAGCGTTGACAAGCCTGCCGCTCCGACGCAGTACGTGTTTACCGGGTATGAGAAATTCCGGGATCCCGACGGATACCCGGCCGTGAAGCCGCCCTGGGGCACGCTGAACGCCATCGACCTGAACACCGGCAAGTACGTGTGGAAGATTCCCTTCGGTGAATATCCCAGGCTCGCGGTCCAGGGAATCAAGAACACGGGCACGGAGAATTACGGCGGCCCCATCGTCACTGCGGGCGGTCTGGTCTTCATCGGCGCGACCGACTTCGATAACAAATTCCACGCCTATGACAAAGCCACCGGCAAACTGCTGTGGGAAGCAACCCTCCCCTTCGCCGGAAACGCCACCCCGGCGACGTATGAAGTGAACGGGAGGCAGTATGTGGTGATTGCCGCCGGCGGCGGCAAGGACCTGAGTACTCCCTCGGGCGGGGTATATGTGGCATTCGCGCTGCCGCAATAGCGCCGCGGGACTTCCACGGTCCGCATCTAGGTTCGTCGTCATTTCCAGCAACAGGTCTAGCGGCGAACTCGACGAAAAGCTCAACCCCTTTTGCCGCATTGGCGTTGATTACAACCGTAGGAGCGAAAGGCTAAAGCAGTCTCTGAGAGAGTAGAATTCGCGGCACACGAACGCCTGGCAAAGAATCGGGCCTTCGCTGTGCCGGGCGCGGCTCAGGCTGTCTCGTGTGGAGTCTCGACACGGGAGGTTTTATGCGCAAAAGAGCAGTAGGGTTCTTGCTTGTACTTCCGCTGGCGCTTGGTTCTCTTACCGGTTGCCAGGAGCATTCCCATTCTGAGACCTATTACCTGATCTCGAATAACATATCCCTGCCTTACTGGCAGACGGCGATCGAGGGCTTTGACAACGCGGCTCATCAATACGACGTGCAGGGTGTGGTTGCCGGACCCAATACGTTCGATCCGCAGGCTGAGCTCCAGGCACTGGAAAAGGCGGTGCAGGCCAAGCCGTCTGGAATTCTGATCTCAGTCGCCGACGCGGAGCTGCTGCAGCCGGAGATCAACAAGGCGATCGATGCGGGTATCCCGGTCATGACGTTCGACTCGGATGCGCCGTTCAGCCGTCGCCTCTTCTTTATCGGCACGAACAACCGTAAAGCCGGCAGACTGGGAGGCCAGCGTGTTGTCGACAGACTTGGCGGCAAGGGCAACGTGGTTTTTTTCACCATGCCGGATCAGCCGAACCTGGAAGACCGCCTGAACGGCTATGAGGATGTCTTCGCATCTCATCCCGGGATCAAAACGGCGGATATCTTCAATATCAAAGGCAACGCGGGCAACGCCTTCGACGCCACACAAAAATACCTCGCCCTGACGGGGCCGAACAAAATTGACGCCTTTATTTGCCTGGAAGCATCCTCGGGAAAGGCTGTCGCCGAGGTGCTGAGGCGAGACAACATTACAGATCGCCTGGTGGTAGCGATGGACGTCGATCCCGGCACCCTGCAGGATATAAAAGATGGCGTGATCGACAGCACTATCGCCCAGAAGCCATACACGATGGCCTTCTTCGGTCTGAAAATGCTGGGTTTGATTCACCTCTATCCGCCCAAGCCCATTCTGACGAATTATGCGGTGAATACCTTCTCTCCCTATCCCGCTTTCGTTGATACCGGCACCGCCCTGGTAGGCAAAGACAACGTGGACATCTACCTGCAACAGGCCGCGCAAGCAAAGCCGAAAAGAAAATGAGGGCAATTTCCGGCTGACGGAGAATTCAAATTTTCAGGGCGAAGATAGATCTGCCAGGGTCTGTCAGGAACTTGCGTCGAAAAGCCGGAGGGTTGAGCCGGCATGCAGCGTACGAAGGCAGGATACGAGCAAGCGGCCAGTGCTGCGGAAAACCGTCTGTGGCCTCTGGACAACCGTTGAAAGCGTGCGCCGAGACTGAACTGCGCTTGCTGATCCAGCGGCATTAAGCCGGGGATGATTCGTGATTGCCGGCCCGGTTTGGTAGGCTGGGGAAGGTTTGTGCCCGGATTCACTTGCGGGCGGAACATTTCAAACGGAAATCTGTGACAGCCAACCTGCGCGAAACCTGGAAACAGTACCAGCCTGGCGGAACCTTCTGGCAGCAGCTCACGACCGCGATGATCGTCGAGTTTGCGATCATGATCGGCTTCACCACGTTCTTCATCGGCTATGGCCTGATCCCTTACCTGGGCGGCTCCGTGATTGGGCTGGTGGGAGCGGACGAGCCGCGCTATGCGCAGGTGGCGCGGGAAATGCTTGCGCGCCACGACTTTGTCACTCCGGTGCTCTACGGCAAGCCCTGGCTGGAGAAACCCGCCTTGTATTACTGGCGGGCGATGTTCACCTTTAAGGATTTCGGCGTCCACGACTGGTCGGCCCGCATCCCTTCGGCGGAATTTGCCTGGATTCTGGTGTTCCTGATCTATCTGCACATGCGCCGGTTCCGACCCGGCGGTCAACTGGACGCGGCGCTGATCACCGTCTCCTCGGCTGCCATCATCGGCTTCTCCCGCGGCGCCTCGACGGACATGCAACTGGCGGCGCCCTTCTGCATCGGGATGCTGGGCTGGTATGCCTGGTATGAGACCGACCGCAAATTCTGGCTGTTCGATTTATATTTTTTCGGCGGCACGGCCACGCTGGCCAAGGGCCCCGTTGCGCCTTTTTTAGCCATCTGCATCATCATTCTGTTCGCCGGGTTGCGGCGGGAGTGGTCCCTGCTGCGCCGCACCATCTGGATTCCCGGCCTGCTCCTGTATTTTGCAATGGTGCTGCCCTGGTTCATCGCTGTACAGCATCGCAACCCACAGTTCTTCCGCGTCTTTTTCTGGCAGCACAACCTGGAACGCTTCGCCACCAACCGCTTCCACCATGCCCAGTCCGACTGGTATTACATCCCGGTCATGGCGCTGGCGGTGATGCCCTGGCTGGCGCTGGCCTGCAGCGCCATGTGGGACGCGGTGCGCAACTCGATCGAGGAATGGAAGGTCCGCCGCAACCCGGACCGCTACGTCGGCAATCCGCGCCTGGGCGATGCCTTTCCGGAATTTCTGGTGCTATGGGCGCTGTTTCCGGTCGTCTTCTTCAGCTTCTCGGACTCCAAGCTGCCCGGCTATATTCTTCCCTCCGTACCGCCGATCACCATTCTGTGCGGAGATTATCTGAACCGGATGCGCAAGCGCGGCCTGTCTTCACGCCTGCTGGTCATCCATTCCCTGCTGGTGGGAACTCTGGTCGGCGGCGCGCTGATGCTGCCGCAGATCCTGGCGCATTCCGGGACATGGCCTCCGGCGCGTGTGATCGCCTCCGCGGTCATCGTGGGGTTCGCGGTCGCCATCGCCGTGCTGGTGACCGTGCTGCGCTTCGGAATGGCGCGGCTGCGCATCGCCACGCTGGTTCCTGTGGCGCTGATTCTGGTCTTCCTGCTGGGCACCCACAACGGCGTGCTGCTGGACCAGGAGTACTCCGCGCGACCGCTAGCGCACGAGCTGGAAAAACTGCCGGATGCGCCGCATAAGGTTGCCGTGTTTCAAGCTCGGCGGGACATCCAGTACGGGCTGGGCTTCTATCTGAATGAGCGCGTTCCAAACTACCAAGAGAGCGGCGTGCCGGCGCAGGCGCATCTATTGGTGGCGCGAAATTACCGTTCCGTCCCCAAGGAACAGCAGGCCAAAGCGGAAATGGCCAAGCTGCTGGCTGGGCGGCAGTATGAGCCGTTGTTTGTCTACGCGCCACGGAACCTGACCGTCTATCGGGTCGATGCGGTGGGGGACGCGGGCAACGGCACGGCAGAAACGCAGCCGTAGTCCAGCAGGTTCTTCCCTGGATTCAGTCTTTCGATTTCCGCGACGATGCCGTACACTCGCGCAATACACGATTGCACCCATCCCGGCGGATGTATTTTCAAGCGGCGACCTGGGTAGCCTCCGGACATGACCTCGGCCCTCCAACTCGAATTCCTCGATCTGCGCCATTTTTCCTCGCAGCATCTGCACCCGCTGCTGGACGAGGAAAGCGGGTTGTGGAGCCGCCGTCTGCGCTGGGATTACAGCAATTCCGCCAGCCTGGTGCTGCAGTATGTCGAGTCGCACTTGCTCACCGGGTACGTGGCGCTCGACCAGGGCCATGTCTGCGGCTACATTTTCTGTGTCTACGAAGGCCACAAGGCGGTCATCGGAGATGTGTTCGTCTCGCGCCAGCACCTCGACGAGGAAGCGGCGGCTTCCATCGAGGCGCGGCTGATCGATCGCCTGTTGGAAACCTTGCAGAACACTCCCGGTCTGACGCGGATTGAAGCGCAACTGCTGTTGCATCCTCATGGGCTGCATCGGGAATCGTTCGAGCGGGCAGGCTTCCGCATCTTTCCACGTCTATTTATGTATCTCGATCTGGGTGCGCGGATGGGTTCTCCGCAGCTCGACTTGTCCCCGGGGCCAGAAATCGAAGGCCCGGAAGGAGCGCAGTACCGGAAGTGGACGGCGCAGGACTTCGAGGTCGCCCCGCACGTGATTACCGGCTCTTATGCCGGCCATATCGACAGCGAGATCAACGATCAATACCTGTCGGTCGGTGGGGCGCAGCGCTTTCTGCACAACATCGTGCACTTTCCAGGATGCGGAATTTTTGAGGAGCCCTCCTCCTGGGTGCTGGCGCCGCCGGGCAGCCACAAACTGCTGGCGCTCCTGCTTTGCTCGCGCGTCAGCGCCGGCGTGGGGCACGTGACCCAGCTCTGCGTGCTACCGCGGCTGCATCACCGCGGAGTGGGAAAAAAGCTGATGGAGCTATGCGCGGACTCGCTGGCGGCGCAGGACTGTGACGCGATCACCCTGACGGTGACGGAGCGGAACACGGCCGCCGTATCCCTCTATGAGCGCCTGGGCTACCGGGTGCGGCATCGTTTCGACGCCATGTTGTGGGACAGGAATCTACGCTGAGATCGGGTGTCAGTGCTTGATCAGCCACATGATCCAACTGGCGGCGATGGTTCCCACTACAAAAAGACAGAAACAAAAGACGCCGTAGCGAATCATCGCGCGCGTCTCCGAGCGTTGCGTGATGCCAAAAACGATCGAGGCAAAAAGCGCGAACAACAGTACCGCGGTAAAGTGCGACGGCGTGAACACGCTAGCTCTTCCTTCCCAACCGCAGGCTGTGGGCGTCAACGGCGGAAATAAAGTTCAGCAGACCGGCGACCACCAGGAATTTGCTGCCGTAGTCGGCGGTGACCACCTGCACGATGTTCTGCCCCCAGCCGAAGAACGCAGCAAGCAAATAAAGCACGCCGTTGCCCCAGTCGCCAAGAAATCCCAGCATGTCCAGGCTCACGAGATGGGAACTGGGAGGATAGATTCTTCCATGCATCGCCAACCCCAGGGAAAACATGGCGACGATGGAGACGAATAGCAGCAGGGCCCGCACCCAGCGGCCGACCAGCAGATGACCCAGACCCGGAACCAGCCAGCCGGCGAGCAGAACGATGCCGGCGGGAAATCCCTGCGTGCCAGCCTTCGATCGCGCCGCATTCCCTTTGACTTTGACGTTGGCTCTGGTGGTGGGCATCTCTCCACGAATATATCAGGATAGGCGGCGGGTACAGGACGGGTACGAACTCGGCCGCCCTCGATGAAAGCCTCCCGTATGCAACCGCGATCGCCTAAATCCGCACCAGCTCGCGCTGCACGCGGCCGGTGACGCGGGCTTCGCCGGGGCGGGTCATCATGTCGATCTCGCTGCGCACGCCGAATTCGGGCAGGTAGATTCCCGGCTCGACGGAGAAGCAGGTATTCGGCAGCAGCAGGCGCTCGTCGTGGGTTTCGAAATTGTCGAGATGGGCGCCGTTGCCGTGGATGTCGGTCGCGATATTGTGCCCGGTGCGGTGGGTGAAATACTCGCCAAAGCCGGCGGCGCGAATCACCTCGCGCGCGGCGTCGTCGGCCTGCCACCCGGCAATGGGCTGCCCGGCGGAAAAGGCACTCTGTACCGTGCGGATTGTCGCATCGCGAGCGGCCGCGACAATCTCGAACACCTGCCGCTCCCGCGCGCTGGGCTCGCGGTCGACCACTCCGGTCCAGGTGATGTCATAGAAGACGGTGCCGGGAACATTCCTGCGCGCCCAGATGTCGATCAGCACGAAATCACCCGGCCGGATCGGCAGCGTGCGCTCGGCAGTCGGCTCATAATGGGAATCCGAGCTATTGTGGTTCACCGACACATTCGGCCCGTTGTCGCAGATCAAATTTTCCCGGGTCATCGCCTCCTGCAGCCAGGCGACCATGGCGAACTCCGTGGTCCCGGCGCCGCGCGCCCGCCGCCCAATCTCACGAAAACCTTCAGCCAGAATTTCATCGAGCGCCCGCTGCGCCTGGTAATGGCTGGCGATCTGGTCTTCCGTCAGCACCGCCTCGAAATGACTCACCAGGTCGGCGGAGCTGACAATTTCCTTACCCATGCCGCGCAACACTTCCACCGTTCCGGCATCGACCAGCGAAACATACATGATGGCGTTGCGCGGGGAGTACTGCATGGCCAGCCGCGCGGTCCCCGCCAGTATGGCTTCCAATTGCGCTTCCAGTTCCTGCCATGTCGAATACACCGCCTTTGAGCCCGGCAGAGTGTCCAGCCTGCCCTGCTCGATGCGATGCACCAGCTTCTTCGGCTCGCCATGCGCCGGAACCAGATAGAACCAGCGCCGCGTGATGTGCAGCGAATCGCTCAGGCCCAGGATGCGATAGGCCAGCGAGTCGCGGTGATGATGGTCATAGAACAGCCAGCCGTCAAGGTTGGCGCTCCGCAGCGCGGACTGAATCGCTTCAAGCTTCATTGCGGCGTGCTCCCACATAGAACGTTCGATTGTAGCCGCTCCGTCAGCAACCTGGTTAGCAGAGCGCGAGGGTGAAAGCATAACGGCCTCCATTGAGTTTTTCTGCCCGAACGTGGCTTTTCGAGAGGATAATGGGTGGACAAAAAAGGAGAAGTTTTGTGACCCGCTCAGATCGCCTTCTCAAGGCTCTCTTATTCCCATCGATCTTTGTCATACTTCTGGCCGGCGCCAGTTTCGGCGCGTGGATTCTATCTCCAAATCAGGATGTACTGGCGTCGCCACGACAGTTGAATGTTTCAGCGCAAGCTTGCGGCGGCAACAGCACGGTCGATATCCTGGGCGCCCATACCGCAGCCGGCGCCCGCAACTTTCTTGTGCACCTTCAGACCGCCGTGAAGTCGAACGACAGAAAACGGATCGCGGGCATGGTGAACTATCCGTTGCTAGTCCTGCATTCGGAACGGAGGATGCATATCCGCAGGAAAGAAGCGTTATTAGCCGATTACAACCGGATCTTCACGGCGACCGTACGAGATGCCATTCTGCATCAATCGGCACAGTGTCTTTTTGGCAATTCCTCCGGCGCGATGATCGGCGAGGGGGAGGTCTGGTTTCGTGAGCAAAAAACCAACGAATGGAAGATCATCACCATCAACGAGTCCATCTCTGGACATTAGTACGATGGTCTAGGCCGCATTCAGGAACTCGGGGATTTGTTGATTCCGACACATTCCAAATGCGGCAATGCCAAAGCGGCGCCGCGAACATCACGGCTCCCGGTTGACACCCGGCGGGCAGCCGGTTAGCGTCGAAGTTTGGCCTCCTTCCACAAGCCGTTCGCATTTGCCAACCGAGGACTCCGCATGATGAAGCATCGACTCCCGCGCATTTCCCTTGCGCTCGTATTGTTTGCCGCTTTCTGCTCCAGCCCCGTCTTCGCCCAGCAATTCCAGACCATCGAAAAGAAATTCGCGCAGAGCGTTACTGTGAAAAAGCTGCCCAACGGGCTGACGCTGATTGTCTGCAACCGGCCCGAGGCTCCCGTTTTCAGCTTTTTTACTATCGTGAACGCGGGCAGCGCGCAGGACCCCAAGGGTGAAACCGGCCTGGCGCACATGTTTGAGCATCTCGCATTCAAAGGGACAAAGGACATCGGTACGACGAACTATCCCGAGGAAAAGATCGCCCTGGCGAAAGTGGAAAAGACCTATGCCGCCTACGATAAGGCGTACCGCACCCGCGTGGGCCGCGACCCGGCCACGCTGAAGCAATTGCACGCACAGTTCGAGGATGCCGTGGCGGCCGCGGAAAAATATGTGATCCCCAACCAGTTCACCCAGATTGCACAGTTGAACGGCGCCACCGGCCTAAACGCCGAGACGGGAATGGACGCCACGCAATACTACTGGAGCATGCCCATCAACCGGCTGCAGCTATGGGCGTACATGGAGAGCGATCGCATTGCCAACCCGGTACCGCGCGAGTTTTACAAGGAGCGCAGCGTGGTGATGGAGGAGCGCCGCATGCGCATCGGCTCCAACCCCATCGGATACATGGAGGAGCAACTCGCGGCCACCGCCTTCACTGCCCACCCGTATCGCAATCCCGGCCTGGGATGGATGTCCGACGTCAGCCAGCTTTCTGCCACCGAGGCCGACGCATTCCACAAGAAGTATTACGTGCCGGCGAACATCGTGGTCACCGTGGTGGGCGACGTGAACGCAACTAAGGCGATGCCGATGCTGGAGAAATACTTCGGCAGCATCCCCGCCGGGCCGACTCCGATGCCGCTGGCCACAGTCGAGCCGCCCCAGCAGGCGCAGAAGTCGATCGTGTTGGAGGAGCCGACGCAGCCACTCTACATGGAGGGCTACCATCGTCCGTCGTATCTGAATAAGGACGATGCGGTCTACGATGCGATTCAAGACATCATGTCGAATGGGCGCACATCGATGCTCTATCGCAGCATGGTGCGCGACCAGAAGATCTCCGCCGATGCGGGTGGCTTCAGCGGATTTCCCGGCGACAAATATCCCAACCTGTTCGTGTTCTACGGCGTCCCCACACCGGGCCATACACCGCAGCAGATGCGGGCCGGCATTCATGCCGAGATTGACAAGCTGAAGACCCAGAACGTGACTGACGCGCAGTTGGAGATGTTCAAGACGCGGGCACGCGCCGGCATCCTGCGCAGCCTGGACAACAACCAGGGACTGGCCGAAGAACTGGGCACCTACCAGTTGCGTTATGGAAACTGGCGGATGCTGTTTCAGCAGTTGAACAAGATTAACGCCGTCACCAAAGCGGATATCCGGCGCGTGGCGAACCAGGTGTTCACAGCGAAAAACCGCACCTACGCCATGATCGAATACGCACCGACGAAACCCGCGCACCCGAAGGTCAGCGGACCCGCACAGCCTCAACCGCACCCACATCCCCAGCCGCACACCCAGGCCCCGGCGCCAACGCAGCCGCAAAGTCAAAGCTCGCAGAAAGGCGGCCGATAATGCGCTCCCATTCGCTCACCATCGCCATTGTCGCCGGACTGCTTGTTGCCGGAAATGCTCTCGGCCAAAGCGCAACGCCCACCGCCCGTACTATCCACGCGCCCGGCTCGCCGGCGCCCTGGACTTCCTGGAAGAACGTACCCATTCCACCGCTGCCGGCTTTTCATCCTAAACAGCCGACTCGGATCAAGCTAAAAAATGGCATGACGATTCTGCTGCAGGAGGACCATGAGCTGCCCTTCATCAAGGGCTTCGTCATCATCCACGGCGGCTCCAGCAGCGAGCCCGCGGCCAAGACGGGAATGCTCGATCTCTATGCAATGGCCTGGCGCAACAGCGGCACGGCGAAAACCGACGGCGACAAAATGGACGACATGCTGGCTGAGAAAGCGGCCAGCATCGAAACCGACGACGATGACGAATCCACCACGCTGAGCTGGTCCAGCTTCAGTAAGGACTTCGACCAGGTCTTCGGCATGTCCACCGATCTGCTGCTCCATCCCGAGTTCCGCCAGGACAAGCTGTTGCTGGCCCAGCGGCAGGAGGACACCGGCATCATCCGGCGCAACGACGACCCGAGCCAGATTGCCGAGCGCGAGGCCGAGATTCTTGCCTATGGGAAAAACAATCCCTACGCGCGGGTGCCGGAATTTTCGACCGTGCAGGCGGTGACGCTGGCCGACCTGAACGCCTGGCACAGCCGCACCGTGACGCCGAACAACATGATCGTCGGCGTCAGCGGTGACTTCAACACAGCGCAGATGGAAGCCAAACTACGCGCCGCCTTCGGCGGCCTGCCGCGCGGGCCAAAGTTCGTTCCCGCGCCAGCCACCTTCCCCGGAACCGCGCCCGGCGTCTACCTGGCGCAGAAGAGCGATGTGAACCAGAGCAACATCTGGATCGTCGGGCTGGGCACCCAGCGCAACAATCCGGACTACTACGCGCTGAGCGTGATGAACACCATCTTCAGCGGCGGCTTCGGCTCGCGGCTGTTCCAGTCGGTGCGCACGCGCCTGGGACTGGCCTATTCCGTGTTCGGCGCCTATGGCGCCAGCTACGATCATCCCGGCATCTTTTACGTTGCCGCGGGAACCAAGAGCGCCAGCACGGTGGCGGCCACGAACGCCATGCTGGCGCAGATTCGCGATCTCCGGAAAGATCCTCCCACCGCGATCGAGCTGAAACATGCCAAGGACCAACTGCTGAATTCCTGGGTGTTCCACTTCGATTCGCCGGATAAGATTCTGCGCCAGCAGGCGACGCTGGCGTTCTACGACTACCCGGCGGATTTCATCGAGAAGTATCGCGCCGGCATCGAAAAAGTAACGGCGGCGGATGTTTCCCGCGTCGCCGACAAGTACGTGCATCCGTCGAAACTGGCAATTCTGGTCGTTGGAAATCAGACCCAGTTCGTCACTCCGCTTTCGAAACTGGGCCCGGTTCACCAACTCGACATCGCCATCCCCATGCCGGCGGGAATGCAGGCTGGCGGCTCGCACTGACAGCGTTACGGCGGCGTTGCTTCCTACTTATTGTCGAATTTCAATGAGGCTGAATTGATGCAGTAGCGCAGCCCGGTTGGCTTGGGGCCATCGGGAAACACGTGGCCCAGATGCGCGCCACAGCGGGCGCAGGTCGCCTCCACGCGCCGCATTCCGTGGCTCACGTCCTCGTGGGTTTCGACCGCGGTTGGGCTAACGGGAATCCAGAAGCTCGGCCAGCCTGAACCGGACTCGAACTTTTCGTCTGAGCGAAACAACTCGGCATCGCAGGCCACGCAACGATACATGCCATCGTCATGGTTCTTGTAGAGCGCGCCGGAAAACGCGGGCTCCGTCCCCTTCTGCCGGATGATGGCATACTGTTCCGGCGTCAATTGCTTCCGCCACTCGGCGTCGGTCTTCTCGATCTTTTCAGGCTTCTGTACGGTTTCGGTCATCTTGCACCTCTGTCTCCAGAGTAGGACAGTGGGGCGTGGCTATTCAATCAGCCGCGCGCTTTACGCGATGCATCGGAATTTTGCACTCCGCATTCCCATTGGTATACTCACGGAGAAGCATCCCAGTTGCAGTCTTCCACGCGTGTGCAGAATTCCCCTCCCGGAAAATCTCCACGGCCAGGTAGCTCAGTGGTAGAGCGCGGCCCTGAAAAGGCCGGCGTCGGGGGTTCAATTCCCTCCCTGGCCACCACCATCTGAACCCGCAATCCAAGCACAATCGAAGTTCAGTTTGCCGCCGCCGCCCTCATCTTTCCGGCAGACTGGCAGACGCGGGAGCCATTCCGCCGGTAAAATTTCCTATGCCTTCACGAGCGTCGTCGAGGGGTCCCCGAATGTTGTTGCGCTCCCATGGAACCCTGCCGGTCGTCTGCATTGTCACCTCCGACGCTGCGTTTCTGGCTGAAGTGCTGCCGGAGCTGACTCCGTGGTTTCAGGTCGTTGTCCGCGAAACCTACGACAACCTCGCACGCTGGACGCGGGAAGCCAATGTCGCCGGAGTGGTGGTGGACATCGACACCGAAGGAGAAGAGTCCTACGGTGGCCTGCCGGTACTTGAGGAGTTGCGAAAGCTGAACCGGGACTTCGCGCTGCTCTCCCTCAGTCGTTCACGAAAACGTTCGGTGGAAGACCAAGCGCTTTCGGCAGGGGCCGATGCTCATTTTCGCAGCCCGGTGGATCTTTCAGAACTGCGCGTGACGCTGGCGGAAACCCTGCGACGGCGAGAGGACGATGCGGCCCGCGAAAAAATGCTTCGGCAAGCCCTGGAGGTCAGCCGCTTCCAGGACTTTGTCGGGGCGAGCGCACCGATGCGGTTTGTATACGACTCCATTCAGCAAGTGGCCGACAGTAGCATCAATGTGCTGGTACGGGGCGAAAGCGGCACGGGGAAGGAATTGGCCGCACGCGCGATCGTCGCTCTGAGCCGCCGCGCCGCCAAGCCGTATATCCGTCTGAACTGCGCCGCGCTGCCAGAGAACCTGATTGAGTCGGAGCTCTTCGGCAGCGAACGCGGCGCGTTTACAGGGGCCACGGAAGCGCGCCCCGGACAGATCGAGCTGGCCGATGGAGGCACGCTTTTTCTGGATGAGATCGCCACCCTTACGCTCCCGCTGCAGACCAAGCTGCTGCGTGTGCTGGAAGACCATCAGGTGCAGCGCCTCGGCGGGCGCACGTGGCGCAAGATCGACTTTCGACTGATCTGCGCCACCCACGAACCGCTGGAAGAGATGGCCCGCACCGGCCGCTTTCGCGAGGACCTGTATTACCGCATCCACGTCGTCCCCATTCAGTTACCTCCACTGCGGGAGCGCACCGGAGACATTCCCCTGCTCTGCGACTACTTTCTGCAGATCCACTGTGTGGCCAATGGCCTGCCCCCCAAGCGCTTCGCCGCCGACGCCTTGTCGGCGCTGGAAGAGCATACCTGGCCGGGGAATGTTCGGGAGCTGGAAAATCTGATTCAGCGGTTGGTCGTCACGGTCCGCGGCGAGGAAATTGACGCCAGTCATCTTCCGCCGCGCATGGTTGCGACCAGCGTCGCAGCGCAGGAGGCGGTGCTGGTGCCGGAAAGCGGGGCAGACTTCGACGCGGAGGTGCGGCGGGTGGAGACGGCTATGCTGACGGCGGCGCTGCGGCGCACCGGCGGCAGCAAGGCGGCAGCGGCGCGACTGCTGCGGCTGGACGGCCAGCGGATGAAATACCTTTGCCGCAAATACTCTCTCTAAATCCTATTTAGGTTAATTATTAACCCTATATGGGTTTATTTATAACCTATTCGGACGAATCCCTATTCTCTGCTTCTTTGAAGGCGTCCGCATCAATCGTTTTGGAATCAGAAAGTTATGTCGTTCGAGGATTGCCTTCCGAGTTTGGCACGCTGGATGCAATATAGAAAGTCGTAGCAGGCAAGATCAAATTCAGAAGCGAGGAATAATGCAATGGCTATCAACAAGAAATCTCTGATCAACAACTCCGAGTCCACCAAGACCGCCGCTCGCAAGTCCGCCCCCGCAAACGTTGAGAAGCCAGTGGCAGCCGGCAAAATGGCGACCTCCATGCGGACCACCATGCGCACCACGATGAGAACGACCATGCGGACCACCAAGGCGGCCGGTCTGAAGACCACCAGGATTGTGTTCTAACGCGCACGCGTCGTTGAGCGCCGCGTAGACAGCTCCCTTCGAGAATTGGCAATCTGTCCCGGTTCTCTCAAATGAGCGAAATGGCGGCCATCGCGGCCGCCATTTCGCTTTACCGGACGTGGGCCCTTTACCAGACATGGGCCTTGACGAGATCGATGCCGACTCGGACAACTCGGCCTGCCAGGCTGCGTCTTCTCCCAAAGATGGTGGCGTTTCCGTCCAGCCCGAGTGGCAGGTCCGCCTCAGAGGGCGGAAGCACCATTCGCGCGCAGTAAAACTCCGGCAGCACGATGCCCTTGTAATTCTGCCGTGCCACCAGGCCGACGGGCAGTTGAACCGCGTCCCCGCCCAGCGGAGCAAGCGTTACATGCACCGGCGAAAAACGCCCGGGAACAGAGAGAGCAACAGTATCGCCGGCACGGATGCGATCGAGCGCGGCGGCGGGAACAAAAACGCGGGCGATATGCGGACCGGCATCGGCAACCGTCAGCAGGCGTTCACCCGACGCCACTTCCTGTCCAGCGAGAGATTTAGGATCGACCGTCAACACGGTTCCGTTCGCCGGTGCGGCTAAAACGAGGGAGTTCTGAGCTTGGCGCGCGAGGTCGGTCGCGCGTGAGGCTTCGCTCTCCGCCGCCGCCGCTCGACCGATGCTGTGACCATGGAGTTCCGCGCCATAGGCGTCGAAGTCCGCGCGACCGGTCTGTGCGATGGCGGTGGCATGCATGGCGGCTGCGGCCGGACTGTTCATCCGCAACAATGGCTGGCCGGCGCGCACCCGTTCGCCTTCCTCGACCAGCACTGCGCCAATCCTTCCCGGCACGGCCGCGTGCAAGGTGCTCAAATGCGCCGGTTCGACGACAAACATCGCACTTTCGCGATCGCGCCAGAACGGAACGAACAGGACCGCCAGCAACGCAACGACGGTAATGACATGGGTGGGTCGCCAGCCAAAGCCGGAACCGAAGTGCTGGGTCCAGAAGCGCGCTGCCAGGTCGCGCAAGGAGCGCAGCCGAGAACGAAAAACGGCAAAGGCCAGCACACCCGCGGGAATCAACGCGAACTCGGCCATCCATTTCGAGGCGACGTTGTAGGAGAAACGAATGGCGAAGAAGAGCAGCAGATAGCTGTACAAGCCCGACAAGCATGCATAGATCACGAACAGAGCCACGCGACGTCGCGGTACAACTGGGGTTTCCACCGGCACACCGAGGGCATGGGTCTGAAACCAGCCGGAAAGAAACGCCGTCGAACGCTCTTTCAGCTCGGGAATGCCGATCGACTCGGTGAGAAAGTAGTAGCCATCCAGCTTGATCAGCGGATTCATGTTGATCACGATCACAGCCAGCCCCGTGATCAGGATCATCTGGTAGGAGAAATTGTGGATCCACTGGCCCGGCTGCGTATTCAACCAGACGATCATGGCAAATCCGCAGAAGACCATCTCAATCCAGATGCCCGCGAGAATGGTGGCGAGCCGTTGCATTTTCGTGGCCGAAATCCAGATCTCGGTGACATCGCAATAGAAACATGGTGCCAGGTAGAGGAACAAAAGACCCATGCTGTGGACTTCCCCGCCGTAATGTTTGCAGGTAAGCCCGTGGGCCGACTCGTGAAGGAACCCAAGCACAAGAATCAGCAGCCAGAACTGGACGAAATCGAGTAGGGTCTTGTCGGTGAAGTTGTAATAGAGAAGAACATCCGGCGCGATGGTATTCCATTTGGCCAGAAACACGGCGGCCTCAAACAGGAACAGCACGACGGCGGCAAGCACGCACCAGCGGCTGTAAATGAACCCGCCGACGGTACGATCCAGCCATCCCAGATACCGATCGGGGTCCCACGCGGAAAAGCTGATGTGGGCGACGTCGATCTTGGACTTCCGTTGCGCGCGCCGGGCACGCTGTGCCGTCAGCTTCTCGCTGAGGGCCAGATTCTTTTCCTGCGGGGTCTTGTACCAGAAGTCGGACTCGTCCATATTCTCCGCGAAGGTCTGAACCTCCTCGGCGGCGAGGACGGAACCAGTTTGTTCCCTGTAGAGTTCAGCAATCTCCTCATAGGAGCGGACGCCGTCGAACAGTAATGCAAGCTGCCACTGGGCGGGCGGAAAGCGGAAAAAGTTGGCGGTGTCGCGTTGCAGCACCCCCATGATCGGCTCGCCGTCCATCTCGTCCTCGCGAACGATAAGGTTCGGGTCCAGTTGCGGAGGCCGGCTGCGAGCCAGACGCGTTCGTGGAATCTCCGGGAGGGCGGCGTCGAGGGCTTCGCTCAGGTTCATGGCGCCAGACGCACCCGCATGGACATGCCCGGCTTCAGCAACGGCGAAGGGTGGGCGACAGCGCCGATCACCTGCACGCTGCCGCTGGCGGGGTCAACCACTGGGCTGACGCGCAGAATGCGCGCGGGCTGTCGCAACCCGGGATAGTCGGCGGTGGTCAACTGCAACTTTGCGCCGGTGGAGAAGGAGGCCATCAGCGACTCGGGGACAGTGAACAGAACTCGCAGGGGAGCTTCGGCGGTGATCCAGAAAAGTGTTTCGCCGGTTTTTACCTGCTGTGCCTCCTCGACGGAAGTTCGCCCCACCACCCCGGCGAACGGGGCAACAATGCGCGATTGCTGCAACGCGAGATTGGCGGCGGCCAGTTCTTCCTGGGCGGCGGCTTCATCGGCCTGATAGCGTGCCACCTCGGCGACGGTCTCGTCCCGTTTGGCCTTGTTGTACTCCCACCTCTCCTTGCTCATGATGTTATCGTCGCGCAGGATCGTGGCGCGACGCAGATTGGCCTCTACGCTGCGCTGTTCCGCCTGCCATTCCCGTACCTGGGCCTGCAGCGACGCTACCTCGGCTTGTTTCGCCTTGCATGCCAGACGCAAAGTGCGGTCATCCAGCACGGCCAGTACTTGTCCGCGGCGTACACGGTCGCCAATCTGAACCGCGACCTGAACCACGCGACCGTCGCGCTCGGCAGAGATGTCGGCCTGCTGCGTAGCGACCAGGGGGCCGGTCGTGACAAACGATTTTGCCGGTGGTACAGAGGTGGAAATCGGCGGCGGAGCGGCTCGCGGTGCGGGAGCAACTGTCGAGGCAGGCTGCATGGCTCGATTCGTCGCCGCCGCCTGTACGGCGGGATGATGTCCGCAACCGAGACAGAATGACAACAGCGGCAACATCAGCAGCGCGGGGAGAGCGGACACGACGCGGGCAGATCGCATGTTCATACGCTACCAACCGATCCAGTTCCATAACGTTTGCCACGCCCACAAAGCCGGCCGTCGCAGCAAGACATAGCCCGCGGGTCGAAATCCGATAAAGATCTTCGCCCGCCCGGTCATGCCGGCGCGCAGCAGGGCGTCCCCATTCGGCAGCGGGATGCGCGCGGCAAAGGAACGTTCCCCATTGCCCGGCTGTGCCTCGGGACTGACGATGGCGACCGCATCGTGCCACGACCGTTGCGGATAGCTGTCGAGCTTGATTGCCGCATGCTGGCCCACGCGCAGCAGGGCAGCATCCGCTTGCGAGATGGCGACGTTTACCACCGCCGAGGAGAGATCGAGCACCTGGGCAAACGACGCCCCGGCGTCCAGGTGTTCGCCGGCTGCGTTCTGCAGGTTGGGCGTGACCACGATGCCAGCAATCGGGGAGCGCAATCGCGCATTGCCGACGCGCATTCGCGCGCGCTCAGTTTGCGCCCGGAGATACTCCACCTGCGCGCGATCGGCTCCCGCCGCGGGGGAGCCGTGTGCCAGATCGGATTCCATCACCAGCACAGCCTTCTGGTAATTCGCTTCTGAAGAAGCCAGCTCGCTGCGCCACTGCCAGTCGTTCATCGCGCCCAGCACCTGACCGGCGGCGACGCGCTCCCCTTCCTGCGCGAACACAGCCTCGACGTTTCCATCCACCGGCGCGGCGATCGTCACCAGATGTTCGGGAGCGACAACGGCAACGCCGGAAACCCGCATGGGTAAAGGGCAAAACACCAGAAACAGCACGACCGCCACTAGCACGCCGGCAAAGATCAGGCGGCGACTGCGGCTGCTGCGCAACAACCTCTGCTTTCGCTGCACCAGCGGCTCCAGCAGGCTGATCAGCGGCATCTCGCGATACAGCAGGGCATTGCGGATCGCGACGGTCGCCTGGCCCGCGAGGATCTTAATCATCTCGGTATGCGGAAGGTCGAGAAAATCAGGATCGCTGCTCTCATACAGCAACAGGCCGACCCGTCCCTGGTCATCGGTAAGCGGCAAGGAATACAGTGCGTGATAGCCGGTCGCCTCGAAGTGGCGCGCCACCTCGGAAGGAAGATCGGAGTCGGTCTGTTCACCCTGACGAATGTGTCGTGGTCCCTCCTGAGAGGAAAGCCAGTGCAGCAATCCGCGAATCTGATCTACCTTGGCGTCCCCCAGTGGCAGGCTCGCCATTCCTGAGACGGACTTCAATTGCAACCGTCCGCGGTTGTCCAGGGCAATCGCGCAAACTTCGAAGGGCAAAACGTTCTGCGGGCTGTTCACGATGATCTGCAGCAGACGATCCAGCCGCAGGGTCGAGGTGATCTCAGAGCTGACGTGCACCAGCGCTTCAAGAATCTCCAGCTTGCGCTCCGCCAGCATCAGGCTGGCGTTTTTCAGCGCGCTGCTCACCGTCTCCGCCATGGAGACGAGCAGGAATTCGTCATCGTCGTCGAACGGCCGACCGGTCTTATTGATAGCCTCCAGGACTCCCACTTCCGAACCATCCTGCAGCAGCGCCACAACCAGGGCGTTGGTGACCGGCAGCGCGGCGCCACCTGGATCGGCGGCATTGCGGCGGCGCAGCCGCTCATCCTCGGCATCGGCAATCAGGAGCGGCTCACCCTCTTCCGCCATATCCGCGACATACCCTTCTCCAGACTGCTGCCGCATTCCCGGTTGCACGGTAGGGTCCGCTCCGCTGCTGGAAGACAGAGTGAGGATGCCGCCGTTGAAAAGCCAGAGATGGATCGCCTGACAGTCCACCATGATCCGGACTTTATTGGGAATCAGGGCAATCACGGCGTCCAATTCGAGTGTCGAATTCAGCGATTTCTCCAGGTCGTACAACTGCGTCATCCGGTGAACGGAATCCAGCAGATTCTGGCGCTCCTGCTCAGAGCTCTCGCCCGCCAATATCGCTGGTGCGGCCAACCGCGTAATCGGCGCCCGCTGCTCCAGGTCCTGGAGCCGTAATTCTTTGGAGTAACTCAGGATTTCCACCGCGCCGACCAGTTCGCCTTCCCACAGCAGGGGAAGATAGCCCAGCGAAGCCACGGAGCGGGTTACGTGCAGATGGGAATAGTCTTCGCGTCGTATGTCGGCGTTCGAATAGATGAGCGGCTGGGGCGATGGGGATAGCAACGGACGCAACAGCGGGCTATCGGCTGGCAAGGACGTCCGTTCGACGGAAACGTCTCCGGCCGCGGCCAGGGCATTCCAGACCGTCTGGCTGCCTTCTCGATATAGGCGATGGACAATGCAACCGGAGTCCGGCAGGGATTGGACAATCGCTGAAGCGACCAGCCCGGCACGCGCCATTGCATCCCCCGCCAGCAGGAGCGCGGCGAGATCGAGACCGGCATCGTCTTCGAGCAGGGTCGTCATGGAATCGGCGCTCTCAGCGCGGTCTACATCTTGACAGGGGGGAGGCGGCGAATAGATTCTGAAACAGCATTGAGCCTAGCAAGCGCGCGCTTCCAGTGTAAAGCGCGTTCTTGCGGCTCGCGAAAGGTATCCCATGGATCTCGACATTCGACAGAACGGCAACATTTGCATTCTGAAAGTCAAAGGGCCGCTCAAGCTGGGAGACGGGGTCGATCAGTTTGACAGCGCGGTTGAGTCCGCTTTTGCCGGCGACCATAACTTCCTGGTCCTGGATCTGGAGGCGATGCCGTATATCGACTCTTCCGGCATCGGCGCTGTCGTCAGTGCGCTTCGGCGGGCAAAACAACTCGGCGGAGATGCCAAGCTGGTAAATCCCTCTACTTTTGCCGCGAAGACGTTCAAGATGGTCGGCATCCTGAATTTGTTCGCTGTCTACGCAACGGAAGCCAGCGCGGTGGATGCCTGCGGCGGATAGAGCCGTTCTTGCCCGGCTCAATCCGCGCATTACGCCCTTGGCAACGCCCAGGCCTCCGCTCCCGGCAGCGGGCGCCGACACAAACTGATCTTGCCTGTGTCGGTGACATGGAATTCCGGCAAGCGCTGCAATCCATCTCAGGGGAATCGTCGTCTTACCCCGGATTGAGGGACTGCCGCGGGTACGCTACTTGGCCTTGGCCTCGGGAGATGACTTCGTGCTCAGATACCAGGCCTCGATATTCGCGTTCTTTTGATCGCCACTGTCGATGCGCTCTCACGATCCCCGCGCGTTTGGCCTAACTCGCCCGCACCGCCGCCGGTGCATGCAGACGCTTTTTCCTACCGCGATGCACATGCTTTCAACAGGCCGCACAGGCCGCATAGCCCGCATTCGCGGGGCGATGCTCACGGGCAGTGGAAGGCGGGTCCAAAATGGCATCAGATTCACTGGATATTCGCCGTTTACTTGTCGCTGTTCTTTCCCTACTCTGGGCGAGCGTTGCTGGAAACAGCGATGCGCCTCTTTCGCCGATTTGGATTGATAAAAAATTGACTTTGGAACGGGTGGCCCGGCGCAAACGCTGGGGCTCGCCGGATCGGGATTGCTCCGCCTGAGCTAAAGGGCAGCGCCCGTTTCGTCGCGCCGCGGGCGGCACCGGCAACGATGCGCCGCGGCTCCGTTCCCCCGCAGCCCGGCTGTCCAAGACAGCCGAAATGCCGTTGTGTGCCACAGCGGCCGGAGATGTGTTTTGTCTGCGCAAACCCCGGCCCGGCACGCCACAGGTGTTCCGTGTTCTTTTTTTGCAGCCGGGCCGCGGTTGAAAAAACAGTCCTGCTCTCCGTCGCCTTGGCGGAGGCGGGCGAGCACGCGCAAGCAGCAGGGAGAAGGAATGCGGCCGAAGAAAGTGATTCTGTGCGTCGACGACAACGATCAGGTGTTGTCGGTGCGGAAATTTGTACTGGAAACGCGCGGCTATCGCGTACTGACGGCAAACAACGCGGAACAGGCGATCGAACTCTACGACAGCGGCAAGGTGGACCTGGTGATTGCCGATCTGGTGATGCCACATTGCAACGGTAGCGACTTGATCTCGCGTTTGAAGGAGATTGCTCCCTGGGTGCCGGCCGTGCTGGTCAGCGGCAGCATCAAGCAGTTCGACCCCGCCAGCCGGGCCGACGCCTTCCTGCCCAAAGGCGCGTCCAGCCCGCAGGAACTGCTGGAGCGGGTGCGGGTACTGCTGGTGCGCAAACGCGGCCCCAAGAAGACGGTTCCCGCCGCGGCGGCCTCCGCACTCGGGTCGAATGCGGTCTCCGCCCACGGTGCGGCATAAGCGCAGCGGCATGGGACGATTTTCCGCGCGCTGAACCAGTACAATAACTTCTGCATGCCGCCCGTTATTGTCGCCGATCGTCTCGGCAAGGTTTACCGTACCGGAAAAGTTGCCGTACAGGCCCTCCGCGATGTTTCGTTTCAAGTGGAGCCCGGAGAGTTTGTCAGCATCGTGGGGCCATCGGGCAGCGGAAAATCCACGCTGTTCTACAACCTGGGCGGCCTCACCCGGCCCTCCTCCGGTCGGCTGCTGATCGACGGCGTCGATTTCGCTTCCCTCAGCGATGCCGAGCGCACCCGACTGCGCAAGCACAAGATTGGCTTCGTGTTCCAGAAGTTCAACCTGCTGCCGACCCTGAGCGCGATGGACAACATCCTGCTGGCGCATGAAATTGCCGACGGCACAAAAAAGCTGGACCGGGGGTATTTCGACCATCTGACGGAACTGCTAGGGATTCGCGGAAGGCTGGAGCACCGGCCATCGGAGCTTTCCGGCGGAGAGCAGCAGCGGGTGGCGATCGCCCGGGCACTGATCGCGCGTCCGGCTATTGTGCTGGCCGACGAGCCCACAGGCAACCTCGACACCCAAAATTCCGACGCCGTGCTCGCTGTTCTGCGCCGCTCCAGCCAGGAACTAAAGCAGACGGTGATGATGATTACGCACAACCCGGAAGCGGCCGCCATCGGCGACCGCATTCTTTATATGCGTGACGGCCAGATGGTGGGCGCTCCGGCCTAGCTTTCCGCAAGTCTGTCCGGTTATGGACACCCTTGTCCGAAAGTGGACAGATTCGAGCGTTCCAGCCCCTCCACTGACGCGCTATTCCCTTGATTCCACGCCACTGCCGCTGGATCACATTTCGGCGTAGTACATGCATGTGTTTTCTGCATACCTGTTGCTCAAGGGGAGACGCCTGCCATGCGAAATCTGTTGCGGGATCTGCGTTATGCGCTGCGGCAACTGCGAAAGTCGCCCGGTTTCGCCATCACGGCCATCTTGACGCTGGCGGTCGGCATCGGCGCGAACGTGATCGTGTTCGGCGTGCTGAATGCGCTCATCCTCAAGCCGCTGAACGTGCCGCAGCCGCAGAACTTATACCAGGTCGTCCATAAGCGCCACACGGGCAGCGGGCAATCCTACCTGAACTACGAAGATTACCGCGACCGCAACACAACTTTCAGCGGCATGGCTGGGTACTATGGCATGTCGAGCGCAGGCCTTAGCACAGCGGCTTTCTCAAAGAAAGTCTGGGGCTACGATGTTACCGGCAATTACTTCGATCTGCTGGGAATTCGGCCCGAACTGGGCCGCTTCTTCCATGCCGCCGATGAGCATGGGCCCGGCTCCGCTCCGTATGTTGTTTTGAGCAACCGGCTGTGGCGCACCCAGTTCCACGCCAATCACAAAATCATTGGTACCGCCGTCGATCTCGACAAGCATCCGTTTACCGTCATCGGAGTTGCGCCGAAGAGCTTTCATGGCATCGATCTGTTTTACTGGCCGGACTATTGGATTCCCATCGTCAATGAGCAGCAGATCGAGGGATGGGACTTTCTGAGCCAACGTGGCTATAACCCGATTACCGCCTTTGGACGGTTGAGGCCGGGCGTGACGCCGCAGCAGGCGACGGACAACTTGAATGCGATCGCAAGCCGACTGGCCAGGCAGTATCCGGTTGCCGATGAGGGACTGGCTGTCCGGTTGATACGGCCAGGATTGCTGGGAGATTTTTCCAGTGAGGTTCGCGCATTTCTGCTCGGCATTATGCTGCTGGCGTCGTTGGTGCTGCTGGCTGCCTGTGCCAACCTGGCCAGTCTCTTCGCCGCCCGCGCCGCAGACCGCGGCCGCGAGCTGGCCATCCGGTTGGCGATCGGCTCCAGCCGCTTGCATATGCTGCGCCAGCTGTTGACGGAAGCTGTGCTCGTCTCCATTGCGGGCGGTGCTGCGGGAGCGTTCTTCGCCACCGCGCTCTTGCAGGCTTTGAGCCGATGGCAGCCCTTCGGAGATTCCCCTACTCGTGTCCTGGTTGCTCCGGACGCACGTGTCTATCTCGTTGCCCTGGCATTGTCCGTGGCCAGCGGCCTGTTGTTCGGGCTGCTCCCGGCCCGGCAAATCTGGCGAACCGATGCGGTGCAGGCCATGAAGAGCGGTTCTGCCCAGGTCGCAGCCTTCCGGCGCTTCTCTCTGCGGGATCTTCTGCTGGCGGTCCAGATTGCTCTCTGCACTCTCCTGGTCACGGCTTCTCTCGTGGCTGTACGCGGCATGATGCGTTCCTTGCATGCTCCTCTGGGCATCCAGCCGCACGGAGCAACGCTGGCGGAGATGGACCTCACCATGGTGGGACAAAACGGCGATGCAGCGGTCGAGACGGAACATCGCATGGTGGAAGAAGCCGGGCGCATTCCCGGTGTGACGGCTGCGGGAACCATCAATTTCCCGCCGCTCAGCGGCATGGGTTCGAGCAATTACGTCTATCGACCGGGCACGGTAGACTTTCGACCCTCCAACAGCGTTTTCAGCCCAAGGTTATATTCCATCTCGCCGGGGTACCTGCGGGCTGCGGGAACACGATTGCTGACGGGTCGCAGCTTTACCTGGCACGACGGTAAAAAATCTCCCCGGGTGGCAATCGTAAATGAGACGTTTGCCCGCGGAATGTTCGGCCGGGCGTCAGCCATCGGACGTCGCTTTCTGCTCTGGGGCAAGACGTATGAAGTTGTCGGCGTGGTGGAGAACGGTAAATACAGCTCGTTGACGGAAGCTCCGGAGCCGGCGGCGTTTTTCTCGCTGCCGCAATTTGCCCAAAGCACGGCCACTCTTGTCGTGCGCTCGCAACGGCCTCAGGCCGAGATTGCCGCCGCGCTGCAAACCATGCTCTCCGGCATGGAACCCAATCTTCCCTTCACCATCGAGAGTTGGTCCGATGCATTGGGCATGGTTCTGTTCCCGGCGCGGGTGGCAACGATTGCGCTGGGGATTATGGGATTGCTGGCGGCCATGCTGGCGATCACCGGCATTTTCGGTATGGCGGCCTACAGTGTGTCGAAGCGGATGAAGGAGCTGGGCATTCGCATCGCGCTTGGCGCGCAGCCGCTGCAGTTGTTGCGCTCGGCGCTGGGCAGGCCGCTGATCCTGTTGCTGGGCGGCTCCGCAGCGGGGCTGGCGCTCGGCATCCTCGCCAGCCGTCTGCTCGCGCAGATTGTCTATCAAGCCACACCGCGCGACCCGCTGGTGCTGGGCGGCGTGATTGCGACCATGGCTCTGCTCGGCCTGCTGGCTACGTGGATTCCGGCGCGCCGGGCGCTGCGTATCGACACGGTGAAATTGCTGCGTCAGGATTAGGAAATGCCGCTCCTGCCAGCATGCGCACACCTCTCTGGTTGCGCACCGCTCCCGTCCGAAGCCGCCGCAGCTACCGCACGAACGCCCAGAGGTCGTTGAGTTGTCCCTGGGCTCCCCCCGAGTCGTAACCGGTGCCGCCGAACAGCCACAGATTACCCGACCCGTCCGTCCAGCTCACCGCGTCCGCTCGAGATCCGGGCACGTTGCCGGAAGCGGTCTTCCCCTGCGTGCCGTACACGCCGGACTGGCCGACGGTATCGGCGCCATTGACCCACACCCATTGCTTACCGTTGAACGCCCACAGATCGTTTAGTTGACCCTGGGTTCCGGCAGAATCCAAGCCGGTTCCACCGAACAGCCATAGATTGCCACCGCCGTCGACCCAGGCCACGGCGTTCGACCTGGCGCCCGGCACATTCCCGGCCGCGCCCGTTCCCTGGGTTCCGTAGGTCCCCGCCTGGTTGACCGTGTTCGCGCCGTTCACCCAGGTCCACTGCTTTCCGTTGAACACCCACAGATCATTCAGTTGCCCTTGCGTTCCGGCAGAATCATAGCCGGCCCCCCCGAACAGCCACAGATTGCCATAGTAGTCCGTCCAGCTCACCGCATTGGATCGGGCGCCCGGCACGTTCCCAGCCGCCCCTGTTCCCTGAGTGCCGTAGGTTCCTGCTTGGTTGACGATGTTCGAGCCGCTCACCCACGTCCACTGCCTTCCGTTGAACACCCATAGATCGTTCAGTTGCCCCAGGGTTCCCGCCGAGTCGTAGCCATAGCCGCCGAACAGCCACAGATTGCCATAATTGTCCGTCCAGCTCACCGCGTTCGATCGCGCTCCGGGCAGGTTGCTGCCCGCTCCCGTTCCCTGGGTGCCGTAGATTCCCTTCTGGTTGGCGAGGTTCGAACCGCTGACCCAGATCCACTGGCTGCGGTTAAAGACCCACAAATCGCTCAGTTGTCCCTGGATTCCCACCGAGTCAATGCCGGAGCCGCCGAACAGCCACAGATTGCTCTGGTAGTCTGTCCAGCTCACCGCATTCGATCGTGCTCCGGGCGTGTTGCCGGTCGAACCCGTTCCCTGGTTTCCGTAGCTTCCCGGCTGGTTGACGGTGCTCGAGCCGCTCACCCACGTCCACCGGTTGTTGCTGTCTACCCACAGGTCGTTCAGTTGCCCCTGGGTTGCCGCCGAGTCAAGCCCGGAGCCGCCGAACAGCCAGAAGTTTCCCCAGTTGTCCGTCCAGCTCACCGCATTCGATCGCGCTCCGGGCACGTTGCCGGATGCCGGCGTTCCCTGGGTTCCGTAGGTTCCCGCCTGGTTGGCAGTGTTCGAGCCGCCCACCCATGTCCATTGATTCAGCGGTGTGGCCGGATGATAAATGCTGGAGCCGCAACCCAGCATCGTGAACAACGCCACGGCCCCGACAAGGCACACAATGGATTTCATCCCTTTTCCCATAGAACCTCCGTGCAACCTTGGGGTCGGCTACCACGAACGAATGTACGCTTGCAGACCGACATGCTCTCGGCCCATTCCTACGGAAAAATCTGCCGCGTTAGACGCAGGTATCCCGTGAACGTCTCACCAGGAGAGTAAACCACGTTCGCCTCAGAATGTTTCGCAACCTGACCAATGTTTTCTCAGAGTGATCTTCCCGCACCAACGGCAGGCATACAGAAACGCGAGCGAACGCACTCGGCCTTTTGCGTTTCAACAAGCTGTCGATTTTGGCAATGATCGGAACCGGCCGCACGCTCACCCGGCATACCGCTCAGCTCGTTGACCGTGCGGGCGGCGTGCCGATATACTGCAATCCAGTAAGGGCGGGAGTAGCTCAGTGGTAGAGCGCGACCTTGCCAAGGTCGAAGTCGCGGGTTCGACCCCCGTCTCCCGCTCCAGCGGCATTCGCTGCCAACCTTCCGAATACGCCGGCGGCCGCTGCGGCGCGTTTCTAAGAAATACCGGGCGCGGTACCCAAGTGGTAAGGGAGAGGTCTGCAAAACCTTTATGCGTCGGTTCGATCCCGACCCGCGCCTCCAGCCTTTTCAAGCAGTTGAGTCAACGTTCCGCTATCGGTGAAATAGCCACCGTAGCGGGTCTGTGCGTTCCCGAAAGTGGGCCCGTTTGACGACTCGGACTGTTCCGATTGACGGTGCTGACTTGGTTCTCTGGACGATACAATCGGCACTTCTGATCAGTGAATTCAGCAACAAGCTGCTGGCGTTACGCAATGAGGTTGCTCCAACCTTTGCTTCAGCGTGACAGGTTTCATTGCGGGATTGCCAAGCTTGCGCCGTAGCAATCATCCACTGGAGAAAACAGTTACCCAGCAACATTTGTAGCCAATCGGTGCCCGCGTGTTGAAGAAGGCCGTCAATACCTCCGCTGGCCGGATGAAAGACCATAGCCCCAGCAGCTTGTGAAATGTGGCTTGCACCCGCCGGATTCCGGCGGTATTTTTTTCGCTTGCTCGCACGCACCGTCACCCCTCACGTCCGATCTCGGTCAATGCCACGCCTTTGTGCATTGGAGGACTAGGTGGTATACGTATTCCCGAGGAAATGTTTTGAAGAAGTAGAACCCAGGGATGCAAAGAAAAGCATCCATCTTTCCAGACGCCGGAACAAATTCTCTAAGTCAGATGGGATACACATGAAAACGAGAATCAATCTTGCCGTTTTGTTCGCGCTGTCGTTCACCATGCTTGGCGCCACGTTGACAATGGCGCAAACGGCCGGAGCGAAACGCAATGTTGCTCCCTCCAGACCCCAAGGCCCATGTGACATTTATGCTGCTGGCGGCGACCCCTGCGTAGCCGCCCATAGCACCACGCGTGCGCTGTACGCCTCCTACAATGGACCGCTTTACCAGGTCATGCGCCAGTCCGACGGCAAGACCCTGGACATCGGCGTCGTCCAGCCCGTTGCATCGCCGGTCCAGGATCCGGGCGGATACGCCGACGCGGCCGCGCAGGACGCGTTCTGCGCCAACACCTACTGCTGGATCACCACCATTTACGATCAATCCCCCAAGCACAACAACCTCACCCAGGCGCCCCGCGGCGGATTCAACGGCCCGGCGATGGGCGGGTTGAACAACCTCCCCGTCGCCGATATGGCGCCGATTACGGTCATGGGCCACAAGGTCTACGGCGTCTTTATTGAGCCCGGCATGGGTCTCCGCAACGACGACCCAAAAGGCACCGCGGTCGATGACCAGGCGGAGGGCGAATATTGGGTCATTAACGGCCTGCACTTCAACGGCGGCTGCTGCTTCGACTACGGCAACGCCGAGACCGACAGCCACGATGACGATAACGGCACCATGGAAACCGCCTACTTCGGCGACAACTCCGGTCCCTGGTTTCATGGGGAAGGCGGCGGCCCCTGGATCATGACCGACCAGGAGAACAATCTAGTTGGGTGCGTCAATCCGAATGGATCCAAAGTCTGCAAAAACCTGCCGACCATCACCTGGCGATTTGTGACCGCGATCGCCAAGGGCGAACCGCACCACTGGACTTCCATGGGGGGCGATGCGCAGCACATCCCCCTTTCTGTCATGTACAGCGGACCACGCATCAATGCCACCTATGATCCGATGCGCAAGCAGGGAGCCATCCTTCTGGGCAACGGAGGCGATAACAGCAACAGCTCGCAGGGAACTTTCTATGAAGGCGCGTTGACGGCCGCGGGCACCTTCCCGACGGACGCCACCGACCAGCGGGTGCAGGCCAATATTGTGGCTGCCAGGTACCGCGCGCTGCCTCTGGGCATCGCCCCGTCGTCGGCAACCGCGACTCCACCCGGACTCCAGACATTCTCACCACGGTCCTCGCAGGACACCACCGTGACGTTCACGAATACAACGGGGGCGCCAGCAACTGGCGTCAAGTTAAGCATCTCCGTGCCCAGCAAGCGGTGGACCTCCGCCGTTCAGGGCACCCATAAGAAGTCGAAAACGTTCGCGGGCCCGGTCGCTCCGGGCGCCAGCGTCAGCGCGACCTTCCAGGTCACCTCTGGCCCGTCTCCCTTCAACGGCGACATGGTCGGCCACGCGCGGTGGACCGACCACGCCAGTGGGAGGAAGCAATTCGAGACAATCGCCGAGAAGGTGCGGAACGTCCCCCCGATCAAGATCAACGAGTTCGCCATCAGCTCGGGCTCTCCCGCCAACACAACGAACTCGTTCATTGAGCTCTACAACGCCGGCACCCGCAGCATCGACATCTCCAACTGGACTCTGACCGAGCGCCCCACGCAGCAGGCCATCTTCTCGAGGGTGAAAATCCAGGCCGGGACGAAGCTCGCGCCTCGCGGCTTTTACCTGCTCGGCCTTTCCAACTCCGGGCTGGCAGTCCCGGCGCACGCGGACGACGCCACCATCTACCTCCGGCGCACGACTGGAATGTCAGTCGGCGATACGATCACGATCGGCGCGGGCTCCAACGCGGAAACCCGCAAGATCGCAACCCTGGGGACAGCGGCCAGCAGCAGTACGACGTTGTGGCAACCGCTCCCCGATGGTCCGGTGATCACCATCCCGGTCGGTTCGACCAATGTGCCGGTCACCAGCGTGTCCGGCTTTGCGGTTGGCCAGAAGATCGCTCTGGGCTATGGTGCCACCTACCCGGTCGTGGCAAGAACTGTCGAACGGTACGAGGTGGCCACGGTCACCGCAGTCGGCAAGCCCGGCACCCAGGCCTACCTGGGGGTGAACGCGTCCGCCGGCGCAACCAATATCAAGGTGACGTCGGTCAAGAACATCTCCGTCGGCGACAAGATCAGGCTGGACATTGATAGCGTCGGCCACGGCATCGAGACGGTAACCGTGACCCATGTCGGGACCAAGGCGACCCAGACAAATCTGGCGGCGAACGCGAGCGTTGGCGCGATCAGGATCAAAGTCCGCAGCGCGGATGGTTTCGCAAAAGGCGACAAGATCATGGTTGGAACTCCCGCAAACCAGGAAGCCGTTACCGTCACCGCCGTCGGCGACGCCGGCCCCACAGGCGCGACCATCGACTTTACGCCGGCGCTCACCCGCGCCCACATCCGCGATGAGTGGGTGCTTACTCCGGGTACGGGTCTCGACCTGGCCGCGCCACTGCGGTTTAACCACTCGGCCAATATGCCCTTCAGCGATCGTGGAACGGGGATCAGCTTCCAGCCAGCAACGGCCTTTGCCCATTCCAGCAATGAACCCGTCCAGCCGCTCGGCGCTGGCATTGGCCTCGACCGCCCGCTGGCTCATGGCCACGCCATCAACGCGGTCGTGCGTGATGCCGCGGTCAAAACCGCCGGCTACCTGGGAACGCAGGCGCCTAACCAATGGTTCGGGGGTCCCGAGCTCACTACCAATGAGACTCTCTTTGACAGATTCAAAATCTCCTTGAGGCAAGGCAGCATGGTGCTGCGGGATGGCTCTGGCCTGGTTGTCGACAGCCTCAACTACGGTGCCCTCGTCGACCCATGGGCCGCCGAGGGATACCAGGCTACCTCCGGCCCACACCAGAGTGGCTGCTACGCGCCTGCACCGGGCGCGGCACTGGGCTTCGGACCGGCCGCTGCGGCCGCCGGCAACACCAATACAAGCGCGGGCCGCTTCCCCGACGGCGCTGACACGGACAGCAACTGTACCGATTTTCTAACGCAGGCTGCGACCACGCTGTCGGCCTCTTCCGCCACGGGCTCGACCAATGTCAAAGTCGCCAGCGTCAAGAAATTTGAGGCTGGTCAGACGATCACCGTTGGTATGGGCGCGAATTCCGAGAGCGCCGTCATCGCGAAGGTTGGCACGGCAGGCTCTACCACCCTGGGTACCGCCGCCCGCGCGGGCGCCACCACGTTCCCAGTCACCAACACGATTGGCTTTCACCACGGGCAGACCATCACCATCGGCAGCGGTGCAAACTCCGAGACGGCAGTTGTCGCTTCCATCATGAGGTGGGGCGCCGCCGCGATCACCGTCGCCGCACCGCTCACTCGGGCTCACGCGGCTGGTACCCGAATCTCCGGCACTGGCATCACCCTCACCACTGCATTGACCCGTTCACATGCCCAAGGAGTCCAGGTCGCCGGCAACATTCCGACGCCCGGAGCACCCAACCGGTATTACAAGAGAGATCACTGAGCGGAGCCGTCCCGACTGCGCCTTGATAATAGAAGGCCAGGAAGCCGAGCGTCATACCATCGTTCACAGCCTCTTTTCCTGCTGTCCGGCTGCTCTCAGCGGCTATCGCCCGGCACCGCCTTGACTGCCATTTCGCTGCACCAGGCTCGCAGAGCACAGGGTTATGCGGTATGCTACGGATTATCGATAAACGCTAATCCGTCGGAGTGCCCGCTCGGTTCAGGCATACCTTCGAATTGCACTTTCACCCCGCTCGCCTGTTTCTGGATGCCTTTATGTGGATCGTCCGCCTCGCCCTCCGCAGGCCGTACACCTTCGTCGTCCTTGCATTGCTCATCCTCATCGTGGGCATCGGGGTCATTCTGCGCACCCCAACCGACATCTTCCCCAATGTAAATATTCCCGTCGTTACGGTCATTTGGCACTACAGCGGACTCTCGCCCGAGCAGATGGCGAACCGAATCACCAGCAACTTTGAGCGTGGCGTCACCACCACCGTCGATAATGTCGAGCACATCGAGTCTGAGAACCTGACCGGCATCGCCGTGGTCAAAATCTATTTCCATCCGGGGACAAATGTCGAAGCGGGCGTGGCCCAGGTCACCGCCATTTCCCAAACCGAGATCCACAGCCTTCCTCCCGGCACGCTGCCGCCGCTCATCATCACCTATAACGCTTCTTCCGTCCCGGTGCTGCAACTGGCGCTTTCCGGCCCCGGGCTCAGCGGGCAAAAACTATTCGACATTGCCAACAGTTTTCTGCGAACCCAACTGGCCACCGTGCAGGGAGCGGCCATTCCCTGGCCCTACGGAGGCAAGCAGCCGCAGGTGCAGGTCGATATCGACAGCGCCAAGCTGCAGGCCATGCATCTCTCCCCTGCCGACGTCGTAAATGCCTTCAGCGCGCAGAACCTGATCCTGCCCAGCGGCACGGAAAAGATCGGTCCGTATGAATATCAGATTGAGACCAACAGCGCGCCCCGCACCATCGCCCAGTTGAACAGTCTGCCGATCAAAACGGTCCGCGGCGCGACGATTTATGTGCGCGATGTGGCGCATGTGCGCAATGGATTTCCTCCTCAGACCAACATCGTTACCGTCGATGGGCAGCGCGCCACGCTAATGACCATCCACAAATCCGGCGATGTGTCGACCCTCAGCCTGGTCAGGCATATTCGCCAGATTCTTCCCCAGGTCGAAGCCAGCTTGCCGAAGCAATTGAAAATTCGTCCGCTCGACGATCAGTCGATCTTCGTCCGCTCGGCGATCACCGACGTGGAGCTCGAAGCCCTGATTGCCGCCTGCCTGACGGCGATCATGATTCTGGTCTTTCTGGGAAGCTGGCGCAGCACGCTCATCATTGCCGTCTCCATTCCGCTCTCGGTACTGGTATCGCTGATCGTCCTCAGCGCGCTGGGCCAGACCATCAACATCATGACGCTGGGTGGACTGGCCCTGGCCGTCGGAATTCTAGTGGACGACGCCACTGTCGAAATCGAGAACATCAACCGCAATCTGGAAATGGGCAAGGAGATCGAGCAGGCCATCCTCGACGGCGCCTCGGAGATCGCCATTCCGGCCTTCGTCTCGACGCTTTCGATCTGCATTGTGTTTGTGCCCATGTTTTTTCTCGGAGGCGTGGCCAAGTATCTGTTCGTACCGCTGGGGGAAGCGGTAGTTTTCGCCATGCTGGCGTCCTACTTCCTGTCGCGCACAGTGGTGCCGACGATGGCGATGTATCTGTTGCACGTGCATGAAGAGGGCGAGCAGGACCGCCGCCGGACCAGCCATCACGTGTTCGTCCGCTGGCAGATGAAATTCGAAGACAAGTTTGAACGCATGCGTCTCGGCTACCGCGAAACGCTGGTGGTCTGCCTGCACCATCGCAAAATCTTTATGGCTGGATTTTTCGCCTTTTGCGGCCTGTCGATGCTCCTCATCTATCCCTGGCTGGGTCAGAATTTCTTTCCGCGCACGGATGCCGGGCAGTTCAAGCTGCATGTCCGGGCGCGCACCGGAACCAGGATCGAAGACACAGCGGCGCTCTGCGACCGGATCGACCAGACCATCCGCCAGACCATTCCGCGCCGGGAACTCGGCTCGATCATCGACAACATTGGAGTTCCCTACAGCGGCATCAATCTTTCCTACGGCAACTCGGGAACCATCGGCTCCTGGGATGCGGACATCCTGGTGGCGCTCAATCAGGATCACCACCCGACGGAACAGTACATTCGCGCGCTGCGCGCCAAACTGGCCGATACCTACCCGGGCGTCACCTTTTATTTTCTGCCCACTGACATCGTGAACCAGATCCTCAACTTCGGACTGCCGGCACCGCTCGATATTCAGGTGATCGGCGCCGACATGGCGGCCGATCATGCGCTTGCCGAATCGATGATGGCCAAGCTGCGGTATATTCCCGGCGCCGTAGACCTGCACATTCAGCAGGCGCTGGATGAGCCGAACTTCACCATCGATGTGGACCGGACCAAGGCGCAGCAGGTAGGGCTGACGCAGGCCAACGTGGCCAATAGCGTGCTGACCGCGTTGAGCGGCAGCTTCCAAACCTCGCCGCAATTCTGGCTGAATTGGAAAAACGGCGTCAGCTACTCGATCGCGGTGCAGGAACCGCAGTATCGGATGGACACACTTCAGGAGCTGCGCAACATCCCCCTCACCGGGTCCAGCGGCATGCCGCCGCAGATTCTCGCCAATGTCGCCAACCTGAAGCGCGGCTTCGAGCCTTCCACCGTGAACCACTACAACGTGATGCCGGTGATCGACATCTACGGATCGGTGGACGGCACCGACCTGCGAACGGTGGCCGACCAGGTGGATCGCGTGGTCGCCCAGGGACGCAAGCATCTTCCCCGCGGCTCGCGCATCGTGGTACGCGGCCAGATTCTCACCATGCGGTCGTCCACCACAGGACTTCTCAGCGGACTGCTGCTCGCCATTGGCCTGGTCTACATGCTGATTGTCGTCAACTTCCAGTCCTGGCTCGACCCATTCATCATCATCGCCGCATTGCCGGCCGCGCTGACCGGGATCGTCTGGTTCCTCTTCCTCACCCATACCCACATCAGCGTTCCGGCGCTTACCGGGTCGATTATGTGCATGGGCGTGGCGACGGCCAACAGCATCCTGGTGGTCAGCTTCGCCCGCGAAGAGATGGCGCGCGGCGCCAACTCGATCGAGGCCGCCATATCCGCGGGCTTCACCCGCTTTCGCCCCGTACTGATGACGGCGCTGGCCATGATCATCGGAATGGTGCCCATGGCGCTCGCCCTGGGCGACAGCGGAGAGCAGAACGCTCCCCTGGGCCGCTCCGTCATTGGCGGCCTGATGTTCGCCACTGTGGCCACACTTTTCTTCGTCCCCGTTTTCTTCAGCATGGCGCACGCCGGCAAGTCCACGCGCGCGGCGGCTTTGCACAGCTCTTCTCCGCGGGAGGACCGCAATGGATAACGCAGAACGACATTCAACCGGCGGCGAATCCGCAAACGATCCGCACAAGTTCTCACTGCAGGCGACCCGCCATGCCACCCGCCGGACGGTGACCATTCTCATCGTGCTGCTGATCGTTTTTGCCGTCATCGCGATCGCCGGAATCATTCCCCGTCTGCACGCGCGCGCCGCGCTGCGCAAGGAAACCGACAGCATGGCCGTGCCCACGGTAGCCGTGGTGCGACCGGTATCCGGAGCGCTCATGCGGGAAATTCTGCTGCCCGGAACTATCCAGGCCTATCACGATGCTCCCATCTACGCCCGCACCAACGGCTATGTAAAGTCCTGGTCGCACGACATCGGCTCCCATGTGCGGAAAGGCGAATTGCTGGCTGTGATTGAGAGCCCGGAACTAGACCGGCAGGTGGACCAGGCCCGCGCCAGCCTGGCGACCGCCAAGGCCAATCTCGGTCTGGCCCGCGTTACGGCACAACGCTACGAAGGATTGAAAGGCACCCAGGCCGTCTCGAAACAGTCCATCGACACGGCCGCGCAGACGGAGTATGCGCAGAGCGCATCGGTTGCCGTTGCCCAGCAGAACTTGAACCAGATGCTGGCGATGCAGTCTTTCGAGCGCGTCTATGCGCCCTTCAGCGGCGTGGTCACTGTGCGCAACACGGACATCGGCCAGCTGGTAGATTCCGGCAGCAACGGAGGCACGGGCAGCTCCGCAGTCTACAGCGGCGGCGCTACGGCAAGCGCCAACGGCAACACGCCCCAGGAGCTGTTCCGCGTCTCCGATATGCGGGTGGTGCGCATTTTCTTGCAGGTGCCCGGCATGTACGCTCCGGAAGCCCGCCCCGGCGTGGAAACCGACATCGACGTGCCCGGCTATCCCGGAAAGATCTTTCATGGAAAGATCGTTCGCACGGCCGACGCGCTGGATCTGAACACGCGCACCCTGATGGCCGAGGTGGACGTAGACAATCGCAAGGGGGAGTTGCTGCCCGGCGCCTATGCCCAGGTCCATTTGAAGCTGCCCATGAAGCATCCGGCGCTCATCATCCCCGTCAGCGCGCTCATGTTCCGTTCAGAGGGTCTGCGCGTGGTCACGCTCGACGATCGGAACCGCGCGCATCTGCAGCCGATCACCGTGGGCCGCGACTGGGGCACGCGGATTGAAGTGCTGACCGGGCTGCGTCCAGGCCAGCGCATCGTGGACAGTCCGCCGGACTCGATTCTGAATGGCGAAAAAGTGCGCGTGGTCAGCGGCAGCACCACCGCAACCGCCACGGGGGCGGACTGATGCCCACTCATCCCCAGGCGCTCATGCGAGTTCCGGCAGTCGCGGCGTTCGGGCTGCTGCTCTGCGCCACCGCGTGCATGGTGGGACCGAATTATCATCGGCCTTCCGCACCTGCGACGCCGCAATTCAAAGAGGCCGCGGGCTGGCAACCGGCGCGACCGATCGATCAGCAGATACGCGGCAGTTGGTGGCAAATCTACAGCGATCCCGAGCTGAATTCGCTGGAGAAGCAAGTCGCCGTCTCCAACCAGTCGCTGAAGGTCACGCTCAGCCAATATACCGAGGCGCGCGCCATGGTGCAGTATCAGCGCGCGGAGTATTTTCCCTTTCTTTCCGCCTCAACAGGCGCGACGCGTCAACGCGGTTCGGAGAACCGCGCCACTTTTTTCAATGGAGTTGTTCCCAACCAGTACAACGATTTTTCTCTTCCGCTCGACGTGAACTGGGAGCCGGACATCTGGGGCCGGGTTCGCCGGACAGTGCGGGCAGCGCGCGAAACGGCGCAGGCCAGCGCCGCCGAGGTCGTCAACGTCAAGCTCAGCCTGCAGGCAGAACTGGCGCTCGACTATTTCCAGATGCGCGGTCTGGATGAGCAGAAGGCAATTCTCGATCGGACCGTCGCCGCGTATCGAAAATCCCTGCATCTGAATCTTCAGCTTTTCCACGCCGGGCTCGCCTCCCAGTTGGAAGTGGAACAGGCCCGCACGCAACTGGAAGCAGCCATCGCCCAGGATCAGGACCTCGGTGTCGCGCGCGCACAGGACGAGCATGCGATCGCGGTGCTGACCGGTCACCCGCCCGCCACGTTGACGATTCCGCCCCGCACAGCACCGTACACGCCGCCGGCGGTTCCTCCCGGCCTGCCGTCGCAACTGCTGGAACGCCGTCCCGATGTGGCCGCGGCTGAACGCCAGATGGCGGCGGCGAACGAGCAGATCGGCATTGCACGCTCTGCCTACTACCCCAACTTCTCGCTCTCCGGCTCCGGCGGTTTTGAGAGCGGCAGCCTCGGCAATTGGTTCACCGGCCCCAGCTCCTTCTGGTCGGTTGGCCTGTCCGCCGCCGATACCCTGCTCGACTGGGGCCAGCGCCACGCCGTCAACACGGAAGCCGAGGCCAACTACAACGGCACCGTCGCCAATTACCGCCAGACCGTGCTGACCGCCTATCAGGAAGTGGAAGACAACTTGGCCGCGCTGCGAATCCTCGAACGCGAGGCCCGGACGGAAGGCCGCACGGTCGCTTCCGCCGAACGCCAGGAGGCGATCGCGATGAGGCTCTATCAACAGGGCCTCGACCCGTACATCAATGTGATTCAGGCACAGACCGTTGTGCTTTCGAGCGAAGTTACAGCGGCGGGCATTCAAACCCGGCGCATGACGGCAACCGTGCTGCTCATCAAGGCGCTGGGAGGAGGGTGGAATGCGAACCAATTGTCGAGCGATTGACAGAGATTCACGACGATACATTCTCATTTCGGGCGAAGCCAACGTACCTGCGGCCTGCCGCAGATCCACTTCTTGAAACGGAACAATGACGATGACAGAGAACGCGGCAACAAAACAGACCATCGAACACGATAACTCCCGCAGCAGACCCGCCTCTTCCGCCACTCAGGCCACCATCCAGGCCATGCAGGCCGAGGAGCGCAATGGCGGCGAGGCTGGCGGATTCGACCGCAACCGCATGCACGACCGCATCCGCTGGACGATTCTCGAACGCATCATGGATGGCGTATATCATCCCGGGGAGCGGCTGAAGGAACTGACGCTGGCGCGGGAGTTTCAAGTCAGCCAGGCGCCGGTCCGCGAGGCGCTACGCAAACTGGAGGCCATCGGCGTCCTTAAATCCCAGCCCTATCGCGGCACTCGAGTGCGGGAGTTGTCGCACGCGGAGCTGCGCGACGCCTACCAGTTGCGCGGCATTCTGGAGCAGGCGGCGACCGAATTCATCACCGAATTTCCCCGCGAAAGCGTCGCCTACCTGGAAGAGGAATATGCTTCCATGCGCGAGTCAATACAAGCGGGCGACCTGCAGGCGCTGGCCTGCCACAATCAGAACTTCCATCGCCGAATCATGGAGCATTGCAGCAACAAAGAGGTCTTCCGCGCCTGGCAATCGCTCCAAGTCTGCATGCGGGTCCGCGTCAATGTGCAGCGCCGGGTGGAACTACTGCCGAATGCAGTCACATCGCATCAGCCCATCATCGATGCCTTCGGTTCTGGCAATTTTCGCCGCGCCGGTCAATTGTTGCGGGAACATTCCTTCGAGTCAGTTGCCGACTTGCCCTGACAAAACCGAGCCGCGGGAGCGAACCAGGAGACGTCTGCAACATCTACTAAAGCGGATCCGCAGATAGCCGGCGGTGCGCCGCGACCGGGCCGATTTGCCACGGTCGCCAGCGTGCACCAACTCGATTCGACCCGTCATGCCGCACAGCTATCGCATGGGCGGAACAACAGGACCGCAGCCAATTCTCCTCATCTGCCGTTGTGATCCCCCCAATGATGGTCGTAGCGATGAAGATCCCGATACTCCCGCAAAGTCACAAACGTGCCCGTATGGTAGGTAGCCGAGGTCCAGGGAGCGCTCAGCGCGAACAGGGCAAGACTGTGGCAACCGGAAAAGTCGACAGTAAATGTCGCACTGGCGGAGCCGCTGACCGGAATGTCACCCAGCGAAATCGGATAACTGCTGGACGGCGTCACCACAGGACTGCAACGCGGTCCCAAAATCTGATGCAGGGTGAGACTGGAGACCTCGGTTGTGTACGCCGGGCCCGCATGCCCATTGGTGGCCGTCAACGTCCATACCTGGGTTTTCGGCTGCGGCCCAGGTTGGCTGGAGAGGGAAAACCTCAGGCCATAACCGGGTAGCTGCGTCGGATCGACGATTCCCCAGTACGCGGGCTTGGCCTGCAGTTGCATGTCGAAGGGCAGAGGATAGTCCGTCCGTGCAACCGGGAAGCTGTCGAGCCAGGTATCGTCGTCCGCCATCCCCCATATGGTGACGGCGCTGATCTCGCCCCTCAACTCCCGGAATGCGTCGAAGGTCTGCTTGTAAAGCCAGCCCTGCTCTGCGAGAACCGAAGCCGGAATGTTGTTGCCATAGTTCGACGTAGTATCTCCAGCGTTGTAGACGCTGAGATCGAACTCGGTGACCTGTTGCTCGAGGCGCGGAAAATCGTAGTGAATGGTGTTGAACGAATTCACGATCGCAGCAACGGAGGGGTAATTGATGGCGTTATGCTCCTCATGTCCGATCCCATCCAGCGGAATGCCGCGGTCGCGAAGATCGCGCACCACCTTCACCAGACACGCCAGCCGATTGGGATCGGCGGTGCTGTACTCGTTGATGAACAACTTGGTGCCGGCGGGAGCATATTGTCTGGCCGCCTTGAGCGCGACATCGATATAGCTCTTGCCGAGCACTTGATAGAACGGACCGTGTTCGAGACAGTCCGACTGAGTGGGATCGAGCGGCTCGTTGATCACATCCCACGCATAGACCTTGGTGCCGAAGTGCTGCACCTCATTCTTGATGTGCTCTTGTATGTTGGACGTGACCAGCGCCTGGTTGGTGGGCGAATTGGTCCCATCGCCGAAGGCGTAGGCAGGAGTCTGCGCTCCCGTGGCCCATACCAGATTCTGCCCGCGGACTTTCATACCATGGCAGACCGCCTCACCGACGAGACTGTCGCCGTTCGCGTAGTTGTAGGTCCCCAGCGTTGGTTCCACCGAACTCCACTTCAAATCGTTGCCCGGCGTCATGCTGTTGAAGTGCTTTGTCAGTAGCTGTGCATGGGGTCCGGAGAGGTCGGTAATATCGACGGCGGCGCCCACCGGGAAGTAGTCGGCGAGAGTCTGGTAAATCGAAGGAATATCGGTCTGGATGGTCGGCGGCGCAACGTAGCTGAGCTGGAAGTCGTCGATGTAGAACGAGACCAGATCGTTGCCCGATGCAGGCATGGTCTGCAGGTAGAGATAGGCCGCCCCCTGGTCATAGCTGTTCGCCATGTTGTATCCCATGACGCTGATCTGGTGCCAGTTCCCATCCGCCGGCACAGTGATGCCGGGATACGCGCTCACGCCAGGATAACTGGTAGTGCCGCTCAGCGTCGTCTGCAGGCTCATATTGATGATGTGATTGGTATTGTCGGTCGGCAACAGCTTGACCCACACGCTTATGTTGTAGACAGAGCCGGGGTACATCTTGTTGTTGACGCTGATCTGCGGACCATCGTAGTTCGCAGTGCGCCCTGTCACCAGCAAGCTGTGGGTGCCACTGTGCGCCGCGGCGGTGGTATTGGTCACCGAGGAGCCCGCGCGACCGGCCCACCCGTCCGCACCGCCATCTTCAAAGGTGCTGCTGATCCCGGAATTGTCCTGCTGGCTTGCGCTAACCGGCGGCGGCGAAATCTGGCTGATCGTGACATCGCCGACGTAGAAGGAATCGATCGCGCTGCTGGACTGGATATACAGTAGCAAGCTGCTCGGTGGCCCAGGCAGATCGCTGAAGCTGAAGGTTCCCTGCACTTTCGTCCACACCGTGCTGGACAGCGCCGCAGAGGTCGCAAGGTTGTTATAACTCCCCGTCGAGGCGCAATTAGCCGTCTGGGTGGAGATCGTCGCCGTCGGATTGCTGCTGTCGGGAGCAGCCAGCAACACGTAGGCAGTCACCTGATAGGTGGCGCCCGCCACAACATTGTCCACGCCCAACAGGTTGAGGCTCGGACCCATATAGCTTGCCGTGCGATTGGTGACCAAAAGGCTGTTCGGGTCGCCGTTGGGATCGGCGACCGGCGGCGTGGTGCTGGCCAGGGTTGCCGTTCCAAAGGGCGTCCAGCCATCCAGACCGCCCGCGAAGGTATAGGTCGCAACCGGCGTTCCTCCCGGAGGAGGCGCCGTCTCGGTAATGACGACATCGTCGAGATAGAAGGATTGCGCGCTGGTGGCTCCGACCAGTTGTGCGTACAGGGTCAGTCCTGTTTCGGTAACGCTGGGAGTATAGGTCCCACCGATCTGCACCCATCCGGACGAAGTTACCGGCACCTCGTACGCGCCGACCGTGTCGTAGCAAGTGCCCCCGGAACAACTGGAGTCGCTGCGTTTGACCGTGAAGTCGGCATTGCTCGCAGTTTCCCCGTCGGTCAGCATGACATAGCCCGTGATCGTATATTGGGCGCCGGCCAGAAGGACGCTGTTCAGTGAAATCGAGGGTCCTCCAGCTCCGCCGGAACCGGTGGTAGTGAGCAGGCTGTAGGAGCCGGCATAGGCGGCGGCGTTTGTCGCCGTCGGTGTGCTCGCTCCGTTAAACGAAGTCCACCCGTCAGCGGTGCCGTCTTCGAAGCTGTACGTGGCAACGGTTTGCGCCCACAGGCTGGTGGCGCAGAACAGCGCGAGAACGACCATCGCGCATAAAACGAGAGAGATCCGACTCTGAAACCTGCCTGCCTGCATCGATTTCCCGGAGTGACTAACCATGACGATTCCCCTTCGTTATCAAACCCTTGCCCGCCACAGCCCCGTTCGCGTCAAAAGCCCGAAGCTGATTTCCGTCAATACTAATTCGTTTTACTGAAGCGTCTCGGAGTGTAATCACCATTGGGAGGAAATGTCAAGCGATATGTTGAACCACGTAAAAATTTGAAATCGTATCTGCGTGGGAGCGACATTCTCGGCTTTCTGAAACTGAGTCGCACACCGAATATTGACCCCCTGGCGGTGATGCTGCCGCCATTTCAAACCGCTTCTCCGCTCGAATGCTTGACAGCCGTCAATCCCCGGAGGTAAAGCTGTTACAAGACCCGCCGACGGCCGTGCGCGGGATGCTCCCTCCACCTCTGCCGCGCCGGCAAGCTATCCCGGCCCTCTAAATTGCCCGCGAAACCAGCTCGTAAACGGCAATCGAGTTCGCTCTGAGGTCACTATGAAGAGTCATCTATCCCGCAGGTCGTTCCTGAAGAGCAGCGCGGCAGCAGCGGGTCTCACCGTGCTCGATCGTCATTCCCTGGTGCAAGCCGCGGTCGCGCCCGGCCCGGGACTCACCAGGCTGTCGCAGTTCCCCTATCGAGACGTAGAACTGCTGGAAGGCCCCATGCTGGAACAGTTCAACGCCAATCATGCCTTCTTTCTCGCACTGGATGAGGACTCACTGCTCAAACCCTTTCGCAAGCGCGCCGGCCTGCCCACTCCCGGTGAGAATATGGGCGGCTGGTATAGCTGGTCGAACGAATTCGATCCTCCGAATAACATGACCGGCTACATCCCCGGCCACTCCTTCGGACAATACCTGTCGGGTCTGGCGCGCGCCTACGCGGTAACGGGAAACAGACCCACCCAGGCCAAGGTCCATCGCCTGGTGCGCGGATTTGCCGAGGCCATTACTCCGAAGTTCTATGTCGACTATCCGCTGCCCTGCTATACGTTCGACAAAAGCAATTGCGGGCTTATCGACGCCCATCAATTTGCCAGGGATCCCGACGCGCTTCCTGCTTTGGCGCGCGCCACCGATGCGGTGATGCCCTATCTGCCGCCGCATGCCTTGACCCGCGCGGAAATGCGCGCCCGGCCGCATCCCAACATCGCCTTTACGTGGGATGAGAGCTATACACTGCCGGAGAACTTCTTTCTCGCCTATCGCCGATCCGGCAACAAGCGCTATCTTGCGCTTGCGCAGCGCTTTCTTCAGGACCGCGACTACTTCGATCCGCTCGCCGCCGGAGACAATGTCCTTCCCCATCGGCACGCCTATAGTCATGTCAATGCACTTAGTTCCGCGTCGCAAGCGTACCTTGTTCTCGGCAGCGAGAAGCACCTGCGCGCGGCCCGCAACGGCTTCGGGTTCGTTCTGGCGCAAAGCTTCGCCACCGGCGGCTGGGGGCCGAACGAGACCTTGGTCGAGCCCGGCAGCGGCACACTCGGCGACAGCCTTACCAGCACCCATGCCAGTTTTGAGACACCCTGCGGGTCCTACGGTCACTTCAAGATCGTCCGTTACTTGATGCGCATCACCGGCGACAGCCGCTACGGCGACAGCATGGAGAAGGTGCTCTATAACACCATCCTCGGCGCCAAGTCCTTGCAGCCGGGCGGCTTCAGCTTCTACTACTCCGACTACAACAACGACGGCTCCAAGTTCTACTACCCGGAGCAGTGGCCCTGCTGCTCCGGAACCTTCTCACAGATAACCACCGACTACGGCATCAGTTCATACTTCCGCTCGCCCGACGGCATCTACGTCAATCTCTTCGTGCCCTCCCGGGTAAGCTGGCTGCAGCACGGCTCTCGCTTCTCGATCGAGCAGCACACACAGTATCCCTATACGTCCGACATCACCATGCATGTCCATGCCGATCGCCCCGAGACCTTCACCATTTTCCTGCGCGTGCCGCAGTGGGCGGGGCGAAACACAACTGTCTCGGTCAACGGCCATGCGCTCCAATCCGATCTCCGTCCGGGAACGTTCCATCCCTTGCGTCGTCAGTGGAAAGACGGAGATGTCATCGAGTATTCGATCGAGCGACCGCTCCGCCTCGAAGCGGTCGATTCAAAACACGCCGACACCGTTGCGCTTCTCTGCGGCCCGCTTACATTGTTCGCCATCAATTCTCCACAGAGCCGCTTCACGCGCGCACAATTGCTGGCTTCCCGTCAGCAGGGTCCGGCATCCTCGGAATGGACGGCGGAATCCGCAGCGGCGTCGGTGGCATTCCAGTCCTTCCCGAAGATCCGCGATCAGCGGTATCGCCTCTATCACCAGGTTCAGGCTTGAAGCTGTCGCAGTCCCCTTTGCCGCCGGTTTCAGAGCTTGGCCGCAATGCGATTGGTCCCAATTACAAAAAAGAGAAATGATCGACAGAGCTAGTCCGATGCCTGATTTCCATTTCGGTATCTTGGACGCGCACCCATTCTTATAATTGATAGTGGAATTTCAATTCCTGGGTCACACGCTCGTAAGCGGCAATTTCAGATTGAGGATGGAAACATGAGATGTGGTTATCGATCAAGCGTCCTGGTAGCAACAATCCTGGTTGCTGCTACAGGAGCAGCCTGGGGTGCGGTCACAGCAAAACAGGCACAGACGAAGGCCACAGCTATCGTCCATCGCATGACATTAACTGAAAAGATTCGCGAACTGCATGGATCTCCGAATGCTCAACACCGTCGCTTTGTACCAGGCGTGAAGCGCCTGGGAATTCCACCACTGCCCATGACCAATGGTCCGGCGGGAGCTGGGCCTGGAAACGCGAGCCCTCAGCCAAAGGCGACTGGCCTGCCCGCACCGGTTGCGTTGGCATCCACCTGGGACCCAAAGGCCGCTCATCGATACGGCGAGCTCGAAGGTGAAGAAGCACGCGATTTAGGCGTCAGTCTTCTCGAAGGTCCCGATGTGAACATTGCTCGCGTTCCGCAAAACGGTCGCACTTTCGAAGGCTACGGCGAGGATCCATTTCTGAGCTCGGCCATTGCCGTGGGAGACATCGAAGGCGTTCAGTCCACCGGCATCATGGCGAACGTAAAGCATTTTGTGGCCAACAATCAAGAAACCGATAGATTCAATATCGATGAGATCGTCAAGCAACGGGCGCTGCGCGAGATCTACATGCCGGCATTTAAGGCTGCCGTGCAAAAGGGAAACGTTGCCTCGGTAATGTGTGCCTATCCCCGGCTCAATGGGGAATTCAACTGCGCCAGCAAGTTCTTGCTGACGCATGTCCTGAAAGACCAGTGGCAGTTCAACGGATTCGTGATCTCCGATTGGGGTGCCGTGCATAGCACCGTCCCCAGCGCCCTGGCGGGAACGGACCTCGAGATGCCGAACGGGAGATATTTTGCCGCCGATCTGGAAAAGGCCGTAAAGGACGGACAGGTTCCAGTGCCGGTGATAAACGACAAGTTGATCCGTCGCTTCTCAAAGATGATCGAGTTCGGGCTATTTGAAGCAAACCGGTCCACTCATCCGATCCCCGCCCTTGCCGATGGCTCAGTCTCGCGCTCTATCGCGGAGGAAGGAGCGGTCCTGCTGAAGAATCAGGGAGAACTCCTACCTCTGCATACAAGCCAGCTACACAGCGTAGCGCTGATTGGCCCGTATGCAGTGCAGGCTCATGGCGGAGGCGGCGGAAGCTCTCATGTCATCCCGCTCTATTCGATCGAGCCCGAGGATGGTATCCGGGCGCGCCTGCTGATGCGCACGCATCTGCACGTTCTCGACGGATCCGATGTCTCAGCCGCCGTTGCAGCGGCACGCAAAGCCGATGTGGCCGTTGTAATCGTCGGCGATCAAGATAGAGAAGGGCGCGATCAGTCTCTCACTTTGCCGGGGAATCAAAACGCGCTGATCGCGGCTGTTGCCGCGGCCAATCCGAGAACGATCGTGGTTCTGCAGACCGGCTCTGCGGTGCTGATGCCCTGGCTGGGCAGCGTTTCCTCCGTGCTTGAGACCTGGTATCCGGGCGAAGAAGACGGTGACCTGTTGGGCGATATTCTCTTTGGGTACGTAAACCCGTCCGGCAAATTGCCGTTGACTTTTCCCGCACGCGAGTCCGACACATTCGCGCGAGACCCCATGCAGTATCCGGGCAATGGAAAGTCAGTCGAGTACTCAGAGGGCATCGACGTTGGATATCGATGGTACCAAACCCATCATGTTCAGCCTCTTTTCCCCTTCGGCTTCGGCTTGTCCTACACTCGGTTCGCGTTTTCAGGATTGTCGGTTTCCACAGCCGATCCATTGAAACATCGGGTAACCCTGACGTTCGACGTAAAGAACATCGGCCAGGTAGCGGGCGCCGAGGTGGCACAAGTCTATGTTGGCTTCCCACGGATCGCCGAGGGCAATGAGCCTCCCGAGCAACTGAAGGGCTTTCGTCGAATCTTTATCAAGCCGGGCCAGACCAGGAAGGTTGCTGTGACGTTGAATCCGCAGTCGTTCTCTTACTGGTCCACAACACAGCATGCATGGCGCATCCAGCCAGGTTCCTATTCGCTTATGGTGGGCGCGTCCTCAGCGGATATTCGCCTTTCCAAAACGATCGATATTCCCCGCTGATCGCGCTTCCAACGCTCGTACAGTGATTGGACATTCACCCCGGGCGCTGATACGGCCGTCCGCGATACATGGCCACGGCCTCGACCGAGCGAATGCAGATGACCACCGCGGTGGCATTGTCCGAGCCGTCCGTGGCGATGGCTTCGCTCACCAGATCGCGCGCGATGGCTGCGGCGTCATGCCGCTTGTGCGCAACCACGTCTGCCATCTTCTCTGCCCCCAGCGGCGCGTAAAGTCCGTCACTGCAGAGCACCAGCACGTCGTCGGGCCGGATAGTCAACGCGGTGCTGTCGGCGGTGACATAGCGCTCGACGCCGAGCGTGCGCGTGAGGATGTGGCGCGACTTCGACGCAGCTGCTTCGGCCTCGGAGATGAGTCCTTGCCGAAACTGCTCAGAGAACCACGTATGGTCGTGGGTCAGCAACTCCGCGCGTCCGTTGCGCACCAGATAGCAGCGCGAATCGCCCACATGCGCCAGATAGGCTTGATCGCCGCGCAGCGCGCAGGCCACCAGGGTGGTGGCCATGCGCCGATTACGCCTAAGCCCCGCATCGCGCACAGCGGCATTGGCGTGTTGAATAAGGCGGGGGAGCAGGCTGGTAAGCAACGTCTGTTCCCCGGCGGAGGCGAAGCCATCGACTACCACCTGCACCGCATTGGATGAAGCCATTTCGCCGGACTGCAGGCCACCGACACCGTCGGCCAGGGCGAAGAGCCAGCCGCGATCCTGCATCTCGCGGCCAAACCGCGGCACGAAAACGCCAGTGGTATCTTCATTCCATCGGCGATTGCCCGGATCCGTATGCTGCCCGTAGGAGATGTCCAGCATGTTGCGGCGACCTCACGCCAAATCAGACCGTGGCATTTTGTGGTTCAAATCTGGCCAACATCCGGCTGCGGCAGCAGGTCCAGCGCATTCCCGGGCCTTGTTGCACAGGTGCCCGAACGCCAAAGCTTCAGCCGTGGCTGCCGCAGAGAAAGCTATGTCTCTATAAACTCAGGATAAGGATGAAGAATTCGTAAAGATTGTGGAAGATGAAGCAAACGGGGAAGAGATGCGCCTGAAATCTCAATCTTCTTGTGATTTAAGAAACCCTCGTTCAAACTCTGGAGAGGTTGTGGCATCGCCTCGCCTCTGCGCCGCAGGGGAAATCCCCGTTTCCTGCCGCAAAAACAGGATGGTTCCCGGGAACCGCTGGTCATCCGCAGGCTCCGGTAATCCAAAGTCGGCAAAGAAACAAAATTCACCGAAGGATGTCTCATGCGCAGCGGCAGAATTCTTCCCGCCAAGGACGCTGTGAACGATACTCCCGGCGACGCGCGCGAGCTGGACGCCTTGTGCCATCTGATTGCCGACACCACCCGACTGGACCTGCACCGCAAACCGGGCCCGCAGCTTGCCGAACTGATTCGCTCGGCGCTCGAACTGGAGGCTGCCGCGATCTTCGATTCCGATCTGGATGAAGTCTACCCGGTGGGGAACTGGTGGCCGAACTTCGAAAATCAGATCCGCAATGTTTACATTTTTGAGACCATTCGCGATGAGAAGGAGACCGGCCTGATGCAGCGCGTTTTGCGCATTGGGGGCCTGTCCATCGGCTCTTTGCTGTTGCGCGGAGAAGCCGCCGCATCCACCGTAGACGCCGTGGCTGCGCTGGTCGCGATCACCTTCGACCGCTACCATTCATTCGCCAACGAAACCCGCATCGAAAGTGCTCGCCGTGTCGAGCAGTTGCGCACCACGGTGCTGGACCACCTGGCGCATGCCTATAAGACGCCGCTCACGGCGATTCGCGTGTCCAGTTCGGGCCTGGCCGAGTCAGGCACATTTACCCCCTCGCAGCGGACCCTGCTGGCGCTGATCGACGAGCAAACCGAGCACCTGAACAACCTCACCACCCGGCTGCTGCAGACGGCTCGGCTGGAGGCGCATGATCTTACCCTCCATGCCGAGCGCATCTCGGTGCTGGGGCTGGTGGAAGAAGCCGTGGCCGAAGCACGAGAGCAGCTCGCCGGCATGCCGGTAAAAATGGCTGTCATGCCGGAGGAGCTTTCTGTCTGCGGCGACCGCAGCCTGCTGCGCGCCATGCTCACGCAGTTTGTCGACAACGCCGCCAAGTATGCTTATGCGGGCAGCACCGTAACTGTCAGCGCGGAGCAGCAGCCTGATAAAGTGCTGTTGGCGGTTCATAATTTCGGCCCCGTGATTCCAGCCGAGGAGCAGGAACATATTTTCGAACGCTACTTTCGCTTGTCCGGCGCGGCGGGCATGGCGCCCGGCACCGGAATTGGGCTCTCCATTGCACGGCGTGCCGCGCAGGCGCATGGTGGAGATGTTTGGGTCGCAAGTGATCCCGAACGCGGAACAACGTTTTTTGCCGCCCTTCCGGCGGAGGTACAGGAGCGGTGCGGCTCATGAGCGACGACACGATACGCATTCTGCTGGTGGATGACGAAGCTGCCATTCGGCGGGCGCTGCGCACGGCATTGCAGGAGCTTGGATTTGAAACGGTGGAGGCCTCGCGCGGCGAAGAAGCGCTGATCGTGGTGCGCTCGCAGTCCTTTGACGCGGTGTTGCTGGACCTGAACATGCCCGGAATCGGCGGCATCAAGACGCTGGATAAGCTGCGGGAAGCCTATCCCCGGCTGCCGATTCTCATTCTCACTGTGCGCGACGAAGAGCATGACAAGGTGGAGGCGCTGGAGCGCGGCGCGGACGATTACATCACCAAGCCCTTCAGCATGCGCGAATGCGTGGCCCGCATTCGCGCGGCGGTGCGGCGTTCCAGGGCGCCGGAGCGGTCGGGCAATCCGCCGCTCGAAGTGGGCGACATCCGCCTACTGCCGGACCGCCGCCTCGTCTACAAATCGGGGCAGCCGCTGCACCTTACGCCCAAGGAATACGACATTCTCTATTACCTGATGACTCATGCCGGGCGCGCCGTCACCCACGGCAAGCTGCTGACATCGGTCTGGGGAGCGGACTACCGGCAGGAGGTCGACTATCTGCGCACGTTTGTGCGGCAGTTGCGCAAGAAGATCGAAGAGGACCCCTCGAACCCGAAGTATCTCCTGACGGATGCTTATATCGGCTACCGCTTTGCCGAGTCGCTGGGCCGCGACCCCGGGTCCAGACTTACACAGTAGCGTAATCTCGGCATTTGCCTCGCGCGGCGGCAGGGGATGGTTGATGAGCCGGTCTTCATGGCGCCTCGGCGCGAGTGGACTCGGCGGAGTGGATGCCGACAACATACGGTGGCAGTGCGATTCCCTGCTTGATTTCCCCCGGGAATCCTTCAGTGCCGCCGCAGATTTCTTCGTCGTCATCTGGACATCGGAGATGGAATGCGCCCCGTAGAGCGAGCGGCGTAAGTAGAGTCGTCAGCAACACGACGGCAACCATCAGCGCCACCTGGGACTGGGTAAAGACTTTGGCCCGTACAGCGATTGCGGCAACAATCACGCCGACCTCGCCGCGCGACATCATGCCGCAGCCGATGCGCAGGCTGCGCACCGCGCCCATGCCCCGCGCCAGAGCGGCAAGTCCGCAGCCGAACAGCTTGGTAATCACGGCAACGACGAAAATGACGACGAGCAGAAGCCAGTGGCCGTCGAGTGCGCGGAAGTTGCTGGCCAGTCCAATGGAAACAAAAAACAGCGGGATGAGCAGTCCGTGGCCGAGCGCATGGAAGGTGCGTTCGACGTCAGCCTTGAAGTCGGACTCAGCAAAGACGAAGCCGAGCAGATATGCGCCCGTAATGCCGGCAACACTGCCCAGCCACTCGGCGCCGATGGCGTACAGCAGCACCAGCCCTAGGACGCAACTGGTAACGGCCTCGGCAGACGAGAGGCGGCGCATCTGTCGGATGAGCGGATCAAGCCAGCGCTTGGCTCCGCCATAACCGATGACGAAGAACACGCCGACACTGATCGCGATCAGCGGCATGCGCACCAGCAGCGGGTGGTACGCGGCAAAGGCGAAGTGATGCTGCAACCAGGCGGCGGCTTCGGGCGCTACACCGAAAGTTTCAACGTTGGCGCCGCTGACCGTAGCGGTGAGAAACGCCAGCACGAACAGGCCCATTATGTCGTCGATGACGGCGGCGCCCAGTATCACGGATGCTTCAGGCGAGGACATGCGCCCGGCGTCCATCAGGGTGCGCGCCGAGATGGAGACGCTGGTGGCGGTGAGCGCACCGCCGAGAAACAGCGCGACGTTCCACGGCAGGCCCAACATGTGACCCGCCGCGGAGCCGAGCAGAAACGGCCAGATAACGCCGGAAAGCGCGACCAGGAAGGCCGTCACGCCGGCTTCCTTCATGCGGTCAATGTCGGTCTCGAAGCCGGCGATAAACATCAGCACGACGCCGCCAAACTGCGCGAGCATCATGAAGGCGCTCTCCGCGGGTCCTCCGCTGAAGAGCTTCAGACTGAGCAGATTCAGCACCCCGGGGCCGGCCAGGATGCCCACCATCAGCTCGCCGATGATTCCAGGAATGCCGAAACGACTGAAGATTGAGGCAACAATTTTGCTCGCCGGCAGCAGAATCGCGATCAGCAGCGCGAGTTGGAGAATTGCAGGCATGGACTACTGTGTGCTCAGAGCAATGACATTTTTTTCAGCGGTGTTGCGGCCGAACCAGCCGCGGGCGTTGCGGAAAACACTGCGCAGCCTGCCATAACTACCGCGCTCGATCCCTTCACGCTGCAGGATGCGAATGGTGGCAGCCTGGCGCCGGGTAAGTTCGGACTGCAACGGCGTAACCGCCAGCTCGGCGGCAAGCTGGGTGTGCGCGGCAGCCTGGTCGCAGACACGCAGGCGCATCAGCAGCTCACCGAATTTGAGCTGGGCAATAAAGCTGTCTGGCTCCAATCGGCAGGCTTCGCGAAGTTCTTCGAGAGCAGCCTGGCCATCGTAGTTCACGCAGAGCGCCATGCCTAGAAGCACGCGCAATTCGCAGGCATACGGCTCGAGTGCGACGGCTTCTTTGAGCTGTGCGACCAGCACGGCGCGTTCTGATCGCTCAAGCATATTGGGATCGCGAAACATGCGCATGAGGTGCGCACAAGCCGGTTCAGGAATGGACGGCGGAAAGCTCAGGGCCTCGGATTGGGCGGGGATGAGCGCCTCTTGGCGTCCCTTTGCAGGAGTGAGAGTGGAAAGCGTCGTCATGATCGAAGCTCCTTTGCAACCCGTCTTGTCCTGAAAACGGGGCTTAAAAAAAATGAGGCAGGGTGGGCCTTGCGGTTCCACCCGGCCGTTTCAGAGAAAACAGCGAGACTGTGGTTACAACCTCAGACAGCGATTTGTGCCTCCGCCATGGTCATGAAGACTGGCTCTGGCTTGAAGACAAACTCGGGATAGCCGAGCGCTCCCATCTCCGGAAGGTCCAGACCTTCCACTTCAGACTCAGCCGAAACACGCTGTCCCATCAGGATGTCGAGAATCCAGTTGAGGATGAAGCTGAAGGTAAAGACAAAGCCGATCAGCGTGGCAATGCCGATGAGCTGCGCAACCAGCTGGCTCGCATCGCCGTAGAAGAGTCCGGTAACCGAGCCGTTGACGCCGTTCCATGCGCCGCCGTAATTGCTCGTGCCATCGGCAAACAGACCGACAGAGAGCACGCCCCAGAGCCCGCAGACGCCGTGGACGGAGATTGCGCCAACCGGATCGTCGACCTTCATCTTGTTCTCAATGAAGGCGACGCTCCAGCAGACGACCAGGCCGGCGACGAAGCCGATGATGGCCGCGCTCACCGTGTTCACGAAACCGCTTGGAGCCGTAATGGCAACCAGGCCTGCAAGCAGGCCGTTACCGGCCATACCGGCGTCCGGTTTGCCCTTCGTAATCCGCATCCATAAGATGGCGGCGAAGGTGCCGGTACAGCCGGCAAGCATCGTGTCGACCGCAATAGTGCCGATGCGTAGATTGCCGGCAGCCGATGCGCCCAGCGTGCTGCCGGGGTTGAAGCCGAACCAGCCGAAGGCCAGGATGAAGCAACCGACCAGCACGGCGGAGATGTCGTGTCCCATGATCGCGTTGCTGGAACCGGCGCGGTTGAACTTGCCGATGCGGGGTCCAATGATGAGGGCCACTGCCAGAGCCGTGAGGCCCCCGACCGCATGCACCACACCCGAACCGGCAAAGTCGCAGTATCCATGGCCCAGGCCGACGTTGGCGCCGAGAGCCGACAGCCATCCGCCGCCCCATGCCCAGTTGCCGAAGAGCGGGTAGGTGAAGGCGCCCATCAGCACCGAGGACACGCAGAAGGTGAGGAACTTCCAGCGTTCGGCAGCCGCGCCGGTGACGATGGTCAGCGCCGTATCCATGAAGACCATCTCAAAGAGAAAGATGACCATCACGCCGACGTCATACGTGTGCCCGGACAGGAACATGCCTTTCATGCCCCACAGACCCCAATGGGCACCGAAGAGCGTGAGCAAATGCTCGCCGGAGAGCGGCGTCAGGCCGCCAAGATTGCCGTTGCCCGCGGCCCCCCCATTTGTATGGCAAAGCCTATGATCCAGTACGCGAACAGACCGCACGCATACACGGTGAAGTTCATCATGTAGGTGTGGCTGGCATTCTTGACGCGGCAGAGGCCCGCCTCGACCATGGCGAATCCTGCCTGCATGAACATAACCAGAAAGCCGGCAACCAAAGTCCAGACAAAGTTGATGGCGATTTTGTTCTGGCCAACCTGGTTGGCCACGTCGCCAACGGTAACGCCGGCCTTGGCATTCGAGACCGGCACATCGTTGATTGTTCCGGTGATGGTCCCGCCGGGATCACCCTTGGAAAGCTGCTTGGGGGTGGGCGCCGCGGCAGCAGCGGCTTTCAGGGATGCTGCAGCCGATCCGGTCTGGGCGCTGGCGGCGCTCCCCATGGAAAGCAGCAGCATCACCGCACATATCAAATACTTATTGCGAAATTTTTTCATGAACTGAGCTCCCTATCGAAAGAGTTAGGCCTTCCAAATGGCGTTCTTGTTGCACGCGGAGGGAAGAATGACCACCACGCCAACCAGGGAAATCGCGATACCGATAAGGTCGATCACTAAACGACCTCCGACCGATGCGGTCATGTGGAGCCCGAAGAGGGCCACGATCCAGCCCCCCGCGGAGAGCGCTGCGCCAACCAGCTTCATTACCGCTGGCTGCGCGCCCAGTGCGGGCTTGCCCTCCAGGGGCTTCAATTTGAGGAACATTGCAAGCGCCGCCGCCAGAAGAACGAGGCCTACAATCAGAAGCCCAATGCCCAGACCGCCCGGCATGACGGCAATCCCAGCACATGCTGCAGTGACTCCTGTAAGAAAGAGCCCAAACGACCGGCCCTGTGATTTGTTTGCCGCCATGTCACTTCCTCCGAGAAAGAGTTATTGGTTAGTAGTCGTGGGTCCCACGGCATCAGGCAGGAGGCTTAAGGCCAGCACCGTGGGGCGTAGCTTCCAGCCCGGAACGATTAACCCGCCCGGGTGCTGGAAACAGGAAGTGCAACTCGCCGGTTGCGATTGCGGCCGCCCTTGTGGACCGGAGCTGATGCAGCGATCACCACCCGGCTTTGGGAGCGCCCGCTCTGCTTGGCCACCGGAAGTGCCAGAAAAACAATTAGCTGCACCAGAGCCGTTAGCTCTACGACCATAGGCACGCCGGTCTGCAGCCGCACCAGGACCAGGATCCCGGCGATGGCGAACCACTGCCAGCGCGAACGGCTCATGCGCTCGACTCGATCGGTGAGCCGCAGCAGATCGCGCGGCCGCAGAGCGATTTCACCGGGTCCGGCTACGCGTGCCTTAAAGCAGGCGATGGCGAAGAAGCCGGAGATGAGCAGTTCGAGAAAGAGCGCCTTTTCATTCATGGTTGTCTCCGTTGAAGGTTTGCGTTGCTTGTGACTGCAAGCTGCGCTTCGAATGCCGCGCGGGTTACCGCTTGGGACCGAAGAAAGCGATGAAGGCTACAGTCAGCGTGGATTGCGCGTCGACCATTTCTGTGTCGCCTTTGTGGAAGAAGGGCTGATCGGACCAGTCGCGCCGATACTCGACGCGGCTGAGCAGACCGTCGGCCCACTTGTACTGATAGGTCGCTGTCACTTCCTTCAGATTCTGCGCGGTGCCGGTTGCGTAGCCCTGGTTGTCGGCGAAGTATTCGCCGCGCAGCGCGAACGAGCTATGCGTGGTGGCCTGGTAGTTGCCGGCAACGGCAATACCTTGCCAGTGCGCGGAGTCTCCCGCGGTGGTGTCCGTGGCTGCCGTGTGGTTCTGACCGTAGTCGTAGTTGATGTAGGCGCTCAGCTTTGACGTGGGTGTCAGGTTCACCGTGGTATCGATGAGGTTCCGGTAACCCTGTTGCGTATCGGTGTTTTCCGGGCCGACGTAGTAGTTGAGCGCCCAGTTGAACTTCGGCTTGGTATACAGGCTGGTGAATCCGATGGTGACGCCGCCGTTGTTGTTGACGACGTTGTTCCAGCCATTCACCACCTGCACGCCGGCGGTCCAGGACTTGGTGACAGGCGTGGAGGTGCGCAGGCCGAAGTGATAGAAGGGAATCGCCCATGCGAAGAGGATGGAGCGCGAATAGTTCCAATCGTTGTTGGCCTCGATCACTTCAGCGCCGGCCGACGTGACAAACTGGCCGAAGTCGATCTCAGTGCCGTGCCACTTATGCGGTAGTGCGCTGATGTAAGCCTGCTCGATGTAGCTGTCGGTGTCCTTGTCGGTTGACGAGTGCATGATGGCATTCGCGCGGCCAAAGATGAGATCGACACGCACGCCAATCGGATTGGGATCGTGATGGATGGTGAGCTTGGCCATGGATAGGTTGAATTGATCGGTCTTGTCGTTGAAGTCGTACAGATCGTTGATTTGACCATTGGCGGCATTGCTGGGACGGTTGGCGTTGTAACTGTAGTAGCCGTCAATCAGGCCGCTGAAGTCGAGCGAGCCCACGCTCCACACCGATGGCGCAGGTGCCGGCGGTGCGGGCGTAGAAACTGCGGATTGAGATTGGCCTGAGGTCGCGACGGTGCAGCAAAGAAGCACCCCGAGTAATCCGTTCAAAACAGAAATACTCTTCAAAATTCCGATCCTCCAAAAAGAGTGAACTGCAGCATCCATCCTGGATGTATGTAGGTACTCATGCCAGTCATAAGGAATTCATAAAGAAAACAAAAAGGAGGGAAAAACAGCGGGAAGCGGGGTATCCGTGGTGTGTCTTCCAGATGCGGCATTCCCCGGATAGCGAGAGGATCACGCCGAGGCAGAGAGGACCGGGTCAAGCCTCCTGACCGCCACAACGAGCGACGCAGTGCGCGGCCTTGACACGGGCCGCGCCTCGAACCCACTGCGCTGCTCCGGGGAATGCCGTGAGTGCCCCATTGCGAATCCACCCTGGATCACAAAACTACCCACAGCGGATGCAATCTGAGCCGCAGCTTGCCTCACTCATGCTCTCGCGGATCGGCAACACGAAGGGTGTAGTCGTTCCCGCTCTCACCCACCCGGGTCGTGGCCCCATTTTTCGATGGGCTATTGAGAAACGATTGAGATTAAATTTGCTTGCACATCGGGCAGGGGGCTGCAGCAGGGACCGCTCCACAGAGTCGATGACTGGAGCTTTGAGTTAATGGTGGACGCGGTAGGAATCGAACCTACAACCTGTCGATTAAGAGTCGTGGGGAGTTTAGCTCGCTTATACCGCTAAGCCATCTTAATAACTTCAACTTACGAACCGTTCGCCCGCACGGATGGAATTGCTTGGATTGCTTGTAAAGTATTGATTCTGAGTAGGGGGTTAGAGCGCTCACGTCACGTTTACGTCACGCTTACGGACACACAATTACCAGCGTCGCTATTCTCCGGCTGCGGAAAGAATCTTGCCTTCCAGGGACGCAGCCACGAAGAAGTGAGCTTTCGAGCGAAGAAGATCAATTGCCGGCTTTATCGTCGCGATATGTCCATCGCGTTTAGCACGTAACAGAATTCCCAAAACGCCGGTGACTGCAAGGCCGGTGCGCGAGGCAAACTGGCGCCCTTCCTGTTCGTCGATAAGTACGATGTCGGCTTTGATATCCGTTGCCAGCGCGATGGCCTCGGCCTCTCCCTGATGGAGTTGCAAAAGCAGAACCCTCAGCAGGCGTGAGTCTTGTGGCGTGCCGATCCGCATCCATTGTTCTCGAACTGCGCTTTGGATCGCCTGTCGCGCATCCGTATCTGGATGCGCAGTCAATTCCTCGGCAACTGCATCGGGTATCCAGACCACAGAGAATTGAGATTTCAGGAGTTCGAGGCGGCCTATGGAGGCCAGATTCGATATTGGAGAGGTATTACTGACCGTCAGCATACTTGAGGTCTTGCGTCAATTCGTCATCCGAGTAATGCCGCGGAATCTTCCGTTGACCGATCGAATCAGCAAATACGTAGCGGGCGACTCCTGCTAGTTCGGACGCCTTCCCAAATGACAGTATGCCTTGGGAATAGAGCGCAATTGCAAGCTCCGCGCGAAGGCGCGGCTCCACTTCCGGCATTGGTAGCCGAAGGCTGCTAGCGATCGATTCCGGAATGTCGACATGGAATGTCATTCGCTTCCCTGCTTCCCTTGACTGCTCGCAATATAAGGTCAATGTACCCCGCCATGGGCCGTTTGTCACGCCGCCGCTGTAGACGATGAACAGTGTCACGAAACTAGTCGTTTCAGTGATCTGCTCTGTCGTGAGCATGAGCAGCGATGCGGACGGCCTCGGCCGCCGTTGCCTTGAGGACAGTTGAAATGAATCTGCACTATATAGTCTTTGGGACAAAGCGGACCTATTCAGTGACCGTCTTTGTCGCCGTGACCCATTCGACCGATATCGCTCATCGTCGTCATGATCGAATCAAGCGTGCGGTGCCGCGCACCTTGATCTCCCGAATATGAGGGGGAGTGGCCTGAAAGAAGAATGGTTGTAGTCTGATAAGACTTTTGTGCTGCGACTCTGCCTGAAGCGCTTCGCCGCTTCAAAGTCGGCAGGGGGCCGCTGGACAATATCGCGTCCGATCTTACCGGGGGGACACTCACCGCGGCAGCCTCGACAGGCGCACTGACGGGAACGTCCGGAGCGACAAAATGAGTTGTGTAGCCCACTTGCCTCGATAACGGAAACCTCAATGCATGAACCCTGCGCTTCGGTCGATTCTGCTGTTGGATGCTAGCGCGCGAAGCGAGCAAGGTCGGCTTCACCGGCTGTACAATCCGATGCTGCTCGTAGGAAAGCACGATGAAGAACGACGGAACCAGGGCGAGAAATCCGGCCAAGAGAGCCAATCCAACAACGGCACGCAAACCTATCAGCCAGCCAGGAATTTTCCTGGTCTCCGCCAACACGGAGCGAATGCGAGCTTTGAGCTGAATGGACGACGACCCTGCGAAATCCAAGTTCCACGGTTGCGGCTCATCCGCCATATTCAATCGGGCAAAACGAACCAGACATTCGGCGTATGTTGCACGACGTTCCGGTGAATCGCCAACCACCGCGAGATCGCAGGCAAGCTCGCTTTCCAGTCTGAGCCTGCGCATGGCGTACCCCATCGCTGGGTGAAAGAACAGCACTGCGCGGCAGAGTGAAGCGATGGACGTGAAGGCGAAATCGCGGCGTCGGATATGTTGCAATTCATGACGAAAGACGATTTCCAATTCGTTCTGGCCCTGCTGGATGCAAAACGGCGGCAGCAGAATCGTGGGGTTCAACCACCCGAAGGTTCCGGGAGAATGAATTCCCGACAGCATCATCAAGCGCGCATTGCCAACACGGAGACTATTCGCAATTGGACGAAAGGCGGCCTCAACTTCATCCGGCACTCTGTAGGCGAAATGCAGTACCCATCGCAGATGCACCTGCTTTTTGATATGCGTAAACAGGAAATACCCTAATGCGAAGAGATACAGCACTCCTAAACCGCGCAGCAAAAGCGAGAGTGGAGACGCCCAAGAGGATTCAATCCGCCACTTCGCTAGAGGTACTGCCGCGGACATCGCCCCCGATAGAGGAGCAAGCGCCGACCAGTGGGGCGCAAATCCCTCAATCAGCCAGAGCCAATAGCATCCCGAACCGGTGAGAAAAACAAACCAGACCAGGAATCTGCCAGCGGGCGAAAGAACGACTTTGCTCAACATCCAGCAGATGGCAAAGGCCAGAGACGTCTTGAGCAAAAATCCGGCCAGTTCCGCCGTGATCGCTAACAGAGTCTCTGGATGCATGACACCTCGGATTTGCAAATGCTTGCGGCCTGAGTTCTGCACGCGAATCCTGGACAGGGAGGCGTGGCCGGATCGTCTCTTCGTTCAATATTCTAGCGCAAACCTTTTTATCCACGGTCGGACCCGCTGGGCATGTTTTTCTTGCGATATTTCCTGATTTGCGCTTCCAGCTCATCTAGATCTTTTTCTTCGACCGTGACCGCTTCCAGCAGGTTGAGAAACAATCCGACCGCCGAACCATCGAAGTTCCGCGAAAGCAGTGCTTGAACAGAGCGATGGTCAATCGCTTTACGCGAAATCAATGGCTTGAAGACAAATACCCGCCCTCTGGCTTCATGTGCAATGAAGCTTTTCTGCTCCATGATGCGCAGCAAAGTTTGGGTGGTTTTGTAATTGGGCCGTTCCCGCAAGGGATGGGCATTGACCACGTCCTCAACTGTGGCTTCGCCGATCTCCCAAAGAATCTGTAGCAATCGAAGTTCAGCCGTCGTCGGCAACTGCCTATCTCGTGAGCCTTTCAATCGCTTCCTTGGCATCTGCGCCTCGTGCCCTTCGGGGTGTCGATCAAATTGTATTGAGTGCAGTCTCTCATGGAAAGAGGGCCAGTATCTGCGTTTCACCGTGCTCTTGACATTTATATCTTAATCTATTAAGACTTGAAAGTGAAGTACAGAGTGGGGTGGTGGCCTCGTCGCGAGCAAATGCAGAACCGGTGCTCTTTTCTTCTCAAGGACATTCATCGTTGGCCGGCACTCTGGAATATCGGTTGGCACGGTGAAATCGATGACAGTCAATATGCACAAAGAACGACAACTTGTTTCCCACGCGGTCCTATTCGGAAAGGTGGTCGCATACAAGTGCACTGCATGCGATAGTACGTTCGCAATATCGTTGCTGTATGGAGCCGTTCCCACGGATTTTCCACCGCCTGCAAATGTTCGCGATGCGTTTTTTCGCCACGTATGCAAAGAGAAGACCACGTAGGGGCCAAGATGTCCTTGTTGCAGGCGTTCTACCACAGGTGCTTGGAGTCTCTCATGGCTGCAGACGATGACGATTTCCCGATCTCTTATCTTTTTTACATCGTTGCGGTGATTGCCGTGATGGCGTCCCTTATCATCGGCGGATTTTTTCTGTGGTTCCGCTAACGTCGAAGACTTTTTCACGTCTTATGTGTTTAAGACTACCATCCGACGGATTACGCTTAAGTAGTTAAGACTGCCTTGCAGACTTTTGATACGACTCAACGCATACACGCTAGTCTCCTGAATCGGAAGTCCAACGAATAAATACAAGGGGAGATCAAAGAACGAAGCGCTTTGAAAACCAGGTCCCTCCACTCCGCTTCGCTCCGGTTGGGATGACGACTTTATGCAGAAATCAACGATTCAGGAGACTAGTAATTGCCTCTGTCCACTACAAAAGTCCCATTGGGGTGCATTCTGCTGACAATCCGAAGCATTGCCTTGGCTCTCATGATTCTCCTTTGCCCTGCGCTCGTCTGGTCCCAGGCATCCGCTCTCGGCGAGCAGACCCGCGCATCGCAGCCGCAGCCGAACCAGTCATTGAGCAACACTGGAACTTCGGCATCACAGACGAATGCCGCTGCCCAGGCAAAGCCTCATACCGCGGAACTTCCTTCAGCTCCTGCCCCCAACGGCGTCGGCCAGAAAACATCGGGTTCAAATCTCAAGCAGTCGCACCGCATCTTCGGCATTATGCCAAACTTCAGCGCCGTGAACCCAAATGCCCAGCTTCCTCGGCTCACCACGCACCAGAAATTCGTACTTGCCCTGCATGACAGCTTCGATTATTCCTCCTTCGTCATCACCGGCATCCTCTCCGCGAACAGCTTGCGCACCAACTCCTACCCCGAACTGGGCAGCGGAGCCGCAGGTTTTGGCCGGTACTATTGGCGGGCCTTCACCGACCAAGTTTCGGGAACCTATTTCACGGAAGCCATCGTTCCCACGTTGACCCATGAAGATCCGCGCTATTACACGCTCGGCAAGGACGGTTTTCTCCGCAGGACCGGCTATGCTCTGTCCCGCGTCTTCGTCACCAAGAACGACGCTGGGGGAGAAGAATTCAATACCTCGGAGGTCGGCGGTGACGCTCTTGAAGCAGGCGTGGCCAACCTGTACTACCCTGCCCAGGAACGTGGCGTAGTCAAGACAACGGAGAACTGGTCCACGCAGCTCATCGTCACCGGTGCCGCCAATGTCCTGAAAGAGTTCTGGCCCGATATTCGCAAAAATATCCTGCTCCAGAAGAACTGAGCAATGGGAAAAGGAGTAACTGATCGTGCAAAATCCGGTTCTCTCTGACATCGGCGTGGCCTCGAACGAGTCCAACGACCGGGAGCTATACAGCTAACGGGTAAATCCAATCTGGGTCGAGCTGCGTGACATGCTCGGAATGACCGCCCGGTACACACGCTCGAGCGGCGCAGAGCTCTATACCGACGACGGCAGAGCGATGTCCGCATAGTCAACGAGCACACTATCTAGTTCTGCTGCGCTGGTGACAATGACACAGAAAAATGACACGACGGACGTTCTCATTCTCGGCGGCGGTCCCGCCGGGTTGGCGGCGGCGATCGCGTTGCGGCAAAAGGGCATTGACTGCCTTGTGGTCGAAGCGCTGAAACCGGCAATTGACAAAGGCTGTGCCGAAGGGCTTATGCCTGATGCACTCGCCTCCCTGCGCGAACTCGGCATCGAGATCACGGAGCAAGACGGCCATCGTTTTCGCGGCATACGTTTCTGCAACTCTACGCATCGGGTGGACGCGGAGTTTCCCAATGGGACAGGCATTGGAGTGCGACGCACGAAATTGCACGGACTGATTGCCGACCGCGCGCATGAGGTGGGTGTTCCAATAGTGTGGGGGAGTCGAGCGAAGTTGGCTGACAGACACTCCGCACTTATCAACGGCAGAAAGATATCTTTTCGATATCTGGTGGGTGCTGACGGACAGGCATCGGGCCTTCGGAAGTGGGCGGGGCTGGGTAAAGTTCAAAAAGAGAGCGTGCGTTTCGGCTTCCGCCGTCACTACAACATCGCTCCGTGGAGCGAATATGTGGAAGTGCATTGGGGTGCGTCGGGTCAGGTCTACCTCACGCCCGTTGCTCCCGATAGCGTTTGCGTCGTCTTTATTACAAGAAATCCCAAGCTCCCAGAGAAGGATTTTCTCGAAGCGTTCCCAGCCGTCGCTTCCAGGCTCAAAGGGGTGCCGCCGATGTCGCAATTGCGCGGCGGCGTTTCCGCCACCCGGAGGCTGCGCCGGGTTGCCAACCGTTCAATTGCCCTCATCGGAGACGCTTCCGGATCGCCCGACGCTATTACCGGCGAAGGCCTCGCCGTCTCATTTCGGCAGTCCGCCGCACTGGCGAAGGCGATTGAGCAAGGAAACCTGGAACTCTACAACGAAGCGCACCGAAAAATCGGGAGTCTCCCGCACGCTATGAGCTGGCTGTTGCTAACGATGGACCGTTGGCCGGGCTTTCAGAAACGCGCGATGAAAACACTGTCATCCAATCCGGCCTACTTTCAGCAGCTACTCTCTGTGCATGTCGGCGCGGAGAGTCTGCGCAGATTTGCACTGCATCAAGGACCACAGCTGGGCTGGAGCCTTCTTCAGGCAGATTTTTAACGGAACGAGAGAAAAGATGCGAAGCAGGATTCATATCGGAAAACTTTGCAAGATCATCGGCGTAGGTCTCGGACTTGGCTGCTCGCTCCTTTCGCCGGCCGTACTTTTGGCTGCTCGTGACACTCCCGGGAAGGTTACGGTGACCCTGACTCCAGCGACAACCTCTATTCATTGGACGCTTCAGGATGTGCTTCACACTGTCCACGGCACTTTCACTCTCAAGAGCGGAGCTATTCACTTGAATCCAGCGACGGGAGCTGCGGATGGACTCATCATCATCGACGCAAAAAGTGGTGAAAGCGGGAGTACGGCGCGAGATGAAAGAATGCAGAAGAACGTTCTTGAGAGTAGTCGGTATCCTGAGATCACCTTTAGTCCCGCTCAGATTTTCGGCGACGTGGATTTCAGCAAAGACGAGTCTGTTGCGGTAAACGGACTCTTCCGTCTTCATGGCGAAGATCATCCACTTCAATTGCAGGTTCGTGTATCGCCTCAAGGGCACAACACGATCCACGTCACCACACAATTTGTTGTGCCCTACGTCCAGTGGGGACTAAAGGACCCGAGTACCTTTATTTTGAGGGTTGGAAAGACGGTCGTCATCGACGTAAGCGGCACCGCAACGGTAAAGCCGTGACCTGGAAATGTTACGAACCCAATGTTTCTTTTTTCTGTTTGCACTGCGTGCCTACTCGGAAGGCAGGTATTTCCTCCGTTTCGACTCGTTCTATCCGCGCTGGCCGTAGAGGAATTTTGGCAGTCCTCATGAGCGGCACTCACGCCCATTTGCGATTTTCCGCTTTTTTGTTGTTGATCCTGGCTGCTTCCGGGCTATTTGCCCAAGCCGCATCCCTCAAGATCCCCGCAGGCACTCCATTGCCTGTCCAACTCGGCAAACACATCCCCATGAAAAAGGGCGAGCCTTTAGAATGTCACCTGCTTTATTCGGTTTACGCCGAGAACCGTCTGGCAATTCCAGCGGGCAGCGTACTGCGCGGTCGCGTCGTCAAGCTCAATCCCGACCGCGGCCGTCGCATCCGTGCACGACTCTGGGGAGATTTCACGCCCTACCATATTCCAGTCGTTCACTTCAATCAATTGGTTCTTCCTGATGGAACGGTGAAGCGAATTGTCAGCAAGAACGCCACGGACGGCGCGCCGGTACTGCACCTCTCCACGCCTCGCTCCGAAAAGTCGCATTCCTTTCTTTCCCGACAGATTGCCGGGATAAAAGAGCAGGCGAAACATACGGTTTCACTGGTGACCTCTCCTGGACGCAAGGACCGGCTGGTTCAGCTTCTCTATAGCCAGCTTCCTTACCATCCCCAGAGGATCGAAACCGCAACCATGTGGACGGTTACGCTGGCACAACCACTCGCTGTAAAGCCATATGCGGCGTCCGCGCACGCAAAGAGCAATCCTGCTGTAGCCGCGGCCTACATCCGCACACCGCATCCAAAGTCATCTTCCCCAGGAAAGACATCTCCCTCCGACACGTCGGCCTGGCGATTGCGCGCCTACCTGAAGCAGACCATCAGTTCGGCTGATGAAAAACGAGGCAATACTTTTCAGGCTGTCGTGGCTGAACCGATCTTCAGTCCAGATCACACATTGGTAGTCCCGGAAGGATCAATCCTAGTGGGAACAATCACACAGGCCAAGCCAGCACGATTTTTTGGCCGGGCTGGAAAACTACGCTTCGATTTTCGTGAACTGAAGCTGCCTGGTGGCGGTTCTTCCCAACATGTCCTAGGCACGCTTGCCGGCGCGAACGTAAGCAAATCGCAACAGCTCCAGATCGACTCGGAAGGTGGAGTGAAACCCAGGCCAAAGGACCGCGTGATCGTCCCGATGGCCCTCACCTTTCTTGCCGGGCGCGCGCTGGATAGCGATGGAAGCCTGGCTGGGAACGCGGCGGTAGCGTCCAACGGATTTGGAATCATAGGCCGCGTGGTCGGCATCGTGGCCGGATCCAGGAGCCTGGCCGCTGGCATTGGATTCTATGCGGCCGGCCTTTCCTTTGCAGAACGCTGGCTGGTTCGCGGCCAGAATGTTGTCTTTGTGAAAAACACCCGGATTGAAGTGACAACGATCCCAAGCCGGAATCCACTCCCCACTGCCACGCCGCAGCGCAATCCTTCTGAGAGGCACTGAACATACTATGCGTCGATCTCTTCCTGTTGCCGGATTCATCCTTTTCGCTCTTGCCGTTTCCCAAGCCCACGCGCAAAACAGCACGCTGCCGCCAAATCCCGCTCCCAGACTGCGATCGACGCAGAGCGCAAGCCTGATCCCCACTGCTTTCGATCTGAGCGAGAACACAGCGCGACATCCAATCGTATTCGGTGCATCCGCTGCGCCGAACGCATCCGTCGAAAGCGGCCAGCCCATCTGCGGCATCACGCATCTGGGCCGCTGCATCCAGGACCTGGGCGAGGATGAGAAAGGCATTTTCACCAGCCCGTTGCGCTTGCAGCCGAAAGACGCTTATTGGTTAGCGCCGCTGGGCGCAGCCACCGGACTGGCGTTTGCCTATGATACCGATGCCGCGCAAGCGGCCGGCGTGGATGCGAACCGCACCGATACCGCAAACAAGATTGCGGACTTTGGCTCGTTCTTTGCGACCGGTGCGGAAGGCGCGGGGATCTACTTCATCGGCTTGGCGCAGAAGAATCCAAAGCTGGCGGAGACCGGACGGTTGGGCGCGGAAGCCATCATCGATTCGGGCACGGTAACGCTCGTGACAAAGCTCGTCACCAACCGCCAGCGTCCGCGGCAAGGCAATGGACAAGGGGACTTTTGGCCGTTCGGCACAGATCACTGGGAGTGGGATTCGTCGTTTCCATCGGACCATGCCACTGCCACCATGGCATTGGCCCGCGTCATTGCCGGGGAGTATCCCCGCTGGTATGTCGCAGTACCCGCATACGGATTCGCCGAGACGATCGGTATCTCCCGCATTCTGGCCAACCAGCATTTCCCATCCGATGTTCTGGTCGGCCAGGCCATAGGCTTTCTCACCGGCAGCTATGTGCTGAATCATCGCGCTCTGTATCGCCCCGGCGCAAAGAAGACTCTTGCAAGCAGACTGATCGGCTCGGTCAATCCTATTGCCGATCCGCGAACCCGCACTCTGGGAGTGTCCATGGAGGTCGCGCTTGGACGCTAAACCTGTGTTCGTCTTGGCCATTTTCGTTGCGTTGACGGCGGCGTCCGGACTTGCTCAGGATGCGACGCAACAGGCGAGCAATGCCACGCTGCCCGATGCGCCAAGTATTCAGCAGCAAATGCTGTCCGGCACATCTTCGTCGTCCAGTAACACTCCGCCATCGTACGACGCCGAACCGAACGGCCACGCGATTCCGCCTTCCCAGCGGCAGCCGAAGCGCATCCTGGGAATCATGCCCAACTACCGCGCCGTCAGCGCGGGAGAAAAACCGCCGCCGCCGACTCCGAAAGAGGCCTTCAAGATTGCGACCTACAACTCCTTCGACTACTCGGCCTTCGTTTTCGTCGGCCTTACCTCTGCCATTGCCGAGGGGACCGATAGGTGTACGTTTCCGATGAGCGCGGCAAAGCGGAAGCTGTGATCGATGTTAATAAAGACGTGATCGTCAAAACGATCTTCTTTGACAGCGAAACGGGCATGCCGCAATACGATCCGATCGGCAAGCGGGTGCTCGTGAACCTTCAGGATAAAAACCTGCTGGCGGAGATCGACCCGGCAACGGACACCGTGGTGGCCCGTTATCCGGTTGGCAAATGCGTTGGCAACCACGGTATGGCGCTGGACGTGACGCACCGCAGAGCATTTCTTTCGTGCGAAGGCAACGACACGCTCACCGTCTTCGATCTGGATAAGCATATTCCAATTGCCTATCTGCCAATGGCTGCCGGGCCGGACGTGATCGAGTTCGATCCCGGACTGGGGCGCATCTACGTCGCCTGCTATAGCGGGGCGATTTCTGTATTTCAGGAAGATGACCCCGACCACTTTCGCAAGCTCGAAGATTTTCCTGTGCAGCGCCGCGTCCACAGCCTCGCGGTGGATCTGAAAACACATCGCGTTTATACTCCGGAAGAACAGGAGAACGGCGAGCCTGTTGCCCGCATGATCGTTTATGCGGCGGTTGTGCATCCATAGCAGAGCGACCCGGAAGTTCTTGCCGGTGCGCGTCAAAGCCCGATGGCGATTTCATTGGGTATGGATGGCGTTTGCCTGATTTCGATTGCGGAGGTCTTGCTGATCTCTGTACCAAGTTGAGAATCGAGCTTTGCAATGTGGTTGGTGAAGAGCGCCGCGCTTCGCGAATGGGCCTACGCCCGCTCCTACCAGAACTCCCTCAAACGGCAACAGAGCCTCGACTTATGGCTGCATGAGTACAACTTTCATCGCCCTCTTACCAGCCTCCACCTCAACACTCCCTGGTTCTCGCTCTGGCTTGAATCGGAACAACCTGCTGATACACCACACCTAGGCGACAGCATGATTATCATCCGTAAAAGGATGGAGCTCTTGCTGGCACTCGCGGTTGGAGCGGGGAACGAAACAGCCAAAAGGTCCGGCTTAGATCGAAACAACCTGTTGATACACCACACCTATAGCATCTTCCATCGAAGTTCGAAAGCTGAAAGCATGTTTCTCTCACAGAAGAGGCGTGGAGAAATCTCCACGCCTCTTCTATCGCGTAAGCCACGTTTATGGAAGGTAATACCGCAGGGAAGTCCAGAACCCATTGTCCGTTCCGTAAGCGCCTCCGCCGGGATTCGTGACGCCGCCGTCGCCGGACCAGACATCGCGACGGAAGTGACTGTACTGGATCCCCTGCCGAAGCTTTCCTTTCGACCCGTTATAGAAATTGAACCAGTATCCCAAGCTAAGCTCCTGCACGTCCTTGTTTTGATTGCCGCAATGAGCAGGAGTGCTGGGACTGAAGGCCCCGCCGGGAAGAGGCACTGTATTGCAACCGGACATATCGGTTGACGGGGAACCATATCCCTCGCTGCCGAAGTAGCGGCGGTATACATAATCTCCGCCATAGTTCGACCAGATGTTCAGACGTTTGGTCGGGTTGAATTCCAGCGTGCCCAATGCGGAGAAGGCCCGCAGCGGAGCGATCGAACCGTCGGGACGCAGCGTGATATCGGCGATGGTCGAATCGCCGTATCGCCCAACGCCCATGCCGTACAGCCCTTTCAGCCCGATCGTAACCTTCTTGTGGAGCGGCTTCATGCGGAAGCCGCCGCCGATCCCGCCAGCCGTCGTTGTGTCGTTATACGGGCTGGACCCGTCCGTCGGATAGATACGGTCACGGAAGAAGCGTCCCAGAGCGAAAATTTCATAGTGCCCAAATCCCGGCTCGAAGACCATTTTGGCAACCAGGTCCGGCGCCCGGTTGAACGAGTAGTTCGCCGTCGAGTTGTACAGGCCGCCACCACTTCCCGACGAACCGATCAGCAGGTTCGTCGGCAGCCCGCTGCCCGCAGGGTTTAAGATTTCGGCGTTCTCGATCGAAGCGCCCACCCACAGCTTGTTGTGGATGTCCTTGACCACCCGCAAGCCGTACTGCCGCGTCCAGTTGAACCCGGCGGTATATTGCGGATCGATTGTCCCGGGCAGAACTTCCGTGCCGTTCAACTCTCCGTCCGATGTCTCCGTCACCAGCGACCACATCTGTCCGGCGGAGAAGATCCAGCCGCTGTTCATCGCCACCCGGCCCCATATCTGGCGCTGACGAACCACGTAACTGTTCGACTGATTGTTGTTGGAAGTGATTCCGGTGCCCAGCCAATCCATTTCGTAGTAGCCGGTCAGATTCATGTTCGCCAGCTTGCCTGTCGCTTTCAGGGCAAGACGCGACTGCCGGGCCGATCCTTGAAACTCGCTCATCTGCGCCGCATCGGCATGTTGAAGCGGAATCCCCGTCAACGGAGTATTGATACCGCCGCCGGTGGCCGCGCTGCGATACACGGTTGCTCCTTCGATGAAACTGCCTTGCGGCGAAAGGGTAATCCCCTTGTAGTGAAATTCGTCTGGATGCAGCACGGCTTTTTCCAGCCGCTTCTGGTCTTGCTCCACGGTCACCAGGGCCTGATTGGACGGGTCGTTGCCCCCAGCCGACTGCGCGAAGACCTGTACGCCCCCCCATAACAGGACTGTCATATAGAACACAAGAACCAGGGATTTCAGTTGGTGCGAACGGTTTTTCATTCGGCCTCTCCTATGCAAGTTTAAAAAGCGTCCTGCGGCAGCCTTGCCGCATTCGTCGATCTTCGCCCCGCGTACCCGCACACCGCGGGTATGACGACGGAAGATTTAGACGAAGAAGGCTGCCAGCACTGCAAGTAGTTTTGCAGCGCAAGTTGAACGCGCTGCAAACGGCAGATGAATGGAAGATGAATTCTTAGGCGGAGAAAGACCGGAGAGCCCAACTATATCCGTGGGCTATCGCGGAGCAGGTTTTGTAGAAGGTCATCCGCACGAATTCATAGGGCGTTCACATTACTGAAATGTCTGTGTGTTTATTTATAAGGCAGACGGTTCATCTGTTGCCAAGTTCGCTTGGTGGCTCGTTGAAAAGTCGAGGAGTTTTGATTCATTCTTCCGCCGAATGGCGGGAAGGAATCCATTCGAGAGTAGCAAGTACGCCACAACCCACAAGGAACCAGGAGCAAACCAACGTGACAAGGAAAAGTAAAGGTCGTTCAAAGCGGTTTTCTAAGGCAGCAGGATTCACGCTGATGCTGTGTTCGGTGGTCGCGTATGCCGCTACCAGTGTTACCGGCGCCGGAAGCACATGGGTCTACCCACTCGTGGCCAAATGGTCGAGCGCCTATAAGGCCAAAACCGGCATCCAGATCAATTACCAGTCCATCGGTTCCGGCGGCGGGATTGCCCAGATCAAGGCAGGCACAGTCGCCTTCGGCGCCAGCGACATGCCGCTCAAGCCAGAAGCGTTGAAGGCTGCGGGACTTATTCAGTTCCCCACTGCGGTGGCGGGCGAAGACCTGGTGTACAACTTACCCGGCATCAAGCCATTGCAACTTGTTCTAAGCGGCCCGGTCGTCGCCGATATCTATTTCGGAAAGATCAAGAAGTGGAATGATTCAGCCATCGCCAAACTCAATCCAGGGTTGAAGTTGCCCAACATGAATATCACTGTCGTACACCGGTCTGATGGTTCCGGCACGACCTTCACATTCTGCAATTATCTATCGAAGGTTAGCCCGGAATGGAAAGAGAAAGTGGGTGCCAACACCTCCGTGTCCTGGCCGACGGGAGTCGGCGGAAAGGGCAACGAAGGCGTGGCGTCCTATGTGCAGCGCATCCCGGGGTCGATCGGTTATGTTGAGTACGCCTATATTCTCGAGAGCCATCTGGCTGATGCTCGCATGATTAACCGTGATGGCAAGGCCGTAGCCCCGAGTCTCACGGGCTTTCAGGACGCCGCTGCACATGTGGACTTTACGAAGGCGCAAGACTTTTATGTGATCCTTACCGACCATAAAGGTCCGGATACCTGGCCCATCTCCGGATGCACATGGCAAATCCTGCGCAAGAATGCCTCCAAAGACCAAAATCAGCAGGTAATGAAGTTCTTCCTGTGGGGCTTTGAGTACGGGCAGCAACAGGCCCGGTCCATCGGCTTCGGCCCGCTGCCACCGAGCACCGTCGCCGCAATCCAGACTTACTGGAAGAATGAACTCGGCTATGGCGAGTAAGTGCTCTTGCTGCTGTCCTAACTCGCACGATAGGAAAAACCTATGAATGGGTCGGATACTGCGGTGCGGATCGACATAGGGTCCGCGCCCGCAGACCCGAAAGCCCCGAGCAGGTCGTGGCGCCTGTCGGGTGACTTTCTATTCCATGCAGCGGCGGTGGTAGCGACACTTCTGGCTGCGGGTGCGCTCTTTGCCACCGTCGCCGCCATCACCGCCGATAGCTGGTTGTCAATCAAGACGTTTGGGGTCTGGCATTTCATCACATCGAGCGCGTGGAACCCAGTCACCCAGACTTTCGGGGCTTTCCCGTTCATCATCGGTACGCTGGTAAGCTCCACCATTGCCATGATCCTGGCCGTGCCCGTGAGCTTCGGGACCGCGGTATTCATCTCCGAGATTGCGCCGTATTGGATGCGTCGGCCTATCGCCGGGGCCGTTGAGCTTCTGGCGGCCATCCCCAGCATCGTTTACGGTCTATGGGGTCTCATAGTATTCGCCCCGATCTTTGCCCAGGTTGAGCCATGGATCAGCAATACCTTCGGGGCAATCCCTGGGATTGGCCTGCTGTTCCAAGGTCCGCCCATGGGAATTGGAATGCTGACCGCCGGGATTGTCCTGGCCGTCATGATTCTGCCGTATATATCGTCGATTATGCGCGACGTTTTCCTCGCTGTGCCGTCGTCTTTACGCGAGTCTGCATACGCGTTGGGCTCCACCCCATGGGAGGTGGCGTGGAACATTATGTTGCCGTACACGCGTTCGGCCGTCATCGGCGGCATGTTTTTGGGTTTGGGACGTGCGCTGGGCGAGACCATGGCCGTGACCTTTGTCATTGGCAACAGCAACATGATTTCTTCCAGCTTGTTAATGCCCGGCGCCACCATCCCATCGGTGCTCGCCAATGAATTCACGGAAGCGACCACGCCGTTGTATATCTCTTCGTTGATCTATCTGGGCCTGATTCTGATCGCGGTCACTCTGGTCGTGCGCCTTCTCGCCGTTCTGTTAATACGCCGTCTCGGCAGCCGGGAAGGAGCTTCAATATGAGAGGGGTGATCGCTCGACGTCGCATTGTCGACCTACTAAGCAGGATACTAATGGGCGCGGCCACTGTTGTCGGAGTATTCTTCCTGTTCTGGATCCTCTGGGCGACGTTCAGATTAGGAATTCCCGGTATGCATTGGAGCCTGTTCACCAAGGACACTCCACCGCCCGGAACAGATGGTTATGGGTTGCGCAATGCCTTCGTTGGCAGCCTCATGTTATTGGGGATGACACTGCTCATTGGCGTGCCAATCGGCTTGATGGCAGGCACATGGCTGGCCGAATATGGCTTTAAGAGCCGCACCGCAAATACTGTCCGTTTCATCAACGACATAATGCTCAGCGCTCCGTCGATCGAGATCGGCTTGTTTGCCTACGCGATCATCGTCGCCCCCATGGGGCACTTTTCAGGACTGGCTGGCAGTGTGGCATTGGCGGTTTTGATGATCCCCATCATTGTCCGCACCACCGACGAAATGCTAAGCCTGGTCGGTAACGACATGCGAGAAGCTGCGGTCGCGCTCGGAGCACCCAATTCAAGCGTAATCACCAAAGTGACATGGAGAGCAGCACGCGCCGGAATTTTAACTGGAATCCTAATCGGTCTGGCGCGGATCTCCGGCGAGACCGCCCCTCTGCTGTTCACCGCACTCAATAACCAGTACTTCTCTACCAATGTGTTCCGTCCGATCGCCAACATTCCGATGGTGATCTTTCAGTTTGCACTCAGTCCCTACACAAATTGGCAACAGATGGCCTGGGCCGCCGCTTGTATCACGGTCCTCTTTGTATTCATACTCAGCGTTCTCGCCCGCTTGTTGGTTGGCGGGGTTCAGGTGCAGAAATGATGGAAACGATGGAAATGATGGCTGATCAATCAAAGGAATTCCCTATGTTGAACGTACAGGTATCAGCCGCGCCGCCCATTCTTGGGCAAAGCGTGGGCACCAACCATACGCAGGTGAAGCTCGCGGTGCGGAACTTGAACTTTTTCTATGGCAAGTTCCACGCCATCAAGGACATTAACGTTGACATCCGCGAAAGCACCATCACTGCCTTCATCGGACCGTCCGGCTGCGGTAAATCGACTCTCTTGCGAGTCTTCAACCGTATCTATGACATGTATCCCGGTCATCGCGCGCAGGGCCAGGTCATGCTCGATGGCGAAGACATCCTTGCTCCCCGAAGCTTCGGTACCCTTCGGTCTAAAATCGGGATGGTCTTTCAAAAGCCGACGCCGTTTTCGATGTCGATCTACGAAAATATCGCGTACGGCATCCGGCTCTATGAAAAGCTAAACCGCTCGGAGATGGATGATCGCGTGCGGCATGCTCTGATCAAAGCCGGCCTCTGGCAGGAGGTCGATGGGAAGCTCAACCAATCTGCACTAAAGCTCTCCGGAGGCCAGCAGCAACGGCTCTGCATCGCGCGCGCGCTCGCCATCGATCCTGAGATATTGCTTCTCGACGAACCGTGCTCGGCGCTCGATCCCATATCCACAGCAAAAATTGAAGAACTGATGCGTCAATCAAAAGAAAATTGCACGCTGATTGTCGTAACGCACAATATGCAACAGGCCGCGCGAGCGAGCGATTTCACCGCGTTCATGTTGAACGGTCAACTGATCGAACTTTCCGAGACGACCCAAATGTTCACGAGGCCCTCCGATCAGCGTACAGAGGATTACATCACGGGCAGGTTTGGCTGAGTTTGCTATACCGCTCTGCGGACGATTGAGATGCTGCGATAACCTTTCACCGTGACAAAAGAGGAACATCGAACAATGGTTGAAACAAGGATTCACTTCCACGAAGCATTAGGAACGCTCAAAGAACTCCTGATAGAGCTTGGAAAAAAGGCGGAGCAGGCCATTGATCGCGCAATCGAAGGCTACAATTCGCGCGACGCTGACATCTGCTTCCAGGTTCTCACTATGGAGAGCGACATCGACCTAGCCGAGCGCCGAATTGACGAGCTGGCTATTGAGCTCCTTGCGAGCCAGCAGCCAATTGCGGTGGACCTTCGTTTCATTACCGCTTGCATGAAGATTAACGCGGACCTGGAACGGGTTGGCGACCACGCTGCCGATATAGCCAGGCGTGGGCTGGCGGACATGAAATTGTCACCCGCAGATCTGCCTGTAGATCTGGCACGAATCGGCTCGGCATCCGCGGGCATGATTCGCCGGGCTTTGAGCTCGTTCATTGAAAAGGATGTCGACCTGGCCTATGCGGTGCTCAAAATGGACGATGTAGTGGACCGGATGGACGACCAAACGTGGATAAGTCTGGTACGCAGAATGCACGAAGCACCCGAGGTGCTCGATCAAGCGCTTGATGCGTTGATCGTGGTTAGAAATCTGGCGCGTGTTGCAGATCATGCAACCAACATTGCGGAAGACGTCATCTTCTGGGTTCGTGGGACAGATGTACGTCACGGAATCGGGCGCGTCTCCCCATTGAAAAGTGACACATGAGTACCCTAACTGGGCCTCCCGGTAGCTGACCCGTAGCTACCATGCAGTCCGTTTCGCTGACTGGTAAATAAGAGTCTGCCATTGAAATGTGGGAGAGGCATTTCGCGCGGAAGAGCTGAATCCTCTCACGGCTCCCGCTTACAGCTTCAAATAGCGACGGCACGACGACAGTCGGGCTGTCGCAAGCCCGTCGGGTGGGCGCGAGAGAACTGAATGGACAGAAATAATCTCACGGAACTCTCTGCATTCGCCATGGTTGCTGAAGAACGAAGTTTTACACGTGCTGCTGCCCGACTGGGAGTCTCGCAGTCGGCCCTAAGCCACTCCATTCGGGGACTGGAAAAGAGGCTACCCGTCCCGCATCCATGATTTCGGAACAGTGCGCAAAGCCGCTATGCCAATCGGGAAGGGGAAGAATTCAACGACGAAGTGGCAGATCGTCTGGAAGTAAAGCCAAAACTGTGGGTACGACGCAGACTGAAGAAGATCGGCAGAGGAAAAACTGCGATTCTGCCTCCGGGCGATATCGACGTGTTAGTCATTGACGTGAGCCGGACGAGTATCTATGTCCTAGAGTGCAAGAATTTGGCCTTTGCGCGTACGCCCTTTGAGTTGGCAGCGGAGCTACGCGCCCTGACGGAATCGACCGAACATAGCCGGTCCCTGATCGCCAAGCATCAACGGCGTGTCGTCTGGCTCAAAGAACACCTTGACAGAGTAATCGAGTGGGCAAATCTCGACCCATCGAAAACCTGGTTGGTGCATTCTGCGGTGGTTGTCGATGAGCACGCGGTGAGCCCGAAACTGCAGGATGTCGGAGAGCCCGTGTTCTCGATCGAAGACCTGCGCGAAGATCAGGACGATTTCGGGCTCAGTGTTCTTTGTACTTCCACCTACGTCCCTTACTCAACTGGCACGGCTGACCATGAGGACTGAAGCTCGTTTGTCTGACGGTTGAGTCTTTGTACTTCACAACTCCTTCTTTTCCAGGGACGAAGTTTGACTACATGATTCCGAGAATGGCCGCTGCGGCACCGAACAGCGCAGCTACGGCACTCCAGATGGCAGCCTTCTTGTTGAGCGTCGATGCTTCGATCAACGCATCTCGAACGGCATAGACATCGACTTGGGCGTTCATCGTATAGAGCTCGCGAACATCACTGATGGAGGCCCCGGGTAATTCGCTCAATGTCGGTGTTGGGCAGCTCGATAGATACCAGTAGACGGCCTGCGGCGAGCGCGCAGATTGCCGTTGCAGACGAGCAGACGATGTAAGCAATGCGAAAAGTGTTCACGACTATGTTCCTCCGATGGTCGGGCATTGGAACGGCTAACTGGACGGTTAGCTAACTTGCATTGAATATTGAGGTCGCTCCCATATCATTATGGTCTGGGAGGAAGCCATGTACGCGCGTTACCGCGATGTCCAACAGTCATCTATCGTACTCACCCACAATTAGGCAAAGGCATTCCCGGTTTCTGGGCCTATTCATGGCGCGGGTTCGTCGATAAGACCGGCGGCAACTACTGGGTGATCTTTGCGTTGCCGACTGTGTTTCATGAGGACGAGCGTTACTACGCCCTGGGCAGAGGTTCCGTCTGGAAGCGGTCCCTTTATGCCGTCAGCCGGGTAGCCATCACTCCTGATTATCATGGGCACGATACCATTAACGCATCCGAATTGTTGGGACGCGGCATCGCACAGGGCATATCCGTCGCCTACTATCCCAGCCAGGACAACACTGCGAGCAGCGTCGCCAGCAAATATGCCTACGACCTCCTGCGCGATGCGGCAACCAATGCCTTCCGTGAATTCTGGCCCGATATTTCCGTGCATGTCCTCCATCAGAAGCCGTAGGAATATCGTTTGTATAGGCGCCTTAAGCGCACTGAGCTCAGGGCTTTCCGCGTATGTGTAAAGCCTTTGGCATGAACTGACCTGCATACCGGACTGCGGATGCGACTGGAGTAGCACGGATATCTCGTTCTTCAAATGTGCATAGTCGGCGTCCGTGAACGCGCCGGAATTTATCCAGCGAATGTCGCAGTCTGGTCCCAGCGGCAGCACATAAGCGCGTCTGTCATTCGTGACCGCAAGCCGATGCTTCCAGAGGTCCTCATCTTGATAACAACACGAAGGTCCGATCCTGCACCGAGAGCGGCATACTGCTCTTGATGCCCGAAACAGCCATCCCGCGAAAGAGCTTCGGAGCCGATTCCAGCAGGATGAACCCATACGCCGGGACTGCATTGGGAAAATCCCTTGACAGATGTTCGTTCCATAAGCGAGCATCCTTGGCCGCCTTCCTGCTGAACGAAAAGACGAGTACCGCGGACTTGTCAGCGGTAGTTGCCGGCAAAATCAAGGACTTGCCCGTGAGCGTTTGACCTGAGAATTGCGGAAACGCGCGTCTCCGGTATGCAGAGGTGCCGCATTCTGCTGGGCAGCATTGACGGATTGCGCAAGCATAAGAAGACCGATGAGGGCGATACGTGTGGATAATCGTCGCATAGGCTTCAGTCTCGCCGATGCCACGTTCTCGGCGTCGATTGCGGATTGATTTCCTGGGACCGCCCGCCACGACGAAAAAGAACTGGATTGTTTGACATCATGTCTTTATATATTAAGACTTAATCATTGAACGTCGGCTACGATATTTCTTCAATACTCCAGTGGTATAGGAAAGTTTAAATTTGTGTGAACGGTAAGCCCTCGATTTTGGATTTGCACTAGGGATCCTCAAATTCAAGGGCATCCGCGAAGCGCGACTGTAGAATGCTTGCAGCAAAAAAAGAAGAGGTGGTTGCCGTTGGCGTCCACAAAAGTTTCCTGTACGTACGACAAATCCGATAGCGCCAGCGGCTATCGGACAGGTGTTTCTCTTCACGGCCACACAAAACATTCCAAGGAAAAGCTGGAATTCATCCCGGCATTCACGGAAAAATGGCCTCTGCTGCAACGGTTGCTGGACCGGCAGTATCGAAAATCCGTAGTGCCGGTCGATTTCTCGCGGGCCTATTGGACATCGCCACTGACTCCCAAACGCGCTCTGGACCTGGAAAAAAGCCAGATTGAAAATCTCCTCGACCTGCGGAGCCTGATCTCGTTGACCGATCACGACTCGATCGAGGCGCCGACGGTCTTGCGGGCCTCGACGGAGACGGCGGAGGTTCCAATCTCGCTGGAATGGAGTGTCCCGTTTGGCGGTACGATGTTCCATCTGGGCGTACATAACCTGCCCAGTGCGAACGCAGGGGACATTCTGGCGGCCCTCGGAAATTACACACAGCATATTCCGTGCGATCACGCTCGGTCCGCTGTGCGTGTCACGGACCTGATGGCAATGCTGAACGCAATGCCCGACGTGCTGGTCGTTTTCAACCATCCGCTTTGGGATTTGTGCAAATTCGGCCGGCAACGGCACTCGTTGCTTCTGGATGAATTTCTAAAGCAAAATAACGAATTCCTGCATGCGTTTGAACTGAATGGGATGCGCCGATGGGCGGAGAACAAGGGAATTTGTTCCCTGGCGCAGCATTGGGGACAGCCTATGGTTTCCGGTGGAGACCGTCACGGCTCCGAGCCGAGCGCCGCGCTGAACCTGAGCCAGGCCCAGAGTTTCCCGGAGTTTATTCAAGAGATTCGAGTCGAAAGGCGGAGCCATGTCCTCTTTATGCCGCAGTACGCCGATCCTATGTGCGTCCGCGTCGCTCAGGCTGTTCTGGACGTGATCCGCTACTATCCGGAAAACCCCAATGGTACCCGCCGGTGGGACGATCGCGTCTTCCATCCAGATAAAAGTGGCACCGGCGTCCTGCCGCTTTCCGCATTCTGGAAAGCTCCTCCGGGTTTTGTGGAACATATCTTTTCATTCTTCCAAATGGCGGAAAACACCGCCGTGCAATGGGCGGCGAAACTTTTTTATACAGAAGAAATGGACCTGCAATTGTTCTCTGAAAATCTGTCTGAGGTCGTTTAATGACTGCGGGCACCCCCAGAATCGCGTATTTCCCGGATGGGTTTCATGAGGCCGATGGCGTCGCAACGGTCGCCCGACATTTTGAGGCCTATGCAAAGCGGCAGGACGTTCCGTTTCTGATGGTCCACGCCGGTCCGCGCGGGCAGCTTCTGAGAGACGGTCCAGTGACACGCCTGGAACTCCCTCGCGGCCCGCTGAAATTCCCCCTCGACCGCGCCCACGATTTCGACCCTTTGTTTCTCCGGTATTACCGGCGGGTCGCCGTCCTGGTGAAGGAGTTCCGTCCGGATTTCGTGCAGATCACCGGACCAAGCGACGTTGGCATTCTGGGAGCATTGGTGGCCCATAAACTGAAGGTTCCGTTGGCGGCGTTCTGGCAGACCAATCTTCCACAGTATGCATCGTCGCGAGTTTCCCAAGCGCTCTCATTTCTACCGGCTGCCGTTGCCTGTCCGGTCGCACGGCTTGCGCGGCGATCCAGTTCGATGGCAACCGCACGCTTTTACAAAATTCCAAACTTTGCCTTTGCTCCGAATCCGGAAATCGTCGAAGAACTGGCCAATGCGACCGGCAAACCTTGCTTTCCCATGGGGCATGGCGTCGATACCGAGAGTTGTCATCCGAAATTTCGCGACCGGCCTGCGGGCGGTCCCTTCATCATCGGTTATGTCGGACGGCTGACCGCAGAGAAGAACGTTCGCTGGCTGGTCGATCTGGAAAAATTTCTTTATGCGCGGGGGCACCGGGATTTTGTCCTCCTGGTAGTTGGAGGCGGTGCTGAGGAACCCTGGTTGCGTCACAATTTGCGGAGCGCGAAATTTTCAGGAATCCTGCGCGGAGAGGAATTGTCCCGCGCCTACGCCAACATGGACCTTCTGGCGTTTCCGTCAGAGACGGAGACGTTTGGACTGGTCGTTCTGGAGGCCCTTTCTTCCGGAGTTCCGACAGTCGTCACCGCCGGCGGAGGTCCGAAATATACCGTGCGGCATGGCGAGACGGGGTATGTGGCCAGAGACTTCCCGGCGTTCGCCGCGTCGGTCGAAATCCTCATGACAGAGCCGAACACTCTGCTCAGGATGCGTGAGAATTGCCGCCGATACGCGGAAACGAACTCCTGGCAACACGCTTTTCAGGGAATTTACACTGTATATGAAAACCATCTTGGCGCCCGGTGCGCCTCCACTCCTTGCGCGCCGCAAATGGCGGCAATCTGAGCGTATGCTCGAGTCAATTCAACCTTGCGGCTTGCTGGTACGCTTCGCATTATTGTTTTTCCTGGTTGCATCCGTGTCGCCGGCAGCGATTGCGGAAGGACCGGCTGGGGGTGCAATTCATTCGCCGATGACGCTGTCCCAGGTTGTCAATACCATGATGGAAAGAAATGTGGAGCGCGCGCGGGCGCTGGAAAGCTATAGCGAGAGACGCATCTACACCATCGCCTACACGGGAATCCTGAAGGATTTCCGTGCCAGCATGGTTGTCGATATGACGTATCGAGCTCCCGGCTCAAAGAGCTTTACGGTTGTGTCCGAAAGCGGTCCCAAATGGGCGGTCAATGAAATTCTCAAACGTCTGACCCGGACCGAGGCGCAGGCGCAGCAGGCAAAAAACAGAAAAAATGTCGACCTGAACACTGTCAATTACGATTTTTCCAATCTTGAATACCAGCCTGTACCCGATGGTTGCTCATACAGTTTATGGGTGCAGCCAAAGCGTCACACCAAGTACCTGTATCGAGGGCGCATATGGGTAAACGACCGGGATTTTGCCGTCTGCAGGGTGGAAGCGCGTCCTTCCAAAACACCGTCGTTTTGGATATTGGATACCACGATTTCCCATCGCTACCACAAGGTGGGGAAATTCTGGCTTCCCGTGAGCGATAAAAGCGTTTCCAACATTCGCTTTGGCGGCAAAGCTACACTGACCATCTCTTATTTAGACACAAAGATCATTGCCGCCCAGCCGGTAAAGGAGAACTCGCCCGTGTCGCCTGACCTGTGATTTGGATATCGCAAGCTCATACACAGGCAAAAGGAACTCGATTGCTTGACATCATGTCTTTATATATTAAGACTTAATCATTGAACGTTGGCCACGGCATTCTCTAAGCAAATCTCGACCATTCCATTCCTGCGGCATCAAGGAGAAGCTCCGATGAAACTGAAAGCGGCGAGGATCGCCTTTGGAGTGGGAGTTCTATTGCTTCTCTTCGTAATCGCGAATCCATTGCGGGCGCAGATGGCCGCCGCCACATTATCCGGCACAATCACGGACTCTTCGGGCAGAGTTGTAGCGGACGCTACAATTTCCGTCAAGAATGTAGGAACCGGCCAATCGATCGGGACTCAAACCAACCTGGCTGGAGTTTACGACGTGCCCAACCTCGTGCCAGGGGGCTACACAGTTTCCGTCTCAGCGGGAGGGTTCGACCCTAAAGTAGCCAAGGTGACGCTCACCGGAGCGAAGGGACAAACAGTGGACCTCGTCTTGAATGCGAGTCCGGCCCAGCAAAAAATTCCAGCTAACAAATCACCGGCAACACCTCCGGCGAATCTGCCGAATGCGCCTTCCAGCACTACGACGCCCCTTTCGCTCCAGAGTCTGGGCTTCGCTCCGAGTCAAACCCAAGCCAACACCCAGCTCCAGGCGAGACTCGACAAACGAACGCACATGCTCAAGGTCCATCAAACGCTCGGATTGATCACCGCCATTCCCATGATGGCAGCATTAATTACCGGCCCGCAGGCCAAAGCAGAGGGGGAAAATGGGAAGACGATCACGGAGCCGACCGCTGCGAACCTGGATTTTCATATTGCTCTGGGCGGCCTGACCACGGGCCTGTATTGGACCACGGCCTATTACGCCATCTTTGCGCCGAAAATTCCGGGAGTGAAACCCAAAGGCGCCATTCGCCTGCACCGTGACTTGGAATGGGTTCACGGTCCGGGGATGATCCTGACGCCGATCCTGGGAATCCTGGCTTACAAACAGGAGAACGCCGGGGAAAAGGTGCATGGGATCGCCTCCGCACACGGCACTGTCGCGTATGTGACGGCCATTGCGTACGGCGCGTCGATCATCGCCGTATCGTGGCCGATTCACCTGAAGTTCTGGGAGAGACGATGAACAAGATTCTGACTGCTCTTTTGCTTTGCGCGGTGTTGCCACTCCTGTTCGCGCCGCCCGTCTTCGCGCAGGGGGACACGCAATGGGTCCTGATGCAGTCCACGCTGACGTATCATATGTCGCACCCGATCCATCAGGTCTACGGCGTCAGCCACGCTGCCAAGGGCAAAGGTGTATGCCACGCCGGAGAATGCGATTTTCTGATTGCTGTGCCAGTAAAGTCCTTCAATTCCGGTGACAGCAACCGCGACCTGCACATGCTGGAAGTGACCCGCGGCGCGCAATTTCCCATGGTCATCGTACGCACCCGCTTTCCCGAAGCCGCTACCGCGTCTCCCACCATCTATGCCGATCTCGATGTGCAGTTTGCCGGCGTGACCGCCCACTACCAGCATGTTCCCTTTCAGCGCGTGACCAAGGGAAACGAGGTACAGATCACCGGGACGATTCCGGCGACATGCTCCGATTTCAAGATCCCGCCGCCGTCTTTTCTAACCGTGGCGATTAAGAATAAAATCCCCGTAAAAGTGGATATGACCTGGCGCCAGAAGTAAATTTGCAAAATGTGGCGGCTGTTCAGTTAAGATCACGCGATAGCAGCAGCTTCAGCGTCAATTTGTCGGCCCCAGCGGTCACGCCAAACCCCACGCCGGTTTCGATATCCACCGATTTGGTTTCGTGGTCCGTCACCGCCCAGACCTCGTGGAACTGCTGGTTCAGTGCGTAGAATCCGCGCAGGGGGCCATCGTCGGAATACTCCTCGAAAGCCACCGCCCATTTGTCATTGAAGTTATATGCGATCCGTGTCGATGGCACGTACTCCAGACCGCCCAGACCGCCGGTATAGTCGGTATCCACGATCGGATTGTAGATGAGGTCCACCCGATGCAGGTGCAAACCCACGATAGGCCGAACCTCGGCGCTATAGGTTCGCGACTCCCAATAGGGATAGTTGAAACTGAACTCAAAGTTGAGGCCGTAGAAATACTCATGGTCGTGAGCGTGCGGCCGCACGAACAGCTCGCGTACTTTCAACCCGTCAATTGACCCGCCGCGTCCCTCGGAGTAGCTGGTGTAAATCGGCAAGTAGAGTCCCTGCTCAAACCAGTCAGCGACGCCGTAGGCATATTCGAACCCGCCATTTTCCGAGTGGTTGGGAATGATCCCGCCAGGGAAAGCGGGCGTCTTCCGCCCGATGGGGGTAAAGTTGTTGTGCAGCGTGACGTTGAACTTACCCGTCCGCTCAATCTCTGCGTTGTACACCTGAATCTCGTCGGTCTGTGCCAACACTTCCTTCGGGACAATCGCCAAAACTATCGCAATCAAGGCAAGTGTGACGATTGAAGTTTTTGGAGAGATGTTCATCCGGAATCTACCTTTTTAGTTCAATAACGAGACAGATCATATATATTCATCTCGCCTCGGGAGAAAGATCTCATAACCGGCTTCGGGTCCGTGATGTGGGCGTGAAGAGTTCCGAACGCTCACAGTATCGAACCGTCTGTAGATTGATGCCGCCGCGCTTGGCGATTTGGCTGACGGTTAAGCTTTCCATAACTCAACTGTAAATCCTGTGCTTAGGTAGAGAGTCAAGGGCGGAACGATAAAGCCTTCAGAATGTTTGTCAGGTAGGATCAAGCCTGTCGGGTGGGCAAATTCGGGCCTGACGCGAAGCGGCGGCACGCTTCAGGGTGGGAAGACGGGCGAAAAAAGAAATACGGAGCCTGTGGTTGCAGGCTCCGTCAGTATTGCAGTGGTAATTACGCAGCGGTTGATTTCTTTGCATTTTTAGTGTGCGGCTTCGACTCGGCCTTCCTCGCAGTCTTCGCCTTCTCTTTTACGGCGAACTCCTGTTTTACCTTGAGGGCGATGGCGTCGGTGTCCACCTTGTAATACTCGGCTGCTTCCTTGAGCAGTTTGCCGCCATCGGATTGCGTCTGTACTGCGTGAAGAATGACCATCTCCACCAATAGCCGTCCGAGTTCGCCTTCGTCTGATTTGCGGATGTAGGCAGATAGCAGCTTTGGAATCGAGTCGGTATCTTTTGCCTTCTTGATGCCACGATTGCGGGCGACTACCTCCAGCCGCCGTTCGTCCAGCATAGTTGCAACCCGTTCCACGAGAAAAAGCAGGTCGCGTTTCATTAGCCGTACAGGAACGGCTGCGACGATGGCATTCAGGACGCGCAAGCCCGTTGCCTGGGCCAGTGCTTCCTCGCGGCGCTGCTTCTCCTGCTCGGCCTTCCAATTGGCATCGGCGGCTGGCTTCTGCTTCTTCGGATGGTGAATCGGACAGTTCGGGTCGGCACAGATTTTGCGGAGTTCGCCTTTTTCTGTGCCTTCCGTGATGATGGCCTCGGTGGTAGATTTGCAGGTCTTGTACTCCGGCCAATCGCGCTGCTTGTTGCTCTGCGGCTTCTCCTGCTTGATTTCGATGTATTTGTTGCGCGGGATTGCCGTACTCCCTGCGGCTGGTTGGCCGTAAGCAGCAGAGATTTGTACCAGTTTTGGCTTGTCTGCGAGTGTCTTCGCAACATGCGCGTCCACCTTGATCTGGTAGCAAGCTGGGTCGGTGCAAGCGTCCTGCCGAACGTCCGCGAACAGAAGTTTGTTGTGTCCTGTTCGCTTGGGGCACTCGTGGCAACTGCCAGCCTGCGGGTTGAGGGTCGCGTCACTCTTGGAAAACGGCGCGTCATTCAGGATGAGCAAGACGTTGTGCTCAATCCAGTCTTTGAGGTTGCGGACGGGCAGCAGGATACGTTTGCTCTTAGTGCCGCTCCCCCAATCCTCGCGGAAGCAAGCGGCGAGTGCTTGTTCCTGTTCGGCTGGCTGAAGTTTCGCCAGTAGCAGCGCGTGGCCTACGCCGATTTCGTCTTTGTAGAACGCCTCGACCACTGCCGGGGCAAGTTCCGTCAGCCGGATCCGTTGGGCGCAATAGGCGGGAGTTTTCCCCGTCTTCGCTGCAATTTGTTCGATGGAGTATTTCGGCTCCTCCAGATTTAGCAAAGCACGGAATCCTTGTGCCTCCTCCAGAGGATGCACGTCAGAGCGAATCAGATTTTCGACTAGCTGGGCCTCCAGCGCTTCGGCGTCTGTGAGGTTGACGATGCGGACGGGCACGGTTTCCGATTCGGCCATCCGCGCGGCGCGGTAACGCCGTGCTCCGGCCACGATCTCGAAGCTGCGTTCGTTCAACGGTCGCACAAGCAAGGGCGAGAGAACGCCCTGACTGCGGATGCTGTCGGCCAGTTCTTTCAAGGCTGCATCCTCAAAGATGCGGCGCGGGTTCGATTTCGATTCGGTGAGAATCGAAAGCGGCAGATTGCGGTATTCGGTTGCTGCGATGTTTTGAGTAGACATGATGCGCTTCTCCTGTGGTTAAACGTGCGTGGATAGGGAGAGCGGACAGCCGTTCGCCATCCGCCCGTAGGTTGCAGCGAATTAGCTGGCGACTGCCATTGCATCTTGCGGTTCCTGCTCCTCGACTTCCGGCTTCGTTTCCAGTGCGGCCAGAATGACGGCAGAGGCTTTCTGAATGACTTCAAGGCTTTCAGCCAAGAGCGATGCGTTGCCGTGGTAAAGCTGGATGTAGTCGGCGGACGCGGTTCCCGTCTGGAGACCAACAGCCTTGCCCACCACAAAGGCGATGGCCTCGGCTTCGGTTTCGCGGACGGTCTTGGTGGTGGTCGTGCGGCGGTCGGCTTTGTGCAACATTTCGTGCGCCAGTTCATGCACAAGAGTTGAGAATTCCTCGGCGTTTGACTGCCCCGGCAGTAGAACGATCTTGCCGCCGTAGCTCACGCCCATTGCTGGCGCGATGCGCTCATTGAACTCAAGCTCGATACCCTGAGCATTGATGAAGTCAATTAGCCGGTCGCGGTTCTCTCCGGCATCGCCCTTCACACTGGCGTGTTCGGCAAGCTCTGCGCCGTCAGTTTGCGAAACATCGAAGACATAGGCATTACGGAAGCCAACCAAAACAGCGACATTCTGCTTGGTAAGGTCTTTTTCGGCCTCTTTCTGCGGCTTGCGCTTGACGCCGATGATGGGAGCAAGAATGCGGATACCATGCTCGCCCTTCTTTACCCGGCGGCCAAGCTGGTTCCACGCATACATTCCGGCAACGCGAGTTGCATCGGGCTTCTGCCGTGCGATTTCAAGGATGTTGCCGAAAGAATAGTTGTGAAAACGGCTCATGGCCGTGAGGTATGCCGTGAGTGCGTCACTGCGTCCCACCTCAAGCTGCTGGATGAGGAAATCCACATTCTGCTTGATGAGTTGTTGCGTGGCAGTTTTTTCCTTACTGCCACGGTTGCCGTTGCTGCTGCGGTTGTTGTTGCTTGGATATTCCATTGAAAAACCTCCTGAGTGCCCGTCTGGGGCGTTTTTTTCTTTCATCCAGGAGCGAAGCGAAGGAAAAAACGATCCCAGACGGCACGCAGGGTGAACGACCAAGAGGCGGAATGTAGGGGCGAGCGGCGGGCGCGGCCAAGTGCCAAACACGCACTACCGTTTGGCGCGCGGAC
>Ga0207933_1000039_pt1 | contig 125720 bp, 116 predicted proteins | sample NGESurdeep092012_4_FD_184488 | JGI IMG/M metagenome (GOLD analysis project Ga0207933, IMG submission 184488) | Arctic peat soil microbial communities from Barrow, Alaska - NGEE Surface sample F53-3 deep-092012 (SPAdes) | ecosystem: Environmental > Terrestrial > Soil > Wetlands > Peat ... | reverse complement strand
GACACGCGGACTGGCGAGAACATCGTCGCTGCGGATCGTTCCGCGTCAGAGGGTCTCTCTGTCGGGGACTACCTGTTCGCGCACCTGGTGCCAGCCGGTTCGGATTGGCTTTTCACCGGAGATATCCTTCGTGTGCCACTGGCACATCGAGCATCACTACTGGAACTTTTCAGCGAGGACGCCGAAACGCAGGACCTGGCGGCATGGGTGGGTCGACTTCACGCGCCGATTCAGATGGCCAATTACGAGGGCGACGACGTGGTGCTGTGCCGTGCCGTCCTGGCTCCGGTGACAACGTCCTGGGCCCAACTCTCTAACACGCTGGATCGAAAATTCGGAGAGTCTGACGACAACAGGTGGACGGAGTTCACTGAAATCAACGGTGCCCCCATCGTCAGGTCCTTTCTTAGGCGCGAAAGCGACACCCTCGTCATCGAAACCAATTCGGTCGAGCGCTTTGATCGGGTTCTTACTTTCCTGCGCGAAGAAGTTGGCGACCTTGAGATCATTGAAGAGACGCGCACCGACCTGTCGTCAGTTAAGGACTTTGCCGCGGCCCGAGCACAATCAAGTTCGCCAACGTTCACCAACGAAGAACTTCCACCAGAAGTTTTTGAGGCGTTACGAAGTCTCATACGCGACAAGGAGGAGGCGTGGCTCAACGAGTCCGTTCCAGCGCTCGGTGGGCTTACGCCCCGTCAAGCGGCCACTGACCCGACTCGGCGAGAAGACCTTGCGGCGCTGTTGAACGAATTCGACCGCTTCGGCGAAGCCCCGTCCTCGGCCGTGACGTTCGACGTGTCGAGACTCCGACAACAACTAGGTTTTCCCACTTCGTAGGACGAGGTTGAGTGGGCCAATTTTGGACGAGGTGTGTGGGATAGATAGCAGACTCTGCAGATTTTGGCACTTTATGTTACGTGAATTTGGTACTGCCTTCTGCGTAATCGTCGCACTCTTCCACTTGTTCTTCGGTCCTAATTCGTGATCGACGCCCCCATCTACCGACCCAGACTGGCCACTAGCCTCGTTGCCTAACTACTCAGCAAGCTTCCGACGGTGACGAGCACCGGTGCCAGTGACGAAACCGTTCGAAGGATTGAAGAAGTCCCGAAAATCGTTACCATTCGGAAATGGACCCCCGCCAAACAACCATTTAGAGTGAGTCTCAATGGGCGATCAAGGCAAATCAACTCGAAGTAACTGGTTGCGTTTTATTTAAGTGGTCGCACTCGTCGCGGTACTCGTTGGTGGATTACGAATTGCGATGCAAGCGCGCTCACCTCGCGTCGCAACTGGCCAAGTTCCGTGGATTGATGAGTCAGCGACCGCTGCTTATATCGAGTCCGCGGATTGAATTATGACCTGGATATTTGAAATTATCCTAAAAGATAAATACCTATACTAAAGAAAAAGGATCTATACTTTTAGATAATGAATCTTGCCGACCCTTCTTCGTCAATAACTTCCACTTTAGATGGACCCGTTCTCGTCGTCCTCGCAAATGCCGGCAAACCACTTACCGTCTCCGAAGTCGCTTCCCTATCCGTACGAGGATCAGAGATCGGAATACGAAAGTCACTCGGTCGATTGGTCGGCCAAGGCATCGTGATCGCGACCGACATTGGAAACTCAAGGGCCTACCAACTAAATAGAGACCACGTGGCTGCGGACATTGCTCTCAAAATGGCGAGTCTTCGAACAAGTCTCTGGCGGTTAATTGCTCGCGACGTCGAGAAGTGGAGATATCCCCCTTTATTTGCGTGCATCTTCGGGTCCGCTGCACGACGCGATGGCGATTCAACGAGCGACATAGATCTACTGCTGGTACGTCCATCCACCCGGTCGGAAATCAGCGAGAAGCAGAAGAACAACCCTGCGTTGGCGAAAATCGAAATTAGTATGACCGCGCTGACGTCTCGAGTACTCCTCGAATCGCAACTCGACGTCTGGGAGCGAAGCGTTGACAAGCTGCGGGGTCGAGTGCAACTGTGGTCTGGGAATCCCCTCCAGGTCATCGATATCTCGGCGATTGTCTGGGCTGAACATCGAAACAAAAAGTCCGAGATCTACAACAACATTCGTAGCGATGGAGTTCGACTCTACGACGAACTGGGCTCAACTCTTTACAAGTTTCCAAAGGAAGGGACGGAGGAATGAAGTCCGATATTCGAACGGATAAATGCAATAGCAGTGAAGCAAAACTAAGGCTGAAGGCCGCGAGAGCTTATCTTGAAGCGGCCGAGTTGATCCTGACCGATGACCGCGAGGAATTCGCAAGTGTCGCAGCAGGTAATGCAGTCCTCGCGGGCATTGCAGCCGCAGATGCTCTATGTTGCAAAGGCTTGGGAGCGCGAGCACGGTCCCAGGATCATCGTCAAGCCGCCGAGTTGGTCAAAACTGCCTCAGCAAAGGGAGAGCGCCACAAGACACTCCTCGTCCGCCTTCTCGATCTCAAAGATGAGGCGCACTACGGATTTCTTGAAGTGTCGGTCGGCAAGGCGTCGAGGGCCGTCAACTCTGCTCGCGAACTAGTGAACGGCGCCATTGAGTTTTTTCAGAGTTAGCAAGCATCCTTCACTCCCAAGCGAGGCAATCGGGATTGAGCCCTTGCACTGTCGTAAATGCAAGCAACCATACAAGCAACCACAAAAAACTTAGGGAAACACCAAAACACGTCTACGCACGAAAGCCCAATGAATTACTGGAAAATTGGACGTCTGCACACGCAAGAAAACGTCGAAAGGGTTGATGGCATGCAAGGGGTCGTTCCAAGGCGCTTTGTCGCGACGGCTTTCATCCAGCTTACGAAGTCAAGCCACTCCTCCGACATGCTTACCGAGGAATATCTCACCGACACGGTCATCTTCTAAGATCTCCTTGCCGGAACCGGCGAGAACGATTGTGCCGCCAACCAGCACAACTGCATCGTTCGCCACCTTGAGTGCAGCCTCCGCTTTTTGCTCGACGAGTACCACCGCTTTACCTAGACCAGCCAGCATTACCACCTGCTGCTCCAAAAGTATCGACGTAAGTTCGCCTGACATTCCTGCAGTTGGCTCATCCAGGAGTAGGACCGCCGGATCCGGCATCAACACGCGGGCGAAAGCGACCATCTTCCGTTCGCCTCCGCTCAGCGTGCCACCATAACGGCGCGAAAGGGAACGCAAGGCTGGAAAGATCTCCATGACGGCGTCCACCCGTTCCTCACGTTGCTTACGACGAAGGATGAATCCGCCCATGTCGAGATTCTCTCTGACGCTCAGTGTGTCGAAGACGTCTTCGCCCTGAGGTACGTAGCCGACGCCAATCCGGGATAGTTCCTCAAGGGGCTTATTGGTAATATCCCTCTCCCCGAGCGAGACGCTCCCCTCTCGTACGCGAACCAGGCCCAACACCGCTCGCAGCATCGTGCTCTTGCCCGCTCCGTTCGGTCCGACTACTGCGAGTATCCGCCCGCCCGCGGCGGTAATACTGACACCCTTGATCACGGGCGCGCCGCCATAGCCGGCGACCACCCCCTCACAGACGAGGTCCTTAGGGGCAACGGCGGGAGGTTTATCCAATGACATACGCTGCCTGCACTTCCGCCCGGGTTCGTAACTCACTCATCGACCCCGTGGACAGCACGCGACCACGCGCCATCACGACTACCGACTCGCAGAGTCTTTCCACAATTCCAAGATCGTGTTCGATGAGTAGGAACGTGATTCCAGACTCGCGGAGCAATCGGACCGCCTCTTCAAAGCGTTCCGACCACCGCGGGCTTAACCCGGCGAGGGGCTCGTCGAGGACAAGCAGTACCGGATCGGTCATCAGCGCACGCATGAGTTCGATCATTCGCCGTTCGCCACCGCTCAAGTTGGAGGCCAACTCATCGGCTTTCGCGGTCATCTCGAACATTTCCAGGAGTCCGCGAGCGCGAATCACCGTCTCCTCTTCGGCCCCCTTCCAGTAGCGGAGCCCCGCTACCACGCCGAGCACCGACTCAGCCGGATGATGTTGTCGAGCGACCAGCAAGTTCTCGATAGCGGTAAGGCGCGAGAACTGCCGTGAAAGCTGGAATGTTCTGACCAGTCCGAGTCGCGACGACCGGTAGGCCGGCGCTCTCGTGATGTCGTGTCCATTGAACATGACACTTCCTGAATCAGGCTTGCTGAAGCCGCTCACGCAGTTGACGAGCGTTGACTTGCCGGCGCCGTTCGGCCCGATAAGTCCGGTGATAGTCCCTGCGGCCACCTCGAGCGTCACGCTTTCCAGCGCGCGGACGCCACCAAAATTGATTGCCAGATCTGACACTTGGAGAAGCGCCCTGCCGGACTGCTCGTCGCTCGACGAGCCAGCTCGCTCATCGTGCGACGTGGTCGACGTCGTGCTGGGCCCTTTCGCGACAACAGCCGGGCGAGTGAACTCGTGGGCCGTTCCAACGTCACTCGGAGTCGAACCGGGGGCGCGTTCCTTCACGGTCGCGGGCGCCATGGCGAGTGGCGCGTAACTGAAGCGCGATCGAGAGCGTACGCCGCTTCCGTACCGCGGTCTTCGCTCGGCGATGATGCCTCCCGGCCGCCACCAGATGAACCCGATGGTCAGTACGGCCGTAGCCATCCAGCCGATGTCAGTTGCCAACTCAGCGTTCGATGCCAGCCCGGGCACGTACTGGGTGGCTTGCTGGAAGATCACGGGGACCAGAAGTGCACCGGCGATGACGCCAACATTGTTCGCGTAGCCCCCAACGATGATCGCCGTGAGAAGCGACAGCGACTCGGCGAACTGCCACGCCGATGGCGACCAGGCACCTATGAAACCGACCAGCAAGGCGCCAGCGAGGGCGCCAAAACCGCCGCCGACGATTTGAACGAGGATGCGCAGCGCGACGACGTTCTTACCAATCGCCGCAGCCGCGACGTCGTCGTCTCGAAGCGCACGCAGCGATCGACCGAGGGGTCCGTCGGTGAAACGCCGCAGCACTCGATAGCACACGATGCAGGCACCAAAAACGATGGCGACGTAGAACCATCCGTTGCCCGTCGCCGGACCTGTCAACCCAACCGGATTAGGTATGAGCGAAAGGCCCGAGTTGCCGTTGAAGAGCCCGGTATCGGCCTGGACGACGGTGAGGGCGACCACCGCCACGACTAGGAGGACTATTGCCTGATAGTCAGGGCGCAGCCGTCTCATACCGAGCAAGCCGATGACACCCCCAAAGATGCAGCCAGAGAGAGCGGCGCCCAAGAACCCGAGCGCGGGCGTGAGGTGCAGACCGATTATGTAGCTCTGGTAGCCCCCGTTGCCCGAATCTGGCCCCAGGGTCAAGGCCCCGAACATATAGGCCCCTATGGCAACGGCCGCGATGTAGCCGAAGTTGAGGACGCCCGCCACTCCGTACTGCAGATTCAGCCCCCAGGCGGCGATCACGTCGGTGCCGAAATAGACAAGGAGCACTACCAAGTAGAAACTAAAGCCAGTGATTGTGAACTCCTTCTATTGGCACTGTTTAGGCCGTGATTACACTCGCGCCTTGGCCTTGACGCCCAAAATGCCGGTCGGGCGAATGAGGATCACCGCGACCAGCAGTACGAAGGCGAAGACCTGGCTGTAGGCGGGATTGAAATACGCGGAAGAAAGTTCAGTTGCGATACCGATGAGGAACCCACCGAATATCGCCCCGTACGGTTCACCGATCCCACCGACCACCGCGGCGGCGATTATCAAAATGAGGAACGACGATCCCACGTTGAAATCGAATGCCTGCGTCGTCAGCGCCAACGCGACGCCCGCCGTTCCACACAGCAATCCCGATATCAGCCAGGTGATGCTCGTCACGCGCTCCACCCGTATGCCACAACTGCGAGCAAGCGTCTTATTCACAGCTGTCGCTCGCAGCGACCGCCCCAACTGCGTCACACGCAAGAGAACCTGAAATATCAGCATCAAGCCGACCGCGAGAGCGATGATGGCCAGTTGCGTGCTCGACAGAACAAAATCCCAGAAGTGATAGGTCCGCCCCGTCGTTATTCCATAGCTCTTGACGCTGGGTCCCGCCACGCTCACGATGGCGTATTCAATGAATATAAGTGCCGCCGCCGTTGCTATCGTCACCGGCCCCATACCAGCACCTCGGCGAATCAGGTTCCGAATGAAGCCCTGGTAGTAGGCACCTGACAAGACTCCGATCACGACGGCGACGATTGCCATCGCCAGCCAGAGATTCACGCCCCACAGCGCTATCAATACGTAGCCAAGGAAGGCCGCCAAGGTTACGAATGCCCCGTACGCGACGTTCAGCGTATTGCTGAGGCCGAACTGCAGGGTGAAACCCAGGCTCGCGAGGGCGAGGACTGAACCAGAGGCGATGCCGAAGCCGATCGAAGAGATGAAGGTGTTCACCACCGAGCCCCTACGGCGCTAGTGCGTCTGTGACTGAGGGCGGGAACACCTTGACCGACTTTACGCTGCCGCTCGACGTGAACTGGAAGGTCGCGAACTCGCCGCCCGAATTGTGGAACTTGTCGAACACAATGGGTCCGGTTACACCGACGTAGTAGATCTTGTGCCCTGCCTTCAGCTCCTTCACACCTTGAGCGTAGGAGTTGACCTCGACTGCTCCAGAGCGCTTCGTTGCCACTTTGGACATAGACGAGTTGAAGTTGACGGGCTTTGTGCTGTGCGCTGCCTGCATGGCAAGCGCCATCGTGATGATGCCGTCGTAGATCGTTCCTATCGCCTGCGTTGCCACAATCGCCGTGGCCAGCTTGGTCCCTCCCGGAGTGGCCTTGACGGCTGCGTCGTACACCTTGAACTGCGGGGTGGTCTCGTCAACATAGGTACCGACGAGACTCATCTTCTTGGTCGCGAAGGAGAGACCGAGCGACTTCTTCACGTAGGGAAAGATGTTGCCACCCAAGATCTGTGTCGACAAAATTGTAGGTGGCACCTTGCCATTACCAAGACTCTGGTACTCGGCAAGAAGTGTCTCGGTCGTCTGATTATCCGCCGAGATAATCAAACCGTCGGGGTGGAGGTTGACGATTTTGTTGATGGTTGTCTCGTACGACGTAGCGTCGGATGGAACCGTTACGTTGCTGACGAGAGACACGTGCTTCTTTTTGAGCGCGGAAACGATCCCCGGAGTATTCCCAGTGTCGCCGACGTCATTTTGGATGATAACGGCCACTTTCTTGTAACCATTGCTCGCGGCGGCGAGTCCCATCGCCACGCCACCGAACACGTCAGGGGGCGTCATTCGCCAAAAGTACTTGTAGTACTTATTCGAAAAGAGGCTGAGCCCGGCCTGCGACACCATGGTGATCTTGGCCGTATTCAAGATGGGCACTTCAGTGGCCGCCGTCGCGCTGGCTACGCCGACTGCTCCAATGATACTCCTGTTCGTGGCCAGCGCTTTACTCACGTTCGCCACCGCGTCAGCAGGGTCGCCCAAGTCGTCAACCTTGATGCACGAGAGCTTGTGTCCAAGTACGCCACCAGCTGCATTGATGACACTGACGGCGCCGTCGCAGGGACCGACGGTGATCGTACCCAAGAATGAGTTGGGGCCCGAGAAGGAGATGACGTCCGCTATATCGAGCGTGCTCCCCGAGGGCTTGCTAGCCGCCCCCGACGAAAGCGCGGGGGCCATCACCATCGCCCCCACGACGCCGAGCGCGACCAACTTCGTCAGCCTTCGCTGTGACCGAGTAAAACCTAGTGTTCTCAGCATATTTCCCCCCGGAATCGTCCCATTGTGCGGGACACTATGTTTCACTAAACAGCGCCAACGTATCAGGCCCAATCCGTCATGTCAAGTCACTTTCTCTCTTGACTGGTCAACCGTTCGCTCCCCCAGAACATCGACTATCCGGAGGGCCTCGCCCTGGTGATTCCTCGACGCCGCCGCGTGAACGTCGTCGCGAATTTCGTGGCCTCGCGAACAGTTCGAGGGCGACTCGCTGCGACGAAATCAGCACGACGTGGCAGTACCGAATACGTTTCATCGAGTCGTCGTGGCGATGCTTCGCCCGCTACATGCGTAAGAGCCGCTCCGCATTTCCGTGCGCTATCTTCTCGCGATCTTTCAAGCTAATTGGCGCAGAGTTGAGTGTCGACACACACGCCACGTTGTCATCGTGGGGATAGTCAACCCCAAACATGATCCGGTCCGCGCCGACCACCATGAGCGCACAGACCCAAGGAGCGTGAGCACGCATTCCACTCGTTGAAAGATAGAAGTTCTCCTGAAAATACTCCGTGACGGGACGTTGCGCCTTCGTGGAAAATCTTGATAATTTCTGCGCGGTGCGGTCAATCATGTAAGGAATGCTTTCACCTAAGTGTCCCAGAATGATCTGTAAATTCGGGAAGCGATCGAAGAGGCCCGACGCCATTAGTCGAACTGCGTGAAGGCCAGTGTCAGCGTGCCAACCCCACGCAGCCGTCGACAGGATCCCCGCGACCTTTTCATCGAAATCGGAGTAATAGGCCGTTTGAACGGCAGCCGGTGGTAGTGACGGGTGAAGATAGATTGGCACCCCGAGGGACTCGGCGGCTTCGAAAATTGGCCAGAAGTACTCGTCATCGAGAAAGCGACCATTGGTGAGCCCCATAATCATCGCGCCCTTGAATCCAAACCCGGTCACCGTGCGCTCAAGTTCCTTGGCGGCAGCGTTGGGATCAGGTGTTGGTAGACCAGCAAAACCGGAAAACCGTTCGGGGTTCGCAGATATCATCTCGGCCAAATAGTCATTGGAGCGACGCGCTCCATCCGTCGCAATGGCAGGCTCCATATTCTGGAACATATTGCCGCCCGACGAAAGTACTTGCACATCAATGCCCGCGGCATCCATCCCAGCAAGACGTATCTCACCCACGTCAAGCAAGTGAGCATCTTCTGGCCAACGCCCAGAGGTGTCTCCCATCGATGCGGCGAGACCAGGCATAAGAAAATGCTCTTCAACCGCAATTATCCTCATTTTTCCCCTTCCAAACTGGATTATTCATGCACACACCTTTCATCGACAGTTATTTTCTGTCTCGCTTGACTAGCCTGGTGGCTCCTGGACGCCGCCCGACACGAACATGCCAATTCGATTTCCCCGAGTAATGGGCAGGTGAAGCGCCGACGGGCGCCCTGAATCGTGGTACACCGAGATTCTCGAATTCCTAGGGCTCCAGAGGTGCCCCATCGCAATGGCCTGCAGAGCGGTTGCGGGTTCCTCGTCATCCACACTCTTCAAACGCAACACCAAACTAGATCCGGGGTTCATCTGAATCGCGTAGGGACGAATCTCTAGGTTGAATTCATAGATTTTCCCGGGCTCGAGAGGCTCACGCTCAGTGTGGGGATGATACGGAGCCCATGGCTGCGATTGGCTCGAGTCAACTTTTCTGTGCGAACCGCGTAGCCAACCTCTCGTCAACAGCCGTTCATTGCCGCCTGCGTCAACTTCGAGGAGCGATCCGAACCAGAGAGCTTCATCAGTTGAGCTCGAGGCCCAGAAGTTGAGGGTGATTGGACCGCAGATCTCGGTTGCCTCAACAAACTTTGGCGTTGAAAAACGAAGTTCACCACGCTCGTAGGGAGAATCGACGTACGTAGAGTGTGCTTCGTTGGGCCAAAATTCGTGCTCAAGTAACAACCCACCCTCATGAAGGTAGAAGGGTGTCCATCGAGTTTCGGGTAGCGGCCACTCTTTCGCGGTCTTCCAATTCCCTCCAGAGCCCTCCAAAAACAACGTGATTGGCGGTTCGTCCATAATTCCATTTTCAATGCCCTTCATCCAGTGATCAAACCAGTTGAGCGATTCGTAGGCGTATTGATAAAGGGGACGATCAAGATACAGCGGCGGTCCAATCGTAAGTTTCTTTGGTCCGGGCCAACGATCGTAACTGCGAAACGCGCCCGGCAGGTGATTCCCATACACGCCCCAACAGGCACCGAAATAACCCGCAACATCTGATGCAGCCGGGTAGGCAACTGAGCGCTCCCGATAGTAAGGGCTGTCCAGCCCTTGGAGCAGTAACTCCAGAATGATTCGATTCTCGCCCACGTCGGGGTTGTCCATTACTCCGCGCAGGAATGGAACTGCGCTGAGTTCAGGGTCTTGGCGTGCTTGCTCCAATGCCGCTTCAAACTTTTCATCACCCCAGGTAGCCCGAAGACCCGGTCCGAATGTGGTGTGTGGCAACGTGGCAAACCACGCTCTCGTAAATCCGTGATTCAGAATCCCACCGTGGTAGAACCGGTCACGGTACGCATCGGTCCACGCGAAGGGAGCGAACACACATTTGAGGCCCTCGGGTGAGCGCGCCGCCACGTGATTCGAAATCAGCGAGAAGTACGAAGCACCGAACATCCCGACGTTCCCGTCACACCAGGGTTGTCGTACCAGCCACGCGATCACATCGCAGATGTCATCAATAGTTCCGGTGCCCAGATTGTCGAATAATCCACCGGATGCACCAGTGCCGCGAATATTTACAAAAATCTGAACGTACCCACGACGAACGTAGAAATTCGGGTCTCCCGCTTCCATGTGCCCACGAAGGTGTGAGAAGCCAACCGGCTTGAGAGGAGCGACCTGGTCATCAAAGTAATACGGACACGGTGAAAGGATTACGGGAAAGGGTTGGCCACTTTCTGGCCGGTACAGAGTCGCGTCAAGTTCGTGACCCGCTGAAACGAGAATCTTTACGTTCTTTTCAACGACGGGCTCATACTCACGCCGCGAAGATTGCCAATTCTTTCCGTACATATCTACTCCTTAAATTTTGTCGAAATGTCCCTCAGGCCGAGGAATGACTACTTTGTTGACGAGTCAGGGATGACGGGCAGCAGCAGATACGAAGGGTGTTCTTCGCTGTGATAGATCTTGTGCACGGTGGTCTTTGAACTACCAATGTGGTACGGGAAATACTCAACGTTGGTGAAGCCTGCGGTCCCCGTTGGCATGTCCATGCTCGTCACTTCAACACAAATTCGATGCCCCTCCTTAAACATGTTCGCGGTGGCCAATATCTCAATGGCGTACTCATTAATTTCTCCCGGAACAATCTTCTGCTGTGTCTCGCGAGTTATCGGGTGCCAAGGTTTCCACGGGGTTGAGCGCGTCTCATCGAGCGCTCGGTGTGAGGCTTTCAGCCATCCTCGAACAAGCTCACGCTCATGCAGGTCATCAGGGATGCTCATTTCACCTTCGCGAGCTGTACGCACCGAAGGGTCGGGACCAACATCTTTCAAGATGACGATCCAGTTGGTGTCCTCCTGATCAATACTTGCGTTGAGATACAGCGAACTGGGTCCAGCAATGTGCACGTCACACGGCAGCGGATCGGTCATGAATCGCAACTTCGAAATCTCACGGGTCTGGGTGGGTGGCATCTGGACGAAGGCGTCAGGTTCTTCGGTGTTGTCACGACTACTTGGTGTGGGCGGGTCAAGCCGCAAGCGCTCCCAACTGTCAAGATAAAACTTCGTCCATTGAGTCTCAGGCAGTGGCCAGTCATCCCCGCTACGCCATTCGTTCGCACCCATCAACCAGTACTTGACGGGTGGCTCGTCCATGATCCCGTTGTCAATTCCCTTCAACCAGTAGTCGTACCAACGCAGCACCTCTCCGTGGAAGGCCTTCCACGGCCGCTCAAGATGTGCTGGACCAGTGAGTAGTAGTTTCTTCGGCGCCTTAACTCGAGCAAAGAGATCCTGGCATCCCTGTAAGTGCAATTTGTACGAGTACGCGTACCAACCCGCACCGGTGTACATCGGAATCTCGACCTTGTCAAAATCAGCTTCACTTTCGACGACGCTCTCTTCCGTGTCGTAGGGATTGAGAAGCAAATCAAACATGTACGGCGTATGCTGACCCTTCTGCGTCAAGATGTTGTACAGGGTCAAATACATCCGGTAGTCCGGGTTATCCATAGCTGCGCGCCATCTCGCGTCCGTTTCTGGGTCTAATTCACCCGGAAGGCTTCGCTGCATGTGCGGAATTCCAAGTTGATCCAGGATGTAGAAGAACGGAGTGAGAACCCCACCGGGGTACACGCCACGAAACCCAGTAATGGGGGTCCCCCAAACTGAACACGGGTCGTACGGAAATATCGCTTTCAAATGCGGCGGGTGCAACTTTGCCGCACTGTACTGGGAGCCACCGTACGCAGAAATGCCAATCATTCCAATATTTCCGTCACACCACGGCTGGGCAGCAACCCACTCAACGGCGTCGTAGACGTCGGTTTCGCCGCCCATCCAGGGCGCTCCGATGTCGCCACCGTCTTCTGATTTTCCCACTCCACGAACGTTCACCACCACGTGTGCGTAGCCTCGGCTAGTGAAGTAGCGCGAGTCCCCCGCTTCCTGAGCACCCATCCACCATGAAGACCATGCGGGTTGAGCCCCAATCGATGGTGCGCGTTCCGTTGCTTCAGGATTCTGCAGATCCTTGTTATGTGGAGCAAACGCCAACAATGCCGGAAACGTACCTTCGGCTTTGGGGCGATAGATATCACCACAAAGCATGACGCCGTCGCGCATCGGAACCCTTACGTCCCTCTCCCACTCCATCTCTTTGACGGTGGGTGGTCGGTCGTAGTGGGGCGACGGGTTATGAGAGCCAAAGCGATAACTCAATGTCGAGAGAAATTCCTGCTGATCCATTTCATGTCTCCTTGGTTGCGGAATTTGCCTCAGTTGGCTGCGTGACAGTTGCTACGACCGATTCCAAAAGTTTCCTCTTTACGCCACGGCGACCTCGTATGCGGTCGAGCGTCACTGATGTAATCAGCACCACACCCGTAATGACGCCTTGCCAATATGATGAGATACCCGAAAGGAGGAGCGCACTCTCAAGGACTCCCAAGAAGGTAACTCCCAGGAAGGTACCAAGGAGCGTTCCGATCCCCCCACCAAAAGCAACGCCGCCAATCAACACTGCCGCTGCGGCCGTCAATTCGATATTGCCGTCAGTGGTTGGCCCCGCTGAAGCTAGTCGCCCTACTTCAAGCACCCCCGCCAGTCCCGCAAGGGCAGCTGAAACTGCATACGTCGCGAGACGAACTCGGGCAACATTGATACCAGCAAGTCGAGATGCTTCGGGATTACCTCCCACGGCATAAATCATTCGTCCGAAACCGGTGTAGCGCAAGATGAGAATACCAAGGAGCAAAACACCTGCGGCGACGATCCCGATTATTGGCACTCCACCAAAATTGTTTCCAGCGAGCTCGATCAGCCATTGCTCGTTGAACATGGGAATGTTGTTTCCGCCGGTGAATTGCAGCGACACTCCTTGGGTAATCGTCAGCGTTCCCAGCGTCACGATGAAGAAATTCACTCCAAAATAACCAATGAGGACCCCATTGGTAAAGGCACCGAACATCAGTGCGCCGACAACGATGATTAGTATCGCCAAAGGTATTGAGACTCCGGCCAAAAGTAGTTTCGCGAGCAGCACGCCTGACAACGCGTCAATCCCGGCAACTGAAAGATCAAAACCACCTGCGAGCATTGGAAATGTCAATCCCACCGCAACAATCATGAGAATGGCATTCGTATCAATCACATTTTGGAAGTTTGAAACCGTCGCAAATGATGACTGCACAATGCTGCAAAAGATCAGGAGCGCGGCCAGCACGATGATGACGCCTCGATACGCACTAAAGGAAGTCTTTAGTGCCGAAAATCGAAAGGCCCGTTCCTGTTCGACGTGACTAGTCGTCGAACGTGAACTAACTGACAAGAGATCCTCCACTCATCAACATCGCAAGTCTTTCTTCTGTAGCTTCGCTCGCGTCCAACGTTGCAATGGGTGATCTGTCATGCAAGACCATGATCGAATGGCTCAGTGCCCGAAGTTCGACCATGTCCGATGAAGCCAGAACAATTGACATTCCACCCTCCAACAGTTCCTTAATCATTGCGAATACTTCAGCGCGCGCTCCAACGTCCACACCCCTGGTTGGCTCATCGAGCAGAAGAATCGTTGGCGAACTCGAAATCGCTCGACCAATGACAACTTTCTGTTGGTTTCCACCAGAAAGTGTCGAAACCGGAAACTCGAAATTTCTCAAATTCATACTGAACCGGTCAGCGAATATCCTTGCCAAACGGTTCTCGTGGGCGCGTCGTACCGTACGCCACGCTCGCCATCGTCCAAGAGAAAAGTTCACTCGAATCGATGAACTCATCATGAGTCCTTGTGAGTGGCGATCCTCTGGCACAAAGGCCATCCCACTGAACTGCCCCACGCGAAGTGAGCCAGTTTCGATTCGTTGGCCATCAACGAATATTTCTCCACCGATTGGCTTAACTAGTCCAATAACGCTCTCAAGTATTTCAGTGCGTCCCGAACCAACGAGTCCACACAATCCAATTGCCTCTCCAGGACGAACTACAAATGAAACTGGGCTTCTGAATCCACCAATCTTTAGATCGCGTACCTCGAGGCGAGGCTCAGAACCATTGTCAAAACGAGGTCGCACGTAAGGGCTCGCGTCACGGCCAACCATCATTCTTGAGATTGCCGCTTCTGTGGCATCAGCTCGGGAAATCTCTCCAACAAGCTTCCCGTCTCGCAAAACAAGAGTCCGGTCACAGAGTCGCAAGATCTCTTCGAGACGATGCGTGACATATACAATCGTCACCCCTTGTTCACGCAGCTTCATCATTATGTCGAAGAGTTGCTCGGCATCGCGCCCACCGATTCGCGTCGTGACCTCATCCATCACTAAGAGGCGAGGATTGCTCGAGAGACTCTTAGCTAACTCCACTCGAACATGCTCACCAGGTTTTAGATCTTGAAACAGCGTTCGTGAATTCGTCGTTAAACCCACCTGCTTCAGTAGATGCGCTACCTCTCGATCCAGCATTCGTTTTGAATGCAGAGAAAAGAACCGCTTCTTTCGAGCCAGCAGGATATTCTCGGACACACTGAACGCGGGTATCGCTGACACTTCTTGGGTTACCCCAGCAATACCCATGTTGAGTGCCTGCCCAGGATTCCTAAAATGTACCTCCGCCCCATTCACCGACAACGTTCCGTCGTCCGGGTGATACACGCCTGTCAGGACCTTGGCCAGCGTCGACTTCCCGGATCCATTTTCACCGGCAAGTGCAACTATTTCGCCGGGTCGAAGTTCCAGATTGACGCTGTCGAGAGCCTGCACCGCCCCAAACCGTTTAGAGATAGCCGTCGCCACCACGAATGGTGACGACGGCTTCTCCGCACGGAGTTCCGGACTATTGGAGAGCTCAGAACAGGACATCAATTATGGCTTAAACGCACTGTCGCTCAAGGTTGAGATACCACCAACAACTGGCCCGAAGGTGATCTTGCCGACTGGCAGCGTCAAGATGTCCGAGTCACTGGTGTACGTCTTCACATTGCCCTTCGTGAGGAGTACGTAAGGCGAGCGGACATCACTGGGGACCGTCTTACCTAGTAGGTAGTCGTACGCACCAAGCGCCATTGCCTCACCCATAACCGAGTTCTGCAAGCCATAGTCCGCAAAGACCTTGCCCGCGGCCAGCAACTGCAAATTTGCCTTCTCTCCGTTGAAAGAGGCCAGGAGTGGCTTGAACGAACCAGTCACTGTTGCTGAATACACGCCCATTTCAGCGTTGTCGTTATAGCTAATGATCGCTGTCATCTTTTTACCGAACTGACTCTTCCACTGATGTGCGTAGCCGGCAGATGCAGTAGACGTATCTGCTGTGTCAACTTGCGTACTGAGGACTTTGCAGTGATACTTCACGGCACCAGCGGCCATACCCTTGTCGCGTGCGCCAAGTGCGGGAATCGCAGCGAGCCCGTCAACGAGTCCTAGGTTGCAAGCCTTATGCGTCTTCTTCAATTGAGCTGCCACAACTCCCACCATGGCGGTAGCAGAAGCTTGATCAGCGTTCTCGATATTCATCGTCAAGTTTGGTGCACTTCCGTCATAGAACACAACGGGGACGCCGGCGGCTTGCGCGGCCACGATTCCCGTTTCAATTGAACTCGTATCAAGCGGAGAAGTGAGAATTGCGTTCACACCCTGCGAAATCATGGATTGCATAACTGACAACTGTTGGCTCGGGTCAAAGCCAATGCTCTGCTCCGTGAATCCGACTCCTAGGTGAGTCGATTCGATCAAAGCACCTTGCCCCTGAGACACCAACGCCGGAACGGCCGATGCAACGATGAAGCCAAACCTGCAATTCTTTGCGACGATGCAAGGTGCTGGAACTCCCTGACCGGGTGTCCACGTGGAACTCGCAGAAGCGTTGGACATCGAAGCGACAGGAATCGTAAGCATCAAACTCGCAAGCGCCACGCCCGATACCAAGTACCGATTGAGGCGGGAGCGGAGTTTTCTTCCCTTCACGTCATATTCAATTGTGGACATTACGTCTCCCTCTCTTTTTCCTATTTGTGAGCCTGAAGCCCATTTCTATTTGCATAGATTGCTGCATTAGTAGTTAGTGGCGTTGATCGCAATCTCTCGTCAATGACAAACGATTGCGAACAACGGCATTTCCACGTGCGCCTGACGCGCCGACGATAACAACGCTGTGATCTCCAAAATCCTGAACCGAATTTTTCATGTACGTCCCCCAAAGCCACCGTCCCACCAAGTGAGACACACCGTCTCAACGAAACTACTCACGCTCGATCAAAGTGTCAAGTCATTTTGGGAGGCGAAGGAAGTATCTGGCGAAACTGCTAGAAACGGGTCATGATTCTTGAACACGCAATTTTGGAAGTTGAACCTTCGCAAACACTCGAATTTGAGTTGGCATTTGCAGAAGCAATAACGTTCCTGAAGCGGTCGCCCGGATGTCTACACGCTCAATTGGAAAAGTGCCAAGAGTTCAAGAGTCGTTATCAACTTGTTGTTCAGTGGCGTGATCTTGAATCACACACCGTGGAGTTTCGCGAATCAGAGTTATACGCACAATTTCGCGATCTCTTGATGAAGTACTACATCGAAAAACCCGCGGTCACTCACTACTCGCTCGTCGCGACGTCGTAGGATCCGACTTCGTTACTTGGCTACAGGATTGGCCGACGTCGCAAACCACACCGCGGCGTAATCTTCTTCGCCGTGACCCAACGCTTGCGCTTCACGCATTTGTTCAAAGACCGCTCGAGCGACCCGCAAAGAAATCCCCAGTTCCTCGCTGGCTGCCACCACCAAGCCAGCATCTTTTGACGCGAGTCGTAACGCCAAGAATGGTGAGAAGTCTTCGGCAATGATCGCGCCACCCTTGATGTGGGCCTGGTCAACATCAAATGGTCCCCCGGAAATGAAGTCGAGAAAATTCTCTGCCGGAAATCCAAAACTGGTGCAGAGTGCGATTGTCTCTGCCGTCAGTGTTGCGAGACCGAGTATCCAACTGTTAAGGACGAGCTTGAATTTTGAACTCTGTCCGACTTCTCCTAACCACAGGATCGTTGAACAGAAACTGGACAAGATGGGCTCGCTCTGTTTCCGCGCCTCTTCGGAGCCCGAGCCTAAGGCCGTCAAATTGCCTGCCTCGGCTACCGACTTAGTCCCCAATAGTGGGGCATCAACGTAGGTAGTTCCGGCCTTTCGCGCTACGTCGTAAAGCTTACGAGTTCCCTCAACTCCAACAGTTGTTGATTGGATCCAGAGACCGTTAAAGTCACCCAGCGCTGCGTGACTACCCACCATCACGTCAAGGACGGCATCGGCATCGGTCATCATCGTGAGGATGACGTCAACCGACTCGGTCGCTCGTTTCGCACTCTCACAAGCCTCGATGCCTTCGTTACGCAGGGGGGCCATGTTGGCTTCGTTGATGTCCCACACTCGCACCGAATATCCAGCTCGCGCCAAATGCGTCGCTAGAGGTACGCCCATCATCCCCACGCCCAGAACAGCAACCTTGAGAGACTTTGTTTCGTCAACCACCACGTCTGTTCCCATTCGAGAGTTTCAGTTTGGATTCTTGCGCGACGTCGTTACTCCACGGGTGCTTCAGGTACGACGGGCATGAGGATGTGCGAAGAATACGCGGCTCCCGTGTGGAGTGTTGTCACCCCGTCAAAGATCTCTGCCGGACGATCAATTGGGTCATTATGCAAGAACGGACCAGAACCCTTATGGGCCAAATCATCGGGTCCGCTAGCGCCCCGGGCAAAGTCTCGACCAGCCAGGGTCACGCCAATGATGAAACCGGCTGGCAAGACGATGCTCGTGGGCCAAATTTCAACGTCGATTTCGTATACGTCACCGGGGTTAAGTGGCTGCACTTCGTCATGGAGGTGCCAGGGCTGATAGGGCTTTGACTTGGCGAGATCAAGTGTGCGATGTGAAGCTCGTTGACACCCTTGGGCTATTGGCGTGGTTGGGTCCAGTGTACCTTGGAACCAAACTTCGTTCATCTCCGGATCGAACGCTTGAAGAGTCACAAAGATGTCGGCATCAACTGTCGTTGAGGAGATAAAGAGTTTCGCTGCGAGAGGCCCTGTGAACTCAATCTCTTCGTCCAAGGGTGTCGAGAGGAATTGCACGCCTTCACTCAAGCCCTCAAAAGATACTCGCGCAGTTGCAGTGGGCGCAGCCCAACCGACCTTCATTTCGCTTGCGTCAAAATACAGTTCCGTCCATTGAGTCCGGGCTAGTGGCCACTCATATTCATGCCGTTTGACAAACGTTTCGCCTGGGTGACGCACATTCAACAGAACCGGAGGTTCCTTGTCCCACCCATTGTTGAGCCCTTTCAAAAAGTGATCGAAGAAGCGCTTCTGAAGTGCCACCGCTTCGGGGAGCACGAAAGCCTCTTCATGTCGTCCGCCGTGAACCTCGAGCCACTTTTGCTTGGAACTCGACTTTAAGAATCCTTCGAAGTTGCCACGTGGGTGCAGCCCCCAGCCGCCCCAGTTAGCGGCCGAAAGGACCGGCACCTCAATCTTTCCTAAGTCCGCTGAATACGATCCATGAAATTCATCATCGAGGGCATGTTCTCGCATCTTGCCAGCCACGTCTTCACGAGTGGCCGCGAGTTCTTCGTCGCTTAGAGTTTCGGGGCCTGCTGCTGGTTCATGTAGCCATGGATCCATGAGACCGTTCGTGCCCTTACCGTGCTGATTCCTAGTGATCCGCAGGTTAAAGAGCATTCGCCAAAATGTGCTCAAGATGCCGCCATGATGGCTGATCTCTCGGTAGTGCTCATTTGCACCGTCCCAGGGTAAAATAGCCTTGAGGTGCGGAGGACGCAACGCGGCAACGCTCCATTGACTCATCGCGTAGTAGGAAACGCCACAGAGTCCAACTTGTCCGCTCGACCAAGACTGAACAGCGGCCCACTCGATTGCGTTGTAGTAGTCGCGCGCCTCACGTGGTGAGAAATTGTCAAGGCGCCCCTCTGATCTGCCGGAACCTCTCGCGTCAACACGGATAACGGCGTAACCATCTCGTACCCAAATCTCGGGATCGACCACTTCCCACACCATGTAGGAAAGCGTTGAGTGTTCGGCTAACTCTGGGTGTCGCTCAATCAGCCATTCCCACTCAGCTTTGTAGCCTTCTTGGTACCGAATGCCCTTGCCATACGGTCCCAAAGTCATAATGACAGGTACTTTCTCAGTCGTGTCCGGTCGAAAGACGTCACACCGCAACGTGACCTCGTCGTCCATTTCGATTGGCAGATCACGTTCGAAGATGATTCCTTCTGTCGCGTTGTACTTTGGCATAGCGCTACCCTTCATTTACAGATATGAAATTGGATTTTGTTACGTCGCTTCTATTCTGAGAGCGACATATCTCTCGACTTGCACCGCCGTGGCGAACTGCTTTCCAACAGCCCGACCAATTCCAGCATGCCGCTGAGTCAAGCCTTCATTGCACGGTGCTAACGTCCCGCGCGGTAGGCACAGCGTGTCTCCCCTATGGAGTAGAGCGCTGCCCTCCCGAGCAACGGCCATCACTGAAAGTTCTAGGCGTGGACGTCTGACAACAGTTGAGTCGAAATTGCACCGCTCGGGAGACGCCATACTGTTGGAAATCGGGTTGCCTGGTGCTGCAGCCATTCCACCCTTGACCTCTATGATGATCGAGAACTGGAGGGGCTCGACTGACAAGACGTCCTCACGCAGTGAACGGCACACTGTGACCCCACGGTTGACACAGAAGCCAATTTTCAGGGCCAATTCCCGGCACCATGACACCCCCGTATCGTCCAGATTCCGAGAACCCAGAAGCTCTTGGCAGAATATGGAACGCTTTGTCCCACGTGGCAAGACGGGATGTAGTATCGCATAGAGTAATCAACAATGTCAAGTGATTCGCAAGCGAGAATCAGGGAATAATCCGCGATGGCTAGGTCAACCAAACAAGAAAACATCCCCAAGGCCGACGGTCGAAATAGCGACATTCAGGTGATTACGCGCGCCGACGACATTATGAACGCGATTGCCGATGCACCTTCTGGTTTGAGCCTCAGCAAAATCTCCGAACTCACTGAGATTTCTCGCTCGTCAGTGCATCGCATCGTTGTCGCCTTGTGCAGCAAGGAATATCTCCGCGCCACCGACTCGGGGTATCAATTGGGGCCCGCACTGCTTCGCCTAGCCAATCTTGGAAGTACTGGATTCGAGACCCGGATCCGTCCATATTTAGTAAAACTGTCAAAGAAACTGGATGAAACTGTTGACCTTTCGCATTTAACTAGTGAGTCAATTACGGTCATTGACCAAGTTGTTGCGTTACATCGCCTTAGGGCCGTTTCTAGTATCGGAGCAACGTTTCCGCTCCACGGCATCGCGCCCGGTAAAGCAATTCTGGCCGCTATGGCGTCGAGTGAAGCGGAACGACTCCTTCCACCAGAGTTGAAAAAATTCACGCCCTCCACGATTGCAAGTTTCTCCAACTTGGAGCGAGAACTGAAGAAGATCCGAAAGTCGGGAATTGCCTATGACCGTGAAGAGTTTTCCGAAGGAGTCTGTGCAATAGGCATGGCATTCAAAGGCCCAGCAGGTGGCTGGTTCGCAGTTTCGATTCCAGTTCCGGCTCAACGTTTTTATGGCAACGAAGAACGTCTCGCACTGGCCCTTAGCGACGCGATTCAAGAAATTGAAAAGGCAATTTCTGGTCGAACTCCTAACTCTCAGGTCCCCGTGAGACAATGAATTCCGCACACTCGCTCATCGGCAGGTACCGTGGTGGGCGCGCCACTTCGATGGCTTCAATGGGAAGGGGTGGCCCTGATTGAGTCACTAAATCCTGTGGCTCGACTGTTACTTTCGACGACGTCGAGCGAAACGTAGGGCCACGGCCACCGCGACGCTCGCGATCACCAAAGGCTTGATTGCACGTCGTGCCATGGATCCCCCGGCCACTTCGACAAGATCAACCGGTTCAACGGGCTCCGAATGAATCTGACGGACCTTGCTCGACGCCCCTGCACCGTTTGGCCCTTGACTTCCTCCGTCGAAGTCTTGCGCCGTCGCGTGGAGACCTGGTGTGTCCGAAGCTGCACGGTCACCGCCTTCTGGAAAGTCCTCGTCCTCATCGACCAGCACCGTTGACTCGAGGTTGACCACGAACTTGTCGAGCAACGTGGCCGACACGTCAGCGAGCACCCCGCGTCCAAACTGCGCGACTTTGCCGCTGATCGTGAGATCCGTCGCGACCACAACTGAAGTTCCCTCGCCCGAAGACGTCATCGTCGCGGTGATGACGGCGGTCACGTTCCCTTGTCCCCGTGTTTCGCGCCCCTCTGCCTTCAGTACCATGCGGTGCGCGGGCACGTCACGCTCAATGAAACGAATCGCTCCGTCGTAGGAAGTCGTTATCGGTCCGACCTTGATCTTTACGGCCCCGCGGTACTCGTCGCCTTCGACCTCTCGAAGCTGCGCTCCAGGCAGACAGGGAGCGATGCGTTCGAGGTCGGTCAAGACAGCCCACGCTCGGTCGACCGGAACGGCCACTTCAAACTCATTGGTCAAATCCATGATTTCAACTCCATCGTTGTAAGTCCTCAATCGTGTCAATGTCGTCGGGTGCTCCGACACAGGCCACTTCTCGCACGAGTTCGGGGTGCTGTCGCGCGAGCGAACGTGCGCCGTCGTCGCCACTCGAAGGAAGCATCGACCAGACTGTTGCGTCCAGGCGCACCGGGTGACCACGCTTTCCTTGGTACGTCGCAAAGACGATGGGGCCTCCCGGCTCAGTGGCAATTGCTCGCCAGGCAGCAGGAGCAAGTCCGGGCATATCACCGAGACCAATTACCGCCCGCTCGTGACCTTGCGCGGCGCACCAATCGAGGCCCACCTTGAGCGACGTCGCCAGTCCGAGCGGCCAGCCATCATTCTGGAGCAACGTGACCGAGTCGGGCACGATCGCGCTTACGTCGCAGGCACCGCCCACGACGGCTACTTCATCAAGACCAGCAGCGAGCGCCGGAAGAATTGCCCAGGTAAGTACGGGTTGACCCTTTACCAACGCCAGCAGTTTGGCGCCGGGCGGCGCGTCGTGGTCATCGCCCTTGAAACGACTACCGGTTCCGGCGGCCAGTATCACAGCGGCGACAGACATCGGCTCAGCCTAACGGCACGATTCGTCTCTGCGGAGCGAATCTCCGTACCGGCGCTCGACGGCCGCAGGTCATCGCCCCGACAACGCACCACACTAATGAATCGGACCCGAAGCGTCACGAAGTGGGGTCATCGCGCCCTGCGCGCGTCCGCTTCGCACCGCAACGATCTCGGCACAGATCGATATCGCCGTCTCTTCGGGCGTACGCGCTCCCAGGTCTAGTCCAATAGGGCTCATCAGCCGCGCTCGAAGTTCATCCTCCGACGCTCCGGCCTCGAGGAGTCGCTCCCAGCGCTTCTCGTGCGTGCGCCGTGATCCCATCGCCCCGAGGTAGCCCACGTTGGTTGCGAGCGCGCCAATAATCGCCGGCACGTCGAACTTCGTGTCGTGGGTGAGTACGCACACCGCGTCGCGCGCGCCGAGCGACGACCCCACTTCGTCGAGGTAATGGTCCGGCCAGTCCACCACCACGTCGTCGGCCAGCGGAAAACGAGCGCGTGTCGCGAACACTGGACGAGCGTCACACACGGTGACGACAAAGCCGAGGACCTTGGCAACCTCAACCAGCGCACGCGAGAAGTCAACCGCGCCGAAGACGATCAGTTTGGGCGGTGACACGAAGGACTCAACGAACACTTCGATCTCCTCGCGACGGGCCTCGCCGCGGGGACCATAATGGCGCGTCCCCGAGACCCCGCGATCGAGCATCGCGAGTGCGTCACGCGAGACGACCCGATCCAGTTCAGGCTCGCCCAAAGTGCCGAGCACTGGTGCACCCGGGCGAACCACGAGCTTCGCCGCGAGCGGGGACTGTGCCGCAACGTCATCGGCCGCCCGCGTCACTAAGACCAGGCCCACCGGCTCACCCGAGAGCAAGGAGGTGCGAAGTTCTTGGTAGATCTCCCCACTCACCAGTCGAGCGGCTCCACCATCAGGTGCACTGTTCCCCCGCACGTGAGCCCGACCGCGAAAGCCTGGTCGTCCGAGTATCCAAAGCTGCAGCGTCGCGCGACCCCCGTCGCCAACACGTCGAGCGCTTCGCTGACGACCGCCCCTTCGACGCAACCCCCCGAAACGGACCCCGCCACCTCGCCGTCCTCATTGACGGCCATGGTTGCTCCAGGATCGCGAGGTCCGGACTGCTCAACACCGATGACTCTGGCGATCGCCACGCGCTTGCCCGCGACGAGCCACGTGTCGACGGTCGACAAGATCTCTTTCATTGAGATATCACCTGAGCGAGTTGGTCGAACGCGTCGAGTGAGTGTCCCGAGAGGAACTCGTCGGTGTAGGGCAGAGCGGCCGCCATCCCTCGCACGAGGGGCTCATAGCCCAGCGTGGCCCGGAGCGGATTGACCCAGATCACTCGGTGCGCCACGTTGGCGAGTCGGGCCATCTGTGACGCGAGCAGCGACGGGTCGCCACGATCCCAACCATCGGAGAAGAATACGACAACTGCGCCGCGGGCAATCCCCCCGAGGCCCCAGGACTCATTGAACTCGCGCAAGCACTCACCGAGCCTGGTTCCTCCGTCGAGATCGGGCGCCGACGCCGCCACTCGCGCCAGTGCCGCGTCGGGATCTCGCCAGGAGAGTTGTCGTGTGACTCTCGTGCAGCGAGTCCCGAGAGTGAAGGCTTCGACACTGCGCTGGGAAAGTATCGTCGAATGAACAAAGCGTAGCGTGGCGCGCGCGTAGGGACTCATGGAACCCGACACGTCGAGCAGGAAGACCACTCTTCGAGGGCGAGTGCCCCGTGCTCGACGGGCCAGCCGCACCGGATCGCCGCCTCTGGCTAACGAACGCTTGAGCGTTCGTCGCACGTCGAGTACACCCCGACTCGAGTCGTGACTCGCCTCGAGACGTCGACCGCGCCGCATTGGCGCCCGGGCACGAAGCGTTACCATGAGCCGTTCGGCTTCGGCGAGTTCGGCTTCGCTGCACAAGGCGAAGTCCTTGGTGCGCAATACTTCGCTCGCGCTGTAGGCAACGGGCAGCGGCGACCGGTCACGTTGGTCGTGGTGAGAATCCTCGACGCCGTCATCGTCGGCGTCGTCGTTGTCGACGAGCGCCGGGGGCCTAGCGACCGGCACGGGCGGCACCGTCGTGAGTCGTCCGCGCGGATAGATCGGCGCGACGGGACGAAAGTACGCACTGAAGGTCGCGGCGTACGACTCGATATCTTCCTCTCGTCGACAGAAGCACGCCTGGCCCGCCCAAAAGACGTGCGCCGGTTCGTTGGTCCCGACGAGCGCCAGCGCTTCCGCGAAGTCAATGGTCGCGCTCGGCGGCGCGTCGAGTCCGGCGCCGCGAAGAGATCGAGCGAAACCAGTCGCCAGCGCGGCCAGGTCGGTGGTCGCGAGGGCACTCATGTGCCGTACTTCATGGCCCCGCTCATTAAATCCGTCAAGCCCGCAGCGCGAATGCGCTCGGCGTCTTCGCGGTACTTAATGACGGCACCGAGGGTGCGCTCGACCGTTCGCTCGTCGAGGTGGCTCGAACCGAGCACGCTGATCGCTTGAGCCCAGTCGATGGTCTCGGCGACGCCCGGCGGTTTATACAGACCACGTCGACGAAGCTCGGCGACGACGGCCGATACCTCGCGCGCAATCAGTTCGGAGGCTTGCGGCACTCGAAGTCGAACAATGGCGACCTCACGTTCGAAACTCGGGTGGTCGACCCAGTGATAGAGGCACCGACGCTTCAGGGCGTCGTGCACGTCGCGCGTTCGATTCGACGTCAGGATCACCACGGGCGGGCGTTGCGCGCGAAAGGTGCCGAGTTCGGGAACGGTCACCGTAAAGTCCGAGAGGATCTCCAAGAGATAGGCCTCGAACTCATCATCGGCCCGGTCGATCTCGTCGATCAGCAGAATCGGGACCGGTCCTTCGCCCGCGGTTCCCGCGATGGCGCGCAGCAGCGGGCGGCGCACGAGGTACTCCTCGGAGTACAGCGAGTGCTCGAGTTCGCCCGGATGATCAGTGTTGGCGCCGGTCAACTCGGCCGCGCGAAGGTGCAACAACTGGCGCGAATAGTCCCATTCGTACACGGCCTGGGAGACGTCGATGCCGTCGTAGCACTGCAGGCGAACGAGCTCTCCCCCGGTCCAACGCGCCAGGACATTGGCGACTTCGGTCTTGCCCGCCCCCGCTTCACCTTCGAGCAGTAGTGGCCTACCCAGGCGCAGGGCCAAAAAGAGCGACGTGGCGAGTGAATCGTCGGCCAAGTAGCCGTGCTCGGCCAGAATCTCGGACATCTGCTCGGGCGAAGCAACGGCGAAGGGCACGTTGGGGATCAGACGCCCGCCTTCTCGAGCGCTCGACGAACGAGAACTTTCGCGACGTGCTGGCGGTACGCGACCGAACCGTTGAAGTCCGCTGAAGGTTCGCTACCTTCGGCCGCGAGTTGCGCCGCTTCTGACGCGTTCGCTCCCGACGCGACGGCGGTTTCCACCGCGCTTGCGCGCAGCGGCACCGGCCCCATGTTGATGAGACCGACGCCGACTCCGTTGCTTGTGCGCACGGCGACCGCTCCGACAATCGCCCAGTCCTGAGCCCGCTTCGTCAGTTTCTCGAAACCCCATTGGCCCTCCGAGCGCGGCACGCGCACTTCGACCAACACTTCCTCGGGCGTCATGGCTACTTCGAAGAAACTGAGAAAGAAGTCCTTCGCGTCGATCTCTCTACGCCCGTTCGGTCCTTGGACCACGAGCGTGCCACCGAGGGCCAGCAACACTGCGGGTAGATCTGAAGCCGGGTCGCCGTGGGCGATCGATCCCCCAATCGTTCCGCGATGGCGCACCTGAGGGTCGCCGATCTGGCCCGCCACGTGAGCCAGCACCGGAGCACGGGTCAGCGCGACGGCACTAATGGCGACGTCGTGGTGACGGGTGAGCGCACCGACGGCGACGTACTCCTTCTCTTCCTTCACGTAACTGAGCTCGCTCAAACGACCGATGTCGACGAGCATCGCCGGCTGGGCCAGACGAAGCTTCATCAGGGGCAAAAGTGAGTGACCGCCAGCCAAGAGTTTGGCGTCGTCGCCGTGCTCGCTCAGCAGTCCGATTGCTTCATCCACCGATCCAGCGCGAACGTAGTCAAAACACGCCGGGATCATTGGTGCATCTCGGGAACTCGACTAGCCATGAGAGCCGACGCCACGATGTTGTGATACCCGGTGCAACGACAGAAGTTGCCCTCGAGTCCGACGCGAACTTCCTCTTCGGTGGGCTCAGGGTTCTCCGACAGCAGCGACGTAATCGCCATCACCATACCCGGCGTGCAGTAGCCGCACTGCAACCCGTGGCACTCCTGGAACGCCTGCTGGACGGGATGCATCCTTCCGTCCTCGTGGGCCAGTCCCTCAATAGTGGTGACGTCGTCACCCGCGGCCTGTGCGGCGAGCACGGTGCACGACTTGACCGACTGTCCGTTGAGCAACACCGTGCAAGCGCCGCACGATGTCGTGTCACAGCCAATGTTGGTCCCCGTGAGTCCGAGCGTGTCGCGCAAGTAGTTCACGAGCAGGGTGCGCGCCTCGACCTCGTGGGACTCGGGCGTTCCGTTGACCGTCATATCGACCTTCACGTCAGCGTCCTTCCTTCTCGGCGTCTTCGCCCGCCGCCGCATCGTTCATCGCGTTCCAAACTCGTATCGGCGTCGTCGGCATGTCCACGTGGCGCACCCCAAGGTGCGCCACGGCGTCACAGACTGCGTTCTGCACCGCGGGCGTCGATCCAATCGTTCCCGACTCACCAATGCCCTTGGCGCCCAGTGCGTTGATCGGTGTCGGAGTCTCGGTGAAACGAGTTTCGAAGCTTGGCAGCTCGGCTGCCGAGATGAATGAGTAGTCGGCGAACGTCGAGGTGAGCGGGTTGCCGTCGAGGTCGTAGACCACCTCTTCGAGCAGGGCCTGAGCGACCCCCTGCGCGATACCGCCGTGCACCTGACCTTCGGCGAGCAAGGGGTTGATGATTCTTCCGGCGTCGTCGACCGCAATATGACGCAGCAACGTCACCTTGCCGGTTTCCGTGTCCACCTCGACCACGGAGAGGTGCGTGCCGAAGGGAAACGTCGGTCCGGGCGACGCGAGATCGACTTCGGCGAAGAGCGGGTTCCCGTCCTTGGCGACCGCGGCCTTGGCCAACTCGCCCCAACTTCGCGACACCGCCGGCGTACCCACCACGTGGAATCTGCCGTTTGACTTGTCGAGGACGATGTCGTCGCGGTCAGCTTCGAAGAGGTCGGCCGCGAGGTCCTTCGCTTTTTCAACCACGTCCACCGCGGCCTGGTTGACGGCGGCGCCGCCAATTTGCAGCGAACGCGATCCCATCGTGCCCGCTCCTCTGGGCACGATGTCAGTGTCGCCGTAGAGTACTTCAATATCATCGATTGAAACGCCCATTTGCTCGGCGACGAGCATGGACCACGCGGTGACGTGTCCTTGCCCGTGGGGTGAGGTGCCGGTGCGAACGATGATCTTGCCGTCGGGTCGAACTTCAACGGCACCGAACTCCCCGTCGGGCAGCCCGTTCGTGATTTCCACGTAACACGCCACACCTATGCCCAACTGGCGGACATCGCCAGAAGTCCGACGACGAGATTGCTCGGCGCGCAGGTCGTCGTAGCCCGCTACCTCGAGAGCTAGTTCGAGGGCCTGGTGGTAGTCGCCAACGTCGTAGACCGTCTCGACCGGGGTCGTGTAGGGAAACTCCTCCTTACCAATCAGATTGCGACGTCGCAGTTCCGCGGGATCCATGGCGATCTCGCGCGCGAACACGTCCATGATTCGCTCGATGGCCGCGGTCGCCTCTGGTCGTCCCGCGCCGCGATACGCCACGGTCGGCGTTGAGTTGGTAACAACCGAGACACTCTGGAACTCGGCCTTGGGGATCTTGTACGGTCCCGACGTCATGATCCGGGTCATGAAGGGGAGCACCGTGCCGAAACCGGGATAGGCGCCGCTGTCTTGGATTACTTCAATGCGGTACGCCGTAATGACGCCTTCACGAGTCCCGCCCATACGTACGTGCTGGACCTGCGCGCGACCGTGGCCCAGCCCGAGCATGCTCTCTGAGCGCGTTTCAGTCCAACGCACCGGGCGACCGAGCCGCAGGGCGCACCACCCAACAACGATGTCTTCGGGGTAAACCGACGCCTTGGCGCCGAACCCTCCGCCCACGTCAGGCGTCACGATATGCACTTTGTCAAGCTCGAGACCGAGGAGACCCGCGAGGGCGTCACGGACACGGTGCGGTGCTTGGGTCGCGGAGTTGAATTCCAATCGGCCGTCCTTGGTCAGGTGACCGGCCGCGGAACGACCCTCCATCGGGCACGGTGCGACTCGTTGATTAACCAACGTGAGTTCGACCACTACCTCGCAGTCGTCGAACAGCGTCTCGTCGCCTCCAAAGTCGAGGGTGAACGAGGTGTTGGTGCCCGCCTCAGGAAAGAGAAGAGCTTCGTCCTTTCTGGCCTCGACCGGATCAATGACCACCGTCAGTGGGTCGTACTCGACCACCACTTGTTCGATCGCGTCCTCCGCAATTTCGCGCGACTCGGCGGCGATGGCGACGATGGGCTCGCCCACGTAGCGGACTGTTCTTGACGCGAGCATCGGAGGCGTCATCGCTTCGTTCGTCATGCTCATGATTGTCGGCATTCGCGCCATTCCGAGATCTTCGTTCGTGTAGACCGCAACGACACCGGGCATTGCCTTCGCCCCCGACGTGTCAACTGACAGAATTTTTGCGTGGGCCATGCTGGAGCGCACGAAAGTCAAGTGGACGGAACCGGGCAGATCGAGATCGGCCACGTAGGTCCCGCCAACGGTGAGGAACTTGGGATCCTCTCGCCGTAACACGCGATTCCCGAGGATGCTCATGGGCGTGACCTTTCGTTGGTCTTGATGCCTACCTGTTGGTGCACCTTCACGGATCGTCCCGATAGCACTTTCGGGGACACTACCAGCGGTGAAGAGAGTTCGCTAGAGCTTGTCCTTCGACGTTCTGATGGGCTCTGACGAATTTCAAGAGAAATCGCTTCGATTGATGGGTCCACGGAACACCTTTCCTTTCTCTCCCAGTACGCCGCCGTTAGGACGAGAATATATTCAACGGCTGACCAAGAAGATCAACGTCACGCCGCCGAAGCGAGCACGATGCTGTCTTCCAAGAGACGATAGTCGTCTGCCAACGACGCACTCAGGGGTATGTTCGAGGCTGTGAAGCCGGCGCTGATTTATATCTATGGTCCGCCCGCCAGCGGAAAACTGTCGGTGGCCGAGCATCTTGGCGAGATGACGGGCTACCCCCTCTTCCACAACCACCTCACGGTCAATGCTGTGAGTTCGGTCTTCACTTTTGGCAGCGAAGCCTTCACTGACGTGTTGCATAGATTTCGCCTCGACGTATTCGAGACCGCCGCACGCGCCGGCTCGGGCATCATTTTCACTAACAACTCCGCCTGGAGGGGCACCGACGCACGGATCCGCTTTGCTGCCTTCGCCGAACAGGCCAAACAGACCGTTGTGGCACAGGGCGGTCGAGCGGTCTTCGTTCGCCTCAGTGCTCCCCTCTCGGTCCTTGAACAACGCATCGCGAATGAGTCCCGTCGATCACATCAGAAACTCCTAGACGTCGTTCAACTCAGAGAGCTGATACGTGACCTCGACGAAGCTTCTCTATATCCAAGCGACCTGTGCATCGACACCTCGGGGAGTAGTGCACGGGTTGCCGCTCAGACAATATTCGAGACGTTGCGATGACCCGCCGTCCCCTTTTGGAAGGTGATACTCCCTTTCTTCGCCCTGTCCACGGCGAGCGAAGCATTGGAGTTAGAACAGCTCATGGCTGATTGGAGCAACGTGAGTGGTAATCGTTTTATGGCTCGCGACACCGGGTACTTTCGTCACGATCAATACGCATCAACGGAAAATTTGGAGGCCCGGATACTCCTTCACGCGAAGTATGGGACGTCAGATGTCGACTGGTTCGACTGGCTGCACGCCAATATCGACTGGACCGCAGCCCACCACGTCCTCGAAGTGGGCTGTGGAACTGGGCTCTTCTGGTCCGCTCTCCCCAACGGCGTCAACGACCACCTGCGACCAACGCTCACTGACTTGTCGTCGGGAATGGTTGACGCTGCGGTGGTGCGAGCTCGATCAACACTCCAGTACGTCTCGGGGGTAACTGTCGACGTACAGACGCTGCCGTTCGGCGGTGCCACGTTCGATCTCGTCATCGCCAACCACATGCTGTATCACGTACCAGATCCTCGTCGCGCTCTCACCGAGATTCAACGAGTCTTGCAACCCGGTGGAATCCTCATCGCGTCCACCGTGGGTCCCAAACACCTTCGCGAACTCTTCGAGATCGAAGCACGTGTATTCGGCGTGACGCCGACGGAACGACAAGCCGACGTCTTCGGTCGGGTTTCCGGGCAGAGTCTGCTGGAGCAATACTTCTCTGATGTTACGTGGCGTCAATTCGACGAAGCGCTTCGCTGCACTGACGTTGATGACGTCATTGGTCATTTGACGTCGACGCCACCTAGTGAGGACGCGACGCCCGAGGAGTTGGTGCGACTGCGCGTCGAAACCGGACAACGAATGCTCGACGGCGGTGGCAGTCTGTACGTCACCAAGGACTGCGGACTGTTCCGTGCCGAACGAGCATTCTCCACGTGAGAGCAACTTCGACGACTCGCGACGCGGCTGTGTGTGCGCGTGTGGGACACTTCTTGCAGGAGATCTCCTCGTCAACGCTGATTCTTGAACGATCGGTTCGCCAACCAGTCGCCGTTACCAAGGACTGACACTGGAAGGAACGTCGCAATGAGCGAAACGGCCAATCTCAGGCTCTCGCGCAAGAGTTGGTTGTCAAGCAACTCGACGCGTGGTCGAACTTGGACTGTCCTCGTCGACGGATCCGCCGTCGGCTCACTTGCCAATGGATCGATCGTCGACATTGCGCTGATACCTGGACGGCACGTTGTGCGCGTGCAGTCGACACCCTTCCTGCGCAGTCCCGAAGCGACGTTCGACGCGCTGGCGGGGCAGGTGATTGGATTTCTGTGTCGACCACGCTCACTTAGTCCCGTCATCGTCACGAGATGGCTCTTCTGGCTGCTCATCTCACTTATAAACCACGATCTCTGGATCAGCCTCGAGCCTGACGCAGCGACGAGCACGGACGTTGCCGACCGCCGCGTGGCCGCCGGGAGCGTGGCACAAGCACGGGCGGCTGTCATCTCGCCGTCTAGCGAGCCAAGAACATCGACAACGCCGGTTCGCGCAACGGCGAACAACCCACCAGCGGCTCGCGACCGTGCCACCGGGCAGTCGGCCCTCGTGGTGAGCAACCTCACGAAGCACTTCGGAGGTCGGACAGCCTTCTCGGACGTCTCCTTCGAGGTCGGCTACGGCGAGGTCTTCGGTTTCCTCGGGCCTAATGGTGCGGGCAAGACGACCATGGTCCGCACGCTCGGCACCTTGATCGAGCCCTCGTCGGGTACGGCGACCGTCGCGGGAATCCCCCTTAGTCGCGAAAACGAGGTCGAGATACGCCGGCGTGTCTCAATCATGCCCGAGTCGCCCGGGCTCTACTTACGCCTCACGGTGACCGAGAACCTGGAGTACTTCGCCGGTCTCTACGGCCTGCGCAAGGCAACGACGCGAATCAATGACGCCCTCAACGCCGTCAACCTCGGCGATCGAGCGTCCGATCTGTGCGGAGGTCTGTCCAAGGGACTTCGTCAACGCGTGGGTCTTGCGCGAACACTGCTCAGTGACCCCGCGATCATGTTCCTGGACGAACCAACGGCGGGTCTTGATCCCGTCGCCTCACTCGAGGTGCACAATCTGATCATTGGCCTCCGCCAGAAAGGAGTGACCATCTTTCTCACGACGCATCGGCTCGACGAGGCGGAGAAACTCTGTGATCGGGTCGCCATCATGAACACGACGCTGCGCACCGTTGGTCGGACCGAGGAGCTTCGAGAACAGATCTTCAAGAGATCACTCATCGTCAAGACGCTCGCGCCCCTCAACGACCCCGGCCAGCTCTTCAGCCGTGTTCCCTCGATTGAGGAGTGGCGCTCAGATGACGCGGGCTCGTACGTGCTCACCGTGTCCGATCCCAAGGTCGCCGCACCCGAAGTGACGCGCAGCCTCGTGGGCGCCGGCGCCGACGTCCTTTCGATCAGCGAATCGCGGCACTCGCTCGAAGACGTGTACTTCGAACTTGTCAATCAGGACGTCGAGGCACGTAGACCATGATGGGCCTCGACGCCATCCGCGTTCGCGCCGTCGTGCGAAAGGAACTACTGGACTACCGTCGCAAACGGGCCATCGTCGTCTCAATGATCATCTTTCCGGTACTTTTTCTCGTCGAACCCATCGTTTCGATCTTCCTCGCCTCGCCGTCTGAATCGGGCCCCGCTCTGGATAAGTACGTCGTCCTCCCACTCCTCTACATGCTCTTGATCTCGGTCGTCACGCCGAGCACGCTGGCCGCGTACTCCGTCGTCGGTGAGCGTGAGCAGGGGACGTTGGAGCCGTTGCTGACGACGCCCCTTCGAGAACAGGAGTTCATCTTTGGCAAGGCCGCCGCGGTCATGATCCCGACCTTGATCATCTCCTACGTGGTCTACGGACTCTTCCTCGCCGCCGTGGCGCTCTTTGCCCACGCGGACATGGCCCGTGCTGTCTTTCATAACGGGCCCGTGCTGCTCGCCCTGTTTCTCTTCGCTCCGCTCGTCGCCGGATGGGCCATCGTCGTCGGCATGGCGGTGTCCGTTCGAGCGAGCGAGGTTCGCGTGGCCCAGCAGTTGGGGATGCTGGCGAGCTTTCCCATGATTGGCGTGATCCTACTGTTGGCAGTTGGCGTGATCCATCCCACGTTCGCCGTGGCACTGGAGTTCGCGGTCGGAATCTTGGCCATCGATTTGCTAGCCCTTCGCATCGTCGCTCGAATGTTTAATCGAGAGCGCCTCGTGACCGGTGCGAAGGCAACGGGTTCGTAGGCCTCGATTGATTGGCAGTTTCCTTCGTTGCGGGGCGAAGGGTCAGGGGTCTTGTAACGCAATCGGAAGCATCTCATACTATGAAAACGTGAGAACAACGCGACGCAGTCGCAGTTGCGAACGAAGGAGTTTGACGTGACCGACGAATACCAAAAGGACCCTGAGGCACTGGCGCGACTCACATCGCGCCAGTACGACGTCACCCAAAATGCCGCCACCGAGCCGGCCTTCGACAACGAGTTTTGGGACAAAAAAGACGCGGGCCTCTACGTGGACGTTGTGTCGGGCGAGCCGCTCTTCGCGTCCACCAAGAAGTACGACAGCGGCTGCGGCTGGCCAAGCTTCACGGCGCCCCTGGAGTCGGCCAACGTCGCGGAGAACGAGGATAGTACCCACGGCATGATCCGGACCGAGGTTCGCTCGACGCACGGCGACAGTCACCTCGGTCATCTGTTCAATGACGGCCCCCCCGACGAGGGCGGTCTTCGCTACTGCATCAACTCCGCCGCCCTACGATTTATCCCCTACGAGGATCTCGAGGCCGAGGGCTACGGCGACTACGTGACGTCATTCGACGAGGCGAAGTCCGAGAAGGGAGTGACGCGATGAGCGATTCGACCGAAAAGGCCGTACTGGCCGGTGGGTGCTTCTGGGGAATGCAGGACCTCATTCGTAGGCGCCCGGGCATCATCACCACGCGTGTCGGCTACAGCGGCGGTGACGTCGCGAACGCGACGTACCGCCATCACGGGTCTCACGCCGAGGCGATCGAGATCACCTTCGACCCCGAGGAGACCACCTACCGTGACGTCCTCGAGTTCTTCTTCCAGATCCACGATCCGACGACGTTGAATCGCCAGGGCAACGACACGGGCGCGAGCTATCGGTCCGCGATCTTCTACCTCGACGACGAGCAGCGGCGCGTCGCCGAGGACACGATCGCCGACGTGGAATCATCTGGTTTGTGGCCCGGAAAGGTCGTGACCGAAGTCGTGCCCGTGGGACCGTTCTGGGAGGCCGAGCCCGAACACCAGGACTATCTCGAGCACTACCCGAACGGCTATACCTGTCATTTCCCGCGACCCGGCTGGGTGCTCCCGCATCGGAGCGAAAGCTCCGTTCACTGAGGCGTCCTCGAGGCAACGACGTGCCACACGCGAAGGCGACCAATTGGCCCACTGGCTCGGCGGCTCTGGTAGACCACTAGTCGCGGACTCACGCCCAGTAGAACCCGGAGAGAGATCACCATGGAACTTCGTATCTTCACTGAACCCCAACAGGGCGCGACGTACGACCAGATCCTCGCCGTGGCACTGGCCGCGGAGGAAGGTGGCTTTGGCGCGTTCTTCCGTTCGGATCACTATCTGAAGATGGGCGACGTGAGCGGCCTGCCCGGTCCCACCGACGCGTGGATCACGCTCGCGGCGCTGGCGCGAGACACGAGTCACATTCGCCTCGGCACGTTGCTGACCGCGGCGACCTTTCGTTACCCGGGATCGCTCGCCATCGCCGTCGCCCAAGTGGACGCCATGAGTGGTGGCCGCGTCGAACTCGGACTGGGTGCGGGTTGGTTCGAGGAAGAGCACACCGCCTACGGCATTCCCTTTCCTTCCGTGGGCGAACGATTCGAGAAGTTGGACGAGCAGCTTTCGATCATCACGGGACTTTGGGCGACTGAAGTTGGCGCCACCTTTGACTTTTCCGGTGAGCACTACTCGTTGTCGAACTGCCCGGCGCTACCGAAGCCAGTGCAGTCCCCACGACCACCCATCATCATTGGTGGCCACGGCCGCAAACGCACGCCGCGTCTCGCCGCCACGTTCGCCAATGAGTTCAATGTCCCCTTCGCCTCGTACGACGTCTGTAAGGCCCAGTACGAACTCGTCGATGGAGCCTGCGCGTCGATTGGCCGCGACCCCCGGTCGATCACCCGCTCCGCAGCTCTCGTCGTTTGTTGCGGTACGGACAAGGCTGAGATTGAGCGCCGTGCGGCCAACATTGGCCGTGACGTCAACGAACTCTCAGAGAACGGGCTCGCGGGCACACCGACACAGATCGTGGAACGGATTCGAACCTTTGGCGAGTTGGGCGTCTCTCGTCTTTATCTGCAGGTTTTGGACATGGACGACCTTGACCACGTCGGCCTTATCGCGTCAGAAGTACTGCCGGCCGTCAAGTAACACGTCGCCGAGCAGCAACCAGTAACTCGCGTCAGACGTTCTCACGTCAATCCTTCTCCAGAATGGCGACGTACGGCTCACTGGCGCGACTCCCAAGTACACGGGATTGACGCCAACCGGTGCCGCGAAGGATCAGTTGCATCTCACGTCGAGACACAAAGAGCCACGGAAACCACTCGCCGACCACATGGCCGTAGTGGTACCGGAACAGCGCCCGGCCCGGCGGGTCGCCGCGCTCGCGATTGCGGTGGTAGTACGAACGATTGATCCCCGGAGCGCCGCCGCAGTAGGGATTAGTGCTCTCGACAAAGATTCGCGCGGTCGGCTTTGTCCACGTCGCCCACTCCGACAAGAGCTGACGAGCACGATCGGGCGTCCCGAAGATTCCGAAGTTGTTACCGAACATCACAATGGTGTCAAAGGACGTGAACCGCGGGCCTAACGTGTCGATCGACGCGCACCAGACTTTGTTGACGCCGTGGAGTTTCGCCGCCTTGACGGCCAGACGGGACGCGTCGAGGCCGATCACTTCAATGCCTCGCTGTTGAAGATTTAAAGCGACGCGTCCGGCGCCACATCCAACGTCAAGAACGCGACCGCGCATGTGACGAACGGACTGCCTCTCCGCCGATGGCCATCCTTTGAAGTCGGACAAGTACACCTCGGGGCCCGCCCCCGTCTCCGTGTAGCCGTCATCGCGTTCAACGATCTCTGGGACCGTGCCGCCCTGCGCCCAATCCAGCAGGGCACGCCCAAACGCGTCCGTTTCTCCCGTCACCTGATGACCTTATTCATCCCTACGATGCCGCATCGAATAGACCGCGCGTGCTGCGCTCGCGAAGGAGTTCAATCCAACTCCGACTCACGATGAACGAAGAATCGTGAGTGAGCAACGCATCAGAATGTTGGCAACGAGCACCGTACGCGATGAGTAACAGATTTGCGGCGTCAACGATGTCGCGTTCGCTCTCGTCAAAGTCTTCACCACGCGCGCGTTCGTAGTCAAAAATAAAACCTCTCATCTCCTCCAGATCTGGCAGTGAACCTCCAGGCTTGGACCAGTCAGTGGAGAACCCCGCTGCCGCGCTTCCCACCACGAATGCTTCGCTGGCCAATCCCACTGAATCCCAGTCGTAGATAGCGGTCATTTTCGGCCCCGTAAAACCAACATTGCCAACGCGCCAGTCGAGGTGAGCAATGACGGTGTCCCCTTGATATCCAAATAGTCGCCGGCGGGCCGACCACGCAATTTCATCGATCCACGTGGCTCCCATCCTTGACGCCACGAAATCAACTCGGAGTGAATGGGGAGTTGGCCAGAGCGTAGTGTCGGACACATCGAGGAGGGCCGGACCGACAAGATTGGAACGGTCCTTGATGTTTCGTCCGGCTTCAATGAACCGAAACAGTTCGTGAGCGAGAACGTCTCGTATCGAAGCGTCGTGCCCATCCGCAATATCACCGGCGAGCAGTTGCTCAACCGTGAGGACGCCCGCGCCAAAATCCATGGCTTCACCAAGTGGACGCGGCGCGGCCAATCCCATTGAGCTGAACTCTCGCTGGACTCGCTGGACGGCGGCCAGACTCACTTGGGAAGCTCGCCAATGATGTACTTTCAGAACGATGTCATTGCCACGTAGTCTCACTCCGATCACCACACCAACACTGTGGCGATAGAAGAGAGCCTCCCCCGCAACGCTGAACTTCGATTCAATGACGTCCTGAATTTGCGCCGCAATCTGCTCCGCGTCGTCCGTTCCAAAGATCTCTCGTTCCAGCGAGCGGTCATCATCGCCCAGTGCCTCGTTGACGAGAGTCGAGAACGCCGTCACGTGGTCGGCTTTCGGTCAACTTTCGTGATCAAGGCGTCCTCTCATAAAAACAAGATCGAAGTACCGACCTGACAGTTCTTATTGATGCGTACGTTTCGTGATCGGCTCGCAAGCGAACGCCACTCAACCGGAACAAGGGCTACCAGCTCTCGATTTCCGGGGCGCTGCGGCGCCCGATAAGCCACTCGACGAGTTCAGCGTGATTGGCCCGGTTGGGCAGTTTGTGCAACGTTCGACGGAGTTCGCCTTCGACGTACGCCTCGGGCCAGTTCGATGCGACGTACGAGACGTCGAGGTCGACGTGATGGACTTCAACCTCGCGGAGTCGCCGAAAGAGAACCTCTGCCAAGGGGCGGGGTGCGGGGGCGACTTGCACGAGGAACTCCCACAAATCGTCGTCCAGGCCCTCCCACGCGGCTTCGAGTTCTCGACACGAACTCGTGAGGTCACTGAGCAGATCGTCTCTCGAGAACGTGCTGCCGGTCTCGATGTCCTTCTCTCTCATCCCAGGTTCTGGGTACTGTCGCCGAGACTCACCGCTGCGTGCCCCGGCGAAGAGCCACGCGTGACTGTCGGCGTTTCGAGCTAAATGGGCGACGACGTGCGCCCGGGACCAATCAGGTAGACGACTGGGAGCGCGAAGGTCCTCATCGGTCAGTCGAGCGACGCTGACGAGCAGTCGATCGTGTGACGCGACACAGACGTCGATGAGTTCACTCGGGCGCTCCATCTCACAAATCTAACGGAACCGTCGAACTCGAAGGTAGCCACCAGCGTTCGCTTTGGGACTCTTGGATCTCGTCGTCGTCGCCCTGGCCTCATACGAAACATCGAGTCGCACCGGAGACGATGTCCCGCTCGCCCGGCGCGGCAAAGTGTACTGTCGTGGTCGTGAGCAAGCGAACTTCGCCGCCGTTTCGCGCCGACCACGTCGGCAGTCTTCTACGCCCGCCCGCGTTACTCGATGCCCGTCGCGCGTTCGCGCAAGGTGAGATCACTGCCGACGTCCTCAAGGAGTCGGAGGACGGGGCCATTCGCGACGCCGTCGCCCTCCAAGAAGAACTGGGCTTTCAATCGGCGACTGACGGCGAGTTTCGTCGTACGTCGTGGCACATGGACTTCATCTACCAACTCGGTGGGATCACCAGTACCGATGAGCAGCTCCAGGTGGCTTTCCGGAACAAGGAGGGCACGACGTCTTTTACCTCGGCGGCACTAAAGGTCAACGACAACGTTCGCCTCGACCACACGATCTTCGCTGACGCCTTCACGTTCCTCAAGTCGACGGTCACGGCGGCGGTGCCCAAACTCACGATTCCCTCACCGAGCATGGTGCACTACCGCGGGGGCGCCGCCGCCATCGACCCCGAGATCTACCCCGACGTCGAAGAGTTCTGGAGCGACCTGAGTGCCGCCTACGCCGAGGAGATCCGTCGACTCGGCGAGTTGGGCTGCACGTACCTCCAACTCGACGACACGTCACTCGCCTACCTCAACGACCCGGCGCAGCGCCAGATGATCGCCGAGCGCGGTGACGACGCCGAGCACCAACACCTTCGTTACATACAGCAACTGAACGCTGCCCTTGCGGTGCGACCCGACGGCATGTCCGTCACGACGCACTCCTGTCGGGGCAACTTCCAGTCGTACTGGGCGGCCGAGGGTGGTTACGACTTCGTGGCCGAAGCGCTGTTCGGCGAACTTGACGTCGACGGTTTCTTCCTCGAATACGACGACGACCGTTCCGGTGGCTTCGAACCACTGCGGTTCGTTCCCAAGGGCAAGATGGTCGTCCTCGGGCTCGTCACCACGAAGAAGGGCGTCCTCGAGACGAAGGATCAGTTAAAGCGTCGTATCGAAGAGGCCAGTAAGTATGTCGCGCTCGACCAACTCTGCCTTTCTCCCCAGTGCGGATTCTCCTCGACGGTGGAAGGTAACAGTCTTAGCTTCGACGAAGAAGTCGCCAAGCTCCGTCTCGTCGTGGAGACCGCGAACGAAGTTTGGGGCTAACGCAACGGACCCATCCCATTCGGGGGCGCGAATCCTGGAGAAGGATCTGACCCTCGAGGCTGGGGACAATTCTCTCTTCCACCATTGACAGACGTGGGAACGAGGGCTTACGCTTCGCTTCGACGCTCTGATTTAGCCGTCCGTGGACGTCGTGTTCATGTAGGCGGCGATTAGGGGGGCGATTCATGGCCGCAGCTTGCTGGGCGCACGCTCTTGGCGTTGCGGTGGTCGTAGAAGATGGCCCGGGAATACCTGATCCGCTTGGCGCATGCTTTGGGTGTTCCGTGTTTGATTGCGCGGGGCATGCCGAACGGGACCGGGGCGCCGGGAAGTGGATTTGCTTCCAATGCGTCGCAAGAACGGCTGCCGCTTCAACGGGCGTCGGGAAGTCAGTGGGAGTTCCGAAAATAACCGGCCACGCTCAGTTTCTGCGCCGTTTTCCAAACCTCGCAACCGCAACGCGCGGCCATCGGCAAGAGGCGTTCAACTTATTGATCTCCCGCGACATTACGCCAGCTTCAGGCGACCTACATCTGCTCGCCGACGCCGTGGGCGTTGCGCACGCGTTGACCGCGAACGACGCGCCGTCGAGTCGTCACTCGGAGCACGTGACGAAGATGGACGAGTCAGCAATCGCGGGATCGGGCACTTTTCAGGCAGCGGAGGAATCGCAGTCAAGTGCTGCGTCGATGTTGTTCACGGGTCCGTTCGGCAAGTTTCTATCGAATTTGGAGCCTTAATGGCACAACCTTCAACGAAAGTGTGGAAGGACGTTTCGATAACGGCCTACGGCCAAGTGGTGGTGCAGGGAATGCTGCTACTCCCTGTCGATCGCGAGAACCTCGCTCGTGTCGTTGTTAAAGATAAGAAAGGATTGATGAGACTCTTACCTGCCGGCAAGCGAGGTGATGCTGGTGACGCCGCCGTTTTGCCGGGGAATCTCCTCGCAGTACTGGGCGGTCTTAACGCAACGATCTCGTACCGACCCGCCACGTGGAGAGACGTGATTCGTTACAAGCCAATTGTTAAAATTCAGCTACTGGTGGCCACGCTGACTCTTATCGCAACCGTCTTAGCATCGATAAGTTCATTCGTCGGGACTCGCTCACCGACGACACCAAGTTTTTCAGCAGATGCCGGTCCGTGGGTTCTTGGAATAGCGTTTGTGCTCGCCGTATCGAACATCTACGCCACCGTCACCGCCGATCTTGCGTAGCTTGAGAAGACCGCTCTTCAATTGTCGACGTTGCCTCGTGTGTGCAGACCCTCGACGTCACTGATGAGTGAACCTCCCCAGATACGTTGACGACGGGACTCTCTCTAGAACGAAAAACGACACCGACACGAGAAGAGAACGAGGCTGGATACGTCGATGGGATTTTCGTCTTCACGGCCTCCGGCGCGATGCACGTCGCTGCTCTCTAGATCGCTCGAGCGGTGTGACCGAGCTCTATGGTCAACACCGAGAATGCTCGGCCCAGCCACTTTGAAGGTGCTGAGGCACTTCGCACAGTTTGTGGAAGGCGGTCCCGCACTATAAAGATGTGGGTCAGAGTGCGCCGAGCGGTCCGTTCACTTCTTGCTACGGTTACCCGGGACCAATCGGAGGGGCTCTATGGCTACGGACGACATACGTGCGGCGGTGACGTTCGAACCCGAGCTGCGCGCCCTCCTCGATCAGGAGTACCCCCGCTTCAGTGACGCGGAACTAGCGCGCCGACGACGCGCCATTGAAGGCCTCATGGCGTCCAGGTCCGTGACCCACCTCTTGATCTACGGCATTGGCGGACGAGGCGGCGCCGTGACGTGGCTCTCGCAGTGGCTCGTGACCAACGAAGCGCAACTGGTCGTGACGCCCGGTGAACGCGACGCGCTCTTCATTCAATACTTCAATCACGTGCCGCTCGCGACGAAACTGGCGAGCGACGCCTCGGTGAAGTGGGGCGGCGCCTCGACAATCGCGTCCTCCATCGAGGAGTTGCGCCGACGAGGCGCGCGTGAAGGGAGCATCGCCGTCATTGGGCCACTCCCCCTCGGCGCAGCTCGAGCCCTCGAGGCGGCCTTCGGTCCGGTCGTGGACCTCAACGCCGGGTACAACCAGCTGCGTCTCATCAAATCACCCGAAGAACTCGTCTGGTTTCGACTCGGCGCACGGCTCGCCGATCTGTCGATCGAGGCGCTCAGCACTCAACTCCGCCCGGGACTGAGCGAGCGCGATCTCGTCGGCGTCGTCGAATCGGCCTATCACTCGTACGGGGGCGTCAACGGCATTCACTACTTCGCGGTGAACCCCATGTCCGATCCCGAGTACTGCGTGCCACGCCAACACCCGTCGACACGTCTCGTGCAAAAGGGCGACGTACTCAGCACCGAGATCACGACGAACTTCTTCGACTACGGCGGCCAGGTACTACGAACATTCAGTGTCGCTGAAGAGCTCTCACCCCTCTTTCGCGAGCTCCACGACGTCGCCGACGCCGCCTACGAAGCAATGGTGCGGTGCCTCGTGCCGGGCACGCACGTGTCCACACTGGTCGACGCGGCGAGCGTCATCGAAGACGCGGGCTTTACGACCTTCGACGACCTCGTCCACGGCTACGGTGGCGGCTACCTCGCGCCGATCCTGGGTTCACGCAGTCGGACGAACGAGCCCGTTCCCGACATGGTCTTGGACGAGGGAATGATGCTGGTCGTCCAGCCCAACGTCGTCACGACCGACCACCGGGCTGGTGTGCAGACCGGTGAGTGTCTCGTCGTCACCAGCGAGGGTCCCGTGCGACTGCACACGAGTGTCCAGGGAGCGCTCCGCGTCGGCGGCTAGTTCGAACTTTCACGCTTGAAACCGGTCACGGCGGCCCCACTGCCTCACGAACGCCAGCGTTGCGTCGACCTCGATGCCTTGGCGGCCTGTCGACGCGACCAGCGTTTGTCGCGGGCGTAGAGACCGGGCGTCTGAGCGGCGCGCGCCCGGTACAAGTCCGCAACGTCCGGCGAGGGATGAAACGTCACGCCCGATGACGCGGTGGCGACCTCATCCAAGCGACGACGCTTGAGCGCGACGGACGCGAGAAGGGCGGCCCCGCGCATCTGCGTCAGCAAGGGCTCATCGACTTGCACGACGGTGCGACCCAGCGTGTCGGCGTAGATCTGACACCAGAGCGTCGACTGGGCGCCCCCACCCACGAGCCGAATCGGCGCGAGCGTTCGTCCGGCGAACTTCTCAACGTAGCGAAAGAGCCACGCGCTGTTCGCGGCGACACCCTCCATGACGGCTCGAACGAGGTCCGGCGTCGTCAACGTGACCGAGAGATTGGTGAAGCCCGCGCGGATCTTCTTGTTGTCGACTGGCGAGCGCTCGCCCGCCAACCAGGGAGTGAAGAGCACCCCGTTGGCGCCCGGCGGCGACGTCGCGGCGAGCGCGGTCATCTCGTCGAAACTCATCGCCGTGCCCGTCCCGGCGAGGACGTCGCGAAGCCACTCGAGCGCCTTGGCGCCCGTGTCTTGGCTGTTGATGACGACGTAGGAGTCGTTCGAAAGTCCCGGGACCGACGCGATCGAATGAATGACGTCGGTCTTCTTCTTGGGTACCGGGCAACTGATCCACGACGTCGTCGACAGCGCGAGGTGCGTGTCGAAGAGGTTGGTGGCGCCCGATCCAATCGCTGCGGCGTGCAGGTCGGGAATCCCCGAGATCACGACGACGTCACGAGCGAGTCCCAGTTCCTCGGCGACGCGTGGCGCGACGAAGCCCACGATCGATCCAAAGGGCAGGAGGGGCGGGAGGAACGCGGCGTCGAGTCCCACGATGTCGAGCAGCTGTTGGTCATAGTCGTACGTCGTGAGACGGCGATTATCGGTCATCCACAGCGCGAGGCGTGACGCGTGCGTCGCCGTCGCGACGCCGCTGAAGCGCATTGTCAGGTAGTCGATTGGTTCCATGAACCAACGTGTCGCAGCCACGACGTCGGGCTGCTCGTGCAGCAAGGTCAACATCTGACCGACGGGATCGGCGCCGGCCGTGGACGGTGCCCCGCCCGTCTTGTGCACGAAGCGAAAGACCTTGAGCGCGTTGTAGCCGAGAATCGGTCCACCAAGGGCGTGGCGAGAGTAGAGACCGCCCCGAGTGTCGAGCCACGTGAGACACGGACCCGTTGGCAGTCCGTTGGCGTCGACGGGAACCGTCGACGCGTACTGACCGGTGACGGCGACGGCGCGAACCAGACTCGCGTCGACCCTCGAAGTCGAAAGGAGGCGCTTCGTCGCCTCAGTGATGAGCGCCCACCACTCGTCGGCGTCTTGGGTCGCGGCGCCGTCGTCGCCGTAGTACGTCGTCACGTGATGGACATCGTGGGCGACGACCTCTCCATCGAGCGTGACGAGACCTATCTTCGGTCCCCCCGTGCCAAGGTCGACGCTGAGGCAGAGCTCGGACCCTTCTGTCATTACGAAGCGATGGAGGACTGCTTGTCCATCATGTCGGCCATGAAGAACTTGATGATGGCGTCGGACTCTTCGCTGGGGCCGCCGGCGACGCCGCCGTAGATCGCGCCCGACTTCGGCGCCTCGTCTTTGTGGTCAATGGCGTACTCAACGGCGTCGGCGAGGTCGCGCTGCCATCGTTCGACGACGCCCGGCTGCGTTTGGGGACGAGTGACGGCCATATGCAGCGCGTTGGGGTACTGCTGACCGTTCAGACGCCAACCCCGGGACCGGAGGAAGTCGTTCACCAAATAGATGTCGAACTCGTCGGACGTGAAGGAGAAGAGGAAGCTCGGCTTACCCGTCAGGCGAAGTGACGGGTGTTCTCGAACGGCCGACTGCATGGCGCCCGTCGTGGCGAAGATCTCTTTGGCGTAGCGCAGGTAGCCCGCGTGGCCCAGGTGCACCATGGCCGCCCAGGTCGCCGCGAGGAGACCTCCCGAGCGCGAACCGTCCATGCCTGGTGAGCAGTACTTTCCGCCCGACCAGTCGGTCAGGTAGAAGTACTGGTCGTTGCGAAGAGCCTGATCGGCGAAGCAGAGCACGCTGGTGCCCTTCAACGCGTACCCGTACTTATGGGTGTCGGCCGAGATGGAAGTGACCCCGGGCACGGCGAAGTCGAAGGGTTCGATGTCGTAGCCGAGTTCGCGGCCAAAGGGCAGGATGAAACCACCGAGACAGCCGTCGACGTGCAGGCCGATGTCGTGTTCGAGGGCGAGTGCGCCGAGTTCGCCAATGGGATCGACGGTGCCGTAGCCGTAGTTGCACGCCGAGCCAATCAACGCCACGGTGTTCTCGTCGATGTTGGCCTTGACCCACTCGAGGTCGACCTGCGTCGTCGCCGGGTCAACGGGCGCGATCTTCATGTCCACGCCAAAGAGATGTCCAGCCTTGCTAAATGCCGGGTGCGCCGTCTCGGGCTTGATGATGTTGGGTCGACCGGTCGTCGGGTGGTGTTCACGGTACGCCAACACGGCGTGCGCAATGGAGCCGGATCCGCCGGACGTCACGAGGCCCACCGGCGTCGTGTCCCTCACGCTGCTCGCTCCCAAGAGGTCGAGCGTCATGGCGATGATCTCAGCCTCGAATTTGGTCGCGCTCGGACACATGTCTCGCTGCAGGGAGTTGACGTAGGAGAACTGGGAGAAGGCGAGGTTCAAAAAGTCGTAGTGGTCGTGGTCGCCGCAGTACATCGTGCCGGAGCACTGGCCGCTCTCCCAGACCGGATCCTCAGCGGCCGACATCGCCGCCAACGTGGACAACACGACGTCTTGATCCGTGCCGTTCTCCGGGAGCGTTCGATTGATGGCGAACTGCCCCTCGTACGGGAACCCACTCATGTTGCTCTCCTCACCTGCGCTGTCAAGAGCGTAAACGAGGAGTCCGAGCGCCGAGAAATCCGCCGGCACCTCTCGCCGCACCAGCATGTCGTCGCACCGATCCCAAGCGGTAACGGCTGTCGTCACGGTTGCGCGAGACACCACGACGATCGATGGCACATTCTTCGAAAGGTGAGTGGCGTCGGATGCTTCGAGCGTCGTCACGTCGTTCGAGTATCGTCCGAACGGTGAGCCCTCGTGGGCTGACGAACGATGAGGAGCGACGTCTATGTCCGACGATCAACCACGCTACGGTGAACCCGGCGGTTCGCAGTTTCCAATCACGACCGCGCTGCAATTTCCCGATCGGCAGATCGAAAAGAGCCTGGGGATGGTGTTCGGCGTCGTCGTCCGCTCCATGGGCATGGCCAAAGGAATCACGGCTGGATTCAAGGCGCTCGCTGGCGGCGAAGTCAAGCAGTACACGCGGTTGGTCGAAGACAGTCGTCGTCACGCCCTCGACCGTATGATCGAAAACGCTCAGCTCCTCGGCGCACAGGGCATCGTCTCCTTTCGATTCGACTCATCCGAAGTCGGACAGTCGCTCACCGAGATCGTGGCCTACGGCACCGCGGTCACCCTCGGCACCCCTTCGTAGGCGACTAATGGGAGCCCTGTACGCGGTCTTCGCCCTCGCGCTGATCGGTCTCCTGGTCGCGAGCTTCTTCGTACGTCGACATGGCGAAACGGACAAGCCACGCCCCGGATGGCGGCGCACCGACGAGGTCTTCAACGATCCCTCGACGAACCGAGTGATGCGGGTGTGGCTCGATCAGTCGGGAGAGCGACACTACGTTCCCGAAGCGAAATGACCATCGAAGGGGCTCGGGACTTCGGGTCCATCGAGCAGGAGAGCGATCGCGCGGCTGCACTCCTTCGCTAGTCTTTGGCGTACGGGCTCGACCAATTGATGGCCGCGCGAGAAGTCACGGCCACTCCCCTAGGGGCTCGGGGAAAGTAGGTGGCACGTGGACGTGAAAGATCTCTTGAATCGGGCAACCGAGAATATTTCGGTGAGCCGCGCGTTTGGCAGTGCCTACGAGAAAGACGGCGTGCTCGTCATCCCGGTCGCCCTCGTGGTGGGCGGCGGAGGGGGCGGCGAAGGTCCGGCGAACTCGGCGAACGGACCACACGACGACCAGGCGACGGGTTCACACGACATCAGTGACGGCGACCATCAAAACGGGCCGGCGACGGGTTCGGGCGGAGGCTTCGGCGGCGTCGTGGTACCCGTGGGCGCCTACGTCATCAAGGACGAACAGGTGCGCTGGGTGCCGGCGGTCAACGTGACGGTCATCGTCATCGCCGTTCTCTGCGCGATTCGCCTACTCACAAAGTCGAGAGTGAAGGTCCAGCGACTGAAGCACGCCTGACGCGACGTCCTTCACGGTGAGCGACGTTACGGTTGGTCCAGCACCTCTTTGAGGTAGTCGTGGAACGATTCGAAGTCCCAGGACGCGTCGTAACGTTCGCCGTTGACGAAGAACGTCGGGGTGCCGTTCACGCCGCTACGGATACCGCTCTCGACGTCGTCCTTCACTCGCTGTCGAACGTCGCCAGCCCGTAGGGCGCTGGCCACGTCATCAGCGTCGGCGCCCACCTCACCGATATAACGAAGGAGCGACGGCTCCGAGAGGTCGCCCTGGCTCTCGAAGAGCAGGTCGTGCATGGGCCAGAACAGACCTTGCAGGGCGACCGCTTCGGCCGTCTCCGCGGCGAGTTCGGCGTAGGGGTGGACGTTGGCCAGGGGCATGTTGCGAAAGATCAGACGCAGCGACGAACCGAAGGCCGCTTGTAACTTTTTCACGATGGGGTACGCCTGCCCGCAGTAGGGGCACTGGTAGTCGCCGTACTCGACGAGCGTGATCGCCGCGTCGTCACTTCCTTCGACGTGGTCGTCGGGTCCTACGGGCACGACGAGTTGTGCTCGATTACTGGTCATGAAAGTTCCTCCACCGCTCGTGGTGCACCGTCCACGCCGGGACTGATGCCGATCGGCGACACGTGACTCCACGCCACGTCGTGCTCGGCGTCCAGCACGAAGAGCGCTCGCTCGGTGACGCCGTCCTGGTCTCGGTAGACCCCGTAGGACCGCGCGACCTCGCCCTTGGGATGGAAGTCCGCGAGCAGGGGAAAGGTCAACTTCCGGTCGGCCTTGAAGGCAACGTGCGACCACACGCCGTCAACGGCGATGCCCAAGAGCTGCGCGCCGCGATCGCTGAACAGACTGTGCGCGGATTCGAACATCGAAAGTTCGTCACTGCAGACGGGGCTCCAGTCGGCCGGATAGAAGATCAAGACCACGGGTCCCGTGAGTTCCGACAGCGTCACCCGTTGTCCCGGCGCGGCTGAGAGCGAGAAGTCCGGCGCTCGGGTGCCGGGCTGTAGTGGTGCGTCGGAAACCGTGTTGCCTGAGGTGTTGGTCGCCATTGCGAACTCCTTGCAGTTGAGAGGTCCAGTGCACCGCCGTTTTGTCCCGCGCACTCATTATCGACCCAACCGATGCGACGCGCAACCGCCGCGGACCGCGGTGGTGCAGCGCCGTTGACCAAACGCAAGGGCGGACCTTCTCTCGAGTTCTGCGACGGACACAAGCGAAAGGGACCGTCGGGCCTTACGAACATGGGCTTTGGGCACGCGAACCACTCGCCCCTCGCGTACGTTCCTAGGCTACGGCTAGTGACTCTTCTAAAATTTCCGACGGTTCGAGACGAGACGTCTGATGGCGATACAAAATCGTCGCCATCTCGACGCCACTCGTCGGCCACGAGACGGTCGATGCTTCGCCTCGTCGTTCTTTCGGGCTTCGCCGCGGCGGCGTTCACGTTGTTGGTCGCCTCTCAGGCATCAGCGTCATCGCCAGGGGCACGACCCTCGGCGCCGCGCGGCGTCGTCGCGGTGAGCGCCACGAACACGGTGGCCGTGCGTTTCCTCCCTCCGGTCTCCAATGGCGGACGTCGCATCACGCGCTACGACATCGAGGCGCGTCCCGGCAACCGGATCTTCACCTGTAGGTCGACGCGGTGCTCCCTTCACGGTCTGTCGAGCGGCGTGGCCTACTCGTTCGTCGTCGCGGCGGTGACCGGGAATGGGAGAGGTCAATACTCTCGGCGCTCGAATTCGGTGACCCTCAAAGCGTCCGGCGCACTTATCACCTTCAACGCAAACGGGGGCACGGGAGTCATGGCTCCGGAGGCGGAAGTAGTCGGCGGCGCCACGTCGTTGGAGACGAACACCTTCAACTTGGCGAACTCCGCCTTCGCGAGTTGGAATACCGCGGCGAACGGAAGCGGTACCAGTTACGCCAACGGCGGCACGTACACCTTCACCTCCAGCGTCACGCTCTACGCCCAGTGGACGCTCGGCGCGGTCAGCGTCACGTTCAACGCCAACGGGGGCGCAGGCATCATGTCCAGCGAAGTCGAGCAACTCAACGCGATGGCCATACTCACGCCCAACGCGTTCATCTACGCCGGCCACACCTTCGCGGGCTGGAACACGGTGGCCAATGGAACGGGCACGAACTACGCCGACGGCGCTAACTATTCGTTCACCACGAGCACCACGCTCTACGCCCAGTGGAGCGCCGCGCTGCCGTCGGGACCGTTTCCGGGTGCCGCGTCGTCCAACTGGTCGGGCTACGTCGTGACGGGACAGAACGGTGGCTATCAATCAGTCAGCGCCCAGTGGACCGTGCCTGCGATCAACTGCGCCGCGGTGCCCAACGGCGTCGTGTCGGCGTGGGTTGGGGTGAACGGTGACTCCGCCGCGAACCCGGGTCTCTTCCAAGACGGAACATCGTCGCAGTGCATCGCTGGTCAGGCGTCTTCCTTCGCGTGGTGGACCGACGCGGATCAAGGCTTCGGAGCACAGGCTCTCTTTGGCGTCAACGCCGGCGACGTCATCTTCGCGGAGGTCGCCCAGAACAGCCAAGGTTCGTGGGTGTACACCGTCAAGGACCTCACGACCGGCCTGACGAGCTCAAGCCCTGAGGCCTACAACGGCCAGGGACTGTCCGCGGAGTGGATCGTGGAGGATCCGACCGACGGCACCACGAACGCGCTCTTCCCCCTCGCCGATTTCGGTCCGGTGACGTTCTCGAATCTCGGTCTGAGCGTCTCGGGTCTCGCGTGGACCTTGCCCCCGTACAGCGACGCCGTCGAAATGGTTGACGCCAACGGAGGGGTCATGACGTTGCCCGCGCCGGTCCAGGGCAACGGCACCGCGGCGACGTTCACGGTGTACTACGAATCGTCGACCTAGTGGGAACGCCGATCTCCTGAAAGCACGAGATCTCGAGGACCCACGGAGCGCGTCGTCGATGAGATTGCGGCGCGCACGAACGAGACGTCATCGCACGCGACGGTGTCGCGATGTTCAGGTGGCGCTGGAGAGGTTCGTAAGGGCGCTGGCGTTCTGTCCGTCAATCGCCTTACGAAGGAGGTGCGCCAACTTCGCACGCTCTTCGTCGTTCAACGCACCGAGCATCTCGTCTTCGAGCGTCTGCTGCGCGGCTTCCGCTTGATGCAACGCTGTTCGACCTTGGTCGGTCATCGACACGATGTGCCGGCGGCGATCGCTCGGGTCGCGGCGACGCTCGATCAGATTGTTCGCTTCGAGATCGTTCAGCAGCAACACGCAGTAGTTGGCGTCGATGCACAGCCCTTCTGAAAGTGACTGCTGGGTGGTCTCGTGAAGGTCCCGTAGGAGTGACAGCGCGCCCAACTCCTTCAGGGTCTGTCCAAGGAGTTCAGGGGTACTTCGGCGATTAACGAGCCGCGACAGTTGCGTGAGCAACAAGATAGGTCCAGTGGACGAATTTTCATCCATCGAGCTCAATGGTAGCGACGTATCGATATTCATGCTATGATGATTATATCGCCTTCTGGATGATACAGATACATTGTTCAGTAGCCCCACCCTACCAACGAAGGACTTCGTTCATGTCACTTTCTTCTACCCCTTCATCAGGAACTATCGATAAGCGACGTTGGATCGCCCTCATCGTGGTCTGTCTCGCCATGCTCATGAACGCCCTGGACGGGTCGATCGTGAACGTGGCCCTTCCCTCGATTCAGCACGATCTGCACTTCTCCCAGTCGAACCTGACGTGGGTGGTGGACGCGTATCTCATCGCGTTCGGCAGTTTCCTCCTCCTCGCGGGGCGCCTCGGCGACCTGCTCGGGCGAAAGAAAGTCTTCCTGAGCGGTGTCGCGCTCTTCACCGCGTCGTCGCTGGTGTGCGCCGTCGCCCAGAGTCAAGCCATGTTGATCGCCGCTCGATTCGCCCAAGGCATCGGCGGCGCGGTCTCCACTTCGGTGATCGTCGCGATCATCGTGACGGAGTTCACGGGAGCGACCGAACGCGCCAAGGCCATGAGCGCGTACATGTTCGTCGCCGTGGGCGGCGGATCGATCGGTCTCTTGGTGGGCGGCATCCTCACCCAGGCCGTCAACTGGCACTGGATCTTCATGATCAACGTCCCCATCGGCGTACTCACCTTCTTCTTGGGCTCGGTGCTCATCGAGGAGAACGCCGGGCTCGGTGTTCGCCAGGGCCTCGACGTCACGGGCTCACTGCTCATGACGACCTCACTCATCATCGGGATCTTCGCGGTGGTGAAGGCGTCGACCCACGGTTGGCTGTCCGGTCACACCCTCGGCTTCGGTGGTGTCTCGATCCTTCTGATGAGTGCCTTTCTCATCCTTGAATCGCGCGTCGCGAAGCCCATCATGCCGCTACGCATTTTCAAACTTCGTAGCCTCTCAGCGTCAAGCGTGGTGCGCGGTCTGACCTTCGCGGCGATGTACGCGGTCTTCTTCTTCGGGGCCCTCTACCTCGAGAAGGTGCTCGGATACGCGCCGCTGCGCACCGGCATCGCGTTCTTGCCTATGTCGATCGCGATGGCCGTGATGTCGCTCGGTCTCACGAGTCGACTCCTCATACGCTTCGGCCCGATGAAGCTCCTCGTGCCGGGTATGTCGGCCGTGATTCTCGGTCTCGTACTCTTGTCGCGCACGCCCGTGCACGCCGACTATTTCGTGTCGATTCTGCCTGCCTTCCTGCTCCTCGGAATGGGTATGAGCATCTCGGCCGTGCCGCTGCTCACGATCGCGATGGCCGACGTGCCAAAGCCAGACGCCGGTCTCGCGTCGGGCATCGTGAACGTGTCCATGTGGTTGGCCTCCTCGGTCGGGCTCGCCATCTTCGGCACGCTCGCCGCGAGCAAAACGTCGTCACTCGAAGCGTCGGGTGCGTCGACGTCGTCCGCATTGGTCGCGGGTTACCACGTGACCTTCCTCATCGGCGCGGCGTTGGCCGCACTGGGTCTCATCGTCGCCTTGATTGTCCTTCGCGCCCCCGCGAAAGGAGTGGCCGACGTGCCGTCCGCTCCTTCGTCGGACGAGGGAATGGACCGCGGCGAGGTCTTCGCCAGCGGTCACTAGTCAGACTCCGACGGACGTGCGTGCGTTCACTGCCCGCCGCGTTGCACAACGTGCACGTCGAGTTCGTGACGCCGCCGATGCACTCCTATGGCCACGAAACACGCCGTCCACTTGGTCGGTAGCATCGGGCCATGAGCATTGACTTCATGGGCTCTGACGACGAGGTCGCCGCGGGCCCGTGGTTCCTAGGAGGAAAGTACGCATGACGACCCAACTGAGTAAGAAGGCACGGGCCCTCATCGAGCGTCCCGTCATCGCCAACGTCGCCACGGTCGACGCCGAAGGTGGTCCCCAGGTGACGCCGGTCTGGATCGACATCGACGGTGACGATCTGGTCTTCAACACCGCCAAAGGTCGCGTGAAGGCCGTGAACCTCTCGCACAATCAACAAGTGGCGATCTCCGTCGTCGACCCCGACGACCCCTACAACGTGGTGGTGGTGCGAGGAACGGCCGAACCCAGCGAAGAGGGTGCCGACGCGCACATTGACTTTCTCGCGAAGAAGTACCTCGGGGTCGACAGCTATCCCAATCGCCGAGACGACGAAGTGCGCGTCAAGTACCGCGTGCACGCCGACAAGGTCGTCATGCAACCCAGCGACTGAGGATTCGCCTTCGTCGACCAAAGGCGTTGTCGCCGTGAGCACGCACGATGCCGTGTACGGTCCGCGGTGAATCTGCAATACGCTACAGGCGTGAAAGCTGTCGTCCACTCGCGCAGCGGTGATTCCGACGTGTTGCACGTCGTCGAGCGTCCGACGCCCGAGCCCGGACCGGGTGAAGTCCGGGTACGCGTCGTGGTCTCGGGTGTGAATCCGACGGACTGGAAGTCGCGGCGCGGCGCGAGCCCCTCGCAGGCTCTCGCGTTTCCCGAGGTCGTCCCCAACCAAGACGGCGCGGGCGTCGTGGGGGCCCTGGGCGCCGGCGTTGACACGCTGCACGTCGGTCAACGAGTCTGGTTGTGGGAGGCCGCGTGGCAGCGCGCGAACGGCACGGCACAAGAGCAGGTCGTCCTGCCCGAGCGACACGTCGTCGCACTCGCGGACCACGCTTCGATGGACCTCGGCGCGAGTCTGGGCGTTCCCGCGATCACCGCGCACCGATGCCTTACCGTCGCCGAGGACTTTCCCGCCCAACTCACTCGCGGCTCGTTGGTCGGACGCACGGTGCTCGTCGCTGGTGGCGCGGGCGCCGTAGGCCACGCGGCGATCCAACTCGCCAAATGGGCCGGCGCCACGGTGATCACCACGGTCAGTGGAGCGACGAAGGGCGATTTGGCGCGTCGCGCGGGCGCGGACCTCGTCGTCAACTACAAGGAAGAGGACGCGGCGACGCTCATTCGGGCCTTCGCCCCCGAGGGCGTCGACGTCGTCGTGGAAGTTGCCGTGGGCGTCAACCAAGCCCTCGACGCCGCGGTGTGCGCGCCCGCCGCGACGGTGGCGGTCTACGCCACGAACGGTGGCGACGACGTGACCCTTCGAGTGCGCGATCACATGACGCGAAACACCAGGTTCCAGTTCGTGCTGCTCTACACCGTCCCGTCGCCGGCGAAGGACGCGGCCATCGTCGCCGTCTCGGCGGCCGTCGCGGACGGCGCGCTCAGCGTGGGCGCCGAGACGGGACTGCCCGTCATTCGCTTCGCGCTGGAACGCACCGGTGAGGCCCACGACCGTGTCGAGGGTGGTGCGGTCGGCAAGGTGCTCATCGACGTGAGCGCGGAGTAACGAGCAGCCCTCATTGTCCACACCGACGAACACGAAAAGTACCCGCACACCATGACCGACTATCTTCCCTCTTCCGAGCGCTACGACACCATGACCTACCGGCGCTGTGGGCGAAGCGGCATCCTGCTGCCCGCCATTTCGCTCGGGCTGTGGCACAACTTCGGCGACGACGTGCCGCTCGACACCCAGCGCGCGACGCTGCGACGAGCCTTCGATCGAGGGGTCACGCACTTCGACTTGGCGAACAACTACGGGCCGCCTTACGGCAGCGCTGAGTCGAACTTCGGACGACTGCTGCGCGAGGACTTCGGGTCGTTGCGCGACGAACTGATCATCTCCACCAAGGCCGGCTGGGACATGTGGCCCGGCCCCTACGGCGACCTGGGATCGCGCAAGTACCTCCTCGCGAGTCTCGACCAGAGTCTCGCGCGTCTCGGTCTCGAGTACGTCGACATCTTCTACCACCACCACTTCGACGCGACGACGCCCCTCGAAGAGACAATGGGCGCGCTCGACCACGCCGTTCGCCAAGGCAAGGCGCTCTACGTCGGCATCTCCTCCTACTCCGACGAACGCACGAAAGAAGCCATCTCGATTTTGCGTTGGCTCGGCACGCCACTGCTCATCCACCAACCCTCGTATTCGATGTTCAACCGATGGATCGAGGATCGACTGCTCGACGTGCTCGACGAAGAAGGCGTGGGTTGTATCGCCTTCTCCCCGTTGGCGCAGGGTCTCCTCACCGACCGCTACCTCGGCGGCGTGCCCGAAGGATCGCGCGCCTCGAAGCGTGGCACGTCGCTCGAAAAGTCAATGCTGAGCGAAGAGAACTTGGCGCACGTACGCGCACTGAACACCATCGCCCAGGAGCGGGGTCAGAAGCTCTCCCAACTGGCACTGGCCTGGGCACTGCGTGACCCGCGCGTGACGTCCGTCGTGATCGGCGCGAGCAGCGTGGGACAACTCGACGAGAACCTCGACGCGCTCAACTCGACCGCCTTCAGCGCCGACGAACTCTCGCGCATCGACGAACACGCCGTTGAAGGCGGCATCGACCTTTGGCGCGACGTCGCATCGAAGTAGACGTCGCGTGTAGTTTTCATAGTCGAAGACTCGCCCAGTTCGTTCCATCGACACTGGGCGTCTCCGCTCGAGACTCAGTGCGTGATGGAGGTCAAGTGAAGCGAATCGACATCGAAGCGACACTGAACGAAAGTCGCACGTGGCTGCTCACGACGTTCGAGGGACTTTCCGACGAGCAACTTCGTCGTCCACTCACGAAGAGCGAACACGACCCGGCCAACTCCTGGAGTGCGCTCGACCACTTCGCGCACCTCGCGCTCGTCGAGAGGGACTTCGAGCAGATGATCCGCCGACAACTGGCGGGTCACCCGAATCTTGTAGGACTCCTCACCGACGAACGAGGCGAAGTCCGCACCCGCGAGGAGATCATGGAGATCGTGAACGCCAGAACCGAGGAGTTCCAACGTGACCACAACGGCGACTCACTTTCGGAGGTGGTGGCGCTCACGTCCGGCGCGCGTGGCAAGACGCTTCGCCTGCTCGCTGAACTTTCGGACGCCCAGTTAGACGAACAACTCGTGGGTGCTCCGTGGGGCGACGGCACGATCGGCGCCGTGATCGGCGCCAACGCCCGTCACGCCCACGTGCACTGGGATTGGGTCACCGACGCGGGACTCTTCGAGAGCACTGGCTGATCGGCGTCGTTGCTCAGTCGACGAACGACGTCGACTCGTTGACGTGACCTCGCAGCGCGCGCCATCGAACGAGCGACCACCACAGGGAGGGCAACGTCACGGCCTCGAAGACGATGGCGAGCCAGCCCACCGTGGCGGCGCGATGAATCGCGACGACGATGACGAGGGCGAGTTCGAGGGCCACGGCAACGAGGGAGATGACCGCGAAGGGACCGTACTGGAAGGCCGCCTCGTGGATGCGCCCCGACGAGTGTCCGTTGGCGCGCCAGAAGGCGTCGAGAACCTCTCGCTTCTCCTGGCGGGAACAACTTCGATAGACGTCGAGTCTCACGTGACGAACGCTAGAGCCCGGCGCCGCGGTGAGTGACGATCTTGGTTCCGATTTGAGCGTTCGTTGGTCCGCTCAGCGCAGTGACTGCGCGTCGAAGGCCACCTCGACGTCGTTGAGCGACACCACCATCGTGGGACGAACGCTGTGGTGGGCCTCTCCCGCCAGACGCACGACCGTACCCCACGCGGCAAAGCCCACCGCGTGCGCGGCAAAACTCATCGGGCCCTCGACGACCTTGACACCCACGACGCCCGTGCCCTTCAGTTCAAGTGCGTCTCGTTGCATCCGTTCCATGGCCGACTCGCGCGAGGAGTACATCGCGTCGGTGTAGTTCTTCAGTTCCACGTTCTGGGACTTCTGTTGGAGCGCCGCTCCCACCGTCCTTCGCGGCGCGTAGACGAAACTGGCCCCCGTCGCGAGGCCGAGTGGTCGCCACCCCGCCACCGTCAGCAACGTGAAGTCACGCGCCGAGAGGTCCGAGACGAAGACGGTGTTCGCCTCGACGCGTGGGGCGTGCACGGGACGAACGGCGGTGCCGAGCAACGTGACTTCGATGTGCGTCGAGAACACGCGGCGTTCGACCTCCACGCCCACGACGCCGTGGCCGCCCGCGTCGGCGGCTTCTTTGTGGATTCGCTTGGTGGCGAACTTGAAGGCCTGCGCGTGCGCTTCCGAGGCTGACGCGATCTCTCCCTCGCCCCAGTTCCACAGGCCCACTGGGGTGGAAAAGAGTGACACGCCGCTCACGAGTTCGACGGGTTCCCACCCAATGGAGTGAAGATTGAGTTCTTCGTCGATCGAGAGGTCCGACGTCGTCGACTCCTCGTTCGGGGCCTTTCCTTCGAGTGAGGCCACGGCGCGGCGCACTTGCGCTTTCGCGTCGATCGGACTCGTCGCCGGGTCCCGGTTCGTCACGAGAGACGCACCGTGGGTTGGGGAACGGGCAGGGCGTCGAACTCCTTGAACCGTCGAATTCGATTGCCCCGCAGCACCGCTTGAATCTCGAGGTCACCCTTTTCGAACTCTCGCTCCACGAGACGCAAGTCGGCCCCGTGGAGCGCGTCGCCGTGGAGCTGAGCGCGAGCGGCCGAGCGGACACGCTGGCGCGACCAGGCCTGCGCGGTGACGATCTGATCGATCTCAACGGCACTCGAGGCGTTCGTGGCATTGGTCCACATCGATCCGGCGAAACCCTCCATCAGATACTCGGTGACGCAGTAGGCCCACACCCGCACGGAGGAGACGGACGCGACGATCGAGACCGGCGCGTAGCCAGCTTCGAAGACCTTCGCGAGTCGCTGGCCGGCCAGGTACGTGTTCCACGGGCTCGACGTGGGCGCCGGCGTGTCGAGCACTTTGACCGCGGTCCCTCGCACGTGGAACTCCGTGACGCCCACGTCGCCCAGCGGTGTCTCGGTGTCGATGACTCCGACGACGCCGTGCGCGCCGAGCGTCGTCGCTTCTTCGAGCATGCGCTGGTACGCGCTCGTGAAGCCGTGGCTCCAGGCGTCCTGCACCCAGGTCTGCTCGTAGTTCTGGCCCCACGCGCGGTGTTCGTTGGAGATGAAGCCGTGAGGACACTGGTAGTTCTGCACGTAGCCACCGCCCGCTCCCCCGTACGGCGACAGACTCCTCGACAGTCCCGCGCCCATGGCGTAGTTTCCTTGGTGCATAGCGCAAAACCCCTGGACGAGGCCCACGGGTTCGAGTCCCATCTCCAGGCAGGCGCCGAAGTCCGACACGCTGAGCCCCGAGGAGAAGGCACCACTAGCCAGTCGGCGCTCCGCCGCCTCGGGCAGATCGGGGGGCGACTCACCCATTAGTTGTCGAGCGTGATGATCGTGGTCGGCTTGGCCAGCGTGACCTCGTCCGACGTCTTCAGTACTGCCGTGCCGAGCGAGAGGAACTCGATGGTGTGCGAACCCCACTGGTGGGACTTCTCTTCGAGGCGAACGCCCACGATCCCCGTCGCGCCGAGTTGCGTCGCCTCATCTTGCATTCGCGTCATTGCCAGTTCACGCGCCTCGTAGAGCGCCTGCGTGAAGTTCGGCAGTTCCACGTTCTGGCCCGTCGTACCGAGCGTCTGGCCCAGTCCACGGTGCGCGATGTGGTACACGCAGGTCCCCATCACGAGGCCTTGCGGGAAGTAGCCCGTCTGCAAGAGTGTCCAGAAATCCTGTCCCGAGAGGTCCGACGTGAAGGGCTTGCCGAGTTGGTTGCGTCGTGAGACGCCGTCCTCGGCCTTCACCGCGGTGCCCACGGCGATGAACTCCGCCGCGTCCTTGCCCCACTCGTAGTAGTTGACGTTGAGACGAACGCCCACGACACCGTCGGCGCCGAGTTCGCTGGCCTCTTCTTCCATGCGGGTCATCGCGAGTTCACGGGCGTTGTACATGGCCTCGGTGAGTTTGGTCAGCTCGAGGCTCTGTCCCCACTTACGGGTCTGAATACCGGTGTGGTAGATCGACGACCCCATGACGAAGCCCACCGGGTGAAAGCCGACCTCCTTGATCAGAAGAAATTCATTCACCGAGAGGTCCGACGTGAAGAGTCCCTTCTCCAACTCTTCGAGGCGTCGCCCGGTCGCTTGGGGCAGATCGTTCGTAACGTCGCTCACTGATGTCCTCCTATAACGATGTTTTCGAGGGCGAGACGGGCCGCGTCGCTGTGGGCCGCCTCGGCCTGGAGTGATCGCAGCAGTCGCACGATCCACTGATCCATGTCGACGACCTCGCTTCGAATACGGATACCTCCCGACACGTGGCCGATCGTGCATCGTAGGTCGGCACCGTCAATCGTCGCCTCGAACTCGTCGTTCGCCATCGTGATCCGCACGGAAGAGATCTCGTCGGTCTTGTGTCGCCGGCCGCCGCCACGTTGCGTACGAAGGCGCTCACCCAGCGTGTCGGAAAGTTCGAGGCAGAGTGCCTTGAGGAGCGCGTGGACGTCGGCGCTGTTCGATCGCAACGCCGCCGCCGCCAAGCTCAGGTCGTACGAATCATCCAAGGGGGCCATTAGTCGTCACCTTACAAGCCGCCGCCGACGTCCTCCAGGGCGCGTCAGTGCACGAGGCGCGTCGTTTGCCACCAACACTCGCGTCGAGCTGCTCAATGCCCTTCGCGCGCAAGAGTCCCATGAAGCCACCGAGTCCCCGGGATCCGACGACCCGTCAACAGTGACACCCACTGGGGCATCTTCGTCGCCAGATCGGCGGGACGTTCATCCTCGACGTCGGGCCAGTCAACGCTCGCGCTCACCCGTGGGTGACGGTCCAGCCGTCGCTCTCGCGAGCGCTTGAGAAAACGTCAGTCCGTAGGGGCCGAGCTGAGTGAGAAGCCACGTAACGCCCGCGTCGGCCCACGTACGTGGATCGTCGTCGTCCGCGCCGAGTACGACGAGGTCGAAGTGTTCGAGGTCGGCGCCGCCCGCGAGCAGCTGCTCTCGCAACGAACTCACGTCAGTGGGACTCGTCATCTGAATGACGACGACGCCCTGATACTTAGCGGCGCGGCGAATCGGTGCGGGATTCGGCCACCGAGCCGCTAGCCAGATCGGAATGCCCGAGGGTCGCTTGGACACGGGGAGGAAGGTCACGTCGTGAGCACGGTAGAACTCCCCATCGTGATGGACCGATTCTCCTGAGAGAAGTCCCGTGAGAACGTCGAGACCTTCGCTGAGCGCACGACCCCGCGACGGCGCGTCGACGATTTCGCCAAAGGAGGAGAGCTCGCCGCCGCCGCCATCGTCACCGCCGCCACCGTCGTCACCGATGCCAAATCCGAGGATGAGACGCTGTTTTGAGAGGAGGTCCAACGTGACGGCCTGGCGCGCGACCACGTGGGGCCGGCGCCGGACAAGTGGTGTGACCATCGGACCGAGCTGAATTGTCGTCGTCGCCGCGGCGATGGCCGCGAGACAGACGTACGGATCGAGAATCTCTCGCACCGGTGGCGCGTAGAGCAGGTGATCCCAGAGGAAGAATCCATCCCATCCGGACTCCTCAGCCCTAACGGCAAGTTCGACGAGGCGTTCTGGATCGGCGAGACCGTCGAACGCGGGTAGAAACAGACCGCGACGCATCCGCTACTCTTCGTCGCCGCGATAGTTCGCACGACGCCGCACGACGCACGTGCTCTTCGTCGTCGGGCATACGTCGACGTGACGGGACGACAGCGCGGTCATTGCCCCGTGTCGTCCGACGATCTCGATCACGTCACTACTCTATTGAACGTCTCCTCTCATCGTCGAGTCCGATGACGTAGTGTTCAATGTCTCATGGCACACGACGATGAGAGGAACGTTCAATCCAAGGGCGGTGGTGAAGATGAGCAGCGAAACGAGAAGCGAAGCAACGCCTGACGGATTTTTCGCCGAGAACTTCAATCCCTTAGAGCCCGCGTTCTTCAACGATCCGGGACCGCTCCTCGAAAGGGCCCGTCGAGAGTCTCCCGTCTTCTTCAGCCCCGTCGTCAACGCCTGGGTCATCACTCGCTTCGCTGACGTCGAGGCCGTATTGAAGGATCCGGCCCACTTCACTTCAAAGGACATTCTCTCAATCACGGAACTGTTATCACCCGAAGTCGCCGCCTACTTCGGTGACTCGATTCCCATGGAGGGAACGCTCATCGGCGTCGACGCGCCCGAGCACTCGCGCCTACGAGGAGTCCTTTCGCGGGCTTTCGTGCCGAGCCGCATTGCTCAACTGAAGGACGATGTCACTGACCTCGTTCGCCACTTCGTGGACGAGATGAAGCCGTTCGATCACGCCGATCTCGTCGACGCGCTGTGCACGCCCCTACCACTCTCGGTGATCGTCCGCCTCATTGGCTTTCCCGACGACGAGGTTCCCCTCTTTAGCAAGGCCGTCGAGGATTGGACGGCGTTGTCGGTGGCGTACCTCATGGGCGTGCCCCTGGAGGAACAGATGGTGCTCGCCGAACGTATTGTCGACGTGCACGCAAAAGTGCTCACCGCGCTCGCTGAACGCCGCAGAGCGCCCCAAGAAGATCTACTCACGACGATCGTGGACCAACAAGAGAGTGAGAAGCTCACCGATCGTGAGATGCTGTCGTTGATTCCGGGTCTCATTCTCGCCGGACGCGAAACGGTCTCAAACGTGCTCGCGGCCGGACTCTTTCATCTCCTCAAGGATCGCCGTCGCTGGGAGGACCTCATTGCCCGTCCGGAGACCGTGGAGAACGTCGTCGAGGAGATGCTTCGCCTCGACGGCCCGGTGTTTGGTATGTGGCGAAACGTGGTGAGCGACACGGACATCGCTGGCGTGGCGATTCCCGGTGGCTCGCGCGTGTACCTCACGTTCTGGTCCGCCAACGTTGATGAAACCCACTACCGCGGAGCGAACGAGTTCATCGAGGCTCGAGCGAACAAGTTGCACTTGGCCTTCGGGCGCGGCATCCACTACTGCATCGGCGCGCCACTGGCGCGCCTTCAACTCCGCACGACACTGAGCATCCTCGCGGACGAGCTTCCGGGTCTACGTCTGTCGGACGGCTTCCAGCCTGAGTTCCGTCCCCACTTTTTCTTACGGGGTATGGCCACACTGCCGGTGGAGTGGTAACTGAAACAGGTGTCCATCAGGAATCATGGATCGCGCCGCGCAGAAAGACGTCCTAGTCACGAATGAGGAGCGGCCCGCTAAATTAGTTGTGTGATGAAAACAACTTCTTTGTCCGGTGGGGGCGAATCGCTCACCCCTTTGAACGAAGACTTGGATCAGATCGCCGCGAGCCTGCAGGTCCTGGCTCGTTCCTTCAATCAAGCGCGGGTCCACGAGCACCTCCTCCAGGAGGCGGGTGTTCGAATCGATCGCGCCGGCGCGGCCCTGTTGTACAAACTCGACGCCAACGCCAACGCCAACGTGTCGTTTCGCGTCTCGGAACTCGCCGAACGCCTGGGCATCGACGCCCCCGCCGTGACGCGCAAGGTGCAACACCTCGAGCGCCTGGGGTTCGTGTCGCGCGACGCCGACCCCGAGGACAAGCGAGCCACGCGAATCAGACTGACGAGCGCCGGCAAAGAAACGCTGCAGTTAGTGCGCGCCGCACATATGAGGCGGCTGGCCCGCTTGTTCGAGGGTTGGACCAAAGAAGAACTTAGAGACTTCAGCACGTCGATGGGCAGATTTGCTGAAGCGTTGACGATTGAGATGGAGAACTACCGTGACTGATGATCTACAGAGTGCTGTCGCCGCGCCCGAGGAGCACGAGTTCTCGAAAGAAGAGCATCGCAAGATTCTCGTCATTCTCTTCGCCCTCATGTTGGGAATGTTCTTGGCGGCGCTCGACCAAACGATCGTCTCTACCGCGCTACCCACTATCGCGGGCGATCTGAAGGGTCTCAATCACCTCTCGTGGGTCGTTACCGCCTACCTGATCACCTCCACGATCTCGTTGCCGCTCTGGGGAAAGTTTGGCGACCTCTACGGGCGAAAGAACTTCTTCCAGATTGCCATCATCATCTTCCTGATCGGCTCGATGTTGTCGGGACTCTCGCAGAACATGCTCGAACTCATTGCGTGTCGGGCCATCCAAGGTGCCGGCGCGGGGGGCTTGATGGTGGGGTCCCAGGCCATCATCGGCGACGTCATCCCGCCACGTCAACGTGGCCGCTACATGGGCTACTTCGGTGCCGTCTTCGGTCTCTCGAGCATCCTCGGACCGCTCGCGGGCGGCTGGTTCACCCAGCACACGTCGTGGCGCTGGATCTTCTACATCAACGTGCCGATCGGCATCATCGCCATGATCGCGATCGCCCTCGTGCTTCACGTCCCGACCAAGACCATCCACCACAAGGTGGACTGGTGGGGCACGGCGCTGCTCTCGACTGGTGTCGTGGGACTCATTCTCTTGACGACGTGGGGTGGCCAACAGTACGCCTGGGGCTCGACGACCATCGTCGGCTTAGGGGTGCTCAGCGCCGTCCTGCTCGTAGCTTTCTGCTTCGTCGAAGCCAGAGTCGCCGAACCCATCATTCCGCTCAACCTCTTTCGCAACCGCACGTTCAACGCGGCCTCGGCGGTGGGCTTCGTCATCGGTTTCACCATGTTCGGCTCGATCGTGTACCTACCGCTCTACCTCCAGATCGTTCACGGCGCGTCGCCCACCCTGTCGGGTCTGGAGCTCTTGCCCATGGTCGGCGGCATGCTCATCACGTTCATCCTCAGTGGACAGCTCGTCTCACGCACGGGTCGCTACAAGATCTTCCCGATCGTCGGCTCGGCGGTCTTGGCCGTCGGCTTGGTCTTTCTTACCCGACTCGGTGCGCACACCTCGTTTAGCTACGCGGCGATCGACATGTTCGTGGTGGGCCTCGGCCTAGGACTCGTCATGCAGGTGCTCGTGGTCGCGGTCCAGAACGCCGTGCCCCACTCCCAACTCGGCACCGCGACGGCGACGGCGACGTTCTTTCGCACCATCGGTGGCGCCTTTGGTGTCGCCGTCCTCGGTGCGGTCTTCAACACCCGTCTGCTCGACGAAATTCGTGCCACGGGGTCGCCCGCGTTGCTGAAGTTGTTGCACGGCGGCAATATCGCGGAGAACCCGACCCAGATCCATCTCCTACCCCTCGCCGAGCGCACGACCGTCATCAATGCCTTCAGCCATACGCTGCAGACCGTCTTCATTGTGGCCGTCCCCTTCGCCGTCGTGGCCTTCGTCATCAGTTGGTTCATGAAGGAGATTCCATTGCGACAGAAGGCGTACGTCACCGAGGGTCTTGGAGAGAAGCCCATGGCCCTTGACGCGCCGGGTGAGTTTCCGGGACTGTAGATAGTTCGATATCGCCGATTCGACGCCGTTCGTTGCTCCACAGATTGGCGTGGGTCAGTGAGCCGCGGTCAGTTCGTGTCGTAGAGGTGGCGCCATTCGGTGGTGGCCAGTAAGTAGATCATGATCGCGTAACACGCAGTGGCTCCGAACGTCAACAACGCCATGATGAACGAGCTGAGATCCTTGTGGTAATCGAGAAAACTTGCGCCATTGAATCCTGCGCCCACGACGAGCAACAGTCCAAGAAGTGACCAGACCGTGATCCACGCACTCTTCAGCAGAGCCGCGCGAACGACGATGCTGATCGCCATGAGCAACAGAACGATGCCGAGGACGGCGTGGACGACGAGCGACGCTCTTCCGTGACTCATCGCCCAGACGAGACTTCGCATCGACCCGCTGAAGTAGTTCGACGGATTCGCGCCAGCGTGGTGCTTCGGGATCGTCACGTAGAGGTTCACGGCCACGCCGAACCCCGACTGCACGAGCAACGCGAGCACGGCACCAAGGGACATTCGCCGCAGTGAGCGCTGGAGGGCGGTAACCGAAGATCTCATGCGAACCCCTTCGCCAGGTCACAAGCACGCACCACGAAGTAATCTTGACACAGCCGTCGCGCCACCTCAATGGCTGCTGTTCATCGCGTCGATAACGTCGAAAGTCTCTCGTCGAGCCGACGCAGAGCGTCGCGCGTCCGACTCCCCCACCAGAAAAGGTCCTTGCCGTCGACGAACAAGGTCGGCGCGACCGTTTCAAGTTCCGGCAACTGACGTGCAGTGAAGGGATACGGCTCACTCGGGGCGAGGACGACGTCGGCGCCCAACGAGACGACGTTCGCAAGATCAATCTCCGGGTACGGTGCCCCCGCGTCAACGACGTTGACCACTCCGAGGTGGGCCAGGAGCGCCGCGCCGTAGGTCGGCGTGCCGAGGGCGATGTAGGGACGGCGCCAGATCGGGATGAACGCGCGTGCCCGCACAGGTCGCGACGCGCCCAACATAAGTGGTACCCAGCGCGCCCCCACGTGACTGGCGAGCTCGGTCATCGACGCGTCGACGTCCTCGAGCGATCGCACGTGAAGGGCGACGACGACAATCCCGCTCGCGAGTAGCGCGTCGTAGTCCTCTCGTCGGTTCTCCTCGGCGTCGACGACGACGAGATCGGGGTGGAGTTCGACGATTCGAGAGATGTCCGGATTCTTGGTGCCACCCACGTGTTCGAGGTCCGGTCGCTCACAAACTCGGGTACAGGCGACGGGCGTACGGTCCCACGCCGAGAGGGTCTCGGTCACCGAAGGCACCAGACTTACAATGCGCACGTCTCCATCATGACAACGTCACGCGTGACGTCGCGCCCCGCGGCTAGAGGTTCTGTTCGAACTCCTCCAACACCGCGACTCGGTCTTCTTTTGGGGGCATCGTGTAGTAGGGGTTGCGCTTCGCCCAGTAGTAGAACATCGGAATCAAGCCGAGCACCATGGCGCCGAGCCCGATCCATACCTGCGCCGGATTCGAACTGTAGAGGTTCGGGATCGCCTTCACGAAGAGGTACGCCATGAAGACCGCACCAATGAAGGGCCAGAGTCCCATGAAGATGAAGTTCGACACCGACCGCAACAACTGTTGACGGTACAGCATGACCACGGCGAGTCCCGCCAAGCAGTAGTAGATACAGATCTGCAACGCGATGGCGTTGACCCCGTCACTCATAATCGAATTGATCGAATGGAAGTACTGTGATCCGACGAAGAGCGCCAACGAGATCACCATCACGACGAGGGTTGCGAAGATGGGCGTCTTCGTCCTCGCGTGCACGCTGCCGAGACGCTTGGGCAACGTATTATCGCGCCCCATCGCGAAGAGCGTTCGTGTGACTTGAATGAGCGTGGTCTCCAGTGTGGCGACCGTCGACAACACGACGGCGAGCACGATGATCTTGCCCATATTGCCGTGCCACACTTGCTGACCGAGGACGCTGAGCACGTCCGCCGAGTTGGCTCGGATCTGGCTTGACGTCAAGACCATGTTGGTAGCGATCGTGAAGACCTCAAAGAGGAGAAAGACGAAGATGATGCCGATCATCGCACCAAAGCCCGGAGTCTTTTTCGCGCTCTTCGTCTCTTCGTTCAGGTTCGCGGTGACGTCCCAGCCCCAGTAGTAGAAGGCCGCGACGAGCGCACCACCGACGAAGCCCGCCTGACCGTGAAAGATGGTGGGCGAGAGCCAGTGCCACGAGAACGTGTGGACGTGGTGCCCGTGAAAGATCGCCAGCGCCGCGAAGAGGAAGAGGATCAGTATCTCGACGCACGACATGACGATCTGCACCGTCACCGTGATGGTGACACCGGCCGCCACGGCGGCGACCATGAGGAGAAAGAACACGGCGCCGACGAGGGTCACTTCTATCTTGTTGTTCGCTGCAGCCGTCGAAAACAGACCGAGGATGTTGGCCCCTGCGGGCACGGTCGCGATCACCATGAAGATGAGCGCCGACACCACGAGTGCCCAACCCGAGAGAAAACCAAGGACGGGGTGCAGTGCTCGACGAACCCACGAGTAACTCGCTCCGGCATTCGACTCGACGCGACCGAGGTAACTGAACGCGAAGACGATGCCGAACATGGCGATACCGCAGTAGAGCAACGCGGCCGCACTACCCAGAAAGACCGCGGCGAACAAGATCGCCGTCGTTCCGGCGATCGAGTAACCGGGCGCCACGCCCGCGACACCCATGATGACCGAGTCGAAGAGTCCAAGGACGCCGGGGCGCAGACTGTTCTCGGACGCGTCGCCAGCGGGAGCCTCCAAGGTGTCCGTCATAGCAACCACTCTCCTTCTTCTTTGGCACGCGTGAAAAAAACGGGTGCCGAAATGTAGCACTTACGTGAGGCCCTGTCCCTCGCCGCGCTCCGCGGGGTACGTGACGACCAAGCGAACCAATCGACGCGAAAGTCCAATAACGGCGAGGCTGTGACGACTGGTTCACGAGGGCGCGCGGAGGCGCCACTAAAATTGGCCGAAGCGCCAATACGTCATTCCGGCGGCGCGTAACGAGAGAGACAAGAACTTGCCACTCCTGCAACGATTCGACGACGAGAACGCGCCGCCGATTTCGGCTGAAGAGATCCGGCTACGTTGGGTCGCGTTTCACAAACAGATTCGTCTGATGTCGGGTACGCGTTTCCAACGCACCGCCGGGCGAATACTCGGTGAGGACACGTGGCGCTACCACGTCGCACGATTCATCTTTCGACCGATGTTGAAGGTCCTTCGCCTGCGCCGGAGAAAGAACACAGCCAAGGTCACCCGGGTCGTCGCCTCAAAGGAAGCCACGATCTTCCCCATCAACTATCGGCCGCTTACGATTGACTACGCCCACGAACTCGCGACGATCGACTTCGACGAGAACGACGTCATCATCGTTGAGATCGATGAGAGTGCCGCGCCTTCGAAGGACTTCCTCAACGCGCTCAACGACCTGCTGAATGAGACCACGTCGGAGTGGCTCTTTCTCGCCGACTCGTCGCTGAGCGACGAAAGTCGTCGATACAGCGTCGCGAAACTCTTGGCGCGTGTCTCTAAGGACGATGACGTTGTCTTCGGCGACGAGGCGGGCCCCAACGAGTTCGCGCCGATCTTGAAGAGTCCGGCCGTTGCGCCGCACACGTTGCTCAGTTACAACGTCGTCGGTCGACCGGCCCTCCTCCGCGTAGAGACGCTCTTTCGCGTCGGAGGATTCTCGCCCGACGCCGGTTGGGCCTTCGAGCACGACGCGTACTTGCGGCTGAGCGAAGCGAACGTTCGTTTTCACCACGTGCCTCTCGTGTTGCCCGCTGGCCGTCCGGCGAACTCGTACGACGCGACGCGCCTCAACGACGATACCGCTCGAGTAGTGCAAGCGGCGATCGATCGTCGTGGATGGCGCGGCACGGTCACGTCGGGTAGCCTGCCGGGACTCGTTCGCTGGTCGCTCGAGGCACCGACGCCCTCGCCGAGCATCGATATCATCATCCCAACTCGCGACCGGATTGATCTCGTCGAACAGTGCATCACGTCAATCGAAGAGATGACGACCTACCAGAACTACGACGTCATCATTCTCGACAACGATTCAGCGAAGCCCGAATCGCTCGAGTACTTTGACAAGACGAAGTACAGCGTCATCCCCTGTCCCGGACCCTTCAACTACGCGCACATCGTCAATCGAGGCGTCAAACACTCAAGCGCCGACTACGTGGTCACCCTCAACAATGACACCATCGTCGTGACGCCCGATTGGCTCGAGCAGATGCTCGCCCTGGCCTCGCTGCCCGACGTCGGCATTGTCGGAGCCTGCCTACTCGATCGTGACGGACGGCGTGAGCACGAAAGCATCGTGATCTCGCCCTACCCACAACACTTGCGCACGGACTCCAACTACGCGCACGTCGACTACTTCTCGTCAGCCATCCGCGACGTTGCGGCGGTGACCGGCGCCGTGCAAATGGTGCGACGCGAGTTCTGGAACGAACTCGGTGGGATGGACGAACAACTGAAGGTCGTCATGAACGACGTGGACATCTGTCTTCGTTCGCAGATGGAGGACCGCTACGTGGTCTATACGCCCGACGTCCAGCTCTATCACCACGTGGGCGCGTCGCGCGGCGACCTCGATCCCATCGTCGACCGTGACCGGTTCATCAAACGCTGGGACATCTTTGCCTCGTTCCGCGATCCCTACTTTCCCGAGTCGCTGCTGCTCTTGGGTGAGAAGATGTTCTACCTTTTGCGCTAGCGACAGTCCCCGAGTGACCGTGCGGCCCTTGTAGCCTAAAGAGGTGAATTCGACGAAGGACCGTGCGACCGACTTCTATCGTCGACTTCCTTCTTGGGCTCTTCCGGTACTCCTCATCGTCCTCGCGGTGCTCTTGGGTAACGCCGTCTACGTCCTCGGACTGGGCAATAACGACCCGATATCGTGGACGGCCGGCATCTCGCAACACCTCTGTCGATTGGTGTGTAGCCGCCAAGCCATCGACCCGAACGTCGGCTTCATCACGCAGTCGCTCGGTCACCAAGCGGCGATGGACATGCTCCACGGCCACTTCCCCTGGTGGAACTACTTCGAGGGTCTCGGACAACCACTCGCCGGCGAGATGCAGTCCGCCGCACTCTTCCCCTTGACGCTGCTCTTCGCCCTGTCGTCGGGTCTCGTCTGGTTCCACGTCAGCCTCGAAGTAATCGCCGGGATATCGACCTATTTCCTCGCTCGTCGGCTCTCGATGCCGATTTTCATGGCCACCGTCGCGGGCATGCTCTTCGCCCTCAATGGCACGTACGCCTGGCTGGGCAACGCCGTACTCAACCCCGTAGCGTTCCTGCCGATGTTGCTGCTCGGCATCGAGATGATCATCGACAGCGCCCCGAGTGCCTCCAAACGCGGCTGGTACATCGCGGCGATCGCCGTGGCGCTGTCGATGTACGCCGGCTTTCCCGAGGTCGCCTACTTCGACAGTCTCTTCGCGGGGGCGTGGGCCGTCGTACGACTCTTTTCCGTGCCCCGCGAGCAACGCCTGCGCGTATTTCGCCGCCTCGGTCTCGGTGGACTCGTCGGGATCGTGCTCTCGCTACCCATCCTCGTACCGTTCTACGACTTCATGAAGGTCGCCTTCGTCGGTAGCCACACCGCCGCCGTCCTTGGCGTCGTCCGCTTGCCGACAGAAGCAATCTCAGCCTTCTTCGACCCCTACGTCTTCGGCACCATCTTCAGCAGCACGAACGTCCCCTCGGTCTGGGGTGAGATAGGTGGCTACTTCGGGGCCAGCATCTGCGCCGTGGCGATCGTCGGACTCTTTGGTTCGCGCCATCGACCGTTGCGCATCTTTCTCGCGGTGTGGACCTTGGTCGGACTCCTCGGAGCCCTGGACTTCCTTCACTTTCGCGTGTTGTGGAACCTCATCCCCCTCGTCAGCACCGCGGCATTTCCGCGCTACATCATGCCCAGTTGCGAAATGGCCATCGTGATCTTGGCGGGGTTTGGACTGGTCGACTTCACGAAAAGCACTCGCGCGAAGCGACTCCTGACGTCGTCGACGGTACTGATGGTGTTCGTGTTGTTGTGGTGCGCGAACGAAGCGCGACCCTACAACAAAGGCGTCATCCTCTCGCACAAGGCCCGCATCATCCTCATTGGTCTCGATCTCTTGCCCTTCATCGCGTTGGCACTTCTGCTCGTCGTGGGCCGTTTCTACAAGGCGCGTGTCACGCCACTGCTCATTGCGCTCGTGGTCGTCGGCGAAGCCCTCCTCTTGTTCATCGTGCCGACCGTGGGCTCGCCCAAAGAGATCAACGTGGACTACGGACCAATCGTCTATCTTCAAAAACACGAGCACCAGTATCGCTTTGTCGACTTCGCGGTCTTGTATCCGAACTGGGGCACGGAGTTCGGACTGAACTCGCTCTCCTCCATCGACCTCCCCTACCCGCGGAACTTCAAGAACTTCATCGAACAGAACCTCTACCCCGGCCTCACTCCCGGTAACCAGTTCGTGATCAAGGGCGGCCTGCAGGGCGTCGAGAACCAAGAGGCCGAAGTCGCGAAACACTTCCAGGCGTATGAGAACGCCTCGGTGAAGTACCTGCTCATCCCCATCCAAGTGGTCATATCGCCGGCCCTCACGAAACTCGGCGTCACGAAGGTCTACACCGGACGACTGGCGACCGTGTACCAGCTTCCTCACCCGCGAGGACTCTTCTCCACGTCCTCGTCGTCGTGCACGGTGTCGAGCACCAACGACAACGTGGCGAACGTGAACTGCTCGAAGCCGGGAGCGACGTTGTTGCGCACTGAACTGTCGATGAACGGGTGGAAGGCGACCGTGAACGGAAAGCCGGCCACCATCACCACCGTCGACAATGTCTACCAACAGGTCGACCTACCGAGCGGTCACTCGGTGGTGGAGTACAGCTTCTTCCCGCCGCACGAGCGCTACGCCCTTCTAGCCGGGCTCCTCGCTGGGCTCTTCTTGATTGGTTCCTTCGTCAACGAACGGACCTCCTTCGTCTGGCGGCGCGGTCGTCGTCAGAGCTAGCGCGGTGCGTCGCCTGGCCACCATCGTTCTCGGCACCTCCCTCGTTTTCACGTACGCGCTGCCCGCCCAGGGCGCGACGCCGGGTCAACTCCCCCAGACCGGGCGCGAGCCGTCCTTCGCCATCGCGCTCACGAACGAGATGCGACTCCTGGTTCGGGCCATCTCGACGAACAGCCCCGCGATCGGACAAGAGGTCTTCTTTCCCGAAGCCGCCTATCTTCAGATGAAGACCGGCGTGATCCCAGCCCCCGCGAGTGACTACGTCGATCGCCTCGTCGCCTTCTACCGTCTCGACCTCGCGACGTACCACGACAAACTCTTCGCGCCCACGGCCTCTACGTTCCTTCGCGTGAACGCCAACGCCCATCTGGCGCAGTGGATACCGCCCGGGGCCTGTGAGAATCGCGTCGGCTACTGGCACGTGCCGGGCGTGCGGCTCGTCGTCGAACGCGACCGCCACGTTGTCTCGGTGGCCGTGGCGTCACTCATCTCCTGGCGAGGCGTGTGGTACGTGGTGCACTTGGGACCGAATCCACGTCCGCACAACGTCGGGACGCTGGACGACTATCGGGCCGGACCGGGAACACCGGGTCCAGCCGGGGGCTGTTCGCTAGCGCTCGAGAACGATCGCCCCGTTCGGCGCGATCACGGCGGCGCTCGAGGCGAAATCGGCCTTCGAGAGTCCGTTGACGAAGGACGCGGCCACACCCGTCGGATCGACGAAGGCCTGTCCCCCCGGGTGCAACACCACCGAGGTGAAGTGACCCGCCACGAACGATCCCGAAGCGCTCAAGGTGACGCGCAAGATCCCCGACAGCGTGAGATCGCCACCCGTGGCGAAGTCGTCGAAGTTCGTAAAGTCCCCGAGGCTGTAGTTGATGAGGTGTCCCCGGTACCACTGCATCCCGCGAAGCACGTGCGGGGCACTCGCGATCACGAGAGCAGCGCCGTCGTCGATGGCGGCGTGCGCGAAGGCGTAGGGATTGCCGCGATTCTCGCCCGCGAAGTACTCGGTCGCGCGAGTGACGTGATCGGCGCCGGCGCCCTCCGCGCCGGCGTGCATGTAGACGACCACCACGTTGGCCATCGACCTCGCTCGACGAATGAGTTGGCGCGCCGTTGAAAAGTTCAACATGTCGTTCGTCAACACGTAGGGCGCGAAGTCCACGAAGGCGACTTTCAACGACCCTTCACGCACGACCGCAATCTCGCCGGGTAGTCCCGCTTGGGCGATGCCGGCGGCGTGCAGCGCCCGCGTCGTCGACGTAAGGCCCGCCGCGCCGAAGTCGTCACTGTGATTGTTCGCGGCGTTCAAGACCGTGAAGCCCGCCTGGGCGTAGACGGCCGCGAACGACGGCGGCACGCGAAAGGCGTAGCACTGCGTGGACTTGAGCCCGCACTTCGACGTCGTCGCGTCGGTCATCGTCCCTTCAAGGTTCCCAAAGACGATCGGCGCAGCGAGCGCGGCGCGCACCGGATTGAAGTAGGCGTTCGGGTCACTCGGTAACTGGGGCGTGTTGCCCAGTTCGCTGTCGCCCACGGCCGTCAACGTCACGGTCGGTGCCAACGTGGTGGTCGCGGGCACACTCGACGTCGACGACGTCGTCGAGGACGTGCTCGACGTCGACGTGGTGGTGGTCGTCGTCTCATTGGCGACACCGAGTCCCACGACGAGGGCGACGAGCGCGATGGCGACGAGACCCCCCACGACGGAACGCAGGCGCCACGGCGAGTGTCCAGACGAGCGCCCGGGTTTCGCCGAAGCGTGTCGCCCTACCACGGTTGGGCTTCACCGGGTCGACGCGAGGAGTAGACGACGAAGAAGTCCTTCGTCGTGACGGTGAGGAAACGCGTCGCGATCTGGTTGGGATTGGCGACGAAGAGCGACGGGCTCTTCGCTCCAGAACCGCCGTAGGTGACGAAGATCGGCCACGCGGGATTGATATCGAGCTGCATCGCGCGCACCGCGTGCAGGCGCACCATCAACGCCGCGAGCGTCGCCGACGTCTGGTCCGGCGCGGCGACGTAGATCAAGTTGCCGTTCGCGTCGACGCCGAGCGCCGAACGCCACACCGCCGGCACGCCGCCCAGCGTCGCGCCCCACGCGGCGTTGTTCGCCGACAGTGGCGTCGCGGCGCCCACGTTCACGAGCAGGGGAAGGTTCTGACGGGCCATGACGACGTTGCCCGCCGGCCGCGGTCCACCGGTCCACCGCACGACGTTGACGCGACCGTTGGTGTAGCGCACCACCGTCGCGAGGCCGTTCACCATCGGGTAGTAGAGCGTGTTGTTGGTGTAGAAACCGGCGGCGAGGTCCTTCTCATAGAAGCCCGAGTTGAACGTGGCGAGGAGTCGATTGGTCACCTGCGGGGGGACTTCTTCGGGCCCACGTGAGAACGTTGTCGGACCCGGGCCCTCGTAGCCGAGGTAGAGCGCGAGGTCCGTCGTCGACGTGCGGATCCACGCGGCGTAGGCGATCACGGTGGGCTGCGTGACGTTGGGGCGAAAGACCGCCGTGTAGATCGACGGCGTCGAACCGGACCACGTGTCCTTCGCCTGCCAGGGCTTGCAGACCTCGATCGGTATCGCGGCGTGACCGGGGGTCGCCGCCTTGGTGTGACTGAAGCAGACGGGTTGAGGGACGGCCGGTGGCGTGGTCGTCGTCGTCGAGTTCGTCGGTGAGGTCGTCGTCGTCTTCGCGAGCACCGCGTTCGGACTCGTCGCCGCGCCCGCACTGGCGCCGTCGCCGCCTCCGTAACTTGACCAGAGCGCGGCACCGCCGAGCAGGGCGACAGCGGGGACCAGGAGCACAATCTTTCGCATTACCGTCTTTCGTCCCGCGGTCTGCACCATCTTAAAGAGTCGAGGCCGCCGGTCCCGTTCACCGGCAGCGTCGCGCTGGAGTACGTTGAGGTTGAAAGGAGCCGACGTGCACACTCTTCAAGTAGATGGCGGCGCTTCGTGAGTCGCGTCGACGAGATCGACCTCACCCACACGCTGAGTAAAGAAGTGTCAGAAAAGCGAGTGAAACGCGCACAACACCGCCTCACCCAGCTGCGGTTGCTGACGGCGGGGTTGCTTCGACCGGACGTCATCGGTCCGGGACTCGTCGTCATCTTCGAAGGGTTTGACTCCGCCGGCAAGGGCGGCTCGATTCGTCGCCTCACGGCGAGCCTCGACCCTCGTCAGTTCCGCGTCGTGCCGATCGGTCCCCCAACAGAGGAAGAACTACGCCACCACTTTCTCTGGCGATTTCAAGAAGTACTCCCGGGCGTCGGTGAGATGACGGTCTTCGATCGTTCGTGGTACGGACGTCTCCTGGTCGAACGGGCCGAGGCTCTCATCGACGAGGAGACGGTCCAACGCTCGGCGCGCGAGATCGTCGAGTTCGAGCGGATGCTGCTCGGCGCCGACGTCACCATCGTCAAGTTCTGGCTGCACATCTCGGACCAAGAACAGCTTCGGCGCTTTAACGAGCGCGCGAAGGATCCCCTGAAGCACTGGAAGTTGACCCCGGACGACTGGCGCAACCGTGAGAAGCGCGACGAGTACGTCGAGGCGCTGAAATACATGGTGGAGACGACCGACCATCGCCACGCGCACTGGGAACTCATCGCGGCCGACGACAAGCACTACACGCGGGCCACGGTACTTGAGACGTTGATACAACGTTGGGTGCACGACCTCGAGCGACGCGGCATAGAGGTACCCACCGCGAACGACAAGGACTACCTGGGTTGAACGGCGACACGACACCGCGACATCTGAAACACTGAAGTCATGACCTCTCGCTACGGCATCACCATCCCCTTTGACGGCGTCTCGCTGCTCGAACATCGCGAGTGGTTCCATCGCCTGGCCGACCTCGGCTACACCGACGTCTGGTCGGCCGAAGTTGACGGCGCCGACGGCTTCACGCCCTTGACGGTGGCGGCCCTCACCGAGGAACGACTCAACCTCGGCGTCGCGGTGACGCCCGTCTTCACTCGCGGCGCGGGACTTCTCGCCATGAGTATCGCGGCGATGGCCGACGTGAGCGGCGGACGGTTCACGATGGGACTCGGCGCGTCGAGCGAACCCGTCGTGGAGCGGTGGAACGGCATCGCCTACGAACAGCCCTACGCGAGGACGCGCGACGTCCTGCGTTTCGTGCAACGTGCCCTCAATGGCGAGAAGATCGACGAGGTCTTCGAGACCTTCGAGGTCCACGGCTTCAAGTTGTCGCGACCGGTGATCAATCGTCCGCCCATCTTGCTCGGGGCGCTGCGCCCGGGCATGTTGCGTCTGGCCGGGCGAGAGGCCGACGGCGCGATCCTCAACTGGCTCGCCGCCTCGGACGTCGCGCAGTGTCGCGCGGAAGTCGGCGAAGGCAAGACGATCGCCGCGCGGCTCTTCGTCATCCCGAACGAGGACGCGGACGCCGCGCGCTTCATCGCGCGGCGAATGATCTCGTCGTACTTGACCGTGAACGCGTACGCCGAGTTCCACCGGTGGCTCGGACGTGGCGACGCGTTGACCCCCATGTGGGACGCCTGGGCCGCGGGAGACCGCAAACTCGCCAACGAGGTCATCCCCGATTCCGTCGTCGACGAACTGGTGATCCACGGGTCCTACGACGCGTGTCGCGAGCACGTGCAGCGTTACGTGGAGGCCGGTGTCGAAATACCTTCCATCGCCATCGTGCCCTTCGGCATCAATCTCGAAGAGGCCGTGGAAGGCCTCGCGCCGCGCTAGACCGCGTCGGACTCGAGGAACTCCAGCACGTCCGCGAACTTCTCGCGCGCGGCCAGCGCGCGCGTGGGAATATGGTCGGTCGGCACTTCGGAGGGTTCGTAGTTCTTCAGCGCGTGACGCGCCACCGTCTGGCGATGTACTTCGTCGGGCCCGTCGTAGATGCGCGCCGCGCGCGCCGCGCGGTACATCGCCTCCAGGGGCATGTCACTCGAGTAGCCGAGCGAGCCGTAGGTCTGAATGGCGCGGTCGATCACGTTGTGCAGTACCGTCGCGCCGTAGTACTTGATCATGGCGATCTCGTCGCGCGAGGCCGACGCGCCGACTTGATCCATCTTCCACGCCGCGTGCAGCGTCATAAGCCGTGCCGCGTGCATCTCGGCCTTGGAGTCGGCAATCCAGTTCTGAATGGTCTGCTTCTCGGCGAGGAAGGAACCATGGGTGTAGCGACTCAGCGCGCGTTCGCACATCATGTCGAAGGCCCGTTGCGACTGGCCGAGCCAGCGCATGCAGTGGTGGATGCGACCCGGTCCGAGGCGCGTCTGGGCGAGGAGGAAGCCCGCACCCTCCGGTCCGATCAGGTGGTCGCCCGGCACGCGCACGTCCTCGTAGAGGATCTCGGCGTGATTGCCGAAGCGCCCGTAGACGACGTCGGGGTCGTCCATGGAGCCCACGTCGCGCAGAATCGTGAGGCCGGGCGTGTCGACGGGTACGACGAACATCGACGAGCCCTGGTAGGGGTGCACTTCGGGGTTCGAGACGGCCATGACGATCAAGATGTCGGCGACCGAGCCGTTCGTCGTGTACCACTTTCGTCCGTTGATGACCCACTCATCTCCGTCTTTCACGGCGCGCGTCTTCAGGAGTCGTGGATCGCTGCCGGCCGTGTTGGGCTCGGTCATCGAAAAGCCCGAGCGAATCGATCCACTCAACAGTGGCGCCAACCAGCGCTCTCGAATGTCCTCTCGCCCGGTCATCTCCATACCGGCCGCGAGCAGCTCGGCGTTGCCGCTATCGGGGGCGTTGTTGCCAAAGACGACGGGCGCGTACATGGACTGGCCCAAGATCTCGTGCATGAGGCCGAGCTTCACTTGGCCAAAGCCCATGCCGCCGAGTTCGCTCGACAGGTGCGCGGCCCAGAGGCCCCTCGCCTTCACCTGTTCCTGGAGCGGCCTGATCACCGTGACGACCTGGTCGTGATTGAGTTCGAGCGTCTCGATGGGCATGATCTCTTCGCGCACGAAACCGCGCATCCAGGCGAGCTGTTCCTCGAAAGCGTCGTCCGTTGAAAAGTCCCAGGCCATGGCCCACCCCTCCGTCGAGCCAACTCTAATGGGGTGGACTGTTTCGCCGAAGACTCGAGAGGAGCCACTCCCTACACTGGAGTGAGATCGGAGTCTGGTGTCGAAGAAGAAGAACAAGTCCAAGAGCGCGCCGAAGGGCCTCGTCAGAATTGGCGTCGTCGACACGATGTTCGCGCGCTACGACATGGGCGCGGCCGCGCGGGCCGAACTCAAAGAGTGTCCCGGCTACGGAACCACCTTCGAGGTCATCGCCGAGACGGTGCCCGGGTTCAAGGATCTCGCGGTCGCGGCGAAGAACCTCATCGAGCGCGACGGCGCGTCCATCGTGGTGGCGCTCGGCATGCCGGGCTCGGCGCCCATCGACAAGCAGTGCGCACACGAAGCGTCCCAGGGCATCATGCAGGCTCAACTCATGACCTCGACGCCGATCCTCGAGGTCTTCGTCCACGAAGACGAGTCCGACGACCCCGAAGTTCTCGCCGCGGTGTTCGAGAGCCGCTCGCGCGACCACGCGCGCAACGCCTACTGGATGCTCTTCGACCCCGACCAGTTGGCGCGGCGCGCCGGCCAGGGCGTGCGTCAAGGCTTCGCGAACGCCGGACCCCTCGACGCCCGCTAGACCAATGGTCGAGCGGCGAGTCACTAGGCTCGCCAGCGTCCCTAGAAGTAACTCGAGGAGGAATCCATGCCCGAAGCCGTCATCGTCGCTACCGCCCGCACCCCCATCGGACGAGCGTTCAAGGGCTCGCTCGTGGACATGCGCCCGGACGACTTGACCGCACTCATCGTGGGGGTGCTGCTCGAGAAGGTGCCCGAACTCGACCCCCACAGTGTCGAGGACCTGATGGTGGGCTGTGGCCAGCCGGCCGGTGAGTCGGGCTTCAACATCGCGCGCGCGGTGGCCATCCTCGCCGGCCTCGACGACGTGCCCGGCGTCACCGTCAATCGCTACTGTTCGTCGTCGTTGCAGACCATCCGCATGGCCGCGCACGCGATTCGCGCCGGTGAAGGCGACATCTTCATCTCCGCCGGCGTCGAGACGGTCTCACGATTCGGCAACGGCGCGAGTGACAGTGGCAGCGCCAGGAACCCCCTCTTTCACGACGCCATCGAGCGCACCAACGCTCGCTCCGAAAGGGTCACGACACCCTGGACACCCCCGACGGGACTGCCCGACGTGTACATCGCCATGGGACAGACCGCGGAGAACGTGGCCGAGTTCGAGAACGTCTCGCGCCAGGAGATGGACGAGTTCGCGTTACGCAGTCAAGAACTCGCCGTTGCCCACCAGGAGAACGGCTTCTTCGAACGCGAGATCACGCCGGTCACCCTGCCCGACGGAACGGTCGTCGCCAAGGACGACGGACCTCGCGCCAGCACGACGCTTGAGAAGCTCGCGAGCCTCCAGCCTGTCTTTCGCCAAGGTGGCACCATCACAGCCGGCAACGCCTGTCCCCTCAACGACGGCGCCGCGGGCGTCATCGTCATGAGCGACACGAAGGCCCAAGAGCTCGGCATCAAGCCCCTCGCGCGCATTATCGCGAGTGGCGTGAGCGGCATAAACCCCGAGATCATGGGTCTCGGACCGATCGAGGCCTGTCGTCAAGCGCTTCGTCGTGCGGACATGACCATCGACGAGATCGACCTCGTCGAGATCAACGAGGCTTTCGCCGCTCAGGTGCTGCCAAGCGCGAAACACCTCGGCATCACGCTTGACAAATTGAACATCCGCGGCGGCGCCATCGCCCTCGGGCACCCCTTCGGCATGACGGGCGCGCGCATCATGACGACGCTGCTCAACTCACTCGAAGACGCCGACCAGCGATTCGGTATGGAGTCGATGTGCGTGGGCGGCGGTCAGGGAATGGCAATGATCGTTGAGCGCCTCTAGGACTTGACCCACGAAGTGCGTCAGCACTCGTGCGCGTCACTTCGCCGCGATCTTCGCGAGCGCCTCCCTTGTGAGATGCTCCAACGCCTTCACGTTGAGGGGTCCCTCGTTTTCATAGCCAATGACCATCAAGCTCCTACCTTCGCGAACGAACATGTAGCCCACTTGATATTTGGTGCCGTGAACGACGTTGGTATCCCTCCACAGCAAACTCCAGTCACCGAACGTTTGCGTGACGATGGTTCCGTCGCTCACGCTGGCATCGACGACGTGGCCGTTCTTCGAGTCGTGACACGAAGCGAAGGTCATGATGGGCGAGGTCGCGTTCTCAAACGCCGCGACGATGTCCGTGCGATAGGCGAGATATTCGAAGGCCAGCGATCTCTCGGAAGGTTGAGTGAAGGCGATACCCACCGCGCTCCGCCCGAGCATCTGCTCGACTGATCGCAAGCCAGTGCAGGGGTAGGGCACATTTGAGCCTGATATCGGCGCCCTGACGGTCCAACGTTTGGGAAAATCGGCACTCGTGAGGAGCGAGTGACGCAATGCAGATAGAGAGGGCTCTTTGGTTGGAGAAGCCGAGGCCACCGACCCAGCAATCATTCCCCCGCTGGCAATCATGGCCAACATACTCAGCCTCAACTTCATGGCACTTCCTCCGGATTGACAACTTTCGTCGGCCGAGTCGAACTCTAGTTTTTGGTGGACGACAACGTCTGGTCACGTCATTGCAGTTTTTGGATGCCGCAGTGGACGACGGCCAACGTTTCACAGTGTCGAGTGGGGCATTTACTAGGAGCGCACGCGCTTACCCGGTTACGAACGCAGTCCCGTCAATCGAGTGTCGGGGTCGTCGCTGAACGAGCGCTCTTCTTCTTCGTCCACGGTTCGTGCTTCGTCGGGCAGCATCACCGGAATCGAGTCGCGCACCTCGTACGCGAGGTGAAGGCGAGGGTTGAACAGGAGGTCCTTCGAGGGCACGTAGAGCAACGCGCCGTGGTCGACCGGGTCTTCGAGCAGGTCGAGGAGGAATGAGTCGAGGGCCATTAGGAAGTCTCCTTAATAAGGGTCAGTACTTCATCAACGTGAACCTGGCACGAGGCATCGTCGGCCGCTTCGACGTTCAGTCGCAGGAGCGGCTCGGTGTTCGAGGGTCGAAGGTTGAACCACCACGAGCCGTAATCCGCGGTCAAACCGTCGAGCAGATCGACGTCGACGCCGTCGGCCGTGAGTCGCTCGACCAAACGTTGCACGCTCGCCGCGGGGTTGACGACCTCGGTGTTGATCTCACCCGACGCGGCGTAGCGCTGAAAGGGTTTTGCGAGCTCCGAGAGTGGGACACTGGCTTGACTCATGAGTTCTAAGACCACGAAGGCAGTGATGATGCCGGAGTCGGCGCGGAAGTTCTCGCGGTAGTAGTAGTGGCCCGAGTGCTCGCCGCCAAAGACGGCGCCCGACTCGGCCATGACCTGCTTGATGTAACTATGGCCGACGCGCGTTCGCACTCCGACACCACCTTCTTCGGCGATGACTTCGGGCACGGACTTCGAACAGATCAAGTTGTACAGGACGGTCGAGCCGGGGTGGCGCTTCAACATGACGGTGGCGACCATAGCCGTCGTCGTCGAACCCGAGACGGGTTGGGCCTTCTCGTCGATGAGGAACACGCGATCGGCGTCGCCGTCGAAGGCGAGCCCGACGTCGGCGCCCGTTTCGAGCACGCGACGCTGCAAATCCTTCAAGTTCTTGGGGTTGAGGGGGTCGGCCGGGTGATTGGGAAAGTTTCCGTCGAGCTCGGGGAAGAGTATCTCCACCTCGAAGGGCAGTCCCGCGAAGACGAGCGGCGCGACGAAGCCGCCCATGCCGTTCGCGGTGTCAGCGACGATCTTCAGCGGGCGAAAGGTTGCCACGTTGGCGAAGGAGTGCACGTGGGCGACCCACTGCGCCGTGAGGTCGAGTGTCGAGTAGCCGGCCAGATCGCCCGTGGCGGGCGAGGCGTAGAACTCGTTGGTCAACGCCTCGATCTCGACGAGACCCGTCTCGAGACCCACCGGCTTCGCCCCCGCGAGACAGAGCTTGATGCCGTTGTACTTGGCCGGGTTGTGCGACGCCGTGAACATGGTTCCCGGCAGGTTCAGGTAGCCCGAGGCGAAATAGAGGAAGTCCGTCGACGCCAGTCCCAGATCCACGACGTCGACCCCAACCGCGCGAACGCCCCGGGCGAAGGACTCAGAAAGCGTGACGCCCGACGTGCGCATGTCACGCGCCATGACGATCGTGGGCGATTGCGCGAACGTCGCGAACGCCGAGCCCAGGGCCTCGGCGACGCGTTCGTCGATCTGGTCGGGGTACGTGCCCCGAACGTCGTAGGCCTTGAAGATGGCGGTGGTGTCCACGACCGCTCATTCTACCGACGGAGGTTTCGCCGCCTCCGAAGGACGACCCAGAGGGTGACGAAGCCCGCCAGCGTCGTGAGATCACTCAGGACGTTGCCCAGACTCAGCGCCGGCGTGCTGGTGTAGTCGAGCGCGACGTGCTTCGACGTCGGGATCACCACCATCAGGTTCGGGCTCACCCGATAGGGACCACTCGCGCCCGTCACGTGCCATCGCGGGTAGTACGAGATCTTCACGAGCATCGGCACGCCGATATGGCTCACGTCAAAGGAGAGCGACTGCAAGCCCACGTGGGCGTGCGAGACCACGACCTTGGCCAGTGGCGCGGAGCTCGTCATTGACGTCACGCTGGTGGCCCGAGGCCACGAGGCCGGACCACTGCTCGCGGCGTAGACCGTCTGGAGCCGAGGGTTCAACCACCACGTCTGATTGGCCGCCAACCACCGCGACTGGCTCGCGATGTTCGACACGACGTTCGGTGTCCTCGTCAACGCTTCCACCATGGGGCTGTCTTTGATCAGGTAGATCTTCCACTGCGCGCCCGGCGCGGGCCACTTCCTCGTCGTGGCGACGAGTTGAAGTGCGGGGTCGCGTTGCGCCTCGGCGATGACGGCTGGTGAGAACGCCATGTAGTACTTCACGCCAAGCATCTGGAGGTGGCGCACGCCCTCAGCGACGTTGAGTGAGCCGTAGTGGAGACCGACCTGGGGATTGCTTGGCGCGACGCTGAGTTCGGCTTGGTCGAGGTAGTGGTAGGGCGTCGTCGCGGAGGACTCCATCAGGAGACCTTCCATGGAGTCGACGCAGTTGTTCGTCCAGTACGGCAACAACATCAGCGCCTCGGGCGTGCCGAAGAGGTTCTCCTGCGTGAAGCTGTACTCCCACATCGCGCGACCACAGCCGTAACGCGCCGCGACCTTGCTCATCGTCACCATGAGACCGTGGTACTCCCCCCAGCCGGACTTCGCCTGGTAGCCCGAGTAGTTGTACTGCGCCCAACTCGTGACCTGGTTGCCCCCCGTGGCGAGGTGCAGATCGTTAGCGACGGGCGTGATGAGACCCGGCACCGTCGACAGGAGACCGACGATCGCGACGAAACAAGTAGCCGTCATGAGGCGACCGACTCGTCGCCCAGGATCGTTGGTGGCGTCGTCGACGAACGACGACGCGTCGGCGGGTTCAAGGACGGCGTCTGGAGAGAACACCGGTGCGTCAATCGGTTCGCTGGCGACGTCGTCGTCCGCGACGTCGCCACCGTGGATGATGTCGTTGCCCTTAATGTAGAACGGCGACCATCGAGCGCGCGCCGGCACGCGTTGAGACCAGCGCCACGCCGCGTAACCGACCAACCAGCCGGCACTGAGATGGATCGTGACGAACCAGAAGGGGATCAATCGCTGATTCCAGATGGCGCTCTGGGGGTCGAGCACGAACGTCCAGAACGAGAGCACCGACAACGTCGCGAGCACCATTCCGAGACGGTCGCGCACGATAAAGGCCACGACGATCGCGACCGCGCACATCACGATCACCCAGCGATCGCCCGCGGCTCCCCCGGTGGCGTTGAACCACCCCAGGGTCGAGAAGATCGAGCGAAGCGTCGACACGGGCACGTTCTGGTAACCCAGTGAATCTGAGAGCGACTGGGTCGTCGCGAAGGGCAAGAGCCACCACGCGGAGAGCCCAAAGGAGAGGAGTCCCGCGCCTACAGCGAAACGAACGGGTCGCGCGTAGTCGCCACGTTGGTGGCAGCGCTGCGTGGAACTGTCTGCCGTGCGCGACTGGAAGAGTTCCAGCGCCACCAACGCGCCTATCGTGGCCAAGCCAAAACGAACCGCGACGAAACGCGTGCCAACGAGGGCGGCGATGTCGAACACGGCGAGCCAGTAGCCGCGACCGGTTCGAACGCATTCGGCCATTCGTACGGCGCTGAGCAGCACCAGAGCGAGAAGGATGAGGAGGAAGACACCTCCGGTCTTCGCGGCGAGTGCGTGCCCCTTTTGATTGATCTCGAAGGCGGTGGCAAAGAAGAAGGGCACGAGCGCCAGGATGAGAAGGCCGAGCGCCACCAACAGTCGATTCGCGGGCTCGCGACCATCGCGAGCGGGCGGCCGCTCAAGTGGATCACCCACGCCGCGACGATGGAGGAGCTCGAAGACCACCAGCACCGCGATCGCCCCGAGACTGAAGAGCCACGGCAGGACGTGCGACGCCAGCGTCGCACTCAGCGCCATCGCCGCGAACCAGTAGCCACGACCGGTTCGAACGCCACGGGCGAAGAGTCCGACGGTTAGAAGTGCCAACGCCAATGACAAGGAGAAGGCGTACTCGCCGGCCATCGTGGAAAAGAGATTGCCGCCGTCGATGGTGAACGTCGCGTCGAAGAGGAAGGGCAACGTCGCGAGCGCGAGGGCCACGGGGATGGGCCGCGGCGCACGAAAGAGACGACCCATGGCGTAGGCGGTGATGGGCATGAGTACCGACCCGAGGATCGTGGCGAGCTTCATCGCCACCGCGAAACCAATGACGTAGCTCCCGAAGGTCGCGAGCACGTCGGGCAACACGAAGTAATAGGTGTAGGCCGGCATACCCGCCAACCAGCCGGGATACCACGGGGTGAAGTTGAAGACGTTGCCGGTCGTCTTCAGATACGCTGGCAGCGCCACGTGCGAGCCGGTGTCGCCGCCGGTGATGAGGGTCGACGACACGAGAAGCTGTGGATGCAACGACACGATGGTGATGACGATGACCGAGAGCACCAGCGCCGCGTCCAGTAGCCGCAGCGTCGGTGTCTGACTCATGAACGCCCGGTAGCGGCGGCGTAGGAACGTCCGAACGCAACGCATCAGTGTCCAGCGCGCTGGGACATGACCGCGACGAGCGCTACCGCGTTGAACGACGCGTGCGCGAGATAGCTCGGTACCAAGCGCTTCGTGCGATGAACGAGCAACGCGAGCACAACACCGAACAGCGCGAGTCCGACGAACTGCAACGCTTCACCATGAGCGAGAGCGAAGAGGATGGCGCTCACGACGACGCCTAGCGTGACAGCGACGCGCCTGGACACACCTCTCGCGCCCTCGGCGATCGAACGAAAGATGACGCCACGAAAGAGCCACTCTTCGAAAAAGGGCGCCACCAGGGTGGCCATGACCGCGATCAACACGAACCCGGCGCCGTGCGTCGCCTTGAAGAGATGGTTCACCGGATGGTTCAGACTCTTGAAGTGAAAGGGCGCGTAAAGAAGGTCGATGACGAACTGACTCGCGACGCCCACGACCACGTAGAGCACGTCACTCGCGCGCGGTCGCCACTGGTCCGGCAGCGCTCGTAAGTGACCTTCGCGGTACGCGTAGTAGATGGCCGCGGCCATCCCCACCCAGAGGCCGACGAGGCCCAGCGCGTTCGACCACCACGGCGGGTCGGCCGCGTTCCCAAGTGCGTTGAAGCCGCCCGGATAGTGCACCACGGCGGCGCCCAACACGTTCAGCAGCGACGCGAGTATCTCGCCGGCTAAGAATCCAATAAAGGCCGCCATGAGAATCGGCACGACGCGAGGTGCGTCCGCCTGTATTTCAATGGTCGGAGAACTCAAAGGTGTTCCGCTTTCAACTTGAGGTTATGCACAGGGCGAGCCCACTTGTCGCCGGTGACCTCTAGATTAGATAAGTGGCTGACGCACCAAACGATCAAAACAATCCGAACGGGCTAAAGAAGTTTCTACCAGGGAGCGAGAAGCCCATGGCGCCCCAGGTCCGTCGGCGCATCGTCACCATCGCCATCGTGGCGTTCGTGCTGGGCGCCTTGATCATTCCGAACCTCTTCGCCAACAAACACGTCAAAACCGTCGCGTACTCCGCGCTGATTCAAGACGCGAAATCGCACAATGTACTGTCGGCCGTTATCTCGACGTCGTCGGGCATTGTCACTGGACAGCTCAGCAACGGCACTAACTACACCTCGAACGGCCCAGTACCCGCGCTCTCGAACGAAGTATCGACGCTCAGTAGCAACAACGTGCAGGTCACCTTCGCCACGCCCTCCAGTTTGGCCAGTCTGCTCCTGCCCTACCTCATCTGGATACTGATCTTCGGCGCGTTCATGTTCTACGTGAGTCGTCAAGCCCGCGGACAGATGAACGGCATGATGTCGGTTGGTCGCTCGAAGGCCAAACAGTTCAACGAGGACCGTCCCAAGACCACCTTCGCCGACGTCGCCGGGTACCTCGGCGTGAAACAAGAGATCAGCGAAGTCGTCGAGTTCTTGAAGAACCCCCTTCGCTACGAAAAGATCGGGGCCAGGATTCCTAAGGGCATCTTGCTGGTGGGTCCTCCGGGCACGGGCAAGACCATGCTCGCGCGCGCCGTCGCCGGCGAGGCGGGTGTGCCGTTCTTCTCGGTCTCGGGATCGGACTTCATGGAGATGTTCGTCGGCGTGGGCGCGAGTCGCGTGCGCGACCTCTTCGCCACCGCGCGAAAGCAGTCGCCGGCCATCGTCTTCGTGGACGAGATCGACTCCATCGGACGCAAGCGCGGCGCGGGACTCGGCGGCGGTCACGACGAGCGCGAACAGACCTTGAACCAGATGCTCAGCGAAATGGACGGATTCGAACCGACCGAAGGGATCGTCGTCATCGCCGCGACGAACCGCCCCGACGTGTTGGACCCGGCCCTCCTTCGTCCCGGTCGCTTCGACCGACAGATCGTCGTGCCCCTGCCCGATCTCGAAGAACGACTTCCCATCCTGGAGGTCCACTCCAAGGGAAAACCCCTCGACCCTTCAGTTGATATGAATATTGTTGCGCGCGGCACGCCCGGGATGAGCGGCGCGGACCTGGCGAACCTCGTCAACGAAGCGGCCCTGCACGCGGTGCGACGCAACTCCTCGACCATCGGCATGGAGGACTTCGAGTCCTCGCGCGATCGCGTCTTGATGGGTCAAGAGCGCGACACCATGGTGCTGCAAGACGACGAGCGCGAGCGCATCGCCTTTCACGAGAGCGGTCACGCGCTCCTCGCGTACGTGCTCGACAAGACCGACCCCCTGCACAAGATCACGATCATCCCTCGCGGCATGGCCCTCGGTGTGACGATGACGTTGCCCGAAGAGGATCGCCACATCATGTCGCGCCAGCATCTCGAGGACTCGCTCTGCATGCGAATGGGCGGGCGGGTCGCCGAACTGCTCGTCTACGGCGATCTCTCCACGGGCGCGGCCGACGACCTCCAGCGCAACACCGAACTCGCGCGACGCATGGTGCGCGAGTGGGGCATGTCCAAGGAGATCGGTCCGATGGCCTGGGGCTCAAACAACCAGGTGTTCTTGGGCGAGGACCTCATGCACACGCGCGACTACTCGGACCACACGTCCAAGGTCATCGACGACGAAATCGAACGCATCTTGCGCGAGCAAGAGTCGAGAGCCATTGAAGTCCTCACACTGCACCGGCGCGGCCTCGAATCGTTGACCAGAGCGCTGCTCGAACACGAGACCATCGACGGCGCCGACGCAGCCCGATTGATCGACGAGGCGAACGGCGAGCCCGTGCACCCCGAAGGAACGAAGACCGTCAGTGCGCTCGGTGGCGTCGGCAAGTTGGCCTCGAAGAAGGAGCCCGCCGCGGTCGCACCGGCTGCGGCGACGCCCGCGACGCCCGTCACCCCCACGACGCCGAACTGGCAGCCGCCGACGTTACCTGCCGTCTAACGGCGCCACTACGTTCACGCCTTTCGGTCGACTGGGGAGCGTCATCGACACGACGAGCGATGGTTTCGAGGCCGTGATCAGATAGGCGTCGTTGGACCCCGCGATGGAAGGAATCAACGTCGAGAGGTTTTCGGTGACGCCGGCGGCGAGTTTCACGCCCGCACCCGTGACGACGCCCGGTTGGGCTGAGTTGATCGTCGACGCGGTGAACGTGACGGTGCGCGATGACGTGTTCGTCACCGTGGCCGCGTCGAAGCCGAGACCCGTGAAATCGCGAACGAGAAACGCGTCACTGGGCGTCTGCGGCGTTGAGAGCGCCAACCACGATCCAGTGCCCGTCGCGAGCACCGTCACGATCGCGACGTTCGAATGCACGGTCACGTTCGCGTAACCGGCCGCGGGGATCGCTGAGTTCGGCGTGATGATGAAGTCCGCGGTGCTGAAGGGCGACACGCTGAGTCTCTGGGGCGAGACCTTGAAGTCACTGAGAGCGACGTCCACGGTCACCTCGGCCGTCGTGGCGCTCGGATTGGCGACTTGAATCTGCGCCGAGGCGCCGAGGGCCGTCGTGACGTTCGGGAGCCACGCGACGTTCGACACGTCACTCGAGCCCTGTTCGTACGAGAGCGTCCCGGCGGAGCTCTCGACGCCGACGATCTCGAGCGAACCGCGCAGCACCTTCACGCCCACACCCACGTTGGCGGTGTTGACGACCTGCTTGCCGAGGACGATCTCGGTCTGGGTGTGCGCGGGGACGCTGAACCCCTGAAAGGACGCCGGCGCGTAGAAGCCCGCGGCCGTGTAGATCGACGCGTTCAACACCGCGGCCGTCCCGGTGGGGTTGTAGACGCTCAAGTACGCGCTGGAGCCCACCAAGGTGTCAAAGCCCGTCGCGTACCAGCGCGTCACGCCCGACGCCGCGCAGGGTACCTCGGTCCGATTCGTACCAGCGATCTCCTCACCCACGACACCGCCGCCGCTGATCTGGACCGCGACGCCGAAGGTATCGCCCGCGGGGCCCTTGTCAAGGACGCTCGGCGCAATCGACTGCGCGGCATGCGCGGCAAGTTCGATCGAGCCGTGCCAGGTGACGCCCGTGTCGGAGACCACGCTGACGCTGAGACTTCGGCTGGCCGAGGAGGTGTTGAAGAACGTCACGCGTCCCGGCGTGCCGCTCGCGGACGATATCCCGGTGCAGTAGAGGGCGGTCGACTCGGCGTCCGACGAGACCGTGAGGCCCGTCGGGAGCTCCGAGGGATTCGTGGGATGGCGCAGCGACGTGACGACCCCCGTCGCCCCGAGGAGCACGATCACCACGAGAAAGAGCGGGACGCGACGACGGCTACTCATCGTGCTCCGACGGTGGTCGAGGTATCACGACGCGGCGCCGTCCGGTGAAGAGCCACTCCAGTCGTTGCACCCAGCCAAAGCCCAGCCAGACGATTCCCCACATGCCCAAGGTGAAGAGCGCGATGAGCCCGTTCAGTGGGAACTGGTGCAACACGATCGTGCCGACGGGGCTCGTGGGCGCGGGCGGAACGTTGTAGAAGGGCGTCCAGCTGCCCTGCGTCGTCCGTGGCGTGGCCTGGCCGTTCACGTCGAGCGCGAAGGCGCCCGCAGGTGCGAGGCCCGCGACGACGGTGGAGCCCGCGGTGAGAGGACCCGAGAAGGACGACGACGTGAAGACCGGCGAGAGCGTCGTCGAGCCGGGACTGGTCGCGGCGACGATGCCGTGAAAGAGGGAGTTCGAGAAGACTGCAACCGAGGACGTCTGGAGATCCAACGAGAGGTCGCTCTGGTTGTTGAGCGCGTTCACGAGCACGCCCGGCGCGCGGTGCAGCGGCACCTGCTGCACACCGGCGAGTTCGGGTGCCGCGGAGTTCATGACGACGATGGTGGAGATGCCCGCGGGCGCCAAGAGCTCGCCCAGTCGAACGGTGTGCCCGGCGAGAGCGCTCTGGACGGCCTGCATGATGACGTCGCTCGTGCCTGAGTCCGGTGGGCTGAAGAGCGTGACACCGCCCGGTAGTCCGTTCATGGACGTCGCGGCTTCGAGCCCGGGCGCCACCGACCAACCCGCGAGCGGCACGACCGAGGGATCACCGAGCCACAAGACGCGGAACCCGCCGGCCGTGGAAGGTGCCAACGCGCTCAGCGACTCCGCGACGCTCGACGTGGGCAGGTCGAAACGACCGCTGCCGAAGTAGGTCATGAACGGCAACGCGGCCACCAACAGCGTCGCCACCGACAGACCGGCCGCGATCTGACGCCAACCGAAGCCCGCGTCGCGCAGGTCGTGTTCGAGCGCTGAGATGCCGAGGCCAATCAAGGTCGCGAGCATCAACGCGTACAGCGCCAACATCACGTCGAGATCGGGCGCGAACGAACCCAACCAGTGGCGCGAGACGAGCGCGGTCAGTACGAGGGTCAAGGTCGCGATCACCAGCGCCTTCGAGGCCACTCGACGGCGATCGCCCTTACACAGCACCAGGGCAAAGAGCGCCGCGAGGGGTAAGAGCCAACCCCACCACGACGTGCCGAAGGTGCCGTCAACGCCGCGCAGGAGATAGCTGAACGACGGTACCGACCACGGACCTCGCGAGAGTCCGAAGATCTCGAGCGCGCGTCGACCAGCGAAGATGACGTCGATCGTCATCGGCAACAGGAAGATCGCGACGTTGACCACGAGCGAAAGCAGGAACCGCCCCGACCCGCGAAAGGACGTCTCGGGATCGGGCTCGAACAGTCGAGCGACCACGACGCCCACGACGACGAGCGCGACCACGACGAGGGTGGCCGGCGCCATGGCCGTGACGATGGCGATCAGCATGATGAGCACCATGCGTTGACCGGCCTCGGTCGTGCGCCACCCCCGATGACCAAAGGGAACCGGTTCGCTGAAGGGCGCTGGTCGAAAGCCCGGCACGTCCATCAGGGCGAAGATTCGCCGCACGATGTAGGGCAAGCCCGCCACCACCACCAACACGTCGACACGCCCTTGGCTGATCATGTTCACCCCGATCGGCATCGCCGCGTAGGCGAAGGCGGCGAAGATACGCGCGCGATTCGACGCGTGGTCCTTCAAGAATCGGTGAACGCCGACGGCACCGATGGGCACCGCGAAGATCAGCGCGACGCGGGGCAGCACGCCCATGCGTCCGAAGACGAACGTCCCCGCGAAGGCCAACACGCCGTAGCCGGGCATGCCCGGGGCGCCCGAGCCCACGCCATTGGACGACCAGGACGCAAAGAAGTGACGCCACGTCGACCACCACGAGTCCAACGGCGCTAGTCGGCCCACCAGGGGCAGGTGTATGGCGACGAGATTCCTCGCGCCGATCAACCACAACAGCGCCACGATCGACACGACGGTGGCCTGGGAGCGATAGGACGTCATGAAACGTGACGGGCGCGTACGGCGTTCGAGCGCGCCGCTTTCGGCGATCTCGTCGAACTCTTCATCCTCGGAGAAGGCCGCCGCGAAGCCCACGCCGGCGGCCTCGGTCTCGTTCTCGTCGAACGTCTCGAGCGGCTCGACGGGGGGCAAGATGCCGCGCGCCTTGTCGTACCCTTCACGGAGCAACGTCACGAAGAAGTGCTTCAGTCGACTGGCGCCCCCGACCTGGAGCCGGTGAAGTTCGGCGTCGGAGAGCACACGTTGGCGACTCAGTTGGCGGCGACGTTGGTGAACGCGCCGGCGCTGTTTGACCAGCCATCGCCACGAGCCGACGATGGCGCCCGCGCGGTCCAGGTCACCGGTGGCGAGCGAGAGCCCCACCTCGAAGACATCGATGACGAAGAGCGTCGCCAACGTCCACACCATCTGGCGTCGTCCCCAGCCGGTCGCGACGACGAGGAGTTGGTGGCGGCGCTGAAGGTCCTGGCGGCTGGCGCGGCGAGTACCGTCGGCCGTCACCGGGCGCTCTCCCGTGGCGATGGTCTCGCGGTGCGCCACTTTGGCCAAGGGTGCCACCACGATGCGCGCGCCCGCCACCTGCGCGCGCCAGCAGAGATCGAGGTCCTCGCCGAGCAGGGTGATCAGTGGGTCGAACCCCCGCAACGTCGTAAAGAGGTCCGCCCGTACGAGGGTGACGCCACCGGGCGCGACGAAGACGTCGCGTTCGAGGTCTTGTTGGCCGTGGTCGATCTCACCGAGTTCCACGCGCTCGTGCGTCACGCCGAAGCGGTCGCAGGTCTGACCGACGTGCAAGAGCACGAGGGGGTCTTCGTAGGCCACGACCTTGGGCGTGACGATACCGGCGTTCGTTCGGTACGCCGCCTCCACCATGAGCTGCACCGCGTCAGGTTCGAGTCGCACGTCGTCGTGACAGAAGAGGAAGAAGGCCGAGCCCTCGACCATCAGGGCCGCTTCGTTGCAGGCGGCGCCAAAGCCGCGGTTCTCCTCGAGCACGCGCACGAAAGCGTTGGGGGCGACGGCGGCGACGCGCTCGGGGACGTGCAGAGCATCCCCGTTCGCCACGACGAGCAGGCTCAGTTCCTCGTAGTTCTGGGCCACGAGAGAAGCCGCAGCGGCTTCGAGTCCCGGCCCGGAACCGGTGGTAACGATGACGGCGACGACGGCCGGGGCACGAGTGTCCATCAGTCCTACAAGGCTAGTTGGCCCCCGCGAGCGATTCTGACGGCTGACGCGCTCAAATCGCTCGCGTTACGCGAAATCATTAGCGTTCGAGACGCCGAGAAATAAATTCTTGCGCCACGTCGGCGAGTGACTCGTGCAGTGGGATCTGCGGCGACCAGCCGGTGGCGTCGTGCAATTTTTGGAAGCTGCCGCGAAAGACCGGAACGTCGTTCGGACGAAGGAGCGCCTCGTCGACCACGAGTCTCGTGCTCGGCGCAAGGAGTTGCACCAGTTGGCTCGCGATGTCGCGTAGCGCCACGTCGTGTCCCGAGGCGACGTTGTACGTCTCGCCCGCGACACCGAGCAGCGCAAGTAGTCGATAGGCGCGCACCACGTCACGCACGTCAGAGAAGTCGCGCCGCGTCGAGAGATCGCCGACGGGGATCTCGTGGTCGCCGCGCTCACGCGCGTCCAGGAGACGACTGACGAGCGCGGGCACGACGAAGGTGGGGGCTTGCCCGGTGCCCAGATGGTTGAACGGTCGAACCACGATGACGCGCTGGGCGCGGGTGCGAAACGCCTCGTGCGCGACACGCTCCGCTTCGACCTTGCTCGAGGAGTAGGGATTGGCCGGCGCGACGCGAAAGCTCTCGCGAATCGGCAGATCTTCTGTACGAACGACACCGTAGACCTCGGAGGAACTGACGACGAGCGTCGTCGACGTCGGTACGGCCGCGAAAGCGGCGTCGAGTACACGTTGAGTGCCCACGACGTTGACGCGCGTGAACTCGCTGGCGTGGTCCCACGACTCGCCCACGTGGGTGAGAGCCGCCAAGTGGTACGTGACGTCGGGTCGGAACACCTCGAAGATCTCACGCATACTGGTCGCGTCCGTCACGTCGCGCTCGCGGTCGATGCCCTCGACCTCGTCGCCGCTCGAGCGCAGGTGCGCGACCAAGTGCTGGCCGACGAAACCATTCGAACCGGTGACGAGGGCGCGCATCAGCTCCGCAACGCCTGTTCGTACGCCACGAGATGCTGCGCGACGCAGGCCTCCCACGTAAAGTGCTCTGCTCGTTCGCGCGCGCGCCTCGCCCATTCGCGCCGATCGTTTTCACCTGCTCCGAGGACCTCGACGAGTGCCGCCGCGAGGGCTTCGGCGTCGCCCACGGGCACCAGTCGCGCGCCGTCACCGGCGACCTCGGCCATGACCGTGTCGCGCGTGGTGACGACGGACGCGCCACAAGCCATCGCCTCCAGCACGGGCAGACCGAAGCCCTCGCCGCGTGAGGGATAGGCAACGGCCCGCGCTCGGCGATAGAGCGCGGGCAACAACTCGTCGTCCACGAAGCCCAGTCGGCGAATCCGCGAATAATACGGGTGCGCGCGAATCCGAGCTTCGACGGGCCCCTCGCCCCAGCCCACCTGGCCCGCGAGCCATAACTCGACCTCGTCGTCGTGGCGCGCGACGTCACTGAAGGCCTCAAGCAAGACGTCGAGACCCTTTCGGGGCTCGACGGTGCCCACGAAAAAGACGTAGGGAACATCGTACGGAAGCGTGTAGCCGCGAAACGTGGACTCGTCGTCGAAGTCCAAGGGCTGAAAGATCGCCAGCTCGACGCCGAGTGGCGCGACGACGATGGGCGCGTGCGCGGGCACGAGTGCCTCTAAGAGTCGAGCACTGAACGCGCTCACGCTCACCAACACGCGGGCGTGGTGGGCGGAGTACGTGATGGCGCGGCGAAAGAACGCGACCTTCGAACGCTCGTGCCATTCGGGGTTGGTGAAGAACGTGAGGTCGTGAATCGTCACGACGGCCGGCGTCGATCCCTGGTGCGGCATCGTGTAGTGCGGTCCGTGCCAGAGGTCGGCGTCGCGCGCGCACTGCGTACGTCCCACGAACCACGCTTCGTTGGCCAGTCGCGCAACGCGCCCATTCGGCACGGCTCCCACCACGTGGGCCTGAGGTGACAGGTCACGCCAGCGCTGCGTGTCCGCGCGGCGCGTCACCAAGGTGGTCGTGACGCCGACGTCGGGCAAACGGCGAGCGAGTTCGGCGATGTAGCGGCCGGCCCCGGCGATCTTGGGTGGGACGGCGGACACGTCGAGTGCCACCTTCACCGCCACGCCGCCAGATGGTCGAGCGCCGCGTTTCGCCACGTCAGCGACGCCACTGTCGCGCGGCGACGTTCGCGCGCACCTTCGTCGTCGCCTTGGGCGAGCGCGCGGACGAGTCCCGCGGCGATGGCCTCGACGTCGAGGGGATCGACACGCACGACTTCGGCATTGTTCGCCACGCTCGGCGTCGTCACGCTCGCCACGACCCTCGCGCCCGCGTGCAGCGCCTCCACCGGTGGCAGTCCCCATCCTTCGGCGCGCGGCACGTAAGCGACGACGCTCGCGTCGCGGTAGAGACCCTTCAAGAGCGATCTCGACACGAGCCCCAAGACCACGCCGCGCACGCGCTCGGCGTCGCCCCAGCCCGATGGGCCAACGAGGACCAGTGGTCCGAGCTCGGGGTTCGTCGACGCGGCGAGCGCGTGGGCCGCGGCGAGTCGCTCCAGATTCTTCCTCGGCTCGCGCGTGCCGACGTACATGGTGAAGGGCCCATCGACACCACGTTCGACGAGCGCGGCGCGCACGTGAACTTCGTCGTCGGGCACGGTGCGCTCGTCGTCGACCCCGAGGCGCGAGTCGTGCAATCGGGCGGGATCGAACCCGTCCTCGATCAGACGTTGCGCCAGACCCGGCGCCGTCGAGACGATGCGCACGTCATTACGGCGTTTGAGCATCTGAAGTCGGCGCTCGTGGAACCGAATGCCGTGTGGAGTGCTCGCGCTCGGTTCGTCACGCCACAAGAGGTCGTGCAGGGCCGCCGCGTGCACGGCGTCCTTCTTACCTCCAGCGAAGGGGCCCGCCACCGACGTGGCGTGCACCACGTCACTGAACCCGGGCACGCCGAGAGGCCAACGCGCCCACAGTCGCGTCAAGACGTTGACGGGCGCGTTCGCGCGCACGCGCTCGAGCGTGAGGTCCGCGACGTCCTGGATTGGTTCGCCGCGTGGCGTCACGCCAACGAGTCGCAGGGATTCGTCGTCCAGCGACGCCAAACCCTGGACGAGACCTCGCACGTACGTCGCGATCCCCCCGGGTTGGGGTCGGTAGAACTGATCCAGCGAAATGCTGACGGTGCGAGTCACGGATTCCAGCCTCGCACGACTTCTCGGTAGAGCGCCACGTACGCACGTGCGGCCGTGGCGGGCGCGAAATCCTCGGCTCTCGCGCGGCCCGCCGCGACCATGATGGCGCATCGCGTCGGACTCTCCCAGAGTTCGTGCAAGGTGGCCAGCACGTCGTCGTCGCCCTCGGTCAACGCGGCCGCGCCGCTCAAGAGTTCTCGATTGATGGTCGTCGCGCGCGCGATGGTCGGCACGCCGGCTGCGAGCGCCGCGATCGCGAAGGAGGGGAAGCGCGCGCCGTCCGAGATGTGAAGGACGACCCTCGCCTCACTGAGCGCGCTGCGCGCGTCGCTGCGCGGGCGCAAGCGAACGGCGAGACCCCGAGAGCGAATGTGCTGGGCCATCGTCGCGCTGGCCAGCGCCTCAACGTGGGTGCCTTCGCTCTTGGCGAACTCGATCAGCGCCGGGGCCAGTTCCAAAAACGGCTGCAGGACGCCCGTGAGATTCACGACGATCGCGCTGCCCTTCAGGGTGGCCTGCACCAGCGGCACCGCGGGGGGCACGACAACGACGCGAGAGCGTTCAACCCCGAGGACGTCGCGCACTTCGTGACTCGCGCTCCTCGTGGAAGCGACGAGGGTGGCGCCGTGTCGCACCGCACGCCGCAACTGGGTGATGCGCTGGTGCTCTCGCGACTCGCCGCGCAGTGGGCGCAGGTCATCGACCGAGATGATGAGCGGCGTCGACTTGGTCGGGGGCGTCGTTCGACCGGCGACGTGCACCACGTCCACGTGGTCCAAACGTCGATCGAGTGAGGGTCCGAGACTTCGACGCCACAGTGGTGTCCACAGCGGTCGAAGGGTGAGTCGCACCTCGTCGGGAGACGTGGGTGCCGAGTGCGAGCGAAAGCGAACCAACTCGCACTCGCCGGTCGCGTCGAGGGCGTTCGCAAGATCGATCATCGAGTTGCCCAGTGACTCGAGCGAGCCGTCGAGATCGAGGCCAACTCGCGGCGTCTCCGAACTCACGACGTGAGGGCTAACGTGCGCATCGCGCTCGTCCACTCGGGCCAATGTTGCACGGCCCACTGTCCAAAGGGCTCGGTGCTCGTGGCGACGACCGCGATGCCTTCGTCGGCGTTCGCTAACAGCAATGATCCACTCTGTCCGAAGTGACCGAAACTCGCCGAGGGCCAGTCGCCCATCCAGTGCTCCTTGTCGCCGCGCACCTCGGGACCGATCCCCCACGGACAGGGCGCGAACCGTCCAAAGCCCGGCACGATCCCCGCGAGGTCGGGCAGATACGGACGGATCAGCCGGTCTCTCGTCTCTCGTGCCACGCCGTCGGCGCGCAGCCACGCGACGGCGAGTTTCACCAGGTCGTTCGTCGAACCACTGACTCCTGAGGACGGCCGCCCGACGAGAGCCGTTGAAGTCATGCCCAGGGACCGAAAGACTCGGTGTTCTAGCCAGTCGGCCGCGGTGCCCTCGTGCACGATCGCCTCGACCGCGTGGTCCACCCCGTAGTTGGAGTAGATCCGTTTTGTGGCGATGGGCACCACGGGATCACCCACTTCGAGCCCGAGGCCGCTCGAGTGCGAGAAGAGATTGGCGAAGTTGGCGCCTTGGGGACCCACGGTCTCGGTGTACGTGTGCAGTTCCCAGTCGATCTCCACGCCGAAGGCCAGCGCCACGGCCATCTTCGACACGGAGGCCCACGGTCGTACCTCGTCGAGGTCGCCCCTCTCGCCCACGCGCTCGACAACGCCCTCGCGCACGCGCACCACGACGTAGGCCGGTGAGCCGGGCCACGCGTCGTCGAGGGAACTACTCACAACACTCGATGATATCCATGGGCCCCTAAGGTCTCGGTGGTGATAACCGTGCTGAGTGGTGGCGTCGGGGCGGCTCGACTGCTTCGAGCGCTGAGTGACGTCATCGAACCCACACAACTGACCGCCGTCGTGAACGTCGGCGACGACCTCGTCTTGCACGGCCTCACCATCTGTCCCGACCTCGACACGATCACCTACACGCTCGCCGACATGAACAACGACGAGCTCGGCTGGGGACTTCGCGACGAGACGTGGCGCGTCATGGATGAGTTAGACGAACTCGGTGGCGAAGCGTGGTTTCGACTCGGCGATCGCGACCTCGCGACGCACCTCTATCGAAGTCAACGTCTCAGCGAGGGAGCCACCAAGACCGAGGTCACGAAGGAGTTGAGCACACGTCTCGGCGTCCAGGTACGTCTTCTACCCGTGACGGACGATCCGATCGGCACCGAGTTCGTAACCGGCGAGGGACGTCTCACGTTTCAGGAGTACTTCGTTCGTCACCACCACGGCGTCGAGGTCACCGCCGTCGACGTCGTCGGCGCCACTCGGGCGCGCCTGAGCGAGGAGGCGCGCCGCGCGTTGGAACAGGCCAGCCGTCTCGTCATCGCACCCTCGAATCCCCTGATCTCGATCGATCCGATACTGCGCGTTCCCGGCGTGCGCGAGCTACTTCGCGAGCGACGTGACGACGTGGTCGCCGTGTCGCCCATTATTCGAGGCGCCGCCCTGAAGGGTCCCGCCGATCGACTGCTCCGCGAACTCGGCCACGATGTCTCCGCGGTCGGCGTCGTCGATTTCTACGAGGGCCTGGTGGGTACCTGGGTCATCGACGAGGCCGACGCCGACCTCGCCGCGGAGATTCGCGGTCGTGGTGTTCGCGTCGAGGTGACCACGACGATCATGGCCGACCCCGACAACGCGCGGCGCCTCGCGAAGGTCGTGCTCTCGTGAGTGAACTGCGACTCGTGGCCCTCGCCACCAGCGTGAAGGTGCAGCGCGACGACGACCTCGCCGCGCTGTTGCTCGACGCGCTCGCGGGCGCGGGCGAAGAACTGCGCCACCACGATCTCATCGTCGTTACCAGCAAGGTCGTCTCGAAGTCCGAGGGTCAGGTCGTGCCCTTTGACGGCACGCAGGAGCACAAGGTCGCGATCGTCGAACAAGAGTCCGTTCGGGTCCTGCGACGCCGCGGGACGTTACGCATCACCGAGACGAGACACGGCTTCATCAACGCCAACGCCGGCGTCGATCTCTCCAACACCGACGACGGTACGGCGGTGCTGTTGCCGAAGGACGCCGATCGTTCAGCGCGACGGATCCAGGGCGAGCTCGCCCGGCGCACGGGCGTCGAGGTCGCGGTGCTCATCACCGACACGTTCGGTCGCGTGTGGCGCCAAGGCGTCACCGACGTCGCGCTCGGCTCGGCGGGGCTGAGGCCGTTACTAGATTTGCGCGGGACGCTCGACGCGAACGGCCGACTCTTGGAGGCGACCGAAGTCGCTATCGCCGACGAGATCGCGGGCGCCGCCAACTTGGTCCTGCACAAAGCGGCCGGCACACCCTTCGCGCTGGTGCGCGGTCTCGACGCGTCGTTCTTCGGGCCGGGCTCGATCCAAGAGAACATCGTTCGAACCAAGAACGACGACCTCTTTCGCTAGTTACACCCCGCCGAGGCGCACGTCACCCGAAAGACGCGAGTCCGACGCCACGTGTTCTTTGGCACCCACGACGCACGTCGGACCAAGCACTGAACTCGTGCCGATGACGGCCTCGGGTCCAATGATGGACGAGCGAATCTCACAGCCGCTCTGCACGACCGCGCCGGGCAAGAGCACCGAATCCTCCAAGATGACGTCCGCGCCCACGACGCACTCGTGGTCGACGACGCTGTTGCGAAGTTTCGCGGACGCGTCGATCGTCGCGGTCATGCTGCGCCACGAGCCGTCGACCACGCCGTTGAAGTCGTGCTGGTGGTTGCGACCCTTCAGGACGTCAACGTTGGCTTGCAGGTAGAGCTGCGGCGTGCCCGTGTCGAGCCAGTACGCCTCGTCCGAGAGGGCGTAGAGCGCGTCGGCGGCGGCGAGGGCCGGAAACGTTACTCGTTCGATGCTGACCGGCCCGCTCTCGGCGATGCGATCGAGCGCGCGCGGCTCAAAGACGTAGGTGCCGGCGTTGATGAGATTCGTCGGTGCCTCCCCGGGCGGGGGCTTCTCCACAAAGGCGAGCACGCGACCGTCGTCGGCCGTGGGCACGACGCCAAAGTGCGACGGGTCGTCGACGGGGTGCAGCGCGATCGTCGCCTCCCCCCCGCACTCGTGATGGAACTTCAAGAGCCTCGTGACGTCGAGGTCGGTGAGGACGTCACCGTTCACGACGAGGAACGTCTCGTCGACACCGGCGAAGGTAGCGGCGAAGCGGATCGCCCCCCCGGTGTCGAGGGGCTCTCGTTCGACGGCGTACGTCACGCGCACCCCGGAGATGAGGTTCGAAGGGTAGGCCTCGGTGAATCGGTCGGGCAGGTAGCCGAGCGACAGCACCGCGTCAGTGACGCCGTGACGAGCGAGCGACTCGAGTACGCACTCGATCATGGGTACGCCCACGAGCGGCAACATCTGCTTGGGCGTCTCGTAGGTCAAGGGACGAAGTCTCGTTCCCTTCCCACCGACCAGGATGATAGCCTGCAACGATCAGCCTTTGGACGTGGTGGTGGTCGTTGTCGCAGTGGTGGTCGTTGTCGCAGTCGTGGTCGTCGGGATCACCACGGAGGTCGTGGTCGTGGTCGGTGTGATCGTGGCGGCAAACATCGCGTCAACGCTGGTCGTCGAGGGAGCCGTGGGCGTGACGCCCGCGGGCACGAAGGCCAGCGTCACGCGAAGGTCCTTCACGAATTTGATGGTGGCGGGATTCGTGGTGATAGTCGGCGTCTTTTGCGCCAGCGTCGTCCAGTAGGCGTAGACGGCCTTGCCGGTCTTGCCGGGGTACTTCGACGTCGATGGACAGATCTCACCGTTCTTGAAGGTGGTCTTCGGGTTCGCGAGACCCGTCGCCGTGGGTACGGCGATCTCACTGGACGTCAGGACCAGTCCGGGGTACTCGGCGGCGAACTGCTTCAACGTCGCGTTCTTGCCGGCGTCGGCCGCGGAAGCGGGGGTGAGTTTGATGACGTTCTCGCCCTGCACCGTGAAGCCGCCCTTGAACGTCGGGTCCGCCTTCAGGTAGGACAGTGGCTTGCCACAGTCGTCGATCGCCAGCGCGGCGTACAGGGTCGAACCGATCTTGGGCGCGATGGCGGTGGAGTGCTTCTTTACCGGGTTCTGGTACTCGTAACGCGAGTACACCGTCAGGGCGAGTCCCAGCACGACGATGACCGCGAGCACCCCGTAGTAGTTCCCAGGACGAGATTTTTGGTAGGTCTTGCCACCACCCGCGGCGCCAACCCTACTTACCCATTTACCAGTTGTGCTTTTAGCCACCCTACAACGCTACTAAATAATGAGTAGGCCACGATGCTGCGTAGGGGCGAAGGGACTCGAACCCTCACTGGAGGCGGTTTAAGCGCCCTGCCTCTGCCAATTGGGCTACGCCCCCACGCAACAGGGTCACGAAGCAACGCTAACGCATTGTTACGATTTATCGGAACGCCCGAATCTCTCGCGTTCGCTAACTAGGCTGGTTCCATGTTTCGCGTGCGTCGTCGGGGCACGACTCGAACAACTCCCCTAGTGCTTTTGGCGGTACTCACCGCTGCAGAACTCTTTCTACCGACCTCGGCCGGCGCGTCGTCCATCGCCGTGACTCAAAAACAGATCGCCGACCTCTCGGCCGCTCTCTCTCGCCAGGAGATGCGAAGCGAGTCCACGGCCAACCAGTACGACGCCGAGGTGGGCACGCTGTCGTCGATCAACGTCAACATCGGCAAGTTCCAAGGCGAGGAGTCCGCGAAGCGTGCCGCCGCGGCCGCCACGTCGAAGAAACTCGTCGTCGCGGTAGTACGCGCCTACGTCCTCGGGGCCGACGATACGCAGAACCTCACGCTCTTCAACCAGAACGTCACGCGCAGTGACGCCACCAAGGTCTACCAAGACCGCGTGATCGGCAACCTGAACAAGTTGGAGTCGACGTACCAACGACAGAAGAAGTCGCTCCAGAACACCGTCGCCAAGGTCGCTGGTCAGCGTGCCAAAGCGCAACACGCGACCTACGAGCTGAAGGGTCTGCTCGAGCAGAACATCCAGCTCCAAAACGCCACGCAGGCGACGCTCGACACCGTGACGGCCCGACTGAAGACGCAGATCATCTCCTACGAGATTGAAGCGGGCGTGACGGCCGCGCACGCGAAGAACACCGCCGGCGAAGAGCAGGCCATCGCCGCGGCGTCGGCGGTCGGCGGCCAGAGCGCGGCCAACGAAGTCATCGACGCGATCCAGGCCGCGATCGCCACGCCCACCATCGCGGTGGTGGGTAGTTCGGCCCAGGGCAACGCGGCCGTGGCGTACGCCAAATCCCAGATCGGCGTGCCCTACGTCTGGGGCGGCGAGACCGCCAGGGTCGGCTTTGACTGCTCGGGTCTCGTCCAATGGGCCTGGGGCAAGGCCGGGATCTCGATTCCGCGCACCACCGAGACCCAGTACCCCAACATGATCCACGTGACGTTGACCCAACTACAGCCGGGCGACCTTTTGTTCTACTACAACCTCGACGGTGACAACCTGGTCGACCACGTCGTGATGTACGTCGGTAGTGGACCCTGGGGCGTCGACACGACCATCGCCGCCGCCCACTCCGGGACCACCGTGGCACTCGCTCCCCTCTTTACCGCCGGGCTCATCGGCGCCGCGCGCCCCTAGGGCGGGTCCGTGGGCCTCAATCTCTCCCTCGTGATCCCGGCCTACAACGAGGCCGAGCGCCTCGCGGTGGGCTACGAACGGCTCTGGCCCACGCTCGAATCGCTGGATCCCTCAACGGTCGAGGTCATCGTCATCGACGACGGGTCGAGTGACGACACCTTGAAGCGCGCGCACGACGTGTACGGTCACTTAGAACACGCCCTCTTCGTCCAACAGCCGACGAACCTGGGCAAGGGCGCCGCGTTACGGCTCGGCATCGCGCTCGCGCGCGGCACCTACGTCGTCACCGTCGACGCCGACATGGCCATCGACCCCCGTCAGCTCCCCGACTTCCTCACGACCCTGCACGACCACGCGGTCGTGCCCGGTTCGAGGGCACTCACGGGTGACATCAAGTACGACGCGCGCCTGCGCACGTTCGCGGGTGGTACGTTCAATCGCTTGGTACGCCACTACACGGGCACCACCCTTCGTGACACCCAGTGCGGCTGCAAGGGACTCCAGCTCGGACCAGCGCGACTGTTGGCGCTGCTCGCGATGATCGACGGCTTCGCCTTCGACGTGGAGATGCTCTACCTCGCGGACCAACTCGCGCTGGACGTGCGGCCACTTCTCGTCACGTGGCAGGACGTGCACGGCTCATCGGTGCGACCTGGTCACGACGCGTGGTCCATGATCCGCGACATTCGCGCCCTGAAGAAGACCCGCTACGAGAACCCGGTCGTCGAACTCGCCTCGTCGGTGACGACCAAGGACGTCGCGCCGCTCGCGAAAGAGGCGCGCCTGCACGGTCTCGTCATCGCTCGAAGCGACGACGACGCGCTCCTCGTTCTCGGACGAGACGGCGCGCTCGGCGGGTTGGGCATCGCCACCGCGCTCAAGGGAACCCTACGCACGGCGCGTCTCGAGGAACTGCGCGAACGGCGCTACGAGGCCGTCTAATCCTGACGAGGTAAGAGCCAGTCCGTCACGAGTTCGGGCGCTCGATCACTCCACTCTTCGGCGGTGATGGCGTAGCGCGCGTGATCCTCCCACGCGCCGTCGATCTCGAGATAGCGCTCGGAGATGCCCTCGAAGCGCAGACCGAGTTTCTCGACCACTCGACGTGACGGTGCGTTACGGGGAATGATGTTGATCTCCACGCGGTGCAGGCGCAAGGACTCGAAGGCGTACTGCAGCATCGTCACGACGGCCTCGGGCATGAGTCCCTGTCCGGCTACTGCCTCGTCGATCCAGTAGCCGATGTAGGCCGACTGCAGTGGCCCGCGCTGAATCGACGAGAGAGTGATCTCCCCGATGAATCGACCCTCGACGAAGATCCCGAATCCAAACCCGGTGCCGATCTGTCGTTCACGTTCTCGAATCGCGCAGCGACTGACGAAACTGCGATGGTCTTCCGCCAGGTGCGTCGCGTGGGCCGAACGGGGCTCCCACTTCAAGAGCCAGTCGCGACAGCGCGTGCGCACCTCGTACCAGGGCTCGTAGTCCTGCTCGTTCATCGTGCGCAGCACTATCCGACGCCCGTGCAAGGTGATGGGCGAGTACACGGCGCTTCGAGTAGTTACCATGAGCGAGTTCTCACTCCTCTATCGTTACAGGTCCTCGTCACGCGCGCAATCAGGGCCTCGCCAGTGCACCGGTGATCCCGTCGAGAATGTCGTTCTCCGAACTCAAAAGCTGTCTCACGTTGAAGCGGCTCATCACCGCGTCGAGGACGTAGAGCCCCGCGGGGAGGACGTCTTCGCGTCCCAGGACCATCCCGGGGTGCCTCAGTCGTTCGTCGGGCGTCTCGTGCGCGAGCAAGTCTCGCCAGTGCTGCACGCACGCACGCGAGAGGATCCGGTGGTGCACCACGTCGCGGTCGTAGTCCGTGACACGGGCGTCGAGCTGCGCGAGGGTCGCTACGGTGCCGGCGAGCCCGACGAGTCGGACATTCCCCACCGCCTCGTCAAACGCGGGCACGGCCGCGAAGGCCTCGTCCAGCGCTGACTCGATCATCGCCGTCGTCGCGTCGTCACTCGCCGTCGTCACGACGCCGCGACCGAGGCTCCGTTCGGTGACCCGCACACAGCCGAGCTGCATCGAGTAGCTCACGAGCTCACCGCGAAGTTCGAACGCGAGCTCCGTCGATCCCCCCCCGATATCGACGATCATCGTCGGCGTCGCCGCGTCGTCGAGGTCGCGCGTCGCGCCGGCGAAGGAGTACGCCGCTTCTTCTGCGCCGCTCAGAATCTTGGCGTCAAAGCCCGCGATGTCGCGCGCGCCGTCGAGAAACGTTGCTCCGTTGGTCGCGTCGCGCACCGCCGAGGTCGCGACGAGGAGTCCCCTCTCGACGCCCGCGTCGTCGCAGGCGTCGCGGTAGCGCCGCAGCACTCGAAAGGTGCGCTCCATCGCTTCAGCCAAGAGTGACCCCGACGCGTCGACGCCCTGACTGAGTCGCGTGATGCTCATCTCGCGAAGGACCGCGTGACCTTCTCCGTCAACGATGAGCGTGCGCGTAGAGTTGCTGCCGCAGTCGATCGCGGCGACGGCGCTAGCCACGGACGTCGTCGACCACGAGCGAACGAACGTCGAGCGTGCTCGCGACGACTTCGCCCACGGGATCGTCCGCTCCGACGAGGAAGTTCGCGAGGTGGGCGTGCAGGCACTTGACGCCCACGCGGGTACCACCCACACCGCCGGCGGGCTGGACGAGATCCGTGCGAACCGTCGCCGCGCGCCGACGTCGCGCGTACTCGTCGTGCGTGCGTTGGAGGGCCTCGGCGTCAACGAGAGCTTCGAAGCGGTGCACACCCCCTTCGCCCTCGACGCGACTGACCGCGTCGTGCAGTTCGGGGTCGACGAGCCAGAAGAGCGTGGGCATCGGTGTGCCGTCACGAAGGTGGGGTTCGTTCTCGATGACGACGGGTCGTCCGTCCGGGTGGCGCACGACGACCGCGAAGCGCCCCGCGAGCGGCCGTCCTACCAGTGTCTCGACGAGCGCGTGGTCGTCGGGTAACGCGTCCCGAAAGGTCAACGCCAGAACTCGAGGGTGTGCAGCAGTCGCGAGACGAAAGCGTTGCTCGTGTGGTGCGCCGACGTTGTCGACGACGTCGAACCGGTGAGCGGCGCCGCAGCCGACGGCGAGACGAGTGGCTGCAGGCCCGGATCCGCCGAACTCGGCGAGACCTGGCCGGCGGCGTTGCCCGGAAGTACCTGGATCAGGCCCTGACCCGGCGCGACCAACTGGTACTGCTCGCGGGCGAGATTCGTGGCGGCGACGTTGGTGTCGAAGGACTTGGTCTGGTTCGTCAGCGCGAGCTCCTGTCGCTGCACGGCTTTGATCTGGGCCGCGGTGGCGTCGATCTGACTCTGCTGGTGCAACAACGCCGACGCCGGGAACCAACCCACCAACATGATGGCGGCCGTCAGCACGCCAAGGGGCAACATCCAACGGTTACGACTCCGCGCGTCCTCTGATGTTGACACTTGCCGCCCCCGACAAAGACTTGGGTACTGCAAACGAATATTGACCGCTCCGTTGAACTTCAACGTTAGGAGGCGATTCTACTTGTCGACGTCCTCAGAACGTGTCAGTGCACCAGTTTTGTTCTGTGCGTTGCTCGTAGCGAGCCCAAAGTCCGTCGTTCTCGCCACTTTGCACGTCAACGCGGGCTCGTTCAACGGCCGGGGGTTCCCGACAACGACGACCCACCGAGAAATCGAGCTTGATCACCGAGTTGTTCTTCGATCCTCAAGAGCTGGTTGTACTTCGCCACGCGGTCGGAGCGCGCCGGCGCGCCGGTCTTGATCTGACCGGCGTTCGTCGCCACCGCGATGTCGGCGATCGTCACGTCCTCGGTCTCGCCCGAGCGGTGCGAAATGACGACACTGTAGCGATGCAGGTTGGCCAAGCGCACCGTGTCGAGCGTCTCGGTGAGCGTGCCGATCTGGTTCAACTTCACGAGCACGGAGTTCGCGACGCCCCGGTCGATTCCCTTCTGCAGCAACGTGGTGTTCGTCACGAAGATGTCGTCGCCCACGAGTTGCACGGACGAGCCGAGTCGATCGGTGAGCGTGCGCCAGCCGTCCCAGTCCTCTTCGGCCATGCCGTCTTCGAGCGAGACGATGGGGTAACGAGAGCAGAGGTCCACCCAGTAGTCGGCGAGTTCGTTACTCGTGAGCACGCGACCCTCGCCGGCCAGATGGTACGCACCGTCGCGGTAGAACTCGCTCGCGGCGGGGTCCATCGCGATCGCGACGTCGGTGCCGGGCGTGCGGCCGGTCGCCTCGATCGCTTCGACGAGGACCTTCACGGCCGTCTCGTTGTCGGGCAGGTCTGGCGCGAAACCGCCTTCGTCGCCGACGGCCGTGTGCAGCCCGCGCTTCTCGAAGATGGCCTTCAACGCGTGGTAGGTCTCGGTGCCCCAGCGAAGGGCCTCACTGAAGGAAGCGGCGCCGACGGGCATGACCATGAACTCTTGGAAGTCGATCGTGTTCTTCGCGTGCGCGCCACCGTTGACGACGTTCATCATCGGCACGGGCAGGACGTGCGCGTTCACGCCCCCCAAGTACTGATAGAGCGGCAGATCGCTCTCGATGGCCGCGGCCTTGGCGTTCGCGAGCGAGACCGCGAGGATGGCGTTCGCGCCCAGACGGGCCTTGTTGGCGGTGCCGTCGAGGTCGATCATGGCGAAGTCGATGGCGCGCTGGTCCTCGGCCTCGTAGCCCTCGAGCGCGTCGTTGATCTCGTCGTTGACGAAGTTGACGGCCGTCTGCACGCCCTTGCCGCCCCAGAGCTCGCCCCCGTCACGAAGTTCGACGGCCTCGTGGATGCCCGTGGAGGCACCCGACGGTGAGACGGCTCGACCAATCGCTCCGGACTCGAGGTGCACTTCGGCCTCGACCGTAGGATTGCCCCTCGAATCGAGTACCTGGCGCCCCAGGACCACTTCAATCGCGCTCATGGCGTCTCCTCAGTTCGACTCAACGTTACTAGGCGACCTTTCGTGCGAGGAACGCTGTTCGAGTTCGTGAATCGCGTCGCGAAGCTTCCCCGCGCGTTCGCGCAGCACACCCTCGAGGTCCACGCCCGCGAACTGCGCCGCCGCGACGAGCGCACTGAGCGCGTCACCCCACGCGTCGGCGACGTTCGACGAGGAGTGCGCGTCGCGCGCTGACACCACGTCGAGCTCGAGCGAGGACAGCGCGCGCAGCGCGCGTTCGCGTGACACCTCGCCCGACTCGACGCCCGCGTCGACGAGCGCGGCCTTGCGGAGCAGTTTGGCGTACAGCGTGAGCGCGGGGAGCTGCCAGGCGATCCCGTCGGTGATGCTCTCGCGGCCCTTCTCCTTCTGCTTCAGGGCCTCCCAGCGCGTCGCGACGTCGTTGGAGTCGGTGACGGTGACGTCGCCGAACACGTGCGGATGGCGCCCAATGAGCTTGTCGCGCACGGTGTCGGCGATGGTGGCGAAGTTGAAGTAACCCTCCTCGTCACCCAACTCGGCGTGAAAGACGATCTGAAAGAGCAGGTCGCCCAGCTCCTCTTCGACGTGGAGAATCGCGCCCTCGTCGTCGACGTCTTCAGCCTCGACGCGCACGAACGTCTCGAGCGCGTCGAGGGCCTCGTACGCCTCTTCGAGCAGGTGTCGCGTCAGCGAGGCATGGGTCTGCTCTTGGTCCCAAGGGCATTCGGCGCGCAGTCGTTTCATGAAGTCGATGAGGTCGCCCATCGCTTCGCCGGCGTCGCGAAAGCCCTCGACCCACAGCGACGTCAGGTGATCGGCCCGCTCGAACGACGTCAGTGCCGACGCGCGCAGGGTGGTGACGAGTTCGTCGTCGAGTCCGAGGTGGTGCAGCACCACGACGTCACTTGCCGCGGGGAGTCGATCCGCCACGCTCGCGAGCACTTCGGGCGCGTAGGTCTGCAGTATCAAGAGCGGTCCGGGGCCCCGGAAGGCCTCGTTCGAGCCGAGCGCGTCGACGACGCGAAGTCCGACGCTCATCGGGTCGCGCCCGAGCACCGCGCACGCTACGTCGATGACCGAGACCGCGGGTTCGGTGACCGTCGTCACCTCCGAACGACCACGAAGGAGTTCGACGGTTCGCTCCGCCACGAGCGGCGAACCGGGCACGGCGTAGACGACCTCGTTGACGGGAGAGCTGAGCGCGAGCGACACGAGATCGTCGACGATCCTCTCGTAGAGCTCCTGGAAGGACGACGCCTGCTCATAGAGCTCGTCGTAACTCTCACGATCGACGAAGGCGGCGGCGCTCGGGTGTTCGCGGGTGCGAAACCGAACCACCGGCGAGTCACGAAGCAGTGCGCGCGTGCGCAGCGTGACGTGATCGAGAGTGCCGGGCCCGAGTCCTACGACTCGTACGACCGGCTTCACTTATACGTAGCGGAGAGGGCGTTCAACTTCGTGGAACCGGTCACGTCACGTGTCGAAGGTTTCGCGGGGGCGAAGACGTTGGGTCCCGTCGTGTTGAGTCCCCAGCGCCCGTAGGCGGGATCGACGTGCACCGCAGCGGCGCCGAGCAGATCGTTCTTCAGCGTGTTCGCCGACGCGGCGTTCAGGCTCTGTAAGTCCGCGAGCACCGTCGAAGCCGCCGCGGCGAAGGGCGTTGGCGTCCGTTTGGTCACCGCGACGTAGAGGGCGTAGGTCTGGCCGTTGTTGGAGATGTAGTTGGGCGTCGTGGCGAACTTGTCGAGCGGCAGCGACACCACGTCCGAGCGCACGCTCGTGTACGAGGTCGACGACGGTGAGAAGCAGCCGACCGCGCCGCCCTTGGACTTCGACACGTCCTGGGAGTACTGCTCGGCGAGCGCGGCCACGCTCAAGCCCGACGCCTCGCCCTGGGCGAACGCGGTCACCGACGTTGGTAGGACGAGGGCCACGGAGACGCACAACGTGTCGTAGCTGGAGGAGTGTTGGGCGTAGAAATTCTTCATCGACGCGGTGGTCAAGGAGATGGTCGTCTTGATCTTCTGCACCAGGTAGAGCGAGTCGGCCTGGGCGAGGATCTCGGCCGTGCGCATCTCGCTCGGCATCGCCGCGAGGGCCTGCGTGGACGTGCCCGGACACGACTTCGAGTTCGCGGCGACCTGCGAGGTCATCTCACCCTCGAGCGACGACGCCGCGACCGCGAGTTGCTGAGCGGAGGGGTGGTACTTCAAGGACTTGGTGACGTATTGGCTGATCGCCAGGCCCTCGACTCGTAGGTTCGCCCACGCCGCGGCTCCGGTCGCTTTGATGGAGTATCCCCCGGCACCCGGCGCGTAGCTCGTCGGATTGAGTGCGGTGATGTAACACTGCAGCGTGTTGTTCTGCGAGATCGCACTGAGTTCACTTTGCAGGGTGTTCGCCGACACCGATTGATTGTTCACGCTGATGCCCGAGGACGAACTGCTGAGTCCGTACAGTGTGGCCCCGACGAGAGCTAGGACGAACAGGGCTACGAGGCGACGCACCCGCTCATTCTACCGAGTCACACTTGCGCTTCCGCCGTCGAGGCGTGCAGTTCCTCCAAGAGTGCACGGATCGCGCGCGGCGTCGTGGCCGACGGCGCGAGCTCAAGTCGAAGTTCCTTCGTGGACTCGTTGTACGCGCTCGAGCCATACGTGCGTCGCAGACGCAACTGCTGCGAGAGCGCGAGGGTGAGCGGTCCCAACTTAACGACGGGCTTCGATCGAACGCCCACGCGCGCCGGCTGCACGACGACCGACGTGACCGCGTAGTCGAGACAGACCAGTCGCAGTTGGGCCAGTTCCAACAGTCCGGTCGTCGGTGCGGGTAGGGCCCCGTAGCGGTCGATCCACTCGCTTCGCAGGTCTTCGAGCTCGTCCAGTGACGTGACACTCGCGAGACGGCGATAGGCCTCGAGTCGTGCGTCGTCGGCTTCGACGTACTCCTTGGGCAAGTGGGCGTCGCCGGGCACGTCGAGGTTGATCGGCACCACGTCGGGGACGTGAAAGCCCTTCGCGTCGGCGACGGCTTCGGCGACGAGTTGCACGTAGAGGTCGTAGCCCACGGCCGCGACGGGTCCCGACTGATCGTGTCCGAGCAGGTTGCCCGCGCCGCGAATCTCGAGGTCGCGCATGGCGATCTTGAAGCCACTGCCGAGCGCGGTGTTGTCGCCGATGGTGCGCAGGCGCTCGTAGGCGGTCTCGGAGAGCACTTGGTCGGCCGGGTGAAAGAGGTAGGCGTAGGCGCGCTGGCCGCTGCGCCCCACGCGGCCACGTAGCTGGTGCAACTGACCGAGACCGAGGCGCTCCGCGCGGTCCACGATCAAGGTGTTCACTGACGGTAGGTCAATGCCCGATTCGACGATGGTCGTGCACACCAACACGTCGAAGCGCCGTTCCCAGAAGTCGATCATCGCGCGTTCGAGCGTGCCCTCGTCCATCTGACCGTGCGCGACGGCGACCCTCGCGTCGGGGACCAGTTGACCGAGACGTCGGGCAACCTGGTCGATGTCACTGACGCGGTTGTGCACGAAGAAGACCTGCCCCTCGCGAAGGAGCTCGCGACGGATCGCCTCCACGACGGCCGGTTCGTTGAACTCACCGACGTGCGTGAGAATCGGTCGGCGATCGGCCGGGGGCGTCGTGATCATCGAGAGGTCGCGGATGCCGGTGAAGGCCATCTCGAGCGTGCGCGGGATTGGACTCGCGCTCAAGGTCAACACGTCGACCCCCACCGAACGCGTCTTGATGGACTCCTTGTGCTGCACGCCGAAGCGCTGCTCCTCGTCGACCACCAGGAGTCCCAACTGCTTGAAGGAGACCGTGTCACTCAGCAGCCGGTGGGTGCCGATGACGACGTCGATCGTCCCTTCGCTCAGACCGAGCAGCGTGGCCTTCGTCTCTCTCTCGTCGACGAATCGACTGAGCAGAGCGACCCTCACCGGAAAACCGGCGAAGCGTTCGGAGAACGTGGCGAAGTGTTGACTCGCGAGCAGTGTCGTGGGCACGAGGATCGCCGCCTGCCTGTTGTCCTGGACGGCCTTGAAGACTGCGCGCAGGGCCACCTCGGTCTTGCCGAAGCCCACGTCGGCGCAGATCAGTCGGTCCATGGGACGCGGGGACTCCATGTCGGCCTTCACGTCGACGATCGCCTGGGCCTGGTCGGCGGTGAGGGTGAAGGGGAAGAGCTCCTCCATCTCTCGCTGCCACGCGGTGTCGGGAGCGAAGGCGTGGCCTTGGGCGACGCTGCGCAGACGATAGAGGTCGACCAACTCTTGGGCCACGAGGTACGCGGCGGCGCGTGCCTTCGCCCTCGTCTTTTGCCACTCCGCGCCGCCCATGCGCGACAACGACGGACTGTCGCCACCAGTGTAGGGCGTGAGCGCGTCGATCTGTTCGGTGGGCCAGTAACTGCGCCCGTCCTTGAACTCGAGTATCAGGTAGTCGCGCGTGACGCCGTTGATGGCCCTCGTCGTGGTGCCCGAGAACCGCGCGACGCCGTGTTGACGATGGACCACGTAACTGCCGACCGAGAGATCGTCGAAGAATCCATCGACGTTGCGCGCTCGGGTGCGCGAGACTCTGCGTTGACTCCGCCGCCCCGTGAGGTCGCTCTCACTCCAGACGACCACGTCGGGCTCGTCGAGCGAGAAGCCCGAAGGGAGCGAACTCTCCAACACGCTGAGACGGGCCTCGAGGACGTGCGCCGGGTCGGTCGTGACCTCGAGCCCTTCGCCTCGTAGCTGATCGGCCATTCGTTCGATCGCGGCGGGGGTCGAGGTCAACACCACGCCGCGGCGCGACGTCGACCAGCCGCGCACGTGGGCCGCGATGCGCGCCGCGTCGCCCTGGACGACGGGGGGCGACGTGAGATGACTGGTCGCGTCGAGTGACGACGCGCTCGTCTCCAGGGCGACGTCGATCCTTCCCTCGAGGACCTCGTCGTAGTCGAGGTGCAGCAGTGGCACCTCCGCGCTCGCGCGCCAGGTCGCCGCGACGACGTCGGTCAGCTCACGCTCCTCGCCCAGGAGATCGGCGAGTCGGGCGCGCACGCGCTCGGGTTCGACGACGACGACGCGGGCGTCACCGGTCTCGTCGAGCAACGTGCGGGCCTCGGTGACGAAGAGACCCATCCAGCCTTCCATGCCGTCGAAGAGCTGCCCCGTGGCCAGACGGTCGAACGTCGTACTCGCCCACGGTTCGCTCCTCGAGAGCTCCTCGGCGCGACGTCGCGTGGCGTCGCCGGGCATCCACTCGCGCGCCGGCGCGATCACCGCCTCGTCGAGGTCGTGCGTTGACCGCTGCGTCGCGATGTCAAACACCGTGAGGCGTTCGATCTCGTCGCCGAAGAAGTCGAGGCGCAGAGGCTCGTCGTTCTGCGCGGGCCAGACGTCAACGATGCCGCCGCGTACCGCGATCTCGGCGCGGTGTTCGACCAAGTGCTCACGCCGATAGCCCATGGCGACGAGCCCGGCGACGAACTCGTCGCGGTTGATCTCACTGCCGCGGGTGAAGACGTAGGGCGCCCGCAGAGGCTCGGGCGAGAGGACCTGCGCGATCGAACGCGCCGACGAGACGACGACGCGCGGACCCCTCCCTTGTTGAATTTGCCACCGCAACAGCGCGCGCATGGCCATGACCTGGCTGTCGGGGCTGACCCGTTCGAGCGGGTGCGTGTCCCAGCCGGGCCAGAGCGCGACGTCACGCTCGCCGAGCCAGGCGACGAGCGCGTCACGGACGTGTTCCGCGTCACTCGAGGTGGCCGTGACCGCTACCAGAAAGGGCACGTCGCTCGCGAGGGCCGCGATCGCGAGCGGTGAGGCATAGCTGGAGGGGACGAACGAGCCCGAGGCGACGGACGCGCGAATCGTCGGACCGACGAGGTCGAGAACCCGACGCAGTCCGTTCAACTCACTCACGATCCGTTGACGCGCCGTTGGGCCTCGTCGAAGTCGTAATCGAGAAGGGCCTCGATGGCGTCGGCCGCGCGCTCGACGTCGGCGGCCATCGCCTCGCGACCCTTGCCCGAAGGGCGACGCAGGACGTAGTCGGCGCCCTGTTCCTTCGTAGGTGGCTTGCCGATGCCGACGCGCAGGCGGGCGAAGTCCTGCGTACCGAGGGTCTGGGCGATCGAGCGCAGTCCGTTGTGACCGGCGAGTCCCCCACCGAACTTCAACTGCAGACGTCCAGGTTCGAGGTCGAGTTCGTCGTGCACCACGACGAGATGGGCGAAGTCGTTGATCGACGTGCGTCGCACCAGGGGCGCCAACGCGGCCCCCGACTCGTTCATGAAGGTCGTGGGCACGGCCAGCGTGATCGGTCCCCGAGGGGTCGTGAGCGTCACGCTCATCGCGCGTTGACGGCGTTCGAGGCTTAGTTGACCGCCGCGTCGTTGGACCGCGAGACGTACCGCGTCGCCGCCGACGTTGTGGCGCGACCCTTCGTACTGGGCGCCGGGATTGGCGAGGCCCACGATGAGCAGCGTGCTCTTTTGGCCCCGTCGAACGTTCTCACGAGCGCGTCGCAGCGCCACGAACTACTCGACAGGTGCTTCGTCGGGTGTGACGGCCGCCTTGGCGGTACGTCCCGCGTGGGTCGCCACGACCGACACCGTCAAGTCGCCGGCCGCTTCGACACCCTCGGGCAGGACGAGGTCGCCCACGCGGATCGCCGCGCCCACGGTGAGATTCGAGATGTCCACTTCGATGAAGTTCGGGATCTGGTCGGGACGGGTGCGGACCTCAACGCTGAACATCTGCTGGTCGACTTCCCAGTCGGCGTGACGCACTTCGACGGCGTCGCCGATGAGGTGCAAGGGTACTTCGGCCACGACGGCCTGGTTGGGGTCGACGACCTGAAAGTCGATGTGCGCGACAGTGCCCTTCACCGGGTGACGCTGGATCTCACGAGCCATGACGGTGTACTTCTTGCCGTCGGCGTCGAGCGTGATCACCGAGTTGAGGCCCTGCTCACCCGAGACGGCGCTACGAAAGTCTTTGGCGTTGACCGACACGGGCAGCGCCTCGACGCCCTCGCCGTAGATCACGCCCGGAATCGATCCCGCGTGGCGCAGACGGCGTGCGTTCGCCGAACCATGCTCGCGACTCGTCGACGCGTGCAACGTGACCTGTGACATGAGTACTCCTCTTGAGAAATGGCTGGCGGCCCGAGGGGCAACGCACAGGAGGACAAGTCTAGCCCGAGATCGGCCGCTTCTCCCGCGCCAGCACGTCAGCCTCCCCAAGGGGCGGATACACGGACCGAGCGATGGTGGCGCTGATCCAACCAATCACCCACCCGAGAAAGACCAGGAAGAACGCGTGACGCGTCGTCGTCCCAGTTCGATCGCCCCGGTGGTGTCTCGGTCCTAGAGCAGGTTTTCGCCGCCGAAGATGTCCGACACCGACGCGTCGTCGAAGATCGCCGAGATCGCGTTGGCGATGATGGGCGCAATAGAGAGGATCTCCAACTTCTCAAAGCGCTTCTCGGGTCCGAGCGGGAGCGTGTCGGTCACGATGACGCGGCTGATGGGCGCGTTGAAAAGCCGGTCCACGGCCGGGGGTGAGAACACCGCGTGCGTCGCCATCACCCAGATCTCGTTGGCGCCGTGGGTCTTCAGGAGGTCGCAGGCGGCCACGATGGTGCCGGCCGTGTCAATCATGTCGTCAATCAAGACGCAGTGCCGTCCGTCGACGTCACCCACGATGTGGCGCGCCACGGCCACGTTGGCGACTCCGTGCGGGCGGGTTTTGTGCACGAGCGCGAGGTCACAACCCAAGTGTTGGGCGTAGCGTTCGGCGACCTTCACGCGACCGGCGTCTGGCGCGACGACGACGAGTTCGTGGGGATTGGCGTTCGCCTTCAGGTAGTCCTCGAGCACGGGGGCCGCGACCAGGTGGTCGACCGGCACATTGAAGAAACCTTGGATTTGGCCGGAGTGGAAGTCCACGGACAGGACCCGGCTGGCGCCGGCCGTTTGCAGCATGTCGGCGACGAGTTTCGCGGTAATGGGTTCACGACCGGCGGTTTTGCGGTCCTGGCGCGCGTAGCCGTAGTTCGGTATCACTGCCGTGATGCTCTTCGCCGACGCCCGCTTGGCGGCGTCGATCATGATGAGCTGCTCCATGAGCGAATCGTTCACCGGTGAGCCGTGCGTTTGCACAATGAACACGTGCGCGCCACGAATCGATTCATCGAAGCGACAGTGGATCTCGCCGTCGGCGAACTCGCGCAGGTTCGCCTCGGTCAGTTCGACCCCGAGCTTGTCGGCGACGTCCGCGGCGAGCGCTGGGTGCGAACGACCCGTCACGATGACGAGGCGACGCTTGGCGAGGGACTCCACCGCGCCAGCGTACAGGCGAACGGAGGGGGCTAGTGAGAACGCTGCGTTAAGGGCGTGACGATCTCACCCGTCGCGACGTCGGCGCCCGGGCCAAGGACGACGAAGGAGGCCACGCGCGCGTCGGCCCCGATGCGAAGTCGCGACGCCTCGACGGTGGCGACGTGGGCGCCCTCACCGACCTCGACGTCACTCAGCACCGCGTGGGGTCCGATCTGCGCGCCTCGAGCGATCACGCACTTGCCCTTCAGGATCGTGCCCGGGAGCAGTGAAACCTCGGCGGCCAGTTCGACGTCGGCGTCGATGTAGGTGGCGTCGGGGTTCCACATGGTGACCCCTCGAGCCAACCACTGGTCGTTGATGCGTCGACGAAGCACCGATTCCGCGCGCGCGAGTTGGAGATGGTCGTTGACCCCCGACGCTTCACTGGAGTCCTCGAGCAGCAACGACGCGGTCACGTGACCCATCTCGTGCAGCACCGAGACGAGGTCGGTGAGGTAGTACTCGTGTTGGACGTTCTCGCGTCCGACCCTTCGAAGCGCGGGGCCGAGGAGGCTCTGGCGCACCACCATGATCGAGGTATTGACGACGTCGATGGCACGCTCGTCGGCGCTGGCGTCTCGTTCTTCGACGATGCGCTCAAGGGTGCCGTCCTTCGCGTGGATCAATCGGCCGTAGCCGGTCGGGTCGTCCATCCGCGCGCTCAGCACCGTCAGAGCCGCGTTGCGCTCGCGGTGGACCTCGAGGAGGTGGGCCACCGTCGAGCGACGAAGCAGTGGCGTGTCGCCCGGGAGAATCAGGACGTCGCCGTCGCTGATGCCAATGGCGTCGTTGATCGTCGACAGCGCCACGCGCACGGCGTGGCCGGTGCCGAGCTGTTCGTTCTGTTCGACGAACGTCAGTGGCACGTCACGGCGCGCCGCGTCACCGAGTTCCTTTTGCACCCACGTCGCGTGGTGGCCCACGACGACGACGGTCGCACGAACGTCCTCCTGGACGGCCGCGTCAAGGACGTAGCGCACCATGGCGCGCCCGCAGAGTTGGTGCAAGGGCTTGGGTCGTGACGAACGCATCCGCGTGCCCTCGCCCGCGGCGAGCACGACAACACACGTTGGACGACTCACCCTTCCATCTCTAGCAGTCATCTTCTACGATTTCTGGGTGCCCATGGATTCTTACGATGAATTCTCGCTTTTCCACGAGAACGCGAGCGAGTGGGGACTGCCCGTGCGCACGCCAAACGTGCAACGTTTCTTTGTGGCCGTTGACGGACTGCGTCAACTCAGTGGGCTCCGATGGGGTGTCGACGAGCCCGAGCTGGTCCTGGTGCACGGGGGCGCCCAGAACGCCCACACCTTCGACACCGTGGCGCTCGCGCTCGATCGACCGCTGCTCGCGATCGATCTTCCCGGTCACGGCCACTCCGACGCGTCGCCCTACCCCGCGTCGGCGATCGCCAGTCACGCGAAGGACCTCGCACGAGCTCTCGAACAACTCACCGATCGCGCACTCCCCCTCGTGGGCATGTCGCTCGGGGGTCTTTGCTCGATCCTCGTCGCCGTCGAGCGACCCGATCTCGTTCGCTCACTCGTCCTCGTCGACGTCACGCCCGGCGTCGACGCCGACAAGGCCCGCCACATCACCGACTTCGTGAACGGCCCGAAGACCTTCGACAACTTCGACGAGCTCCTCGCGCGCACGATCGAGCACAATCCCACGAGATCGGTCACGTCGCTACGTCGCGGCATCGTGCACAACGCCGTGCAGCGGCCCGACGGCACGTGGGTCTGGCGTCACCAGCAACACCCCCAGTCCGAACTGCGCGCGCCCGACGTCGGCGACCTCTGGGAGAGGCTCGCTACGGTGCGCGTGCCGGTCAACCTCGTGCGTGGGATGGCGCGAGGCTCGGTGGTAGACGACGAGGACGAGGCCGAACTCCTTCGCCGCGTACCCGACGCCACGGTCGTGCACGTCGCGAACGCCGGTCACTCCATCCAGGGCGACCAGCCCGTCGAACTCGCGAAAATCCTCGAGGCCGTCTGCTTTTAGGCCCTCTTGGCTGGCGGGGGAGGGCTCGAACCTCCAACCTACGGATTCAAAGTCCGTCGTTCTGCCAATTGAACTACCCGCCACTGCCGGTACTGTGGCAATCTTCAGAGATTCTTAGAGTATGTCTGAGGATGCTTAACACCAACCAGCAACACTAGAGCCTGACCACCAAACCCAGAAAGTCGCGCCGTGACTACCGCTCCTACTCCTAACTCCTACGTGGCCATCGTCGACGACGATTCGGCGATCCGCTCGGCCCTCGGTCGCGCGCTGCGCATGGAGAACTACGACGTCGAACTCTTCGAAGACGGCGCCAGCGCGCTCAAGTCCATTCAACTACGCGCTCCCGACGCGATCGTGCTCGACCTCCAACTCCCCGACATCGACGGACTCGAGATCTGTCGACGGATCCGACGCTCGGGCGACACCACGCCGATCTTGATGCTGACCGCGCGCAACGCGGTGAACGACCGCGTCGAGGGCCTGGACGTCGGCGCCGACGACTACCTCGTCAAGCCCTTCGACCTGGCGGAGCTGCTCGCCCGACTGCGCGCCCTGCTGCGTCGTCACAACGTCGCCGACGTCGACGGCACGGTCCTTCGATTCGAGGACCTCACGCTCAATCCCCAGACGCGTGAGGTCCACCGCGGGGCTCGACTGGTGGAGTTGACCAAGATCGAGTTCGACCTCCTCGAACTGTTCTTGCACCACCCCCGTCAAGTACTCACCCGCGATCAGATCTTGGACCTGGTGTGGGGCTACAACTTCGATTCGGGCACGAACTCGTTGGCGGTCTACATTGGCTATCTCCGCCGCAAACTCGAAGAAGACGACAAAGCGCGACTCATCCAAACGGTGCGCGGAGTGGGCTACGCGCTTCGCACGACGTGACGTTTCGACTACGCGTCATCACTGCGACGGTCGCGGCCGCGGCGATCGCGGTGATCCTCGCGAGCTTTGCCTCCTTTCTTGTCGCGCGTAGCGCCATCCTGCACTCGGTGGACGTGTCACTCTTGCAGGCTTCGCAACAGAACAGAAGCGTGAGCGACGAAAACCGCGTCACCGGGTCGTACTCCGAGATCGTCTTGCCCAATGGCACGACGTTGCCCACGTCCATTGTGCACATCGACTCCACGATCCTGAACATCGCGAAGGGCAAGGGCACACGCGTCATTCGCACCGTGTCCATCGATGGTCAGAGCTATCGCCAACTGATCGAGCCACTGCCCAAGAACTCCCTCGTCAACTGCCAGACGAGCCCCACGAACGTCTGCCGGATATCAACGACCTCGGCGCAGCTCTACATGGTCAACATCACGGGCCAGATCACGGAGTTGACTCGCCTCCTCACGACCCTGATGCTGGTCGCGGCCGGTGGTCTGTTGTTGGCGTTGGGTCTCGGGCTGTTCCTCGCGCGCCAGGCCCTGCACCCCCTCGAGAAGGTCACCAACGAGATCGAGACCGTGGCCATGACGAACGATCTGCAGTACCGACTCGCCGAAGGCGACGCCGACGAGCTCGGTCGACTTCGACGAGTCTTCAACCGTCTCCTTCGATCGGTGGAGAGCAGTCAGACCCTGCAGCGTCAACTCGTGCTCGACGCGAGTCACGAACTGAGAACGCCGCTCACGTCGCTACGCACGAACGCCCAGGTGCTCTCGCGCGCTCCCGAACTGCACCCCGATGAGCTGCGCCAGATCACCGACGACATGGTCACCCAAGTCGACGAACTCGCCGCTCTCGTCACCGACCTCGGCGAACTCGCCCGTGGCGAAAAATCGGAGGGTGAACTCGAAACACTTCGCCTCGACGACTGCGTCGAGGAGTGCGTCGAGACGGCGCGTACCTACGCCCGTATTCGCGACATCACGATGGACGTCGACTTCGAGCCGTCGTTCGTCAAGGCCCGCCACGACCGGCTCAATCGCGCAATCTCGAACCTACTGACGAACGCCGTCAAGTTCACGCCCACCGGCGGGCAGATCATGGTGCGCTCGTCGCACGGCACGGTCACCGTCGCCGACAGCGGCACGGGTATCAACGACGAGGACCGCCAGTTCGTCTTCGACCGGTTCTGGCGAGCGCCCTCGGCGCGGTCCCTTCCCGGTTCGGGCCTCGGACTCTCGATCGTCGCCCAAGTCGTCGAGGAGATCGGTGGCACCGTCGCCGTGGATCGCGATCCCGCACTCGGCGGCGCTCGCTTCACCATCACGGTGCCCGAAGCCAACGTAACCTAATCGTCGTTTGATTTTGTCAATCTTCTTATAGGACCGCGGTCACGTCTTAAGAATGACCAACAAGACTGTCAGGTGAGATACGACCATGACACCAGCCACCCGTACACCCCAACAGCGCGATCGCCGTTTCGCCCGCGTCCGACACATCACCCAGGCCCTCCTCGTGGGCTCGGGCGTACTGTCGGGCGTCGCCGTGATGTACCTGGCCGGCTCGGCGAAGCCGCTCGTGACGACCCCCGTCACCGTTCCCTCCACGAGCACCAGCACGACGACGTCCTCGTCCGACGACCAAGAGTCCACCTCGACGTCCACCTCGACGTCCTCGTCCGACGACAACTCGAGCGGCGACGGCACTTCGGCCACGACGACCACGCCACCCACCACGGCCACGACGAGACCTACGACTTCCACGACCCCGACGACAGTGCCGGTCACGACGACGACGGTGTGCACCACCACGCCCTCTGGTCAAGTGACCTGCAACTAGCACCGACATGAACTTCCAGGTCTGGGGAGTCAGCGGTACGCTCGCCACCCAACACGAGCACCAGATGGACTTCGCCCAAGAGCGACTGTGGTACTGGCTCCGCGAGATCGACGACGCGTGCAATCGGTTCCGTGACGATTCCGAAATCTCGCGATTGAACGCCCGTGCCGGTGCGACCGTGTCGATCAGCGCCACCTTCGAGCTCGCGCTCGACGCGGCGTCACTCGCGCGTGACGCCACCGACGGACTCTGCGACCCGAGCGTGTTGCCCGCGCTGCTGGCGATGGGCTACGACGTCGACTACGACGAACTAAAGACTCGAGACGACGCGACACTGGCCCCTCCCGTGAAGGGTGCGGGCGCGAGCGCGTTCGAACTCGATCGACTGGACCATACGGTGACGCTCTCGCCCGGCTGTCAACTCGATCTTGGCGCGAGCGCGAAGGCGCTGGCGGCCGACCTCGTCGCGAACGACGTGGCGCCCACGGGTGGCGTCGTCGTCGAAGTCGGGGGTGACGTCGCTGTTCGCGGCCGAGGACCGCAGGGCCTGTGGGCCATTGGCCTGAGCGACGACCTCGAACTCCACGGCAACGAGCCGCGCGTCGCCATCGACAACGGCGGTATTGCGACGTCCTCGACGACGACGCGCACGTGGCACGCCAGTGGTCAACTCGTCAACCACATCGTCGATCCCCGGACGGGCAGTTTCGCGGCGGGCCCGTACACGACGGCGACCGTGTCGGCGGGCAGCTGCGTACTCGCGAACGCGTTCGCCACCGCTTCGCTGCTCTGGGGCGAGGACGCCGCGTACCACGTGGCCCAAGCCGGCTGGGCGGGGCGCTTCGTGCGCGGTGACGGAACGATCGAGTTCGTCGGCGGCTGGCCGCTCGACGAGGTGTTGGCGTGATCGCCCTCACGACGCCGTACCTCTGGTACACGACCCGGGCCACGGGGCTGGTGGCGCTCGTCCTCTTCACCTGCGTCGTCGCACTGGGCACGTTCGTTGCGAACCGCGTCGGGGGCACCGTCGTCGGTCGTTTCGAGATCAACGAGCTGCACCGCTCCATCTCCATTGTGGCCATGGTCTTTCTCGTGCTGCACGTCACGACCACCGTGATCGACGCCTACGCGCCGACCGGACTGCTCTCGGCGATCATCCCACTCACCTCGGACTACCGGCGCGTCGGCGTCGCCGTCGGCGCGGTGGCCCTCGACCTGATGCTCGCGGTGTGGATCTCGAGTCTCTTGAAGATTCGCATCAAGAACGCGTCGTGGCGATTCATCCACTGGTTCAGCTGGTTGGCCTTTGCGAGCGCCATCCTCCACGCCTACCTCACGGGAACCGACACGAAGAGCGGTCTCGGTCTCGCCGTGGTGGCGGCCTGCGCCCTGTGCGTGCTCGCGGCCGCCCTGTGGCGCTACTTCGCGCGCCCCACGCGCGCCGCCGGTCGCACCGCGCTCTCGCCCCTCGCCGCGGCCAAGGGTCCCGGTCCCAGCGCGCCGCGGGTGGCCTCACCCAACGCGGCCGCCTCGATTCCCCGTAGCCCGCCCAGCGCGACGAGAGGCGTCGACACGCGTGGCAACGCCACCTCCTTTCCCCGCGGCCCCTCGCCGCGCACCGAGAAGAAGCGTCGCTAGTGCAAGCCCAGGCACTACCCCGGCTCCTCTTCGGCAACCCGGGCACGCCCTTGACGCTCGGGCAACACGAAGCGACCTTCGCGAGCTCGTATCGCGCGGCGTCGCTGCTCGATGAGCTCGAGGCCTCGGGCCTCACCGGTCGCGGGGGTGCGGCGTTCCCCACCGCTCGAAAGGCCCGACTCCTGCGCGATCAGCGCGGGCACAACAAAGTGGTCGTGGTGAACGCCATGGAGGGTGAGCCCGTCTCGTACAAGGACTCGACGCTGCTCGGCACCAACCCGCACCTCGTGCTCGACGGCGCGGCGATACTCGCCTCGATCATCGGCGCCAAAGACGTCATCATCTGCGTGTCGCGCGACAACCCTACGGCCGTCGGCCACGTGCAACGCGCGCTCGACGAACGCCAGCGCGTCGGCGCGCGAGGACCCGACTTCAAACTCGAAACGGCGCCGTGGCGCTACGTCGCCGGGGAGGAGTCGGCCCTCGTGCACTGGCTCGACGACAACGAGTCACTCCCCCAGTACCGTCCCCAGCGGCCGAGCATCCTCAAGATCCGTCACCACGCGGTGCTCCTCGACAACGTCGAGACGTGCGCCAACGTCGGACTGATCGGACGCTTCGGCGCCGCGTGGTTTCGCACCCTCGGCACCGCCGTCAGCTCGGGATCTCTCCTCGTCACCGTCACCGGCGCACTCGAACGGGCCAAGGTCCTCGAGATCCTCCCGGGCATGACGTTGCGGGCGATTCTGAACGTCGCCGACGCCGACGCCGACCCTCGGGCCCTACTCCTCGGGGGCTACGGCGGCTCGTGGCTCGACGCCGTGCACCTCGACACGCCCTACGACAACGAGTCCCTAACCCCCCTGGGCGCGTCGGTGGGCGCTGGCATCATCGTCGTGCTCGGTCGTGAGGGCTGCGGTGTGGTGGAGACGCAACGCGTCGTCAAGTGGATGGCCAACGAGAGTGCGCGCCAGTGTGGGCCGTGCGCCTTCGGACTTCCGGCCCTCAGTGACGACCTCGTCGAGCTGAGTACGGGATCGCGCGCGTCGGCGAGCGCGTTCACGCGACTCGAGCACCGATGCGGCGTCATCGACGGCCGCGGCGCCTGCCACCATCCCGACGGGGTGGTCCGTCTGGTGCGTTCGGCGCTTCGCGTCTTCGAACAGGACTTCAGGAGCCACGCCCGCGGCGCGCCGTGCGACGGCTCGCGATCACAGAAGTACTTTGTCAACGTGCCGAAACTAGAACGCGAACACGAGTTGATATGGGAGTGAGACGACGCACGGGCGTTTTCTACCTACGGGTGAACCCCATCCTCTGTGACGGCTTTGGCCACTGCCACGAGCTGGCCCCGGAACTCGTGAACATGGATGAGTGGGGCTACCCCATCATCGAAAAGGAGCCGACGCCGCTCAGCAACCTCGCGGCCCTCGAATCGGCGCGCTACGCGGTGCGCGGCTGTCCGCGCCAGGCGCTGCGCATCGAACGCGTCAGCGAGTCGTAGCGTCGATCAGCTCGAGACGGTTCCCGACGGGGTCGTCCACGTAGCAGTGCCGTCGACCGGCAATGGTCCCGTCGGAACGAACCTCGACACCCGCGTCGTGGAGTCGGGCGACGACCACGTCGTAGTCGTCCACCCGCAGCGCCGGGTGCGCCTTCTTCGAGGGACGAAAGTCATCCTCGACCCCGAGGTGCAGATTGGCGTCGTCTCGTTGGTACCAGCGACCGCCGCGCGCGGCCTGCGGGGGCGGTTTGACGAGCTCGTGGAATCCGAGCAGGGAAACGTAGAACTTGTCGCAACGGAGTTCGTCGCCGGGGGGAATTGCGAGCTGTACGTGGTCGAGTTGCCATGGCACGTCGATATCCTCCAAGAAAAGGGCCCTGGAAAAAACCTAGTAGTGTTCTACGAGCCATGGGATCACTAATCAAGAAGCGCCGAAAGCGCATGCGCAAGAAGAAGCACAAGAAGATGCTGAAGCGAACGCGCTTCCAGCGTCGCGCCGCCGGTAAATAGTTCTCCCTACGTCTCGCGGGGCGTGGTAGTGGTCTGGCGAAACTGAACGACACCCTCGGGACCCAACGCGTCCCACGACTCGACGCCCTGTTCGAGGTGCCCTTCGACGAAGAGGGTCGATCCCGACCCCGCGAGGTGTACCCGGTCCCCGAGCGTCGCGCTCAACCAGTCCATGGTCTCGGCCAGGCGGGGCTCGACCAGGCGCGACGCCGCCTCGAGGTGGTTTCGTCCCCGGGGCCTCTCGCCGGCGTCGACGAGTTCGTCGTACGCGCGGTAGCAGTCACGCGTGTTCACGCCAAAGCCGAGCAGCACCAGCGTGACGTCGCGGGCCTCAAAGGGCAGCGCCGTCACGCGCTCACCCACGCCCTCGACGAGCGCGCGGCCACCCACTTGGCAGAACGGGACGTCGCCGCCGAGCGACAGCGCCGCCTCGTGACTCACGCCCCCGGCCCAGCGAAGGATGGCCCCCGCGTCGGCACTGCCCCCACCGAGTCCCCCACCCGGAGGAATGACCTTACGCAGCGTCACGCCCGCGCGCCGACCCACCAGAGCGAGCGCGCGCGTGACGAGGTTGTGCTCGTCGAGGGGTACCCCCGAGAAGGGCCCCTCGAGTCGTAGGTAGTCGCCCGACTCGTCGACCTCGAGACGGTCGACGAAGTCCAGCGTGACCATCTCCGAGCGCAACTCGTGCCAACCGTCGTCGCGTCGTCGCGTGACGTCGAGGAACCACGTCAACTTCGCTGGCGCGACGAGCTCGCTCACCGCGCCGCCACCAGGGCCGCGAACTCCTCGAGCGTCAGCTCCTCGGGCCGACGGGTCTCGGCGACGCCGGACCGCTCGAAGACGCCGTCGCTGATCCACCCGGCGAGCGAACGGCGCAACATCTTTCGTCGCTGGCCAAAGGCCATACGGATGACCGAAAAGAGCTCGTCCTCGCTGGCGACGGCGGGGTCGACGCGGACACGCTCGCGACGCACCAACGACACGAGGACCGAGTCGACGTTGGGTTTGGGCACGAAGACCGACGGAGAGACCTTGCCCACGATCTTGGCGTCGGCGAAGTACTGCACGCGAAGCGACACCGCGCCGTAGGCCTCGTCACCGGCGTACGCCGCCATTCGCTCACCCACTTCCTTTTGCACCATGACGAGCAGTCGACGGATCAGTGGTTGACTCTCCAAGAGGTGCAGCACGAGGGGCGTCGCCACGTTGTAGGGCAAGTTCGCCACGACCACCGAGGGTTCGCCCCCGAGGATCGCGTCGTAGTCGGCGTCGAGCGCGTTCACGTGATGGACCGTGACGCCGTGAGGTTCGACCACCGAGCGAAGCGGCTCGATGAGATAGCGGTCGACCTCAAGGGCGAGCACCGTCGCGCCAGTCTCGACGAGCGCGAGTGTCAGCGATCCGAGACCCGCGCCGATCTCGAGTACCTGATCACCGGGTCCGACGTTGGCGAGGCGCGCGATCCGGCGCACGGTGTTGGGGTCGACCACGAAGTTCTGGCCGAGCGCTCTCGAGGGCTTAAGCCCGTGGTCTCTCAAGAGCGCCGTGAGTTCGCCTCGCGTGTGGGTCACCAAGAGACTTTGACACTAATCACGCCCTGGGCGAGTGGCGCCAGCTGCGCGAACTGCGTCTCGTTCAGGTCGACGACGCGATTGCTACCGTGACCCTCGCGGTCGGTGATGACGCACGAGATCGACTTGCCCGTCTCGAGGTCGGTGACCGTGATCCTCGTGCCCTTGGGCAAGTACCAGGTCGCGCAGCGTCCGGGGAAGTAGTCGTACCACGTCGCCACGCCGATCTTGAAGTTGTCACCGCTGACGACGACGGCCGTGGCCTTGACCGGCGTCTTCCTTCTCACCGGCTTCACGGGACGATGGGTGCTCACGCGAATCATGATCTCGTCGTGCCAGCGCACGCGCGTGCCCGGGGCCGGGGACTGGCCGAGGGCCACCGTCCAAGTACTGTTCGAACTCCCTGGTCCGACGGTCTTAAAGTACAGTTGCGCGCGCCGCATCGCGGCGTAGACGCCGGCGCGCGAGAGCCCCAGGAGCCTCGGCACCGCGCGTGGACCGCGCGGGGAGACCGTCGAGACCGTCAGCGTCGCCTCGGCGTGCCAGGCGATGACGACGCCGGGTCGCGGGGACTGCGCCACGACGGCGGCCCAGTGATCGTTGGCGCTGCCCGGTCCCCTCGTTTGAAAGTAGAGACCATCGTGGCGCATGATCCGATAGACCTGCAGGCGACTGTGGCCGACGAGGTCGGGCATGCGCATCGAGGCGTGCCCGGTCGCGGCGCCGACAGTGCCCGGCGTGAGAAGTACCAAGGAAGTGGCCACCGCGGCCAACGTGGTACGAAGTAACCGCGCGCGCCGTAGCGCGCCGCGTCGTGATGTCCTCAGTTATCCGTCCTCCGCCAGGACTGTGGGATCATTCGATGAATCCCGCCCCGTAACGCTAGGAGAGGGCGGAGGTTAAGGCAACTCGCCCTATAAATCCATGAAAATACTGGGCTCTTCGTGCTCTCGGAGAGGAAAACGAAAGAGTCGCGCGCTGTTCGCCGCCGTGGCCTCTTTGACGAGTTCAACGTCCTCACCGCGCAGTTGCGCGACGAACGCGCCCACTACTGCGACGAACGACGGCTCGTTCGATCGACCGCGGTAGGGAACGGGCGCCAAAAACGGACTGTCGGTCTCGACGTGCAGTCGCTGCAGCGGGACGAGCTTGGTCGCTTCTCGCAGCGACTCGGCGTTCTTGAAGGTCACGACGCCCGAGATCGAGATATCACAACCGATCGCGAGACACCCTTCGGCGTCGTCGGGCGTACCCGTGAAACAGTGGATCACCGTTCGAGGCGGCACGCCCTCACTCGCGAAGATGCTGAAGAGGTCGTCGAACGCGTCTCTCGCGTGCACGACGAGCGCGAGATCAAGTTCGTGCGCGAGGGCGATCTGGGCCGAAAACGCCTGTCGTTGCTGGGTTCTGGGCGAATGCTCGTAGAAGTAGTCGAGACCACACTCGCCTACGCCC
>Ga0207933_1000038_pt1 | contig 125774 bp, 97 predicted proteins | sample NGESurdeep092012_4_FD_184488 | JGI IMG/M metagenome (GOLD analysis project Ga0207933, IMG submission 184488) | Arctic peat soil microbial communities from Barrow, Alaska - NGEE Surface sample F53-3 deep-092012 (SPAdes) | ecosystem: Environmental > Terrestrial > Soil > Wetlands > Peat ... | reverse complement strand
GCTGTTTCTCGATACGCGCTTTGGCGAGTATTTTGCGGCGAACATGACCAGTGTGAATGCTCCTCTGGCCCAGGGCGATCCCGTGGTGGCGCAGGTGCAGACGATGAATGGACCTCTGCCGGGACCATTCGCCGGACAGGCGATCAATTGCCGCTCCTGCCATTTCGTCACCGAGTTCCAGGGCGTCAGCGGCGCAGGCAATCGCACGTATGCGGACTTCACGACGCGCAGCCCGCTGCCGCGGCCGCAGCCGAATGGCTTTACCCAGACGCCGCGCAATGCCATGCAGATTGTGGGCTCCTTCACCCCGCGCTCCGGCCCCGTGTTTTTGCACGCCGACGGCGAATTCGCTACCGGGGAAGACCTGGTGGTGGGCACGATGACCGGACCGGAATTCGGCTGGTACCCGACGCAGTACAACCAGGCGATCGCACATATCGCGCAGGTGATTCGCGAAGATAGCGGCAGCAGCGAGCTGGCCGCCGAACGCCTAAATGGGCTGAGCTATTCGGTACTGTTCAAAGGAACCGATCCGTCGATCCCGAAGGACTTGCTGCTGCCCCCATCGGAAAGACTGGATGTCTCGACAGCCACCGATGTGCAGGTGGTGAATGAACTTGCTATGTGCATCACCCAATACATGAAAGACCTCCTGTTCCGGCGGGATGCCTACGGTCGGTATATCGGCTCCCCGTACGATGCCTTTCTGCGGGTGAACCATCTGTCGGCGGCGCCGCTGGCGGGCCAGACCAAAGCGGCATACAACCAGGAGCTGTATCAGCAGGTGACGGCGCTCAAGAATCCCATTTACATTACACCAGCAGACGGATCGTTCAAATACCACGCACAGTCCTATCAGTTTGGCGCGCTGGAGCTGCAAGGGCTGAAGATTTTCCTCGCTTCCGCGCCGCCGGGAGCGACCGATGCGCATGCCGGAAATTGCGCGGCCTGCCATCAGGCCCCGGACTTTTCAGATTTCGTGTTTCGCAACACCGGGGTTACGCAGGAAGAATACGATGCCGCCAATGGAGCCGGTGCGTTCATGAATCTGGCGATTCCGACGAATACGGAGCGACTGGCAAATTTCAACGCCTACATGCCGCCTACGCCGCAGCATCCGAATGCGACGGAAGCATTTCGCCATCCAGCTGTCCCTGGAGAACCGCAATATGTTGATCTGGGGCTATGGAACGTCTACATGAACCCCGACATGCCGAATCCGCAGGCTAATTTGAAGACGTTTGTCTGTGCCGCGGGCAAAGACTGCTCGGTAGACCAGGGGCTGGCCTCGACCATTGCGCAGTTCAAGACGCCGGTGCTGCGCGACCTCGAGGATTCGGCACCGTACTTTCACAACGGCAGCGCCGCAACGTTTACCGATGTGATCAACCACTACATTACGATGTCGAACCTGGCGCATTCCGGGGAGATGCGGAACCCGCCTCCGGAGTTCGCGAACATGTCGATCGGGCCGAACGATGTATCGGCGCTGGTGGCGTTTCTGCAATCGCTGACCGAGGATTACGACGACAGCTAGATGCGAATGGGATTGGATTACGCAGGTCGTTCTGAATGGCCAAACCGGCAGAATTCCACTTTGCAGGCGGCGAAAATCGAGCCCCGTTGAATGGAAATCCGCACTGCGCGCAGCCGCCCGGTTGATTGACTCGCCGCGGCCGCTCTGCGAGACTCACGCGTATGCGGTACCGCGGAAAGGTGGAGTATGCCCAGGCGCGCAAGATGCGCGAGCGCAATACGCGTCTCTACCGGCTGGCGCACTGGCCCATCTGGATCTGGGTGTTTTTTCTGGCGCCAGGCCCGCTGACGTTCACTCTGTTTGCGCACGGCCTGGGAAACGCCAACCTGGCATGGCTCACAGTGGTGCTGGCCGGAACGGGGTGGGCCGCTCTCCGCGGCCGCCTGCCCGGCTCGGAGCCGCGCCCGTACATCCTCCGCTTCGACGAGGACAAGCCAAACCCGCTCTATCGCCGGGTATGCTACACCTTCGCGTGGAACGCAGCATTGAGTTTTGCGCTGCTGAATCTAACCGGCCTGATCATTGCGGCGGCAACCGGCACGTGGTACATGCGGCAGATGTACCGCTACGGCTACCCGGCTTTATGCGCCGCGACTCTGGTGCTGGGCGCGGCGGGACTGTTGCCGCGCGTGCGACGGTCCACCAAGGGCGAAGGCACGGAGCGGCGGTACTTCTACGGCACGGTTTGGGCAGTCACTGTGGCGCAGGCGCTCCTGCTGGCGCTGTGGAAGATATTGCCGCTCACGCACGCAGCGGCGGTGGCGAAACTGGTTGCCTTCGTCGGCGCGTTGCTGTGGATGGGCGTGGCAGCATATCGCGGCAAGCTGCCGAGAACCCGTCCCATCGTGCCGGGAGAGTGGATGATAGGCGAATGAAAAGGCCCCCTCAAATGACATGGGCCCATCAGAGCAGAACACTCGCGGTCGGAAACATTGTTCATCGTTCGTTGGAATGCCGGGAAGGTTCTGGCTTGAAACGGCCTTGATCCTGAATGAACAACCGCGCGTCTGTAACCACCGACTGGCGTTTCTCCGAAAACGGAATTCCTGCAACCTGCATCTCTCTATGCAAGTAAACTCGCATTGGAGGGTGATTTCTTTTGGTGAAGACGGATAACAAGGCGATTGGGAAGGATTCGATTGGGGCGAAGCTGGAGGGGCGCAGCCGGGTGGTGATTGAGACGGTCCATCCCGAGATCGATAGCGGGGAGTATGCAATTCAGCGGGTGGTGGGCGAGACGGTGGCCGTCGAAGCGGACATTTTTGCCGACGGGCACGATCTAATCGCGGCGCAGTTGCTGTTTTGCGGGCCGGGAGACCGCAATTGGCGCACCGTTCCGATGCAGCCCGTGACCAACGACCGCTGGCGGGGTGAGTTTCCGGTGACGACGATGGGCGAGTACCGATACACGCTGGAAGGCTGGATGGACCCGTTTACCACCTGGCGCGCGGACATGGTCAAGCGGCTGGAGGCGCGGCAGGAGGTGCATGTCGAGCTGATGACGGGCGGCATCCTGGCGACCGCAGCGGCCAGGCGCGCCAAAGCCCCGGACGCCAAGCGGCTGAAGGAATTCGCGGCAAGGCTGAACCGGGCCACAGGGGAGGGCGACAATACCGACGCCTCCGCAGCGGCACTCGATCCAGACCTGGAAGCGTTGATGCAGCAGCATCAGGAGCATGCCCATCGGACACGCTATGACAAGGAGCTGCGGGTCAGCGTGGGGCGCGAGCGCGCGAATTTTTCCTCCTGGTATGAGATTTTCCCGTGCTCCTGCTCGCCGACGCCAGGTGAGCATGGGACGTTCAAAGATGTCGAAGGGTGGCTGCCGTATATCCAGTCGATGCACTTCGATGTGTTATACTTTCCGCCGATTCATCCGGTCGGCGACGCCTTTCGCAAGGGCAAGAACAACGCAGAAACGCCGGAAGCGGACGATGTGGGCAGTCCCTGGGCGATCGGCTCGAAAGAAGGCGGGCACAAGGCGATTCATCCTCGCCTGGGAACGCTGGCGGACTTCAAGGCGCTGATCGCCAAGGCGAAAAATCATGGTCTGGAGATTGCGCTCGACATCGCGTTCCAATGTTCGCCGGATCATCCCTGGGTGATAGAGCATCCCAGTTTTTTCCGTAAACGACCGGATGGCACCATCCAGTATGCTGAGAATCCACCGAAAAAATACCAGGACATTTACCCGCTGGACTTCGAGACCGAGGACTGGCGCGCGCTGTGGAAGGAGCTGAAGGGCGTAATCGACTACTGGATTGCGCAGGGCGTGCTGATCTTCCGCGTCGACAACCCGCACACCAAATCATTTCCTTTCTGGAAGTGGGCCATTGCGGAGACCAAAACCGCGCATCCGGAGGTGATTTTTCTGGCCGAGGCATTTACCCGACCCAAGGTGATGTACCGGCTGGCGAAGATCGGATTTACGCAGTCCTACACGTACTTCACCTGGCGCAATACCAAGCAGGAACTGACGGAATATCTGGAAGAGTTGACGCAGACGGAGGTGGCGGAATATTTTCGTCCGAACTTCTGGCCGAATACGCCGGACATTCTGCATGCGGAATTGCAGCAAGGAGGACCTCCAGCGTTTATGAGCCGCTTTGTACTGGCCGCGACGCTGTCCTCAAACTATGGCATCTATGGGCCTGCATATGAGCTGGGCGAGCATGTCGCGCTGAAGCCGGGCAGTGAGGAGTATCTCCATTCCGAGAAATATCAACTGCGGCGGTGGAACGTGGAAGACCCGGCCAGTCTGCGCCCGCTGATCGCGCAGGTCAATGCAATCCGGCTGTCGCATGAGGCGCTGCACAGCAATCGGTATCTGCACTTCCACACCATCGACAACCCGTTCCTGATTGCTTACACCAAGACGAATCGCGAGAAGACGGATGTGCTGCTGATGGTGGTGAACATGCATCATGACCAGACGCATAGCGGCTGGGTCGATCTCGACCTGGATGCGCTGGGTTTGGTCAGCGATGCGCCATTCGACGTACACGACCTGCTGACGGACATGCGGTATACATGGACGGGCGCACGCAATTACGTTCAACTGGAGCCGGGACGGGCGCATATTTTCCACGTTCAACCGCCGGCGGGAGCGACCCTTTGAGGCAGGCAGGCAGCACAGCGGACCCGCTCTGGTATAAAGACGCCATCATTTATGAGCTGCACGTCAAGGCGTTCGCAGACGGCAACAATGACGGCATCGGAGATTTTCCGGGACTGCTGGACAAGCTCGACTACCTGCAGGAGTTGGGAATCACGTGTATCTGGCTGCTGCCGTTTTTCGCCTCTCCAATGCGCGACGACGGCTACGACATCTCCGACTATCTGGCGGTTCACCCCAGCTACGGCACGATCGAGGATTTCCAGACCTTTCTGAGCGCGGCGCACGACCGGGGCCTGCAGGTGATGATCGAGCTGGTGGTGAACCATTGCTCCGACCAGCATGCCTGGTTCCAGCGGTCGCGGCTGGCCCCCGCCGGGTCTCCGGAACGCGATTATTTCGTATGGAGCGATACTGACGAAAAGTATAAAGATGCCCGCATTATTTTTACCGACACGGAAAAGTCCAACTGGACGTGGGACCCGGTGGCCAAGGCGTATTACTGGCATCGCTTTTTCTCGCACCAGCCCGACCTGAATTACGACAATCCGCGAGTGCTCGAAGAAGTGCTGAACATTATGCGCTTCTGGCTGGATATGGGCGTCGACGGGCTGCGCATCGACGCCATTCCCTATCTGGTCGAGCGCGACGGCACCAGTTGCGAGAATCTGCCGGAAACCCATGCGGTGATGAAGAAGATTCGGGCCGAGATCGACGCGCATTACGAAAACCGCGTGATCCTGGCAGAGGCCAACCAGTGGCCGGCGGATGTCCGTCCGTACTTCGCCGACGGCGACGAGTGCCAGATGGCCTTCCATTTCCCGCTGATGCCGCGCATGTACATGGCGCTGCGGCAGGAAGACCGTCTGCCGATCACGGAAATCATGGGACAGACGCCACCGATCCCGGACAACTGCCAGTGGGGCCTGTTCCTGCGCAATCACGATGAGCTGACGCTGGAAATGGTCAGCGATGACGAGCGCGATTACATGTATCTGGCCTACAGCGCCGACCCGCGCATGCGCATCAACATTGGCATTCGGCGGCGGCTGGCGCCGCTGCTCGACAACAACCGGCGGCGCATCGAACTGCTGAACAGCATTCTGTTTTCCTTTCCGGGAACGCCCATCCTGTATTACGGCGATGAGATCGGCATGGGAGACAACATCTATCTGGGCGACCGCAACGGCGTGCGCACGCCCATGCAGTGGACCGGCGATCGCAACGCCGGCTTTTCCCGGGCGGTGCCGGCGAAGCTCTACAGCCCGGTGGTGATGGACCCGGTCTGGGGGTATGAGGCGGTAAACGTAGAGGCGCAGCAGGGCGACTCCTCTTCCCTGCTGAACTGGATGCGCAACTTAATCGCGCTGCGCAAATTGTTTCGCGTGTTCGGGCGGGGCGCGCTGAAATTTTTGAACGTTTCGAATAGGAAAGTGCTGGCCTACGTTCGCGAGGATGAAGATGAGACGGTCCTGTGTGTGGCGAACCTTTCCCGGTTCGCGCAGCCGGCGCAGCTCGACTTGGTCGACTATGACGGCATGGTGCCGGTCGAAATGCTGGGATATGTCGAGTTTCCCGCCATCGGTAAGCAGCCGTACGCGGTGACCCTCGGTCCTTACGGATTTTTATGGCTGGAACTGCATCCGGCGCCTGACGAGGCGGCGGTGCAGGCGGAAGACGCGGCGCTGTGGGTCGCCGATGCATCGGACTGGAGGAGCCTGTTTGCCGACGGCAACCTTCGCAAGCTGGAGGACGTGATCCTGCCCGAATACATTCCGCGGCAGCGCTGGTTCGGCAACAAATCGGCGGTAATTGGAAGCACTAGCGTGTTGGACTGGGGAAAGCCGGAAGACAACAGCGCAATGATGTGCCTGGTACAGGTGGAGTACGAAATTGGCAAAACAGACCGCTACTTCCTGCCTCTTGCGCTCGCATTTGGCGGCAAGGGGCGCGCGCTGCGCGAGAACACGGCAGCCTCGATCGTCTCGACCGTGCTTTCTCCCAGCGGAGAAGGAGTGGTCTACGACGCTACCTACGATCCGCGTTCGTGCCAGGAGTTGCTGGCCCTGATTCAGGACTCTGCGGTCTCACCGATGCAAAATGGAGCCATTCAGGGCCAATCGAGCAGCGCGCTTTCGGGATTAATGGCCCTGGCGGCGAACCCGGAGGAGAAACTTCTTCTGCCGCGGCGCGGTTCGGCGGAGCAGAGCAATACCTCCGTGTTGTTCGGGGATCGCCTGATCTTGAAACTTTTCCGCCATCCGGAGCCGGGGGTGAACCCGGACTGCGAGATCGGCAGATTTCTGACGGAAGAGACAGACTTCGACAACGTTCCGCCATTTGGCGGCTCAATCGAATACACCCGGAACGCCGAACCGCCTGCTACCGTCGCCATGCTGCAAGGCCTGGTGCTGAACCAGGGAGACGGATGGAAATGGATGTTGGAAGAGCTGGACCGCTATTACGAAGGCAACGTCCAGAAGACGGTGCCGGAGGAAGAACTGAACAGCGCGGGTCGAGACGCGGAAGCTCTGGGGAAGGCGCGGTCTTCATCGTTTGCCTGCGACCATGCCGGAGTGGCCATCGACGCGGCCTCCGTGCTGGGAAAGAGAACGGCGGAGATGCACTTGGCGCTGGCTTCATCGAAAACCAACGAAGCATTTACGCCCGAGCCGATTTCCGCGGAGTATCTGGCGACGCTGCAGGCCTCGATCAACGCCGAAGCTGTTCGCGGATACGATCTGCTGCGGAACACCATGTCCCGCCTGGAGGACGATACGGTCGAGCTGGCGGCGTTTCTGCTGAGCCGTCGCACGCGCACGCTCGATGGATTGTGGACCCCGAATGCTAGCAATCCAGACGGTCAGCGAATCCGCATCCACGGCGACTACCATCTCGGCCAGGTGTTGCGCGTGAAGACCGACTTCGTGATTCTCGATTTCGAAGGCGAGCCGGCGCGTTCGCTGGAAGAGCGCAGGGCCAAGCATTCTCCCTTGAAAGACGTCGCCGGCATGCTGCGTTCGTTCAACTACGCGGCCTGGGCGGCGCTGATGCGATATTCCTCCCGTCGGCCGGAAGACCAAGAGCAGTTGGAGCCGTGGGCACGGCTGTGGGAACAATCCGTTTCCGCGGAGTTTTTGCACGCGTACCATGAGACAATCGGCGGCAGTGGACTGCTTCCGGCGGAGCCGGCTTCGGTCCAGGCGCTGCTCGATTTATATTTGCTGCAGAAGGCGTTCTATGAGCTTCTGTACGAGCTGAACAGCCGGCCCGACTGGGTGAAGATTCCCTTGATGGGCATTGTGTCGCTGCTGCAATAGGAAGTTCGATGGATCATTTTCCCTGTCCGGACAGGAACAAAAAGGCGACATGGCTGAAGTGGAAACTCTCGAGGACGGCAGGCAGCCAGAGGCCGCTCCGAGCCCGGCGCACCTCCTGGTTGCGATTCCCGCTCCATTGGGCAGCGAAGCGCTGTCATCGACCATCGCAAAACTGGGCCGGGCAAGCGGGATGCTTTCTGACCCCTGCCAGGTGATATTGGCGCTGCCCGGAGAGCCGGAGCCGGACGGCGACACAGCGCGCATTCCGGCCGAACTGGATGGCGCGGACCCGGCTGTTTGCAGTCTGCGCCTGCGTCACTATCCGCCGCCGCAGACCGACCCGGGCGCGATCCCGTGGCTGCCCAGCGCCGCGGCCTATCGCAGCATCTCCGCCCTGGCGAATCAGATTGGAGCCCGCGCATGCACCATCCTTGGAATCGATCTTTCCTTCAATCGCGAGTCGCTCACGGCGGAGAAGCTAACGCTGTTGCTGGATCCAGGAATGGAGGGCAGCTTCGATCTGGTGATGCCGCTCTACACGACGCAGCCATTCGATGACCTGGTCAACAAGAGCATTCTCTATCCGCTGACCCGTGCCCTGTATGGACACCGCGTTCGCAATCCATTGGGCAGCGAATTTCAAATGTCCTCGAAATTGTTTCCTCTGCTTGCCGGCGCTGCAAACGAAGGCACCGCGCGACAGCAGGGACGGCTCCCGTGGGTAGCGACGCTGGCCGCCGAGCGTAACCTCAAGATATGCCAGGTGCAGCTGGGGGCGCGGCAGCCTTCCAGCGCCGAGGGCATTGAACTGAGCGATGCACTGGCACAATTGGCGGGCCCTCTCTTTGTGGACATGGAGGATAATGCCGCCCTCTGGCAGCGCATCCGCGGCTCTCATGAAGTGCCGACCTTCGGGGCATCGGAGACGCTGGAGGCCGCCGCAGACGCGGTCGACGTGCGGCGCATGCTGGATGCATTCCATTTGGGGGTCAACAATCTGCGGGATGTCTGGTCATTGATCCTGCCGCCGTTGACACTGCTGGAATTGAAGAAGCTGGCCCGGCTGGCACCGGATGAATTCCAGATACCGGACGCGCTGTGGGCACGCATCGTGTACGACTTTTCTTTGGCTCACCGGCTGCGAAATATTCGCCGCGCCCACTTGTTCGGCGCGCTGACGCCGCTATATCTGGGATGGGTGGCGTCCTACGCGGTCGAAATCAACAAACGGGGGGCGGCCGCGGCCGAGGAACGCGCTGAGCAACTAGCACGCGCCTACGAGGTGGAGAAGCCCTATCTCGTATCCCGCTGGCGCTGGCCGGACCGCTTTCACCCGTGAGACAGGAACAGAGGAGGACGTCATGTGGCAACAAGTCCATCTAGCGTTGCAGGATTCGCTTCACCGGGCCATCTACAAGGTGGCCACGCTGCTGCCGGGAGTTCTAGCACTGGTGGTGGCGCTGGTGGTGGCCGCGCTTATCGGATGGCTTCTCGCGGTGCTGGTGCGGCGCTTCCTGATGGCCGTCCACTTCGACTCACGGACGGAACGATGGGGCATCGCCCAGGTGTCGGAGTGGTCTCCGACACGAAGCCCGAGTTTTATCGTTGGCAGGATTGTCTTCTGGGCCGCCATTGTGATCGGCCTGTTCGTCGGCATCGCAGCCTTCGACGCCGCCTCCTCGGTCGGATTTTCCGACTTTGTTATCGGATATCTGTCGAAGATCGCCGCTGCGGCCGTTGTCCTGTTCTTCGGGATTGTCATTGCGCGTTTCCTGTCGCGCAGCGTTCTGATCAATGGCGTCAACATGAAGCTACAGCATGCGCGGTTGTTGAGCCTGGGAGTAAAGTGGCTGGTGCTGGTCTTCACCGCCGCCATGGTGCTCGACCACCTGGGCATCGCCCCCCGCATCGTCGATATCGGCTTCGGGCTTCTGTTCGGCGGGATCGTTCTGGCGCTGGCGATGGCCGTCGGTTTGGGATCACGCGACCTGGTCAGCCGTTCGCTGGAACGGGAACGGGAGAAGACCACGGCCGAAGAGGATGAAGTCGTCCGCCACTTCTGACGGACGGAAAGCCGCGCTCCGCAATGCGGATCAAAACTGAATTCTTCCCTGGAACGCAATCATGCGAGGGGAACTGTCGCCGCCTAGCCCCACTCCAAGCAAGCCAGTAGGAGGAGAGATGGTGCTCTGCAGGGTTCCAAAGCGGGCAGGGACAAACACGCCTGGGACACCGGCTTCGACCGTGCTCGGCAGCGCGAAATTGGGATGGTTGAACGCATTGAACATTTGCGCATCGAAACGGAAAGTAACCCCATCCCGGATGGGGACGAGCTTGGTAATGTAGATGTCGGAGTCGGTAAAGCGAGGGCTGCGGACGGTGTTCCGGCCCACATTCCCGAACTGGCAGTTCACGCTAGAGTCCCCGCCGGTGCAGGCCCCTGTAGTCGGGTCCACCACGGAAACAAACGCGGCAGGATTGAGCCACTGTTTGGTTCCGGGCTGCGTGACGCCCGGGTAGGGAGTTTTGCGATAGAGAGGAACACCCGGCACGCGGCGAGCGAACTGGGGTCCGCTGCCTTGAAAGACCCCGTGGTTGTTTGCCGTATACGGTTGGCTTAAGACCGTGAACGGAAGACCGTATGAAAGAAAATCGTCTCAGAAAACGACCACCCCGCGAAAGCCTGTTGCAGAAAACGATGCGGTGAGTGAAACGGGATCTGGTACAAGGCGAACCCGGAGACGTTGTGCCGGACATCGTAGTCGCAGTCGCCGTATTCCCGGCTGAGTTCTCCCGGCAGCGGGGCGAGGATGCCCTGGGTGGAGAACGACAGCAGGCCGCCGTTCGACACTTCGTCCAGGCAGTGGCTGAATGTGTAGTTGCCGCGCAGCATCAGTCCCGAGAATTGCTCCGTTATGGTGGTTTGCAGGCCGGAGTAGATACTGTTGGCGTCGGTGCGGAACTCGTTGACGCTGGCGAAACGCTGGTCGATCGGATGCTGGTAAAGGTAAGGAGCGAAACAGCTCTGGCAGACGTTCTGGTAGCCATTGAGTTGAGCCTGATAGGGCTCATGCAGGCCCCGGGTCCCTACATAATCCACACGCAGCGTGCCCCGCTCTCCAAGCTGCCGCTCAATTCCAAGGTTGTACTCGTAGTAGTAGGGAGTCTTCAGTGTGCCGCTGGGAAACGTGTTCAGATTGACCGCCAGCGGACACGTGGCGGCGCCGGGAGCAATGCCGATGCAGGGAGCAGCGCCGGAATCGAAGGTCGTCTGAAAGGACCGGTTGGCAGCGGACGTTGCATCCACCGCGCTGTTCGGAACTCCGGGAGCAATTCCAATGCCGCCGACCTGCCCTCCCAGGCCGCCGACGAAGGTGGGCGAGTAGGGCGGATTGGTCGCCGCGAGATCGGAAATCTGCGCGGGAATAATGTCGTTGAAGACCCCGAAACCGGCATGAATGGCTGTCTCCGGTGCGAACTGATAAGCAATGGAGGCGCGGGGCTGCCACACGATGAGCGGCGTGGCCGGGAAGATGTGCCTCACGCTGGTCTCGATAACCTGATTCAGCGGCTGGTTTATGTCATGGGACATGTCCAGAAAGGAACCGCTGGGCCGCGCAAAGAGACGCTGCTGGTTCACCGGGTTGCTGTTCCAGGTAGCTCGCACTCCGGCGGTGATGGTCATTCGCCTCAGCGGCTTGTAAGTGTCCATTGCAAACAAATCGACGTCCCCATTGGCGACCCGCTCCCTAAGCGCCACCGGAAGGTGTGGCTTGCCGTGTAGGCGGCGCCGTATGTGAACTGCGCCAGGTCATTATAGGTAACAGTGGGAACGGTTCCCTGCCCCAGGTCGTAGTCGCTGACATCGACCTGGCGCGTATTCGCTCCGAATTTGAAGGTGTGCCGGCCACGGGTCCAGATCAGATTGTCGTTGATCTGCCACTGCGTTACCTTGCGGCCCTGGGGATAGATATTGTCGTTTCCTCCGATGGCGGTGAAGGGAGCATTCGCCGTACCGCCGGTCAGTACGATGGGAAACGTCGCTTGCACCTGGGGAAAATTGTTGGGCTCGAAGATGCTTGCGTACCAACTCGCGCCTGGATTGAATTGATTGACCAGGTTGGGCGTAAACAGATGGGTGTAGCCCACGACAAGCGTGCGCTGCGGCTGGGGCGAGAATGAATTGAAGATGGGGTTGATTGGGTCGGTGTATGCGGCCTGCATGCCGGTGTCCTGTTGGAAGCGGTACCAGGTGCTATCGTTGGCATCGATGGTGTGGTCGATCTTGACCACCACCAGATCTTCGCTATCGCTGTTGTTGAGCGATTCCTGCCGCTGGTTGGCGCATCCGCTTCCATTCAGCAGAGTAGCCGTTCCGGCACCCGGCAGCATCGCGCCGTTCGCATCCAGCGGACAAGAGGCAACCGGCAGCGGCGTGCCCGCGGTGTTGTTGTACAGGTTGAACATCGATCGATAGAATGCGACGTCGTCCGGCTGGGCAGAAAGCACCGTCCCGGTGAGTGGATCGGCGCCGCCCAGCAGCAACTGCTGGAGCACGTATTTCTGATAGGCCGGCGAGGGAACGACCGTCTGCGTGACCAGCGGCAGGGCAATGCGGACGCCTTCGTAGCTCGAAAAAAAGAAGAGCTTGTTTTTGCGGATGGGGCCGCCGACGCTGACGCCAAATTCGTTCACGACGGAGCGGGGCTTGCGCGCGACATTGCCCGGAGTGTCGTTGGCATGCAGAAAATAGTTCTGTGCGTTCAGCAGCGAACCGTTCCAGATTTCGTACAAATCGCCGTGAAACCGATTCGTTCCTGACTTCGTGAAGTAATCCACCTGAGCCGCGCCGTAGCGTCCTTGATCGACTGCGAATGAATTCGTGTTTACCGTCGCTTCCTGGACGGCGTCCAAGCCGATGACAAGATTGGTGGAAAGCCCGATGTTCAGGCCAAGCCAAGGATCGTTGGTGTCGTATCCGTCCAGAATATAGCCGTTGGAGGTTGCAGGAAGGCCGTTGAACTCCACATTGCCGTATCCGCCGGGGGCCTTATTGTCGTTCGAGGAACCGGCGGTGTTCATCAGCGCCCCCTGCGCGAACTGCGCGACAAACGTGAGGTCCTGACCGGCATTGGGCAGCTTCTTGATCGTCTCGGCGGTCAGCGTGGTGGTGGTATAGGATCCGGGATTCACCTGAGAAAAGAGGTACCGTCCGTCAGCATTGGTTTGGCCGCTTCGAACAGCCTGGGGCCGGTGTCGATGGCAGTTACGGCAGCGCCGGGCACAACGGCACCGCTGCTGTCTGTGACGGTGCCAACCAAGGCGCTCGATGTACCGCTTTGCGCCAGCACCCCGAACCCCGAAAACTGTGCGAAGACAAGAACTAGGCAAAAAGCGAGACCTCTATCAAATATCAGGCTAATCCTTTTATTAGCCATGACTAATACGCCGCATATTGTTAAACTAAATCGGATTTCGTTTTATGGCAAGCTCCAAAAAGATATCGATGGTTGAGGAGCAACTCGGCCGGACCGTCGGCCACGCCGCTCATAGCAGCGAGGCTGTCGACGATTATCTCAAGGCCATTTTCTGGCTGAGCGGGCCGGAAGAGCGGCAGGTGGCAAGCAGCGAAATTGCCTCCTACCTGCGAATCACAACGGCGTCGGTGACAAATATGCTGCAAAAGCTGGCGGCGGCCCGGCCGCCTCTAGTGCGGTATCGCAAGCATCATGGCGCGCAATTGGCAGAAACCGGCAGACTAAGGGCTCGTGAGATCGTACGCCACCACCGTCTGCTGGAGACGTTTCTACACGACGTTCTCGGCTATGCCTGGGACGAGGTACATCCCGAAGCGGAGCGACTGGAACATTTCATCTCGGAAAAGTTCGAGGAACGAATCGCCGCCAAACTCGGAAATCCGCAATTCGATCCTCACGGGCACGCGATTCCCGCGCTCGACGGTTCCATGCCGAATCCGACGCAGTTGACCCTTCGGCAACTCGCGGCCGGCGAGCGGGCCACGGTCGTCAGCGTTTCGGACAAAGACGCGGAGATGCTGCGCCATCTCGCGGCGCAGGGAGTAGGACCTGGCACGCTAATTACCGTCGTTGAGCAGCTTCCCTTCGACGGCCCTCTCCGAATCCGGATCGGCAGAAGCAAAGCCGAAGTGCTGCTCAGCCTTCTGTTGGCGAAGGCGGTCTGCGTCACCAGGACTGGTTGAATGGAGGCTTACTTGCTGCCGGGCATCGCGAGCCGGAGCCGTGGATTTGCGGCTGCGGCATAGTCCTCGGTTAAGATACAAACCCAGCGTTGGAGATCGATGAATTTCCTGTCCATCCCTCCGTTCGGGCTGACGGCTTTCAGTACAGTCCGGGTCAAATAAAATTGTCTGTCTATCTTATTTTCCACCGCCTTCTCAGGCGCTACAGAAAGGGGTTATATGACGGTCTGCTGCGTTGCCGTTGCCGTCGCTGTCTGTCTGCTGTTGCACACCGGCCCGACCGCCGCATGGCCCGCAGCGGGCGGCGACTTGATGCGACAAGCCTGTCCTGCGTCCCCCGGCTACTTGGGTTTTCTTTCGCAGTCCGGCGGGACCGCGGCGACACCGGCGCCAGCCGTGGAAGCGCAGCCGGCGGCGACTGCATTGACTTTCTTCCCTCACCCGGACCATACCCGCTACTGGATTAGCGGGCAGGAAAATACTATCTACCAGATGCACGGAAATTTCCATTCGCCCTATTCGGGGCCGAACAGCTTTACCGCGCCGCTTCAATACAAAGCCTCGGAAGTGGCCACGCTTTACCTGGGCTATCAGATCAACGCCAACCCTCGCTATGAAACCGAGTTCCTCTACGACGAGGAAAATACCGGCGGCCGCGGACTGAGCCAGGCGCTAGGTCTGGCGGGATTTACCAATCTCGATGTGGTGCGCGACCCGAGCCTTGGCCCAGTCCCTTACACGGCGCGGGCGGAAATCCACCAGATCGTCGGCTTGACGAACACTACGGTGGCGCAGCAACGAGGACCGCTGTCGCTGGCGACGCGAGTGCCGGTGCGGCGGATTGAGTTACGCCTTGGGAAATTCAGCCTGCCGGACATGCTGGACGTGAACCCGGTGCTGAGCGACAGCCACCAGCAATTTACTAATTGGACGGTGGACAACGACGGCGCCTGGGACTATGCCGCCGACACGCGCGGCTACACCTATGGAGTGGACATCGAATACCAGGACCGCGGCTGGGGAGCGCGCTACGTGCTGGCGTTGATGCCGGTGGAAGCCAACAGCATTACGCTCGACTGGGCGCTGCGACGGGCAAGGGCGCAGAACCTGGAATTCGAACTGCATCGCGGCGTGCTTCGCAGACGCGAGGGCAGCATCCGCCTGTTGGTCTACGGCAATAACGCGCACATGGGCCTGTACCGTGAGGCGGTGAACAATTATCTGGAACACATCACGCCCACACCGGAGATTGCGTATGAAGAACATTTCAACGCGTTGAAGTACGGGGTCGATCTCAATATCGAGCAAAATGTGACCGCCAACCTACGCTTGGCAGGCCGCTTCGGATGGAACGAAGGCCAGCACGAGTCGTTCGCGTACACCGAGGACGACCAGACATTTATTTTCGGCGGAGATTATGCAGGCGCGCGATGGGGGCGCAAGCTGGACAAGGTCGGCGTGGCGTTCGTGACCAACGCGATTAAGAAAGATCACCAGAAGTATCTGGAGCTGGGCGGGCTGGGATTCATTCTCGGCGACGGCCAGCTGAATTACGCGCGCGAGGACATTCTGGAAGCCTATTACAACGCGCATCTATGGCGCGGCCTGTATGGCGCCATCGGAAACACTTTCATCGCACACCCCGGGTACAACCAGGACCGCGGGCCGGTGGACGTGGAAGGTGCGCGCGTGCATCTGGAGTTCTGAGGGAAAGTCCACTCCGTCGTAGTTGCGCAAGGATGAGGCGCCCGAATCAGCGCGATGATTTCTGCGGCGAAGCGCCGGGGGCTTTGGGCAGGGTGTAGATGACCTCGCCCGGACGAGTGTAGTGCATCTGCTCGCGGGCTTCGTACTCGATGGTGTCGCGGTCGTTTTGCAGGCGCTGGTCGTGCAGCGCCAGGCGCTGGTTCTCTTTTTGCAGACTCAAGATTTGATGGTTTAGGGCGGCAGCCCGGCTCCGTTTTTGCCGGTACGCGGCGATGCCGTCGTGACCGAGAATGGCAAACACGACCAACGATACCGACAGCAAGATCAGGGAGGCGGTGGCCGCCTTTCGCCGCATTCCCAGCATGCGCTCGGAGAGCCGTTGCATCCAATTCCCTGCCGGCTCGGCGGCGCTGGTGGTGCGAACAGAAATCAATGGGCGCTGCGTCTCGCGTTGCGGTGCTCGATTCATGGCTACCCTTCTGTCACCCATTGCTCGGCGGCCTTCGTCAACCGGGTGGAATCTTCCTTCGACCGGGCTTCCGTATAGGCCCGCACCACCGGCTCGGTTCCGGACAGCCGATAGCAAACCCACGATCCGTCGTCGAAGATTAGCTTCAGCCCATCCGTCCGCACGATGTTTGACACCTTGCGGCCTGCCAGTTCTTTCGGATCCGACTTCAACCTCTCAGTGAATTTGTTTTTTGCCTCCGCAGTCAAGCGAAAGTTTTCGCGGACCGGATAAAAGGAACCCACTTTGGCAAAAAGCGCTTGCAATTGCTCGCCGAGGGTCTGACCGCGAACCGCCACCATTTCCGCCACCAGCAGGCCGGCCAGAATGCCGTCCTTCTCTGGAACATGTCCGCGGATCGTCAGCCCTGCGCTCTCTTCGCCGCCAATCGCGATCTTGTCCAGGTTGATAAGCTCGCCAATGTATTTGAAGCCCACCGGAGTTTCATAGAGCTGGACTTTATGGCGCTCGGCTAGCGCGTTGACCAGGTTCGTCGTGACGACGCTCTTGGCAACGCCATTGCGCCAGCCGCGCGACTCCACCAGATAGTCGAACAGCAGCGCGATGATGTAGTTCGGCTGAATGAAGGTCCCGTCGCGATCGACAATGCCGAAGCGGTCGGCGTCGCCGTCGGAAGCGATGCCGAGAGCTGCGTCCATCACGCGCATCTTCGCCTTGCAGTCGCCGAGGAGAGGATCGTCCGGCTCGGGGGCGTGGCCTCCGAACAACACGTCGCGATAATCATGTACGCTGACGGCGGAAACACCGTGGTCGGACAACAACGGCTGCGCATACCCGCGCCCCGCGCCCCAGAAGGGATCGACCACGATGCGCAGCCTGGCTTTGGCGATCGCCTTCAAGTCGACTAGCTCTGCCAGCCGCTTCAGATAGTCCGGCCTGACGTCGACCTCGTCGAATTTCTCACCGGTGTTTGCAGTGTGCGGAACGTCGTCGCCGAGCGCGGCAATCTCAGCCTCAATCTGCTTGGTCACCTCGGGCAGCGCGGGAGCGCCGTCTGCCGTGGAAAATTTGATTCCGTTATATTCCGGAGGATTGTGCGATGCGGTGAAGTTGATTGCGCCGCTGGTCTTGCGCTGCCGCACTGCGTAGGCGATGGCCGGGGTTGGAGCGGCTTCCACGATCACTCGCGGAGCGATGCCGTGGGCCGCCAGAATCTGCGCAGCTTCGGCGACAAACATCTCGCCCAGAAAACGCGGATCGCGGCCCACCAGAAGGCGATGCTCCCCGGGTTGTTTCGCCACGTACCGGGCGATACCGGTGACGGCACGGCGAATGTTGGGCATGGTGAATTCGTCGGCGACAATCGCCCGCCAGCCGGAAGTTCCAAAATGAATTGCAGTGGGCATCGTTCTCTCTTTTTCTCTGAGTCAGGATATCCAATATTTGGATGCCCCAAACTGGAATACCGCAGAAGGCAGCAGATTCGTGAATAATCTTTGCTATGACGGATGCGCGCATCGTTCTGACCACGCTCGACGACCTGGACAAGGCGAAGCAATTGGGACGTAAGCTAGTGGAGCAACGGCTGGCCGCCTGCGTCAATCTCGTCGAGCGCGTCCACTCCATCTATCGCTGGCAGGGCCACGTGGAGAGCGCGGACGAAATCCTGCTGATTATCAAAACATCGGCTGAACGCATTCCGGCGCTGCGGGCTGCGATGGAACGGCTGCATCCGTATGAGCTCCCGGAGTTCCTGATACTCGAGGTAAGCGGCGGCAGCGAGGCGTATATGGCATGGCTGCTGGAGGCCAGCGGCAAAAATGCGAAACTGCCCTGAAAGCGGGTCAATGTTGCCGTTCTGGTTCCCCTCAATCCTGTTTCGAGCGGAATGTTTCCTTTCAAATCGGAATGACTTTGCTATGATGGCTCCACTTCAGCCATTTACATTTTGCCCAGCGGTCAGGTGATTGCCATGGAAATCCTTTATGGAATCGGCATGGTTGCCGTATTCATTCTTTGTCTGGTTCTGCTCTCCACCGCGCGCCGGATTCTGCGTTCTTCTCCTCTGTCAAACAGCAGTTTTGGCGCAACGCGCATGTATGCTGCCGAGCGGGCGGAGGATGAATCACAGGAGGAGTTGAGTTCGGCGCAGGTGATGGATCCGATTGACGAAATCGAGAATTTTGCATCGATCCCGGTCGTTGTCGATGACCCCCTTGCGCGTGAAGTCCTCGAGGAAGCCGCTGCGGAAAACATGGTGTCGGAACCTGCCATGGCGGAATCCTTTTCTCCGATGCCCCCGGCATGGACCGCCGCGCCGGTCGAGCCGAAGCGCGGATGGGCTGGCAAGTTCGCCCGCTTTCCCCGGCCCACGCGTCGCGCCTACGGCTATGCATTTGAGTGTCTGCTGATCGGCATTTCCGCCTGGGCCTTGGTGAAGACTCAGCGGAGTACGCAGAAGTACAAGGCCCTCCCCGCCTCCACCTCGCGCGGCCGCGTCGCCTGAAGCATCGCAGGCCGTGCGATTGTCCCTGTGCTGTGTAATCTTCTTTCCGCTGCTTTACTCTGGAGTCTGGAGCGAACATGCCAACGGAAACGGCAGTACGGGAAATCAGCATCGCCCACAGCCCGGACTCGGACGATGCTTTCATGTTTTATGCCCTGGCCACGGACAAGGTCCAGGTGCCGGGCTTTCGCTTTACTCACACCTTGACCGACATCGAAACCCTGAACCAGAAGGCCATGCGGGAGGCCTATTACGATGTCACCGCCATCTCCTTCCACGCCTATCCATACGTGCAGAACAATTACGCATTGATGCCCTGCGGCGGCAGCGTGGGCGAGGACTACGGCCCCATGATCGTCGCCAAACGGCCGTACACGCTCGATGAAGTTCGCCGGTTGACGATCGCCATTCCCGGCGCACTAACCACCGCGAACCTCACCCTCCAGATGGCACTGCCCGGCGTGGCGACGGAGACGATTCCCTTCGACCAGATCATTCCCCAAGTGCTGGCCGGCAAGTACGACGCCGGTCTCATCATCCACGAGGGACAACTGACGTATCTGCGCGATGGACTGAGCTGCGTGCTGGACATGGGGAAATGGTGGCGGGAGCTGACGGGTCTGCCGCTGCCTTTGGGCGGCAATGCCATCCGCCGCAGTCTGGGGGCACCGGTCCATCGGATGATGAACCAGGCGCTACGAGACAGCGTCGGCTATGCGCTCGACCACCGCGAAGAGGCGTTGGCCCACGCCATGCAGTATGCACGCGATCTCGACACTGCTTCTGCCAATCGCTTTGTGGGCATGTATGTAAACGAGCGCACCATCGACTACGGCGAAGACGGTAAGGAAGCGATTCGCCGGCTGCTGGCGATGGGACACGAACGCGGCGTGATTCCGCAACCGGTGCGCGTGGATTTCGCCGAGTAACCGTGGAGATGCGCGGCACAAACCTCCCCGGCAATTACAAAAGTCTTACAGTCGCGTTCGCCGTGCGCTGCTAGCCTTGAATCAGCAGCCCACCCGCTGATTCTTTCTCTCCGAGGTATCTTGTGACTCCCCAGTCCTGCGAAACAATTGCACCCTCCGCCGCGTCGCCTGCTGGCGGGCGCGCCAATCCAGAAACGACAGAAGCATCCTTCGTCGGCGCGCCGGTCACGATTCCCACGTTCAAGTCGGCGAGCGTTGCTCCACCGAAATCCTCGCTGCCGGTGCTGGGCCGCGCAACCCAGGATCGGGGCATCACCTGGAGCACGACGATCTTTCTCATCATCTTCCATGTCGGAGCCATTGCCGCCCTGTTCTGGTTCAGCTGGAGCGCGCTGGCCGTTTTCGCCGTGACCTATTTTCTAGCCATCAACGTGGGCATCGGGATGTGCTATCACCGGCTGCTGACGCATCGCGGCTACAAAGTCCCCAAATGGCTGGAGTACACGCTGGCCGTCTTGGCCACCACGTCGCTCGAGGGCGGCCCGATGTTCTGGGTGGCCACGCACCGCGTCCATCATCAGCACAGCGACCAAGTCGGCGATCCGCATACCCCTAACGAAGGCACATGGTGGGCGCACGCCGGCTGGATCCTCAAAGGCAAAGCGCTGAACCGGGAGACCGCGCTGCTGGCCCGCTACGCTCCAGACTTGGCCAAGGACCGCTTCTATGTCGTACTGAGCAAGTACCACTGGGTCCCGCTGACCATCGAAGGCCTGATTCTACTGGCCATCGGGGGCTGGCAGTGGGTGCTGTGGGGCGTGGCTCTTCGCGTCACCGTTGGCCTGCATGCGACCTGGCTGGTCAACTCCGCCACGCACAAGTGGGGTTCACGGCGCTTCACCACCCGCGACGATTCCCGCAACAGCTGGTGGGTTGCGCTACTGACGGGCGGCGAGGGATGGCACAACAATCATCACGCGCATCCCGTTTCCGCTCGCCACGGACTTGCCTGGTACGAGTTCGACGTAAACTACTATGGCATCTGGCTGCTGGAAAAGCTGGGCCTGGCGCGGCAGGTAAAGGTGGCGCAGTTCGATCCCGCCGATCCGAAACCGGCGGGCGCCGCGTAATCCGATTGAAGTCCCTCTCCTGCCCTGAAGCCTGACGGCTATACTGCCGTCAGGCTTTTCCGTTTGCCCTGCGCGGAAAGAGGGGACCACGCAACCATGATGCAAAAGATGACCCGCCGCCGCGGCGCCACCGCCTTTTTCATCACCCTGGGTGCGTGTCTCGTGGCGCTGGCGTTGGCATTGAACGTCCGCTGGGTCATCCTCAACTGGCATGAGATCGTGCCGCTAGTCCTGGGTGTGATCGTTTTTCTGATCCTGATTGCCGGGGTAGTACTGAACACCATTTTTCTGGTACGGGAAATCCGCCGCAATGAGCGCCACGACAGTTTTTTGAATGCCGTCACCCATGAGCTGAAGACGCCGATCGCCTCCATCCGGCTGTACCTGGAAACTCTGCAGCGGCGGCAGTTGAGCGAGGAGAAAAGGCAGGAGTTCTATGGCATCATGATCGACGACAGCGAGCGCCTGCTAGCCACCGTGGAACAGGTGCTGAAGGCAGGAGAAGTGGGCCAGCGCGGCGCCGACGACATCAGCATTCGCGTCGACATTCGAAAAATGGTGGAGGAGTGCGCGACCACCGTCGTGCTGCGCAACCATCTGCTGCCGGGCGCGGTGACAGTTTCGGTCGACACTGGCAGTCTGTCGGCCGACGTCCTGGGCAATCCGGAAGACCTGCGCGCGGCGGTAATGAATATTCTGGACAATGCGGTGAAGTATTCGCCGAAGGAGCCGCACATTGAAGTGCGGATCACGGTCGAGCACGACGCCTGGGTGATAGTCCGCGTATCGGATAATGGCATCGGAATTTCCAGCGTTCACCTGAAGCGGATTTTCAAACGCTTCTATCGCGCACCCAGCATGGCGGTGCTGCGGTCAAAGGGGACCGGGCTGGGGCTGTTCCTGGTGCGCACCATTGCCCGCCAGCATGGCGGAGACGCCACCGCCACCAGCGAGGGCGAGGGCCGCGGAACCACGATCACCCTGCAACTGCCGCGTATCCTGCATCCATAATCGAATGTCGATGGAGACATACCCGCGAACGACCATGAAAGACAACGACCAACTCGGCGCGAAGACGGCCAGCCGCATTCTGATCGTCGAGGACGAGACCCACTTGGCGCAGGGGCTGCTGTTCAACCTGCAGGCCGAGGGGCTGGAAGCAGAGGTTGCAGGTGACGGTGAGAACGCGCTCGATCGCCTGCTGAAAAATGGCGAAGCCTTCGACGCTGTGGTGCTCGATGTAATGCTTCCGGGGATGGACGGATTTGACGTGGCTCGCGCCCTGCGCGCGGCCGAGAACTACACGCCGGTTCTGATGCTGACCGCGCGCGGCCGCCCGGAGGACGTGCTGGAAGGCTTCGCTGCCGGCGCCGACGACTATCTTTCGAAGCCCTTCGAGCTTTCGATTCTGCTGGCACGTTTGAACGGGCTGCTGCGCCGCACGCAGTGGCTGCGCCCGCAGCCCGCAGAGCCTGAACCCGGTCCCCCGGATGTCTACGCGTTCTCCGGCAGGACAATCGATTTTTCTCTGTTGGAATTGCGGACCGTCGACAAACACATCCGGCTGACCTTGATGGAAGCGGAATTGCTACGGCATCTGATCCGCAATTCCGGCCGCGCCATTTCCCGCAGTGAGATTCTAGAAAAAGTCTGGCACCTGCACGAAGACACGGACACCCGCGCCATCGACAACTTCATCGTGCGCCTGCGCCGCTACCTGGAAGACGATCCCGCGCACCCGGTCTATCTGCAGACCGTGCGCGGCGTCGGGTACCGCTTCGTCCCCGACGCCGAAACCTGATTCAGGCTATTGGTTGGAATACCAGTGATACTGCTTGAGCGCCAGTCGAGTCCGGCTATCGTCACGCGGACTACCAGATACGTACGCGGTTCTTGGGCTTCAGATAGAGCTTCTGACCGGGCGTCACGTTGAAGGCCATATACCAGGCGTTGATATTGCGAACCGTATCGGCGCGGTACTGCGCGGGCGCATGCGGGTCGGTCAGCACCTGCTGGCGCAGTGCGGCAGGCCGCACCTTCTCGCCCCAGTTCTGCCCGAAGGCGAGGAAGAACTGCTGGTCGCCGGTGAATCCGTGCTGGACAGGCGCGGCATGGCCTTTCCGAGAAGCATGAAAGCCATCATAGGCGGCGGAAAGTCCGGCCACGTCGGCAATGTCCTCCGTCAGCGTCTGCTTGCCGTTGACATGCAGGCCGGGAAGCGGTTTGTAGGTGCTGTATTGCGCCGCCAGCCGGGCAGTGGCGGCGTGGAAATGGGCCAGGTCCGCCGGTGTCCACCAGTCGTGCAGTTCTCCCTTAGAGTCGAACATGCTGCCTTCGGTGTCGAAGGTGTGGCTGATCTCATGGCCGATGATCGAACCAATGGCGCCATAGTTGACCGCGGCGGGTGCTTTGGGATCGAAGAACGGCGGTTGCAGAATCGCCGCCGGGAAATTCAGCGCCACCTGCAGCGGCAGGTTGACGGCGTTCACCGTCTGCGGCTCCATGGACCATTCCTTGCGGTTCACGTCGCGGCCTAGCCTGGCGACCTGCTGGCGATAGCGAAACAGACCGCCGCGCCAGAAATTGCCGAACAAATCGTCCGGCTTCACCTCATACCCGGCATAGCTCTTCCATGTCTCCGGATAGCCGACGCCGACGTAGAGCGCGTTCAGCTTGGCCTCCGCCTGAGCCTTGGTGCTGGGGGCCATCCAGGACAACCCTTGCAGGCGAACCTTATACGCCTGGATGATGTTTGCCACCATTTTCTGCGCCTGGGCCTTGGCCTGCGGCGGAAAATACTTCTGTGCGTAGAGCTGCCCGACCGCATCGCCCAGCAGGCCGTTGACCACGCGCACGCCGCGCTGCCAGCGCGGACGCTGCTCGGTTACACCGGAAAGCGTCTTGCCGAAAAAGTCGAAGTTTTCATCCGCCAGGCTTTTGGGCAGCGCACCGGCATATTGCTCCACCAGGTGATACGCCATCCAGTCTTTCCAGGTAGCCAGCGGAGTGGAAGCGATCAGCGCGGATTCGCCGATGAACCCAGTGGGCTGCCACACATCGAAACTGGCCTGCTGAGTGAGGCCCGCGCCTTTGAAATACTCCGCCCAATCGAGGCCTGGTGCCTTGGCGACGAAGTCGGACCGCTTCCAAACGTTGTCCGCCTTGTGGATGTCCTCATTGTCCTCCAGACTGGCGTGCTTCTCGGCAATGGCATGTTCCAGCGCGACGATGCGCTTAGCGCGCGCCTCCGGATGGGTAAACCCTGCCAGCTTGAGCAGCGTCGAAACATAGGTGCAATAGGCGGCGCGGATCTTCTCCATGTGCGGATTCTGGTCCACGTAGTAACTCCGGTTCGGCATCACCAGACCGCCCTCCAGCAGATAGGCATGGTAATGCGCGGAGTCGTGGAAGCCCGGCGCAACCCACAACCCAAAAAGATGGACGGTGCGGAAGTTGGTATTGTTGAGCGGATCCACGTCTGCCCGCAGGGTTTTGCCAAGCGCGAACGCCAACTGGTGCTTGCTCTGGATCGCCTCGATCGCTTTCAGATGCGGCTCGAGAGGCTTCAGCTCCGCTGCTTCGATCGCCGCCGTGTCCATGTAGGAGTGGTACAGGTCGGCGATCTTACGATTGTTCGATCCGGCGGGCGCACTCGACTTCGCGGCAACCTGAATCAATGCCGCTGTGCGTTTGTTGCTCAGATCGAGCAACTTAGTGAACACTCCTACGCCGGCGCGATCCGTCGGAATCACCGTGCGCTTGATCCAATCGCCATTTGCGAAGAGATAAAAATTGTCGCCCGGAACGATCGAGCGGTCCATATTCGCCACGGAAATTCCATGGGTTTGCTGCGTTGGCTCCACCCTGGGCGCGGCCTGTGCGCCGGCTTGCGCCAGGGACCCGCAAAGCGCAGAAATGCCAATGCAGGCGGGTAAAAGCTTGAACGACGGCTTCATTGGGAGAGGCTCCACATCCGAAAGGTAAGATTCAGCCGCCACCGCGGCAGGCAACGCAACAGAGTAGCACGCTACACTGGACAGGGCCGGCGCCCGGAGCAAAACCCATAGGCGACCGGGCTAAACACCGTGCGCATCTTCACCCGCTACATTCTCGGCGAAGTTCTTTCCCACACGCTGCTGGGGATGGTTCTATTCACCTTCATCCTGTTCATGCCCAAGCTGGTGCAGATACTGGAACTGGTGGTGCAGAACGGCGCCTCGGTCGGCAGCGTGGTCAAACTGATTGCCTTCACACTGCCCAACACTTTTACCGTAACCATCCCGATGGCGGTACTGGTGGGCGTTCTATTGGGGCTCAGTCGTTTGTCCGCGGACAGTGAAGTGACGGCCATGCGGGCCTGCGGAATCGGAGTCTTTCAGTTCGTCCGCATCATCGCCATCATCGGCGTCGCCGCCTGGGGACTGGGCCTGTTCAATTCGCTCTATGTCGCGCCGAAATCGACCTCCGCCATGCTGCGCGCGGAGAATTCTCTACGCGCATCGCAGGCCACGTTCATGGTGCAGCCGCGCGTGTTTTACGAGGATTTCCGCAACTACGTTCTGTACGTGCAGGATGCGCGCAATGGCCGTCGCGCTTCCGTGTGGTCGCACGTCTTCCTTGCCGATGTTAGCAATCCCAAGTCGCCGGTCATCACCGTGGCGCAGCAGGCCACCGTCGTAGGAGCGGGCCATAACGGTCTGCGCATGCGGTTGCGCAACGGTGAACAGCACGAGATGCCGCCGAATCATCGCGGCGCGTACAACATTTCCACCTTCGCCGAAACCGACCTGCCCATTCAGATCAGCAGCGCCGGGCAGGGCACCGTACGAATCGGGCACAGCGACGTGCCCATCCTGGCCATGTCGAACCGCGACCTCTACCGGCGATCGGAGATGCCGGGCGGCCTCTGGTACCGGATTGAAATGCAGAAGCGCTTTGCCTATCCGTCGGCATGCCTGGTACTGATGCTGATCGGCATTCCGCTTGGCCTGTCGTCCCGTCGCGGCGGAAAGAGCATGGGTTTCGTGCTCACGATTCTTCTCGTCTTCATCTACTATTTCCTTTCCTCCACCGGGATGACGCTGGCCAAGCAGGGAAAGCTTCCTGTTTTCGCCGGAGTCTGGGGCGCGAACTTTATTTTTGCCATTGCCGGACTGCTATTGCTGCGCCAGATGGCCAAGGGCGCGGTGCGGTTCCCCACCATGCGGGTCCCAGAGAGTGTCCGCTGGCGCTTCCGCGGGAAGGCCGACCCGGCGACCGACAGCGTGTTCCCCGCGCTTCCCCGGCGCAAGCTATGGGAAGGTTTTCCGCTGATTCTGGACGATTATGTTCTGCGTTCATTCGTTGGCAGTTTCCTGTTGATCGAGATGAGTTTCGTCCTGCTGTCGCTGGTCTTTTCCCTGTTTGAGCTGCTAGGCGACATCGTCCACAATCACGCCGGGCTAGCGCTGGTTGGCGATTATCTGCTGAACCTGACCCCCAGCATGATCTACAACATCACCCCGCTCAGTGTGCTCCTCGCTGTGCTGGTCACCATCAGCGTGATGAACCGAACCAGTGAGCTGACGGCCATGAAGGCAACTGGCATCAGCCTCTACCGTGTGGTGTTGCCCATCCTGCTGGTTGCATGCGCCCTCTCCGCGCTGCTATTCACCTTCGACCAGATTTATTTGCCGAACGCCAACCGCACCCAGGAAGCGCTACGCAGCGAGATCAAAGGCAAACCCCCGCGCACCTTTCTGCGGCCCGACCATGAGTGGGTCTTCGGGGAGCAGAAACCGGGTCAGCCGGCGCGCATTTTCTACTACGAATTTTTTGATTCGGCCAACAATCGTTTTGCCAACCTGACCGTGCTGGAGTTTCAGCCCAACAGCTTTGTGCTGGCGCAGCGCATCTTCGCCGCCGACGTTTCCTGGGGCCCGCAGCAGCATGAATGGATCTTCAACAAAGGCTGGGTGAGAACCTTTCAAGGAGACACAATCGCTTCCTACCAGAGATTCAACACCAGAACATTCTCCGCCATTTCCGAACCTCCACGATATTTCAAGAAGGAAGATCTTCAGTCTTCCGAGATGACCTTTACCGAGCTGGCCCACTACATCCACGACCTGAGCGAGAGCGGCTTCGACACGGTTCCGCTGCGCGTGCAGTTGAACAAGAAGCTTGCCTATCCGTTGGTCACGCTGGTCATGGCCATCCTCGCGATTCCCTTCGCGGTCTCGATGGGGCGGCGCGGCTCGCTCACCGGAGTTGCCGTCGCCATCGGAGTGGCCATTGCCTACTGGGTCGCTGCCGGACTGTTTGAAGCGATGGGCAATGTGAACACACTGCCGGCCGCGCTGGCCGCCTGGTCCCCTGATTTAATCTTCGGCTTGGTGGGCGGATATCTGCTGCTGCGCACGCCGACGTAGCCGCTGCCGCAACGGACTTATTCTTTGCCGCTTCGATAGAATGGTTGTGGGTCTGCGGATATTCCTCGGCGACGATCCGTTTGTCGTTCTGAGCCAGGCGAAGTATTCGCGGCTCGAGGATGAAACGCAAGGTCCTTTGCGTGGCCCGGGATGACATGCGCTTTTTCCCGAAACATTCAACAGGGTCAATAAGTGGCGAGAGGCGTTGCACGGTATGCTCGAAAATCTGCGTCCTCTATTCCCGTATATGCGGCGCTATCGCCGCGGATTTATTGCGGGGGGGATTTTCGCCGTATGCAGCAACGGCATCTGGGTGATGTTTCCGGAGGTGATCCGCCGCGCCATCGACGACATGACGCGGCACCTGAGCTATCGCGGCATCCTCTTCTACGCTGGCCTGCTCGTTCTCGTCGCTCTTTCGAAAGGCATCTTTCTCTTTCTCACCCGCTGGGTCCTCATCGGCATCTCGCGCGATATTGAATACGACATTCGCAACGATCTGTTCCGCGTGCTGGAGCGCCAGTCCCCGTCCTACTTTCAGGAAAACCGCACCGGCGACATCATGGCGCGCGCGACCAACGACCTGAACGCGGTCCGCATGCTGCTCGGCCCGGCGATCATGTACAGCCTGAATACGCTGCTGTTTACCATTGGCGCGATCATCTTCATGGTGCGCATCAGTCCCTGGCTCACGCTGCTGGCCTTCGTGCCGCTGCCCGCTGCCAGCATCCTGGTGCAGTACTTCGGCCGCAAAATTCACGACCGTTTCGAGCGCATTCAATCCATGTACTCGGAAATTTCTGCGCAGGTGCAGGAGAACGTTTCCGGCGCTCGCCTTGTGCGCGCCTTCGCCCAGGAGGAAGCGGAAATCGGTCACTTCGAGCAGGCCAATACGGAGTACATTCGCCGCGCGCTGCGTCTGGTCAGCCTGATGGGAATGCTGTGGCCGACGCTTGAATTCATGCTGGGAATCTCATTGGTCGTAGTGCTGCTGGTCGGCGGCCATGAGGTTGTCTCGCACCAGATCTCCGTCGGTGCCTTCGTCGCCTTCACCACCTACATGGTAATGCTAACGTTTCCGATCATTGCGCTGGGCTGGGTGGTCAACCTGTTCCAGCGCGGCACCGCATCCCTGCGCCGCATCCATGAAATCCTGATTGCGGAGCCGTCCATTTCGGATGCAACCCTGCCGGCGGGACAGCCCGTTATGGAAGAAATTCGCGGCGAAATTGAATTTCGCCACTTGACGTTTGCCTACGACAACAGCACCGCGCCCTTGTTGCACAACATCAACCTGCGCATCCCCGCGGGAAGCAGCCTTGCCATTGTTGGACCCACCGGTTCGGGAAAAACCACGCTGGTCAGCTTGATTCCACGCATGTTTGAGGCGGAACGCGGCACTCTGCTGCTCGACGGCCGATCCGTGATGGACTATCCGCTGGCCACGTTGCGCGCGGCGGTGGGGTTTGTTCCCCAGGAGACGTTTCTCTTCAGCGATGCGCTACGCGAGAACGTCGCCTTCGGCGCTCCGGATGCGACGGAAGACTTAATCCAGGAGGCTGCTCGCGCGGCGCACATCCGCGATGAAATCCTGGAGTTTCCCAAGGGGTTCGACACCCTGGTCGGCGAGCGCGGCATCACGCTTTCCGGCGGCCAAAAGCAGCGCACCGCCATTGCCCGCGCTATCGTGCGCGACCCGCGCGTTTTGGTCCTGGACGATGCCCTGTCGAGCGTCGACACCTATACGGAAGAGCGCATCCTGCACGAGCTAGCGGAAGTGATGCGCGGCCGCACCACCATTTTCATTTCGCACCGCGTCTCCACCGTGCGCCACGCCGACCAGATCGCCGTGCTGGTCAACGGCAGGATCGTCGAACTAGGCACCCACGACGAACTGGTCGCCCGCAACGGCTACTACACGCAACTACACGAGAAGCAGATGCTGGAAGAAGAACTGGCGGTGGTCGGCTAGTCTAACAATCTCAGCCCGTCTGAAGCGTAACCGGGGGCTCCAGCGACAGATCTTCGTCGCCGGGGTGGAAGCAAGGTGGAGGGACCTGTGTTTTCAAATCCCAGTCAGCGAAGAGCAGTCCTAGTTCAATCTCCCAGCGCCTTCACAATCACCCGCTTCCGCCGCTGGCCGTCGAACTCCGCGTAAAACACCCGCTGCCACGTTCCCAGATCGAGCTTTCCCCTGGTGATCGGCAGCGTTGTCTCGTGGTGCAGCAGCAGGGACTTCAGATGCGCATCGCCGTTGTCTTCGCCGGTTCGATGGTGCCGATACTCCGGGCGCGCCGGGGCCAGCTTCTCCAGCCATTCCATAATGTCCTCGATCAAGCCCTCTTCCAGATCGTTGACATACACCGCCGCCGTAATGTGCATGGGAGAAACGAAGCACAGCCCATCCTGAACGCCGCTATTACGCACGATCGCGTCCACCTGGGGCGTGATGTGGACAATTTCCCGTCGATGCTCCGTGTGCATTTGCAGATATTCCGTATGAACCTTCATGCGACATTGGATTCGGAAACGAGCCGCCACGCTGCTAGGGTAAAAGAAGAATGGCCGATCAAGAGAAATCCGCCGCAAGCCTGCGCGCCATCTACGGCGCTTTGCTGAGCGCCTACGGCACGCGTCAGTGGTGGCCGGCGGACACACCCTTTGAAGTGATTCTGGGCGCCTATCTCACCCAGGCCACGGCATGGCGCAATGTGGAGCGCTCCATCGCCAACCTGCGCGCGGAGGGCATTTTGAACGTGGAAGGCATCCGCGCCACTTCGGAAGCAGCCCTGCGAGAGATCGTCCGGCCTTCCGGGTTCGTGCTGCGCAAGGCGGCTTCGATCAAAGCCTTCGTGAAATTCCTGGATGAACAGTATCGAGGGTCGCTCGAAGAAATGGCTGCGCAGCCCACGGCAGTTCTCCGGCAGCAGTTGCTGGCACTGCCTGGAGTTGGTCCGGAAACCGCCGACGCCATTCTGCTCTATGCGCTCGGCCATCCCGTCTTCGTTGTCGACGAGTACCTGCGCCGCGTGGCGACCCGGCACGAGCTGGTGGCAGAAAACGTGCGTTACGCGGAGCTGCAATCGCTCGGCGACGCGACCGTGGCCGGCGATACTGCGGAGGAAACCGCCCGCCACGCCAACGAGCTGCACGCCTTGATCGTCGAAGTGGGCAAGCAGCACTGCGGCTCCGTTCCGCGCTGCGACGGATGCCCGCTTGAACCATTTCTTCCATGGCGGCCATGACCTACTCTGGTTCTATGCCGCGCAGGTTGTACGTCGCCACCACCAACCCCGGCAAGCTGCGCGACTTTGCCGTAGCCGCCGCGGCATGGAGCGATCGTGTGGAGTTCGCTTCCCTGCCTTGGCTCGAAAACATTCCGCCGCCCGCGGAGGATGCTCGAACATTTGCAGAAAACGCCCGCGCGAAAGCCATCGCCTATAGCCACCACGCCGCCGGTTGCATCGTGCTGGCGGACGATTCCGGTCTGGAGGTGGACGCGCTCCACGGCGCGCCGGGCGTACGTTCGGCTCGGTATGCGGTGGATGCTGGATTCCACCGGGCAGCGCTTTCGGCCGATGAGTGCAACAACCTGCTGCTATTAGAGAACCTGCACGGGGTTCCCGCGGCGCGGCGCATGGCCCGCTATCGCTGCGCACTGGCGGCGGCGCAGGACGGAGACTGCATCGCGATTGCAGAGGGCGCGGTAGAAGGAATGATCCTGAAAGCGCCCCGCGGCGACGGAGGCTTCGGCTACGATCCCTTGTTTTATCTTCCGGAGCTAGGCCGAACGATGGCGGAGATCGATCTGCAGGAAAAACTCAAGATCAGCCACCGCGGAAACGCCCTGCGCGCACTACTCCAGAAGCTTGAGGTCTGACTTACGGCCGTTCAGCCCTGCTCCGTATTCCATTCGATAACTGGCGGGATCGTCGATGTGTCGTTCTCACGCTCGCGCCAACTGCCGCGCACATAATCGCGATTCATGGTCGCAATCACTTCCAGCGGAATCGACTTGGGGCACGCGGCGGTACATTCGCCGATGTTGGTGCAGCTTCCAAACCCCTCGGCGTTCATCTGCGCCACCATGTGACGCGCGCGCCTGTCTTGCTCCGGTTTGCCCTGCGGCAAGGTGCCGAGATGCGTGATCTTCGCGCCGGTAAACAAGGCGGCGGAAGCGTTTGGACACGCTGCCACGCACGCGCCGCAGCCAATACAGGCCGCGGCATCCATGGCGTGGTCCGCCGCTTCCTTACTGACAAGAATCGCGTTGCCGTCCGGAGCATGACCGGTCGAAACGGAAACATACCCGCCTGCCTCGATGATGTGGTCGAAGGCGCGACGATCGACCACTAAATCCTTAATCGGCGGGAACGCCCGTGCGCGCCAGGGTTCGATGACCAGCTTCTGCCCATCTTTGAAATGCCGCATCGTCAACTGGCAAACGGTGGTCGCGCGCTCCGGGCCGTGCGCCACGCCGTTGATCAGGAACCCGCAGGAGCCGCAGATCCCCTCGCGACAGTCGTGGTCGAAAGCTACCGGTTCCTCTCCGCGCTCGATCAGCGTCTCATTCAGCACGTCGAGGCATTCCAGCATCGACATCTCGGGGTCCACATGATCCACTGCATAGGTGACGAACGCGCCCTTTTCCTTGCGGCTTTTCTGACGCCAGATTTTCAGGGTCAATTTCATTACTTGTAACTCCTCTGGCTGGGATGCACGTAGTGAAATTCGAGCGGCTCCTTAGTCAGCTCCGGCGCATTGTCCGGCCCGCGATAGCCCCAGGCAGCAACGTACGAGTAGTTCGTATCATCGCGCTGAGCTTCACCCTCCGCCGTCTGATATTCCTCGCGGAAATGCCCGCCGCAGGACTCGTTGCGCTCCCGCGCATCAATGCACATCAGCTCGGCCAGCTCGAAGAAGTCGGCCACGCGACCGGCCTTTTCCAGGCTCTGGTTCAGGTCGTCGCCGCTGCCGGGAACGGTCACATTCTGCCAGAATTCCTCCCGCAGCGCGCGAATTTTCTCGATGGCGGTTGTCAGCCCCTCGGCCGTGCGCGCCATGCCGCAGTATTCCCAGACGATCTTTCCCAGCTCGCGATGGAATGAGTCCACCGTGCGCTTGCCCTTGATCGAAAGCAATTTGTCGACCGTCTGCCGCACGGAGGCCAACACACTCTGCACTTCAGAATGCGACTCATCCACCTTGGGAAATTTGTGCGTCGCCAGATAATCTCCTAACGTGTACGGAGCCACAAAGTATCCGTCGCAGAGTCCCTGCATCATCGCGCTGGCGCCCAGCCGGTTGGCTCCGTGATCGGAGAAATTTGCCTCTCCCAGAACAAACAGGCCGGGAATCGTGCTCTGCAGTTGGTAGTCCACCCACAGGCCGCCCATGGTGTAGTGAATGGCGGGATAAATCCGCATCGGAACTTTGTACGGATTTTCATCCGTGATGCGCTCATACATTTCAAACAGGTTGCCGTAGCGCTCACGGATGGTGTGCTCGCCGAGCCGCGCAATCGCTTCGGAAAAATCGAGGTAGACGCCGAGGCCGCCCGGCCCGACGCCGCGGCCCTCATCGCATACCTGTTTGGCGTTGCGCGAGGCCACATCGCGCGGGACTAAATTGCCGAAGCTGGGATAGCGCCGCTCCAGGTAATAATCGCGCTCGTCCTCCGGAATCTCATTCGGGCGTCGCTTGTCGCCCTTTTGCTTCGGCACCCAGATGCGGCCGTCATTCCGGAGCGATTCGCTCATCAGCGTCAGCTTCGACTGATAGTCGCCGGAAACCGGAATGCAAGTGGGATGGATCTGCGTGTAGCAGGGGTTTGCGAACAGTGCCCCACGCTTGTATGCGCGCCAGCTCGCGGTCACATTCGAGCCCATGGCATTGGTCGAAAGATAATACACATTCCCATAGCCGCCGCTGGCCAGAACCACTGCATCGGCAATATGAACGCTCAATTTTCCCGTCACCAGGTTGCGGGCCACGATACCGCGCGCCTGCCCGTCGATCACAATCAAGTCCAGCATCTCGGTGCGCGGAATCATTGTCACCGTCTTCGCATGGACCTGCCGCTCCAACGCCTGATACGCGCCCAGCAACAATTGCTGCCCCGTCTGCCCGCGCGCATAAAACGTACGCGAAACCTGGGCCCCGCCGAAGGAACGGTTGTCCAGCGTTCCACCATACTCACGTGCAAACGGAACTCCCTGCGCCACGCACTGGTCGATGATGTTGACACTAATCTGCGCCAGCCGGTAGACGTTGGCCTCGCGCGAACGAAAATCGCCGCCCTTTACGGTATCGTAAAAAAGCCGGAAGACACTGTCGCCGTCATTGGGATAATTCTTCGCCGCGTTGATGCCGCCCTGCGCGGCGATCGAATGCGCGCGACGCGGCGAGTCCTGAAAGCAGAAGCATTTCACCCGGTAACCCAGCTCGCCCAGCGAGGCGGAGGCCGAAGCCCCGGCCAGGCCCGAGCCGATCACAATCACGTCATGCTTGCGCTTGTTGGCCGGATTCACCAGCTTCATGTCGAAGCGGGCTTTGTCCCACGCTTGCTCGATTGGCCCTTCAGGAATTTTTGCGTCGAGTGTCATTTATTTTACGAACCCCGCCAGAATGCTGATCGGAATGGAGATATAACCCAGAATCAGGATGGTTGCGACCCAGAGGGCTACCCGCTTGAGAACTCTCTCTCTGTGAAGCGAATGCGCGAGTCCGACTGATTGCAACATACTCCACAGTCCGTGACGCAGGTGCAGTCCCAACAGGATAAGCGCAAAAATATACCAGGCCGCAACCCACCAGACGCGAAAGCCAGTCACCAGATTGTGATACACATCCCCGGCAATAAACGTCGCGTCTGGGTGAATCGTCCCGGCCGTAAATTGCAGCAGGTGAAAAATGATGAACGCCAGAACAATCGGTCCGCTCCAGTACATGGTGCGCGAGGCGTAGGATGAGTTGATGGCCTGTTTGCGCGAGTAGCCCACCGGGCGGGCGCGCTTGTTCCGCAGCCCCAGTTGCACCGTGGCGATGATATGCAGCACCACGCAGGCAATCAAGATGATGCGGATGATCCATAGCAGCGTCTCGTCGAAGTGCAGGAAACGGGCGTAGGAATTGATCGCCTCCGGGCCGCCAAACACCAGCAGATTGCCCAGCAGATGACCTATAAGGAACAGGAACATGATGACGCCCGTTACCGCCATCACCACCTTTTTGCCGTTGGTAGACTGCCAGAAGCTTGCGCCCCGGTTCTGCCCCGGGTTCACCGCGGTTGTGCTCATCGTTTTGTCCCAACTTTATTAGGGTGGAATGCGCCGGCTGGCGAGCCAAACCTCGCGGGAGGGCGATGCCGTTGCTGAACCTGTGGAAGAGTCAACCTTCATTATTGGTTCGAGGGTGGCGGCGCGTCAAGAAAAGTGAGCCCAAAGAGGCGGATGTCGAGGAAGCAGACTTTCGCATGCAGGTCAAAGAGATTGAAATGAAATATGGCGGATGAAAACGGTGCGGTTTTCGCTTTAAGCACGCTGTCCAGGCAACGTTCCTCCACAAAAAGCGTCGGTCATCTGAGGCGCGGAACGCAATAAAGCGAAGGACCTTGCGTTTTGCCGGCCAACCGCAAGATCCTTCGCCTTCGGCTCAGGACGACAAGCCTCTCGTGGGGAGCATGTCAAGAGGACCCGTACGCCTTGACAAGACCCGGTTTCACTTTAAATCGGCCCAATGTTGCTGAACTCGTCGCGCCCGGATTCGTTCTCTTTCATGCGTTCCATGCCGCGCTTGGCGGCCTTGTTGGCATTGTGTTCGACGCGCCTGTGTTCGATCTCAGCTTCACTTCCGCCGACAATCGACTCATTCTCGTCCAGCCGATTTCCCGGCTTGACTTGCGATTCATCTGGAACTCCAGCCATATATTTTTCCTCTTCTCCCTAGAGATGGCGCGGCGTCGCCTGGCGGTTGCTCGTCCCAAGGAAAATCGCCCCGGCTCATGTGGCCCTGACCGCATCATTCACACTGCGTAAAGGCCAGCGTAGCCGCGGTTGCACTCTGGTCCGGATTCAGCGCAATCGAGCTACCCTGCATCGTGGGCTGGGCGCAGTCCGCGGTATCCCCGGAGCCGGCAACTTCAGCCCAAGTTTCGGCTGCGTAGTCGGGGGTTGGGTCGCCTTGCTGCTTAAATTGGGCAGTCTGGTCGGAGCAGGCGACCACGTTGGGCGCCGAGGTAGGAAGCTGCAAAGCGTACGCTGCGCAATCGGCGCCCGCCGGACAGCTCGACCCGCTGGCGGTCAGCATGGCCGCGTTGTATGGGCTGTAGGTAGGCAATAGCGGAACCGTAATGGTCGAACCGGTGCCGGGGAGCTGCTCGAGCGCGTCGGTCTGCACCGCCACCGGAAGCCCGGCAAGTTGCAGGCCGCCGCCCTGGGTCGTCACCCAGCCTTGCAGAGTTCCCTCTCCGGAGCCCGGCACCAGGGGAATTTCTCCCGCCAGTTGACCGGACTGAATTCCCGTCTCCACGCCCGCGGAGTAAGAGACGTTTGCCCCGTCGACCCCCACGGCCACCAGATCGTAGGTCCCCGTTGGCACCGGGCACAGCGTAAACGTGCCTGTGCTGCTGGCCGCCGTCCGCATTAGGATGCGATCGATGCCGGTGGTCGCGTCCTTCTGTTCCAGAGCGACAATGATATGGCCGCCCGCAAGCGGCTGGCCGGTCGCGGAGCTGACCACCGTGCCGCTGATCGAGCTGCCGGTAGAGGGAATCAGCCCGGCATGCACCACCGGATTGAATTCGTATCCGCCATTCGCGGTTAACAGAATCGACGAGCAAATATCGAAATCGATGTCCATCGTGGGCGTGTCGCCGGCGTCAATTCCAATGCCGCCGTCGGCCAGCCTGGCCGCGGGAACTTCGAATCCGTTGGCCGCCGCCGCCGTCAATTGCAGGTCGTAGAGGCTGTTGTCGGTTCGCACCACACAGTTGGCATAGGAGGCTCCACAGGCGTTGTTCGCCACTTTGGAAGCCGCGGAGTCAGGAGCCAGGAAAATTCTGATCTGCTGATAGCTCCCCGCCGCCACCAGTTTGCTGACGCTCAGGGCGGCCAGAAAACACCGGCTGTCCGCCTTCCCCATCAGATCGACTTGCTGGGGAGCGGCCGACAGGCCGGGCGTCAGGTCGACAAAGCTGGAATCGCCCGCCGGGGCATCCGGGTTGGTGCTGGCCATCACATCGGCTACGGTGATATAGACATGGCTCAGCGGCCCGTTGGGCGCCTTGCAGGCCGCCGGATCACTGATCATCACCGACACGGGAGCGGTGGGCCCGGTGCTTACGGTAATCGGGGAGGTAACCGGCGTCGGGACGGGCGGCGTCGTGACCTTCGAGCCCCCGCCCGAAGTGAAGGGGGACCCTCCATTGCATCCGAGACTGAGCAGACACAACAGCAGAACCGCGCATGCGGGGGAAACCGGCGTAGGGCGCATTCTATCTCCAGGTTATGGAAAAACTTACGGGCGAAGCTGAGTTGTGCCCAAGAAGCTGCACGCAGCCTGCCAACCCCGCCGCACGAAAGTCCATTGACTGAATAGGAACTAAGATTGAGTGGAGGGTACGACATTTCCAATAACTTGCCCGAGTCCATCGATTACGAGATGGTTACTTGTGGGAGATTTTGTCCCATTTTGGAACAACATGACGCGGGAAGAAGGTGTCGAGCCGGTATTTTTTACATACCAGCGATTTCTCGTTCTAACGGCTGGAATCGTAGATTGCGGCCTAGCGTACGCGACGGGAGAAAGCGAACCTGACGCAATCGGTGTGTGCGCGATCACCGCCGGGTTCGAATTCAACCCGTTACAATACATAGAGGTATGCTTCGTTCAACTAGCTTTCCCGCCCTCCTTCTTCCGGCCCTGATTTTGGGTATCGCCGTTTGCATGCAACAGAATGGTGTTGCCCAGGCTGTCATCACACAGACCGCAAACTCGAACCAGAACAAGCGGCCGGCCGCTTCCCTCCCGGACGCCCCCGGTGCAGAGGCACCGGTTGCGCCTTCCGTTCAACCCACCGGCCCCACCGTCGTCTTCGATACAACCATGGGCACGATGACGTGCAAGTTGTTTTCCAGACTGACCCCGAAGACGGTAGCGAATTTCGTAGGTCTGGCGACCGGCCGCAAGGACTGGACCAATCCGGTCACGCACCAAAAGATGCACGACACGCCGCTTTATAACGGGACGACGTTTCACCGCGTCATCCCCGGCTTTATGATTCAGGGCGGCGATCCCGCTGGCAACGGTAGTGGCAGTCCCGGCTACTACATCGACGACGAGTTTTCGCCCAACCTGGACTTCACCGTTCCCGGGCGCTTGGCAATGGCCAATTCCGGCCCTAACACGGACGGCTCTCAGTTCTTTATTACGCTGGCCCCGCAGCCGAGCCTCGACCAGCATTACACAGTCTTCGGCCAATGCAGTCCGGACAGCGTTCTGGTCGCCGAAACGATCGCCCAGGTCCCGCGCGACCGGCGCGACAAGCCGCTCGAGCCGGTTGTCATCCAGACAGTCACCATCGTGCCGCCCGGGCAGCAGCTGCCCGGACCTCGAGCCCCTACCACCGCAACCATACATCCCTGACGGGACAACCCGATTTTCATCGAAGGAGCCGGAACGCTATGAGTCAAGCACCTGGAACCTATGCAGTGTTTCAGACGTCAGAGGGCAGAATCGTATGCCGTCTGTTTGAAAAGGAGGCGCCGAAGACCGTCGCCAACTTTGTCGCGCTCGCCCAGGGCGAGCGCGAGTGGACTCACCCGTCGAACAACAATAAGTCGAAAGACCGGCTTTTTGACGGCACCATTTTTCACCGCGTGATTCCGAAGTTCATGATCCAGGGCGGCGACCCAGCCGGCACGGGATTCGGTGGACCAGGCTTCAAGTTCGAGGATGAAACCAAAGGGTCGCCCCATGGCTTCGACAAGGCCGGCAAGCTGGCGATGGCCAACTCCGGCCCCAACACCAACGGGTCGCAATTCTTCATCTCCGTTGCGCCGACGCCGTGGCTGACCGGCAACCACACGATTTTTGGGGAAGTGGTGGAAGGGCAGGATGTCGTAGACAAAATCTCCGAAGTGCCCCGCGACCGTTCGGACAAACCGCGGACCCCGGTGGTCCTCGAAAAGGTCGAGATCCAACACGTCGCCTGATCACCGTTTGGAAACTGACAGGATGCTGTCCCCGGGACGCATCCTGTTACCGTCTTTCGACCATTTCTCCCGCTGATGTCGAGTGCGAATGAGGATGTGTTTGTACGCTCGCATCGCTTCATTTTTTGCCTCGGGCCGTCGGGGAATTACTCAAAATCCATCCCCCAGAATGCCCTGCATCTTTTCCCTTCTGTTCGAATCCCATGGAACGGACTGTTGGAGGAAGAATCGATGGCACAGGATAAGCAGGTCGCGCTGATTACCGGCGCGAACAAGGGAATTGGGCTTGAAACCGCACGGCAACTTGGACAGCGGGACATTATTGTCGTCGTCGGCGCCCGCGACCAGACCAAGGCGGAAAAGGCTGCCAAAACATTACAGGAAGAGGGCGTCGATGCCCGCCCGCTGAAACTGGATGTGACGAAGGTAGGCGATCGCGATGCGGCGGTCGAGTTTTTCGACAAGAATTTCGGCAGGTTGGATATCCTGGTCAACAATGCCGGCGTCATGGTGGAGGGCGGCTGGGGCGGCAACAACACCGTCACCGTCAGCGCGGAGGCGCTGCAACAAACTTTTGAGACGAATTTTTTCGCACCCGTCCTGCTGACGCAGGCACTTCTGCCGCTGCTTAAAAAGGCGCCCGCAGCGCGGATCGTAAATCTATCCAGCATTATGGGTTCGCTGGCGTTGCACAGCGACCCGAAATCTCCGATTTATGGCTCGAAGGCGTTCGCATACGACGCCTCCAAGTCGGCGCTGAACGCGTTCACCATTCACCTGGCGCATGCGCTGCGGGATAGCGACATCAAGGTCAACTCGGCCCACCCCGGCTGGGTGAAAACGGACATGGGAACCGATGCCGCCCCGATGGATATTGTCGAAGGGGCGAAAACCAGTGTCGCTCTCGCTACCCTGGATGAAAACGGCCCCACCGGGTCGTACCTGCACCTAGGAAATACCCAGCCCTGGTAAATCGATGCAGCGGGGCCGGGCGCGGTGGAAATTCGCTGCAAGACCCGGTAAGGGCTGGGGTGTCTATCTGGAGGTGGCCTGGCTGGGTGAGGTACAGGCCCAGAGCGCCGGGATGGAGGCGGCATTGCGCTTGGGAACCGGGATCAATTTGCGGAACTCATCGCTGAAAATCCCGTCCACTCGAATGCTGAAGGACATCCCGGGGTGCGCGTCGGCACCATGAAACTGATTTACGCTGTCGAACCACGCGCTGTAGGATTCGACATACCGTTTTTCCTTCGTCTTCGGATTCAACATATAGAACGGCTTGGCCATGTTGGTCCGAAACCAGATGAATTCATGGCAGATTTCAAGCTGGGAATGATCGCGATGCGGGGTCACGACCTGGCCGCTGTCGTCATACATGATTATCATTCGCGCTCTGCTCTTGAACGGAAGCGTGGCGATAAAGTCCATCAGCAGGGAAAACTCTCCGGCAGTCTCGGAAATGGTCCACAACTCTGGATTGCTCAGGTCGAAATATCCGCCGCCTGGCGCTTTGTTTTGGGAGAGATAGATAATCCGGGAACCCGTTTTGGCAGGGCTGTTCGCCTTGAGCGTCAATATGCCGGCATGGAACCGTTCGTCCTGCTGCTTCTTTTTATGTTCCTGGATCCGCTCGATCATATATGCGTCGAGAGATTGCAACCTCTTCAAATCAATCAAATCGTCAAACGATTTATAGCAGGGGTAGACGACGGCCGGGTCGCGATAGGCATGCTGAACCACCTGCTCGCGAACCGCCCGGAACATCGTTTCCGCGACCGGCTTGACAAGGTTGTACTTGAGCGGGCTGAGGACGTTCTTTCTGACGGTTTGGACAAGACTCGCCATACGAGTGCGTGGAGTCTATCGCAAGCGACGATGCGGCGCAATGCCCTTTTAGTACTCCGGGACTGGTTACCAACGGGGGTACGGAGGGGTATGGAAGCGAGTGGGCGGCCTTCCAGGATCCGACGCGATGTAAATCCCGGCCGAATTCTCTGAAAGGCGCTCCGGTGTGGTTACAGAGAGGATTCGATCTCAAATCCCCAGGCTTCCAGCAGCGCTTCCGGTATGTATTTTGAGTTCTTGTTCCGGCGCGCCCATTCCCGCAGACGAGTGGAGCGAAGATACTGGTCTGGAGTGAGCTTATATTCCTTCACCACCTGTTCGAACGAAGTCACGGTAGGAACTACCGGGCCAATCGGCTCCGGCTTGCCCCAATTCGGATTGCCACGACGTTTTGCCATAGGTTTGCTTTATCCTTTGCCCTGCAAAAAGTTATGTGCAGAATATGTTGAGAGGAAGTACATTCACCCGCCTAGCGGAGGGAGGATATGCCGAGACATAGCTTATCCATCATTTTACGACGGATTGCCCGTCGTTGCAATGACTGCACCCCTCATACGCAGGGCAGTCGCATTACCAAAGCTGGGCAGCCTCATATCGGAAATGAATATCGGCCCAAACCGGTAGAATGGTTCTAGCCCCCTGCGCCTGCCTCGGCCGGTCCATGGCCGCCTTTGCCGCCGTGATAATTTTCCATTTTATCAGCGGTTCGGGCCGGTTTCGCGATCGGAAAAGCCCGCGGGAGTCCTGGCAACACGTAGAAAACAAACGCCTCCGGCCTCGTTGTTGGACCCTGTCGGCGTCCGCACAATCCTTCAACTTTCCTGCACAATCATTCAACTTTTCCGCACAATCCTTCAACTTTCCTACACAATCCTTCAACTTATTGGAACAGTCTGCAAAATACGATCTCCGGAGAGTTCCGCAACGCGCGCGATCAGCCGTTTTGCATCGCGCGGTGCGCGCACCTTGGCGTCGTTGTCGAAATAGACATAGACATCGCGGCGAACACGTTTCCGAGCCCGGGCCGGCGAAGCAAAATCTCCATCTTTCGATTCCCCGCCCCGCGACCAGGCGACCGCGCGCTCGGCCCATTCCTCAATGGCCTTGTGGTTGTAGCCACTCGTGTAGAGCACTTCGGAGCCATGCAGGCGGCAATAGATAAAATCCGCGGTAATGTCCATCAGGCGCGGCCATTCCACGGCGTCGGCGCACACCAGCGCCACATTGTGCCGTCGCAACTGGCGGATGAACTCCGGGGTGACGAAGCTGGGGTGGCGAATCTCCATGGCGTGACGGATACGCCGCTTGCGATCCACCTCAAAAAACGCCCTTCCCTGCATTCGGGCATCATGGCCCTGGGCGAGAGCGGCGGCGGCCTCGGTGTCGCGCGGCAGCAGCGACAGGAACTCCTCCAGCTCATCCCGGCTGTAGCGGAAATTCGGCGGAAACTGCCATAAAATCGGCCCCAGCTTGGCACCTAGTTTGAGAATGCCGGAGGCGAAGAAGTTCGCCAGCGGCGTCTCGCTCTTCCGCCCCCGCAGCATGTGGGTGATGAAGCGCGACCCCTTGACGGAAAACGCGAAATCCTCGGGCGTGCGTTCCGCCCAGGACTGATAGCTGGAGGGACGCTGCAATCCGTAGAAAGTGCCGTTAATTTCAATGGTGTTGAAGATGCTGGCGGCGTGTTCCAGCTCCCGCTTTTGCGGCAGCTTCTCGGGAAAGAAGACGCCGCGCCAGGGTGGGTAGGTCCATCCGGAGATCCCGACCCGCACGATGCCGGCTTTGGGCATGGACCTCCTTCGATGGCTGGTTAGCTGGCTTTGCTGTCACGAAAATCACGAATGCGATTGTGCGACTCGAGGATATGCGCCTGCTGCGTGCGCAGCAGATCCTCAATATTGCCGGGCAGCGTTTCCTTGAGTGCGTCGCCATATTTCGCCTTGGCTTCGTCCTCGCCCTGCTCCGCAGTTTCGAGCAGAGTATGGTCGCCGCCGCCGAGCTTCGCCTTCAAATCTCCCCAGGCGCGATGCATCGTGCCGGCCGCAGTGCCGGACTCGTTGACGTCATGCACGCCGAGGCGATGCAGTTCGTTCTCGAGCTCCGCGGCATAATTGGCTCGAATCTGCGTCTCTTCCAGCAGATAGTGCTTGGCAGTTTCATCCTTCAGCTCGCCGGCGATGGCAGCCAACCCCTTTTGCCCGTCCAGCAGGACCTGGATGACCGAGCGTACCAGTCTGATTGTGTTGTCGTTATTCGACACTTTGTGTCACCTCAGAGAAGTCAGATGAAAGGAATCGATGGGACGTTGTCCCTGGCCCGATGAGCGTGAACGCCCCGGGACGGCTACACTGGAGTGGAGGCTTCCACCCTTGGGAACAGCGCGGGCGCGATGGTATAGTAGGCCTTGGCGCTCATGCGGAAGTGGTGAAATGGCAGACACACCATCTTGAGGGGGTGGCGCCCAAAAGGCATGGGGGTTCAAGTCCCCCCTTCCGCACCAACCGCCGTATTTTCGCACTCAACAGTGACTGACAAAGGCTCGATCGATTCCGCCCTTGGCGCGCAGCAGTATTCTCCATCGAAAGCGACCCGCAATGACTTATTTCTTTACCGCGATTCACATCATCGTATGCTTCGTCCTGATCGGCATCATCCTTCTGCAGCCCGGTACCGGCGCCGACCTGGCTGGAGCCTTTGGCGGCCAGGGATCGCAGACTGCATTTGGACCGCGCGGAACCGTCAGCCTGTTGACCAAGGTAACGGCCTGGCTGGCCATTGTGTTTGCCATCACGTCGATTGCGCTGACCGTTCTTGTGGCCAAGCGCGGCTCTGGACATTCCGTACTGAGCGGCGTGCCTGCCCAGACGGCTCCCGCCACTCCGGCGAAGCGTAAATAATCGCTGCCCCGCATCCGCTATGATTCACGAAGTTTTTCCGGTGGGACCACTGGCATGCAACTGCAGTATTCTGGCCGATGAGTCAACTCGGCGCGCCACCGTGGTCGATCCCGGCGACGACATCCAAAAAATTCTTGCCCTTCTTGAGAAGCACCGTCTGACCGTGGAGCAGATTGTCATCACCCACGCCCATATCGATCATATCGGCGGAGCGGCGCAGCTGAAGCGGCTGACCGGGGCTCCAATTGTGATGAACCACCGGGACCTGCCGCTGCTGAAACTGATGGATATTCAGGCGGGTTGGCTGGGCGTCGCTCCGCCGGAAGTGACCGACCCGGACATCGACGCCAGCGACCTGCTGACGTTGCGCATTGCCGAGCTTCCGGCCGTGGTGCTGCATACTCCGGGCCACACCGAGGGCAGCATCTGCGTCCACCTGCCCGCCCCAGGCCTGCTGCTGGCCGGCGATACGCTGTTTGCCGGATCGATCGGCCGCACCGACCTGCCGGGCGGCGACCTGAAGAAGATTCTGCGCTCCCTGAAGGAACGGCTGCTGCTGCTGGCCGACGAAACTCGCGTGGTTCCGGGCCACGGCAGGCCAACTACCATCGGCCAGGAGCGGGAGAGCAATCCGTTCCTGAATTAGCACGGCGCCGATGCCAGCGTGCCTCCCGGCCGACATCTCAGCCCTGATTATCTCTGGCGTCAAGCGCGTTTCCCGGGACTGACCTGAGTAATTAGTCTGAGCTCGAACGCATCAGCTCACGAAGGGATAGAAGACACAATGGTTATCGATCTAAAAACGGCACTCTCTCAGTTGCCTATTCCTGCGACATCCACATGGCCTGAAGGCGTTTGGGATAAAACGTTGTTTGAGCATGGGACGATGTCGGTCATCGTTTTCACGCCGCGAGGCCAGGACTATCAAACGAGGCATTCTCAGGACGAGCTCTATATCGTCATCAAGGGCTCGGGTACCTTGATGATCGCGGACACGCCTCACACGTTTTGTGAAGGGGACGTTCTGTTCGTACCGGCAGAAAAGCAACATCGTTTTGTAGATTTCACGGACAACCTCACAACCTGGGCGATCTTCTGGGGACCAGAGGGAGGCGAATCAGCACAAATCTCCTAGCCGGAGTGAGGAGTTCTGGAAATTCGGCTTCTTGCAATCTACTTGACTAAGGAGAGAAGAATCGGGTGCCCCATTCAAGCCGCATTGACTGGCGCCTGTCTGAAGTCGAAACTAGCGTGCGGCAGATTCATCGTCACAGTGGAGGTTTTGAAATTGGTGGGTGATGCGGTCGATTCCCTGTGCGAACTCCTGGAGGGGTGGGAGCAGGCTTAGCACGATCCAGCCGTCGCCGTTGAAGCCGTAAAAGTAGCCGGGATGTACGATCACGCGTTCCTGTTCCATCAACCGGAGGACGAGCGCCTCCCCGCTGGCGAGCGCCGGAACCCGCAGCACTGCGTACCAGCCGCCCTGAACGTTCAGCCGTGAAATTGCCGGCGCAGTGCGCAACCGACGGTCGAGTGCGGCCAGGTTTTCGCGGACGCGGACGATGATCTGGCTTTGAACGCCGTAACGGTTGGCCAGCAGATACGGCAGCGCGTGCGCGACCGGCGCGTTCATCGATAGAAACGTGTCCGCGATCACTTCCAGCCGCCGCGTGGCTTCGTCGAGCGACGCCGCGGGACCGCAGGCGGCGATCCATGCCGCTTTCATTTGCGGCAGCCCGGCGATTTTGCTCAATCCGCTGAGGACGTAGGTGAGCACCGGATGTGGGCCGGCGGCAAAGCTGGGCGGCGCGGTATCGAGTGCGTAATCGAGAAACACTTCATCGACAATCAGCACCAGATTGTGTTCACGGCAGATTTGTTCGAGCCGTTCCCTCTCGCGCACCGGGGTAAAGTGCCCGGTGGGATTGTTGGGATGGACCAGGACGACGGCGCGGGTTCGCTGCGTGATGCGGGCGGCGAGGACCGCGGTGTCGAGATGCCAGCCATGGTCGTAGAACAACGGATAGGTGACCAGGCGCACGTCGTCGAGGTCGGCGAGAAACTGAAACAGCGGATAGCTGGGCTGGGCAATCAAGACTTCGTCGCCGGGGTCGCAGTGCAGGCGAAACAGATAGCTGTACGCCTCACTGGTGCTCGGGACCAGGAAGATGCGGTCCACGGAAACCTGGGCCTGAGCGGCTTCGGAATAGTATTGGACGACGGCATTGCGCGCGATCAGGAGTCCGCGCGGGTCAGGGCGATATTCGAGCGATGCCGGCCGGGCCAGTTCGCGAAGGATTCCGGTGCTTTCGTACTCAAATCCACAGGCGGTTGGGTTGGAGGCGGTCAGGTCAAAAACCGGAGCATCGCCGGCGCGCAATTGCTCGAGCGCGGCAGCGTACGCGGTGGCACGCAGGTCCCAGCCGGTTCGCGCGGAAAACTGCAATGGAGGCTCCCGATAAATCCCGCCTACACTGTACCATCGACCGGGGGAATTCAATCGCCATGACCATGGATACGAAAGCGGAAGCCACGCGGGAGGATGCCATCCGGCAGGCCGAACTGATTCTGAAACTGTACGAACTGCGGCGGGAGACGGTGATGCGCGAAGCCCGCTCTTATGTAGGCGGAGAGTTTTTGCCCACCTCCGCCGACGAACTGTTCGCCATTGTCAGCGCGGATGGGAAACAGACCGGCTTTGTCTTGCAGGTCTACGGATACTGGGACATGGTGTCGGCCTTCGTGCTGCACGGGGCGCTGGACGCCGCGCTGGTGTACGACACATGCCAGGAAATGTATTTCCAATACGCCAAGATTCAGCCCCACCTGCCGGAGTTTCGCAAGAAGATGGACCTGCCCGAATACATGATGAATATTCAGCGTGTCGTAGAAGGTTCGCAGGCGGGCCGCGACCGCGTTGCCGGGATGCGAAAGAACTTGGATGCCATGGCCGCCGCACGGGCAAAGCTGCAACGGGCATAGACTGGCTGCCAAACCGCCAGAATTGCAGCTGCTTTTGGAGCGGCCTAAGATGGTGGCAGGTTCTGCACGGAGGAGCGATGCGGAGGCTGGCATTTCTTTTGTTGCTTGCAGGGGTCGCCCTACCCGCGCTCGCGGCCCAACGCGTTAGCGTGGAGCAACTGGAGAAGGTGCTGACTTCCGCTGAGCACAGGTCAGATTCGAAAGCGGCGAAAACACTTTCCGGACTGCAACTGACCGAGCGATTCAGCGCCGCCAGACTCGCCCACTGGGAGTCTGCCTTGCCGGGTCCGAAGTCGCGCCGGGCGTTGCTTTTGTTGGCCGATGTATCCGCGTTTCTGGATCCCCCGGCGTCGCAGATTCCTGCAAAGGCTCCTCCCGATTTCGCCACGCAACGTCATATCATCGCGCTTACGATCGATTATGTCGCCAAGACGGTTCGTCAGCTCCCAAATCTCTTTGCGACACAAGACACGATCCATTTTGAGGATATGCCGGCGCGGCAAGGTGGCCAGGGAGTGGATGGGACATTTATCCCCTGCCAACCCATGCACCCTGTGAGCCGGTCCAGTGTCACCGTGATGTACTTCAATGGCCGGGAAATTGTAGATCGTTCGGGAGCGACGTCCGGTGGAAGTTCTGGATCGATGCCGCCCGGACTTACCACCGGCGGGGAGTTCGGTCCGATCCTCACCACGGTTCTGGTGGATGCCGCACATGGCACGCTGGCATGGAGCCGCTGGGAGCATGGGCCGAAAGGGCTGGTGGCCGTTTTCCGCTTTTCCGTCCCCAGGGACCAGTCCCACTACCAGGTAGAGTTCTGTTGCATTGCAGGGCAAGGTAACGGTGGAGTATACCGGCGCTATTCCGCATATCACGGAGAGATGACAGTCGATCCTGCAGATGGAACCATCCTTCGCCTGACCGTGATTGCGAACCTCATGAAGTCCGATCCGGTTGTTAAGTCGAATATTCTCGTCGAGTATGGCCCCATCTCGATTGGTGGAAAGACGTACATCTGCCCGACCAAAAGCATTTCGATGTCGCTATCTCATATCCAAAACGATGAAATGCTTCCGCGGAACGTGCGCGGCGCACTGTTTGGATCCATGGAGAGTGCGATGACGTCCCCGCTCCAGGCAATGTTGAACGAAGTTGAGTTCAAGCAATACCATCTGTTTCGCGCCCGAACTCGGATACTGACTGTTCACACTGGAATAGCGGGCAGGAATGCGGCTCTTGCCCCGGCTGCGGGTGCGGACAAAACTGACACAACCGGCGCCCCCGAAAAGCAGGAAGAGGCCGCGGAGAGCACCCCGCCAGTTACCACCCCTGAAAACCGTTCTCCGGTTGTGCCAGAGACTCCAGTTGCGCCCGGAGTTGCGAGTCACGCCATTATCCCGCCATCCGTGCCCGCCGTTCCTGAGTTCAACGTAGCTGCGGCCTCCGATCTGCCGGAGCTTTCCGGCAAACCGCTTGGCCCTGGGGAGAAGCACTTTATTCTGCACGTGACCGCGCGCCTGGTGGACGTGAGCGTTGTGGCGTTGGACAAAAAAGGGCATCCGGTCACAGACCTCAAAGCCGGAGACTTCGAGATCTTCGACAATGGGCGCAAACAGGCGGTGCAATTGTTCGGCCGGGCGATCCAAGCACCTGCTGCGGAGTCCGCTCCGGCGCAGTCCGGCCACGCCGCGGACCAGTTCGTCGTTTCCAACCGCCCCAAGATTGGAAACGGCACAAGAACCGGCGTCGCGGCAACAGAAGCCAGCGAAACGATTCTCCTGATCGACGCCAACAGTCTGGCGTGGGCTGATTTGAACTATGCCCGCTCCGAGATGCTGAAGTTTCTACAAAAGCTCCCGGCTGGCGAGCGCGTCGGTCTCTACGTGCAGAGCGGTCCGGGATTTCAGATCCTGCAGGAAGGCACGAGCGATCACGCGCTGCTGGCATCGACACTGCGACGGTGGATGCCGAGCGCTCAAGCCCTGGCCGGGGCGCAGGAGATGGAGCAGCGCAACCGACAGCAGTTCGACTATGTAGAGAATCAGAGCGATCTGCAGTATGTCAACGGAAATATGAACACCTCTCCGGACACAGCCAGCCCGGTCGATCCCAAACTGCGCCGTCAGGGGAGCGATCCGGCACGCAATGCGTTGTCCGTTCTGGTGGGCGTGGCAAGGCATGTGGGAGCATTGCCCGGACATAAAAATGTGGTGTGGGTGGCAAGCGATAACGCGCTGGTGAACTGGAATTTTCAGGCGGTAAACGATGATAAGGGCAGTCAACACCTGGAGGGCCCGGTAATGCGAGCCCAAGAAGCTCTGAACGACGCCCACGCCAGCGTGTACCCACTCGACGCGTCGCAACTGGAGACGATGGCCGTCGATGCGAGCCTGGCAAATCTCAACGTAGAAGTGTCCCCTGGCGTGACCGGGGTGCCCCGTCCACAAGGAGGTGGACCGGGGTCTGGCCGCGCGGCTGCCGAACTAATGCAGGATACGCGTTCCATTGAACCCGCTCTTCAGGAGTTGGCTACAGCCACCGGCGGCCGATCTTTCCGGCGCTCGGGTGCGATCGCTAAAGAACTGGCGTCGGTGGCTGCGGACGCCCAGGCAACCTATCTGCTGGGCTTTAGCCCCGACATGCCGGCCGATGGCAAGTACCACCGACTAAAGGTCAAGCTGACCTCGCGGCGTGGGGTTCGGCTTCGCTATCGCACCGGCTATCTGTACTCCATGGAGCCGTCCACGCTGAAGGACCGCTTTCGTCAGGCGATATGGCAGCCATTCGATGTAAACGATATCGCGGTAAGCGCCCGTCCCATGCCGGCGTCCACCGGGACTGCTCTCAAGCTCAATATCGCCACCCATGACCTGGCGCTAAGGCTCGAGGACAAGCGCTGGACGGATAAGCTCGATATCTTCCTGGTGAAGAGAGATGACGAGGGGATGCAGGCGCAAATTGCCGCCCAAACCCTGGGTCTCAAGTTAAAGCCGGCGACCTATCATTCCCTGATGGGGGCAGGCATCCCCTTCGATGAGTTTATGGAGAAAGTACCGGGCAGCGGATCTGTCCGCATCTTGGTCGTCGATGAGAATTCGGGCCGGATGGGTTCCATCACAATCCCGGCAGCCATGTTCCATGGAAAGTCTTGATCGAGAAGCACGTAGATAGATCGCAGCATCCGAAACCAACCGACTATTTTTCCAGGCCTGATGCATGCTACTTGTTCGGCTGTTCGGATGAGCGCGGTGGGGCAGTTGTTGCTTCCCCGGACTTTTTCTTCGCGCGTCCCTCGCCCATCTTGCTGAGGACTGTTTCATCTGCAGCTTTGTTCAGGTTTTTCGTCTTGGCAAACTCAACCTTTGCCTCTTCTCTGTTGCCCATGGACTGGTAAAGGCGCGCCAGTCGCCAATGCACTTGCACATCGTTGGGACGGAGTCTGGCGGCCTCTTTGAACTGTTGCAGCGCATCCTCTTTTCTGCCGGCGGCGGCATCCAGGATCCCCAGGTCGAGGTAGGGCAACTCCTGGCGAGGGTCCAGGCGCAGTGCCTTCTCAAGGATTGGCCGGGCAATCTGGGGACGGTTGAGGCGGACGTTGGAGTCTGCCAGATACGCGAGAGCCTGGGCGTCGTGGGGAGCATTGTCCACTTCAAGCTGAAATTGCTGAGCCGCCTGCTGGAACTGATTTTGGGTCCATAACAGGTACCCGAGGCCAAAGTGCACGTCCGGCTCTCTGGGATCGGCCTTCACTGCTGCACGGAACTCTTTGATGGCGCCCGGATGATCCCGCATTGCATCCAGCGCCTCGCCCGCGAGCATGTCGGCCTCCGCCGATTCCGCATTCAACATGAGGATTTGATGGTAGACCTTGAGAACGCATGGATACTGTTTCGACCTGAGGCAGCTCTGCGCCAGCACAAGACGATAGGGCAGATTCTGCGGGTCATGCGCCATGGCCGCACGGAGATACGGAACCGCGGCCGCATACTCACCCGCGCCGTAATCAGCCATACCGATGAGGATTCTCAGGCGTTGCGCACCCGATGAAGTGGGGGGCTGGCTCTTGAGCAGTGGCTTGAAGACACGGGCTGCCGCCTTCAATTCGCCTGCCTTGAAGAGCGCAAGGCCGAGATTCAGCTGCAGGCCCGGCATGGAAGGATCCAGCGCCGCAGCCTTGCGATACAGGAGAACTGCCCGGTGGTAATGATGCTGGCGGGATTCAAGAAAGCCCAAATGGGCACCCGCCTCCGCATCGTTTGGATTTTTCCGGAGGATCTCCCGCCAGGCCGCCTCGGCGTCGGCGTTCCTGCCTTGCTGCTCAAGTGCGACGGCCGCAGCGCGCTGGCTGGAAGCGATAGAGGCCTGGGCCATACAGTTGGGTCCGGCGACGATCAGCGCCATCGCCAGGAAAAATCCCCATTGCACAACCGATTTCAAGGGCAGCTCCACTGATCATTTTCGCCTGCCGTAGATACCAGAGGCAAGGTTTCAGCGGTGCAAAAAAGGAAGGCGCGACAGGTATTCCTGTCGCGCCCCTGTAACGAATCACAGATCAGAATATAATCTTCCCGCCAAGTTGCATGGTCCGGGGACCATAATCACTAGTAACCTGACCGAAGTTTCCGTCATGTGAAGCGGTATCGACGCCCTGGAATTGGACGTGGTTGAACGTATTGAAAGTATCGACGCGCAGTTCGAATCTTGGCAGTCCGGAGGACCGGAATGCAAAGTCCTTGAACAGCGATAGATTCCAATTGAAAAGTCCGGGGCCGACGACCGCGTCTTTTCCAGCATTGCCAAAGCCCTGGTTGGGGCCTCCATTCCATGGAGCAACCGGATCGGCGAACGAGCTTGTGCTGAACCAGGCACCCACTTTCTTGGGGTAAGTCACCTTGGATACCAGGTTGGGCCGGTTGGTCGTGCCGCCGCCCAGACCAAGAACATCATTGCCACTGTAGGTGATGGCTATCGGCACTCCTTTTTCCGCAGTTGTGATCCCGGAAATCTCCCAACCTCCCAGGAAGAGACGCGCTGGGGCGTTCGGGCTGTGCAAGAAGAAGGGCAGCGCATAGACATACGTCACGTTGAGGATGTGCCGCCGGTCAAACGAGGTGTCTGAACCACGATCGTAGCGGATGTTATACGGATCGGAGACCCCGTTGAGATCGTTCGACACTTCGGAGATAACATGCGAATACGTATAGGCCACTGTCGCGCTGAGTCCATGCTTGTTTTGCACATTCAAGCCGATCTGCAGCGAGTTGTAGTTGAAATTGGTTTCGTTCTCCTCCTGTTCAATCCCGCTGAATCCAGGGAAGTTTCGATACAGGTTGGCGTTCAACGTCCCATTCGCTACCCCCTCCCGCAGGTCATATGGATTCGTTGGATTGGCGGGATCGGTCAAAGGCAGAGTATTGATCGCTCGGTCATCGTTTTGGTCCCAGCCGCGAGAGCCGACGTATTGCACCACCCCGACGACTGAAGGCGCAAGCTGTCGTTGAATCCCCAGGCTGTAACTTGCTGTACCGGGAGGCGGATATTTGTAACTGATGTTGGTCAGAGTGGAAGGAAAGGTTTGCGTTGTTGTCAGGCCAGTCAAGGCGCTGGTATTGGGGTTGGAGAAGTAGACGTTGGTGGCGGAAGGCTGATACGCGAACGGTGGATTTAGCGCCGCGTTATAGACATCGTTGCCCTGAACGCGCTCATAGAAGAGTCCGAAGCCGCCCCGGAGAACCGTTCTTCCATCCGCAGTTAGACTATCGGCAAAGCCGATTCGCGGCTGAAGTGTGTAGTATCTGTTCTGGACCACTCCCCGAGGGAAACCATTCACGCCAGCTTCTCGAATGCCATTCAGGTAAAACAACTGGTTGCCGGTGCCGCTGAAGGTCGTGAGAGAGGCTGGATTCAGCGTCCCAGCCGGGAGCATGGGATAGGGCAGGGTTGTGTCGTAATCGGCCGGCACAAAATTCGCAAACTTGTTATAGCGCTCAAAGGCGTGCGGCAATCCGTCATATCGAAGGCCAAGGTTGAGGGTCAAACTTGGCGTAACATGCCAGTTGTCGATTCCATAAAAGCTGTAGTTGTTGTTGACCCAGTGTTTACCCGCCAGATATTGCAGTTGGGTAAAGCTGGAGGCATCGCCCAGCAGGAAATTGACGTAGGAGTCGCCGGAAAACGCGCTCGAATTGAAAGCTGCAGTCCCATTTGTGTTTGCCTGCAATTGCTGGTTCTTATAATCGTGCAGCCAGCTTACGCCAAATTTGAACTGATGCCGCCCCTTGGTCCAGGACAGATCGTCCCGGTACTGGAAGGCTTCATAGCCGTTCTTCCACGGATAGTAACTCGGGCTCCAGTTTACATTCAGCGGTGTGCCCTGGAGATCGATCTCCGGCATGCGGCTTAATTCGTTATCCGCGATCGGGAAAAAGCTGGTTGCGGACCATCCAGGTGGCTGCACAAACGTGCCGCCCGCACCGTTGATGGGGGTAAGAGTAATCTTGTTGCCGCTGTAGTTGAAGGCGGTTTCGTTGAGCAGATTCGGCGTATACGTTTGCGTCAGCTTGATCACCGCCGTATAGGACGGGTTCGTCATGGCGGTGCCAACCGTCGGGTAGGTGCTGTCCCCCCAAAGTGGCGGATAAAAGGTTTTGGCCATTGCGTCGTGGAGATAGTGACCCATCAACTGGTACTTGCTGCTGATGGAGTGGTCGATACGAACCGCGTCCTCGCGGATGTTTTCCGGAGCCGGGATGGAGGAGATGTATTGACTAGTTCCCGAATTCGGATGTGGAAAGGTGCCTGCATTTATTTCGAGGACCGCGTTCGGGTCCATCAGGTTGGCGGGAATCGTATTGTTCGGGAAGGGCTGTCCAGCGGTCAGACCATCTTGCGCGTAGAGAGCCAGCTTGACAGGGTCCGTGGTGACGGGAACGATTGGAACTGCACCGCCGGTCGGAATGGTATAAGCCAATGGCGCTCCTGCTGTCGGGAAATTGCCATTCATGATCGTGTTCTGAACGGAAGGCGAGCTCCCCTGAATCAACCGCCGCCACTCTTCATTCCAGAAGAAGAAAGTTCGGTTGCGGTTGGCGTTGTAGACATGGGGAATCCACAATGGGCCGCTAATGTTGCCGCCCGGTTCATTCAACTGGAAGGTGGGTCGCTTCTGACCGGCACGCTTGGTGAAATAGTCGTTTGCGTTGTAATCGGTATTGCGGTTGTATTCATAGAGCTCGCCGTGGTATTTGCTGGTGCCCGACTTGAGCACCATGATGATGGTACCGCCGGAACCGATGCCATACTGGGCATCGTAGTTGCTGTCGAGAGTCCGGAATTCCGCGATTGCATCCTGCGAGGGTAGGTTCATGAAGCATCCGCCGCATCCGCGATCATTCTGTTCCGCGCCATCCAACAGGTAGACATTGTGTGTCGAGCGGGTCCCGTTAAAGCTGATGCCGTTGGCGGATGTCAGAGCATCGATGCCGCCAAACGATGGCAGGTTGTTGGAGACTCCAAGACCCAGGGCCGCAAGCTGCACGACGTTCCGGCCGTTGGTAGCAAGTTTCGTCACCTGCTGGGCGGTGATCAGTGTGCTGACTTCGTTCGTCTCGGATTGCACCCGCAAGGCGTTGGCATGCACGGAGACGGTCTGCGACTGCTGACCGACTTTCAGCGTTATGTTTTCTTCCAGGGTCTGGGCGACGGTGACCACAATGTCGGTTTTGACAAATCTCTGAAAATGAGGCGCTGACGCAACCAGCGTGTAGTTGCCGATGCCCAGGCTGACAAAGCGATACACTCCGGCCGAGTTGGTCACCGAGCTCCGTTGCTGGTTGGTTGCGGTGTTGGAAATGGTAACCGAGACATTGGGGATGACTGCCCCCGAGGGGTCCGTGACTGTCCCGTTGACGGTAGCATTCTCCTGGCCCCAGGTCTTTGGCGTCAGCACAATCAACATGGCGGCGAACGCGCACCACACGATGAAACTTTTCCAGTTCAACTTCATTGTTGCGCCTCCTGGCATGACATCAATGAAAAGCACGGTTTCGAATGCGGATTCGGTTGCCCGACGAATTTGGCAACCGCTCGCGAGCAAACGTTTTCTCGAGTTACACAGATACACCACTGATTCGCAGGTTGTCAAGAGAAAAATTGATCTTTAGGGTTGATGCACCCTGGGTGGTGCAGGAGGCATTGAAGAGACTACGCCTGATCCCTCTCTGACGACATAAAAGCGATCGGCAGTCAGCCCGGTCAAAACTTCAGTCTTTCCGTCTGGCCAAAGAACGGTCGCCTTGGCCACCACCGTATTTTTTCCAAGCCCAAAATGAATGCGGAGATCGTTTTGAGAGAGATAGCTGCCGCTGCTTGCCACTTCGCCCAGTTGCGACAGCTTGCCTGCGACAATTTTCACGCGCGCGTTCAGGGCCAGCCGATTGCATGTGACGCCATCCAATTGAAAGCTGATCCAATGGTTGTGCGGGCCGCCCTCCGGGCGCAAGATCATGGGTCCCCCAACGAGATTCTCAACGACTGCCTCCATTCTGCCGTCGTTAAAGAGATCGCCGATCGCCATTCCACGGCTTACCTGCGGGATTTGGATCGCGGGGCCAACCAACTCGCTGATGTTCTGGAACTTCCCGTTACGCTGGTTCAGGAACAGGAGCTTGGGTTCGCGATATCTTGTCCCAATGGAAGCGGTGTCCACCTGCGGATAGACGTGCCCGTTCACCAGGAAAAGATCCTGCCAGCCGTCATTCGAAAAATCGACAAAAGCATCTCCCCAGCCAACATACCCGCTGGTTCCCGCCGCAAGACCGGAGGCGGCGGAAACGTCTGTAAAGCCCATGCCTCCGTCGTTGCGATACAGAGCGCCGTACTCGTTGTCAAAATGTGAAATAAAAATGGACATGCGCCCGGTGTGCAGGTAATCGCCCAGAGCGATCCCCATATTAGCCTGTGCCGCGCCGTTGGCGTTCAGCGCCACCCCGGAGGTGTCGCCGACATCGGTGAATTTACCGTTGCCATCACCCTGATAGATGTAATTCGGCTGCCCGTCGTTGGTAACCAGAAGATCGAGCTTCCCGTCATTGTTGAAGTCCGACCAGATTGCCGTCAGGCCATATCGATGCTCCGGATCGCCGACTCCTGCTTGCTTCGAAACAATCGTAAAGGTTCCGTTTCGGTTGTTGTGGTAGAGCGTATCCGGCGAACCCTTCAAGCCGCGCGGACCGCATTGCACCTCGATCCCCATGTATTTGCAGTTAGCGCTCGAACCGAAGGTCGCTAGATTGTTGAGGTCGATATCGACATAATGGGAAACGAACAGATCGTCCCAGCCGTCCCCGTCGTAGTCGCCAAATGTTCCTCCCGTCGCCCACATGGAATCGCCGCCGAGGCCGGCGCTTTTGGTCACATTGGTAAAGGTGCCGTTGCCATTGTTGCGATAGAGCACCACCCCATGAAGGCAGGTCACCAGAAGATCGGGCCAGCCGTCGTTGTTGTAATCGCCAACGGACGCGCCCATCGCCCAGCACGGATATCCGACTCCGGCTTTGTCGGTTACGTCGGTAAACGTTCCATCGTGATTGTTATGGTAGAGCGCGCTGCGCGCTTTGATGCCTTTGCGCGCCATCTCCACGGTCTGTGCATTGGTGAAATAAATGTCAGGCCAGCCGTCGCGGTCATAATCGATTAGAGCCACGCCTCCGCTCATCGATTCCACGATGTACTTCTGCTCGGGACTGGAATGATGATCGAAGTGAATTCCGGTAGAAGCCGTAATGTCGACCAGTTGCGGATAGTTCAATGGGGCGCGCGCGGGAGCGCGTCTGGCCGAGGCTTTCAAACGGGAGGACGTGGCTTTCGATGACTGCGCAAACGTGAGTCCGCCGCAGGCAATCCAGCAGAAAATCAGGCAAAATGCGGCATTCGCCATCGGGATGCGCGGTAGCTCAAACGAGGGCCCCCAGCTTACGAAATGCCGCCTTCGACTGCCTCGATTTGAGCATGCCTCTGAAAACGTTTCATTCCTGTGTACCTGCATCGGGTATGAAGAATTCCGGAGCCAATTATAGCGTGAGGGAATTCGCATCTCTTCAGACGATAGCCGGTCCTTCGGATCGGACAGATAACGTTTCCCAGTGATAAGCTGGGGAACTGGAATCATGGCCATCGATTGGCCGCGCGCACAAAGCGAAAGAGCAGAAACCGGTTTCGACGCGCGGCGCGTACGTCATGGCAGCAGTACCCGCCTGTCATGTTAGAGGCGAACGGAAGAACGATGATACGCAGGACGTTCATAGCGCTGTGCATATTCGTCGCGGCTTTCAACGTCCTCGGCCAGTCCACTGTAAACGTGCACGTGGATTTGCAGCGAAGCGCGGGAGCGTTTTCGCCCGTCTACCGCTGGTTCGGCTACGACGAATCCGGCTACACAACGACAAGGAATGGTAGGGCGCTACTGCGTCAGCTCCACGATCTGACTCCCGAACCGGTTTATGTGCGCGCGCATTTTCTGCTGACCAGCGGGAACGGCAAGCCTGAGCTGAAATGGAGTTCCAGCAACGTCTACACCGAAGACGCGCAGGGAAAGCCGGTCTACAACTGGGCAATTCTCGACCGTATCTTCGACGCCTGGGTGGCCGCGGGTGTGCGACCCATGGTGGAGTTGGGTTTTATGCCCAAAGCGCTTTCAAGCCATCCGAATCCCTACCACGTTCCCTGGCCCGGAAAGCCGGGTGTGGAGGAAGGATGGTCATTCCCTCCTAAGAATTATGAAAAATGGCGCGACCTGGTGCAGCACGTCGCCGCTCACATGGCAGCGCGCTACGGAATGGCAGAGGTTTCCACCTGGTATTGGGAGGTTTGGAACGAACCCGATATTTTCTACTGGCACGGGACAGAGCAGCAGTATTTCAAGCTGTATGACTATGCCGTAGCAGGCGTGCGCGACGCGATTCCCACAGCACGCGTGGGCGGGCCGGCGACCACGGGGCCCATGCCGAATAGCAGGAGCGCGGCGTTCCTCAAATCATTTCTGCGGCACTGCGCGAATGATCGCAGCAGCGCCACCGGCCGCCCCATCCCGCTGGATTTCATATCGTTCCATGCCAAAGGCAGTCCGCATTTTGTGAATGGATACGTGCAGATGGGACTCAGTCAGGAGCTGAAAAATGCAACAACTGGCTTCGCCATCATTCGTGCATCCGCAAAATTCCGAAATTTGCCGGTCATATTGAGCGAGGCCGATCCGGAAGGCTGCGGGGCCTGCTCACCGCGGCAGCATCCAGAAGATGCGTATCGCAATGGGACCCTCTATCCGGCCTACACCGCTGTGGCGATGAAGGCATTGCTGGATCTGGCCCATCGCGATCAAATCCATCTCATCGGATTCCTCACCTGGGCATTTGAGTTTGAAGGGCAGCCCTATTTCGCCGGCCAGCGTGCGCTCGCCACCCACGGGATCGACAAGCCGGAGCTGAATTTCTTCCGCATGGCCGGGTTGCTGGGTGGCGAGCGGGTCGACGCGGAAAGCAGCAACGCAATCCCGCTCAAAACGATTCTGAATGTGGGGGTGCGGCAGCATCCGGAGATCGATGCATTGGCGACTCGCGCCCACGGCCTTGCGGCGGTAATGCTGTGGAATTATCAGGGAGATGCAGTCGCCGGGCCCGGCACTCAAGTTCATGTCTCGATTCGCGGAATTCCACCCGCGGTGCACCGCGCTTTGCTGCTGCAATATCGGATTGACGAGAACCACAGTAATGCGTTCACGGCGTGGAAGCAGATGGGATCGCCGCAACACCCGGACGCCGAACAACATGCGAGATTGCAGGCCGCCGGAAGACTGCAGCAGGAAGGCTCGCCGGTTTGGGTTACGGTGAAACAGGGCCGGCTGCAGATGCCGCTCGACCTTCCACGCGAGAGCGTGGCGTTGCTGCGCGTCTCCTGGGCAGTCGTTGAAAAGTAGCGAATTGGTGGCCGCATCGAGACAATGGAGAGCCATTATGGTATACGTTTTCTCTGGGATTTCGCATGGGTGCTGGATACATGCCTGTGACCGCTGAATCAGAAATATATTCGCGTCGTGTTCGGAGCGTACCCTTCCCACGTGCTTCCCGCGGTCAAATCTGTAATTCCACGGCCGCCCTGCTCTACAGCCGGCAAGCCCGCCGCTGATTTGTATTTTGAATGAAAGGTCTTCTATGAGGATAAAAGCTTCCGCCCTTCCCATCGTTCTGGCCCTCTGCTTTGCCGCTTCCCCCATTGCTCAAGCGCAGAGCGCCCCGGCAACCCTCACCATCCACATTGATCATCCGGTCTCAAAAGTAAGCCCAACACTGTACGGCCTGATGACAGAAGAAATCAATCACTCCTACGCTGGCGGAATCTACGCGGAGATGGTGCGCAACAGTACCTTTCGCTCCGACTGGTCTGGTATTCCGAGCTGGATTCTGGTGGAGAAGGGCACTTCTGCAGCGAAGATGAGTATTGATAAAAGCACTGGCCCCAGCCAGGCACTGCCGCACAGTCTTCGGCTGAATGTCAGCAGTGCCACGGCGGCCAGCCCCGCCGGGCTGCTCAACCTGGGCTATTGGGGTATGGGGCTGCATGCCCACACGACGTATGAAGGCTCCTTCTACGCAAAGGAAGACTCGCCGGAAACCGGTGCGGTAACGGCGAGCCTGGTTGCCAATCAGAGCGGTCGGGTCCTCGCCTCAACCGTGGTTTCGGGTATTGGAGCGGAGTGGAAGCAATACAAATTCATGCTGAAAACCGGCAGCATCGAACCCTCCATGGCGAACCATCTGGTGCTCACCATTGCGCACCCTGGAACGCTGTGGTTGAACGTGGTTTCTCTATTTCCTCCGACCTATCACAATCGGGTGAATGGCAACCGCATTGACCTGATGGAGAAACTCGCTGCCCTGCATCCGGCCTTCCTGCGCTTTCCCGGCGGTAATTTTCTCGAGGGTAACCACATTTCCGACTGGTACAACTGGAAAAAGACAATCGGCCCGCTGGTTGACCGGCCCGGGCATCCCAGTCCCTGGAATTATTGGTCTCCCGACGGCCTCGGACTGCTGGAGTTCTTCGAGTGGTGCCAGGATCTGCATATGCAGCCGCTGCTCGCCGTCTACGCTGGATACTCGCTGCAACATGAACATGTGAATCCGGGCCCAGACCTCGAACCATACGTCCAAAGCGCACTCGAAGAAATCGAATACGCAACCGGAAGTACCCAGACAAAATGGGGAGCGCAGCGGGCCGCTGATGGGCATCCGCAGCCGTTCCATATCAACTATGTGGAGATCGGCAACGAAGACTGGTTCGATACATCGGGCAGCTACAGTGCGCGTTACGCGCAGTTTTACAAAGCGATTAAGGCGAAGTATCCCAGTCTGCAACTGATTGCCACTGCGCCGGTCAAAGGCATCCGCCCCGACGTGCTCGATGAGCATTACTACATGAGCGCCACGGATGCCTTCCGCACCGCCAACCATTACGACAAAACAGATCGGAATGGACCCAAGATTTTTGTCGGCGAATGGGCGACGCGGGAAGGGACTCCGACGTCGAATTTTGGCGCCGCGTTGGGCGATGCGGCGTGGATGACCGGACTCGAGCGCAACAGTGACATCATCGTAATGGCCTCCTACGCACCGATGTTCGTGAACGTCAGCCCCGGAGCGATGCAGTGGGAAAGCGACTTGATCGGCTACAACGCGCTGCACAGCTACGGTTCGCCGAGCTACTACGCGCAGGTGATGTTCGCCACCCATCTCGGCAACGAGACCCTGGCCTCCTCGCTCCACGGAGCCGGTCCCAGGTTCTTCTATTCCATCACTGAGGACACTGCTGGAAAGCGGCTGTACCTGAAGCTGGTGAATGCTTCCTCCGATCCTCAATCGCTAACCATTCAATTGCCCGGAGCCAGGCTGGCGCCGGAAGGCAAAACCACCATACTCAGCGCGCGCAGCACGCAGGCGACAAATACTATCAACCAGCCAACCAACATTGTGCCCAGGGAGATTCTGCTCCGCAACGTCAGCAGCTCGCTTCACTACAAAGCCCCCGCGTATTCCGTCGAGGTCTTACAGATGGATTTGCGTTGAGGAAAACGGGATTGTGACATCTGTGGATCCAGGCTGCGATCGGAGACCTGAGTTCTTATCGGCCATGCGTGCGCTCCATTGCCTGCCCGATCTCTTGTACCCATTTGAGGATCACTTCGGGAGCACTTTCGCGAACGCGCCTGCACGAAGAAAGCCGTGGGAAGCCTTTACTTAGAACGGCTTAATGAGACCGATGGCGTTCAGGGAGGCGTGGGGAAGTGCTGAATTGGCTGCCCCTCAGGGATTCGAACCCCAATTGACTGGTTCAGAGCCAGCTGTCCTACCATTGAACGAAGGGGCAGTGCGAAGGCGCGCCGCGAAAACTCGCGTCCTACCTGAATATATTTGCCGAGACGCTTCCGGGTCAATGTTCCGGCCATAGAGAAACGCGTGCTGCCCGCAAAGCGGCGTCAATCGGACAAATGGAAGCACAGTGAAGCAGAAGAAAGCGGCGGAACTGTTCGGCTCCACCGCTCGTAGGTTCGCAGACTGCAATCCCTCACCGTCTGTTGCTTAGCGTCCCTTATGGTCGCCGCCGCCGCGATTTCCGCCGCCGCGTTCAGCATGACCGCTGGATCGGGTTTCGCCATGGGCTACATGGCCATTGGATCGGGCGTTGCTATGGACCTGATTCTGTCTTGCGCCGCCATGGTATGCGTTGTTATGGCCGCCGCGATTTCCGTTTTGGTTGCCGCCGCGATATCTGGCGTTGTTGTGGTTTCCGTGATAGCCGCTGTGGTAGCCGCCATGGGGGTAATAGCGGCCCCCTCTGGCGCCACTAAAGCGGTGACGGCCCCAGCCGTGGTGATAGCCCCAATTGGCCCACGGCCCGACGCCTAGGAAAATGCCGTTGTAGAAATAGCCCTGCCCATAGTACCCGTAGGGAGCGCAGGTATAGGGGGCATAGTTGTAGTAACCGTACTGACAGACGGGCGGCGGACCGCCAATGCTGATGGAAAATTGAGCCCTCGCCTGTGGCAACAGAGCGACCGGCGCAACCAATGCTACCGCGATGAGTAAAGCTTTGATTCCTCGCATTTGTGTCCTTTCGTGCAGTGTGGGCGGTTCCGGGAGCTACATTTGAGGTTTACGATGGATCCTGTCTCTCAGTTTCAACGCTCTCCTCCAGTCGAACAATGGGATGAGCCTACTCCCGGAACAAGTTGGCCGCAAGAGAGGAATTTCTGCGCGGCGGGTCCGGTGACCTCCCAGCGGATTCGGGGCGACGCGAATGTTCGCGCCCGACGGCCGCGAACGACCCCTTGAGCTGAAGTCTCATCGCTTTTCCAGCAGACAGCGATAAAGGGCGATCGTCTGGTCGGCGATTTGCGACCACGCGAAGTTCTCCTCCACCCGCCGCCGTCCGGCTTCTCCGAACCGCTTGCATTTCTCCGGATCGTCGAGCAGCAGTGAAAGCTTCGCCGCCAGGTCCCGGGCAAACCGATCCGGGTCCGTCGGAAAGCCGGTTGCTGGATCGGGCGCAAACGGCACCAGATACCCCGTCTCGTCCTCAACCACCACTTCGAGAATTCCCCCTGTCGCGCTCGCAACCACTGGAGCATGGCAGGCCATCGCTTCCAGGTTGATGATGCCGAAGGGTTCGTAGACAGACGGACAGCAGAAGACGCGGGCATGGCTGTAGAGTTGAACGGCCTCCGCTTTCGTCACCATCTTTTCGATCCAGACAATGTGTGGGTTTACCGCGCGCGCCCCCTCTACCTTCTCGCGCATCTCCGCCGCAATCTCCGGCGTGTCGGGAGCGCCGGCGCACAACACCACCTGTGCCTCCGGCGGCAGATAGCGGACCGCCTCCACTAGGTGCGTCACGCCCTTCTGCCGGGTGATGCGCCCGACAAACAGCACATAAGGACGCGCCGCATCGACGCCATACTTGGTCAACGCGGTCGTGTCTTCGGTGCGGTTGTATTGCTCGAGATCGACGCCGTTGTAGATAACATGCACGCGCTCCGGCCGCACCTCCGGGTAGGAGCGCAGAATGTCCGCTCTAGTGCCGTTTGAAACCGCGACGACCGCATCGGCGTCGAGAATCGCCGTGCGCTCCATCCACGAGCTCATCGCGTAGCCGCTGCCCAACTGCTCCGCCTTCCATGCCCGTAGCGGTTCCAGACTGTGGGTCGTCAGCACAAACGGAATGTTGTACAGCTTTTTGGCCAGAAAGCCCGCCATGGCGACATACCAGGTGTGCGTGTGGACAATATCCGCGCTCCACAAAGCAGTCATCTGTGCCAGGTTCAGACTCATCGCTTCGAGCGCAGTCTTGAACTTTTCGCCGCCTTCCGACAACAGCACCCACGGCTCCGCGCCGCGCACATGCAGCTTGCCCTCGTCCACGCGCTGCTCACCCCAGCAATGCACATCCACTTCGATCTTCTTCGCCAGCTCGCGGCTCAGGTACTCGACATGGACTCCGGCACCGCCATAGACATGCGGAGGATACTCGCGCGTCATCAATGCTGCTCGCAATGTTCTTCTCCCTGCAAAGATTGGATGCCGCAATGGAAGCGCTATTCTAGTCGCAGCCCGAACCCGCGGCAAACCTGGCCGCACCTTTCAACCGAATGTCCAAGAAAAAACCGAAGCTCGGACAGAACTTTCTCACCAGCCTCGCGGCACGCCAGAGCATTGTGGAGGCCCTCGGCGACATTTCGTCGAGCAACGTGGTTGAGATCGGCCCCGGACGCGGTGCGCTGACCGATCTGCTGGCAGAGCGCGCGCGGCGCCTGATTGCCGTCGAGCTGGACCGTGCGCTGGCGCCCCGGCTCACGGAAAAATGGGCGGAGGCGAAACACGTCCGGATTTTGCAGGGGGACATTCTAGAGCTCGACTTGACGGTGTTACTGGAAGAGCCAAACGAAAAGCTGGTCGTCGTCGGCAATCTCCCCTACTACATCACATCGGACATCCTGCTACATCTGCTCTCGCAGGCAACGGCCATCGATCGAGCCGTAGTCATGGTGCAGGAGGAAGTCGCCGACCGGCTGGCCGCACCCTGCGGCATACGCGACTACGGCGTGCTTTCGGCTACAGCGCAAATGCATGCCCATGTGGAGAAGCTGTTCGTCCTGCCGCCGGAGGCGTTCACGCCGCCGCCGGGAGTGAACTCCGCGGTGGTGCGGATGCGGATGCAACCCCGTTTCGACGAACTGCAGGTTGAGCGTCTTCCCTTTCTGCATTTTCTGCAGATGTGTTTCCGTCAGAAGCGAAAAACGCTGGCGAACAACTTGAAGGCCGCAGGTATGGGCGAACCGGCGCGGCTTGTCGAGGCTCTGGAAGCCGCGGGCATCGCCTCGTCTCTCCGCGCCGAAGCGGTACCGCTGGAGGCGATGGCGCGGCTCTACAGAAGTCTTCAGCGGCTGTGACTACCGCCGCCCCCACCACCGCCGGCGTGTCCGCCAGCCCCGCCGGAAAACCCGCCGCCACCGTGGAACCCACCCCCGCCGCCGGAGGAACTGTGCGATCCTCCGCCACCGTGAAACCCGCCGCTATGAGCTGCGCTGCCGTGAAATCCTCCGCCTGCGAAGCCCGCAGGGCGTCCCATCCCGCTTGCGCCGCGGAAGCCGTTATGGAAGCCCGCGCCGGCGAACGCAGAACGCCTACCACCGAAGCTGCCGCCAGGACCGAACGAAGTATGGGACCCGAAAGATGAACGCGCTCCGAACGTTGCATGCCCGCCGAGCGCAGCCTGCCGGTCGAAGGCCGCTCGATCGTGGCCGCCAAGGGCGTGTTCTGACCGGGACGCGCCATGCACCGCATGAAAGTTCCTGCCACGCACACCCTCGAGCGATCGATTCATCGACCTCTCTATTGATGCCGGCCGGCCACGCATTCCATCTCTGCCGCCGTCTGCCAGCATCCTGTTCCCGCTCAGTCCCGTGCCATGTCCGGAGAAAGCGTGCGCGGACCGATTGTTATAGAGCGCTGCATTGTGGAACGACACGCTGCGATTCATCGCCTGCAGCGGGGAAATCTTGTCGCCGTTGAACTTGACCGCGCGACCGGAATGGCCGCTCAGCCTGCTGCCGCTGTCGAGACGCGCTATTCGCATGGCCATTCCGCGAGGCCGTGTGCCGACATGCACCAGCCGCTCCGGCATCTGTCCCTTGGCGATGCGAGGTGGTGTTGGCGCGCGATATCCCGGTGGAGCTCGGTCGATGTTGCAGTGCGGGTGGTGGCCATGTCTCCCGCGATGCCCTCTCCCGGCATACGGATACCCGCCGTAGCCGTAGCCATAGCCGAAACCGATGCCAAATCCGCCGCAGCCGTACATGCCCGGCGTCCATCCCCAGCCGAAGCTGCCGATGTAGTTCCACGCTCCGCAATTAAACGGCAGCCAGCCCCAGGGGTAGCCTGAGATCCAGGTGTAGCCCACGCCGCCGCCATAGAACGCCCATGAGCCGTAGCCATAAGGATTGAACCCGGGGCCAGCGCCGTTGGGCTGCCAGACCATCCCGTATCCCGGCAGCGGATACCAGCTACCGGAACTGTCGAGATCGCTCCAGCCGTAGGCGGCGGTATCCATGATGCTGCCGCCACCCTGCTGAACGCGGGCCGGCGTTTGGTTTTTGGCCTGCTGCGCCGCCTCCTGGTCCAACTGCTGGTTCCAGTCGTCGAATCCATTCGGAGCAAGCCAATTCGCGACTGTGTATGGTTCGTTCCCGGACGTTGCAAACTGGATGGTCTTGCCCTGCAGGACTTCCACCGAGTAGCTATCCGACGCTCCATTGACGCGCACTTTTCCATCGAGCACGCCCAGGTCCTTGGGCGAATTGTTCAAATCGATCCGAAATGTGCTGTTCGCCACCGGAGTTGCGGTGCGCCCGTTGAAGTTCACATGAAACTGTGTCCTCGGATCGCTGCGCAGCTCGTAATAGATCAGCCCGGAATTTTGCTCAACCGTCGTCGTTTCCAGTGCGGTGTGCAGCGGCGCCTGCAGACTGGCAAGCGTGAGTGAGCTGTTGGGCGTGATGCGAGCGACGGAGCCGTCCTCGAATTCGATCTCCGCCCGGCCGTCGCTGCCGGTTTCTACTTTCATGCCCTGGGTCAGGGGCATATTCATCGCCGCCTGAGGGAACTGCGTGTGATCGCCGCGCAAAACGTGCACCGTCCCCTCAACCAGGCTGAGCCGCTCCACGCGAATGCGCGGCCGGGCCGGAACCACGGCGGAATTCGTGCCTGGCTGCGGTGCGGTCTGCACCGAGGATTCGGCCGGAGCAGCCGACTCCGCCGGAGTTGTGTTCGACTGCGCCAGGCATGCCGGAGCCGCTGCGAACAACGTCGCGGCAACGGCGAGGAACGCCATCCCCGCAAATCTGCATGCACTCATGTTCAAAAGTCGCTGCATGGCATCGCTCCTGTTCATCGCTCCAGTCGCTCTTGGCGATTGGACGCATTTACCCGCCGATTGGAACACGGCGCGGAGACTTTAGTTTCGGGGAATTTTTAGCCGCGTTTTGAGCGGATGAAATCCTTCCGCCCGCTACACTTCCCGGCCCCGGCGCTCCCTGTGCCCAGGCGGTCTGCGCGTGATGGATGTGGCAGATGGCGATGGCCAGCGCGTCACAGGCGTCGGGGGACTCGGGGGGCGCCTCCAGCCGGAGTAAACGGGCCACCATAAACTGCACCTGCTGCTTATCCGCCAGGCCATAGCCGCACACCGCGGACTTGACCGCCAGCGGCGCATATTCGGCGATGGTGAGCTTCCCGGCGGCCGCGGCAAGCAGGGCCACGCCGCGTACCTGGCCCAACTTGAGGGCCGTGTTGGAATTGGCGGCATGAAACACCTCTTCCACAACCACGACGTCCGGGCTGTGCTCGGCCAGCAGTTCCCCCAGCCGGGCAAATACCACGGTCAGCCGTTGCGGCAGGCTCTCGCGTTTGCTGAGATGAATAACGCCATGAGCGACATGCCGCAACTCGGCGGCGGCATCGGTCTCCACCACGCCGAACCCGGTCCATTCCGTGCCGCAGTCGACCCCAAAGGCTCGCATGGCTATCGCGAAACCCCTTCCATTGGTGAAGATGCGGTGGCGTAGAGCCTGCGCGGCATCCGCCCGGCGAGATACGCCTGTCGCCCGGCGAGAACGGCGTGCTGCATGGCTTCCGCCATCAAAACGGGATCGTCTGCGTGGGCGATGCCGGAGTTGATCAGCATGGCGTCCGCGCCCAGTTCCATCGCCACCGCGGCATCCGACGCCGTGCCGACGCCGGCGTCGACGATCAGCGGAACTTCTGTAATCATCTCGCGGAGAATACGCAGGCTGGCGGTGTTCTGGATGCCAAGGCCGCTGCCGATGGGAGCGCCCAAGGGCATGACGGCGGCTGCGCCTACGTCAATCAATCGTTTAGCAACTACAATATCGTCAGATGTATACGGCAAAACAGTAAAGCCTTCCTTCACCAGGATACGAGTCGCTTCGACGGTCGCCAGCACATCTGGAAATAAGGTCTTCTGGTCGCCGATCACCTCCATCTTCACCCAATCGGAGAGGCCAACCTCGCGGCCCAGGCGGGCGGTGCGAATCGCCTCTTCTGCGGTATAGCATCCGGCGGTATTGGGCAGCAGAAAGTAGCGTTCCGGGTCGATAAAGTCAAGCAAACTCTCCCGGCTGCGGTCGAGGTTTACGCGCCGCACTGCGACGGTGACCATTTCGGCGCCGGAGGCCTCAATGGCACGTCGCGTCTCCGCGCCGTCCCTGTACTTTCCGGTGCCGACAATCAGGCGCGACCGAAAGGCCCTGCCCGCGATAACGAGTGGTTCCATATTTTCATTGTAAGCCGCGCTCAATGGCGGCCGGATGGCCGGAGTTCCAACAGCAGACATCCATGAGGAGCGACGGTGCCGGAGACGATGGTCCCCTGGCCGATGTTCCTCTGCTGCCACAAATCGCGCATCCGATAGCGACCGGGAGAGTAGCCGAAGCTTGTCAGTTCGCGATGCACCTGCATCGGCTTCTCGCCGGTATTGAACAGGGCTAGATAGCTCTGCTTGGCGCCGCCTTCGCCGCGCCACACAATCAGATCTCCGGTATGCTCCAGTTGCCGCCCGTTGCGACTGTGCTGATCGATCGCCAGCACCTCACGGTTCGCGATCAGTCCCATCGTCCAAGGATCCAACCTCGTCAAATTCGTGCCCAGGACCAACGGCGAGCGCATCATCGACCACAGCGTCATCTGCGTTCTTTGCTCCGCGTGAGTCAGTCGTGTCTTCCGCGCGGTCCCGTAGCCCGGTCTCGGCCCAAGCCAGCCCAGCGGCAGCATGTCCGCATCCGGCCAGTTGCCCGGTCGCGCATGGGGAGCCCATGCGGCTGCCGCGGCAAACTGTTGACCAACTCCATGGGGATACGGCTTATGGCTATCCCAGAAATCCCACATATCGTCGGAGATGCGCCACATTTCCGCCAACTGACCCACTTCCGCGGCGTGCGAAAGGCGGGTCGGGCCGGGCGACAGGCTCAACACCATCGGCCGCCCTGTCTTATCGATGGCCTTCCGGATCATCCGGATTTCGTCCACCTTATACGGATGAGTGGCAATGCAGTCCACCTTGAGGAAGTCCACGCCCCAATCCGCATATTGCCGCAACAGGGAGTCGTACCAGGCCTGTCCAGCGGCATCGTCGCGCACTCCCCAACTGGTCGGGTCCCAGGGGCACGCATCATTGGTATCGGCCGCGTCCGCGGCATGGAAGCGGCTGCCAGCGATGGGAAGGTTCTTGGCTACCGATTGTCTGGGGATTCCCCGAATAATGTGGATTCCGAACTTCAGCCCCAGCGAATGAACGTAGTCAGCAATAGCTCGGAACGAAGTTTCCTCCTGCGCCGCCGCGCCCTTTGCCGACGACGATGGAAACCGCGATGGCACCGGCTCGAACCGGCCGTATCGATCGATCTGATACCGTAGCTTGTTCGGCGTGGAGCGATCGAGTGGATTCTGCATATACCAGCCTTCATCGACGACCGCATAGCGATACCCGAACGGCAGCAGCTTTTTCGCCTCCGCCGCCGCATTGGCGCGAAACTGGGATTCATCGATGGTGAGTCCATAGCTGTCCCAGCTATTCCATCCCATGGGAGGCGTCGGCGCGACCTGAATGAATTTCGCCGGCGGAGCCGCGGGAGCCTGCGCGAATGCCGCCGAAATTCCGCCCGCAACGCATACCGTCGCGGCTAAAAAAACCCATCCGAAGCCTGGTTTTGTCACTTCGCGTATCCTCGATCAACCCAGCTTAATGCAGTGTTCGCCGATGGTGGAGAAGGCTGCCATCAGATTGGCTGTCTTGATAAGCAACCGAACTTGTTTTCCAAGATTGATCAGTTCCAGCCTGCACCCTGCCGAACGAGCGGAGACGTACAGCCGAACCAGCGCGCCGAGGCCCATGCTGTCCATGCGGGTGAGGTCGGTCAGGTCCAGTACGATGCGCTTGCAGTCCGGGAGCAGTTGTTTGACTTTGGCGTAGAAAGCATCGTCAACGCCCGCCACCAATCTACCGTGGCATCGCACCGTCGCGGTGTCGCCATCGCGGTGAATCTTCAGCGTGAGGCCACCTTCGTGGTCGGACATCGGGCGTACCCTCGTCGAGTGTGAGGTTGTGGAGCCGGAAGCCGGCGTCGAGCCATTCTCGCACATCGTCGCGGGAATGAAGGGAACGGCCAGACGGACGCGTTGAATTGGTCCTCGGAAGGCCCTTGTGTTGGCACGCGCGCCAAACCTTGATTCGCGCATTGGCGGGCTAGCGCCAGCGCGGGCCGGTGCGATAATGAGTTGTTCGTTCTGGACCGTCAGCGGATGGCAGCCCCCGCAACCCGCAACTTCTGCTCTCGATAAAGGAATTCAATCATGAAAACCAATACGGATTCCCTCCCCGCGGTTTCTTCCGACAATACGGAAGACGTGGAGATTTACGAATATAGCAAGGCCGTCAATCCGATTGCATCGGGAGCAACTCCCGCAATTCCGCTTGCGGTATTCGACGCGGATTTATACGGTACCGGGCCCAGTCGGATGGTCCCGCTCGATCTGAGCGAGCAGCTTCGCTGCCCTTCGCCCGCGACCACCCCAAGCCTGCTCGCCAGCTTTCTTCGCGTCAATGCGGGCGAAAGTGTGGCCACGTCGCCCAACGCCAGCAGCGAATTCTTTTATGTCATCCGGGGCAACGGACATACGGAAACTGCAAGCGGAACGATGAACTGGGAAGCTGGCGATTTCTTCGCGCAGCCAGGATTGGACGCTACCCATTTTGCCAGCGAGGATGCGGCGCTCTATGCAGTGAATGATGCACCCTTGTTTACCTATCTCGGTGCAAAACGCGGAGAGGCCCGCTTCCAGCCGACGATTTACAAACGGAAAGCTGTGGTGGAAGAACTGGATCGGGCGCGACGCGATCCGCAGGCCGCGAACCGCAGCCGCATCAGCGTGCTGCTGGCGAATCGAAAGTTTGAGCAAACGATGACCATTACCCACGTGTTGTGGACGATGTTTGGAGTCGTACCGGTCGGTGCCCGCCAACTGCCGCACCGGCATCAATCTGTCGCTGTGGACTTTGTGGTGGACGCCCATCCCGGCGCCTACACCCTGGTAGGCGCGGAACTGAACAAGGACGGAACCATTTCGAAGCCGACTCGCGTGGACTGGAAGTCGGGATGCGCCTTCGTCACCCCTCCCGGATACTGGCATGAACACCGGAATGAATCGAAAGCCGAAGCCTACGTCATGCCGATCCAGGATGCCGGCCTGCACACTTATCTGCGCACGCTCGATATCCAGTTCTATAAGGATGACGATTGATCCACACGTAAGGTGGATCGGTTCGACCGATTCGCCTGACGGACACTCAGTGCTGGCGAGCGAGCACCAGGGTGATGTCGTCGGGCTGCTCCTGGGCGCCGATCCAGTCCTCGATAGCGTTCACGACGCGGCTGGAAATCTCTTCGAGCGGCAGGTGGCGATTCTCGCGGACTAGCTCAACCAGCCGATCCTCGCCAAAGTCGCCAAACTCGTTTTCTGGCTCGGTAACGCCGTCGCTATAGCCGATCAGCAGATCGCCGGGTTCCAGAGTCACGGCGCCCTCCTCATAGTCCATGTTGTCGAGCAGGCCGACGACCGTGCCGCCGCGGTCGAGCCGCAGCACGGCGCCGTCCGGGCGCAGCACCAGCGGCGGAAGTTGGCCACCGTTGGCATACCGTAGCACACAGCTTGCCCGATCATAGTGGGCAAGAAAAAGAGTGGCGTATTTTTCCGGCTGGCTGCTGCGGTAGAGATGGCGGTTCAGCAGACACATGAGCGATCCCGGGGACTGGAAAAACTCCGCGGAAATGGCTTGGCCATGCCCGTCGCGCAGCGACTCCAGAGGACGGCCATCGAATATTTCTTCTCCGGCGAAGCTATAGGCGCGAACGGCGGAGTGCAGCCCGGCCATCAGCAGCGCGGCGGAGATTCCCTTGCCGCTGATGTCCCCAAGAGCCATGCAGAGAGCGTTCTCGCCCAGAAGAAGAAAATCGTAATAGTCGCCGCTGACGGTGCGCGCCGGGCGACAGTAGCCATGTAGTTCCAGGCCGCCCAGCCGCACATCGCGGGCCGGAAATAGATTCACCTGTACTTCCTGGGCAATGGCCAACTCGGCCTGCATGCGTTCTTTTTCCTGCTGCTCCGCCAGCAGGCGCATCAGCGAGGCGGACATGGTATTGAACGAAACGCTGAGCGCCGCCAACTGGTCCTGCCGAGAAACGGGAATGCGATAGGTCAGGCGGCCCTGATCGACCTCGCGGGTGGCGTGGTAGAGATCGGAAACCGACCGGGTGATGGTGCGGCTGAGGCGGGCAGCGAGGAAAATCGCCAGCAGTTCCAGGACAAGAAACAGCGCCCCGGCCGCGATCAGCACAATGCGAATGCTGCCGCCGATCAGCTGCGACTCTCGAAACAGCCTTTGGTAGAGGAGTGAGGGTCGGGAAGTGACCTGAGCCAAGACCATGTCTGGATCGCCTGTCGACCAGGCCGTGGTGTGGAGCGTGGTGGGGATATTGATGGGAATATCGAACACGTTGGCGCCTTCGGGCAACGTTCCCCCGGAAACTGCCTGCAGCGCCGATCCATTGCCGGCGCCGGGCTCGACGACAATGTCGTCGTTGGCGGCCGCACCGCGACCGGCGGCGGCTTTGCTGCGTTGGAGACGGGATTCCCGACGTTTCGCAGCCGTCGCCAGCTGCGATTTCAGGTGGTTATTCGGCCATACCATCATCCGCCCCAGCCCGTTGGCAATGTGGCTGAGGAAACTGGCGTCGAGCGGTAGACTGGTGACCACGGAAAGTGTCCCCGGTGCCACCGTTTCCTGAGTGATTACGCGGAAGTAGACATGATCGCGGTTGACAACGAGGCCGCGAAACCTTCCATGCACCCACGCCGGCGGAACGTCGGTTTCAATCAGGGTGTGGGCCGGCGCCACGTCCAGCGGCTCCAGTTTGCCGTTCAGGTATACCCCTACCTTGAGGTTCGGCATGCTCTGGATGATTCCGGCCTCGCCGGGGGCGGGGGTGAGCATCGCCGGACGGGAACGAAGCGCGCCTGGCGATTGAGACAACTCGGGCAGCAGATGCAGCGCCAGCGCCTGATTTTCAACCGCCAACTGAGTGAGCTCCGATTGAATCTCCGAGGCCGCGGCGAAGTTGGCGAATTGCCCGAACAGCACATAGCCGGAAATGGCGGCCAGGATGCCGAACAGGACCACTGGAGTGACGCCGATCAACAGGTAAGTGACTACGAGCCGGTTTCGCAACCGCCATAACAAGCTCCAGCGCATCCAGCGAAACAGCCTGGGCAGGCTGGCGAGAATCCAGATGGCGAGCCACACCCACGGAGAAAAGCCGATGTGTTTCCTCGTTCCGGGGATGGCCTTCAACACGAACAGAACGACCGTTATGACCACGGCCCAGAAGGCGAAGTCGCGCCACTTCCGGCGTTGCAGCCAGGCGGAAGCCCGCGTTTTGATTCGATCGGAGAAGGGCGTCATCGGCGATTCGAGTGTAACAAGGAGCTTGCGAGAACGCTCGGAACGACAGACGAGAGTGCGACTTTTGCAGGCTCTATGCGGAGGTGAGTTCTTTTGCCGGGGAGGGCTTCCTGGAAATCACCCGCAGCTGGGCGACGTCCAGACGCAGGCGGCGGCTGGCGGAAAAATGCGCACCCGCCAGCAGGATGAGGCCGGAGATGTAGGCCCACAGCATAAGACCCACGGAGATGGAAAACGGTCCGTAGACGGAGCCAAGATCGAGCCACGGCAACACTGCGATGTAGAGCAGTTTCGCCGCATCCCAGGCCAGGCCGGTGACAATTGCCGCCGGCAGCACCGCCATGACCGGTACACGCCGGTTGGGGAGAATCCAGTACACGAAAAAGAAGATGGCGATGCTCACCGCAATGCCGAGCACCCGTAGCAGGCTGCCTTCCACCAGATGGAAAATCGCCGTGCTCGTGTACCCGAAAAACAGCATCCCCAGCAGGTCCCGATAGCAGGCGGAAACCGCGATTGAGATCAACGCCAGCACACCCACCAGAAACGCAAGGCCCAGCGAGATGAGTTGGTTCCGGAGATAGGAGCGGTTTTCGACGACGCCCCAGACCTGATTGAGCGCGACCTCCAATGGAAGAAAGACGCCGGTCGAAGAGACCAGCAGCATGAGGACCGAAATCAGGGCCACGCGTTTGTGCGAATAAACCAGGAAGATCATATTGCGGGCGACAAAGTCCTGGCCGGTCGGTAGCAGCGCATGCAGCATTGCGCGGATGATCAGGACCATCTGCCTGGAGTGCAGCAGGCGCGCGATGGTGAGCATGAGCACGATAAACGGGAACAGCGACAGAATCGCGTTGGCGGCCACGCTGAACGCGTACGTGTGGACGGATGTGCGCGAGAGATAGCGCAGCAGGGCGAATCGCTGCGGAGCCGTTTCCGGCTCTGGCTCGGACTCAAACAGCGGAGCCCTCGCCACAGGTTCCTCTTGTGGCCTGATGGTCAGCATGGGGGAGTGATGATTTGAATATACCGGCGACCCACCGCTCCGCCACGCGAAAAACAGGAGCGGGGATGCAAAATTGCAACAGCAAAAAACAGCGATTTTTCTTGCCTTTGGCGCGAAACCGTGCCATAACAATGCCAGATTTACACAATCAACTCAAGCATCCGGTCCGCCCGGACAGCGATCGAATTCGACCGTTTCGGAGACGCGCCGTCTTGCTGAATGTCGACGATCGCCTTCGCCGATTGGGGCCAGTCCCTGCCCCGGATGGCAAAGGAAGAATTGAAAGGACAATACTGTGAGCGAACATGGTGTGGTGAAGTGGTTTAATGGCGCGAAAGGCTATGGGTTTATCCAACGGTCTAGTGGCGAGGATGTATTCGTCCATTTTTCCGCGATTCAGGAAAATGGATTCAAGACCCTGAACGAGGGGGATGCGGTCAATTTCGAATGCCTGAACGGGCCTAAGGGATTGAACGCGGCCAATGTGGTGCGGAACCAGTAACTCTGGCGCCACGGCATGCAACCCAGTTAGCTGACGGGCGGGGAAACTCTAGCCGTCCGGCGGACCTCCTTTTTGTGCAAGGGCGACATTGCGCTGCAGCCCCGCATATTTTGTCCGCTCCACTGGAGAGCGACGAAACAACCCACGATAGTCCGCTTCGGTGAGCGCCGCCAGCCATTCGAAAGCGGGATTGACCAGCTCCGGCCGCGCCTCTAGTTCCGGCCAGTCCGTAATCGGAACGGGATTGTTCTCGCGGTTGTTCCAGGGGCAGACTTCCTGGCAAATGTCGCATCCGAACACGTTGCGGCCGACTTTGACTGCCAGCTCCTGCGGAATCTCTCCTCGCTTTTCGATCGTCAGATAGGCGATGCAGCGGGACGCGTCCATGCGATAAGGCTCCAGCGCCTGTGTCGGACAGGCGTCGATGCAGCGGGTGCAACTGCCGCAGCGGTCCGGCATGGGAGCGGTTCGCTCGTCCGCCGGCAGCTCAAGCGCGGTGATGATGACCCCCAGAAAAAACCACGAGCCCAGGGATTCGTTGATCAGGCAGGTGTTCTTCCCTTGCCAGCCCAGCCCCGCATATTTCGCGTAGATCCGCTCGATCAGCGGACCTGTATCGACGAAGCAGCGCGCTTCAAAGCGCCCGAATATTTTCTCGAGGTCGGCACGCAACCGCTCCAGCCGTTCGCGGATGATCGTGTGATAATCCGTGGGAACGAGCGTCCGGTCTTGCTGCGCTGGGTCCTGACGCCGGCCGGACCAGGCATATCGCGCGATCCACCCGGAATCGTTTCCGGCGCTCGTTGTTCGTTGGATGGAGTAGGGTTGATCGCTGTTGTAGTTGACCGCGCAGACAATGACGGAACGCGCCCAGGGGAAAGGCACGCGCAACGAAGACCGCAGCAGTCGCCCCTCAGGGTCGCGGCGCTTCAGATAGTCCATTTCTCCGGCGCGGCCTTCGGCGACCCACTGCTCGAACCGGTCCAGTTCCGGGGCCGCGTTCTCGTCGGTGACGGGCGCAATCCCGGCAAGATGAAATCCGAGAGGCTTCGCGGATTGAGCCACAATCTGCTGGAGGGGCTGATTCGCCATGCGGTGCTCTTCCAAACCGGACGCGACTTCCACCCGGGCTGACATCTCAAGGGTAAAACGCCCACTACCCCGAGGCCAAGCTTCTTCGTTGCTCTCCGGGAGCATCCCAGGTTAAGAGAGGGCCTTTATGCAAGCCGCTGTCCTAAGAGAAACCGCGCCGATTGACGAACACCCGCTCCGGATCGAAGAAATTCCGCAGCCGAAGCCTGGAGCAGGCGAAGTGTTGCTGCGCGTCGAAGCCTGCGGCGTCTGCCGGACCGACCTGCACATCTGCGCCGGCGAACTTCCACCGCTCCATCCGGAGATTATTCCCGGCCATCAGATTGTCGGGCGCGTAGTCGAGTCGGGAAGAAAGACGGCAAACGGATTCCCCCAAATCGGCGACCGGGTAGGCATCTCCTGGATGGGCGGCGTGGATGGTACCTGCGAGCTATGCCGCAAGGGGATGGAGAACCTGTGCGACCACCCCGTCTTTACCGGCTATTCGGTAAACGGCGGGTATGCCGAATATGCGGTCGCGCGGGCCGATTTTTGCATTCCGGTTCCAGCGGAGCCACCGGCGGAGAGCGTCGCTCCGCTGCTGTGCGCGGGAATCATTGGCTTTCGCAGCCTGCGGGTGGCCGGCGTCGAGCGCGGCGATCGAGTCGGCTTGTTCGGCTTTGGCGCCTCGGCGCATCTGGCGATTGAAGTTCTCAAAGCGTGGGATTGCGACGTCTACGTGGCTACGCGTGGCGCATCCCACCGTAAGCTAGCGAAAGAGATGGGCGCAACCTGGGTGGGCGAAGCGACCGAACGGCCCCCGCTGGAGCTGGACCGCGCCATAACCTTCGCGCCCAGCGGAGAAGTGGTTCTCGCCGCGCTCGGCGCACTGCGCAAGGGCGGCATTGTCGCCATCAACGCCATCCACCTCGACTGCATTCCCCAGTTCGATTACGACTCCCTGCTGTGGGGCGAACGCCAGATCCGCAGCGTGACCAATATGACGCGCACAGATGCGCAGGACTTCGTGAAACTCGCTGGCGAGATCGGAATTCGTCCGCGAACCACCTGCTTTCCACTTGCCGAGGTGAATCGAGCATTGAGCGCGGTCGCTCACGACGCAATCGATGGAGCCGCTGTGGTGCGTTGCTGACTGAACTTAGGTGTATGGTCCCGGCAATTGATGGACTGGACCTTCTTTCAAATCCAATTGCTCAATGTTTTTTGAAGTATTGGATTTCGCGCTCGTGCTGCTTCGCCTTTTCGAGAGTTTTGAAGGTGCCCAGGTTGCGACGTTTTCCAGTCGATGCATCTTTCTTTCTCGAGTACAGCCGATATTCGCCGGACTTCAGCTTGCGGATCATACATAAATAGATGCAACAGCCAACTTATCTGGATGTTCTTTACAAACGCCCTTCGTGGAATCCGCAGGCCCTGTTCCTCGCGTGGCCGACTTCGACTGCGCGCGTTGCATCCAATGAAATGGACGATGGAAAGCTACACAATGTTTCAAGACCGCATCGATGCCGGGCGCCGTCTCAGCCCTCTCCTCAAGGAGTATGCGGGACGCGACGACGCAGTCATCCTCGCGTTGCCGCGCGGCGGCGTGCCGGTAGCTTTCGAGATTTCGCGCGCTCTCAGCGCACCCCTGGATATCTTCATGGTTCGGAAACTTGGCCTTCCGGGAAAGGAAGAGCTGGCCATGGGCGCCATTGCGTCCGGAGGCGTCCGCATCCTGAACGAGGATGTGATCGAATCGTACCGCGTTTCGCCGGCGCAGATTGAAGGGGTCTCACTCCGGGAATCGCGGGAAATGGAACGGCGAGAGCAGCTTTATCGAGGAGATCGGACTCCGCTCGATGTGCGCGGACGGACAATTATCCTAGTAGACGACGGGCTGGCGACAGGGTTCACTATGCGGGCGGCGATCCGGGCCCTCCGGCAGAAAGCTCCGCGCCAAATCGTCGCGGCCGTTCCGGTCGCCGCTCCCTCCAGTTTTGAGGAACTTGACGCACTGGCCGACCGTGGGGTCTGTCTTTTCACTCCGTTCGACTTCTACTCTGTCGGCCAGTGGTATAGGGATTTCTCCCAGACGACGGACCACCAAGTGCATGACCTGCTCGGGGGTTCCGTCCAACATTCAAGCAAGAGCGCCGCCTGATCTGGCCTTCAGCGATGATGCCCGGACTACACCGACCTGCCGCGGGAGATCGACGATGTGCGGCTGGTTTTGATCGGCGAGGCCTCTCACGGCACCCATGACTTCGATTGAGAACGCGCGCGACTGACGCAGATTACCGACAGCACTCAAGCATCCGGAAGGGGGTCGAGCGTTCTCGATCTCTGCTCCGCACTAGCCGGAACCCGGTGGCGCGGAGCAGAAGAGGTCGTGGATACGGTTAGGATGGATTCGGCAAATTAACGCAACTCGACGGAAGATACTTTCAGCGTGCTGCCTTCTACTTCTCCGCTGACATTCACGCGAAGATGATTCTTTTCGTGGGAGGCCTTGAGTTCTTCCACAATTTCCTTGTTCCCGGCCGCGTCGAACGTCAGGAACTTCTTATCCTTTGTAAAAATGCCATAACCGCTGTTTTCACATATCAGCGCGCAGGCGCGCGTGTGCGCATCTGGGTTGGCGGCAACTTTTCTGGAGCATCTGACGTCCACTACTGGGACATTGTTAAAAGTAGCGGTTGCACCCAGTGCGGGCAAGGCGCCCAGTCCGAGCAGTACAAGGAACACGGCAAGTTTCTTCATGGTCTTTCCTCCGGTTACATTTTTGGTTGTTATATTACCGAGCCGCTGTGGATTGAGATACTTGGGCTTCCGTCGGCTCCTTTCCTCCCTGTCGATCGCGCACCGTTGAGAGTTGAGACAAAGCCAAGGCGCCGATCGCAATCTCGATATCCCGCATGGCCAGATCGGAGAACATGCCGGTCGTCAACAGGTTCCCGGCAATACAGAGCAGCCAAATCATGACGACGTAACTGCCAACCTTTGTCCAGCGGCTGAGGACGATCAAACCCGCAATAATTTCAAGAACGCCGACGCCGTGCATGAACGTTGTTGCGCTAACCGGCACGATTTTTGTTGCCAGAGGGCTCAGGTACATTCCCCAATCGGCCAGTTTGTCGAAGTATTTGTCGATGCCGGTGACAATAGGTCCGACTCCCAGTCCTATTTTCAGTGCCCACCACGCCACATTAAGATGGCCATCGAAATCCTTCATAATCTTTCCCCTCATTCGAAAAGAGTCGCGAACCGAGGATTGGTTACACGCGTGGATTTGTGAAAAAATATTCGGGAGAGAGATCTGTAACCTTTTCCGCGGTTCAGACTCTATGTCTTGTATGGCCATGGCAACTAGCGCAGCGTTCGAGAAAGCCAAACGCGAGAGCTGGACCGATGTCGAAATCGTCGAGCGTGTGAAGGCGGGGGATACCGTCTTGTACGAAATCATCATGCGCCGCTACAACCAGCGACTCTATCGTGCGGCGCGGGCCATCCTGCGTGATGATGGGGAGGCGCAAGATGTGATGCAGGATGCCTATGTCCGGGCGTACCAGCACCTTGACCAGTTTGCGGGATTCGCACAGTTTTCAACGTGGTTGACACGCATCGCTGTCAACGAAGCTCTGAGTCGAGTCCGTTTGCGCAATCGCAACCAGCAGATGCAAGAAGCCGAGGACAATGGAGATGGTTCTATGAATATCGCCGGGACTGCGCTCGATCCCGAGCAAAGGGCGTCCATCGCCGAACTTGGCCATCTTTTGGAAGAGGCCGTGCTCGACCTCCCCGAACAATACCGCATTGTGGTGATGCTGCGCGATATTGAAGGATTAAGCACCGCAGAGACGGCCGCGGCGCTCGACCTAAGCGAGGAAAACGTGAAGGTCCGGTTGCACCGGGGCCATTCGAAGGCGCGTAGTTGGCTGTTTGAGCGCGTCGGGGCAAAAGCAAAAGACGCATTTCCCTTCATGGGGGCTCGCTGTGATCGGATGGTGGATGGGGTTTTTGCGCGGCTTGGAGAATTAGATGAGAAGCAGTCGCGAATACAGTGACCCCGCGTGCGGAAGATTGTTCATCGCACGAGATGCCCTGCGACATGGAAAATCGAATGCTCGCGAGAATCAACTGAACCGTTAAAAAGGAGAATATTTTGGATACTGCAACCGCGTTTAACTGGGCAGGAGTTGTCGACTATGCAAAGAGGTCCTATTGCGAGCCTCCTAAAACACAATATGAATTGCCTGGCGTCAATGTCGAAGATCATCTGGGCGTCCCGGTGGCGTGCGTGCCTCTGTGGCATTCGATCGTCACGGCCCGGCTTAACCTGCAGAAGGGCGACAAGGAGTCATTGCGGCGTGCTCAGTCGCGGCTGAGTGCAGCTCTCGCGGAAATCGAAGCCATCTACCCACTCAATCCCGGCGGGATATTAACTCAAATTGCCTACGGCCTCACTTATTTCAAGGGATTTATTCCAACAGCGGTGACGGATAAGCTGATGCCCCGGGCCATCGAGAATGGCAAGCCTGGTGCGTGGGCGTTGATCGATTCTGTTAAGTTCCCCAAGGACCCTGCGCAATTGGTGCTCGAACACAATGACGTTTCATTCCACTTCAAGAGCGATTACAACGAGCATCTGAGCGACGTGATGCACGCGCTCTTCCATCCAGGCACGCACACACTAAACGGCATCCCAGCGGAAAACGTCTATGTGGGCGATCTCTTCAACGTGACCTCTATCCGGCGTGGCTTTGCCGGCCGGGGCATGCCGCGCACTATGGCTACTCGTCTGCGCATTCCAGGGGCAGAAAAGATTCCGGCGGGAGCTATGCTTTTTATGGGATTCACCTCCAGCCATGTACACGGTTTGGCTCAGGGCACGCTGCCAAGTTTCGAGACAATCCCTGGCTATACCGATCAGACACCACAGAGCTACTTTGCTCACGGCACCATGATGCACCTCTCTCATATCGTGCTTGATCTCGAAGGGTGGTACGGTCTTGAGCATCAGGGGCGTTTGCACCGCATGTTTCATCCACGCCGAACCGAAGGGGAGGAGGTTCTTTCGCCAACGCAGACGCCAGAGACCACCACCTTCAAGGAGCAGCTCGAGGAGGACGCGAGAGAACACGGCTTGGTAGGTCACAATGCCCAAATGCAATTTCTCTCCCGCCTCGAGAAGGATACAACCACGGCCTATGGAGATCGTTTGCCCAAGGGCACGGTTCTCTTCCTTCGGCAAGACTTCGACACCATTGAAAATCCGTTTGAGTTCAGCTCCAGCGATCCGGTGAGTCCGATTCCGGTTCCGGGAGTTCATTTTGTCGGTTTTGTTCCATCGGCACAACTCTTCGAGAGAGTACGAAGAGAAATGGATAGCGTGGATCTACAGAAGAAGTACGGCCTGCCCGACGAAAATACCGGCTTCACCAAGTTTCTTGTCACCACGCACCGGCAGAATTACCTGGAACCATCCCGCAGCCACCGCTCATTTCCGCTCGCTGAGATGGTTTAGGAACTTGTTGAAAAACGATTTTCAAGGCTATTTCAGGGCGTGGATCGGGCACCGAGTAGTCGTTGCCGCGATAGCGCACCAGCGACCCGCAAATCCAACATCTTCCAGCGTTACTACTGGCCTACTTTTACTCCGCCCCAGTGGCTCCCTTTTACTCCCCCCTTGACAGGGCTCCCTCCCATAAATTCGGGGATATTCCCTGGACACGAAGTCAGTGTCCTCGTCGATATCCCGGGCCAAGGCCCGGCGGACGATTCGATGCGGTTCCAGAGCTCGGTTCCGCGCGGCAGAAGATCGCTGATATCGCGACCGCTTTCAGATACAGCGCAATCGAGCCTTGCATCCGCAGCTACGCTACACTGAGTGCCTACTTGTACAGTCTATCTATCACGCCACACGGCCCTGTTGGAGGCGGGGATTCCGTATAAGAGTTGCTCGATCTATATGGCCAAGTTGATTCGATGACATCATCCGGGTTCGGTCAGCGGAGAAATTCGACTTGTGTAATCAACCGTACGCGAGTAGAAAATCATACGGACGAATGTTCCTCATCTCTTGCAGAGGCTACCAGTAACGATGCCCGATTTCCTGAAATTGTCTCGGACCGAATTGCTTGGGTACTATCCATCCAGGCCGCTGACCGCGTGGAGCCTTCTATGTCGCAATATCTAGGCGCCATCGATCAGGGTACGACCAGCACGCGTTTCATGGTTTTTGATCGCGGCGGGCGCGTGATCGCCTCAGCACAACAGGAGCATCGGCAAATTTGCCCGCAACCGGGCCGCGTGGAACATGACCCGCGCGAAATCCTTAAACGTACCCTTGAAGTGATCGAACAGGCGTGTGCTTCCGCTAAGATCGGTCCAGCCGATATTGCCGCGATTGGCATCACCAATCAACGCGAGACAACCGTTGTCTGGGACCGCCATACCGGCGAGCCGGTCAACAATGCGATCGTATGGCAGGATACCCGGGTCGGAGAGTACATCGCCGCGCTGACCGCGGACGGTGGCCAGAACCGATTCCAGGTGAAAACTGGCCTGCCTCTCTCCACCTACTTTTCCGGACTCAAGATCCGCTGGATTCTCGACCACGTCGCTGGGGCTCGCACACGTGCAAACCGCGGCGATCTGCTCTTTGGCAATATCGACGCTTTTCTTCTATTTCACCTTACAGGCGGTGTTTCCGGCGGCGTGCATCTCACCGACGTCACCAATGCCAGCCGCACCCAACTGATGGACCTCGCAACCCTCGCCTGGGACGACGAGATGCTCACCCTCTTCACCATTCCAAGATCCATGATGCCGGAGATTCGCTCCAGCTCCGGCGACTTCGGCGTTGTGGCCGCCGGTGCACTCAAGGGTGTCCCCATTGGCGGAGTGCTCGGAGATCAACATGCCGCGCTGGTCGGCCAAACCTGCTTTAAGCCCGGCCAGGCCAAGAACACCTATGGCACTGGCTGTTTCCTGTTGATGAATACGGGCAACCGGAAGGTGGTTTCAAAGAACGGGCTGATCACCACCGTAGCCTACCGCTTCGGCGATCAACCGGTGCAATACGCTTTGGAAGGCTCCATCGCGGTCGCTGGCGCGCTTGTCCAATGGTTGCGCGACAATTTAGGCTTGATCCACAGCAGTGAAGAGATCGAGCCGCTCGCTGCCAGCGTAGACAACAACGGCGATGTTTACATCGTGCCGGCTTTCTCCGGTTTGTACGCGCCGTACTGGAAGGACACCGCCCGGGGCGTGATCGTCGGCCTTACCCGCTACGCCGGCAAAGGTCATATCGCTCGCGCCGTGCTGGAGGCGACAGCCTTCCAGACTCGCGAGGTCGTGGAGGCGATGGAAACCGATTCCGGCATTGTGCTCGATCAGCTCCGTACCGACGGCGGCATGGTCGCAAACGATCTGCTTATGCAATTCCAGGCTGACCTGCTGAACCGGCACGTGGTGCGCCCGATCATGTGTGAGACAACAGCACTCGGAGCCGCTTACGCCGCCGGTCTTTCCTGTGGCTACTATAAGGACACTGCCGATCTTATTTCCAACTGGTCTGTCGACAAGACGTGGACACCGCGCATTGACGAGGCAGAGCGCGCCCGCCTCTACAAGCGGTGGAAGAAGGCTGTCGCGCGCTCCTTCGACTGGATTGGCGACTAGAGCAGTTGGAGCCGCCCATACGGCAGAGGACTCCACAGGAATAGGGAAGCAAATATGAAGAAGGTCCTGATCGGGGAGCTGATCTCGGAAGCGGTGGCGTTGTTCATCATTATCGCCATCGGCGACTCCACTGCCGCGATGTATACGCTCTACGATCCCAGCCCCTACCAACACGCGTACTGGGGCGTCTGCATCACCTGGGGTCTGGCCGTCACCCTCGCGATCTACACCACAGCTTCGGTCAGCGGCTGCCACGCCAACCCTGCCGTTACCCTGGCGCTGGCGTGCTTTCGCAAGTTCTCCTGGGCGAAGGTCCTGCCGTACTGTCTAGCGCAGACCGCCGGCGCTTTCGTCGGAGCTGTCTGCGTCTATGTGCTCTTCTCTCCTGTGATCGATCTCTACAACCGCACACATCACCTGACCCGTCAGGCCGGCGGGGCCGCCGCGGTTTTCTTCACCCACACCGGCCTCGCCGTCACACCACACCACGCCTTTGCCGACGAGATCATCCTGACAGCAATCCTGGTCTTCGGGATCTTTGCCATTACCGAGCAATACAATGAGCTGGCTCCCGGCGCCAATTCGGGCGCCCTCATCATCGGTTTTCTCGTTGCCATTATCGGGGCCTCCATGGGCTACCTTGAAGCATGGGCCATCAATCCCGCGCGAGATTTCGGCCCACGGCTTTTCTGCTTCTTCGGCGGGTGGGGAAGCGCCGCTCTCCCGTCGCCGAACAACTACTGGTATGTGCCCCTGGTTGCGCCTCTTATCGGCGGCGTCGTGGGCGGCGGAGCATACCAACTGCTCATTCATCAGTTCCTGCCGGCGCGCCATCGTGCCCAACTGATGGCGGTTGTCACGACTGACGGAGCGAGCGACTCTCCGGGAGACGACGTCTCCCGATGACACAGAAGGCTCCGTTTACACGCTCCGAGGCAATCGCTTCTCTCAACTCTTCCGATGCGGACGCCTTTGATGTTCTTGTGATCGGCGGCGGCGCCACCGGGCTCGGCATTGCCGTTGACGCTGTCACCCGCGGCTTCCGTACGGCTCTGGTGGAGGCAGGGGACTTCGCCCAGGCCACCAGCAGCCGCGCCACCAAGCTGGCCCATGGCGGCGTTCGTTATCTGGCCGGCGGCCAGGTCAACCTGGTCTACGAAGCGCTGCATGAACGCACCATTATGATGCGCAACGCGCCCCACCTGGTTCACCCGCAAGCATTCCTGGTGCCCACCTATACCGGTTGGGAACTATCCTACTTCGGCGCTGGACTGTTGCTCTACGATCTCATGTCCGGCCGCTCCACCATGGGTCCGACCCGCATACTCGGACACGACTCTACCCTGAAGCGGATCCCCAATCTCGCCGGCGATCGGCTGAACGGCAGTGTGCTCTATCACGACGGGCAATTCAATGATGCGCGCCTCGCCCTGGCCCTCGCCCGCACCGCCGCTGACCGTCGAGCGACCGTGCTCAACTACATGCGCTGCATACGCTTCACGTCGACAAACGGTCGCCTCGATGGGGCCTTACTGCGGGACACCCTCACTGGCAGCGAGCACCGCGTGCGGGCTCGCGTCGTCATCAACGCTACTGGAATTTTTACTGACTTCGTCCGGCGGCTCGACGATCCGGTCGTTCCGCCACTGCTCACCGTCAGCCGTGGAACGCACATTGTCGTCGGTGCGCATGTGCTCGGCGGCGATACGGGCATCATGGTCCCAAAGACCAAGGATGGCCGCGTCATTTTTGCCGTTCCGTGGCAGGGCCGGGTCGTGATTGGCACCACGGATGTCGCCGCAGCTGCACCTGTCATGGAACCCGGCCACACCGCGTCCGAGATTGCCTTCCTGCTGGAGACGATCAATCCGTTCTTAGCCGTACATCTTAACGAATCCGATATTGTCTCTGTGTTTTCCGGTCTTCGACCGCTCGTTTCCGGCAAGGGTTCGACGACGTCCAGGATCTCCCGCGAACACCACCTTGACATCTCCACCAGCGGACTCATCACCGTTGCCGGCGGCAAATGGACGACGTACCGGCGCATGGCAGAGGACACACTCGCATTTGCATCGAAGCACAAGTTGCTGGAAAAGAGGCCCTGCGTAACGGCACACACACCTCTTCACGGCGCCGCGCCTCAGGATGAGTCGGCCGATATATATCGACGGGAGTACGGTGCCGACGCGCAACAGATCGATGCGCTCATCGCCGATCAGCCTGCGCTTTCTGAGTCCATCGATGGAGACCTGCCGTACACCTTTGCCCAGTGCCAGTACGCCGTTCAGCAGGAGATGGCGCAAACCCTGGAAGATGTCCTCTCCCGCCGTACGCGCGCCCTGCTGCTGGACGCCCGCGCGACGCTTCGTGCAGCCCCCCGCGTGGCCGCGCTGATTGCGAAAGAGCTAGGTCACGATGCGAGTTGGATTGCGGCTGAACTGAAAGCGTTCAGTGCTCTTGTCCAAGCCGACTATAGTGTGTCCGGGTAGAAAGTCTCGGCCAAGTCGGACTGCCCGAATCACTCTCTGCGTGGGGAAGCTCCGCAAAAAGAGATTCGCACCTTAGCCAGGTTGTTAAAACTTCGCAAGTGAAACGTGCACCACTTCGCCGCCGTGTTTGAAGTTTAGACCACGGTCGGTCTGATCTCCATTCCAGATGCGCAACGGTTGCCATTTGCCATGGATGTACGTTCCCTGGATAGCTTGAAGGATATTCATCCGTTGGCCCGGCAACCGCGAGGGCAGGTGAAAGGAAACGCTCGCTTCAATCCCGGTAACTAGAAACTCATTGGGGCCGAGCTGCGCAACCAGAGCGCGACCGTTATGAGCTGGTGTTCCGGGCGGACGGCGACCGTCCGGCTGAGGAAAACCGAAGGAAACGGTCGCCTGCCAGTCGCCAAAGTTCAGCTCCTGCTGGGCCTTACCCGGCTCTTCGACGGCGGTCTTCAGCTTGCCGCGAAAATTGAGCAGGGCGATTTCGCGGTCCATGGGTGCAATCAGCGCATAGTTTTCGGTGTGGCCCTTTGGACCTGTATCGCCGGAATAGGTCCATCCCGTGCGGTCCACTCCGAAAGGCGAAAATCCGATAGCTCCATCGCCGATCGCGTAAAAGAAGAATTTCGCAAAACTATCTCCCGAGCCTGTCTCCGGAATCCATAAAGGATTGTCTGGACGATGATAGGCGCGCAGCACCTCCCGATAAAATCCCGAATCATCGCTGTAGATGTCAGGCCCGATCATGTCGATATTGGGCGCGGCCACTTTCCATAAGCCGATCATCTTCTGTACAGCTCCGCCGCTCGGATAATTGAAGCCTGGGAAGGTCACCCGGCGCTCCGGTAATTCCGCCGCCGGATAGTCGATCCAGACATTCACGTACATAGGAATGTTGAATTCCGCTTTGCCGGCCTTCACGATCGAGTTGATATAGCGGGCCTGGTACCACGCCTGAAAAGTTTCATCGGCATCCGGGCCAAACACTTGGCTCCATGTTCCAGGCTGTTTGTGCAGACCAGCGATAAGTTTCTCCGGGACCTGCTCGGCGAACTGTCGATCCGCCATGGCGGAATGATCGCGCACAGTTCCAATCGCGCCGGATTCATTTTCCACCTGGATCAGAAGTATCGTGTGCAGTTCGCCATCCACGGTTTGCAGGTGTTTCATCAATGCGGTGAAGGCATCTTTATCGGCATCGCGATTGACGGTTGAGTTTGCCGAGAGCACATCGATCGGCTCGCCGTGCGCGTTGATCATCCGCGGATACCGCGCCGTGTCGGTTTTCACCCACGTCGGCGCGTAATGCATCTGGCCATTCTTCCAGGTCCCGAACCACAGCAGGACAAGATGGAGCTGGTGCTGGCGCGCCTGTTGGATGAGGTCGTCGACATTCGCAAAATCGAACTTCCCGGGTTGGGGCTCGATCTGTTCCCAGTACACCGGAGCTTCCACGGTGTTGGCGTGCATGGACGCGATGGCAGGCCAGACCTCAGGAAGCATGGAAGGCCACGCACTCGAGTTGTTGATCTGCGCGCCCAGGATGAGGTAGGGGCGGCCCGCGACCATCAACGCGTAACGTCCATCTTGCTGAATGATCTTCGGGGCTTCTACAGCGAACCCGTGGCTGGAGAGGATAACGACGAAAAAGACCGTCGCGAGGAAAGATAGAAGCCTGGCGCGCTTGCTTATCATGGTTACACCCCTCTAGGTTCCGGTGAGAGAGCTTCCTTTGCGAACCGATTACATACAACCCGACCCAGCATGTCAACAGTCCAGAGCGATAGGCAGATTTTCGAGTGGGACCCGCGTGTTCTCCTCCGACGCAACGCCCATCAAGCGCCGTAGCAAAAGCGAATCCACCAATCGCCAGAAAACCCCCAGTTCACCGGTTGCTGTATATTTGACGAGCGCAGCCGCATACTGCCCCTCATTGGAATGGATCGTCACTCCAAGGAGCGCGTGCAGACAAATGAACGGATGGCGTTGAGTGCGGCGATTCCAGTGTCAAGAGAGCTTGAATATGTTTCGGCATTTCAGCATTGCCCGGCAATCTGCTTCCATCTTTCTTTGCGCGATTGTGGCGCTCTGTATCGGGACCGCTCCCCGCTGCGAAGCGGCACAGCAAGCGAAAGCCAGGCCCCATTCCTCGGCGCCCGTGCTTCTGTTGCCGGCGCCTTCTCGCAGCCCGCAGGTGCAGCCGGATGGAACCACGACTTTTCATCTGGCGATGCCCAACGCTCATACAGTGGCGTTGGAACTGGAGGGAGCGGCGCAGCCTTTCCCCATGACGAAAGACGCGAATGGGGTTTGGACCGTGACCATCCCGAAACTGGCCCCGGAATACTACAGCTACACCTATAAAGTGGACGGCGCCGAGGTGCTCGATCCCCACAATGTCACCATCAAAACGAGCTTTTTCAGCACCCAGAACGTGTTCCTCGTTCCCGGGCACCCATCCATGCCATGGGAGCCGGAGAACGTTCCGCACGGTGTCATACATCGGCATTTTTACCACTCCGACATCGTCGGCATTGCCAGCGAATATTACGTATACACCCCGCCTGGTTTCGACCCCAAGAGCAGCCTGAAATACCCGGTGCTGTACCTCCTGCATGGGTACTCCGACAAGCCGAGCGCGTGGACCCTCATGGGGAAAGTCAACGTGATGCTGGACAACTTGATCGCGCAGGGCAAAGTCAGGCCGATGATCGTGGTGATGCCCTGGGGATACGGGAACATGCAGATGATTTCTCGTGGCTGGGCCGCCTGGACAGATCCGCGATTGATCGCTGACAACTTCACGAAGTTCTCCAACGCCCTTTTTCAGGAAGTGATGCCGCTTGTGAAGCGGGAATATCCAATCTCGGACGATCGTGAGCAACACGCGATTGCAGGCATGTCGATGGGCGGCGCGGAAAGCCTGCTGGTCGGCCTGAACCATCCGGATTACTTCGCATATGTGGGCGGATTCAGCGCCGGCGGACTGGGAGAGGGAAACTTTGCCGCCATTTTTCCGGGAATTACCCCTGCATCTGCCGCGCTTCTTAACAAGAAGCTGTCCTTGTTGTGGATCTCCTGCGGTACCGATGACGGACTTTTCGCCGCGAATCAGGATCTTATTGCGTGGCTGCGGCAACAGGGACTGCATCCGATGGTGGTCCAAACCCCCGGTCGGCATGTATGGATGGTGTGGCGCGACAACTTCAGCAAGTTTGCCCCGCTGCTTTTTCAACCAGAGAAATAGCTCCTATTTTCCCTACCAACGCCGCTCATGGGGAACGCGGCCCTGCGTAGGCGGGAGCCGCAGAAATGACTTAAGACTTGCAATTTTCAATCTTTCAGAGTATTCCCTAATCTAATTGCAGATGTAACCGCTTACAGAATTCCGATTCGGTATCTTGCATCGCCGTTCTCGAGCAGGCACGATGAACATCAAAGAAGTCGCACGACGGGCGAGAGTATCCACCGCCACCGTTTCCCGAACGATCAATGGCTCGGCGAAGGTCACTCCTGAGACCGCAGCCCGGGTTCGTGCCGCCATTCAGGAGTTGGATTTCTATCCCAATACGAACGCACGGGCATTAGGTTCGGGGCGCAGTAATTTTTACGGATTGATCATCTCGGATCTCACCAATCCCTTCTTTCCGGAGATCGCCAAGGCCTTTGAAGATGTGGCCGACGAGCACGGACAGGAAGTCTTGATGGCCAATACCAACTACGATCCAGCTCGCATGGAATCGAGCGTCTTGCGCATGCTGCAGCGGAAAGTGGACGGCGTTGCCATTCTTACCTCGGAGATGGACGACAAGCTGATCAGGAAGTTAAGCGGACGCAAGATTCCGATTGTGTTTCTCGATATAGGCTCGCCCGGCCCGGGAATCAGCGTCGTGCGTATCGACTATGCAGGAGGAGTCGATCAGGGCATGGATCATCTGATCGGTCTTGGCCACCGCCGTTTTGCGTTCATCAGCGGTCCGCTGCAACTGGCCTCCGCGCTCACCCGTTTTCGCGCGTTTAACGAAGGCATGACCCGCAATCATCTGATTACTCACCAGGCATTGATTCGAGAAGGAAACCATCGGGTCGATGGCGGCCATGATGCCATGGCACGCATCCTGGAATCGGGCGCCCGTCCAACAGCGGTGATTGCCTCCAACGATTTGACCGCCATTGGGGCCATGGGCGCCATCCATGAGCGCGGCCTGCGAGTTCCCGAGGACATTTCTGTTTTGGGGTATGACGACATTCAGTTGAGCGCCTTCACCCAACCTACGCTGACAACCATCAGGCTGCCGCGCGATGAAATTGCGCGCCTGGCCTTCCACGCTCTTTACCGCCCAACTGCCGCCACCGCCGGGCAGGCGGTCCAGGGCAAAGAACACTTCGTCCAATCCACATTAGTAGTGCGAAAGTCGACCGGTCCGGCCTGTTCCTAGGGCATCTTTATCCTGGCGGCATGTTCTCGATTCGAGAGGGCGAAATTTTCCTACGCACATTTCATCAAGTTCCATCGAATGCATGCGGCCACCCATCGTGCTACGCCACGAATGGACGCCCTTTGCTCCGCTGCGTGGTAATCGTCAGCGTTGCGGGGGCCAGGTTCGCCCTCCGCTGTACAGCTTTCGCGGCCACCGTAATCTGCCCCGGCGTTTTCGTGCCCTGCACGATCACCTGGGCCAGCCCATTGAATAGGCTGCGCTTCGATCCTTTATCGGATTCGTGACAGTTCGGATCGCCATTGCCCACGCCCAGAACGACTCCCGGCCCGGAGACCGTAAACTCGATCAAGTCGTCGGCGGTCGGAACCAGCTCCCCATCCTTGTCGAGCGCCTCCACCCGTAGTACGGCAACATCTTCGCCGTCGGCATGGATCGTGCTGCGATCCGTCGTCAGACGAATCGTGGATGGCTTGCCTGTCGTCTTCCGCTTCTCAGTCATTACCACTTTGCCGTTCTTGCTTCCGCGCGCCTCCAGCACGCCCGGCTCGTAGTTCACCTTCCATTCCACATGCGTCAACCGCGCGATCTTCTGGCTGCCAACGCTCTTTCCGTTCACAAACAGCTCGACCGAATCAAGGTTGGAATGCACCCACACCGAGATCGGCTGGCCTTCCTCACCCTCCCAGTTCCAGTGCGGAAATAGATGCAGCACCGGCTCCTTGCCCCACCACGACTTGTAATAGAAGAAGGTGTCTTTCGGGTACCCGCAGGTATCTACAATGCCGAACTGCGAGCTGATCGAAGGCCATCCATATGGAGTCGGCTCGCCACGATAATCGAAGCCGGTCCAGGCAAACCCACCAGCCAGCCACGCACGCGCCGCATAAAATTTCCACCAAACCTCCGCGACCTCACCCCATCCCGGCTGGTTCACGTCATATGCGCTCATCCAGTTCCGCATCGGATCGGTTCTATAAATGCCCCGTGTCGCCAGCGCGCTCGACGTTTCCGTCCCGATCATCGGCTGCTCCGGATGCGACTTGTGGTATCCGTCTGGAGCATTCAGGTTGTAGTTGATTCCCTCCACATCGAGCGCCTTCGAAATCCCGATGCCGTAAGTGCCATTCACCGCCGCCGTACACAGGCGCGTCGGGTCCAGTTCGTGACTATGGCGCACCATGTCCGCCATCACCAGTTCGCCAGACTTGTCCTTCTGCAGATACCACTCTTCGTTGCCCATCGACCAAAGAATGATCGAAGGCGAGTTGCGATAGCGCTTGATCATGACCCCCAGCTGCGCCAGCCCCTCGGGGTTGGAACTCATCTGGCGGGTCTCGCACATCATCATCATGCCCATACGGTCGCAGGCCTCCACCCACTCCGGCGTCGGCATATTGTGCGAAGTCCGCACCCCGTTACCGCCCATCTCTTTCAACACCGCTAGCCGGAAATACTGCAACCGGTCCGGGAGCGCTACGCCCACGCCGGCATGGTCCTGGTGATTGCACGTTCCCTTGACCTTCACCGGCTCACCGTTCAAGAAGAATCCTTTGTCCACATCGAAGCGTATCGTTCGCACTCCGAAAGTCACCCGCTCCGCATCCAGTACCTTGCCATCCGATTCGACCGTCACCAGCGCCGAATACAGCTTCGGGCTCTCCGGCGTCCACAGCGAAGGATTCGTAAATCTCGCTTTCGCCGTGAAGGACGCGGAGCCATCCGGCTCCACGGTCTGCGCGGCGGCATCGGCCGTGGTAAGAGGCTTCCCTTCCGGATCGAAAATCTGCCACCGAACCCGCGCATTCCCCGCGCTGGCTCCGGCATTGACAACCACCGTGCCCAGATCCAGAACCGCCGTCCGGCCAGCCACGTTGGTGCGTATATAACTCTCCCAGGGGCCCAGATGCAGCGGATCGTACTTCACCAGCCATACATGCCGGTAGATCCCCGCGCCCTCATAAAACCAACCGTCGCCGAAGGCCGCGTCCATGCGTAGCACTACGTAGTTCTTCTCGCCGTAATGGAGAAAGTCCGAGATGTCGAAACGGAAGGGCACGTAGCCGTTGTCGTTGCGGCCGATGAAACAACCGTTTACAAAGACCAGCGCACTATGAAAGGCCCCATCGAACTCCAGAACTGTCCTCCGGCCCATATCGCTGGCTGGAACATCGAAGCCGCGCCGGTACCAGCCCACACTGGTCTCCGGATAACGCCGCCCCAGCGGCTTGTATCCGTGCGACTTCTGCTCTTCGTCCCACACGAACGGCAGTTCCACGGCCCAGTCGTGGGGCAGGTTCAGCGAACGCCATTTCGAGTCGTCGAACTTCGCGGTGGCGAATTTGAAATCGCCGGTCTTGGCAAAGTCGCCCTGGCCGATTCCAAATCCCAGATCCTTCGCCGGATCGTTGCCATTGCCAAAAGTGAACTTCCATCCGAAATCGAACAGCAGTTTCTCTCGCGGCGCGGCCACCCCGGTCGGTTGCGCGGCCATCTGCGCGAGCAGGGCGTTGGTTCTGGCAAAGGCGTTTGAACTGACCATGGACGACGCAGAGAGCGCCAGCCCAGAGAGGATTAAGTCGCGGCGATTGAGAATTGGCATTGTCCAACCTTCAGGTGAGTTAGCGGGGGCGTTTTGAGTCCCCCGGAGTGTAGCCTTAATAATCTTTTCAGTGTGCCTTCTTCAGCAGAAACGCCGCCGCCTGAAAATCCCCGCGCAGCTTGGCACTCAGACCCTTCTCCATCCAGTAAGCACCGCTGGCGGAGACTGGCGTCCCGGGATCCGCCTGGCCATCCAGCGCCTGCATTGTATACACCGACTTCGGGTCCAGCCCGCGCAGGAAAATCTGCGGAAACGGATATCCCATCTGGCTCGAATGGAGAAACGCGAATACCACCGCCTCGCTGCCATCCCTGGCCACGGTTTCGGTGACGGAGTCCTCGCTGCCGTGCAGCGGAGAGATGAGCCGGTACAGCGCACCCCTCTGTACCGTCGCCCGGATGGTTTTGTATTGCGCAATCATCTTCTTCGCTGTCGCAAAATCTTCCGGTGTCCAATGGTTCAGGTTTGCGCCAACGCCCAGCGATCCTTGCATGGAAGACAGAAAACGATATTCAAGCGAAGTGGAACGATGGTTCACCCAGTTGGGAGAATCCGTCACCCATGCCATCATGATTCCGGGCGTGTACGCGTAGGTGAATCCGTTCTGAATGCTGAGGCGATCGAACGGGTCGGTATTGTCGGAAGGCCACACCTCGTCTGTGTACCGCAGAATGCCAAGGTCAACGCGGCCGCCTCCGCCGGAGCACGATTCGATCTCCACATTCGGGTGCTTCGCGCGTAGCTCGGCCAGAATCGAGTAAAGGTTCTGGACGAACTTCACGTAAACCTGCTTCTCCTCGTCGGGCGCGACCGCGGGCCAGCCCGGCTCCGACCAGTTCCGGTTGTAGTCCCACTTCAAGAATGCGATATCGTTGTCGGTCAGCAGCTTGTCGAGGAATCCGAAGACATACGCGCGGACATCCGGCCGCGCCAGGTTCAGTACCAGCTGGTTGCGCCCTTCGGTGCGCGGTCTTCCGGGAAAATTCAACACCCAGTCCGGATGCTTGCGATAGAGATCACTGTTCGGGTTCACCATCTCCGGCTCAACCCACAGGCCGAAATCCATTCCCAGCGAATGCACCTTATCGATGAGCGGCTTGAGCCCGTGCGGGAACTTTACCGGGTTCACATACCAGTCGCCCAGTCCGGCGTGATCGTTTTTCCTTTCGCCGAACCAGCCGTCGTCCATCACAAAGCGTTCCACTCCGATGCTCGCGGCCTTTTCTGCAAGGGCCTCCTGGCCGGCTTCGTTCACGTTGAAGCCGGTCGCCTCCCAGGAATCGTACAGAACCGGGCGCAACTTCGGGTGCGGCGCATGAGGAAGAATGGTGTCGATCTCGAAACGGTGCAGCAGCCTGGATGCTCCGCCAATTCCGTTGTGTGAATAGCCCCCGTAAAAATACGGGGTCTTCAGCTTTTCACCGGGAGCCAACCGGTATCCAAAATCAAACGGGTTGTATCCACCCGTTACCCGGACATCCCGCTCCTCGTTCTGCTCCACAGCGATCTGCCATGAGCCGCTCCAACCCAGCGCGCCAAACCACACTTCGCCATGATCCTCGTCCTGCTGCTTGCCGCGCTCAATGGCAAACCACGGATTGTTCTGGTGACCGGTCGATCCTCTCCGGCTCTCCAGCACCGTCTTCCCTTCATGGATTGTCTGTTCCTGAAGGTTCCACTCTCCCGCCCAGCGCCCGGTCAGATAAGAGAGCTGATAGCCGGTGCCTCGCGGAAGATTCCACGTCCCGGAGAACGCCTCTTCGATCAAGAACGGAGCCTGCGTCCTATTCTCAATCGTCGCCCTGCGGCGCAGAATGCCCGTCTCCGGATCGATCCGGTATTCCAGCGTCACGTACACATCCAGCGAGATATCCTTCATCACGATCGTCAGCGTGTCGCCGTCGATGGTGTGCGAAACGTAGTGCAGCACCAGGTCCCGATTGCCGTTTGGAAACGTTATCTTCAAATCGGGAGTGTAGTAGAGGCCCGAACCCCACCCCACAAATTCCTGCGGAGTCGCATTCACCGGCAGATCGAAAGCGGAAACTCCGGGCCGCGAGTGCGGTGCCGGAAAGGGATCGTCCTTGGCCAGCTCGCGTCCCCAGTAGATCGACTGCAACTCCCCCTTGTTGTTGACGCCGAAAATGTAAGACACGTCAGCTCCGTCGATGCGAAACACATGCGTCTGCGGATTGAAGTGAATCGAAGTTGCGTTGGCTGCACGCGCCGCTCCGGGCAAAATCAAGAACAGCACCGCGAGAGATGTAAGCGGTTTCAACACAGAACGAGCGCGGCGACTTGTGGCGCACTTGGGAGTCTTATCGCAGGAATCGTGAGAATCGATCATGACGCAACCGAAGCAACCTTATCACATTGATGAAGGCTATACCCACCCCGCTTGCCGCGTCAGCTTCGGCGTCATTCACGAAAGGCTGCGTCCCTTACAGAGTTCTGTCGGCGAGAATCAAGGCCACGCGCAGCAGGCCCTCCCTCTTCTCCATCGTCAGCGGCATATTGCCTTCCGGAGCCGTTGCGGGCGCCTTAGCCAGGACCTGTTCAATTCGATTTACATCCAGCCCTCCGCGCGCGTTGCTGTTCCTGAAGCGTTCCAGAACATTTTTGGCCTTGGCGATCTGTCCTGTTTGAAAGTAAAAAACGCCCAGCATGGAATAGCTCCCGGGCCATTGCGGAAGCAAATCCACTGCGCGCTCAAACTGCTTCGCCGCTGCCGCCGTATGCCCGTCCATCACGGAAGCGATTCCCAGGCCCCAGAGAATCTTTCCAGAGGCTGGGATGCGAGCCTGCCCTGTCAACAGAGTTTGTTTCGCAGCCGCGATCTGATTCTCTCGAAACTGCAGCAGCGCCAGCGAGAGATAATTTTGATCGTTGTCCGGACTGCGGCTGATGGCGCTGCGATAAAGCTGCTCGGCGTGGGCCGTGTCGCCCAGGCGCGCGTAAATGTCCCCGAGCAACGCAAGGTAGGCATCGTCCTTGCGCCCCTGTTCTGAGACCTGTTGCGCGGCATCGAGTGCCTGGGAATAAAGACCCTTCCGAAAGTAGGCATCTGCCAGGTCGAACTTTACATCGTCGGAGCCTGGATTTTCCTTGACCGCGGCCTGAAACTGTAGGATGGCATCGTCATACAGATGGTATCGGGCGAGCAGAACTCCGGCACCAGCCGACGTCCGGTAATCGCCCGCCTGGACTTTGTCGAGTTGAGCAATCGTATTCCTCGCCTCAGCCACATTGCCCGATTTCAGATAGGCCTGCGCCAGAAGATACAAAATCTCCGGCTGATCGGGGTGCTTCTTGATCTGGACCAGGAGTTGAGACAGGTCCAGTTGAACTCTGGCATGTGCCGACAGCTTTGACCTGTTGTCGAGATAATCGAACAGGTCCTCGTACGCGTAAGTATGTGGAGTGGCATTCTTGGAAAGAGTTTGAAACATCGCCAGATCGCGCTCAGCGGCTCCTGTTTGATGTAACTTTCTCTCTACCGTTGCCAGCTTGTAGTAGCCCGTTGCAGGGTTGCGGGCGGCGCGGATGTACCGTTTGAGCAGTGCTTCCGCATCCAGTAATTTCCCGGCTGCGATACGCAAGTTGGCCAACCCGAGAAGCGCCTGAGGAAAATTCGGGTTCGTATGGAGCACCTTTTCAAAGATGGCCCCCGCGGTTGCGGAATCGCCCTGTTGTTCCGCGATATAACCGAGATTGAAGAGGCAAAAATTGTTGCCGGGATCCAGCTTGAGCCCATCCTGAAAGTCCTGCTTCGCTTGCTCGAACCGCCCCAGTTTGGCGTGCGACAGACCCAAAAATGCATACGCGCGCGCCGAGGGCTGAACGGCGATTACATTCTGAAAGGTTCGAATTGCCTTCTCGACCTGGTCGGACTTGAAATAGCTCACACCCAGCGCCGAAAGAAGGTCAGCCCGCTGTGGAGCGATCTGCAGGCCCTTTTGCAGCAGCGGAATCGCATCCTGAAAATATCCCTCAGCGATACTGACCTGGGCCATCACAAGAATGATGTCGGTATTTTTCGGCGCGATCCCATGTGCGCGCACCAGCGTTTCCAACGCGTCTACCGGGCGTCCCTCCTTCCAGTAGGTCTGGCCCAATAGGTAAAGGGCCTCAGCGGAATCGGGCTTGAGGGCGACGGCCTGGGTTAATTCAAGATCTGCCTTGGTGTATTCGCCGTCAAGCAGATAAGCTTGGCCGAGACTGTACAGAATTTCGAAGGTCCCGGGTTTCAGGACATCGGCTTTTTCCAGTTCGAGTTCGGCGGGTTTGTACTGCCCCTGGGTCGCAAGCAATTCTCCCAGCGTGAAGTGTAGCCTGACGTCGTTCTTTTTCTCCGCGGAAAGCTCGGCGGCCATGTGGAGTGCTTTCGATGTGCGCTTCGTCTCCAGATAAGCTTGAATCAGGTTGAACTGCGTTCCAGTATCTCTGGGATGTACCCGCGCAAAATGCGGGATGGCTTCGGCAGGCTGCCCACGGGCCATAAGGAGCATGCCCATGCCGTAGTTTCCATCACGATTCCCTGGGTCAAGCTGCAGAGTGGTTCGGAACTGCTGCTGCGCCAGGTCGAATTTCTTCTGCGTCAGGTACAAGTTTCCAAGATTGTTGTGGGTTTGGGTGGAGTTCGGTGCGAGCTGCAATGCTTTCTGAAAGGCTGCAAGTGCGCTCGGGTGGTCTCCTTCTTCGCTGCTTATAATTCCCAACAGGTTGTAGCCGTCTACGCTGGAAGGGTTCTGCTTCAGTTCCGCCAGCAGTTCTGTTTTGGCCTCCTTGAGATGTCCCTGTTGCACCAGCGCCTGCACCGCAGCAAAACCTTCGGTCCGCTTCAAGTGCCCTTGCTGAGCCACCGCCGCATGACTAAGACCGAGGACTGCCAACAAGATGAAAATGCCGCCCGCGGACGGCCACGCCAACATGATTCCGGCTCGATGTTGAAACGAGGCGCGAATTCCCATCTTTCCTACCCTCTCACGCGCGCGTAAGCGTGCTCACTTTAGCATCTCTGATGCCCGCCTCGCGGCCGGGTTGTCGGGTTGGATTTTGAGCAAATCCTGCACCACGTTTCTAGCCTGTTCCATCTCCCCCTGCATCGCGTAGACGTTGGCGAGGTTGAGATAGGCCTGGTCGAATTCGGGAACAACACGGATACAGTTCTTGAACTGTGCCTCCGCCTTGGAATAATCCTGCATGTGAACATATAGCACGCCCAGATTGTTCAAAGCCTGCGCATAATCCTGTTTCAGAGCGATGGCTTTCTGCAGGTACTGCGCTGCCAGTTGCGTCTGGTTCTGCTGCGCGTAGAGCATCCCCAAACTGTAACTGATTTCAGGATCGTCAGGTTGCAGCACCAGCGCATGACTCAGGCATTCCTGCGCCTTTCCAAATTCCCTCTGCCGCCGGTAGAGGTCTCCGAGGTTCAGCAGCGCAATCACGTAGCCCGGCCGCAGCTGCAGCGCCTGCCGAAAATTCTGGACGGCTTCATCCGGTCGCCCTTCCTGGGCGGCGATCATGCCCAGATTGTTCCATGCCTCCGGATAGTTTGGGCGCAGTTGCAACGTCTTTCGCAGGTAATCGCTTGCCTGCTGAAAGTCGTTCCTTCGCAGGCTGAGAGTGCCGAGGTTGTAATAGCCTTCGGCGCTGTCCGGCTTTTCGGCGACCACCTGGAGGAAGGACTTTTCTGCCTGATCCAGATAACCGTGATGGAACAAGGCGACGCCATACGTGAAGTCGTTGCGCTGGAACACATCCTGGTAGAGCTTTCCCTTGAATGGAATTGCTCTGCGGGTGCGCTCGGCTGCCGTGGCTGGAGCAGACCGCACGTCCTCCACCAAGCGTGGCGGATCGACGGCTCCCTGATAGACCTTGACGATCATGCCGTCTCTATCGATCAGAAACGACGTTGGAATTCCCAGGTTCCTGCGGCGGTCGTACAGGTAGCGATAGAGGATGTTATAGATGCCTGCCACTTCTGGGGTTGCAAAAAGGATAGGAAAGTCCAGTCGTTGCTGAGCGGCGAGCGACCGCGCCGAGGGAAGGCTGTCGGCGTCGTCGACGTTCACAGCAACGACCTCCAGATGGTTTGCGACAAACGCGGAATGATGTCGGTTCAGCAGGTTCAGCTGTGCGCGGCATAATGATGCGGTAGCCACCCAGAAGTTGAGGAGCACGAAGCTGCCCCGCCATTGCCGCAACGGGTGCAGCTTGCCCTCCAGATCGGGCAGTGAAAACTCCGGCGCCTTGAGCGGTTCAATCAGCCATGTTTCCACCTGTGACGGCAACGGTTCCAGAGTGGGCGGTGGCGCCGGATTGGCGTAGATCGCAGGCGGCACGGCGAAGGGTTTGGCGGTGAAAGAATTGCGACCCTCTTCGAGTTCGATGCGATGGTCTACGGGCAGATTCTCAAACTGTTGAACCATCCCATTCGGCCAGCGAACAGTGGCCCGGATGCCGCTTGCCGCTGTTCCAATTCCGAAGAATATTTCCTTGGAGTGCTGGGCCAGGAACCCGGAGCCTGCCTGCAAATATTTTGTTTGGCGAAGAGCCCCGGCTTCCAGTGTGATTGCCGTTCCTATGGCGTCACGATTGCTTTTCGTTCCTCGCAGACGGAAGGCGATGGAGCCACCGAGCTCCTTCATCGCATTGTGCAAAATACGCAATTGGGGAGCATTCCGATTTTTGAGGATGACTTCCAGGCGTCCGTCATGATCGATATCGGCCAGGGCAAACGAGCGGCTGTCGTCGGGAAAGTCCAGCCCAGCCGGTCCGGAAATCTCGGAAAAAGTGCCGTCGCGGTTGTTCGCGAACATGACGTTTCTGGCATAGCCGTTCCAGGTGTTATCGGAACGGATCAATTCGTTAATGGCGTTCCATCCCCTTTCGTAGGCGGGCGAAGAGGTCGCGTCGTCGGGCGATTTCGCTACCACTTGGCGCCAAAAGAAGCTTGCGAGATCGTTTCGGTCCAGTCCGGAAATATACCCGTTGGAAACGTAGAGATCGGAATATCCGTCGTGATCAAAGTCCCAGAACTCCGAGCACCAGGACCAGCGTCCCATCTCTACTCCCGCCTGGCGGCCGACGTTCTCGAATGTCCCGTTTCCCTGGTTTCGATATAAGGCGTTGCCTCGCGCGTGCCGCTGATAAAGCGAGCGGATCTTTTCCGGAGCCTCTTCATGAAACTGCTTTTGTTCTGAAACTCTTTGGCCGGCCGCCTCCCACATACTGGGGACGTAAACATCCTGGCGCCCGTCGTTATTGAAGTCAGACCAGCTGCAGCCCATCCCCGCTCCCACCCCCTCAACGTGGGCCTGTTTTGAAACAACGGTGAAAGTTCCGTTGCCGTTGTTGCGATAGAGCTGAGACGTGCCAAAATCATTGGCCACAAAAAGGTCGGGCAACCCGTTCGAGCTGGCATCGCCCCATGCGCAAGCGAAACTGTAGCGGTTGTTGTCCGCGCTCAATCCCGCCGCCTCTGTGGTCTCAACGAAAGTCCCGTTCCCTTCGTTGTGAAACAGGCAATTGGGCGGACCATTGCGGGCGTCGTAATAAGGGACCGGGTAATGGTATTGATCGAGGCCCAGGTAGTACATGTACATGCAGAAGTAAATATCGAGGCGGCCGTCGCGATCGTAGTCGGCCGCAGCAGCATGGGTGAAAGACCCTCGCGGGGGATGCGCAAACTTGAAGGCATTCGGCTTCAGCGAGAAAGTGCCGTTGCCCTGATTCATGAAGAGCAGCGGGCCGGTGCTACACACCACCAGAAGATCCTGCACGCCCTTGTTCTCAAAGTCGGCAAACTGTGCACACGCGGTATTGTCGAGGACCGCGACACCGGCTTTTTCAGTGACATCTTCAAACGTTCCGTCCCCTCTGTTCCGGTACAGCCGGTTGGGCAGGCCGGCCGGTTGACAGACGTAGAAATCGTCGAATCCATCATTGTCGAAGTCGCCTGCAGCCACGCCGGTATTGTTGTAAATGTCAATTCCGCACGCGCTGTCAAGAACGGTACGCCAATAGTCGGCGCCGTGAAGCATCTGATCTTTGTATGACGCCGCGCCGTCAAGGGCCCGGGATGTGACGTCAACGAACACGGGCCCGTGAGCGACAGTGAGAGTTTCTTCGGCTGCCTCCCATCTTCGTGCTTTCCATCCACCAGAGCCATCGCGGAACCACTCGGTTCGCCATACCCCGACTCGCTCCTCGCGTCGATCGTGGTTCCGGGTGGCGACAATGTCGTATCGAATATCGAGGCGAACCGAAAGCGGCGAGCTGGACGTCTGTTCAATGCTGTAGATCGCGAACTCCGCGGTTTCAACCTTTGCCGTGCGCCCCAGCCATGTTGGCACGTCATGCAGAAAATGCTCGCGTCCCGATGCTGGCGCGGCCTCAAACCGTCGCCGTATGACATCGATTCCATAGCCGGAGCGGACGCGCGTTTCCCGAGCGGGGACCAGCGGGGTGACTTCTACTTCCGGGTCCAGCAAGTTCGCCAGTGCGGAAAGATCGAGAATCGACGCCTTTAGGCTGCGGCTCCAGTCATCCAGCAGCGCCTCAATCTCGAACGCATATTTTTCCGTCGGGTAGTCGTCGGATCCGGGAGCGACAAGACCCAGGATGCCGGCCAGGGGCGATTTCTCTGGATAGTGGGGGGTCAGCCGGATATCGGCGAACCGGAAAGAGGGCGGGGTTGAAACCAGGGCGTATGGCCCGCTGAACAGCCGGGAAGCCCCAAAAAATGGCGCTGGTCGCAGAAGCAGAGGCGCCAGCCCCATGTTCTTGAGCAGTCTCCGACGGGAAATGATCCCGCTTTTGCTGCCAGGCCTCACTCCATCGGTATGTGAAACCGGCATGGTGACGAAAGAATAGCATGAGAGCGCCCGATCAAGTCCAAATCAGCCCCTCATAGAGAATCTCAGGGAATCTCAAACTTTTGGTGGACAGAAGTCTCAAACTTTTGCTTGACAACGATTCTGAAGTGTTCTAATGTTAGTCCGCTCGGCAATGTAACCGATTACGCGGCGCGATTTTCTTTACACCTGGTTGACCTGACCCACTCGTTGATGGGGCCTCACCCGCCCTACTTTGGCGGTTACCCCGTCAGTCAACCGGGTTGAGGTACAACCCGGAAAAGTTAGAGCACGAACACTGTAGTCGCACGGAGGAAATTTATCATGGCCAGTAATCGCAATTCTTTCGGTTGGTTAAAGGGAGTCGGCTACATAACCCTCGTATGCTTGCTCTTACTCGTTTCGACACAGTGTTTATTCGCCCAGGTCGATGAAGGATCCATCACCGGAACCGTGGAGGACACGGCCGGCGCTGTGATTCCGGGCGCGCAGGTAACGCTCCTCAACACTGACATCGGTTTGAAGCTACAGACGAAGTCGACCGGCAGTGGTGCGTATACGTTTTCCCCGGTCAGGATCGGCCACTACACCCTGACCTTCACCGCTCAGGGTTTTGCCACCACGACCCAGGCCAACGTCACCGTGACAGTTTCCTCGGCTCTGGAGGTCAACGCTACACTCAAACCGGGCGCGAGCAGTGAGACGGTTGAAGTGACCGCCGCCCCGCCGCTTTTGCAGACCCAGAATGCGTCGGTCGGCCAGACTGTCGAGACACGGGTCATCAACAGCCTGCCTCTCAACGGGCGTAACTTTACATTTCTCGCTCAACTCGGCGCGGGTACGCAAACCCCGCAAGCCGATACGCGCGGCAACGCAGCCAGCGGAGCTTTTTCCGCCAATGGCCTGCGCCCGGCGCAAAACAACTACCTGCTGGACGGAATTGACAACAACTCCGACACCGTCGACTTCCTCAACGGAACCAACTTCGTCGTGCTGCCTCCTCTGGATGCAATCCAGGAGTTCAAGGTGCAAACCTCCAACTTCAGCGCTCAGCTGGGCCGCTCCGGCGGCGCCGTTCTCAACGCGACCACCAAGTCCGGCACCAACCAAATCCACGGCGATGTATGGGAATTCTTCCGCAACCGTGTACTCGACGCTGCGGACTGGTTTGAGGATTACCACAATCTTCCGAAAGGCGCTCTGCAGCAGAACCAGTTCGGAGCGTCAGTCGGCGGCCCGATCATCAGGAACAAGCTCTTCTATTTTGGCGATTATGAGGGCCTGCGCCGGGTGTTGGGTAGTCCGCAAACCAGTTCGGTGCCAAGCGCCCTGGAAGCCAGCAGCGGCTTCACGAACATGTCGGACCTGATTGCCGCTCAGGCGAGTAACGCCCCCTTGACGGACGATCTCGGCCGCACGTTTCCGCAAGGCACGGTTCTTGATCCCGCGACGACACGCCTGGTCACCGCGGGCACGGTTGATCCTGTTTCAGGCCGCACGGCGACCACGACCGGATACGTTCGCGATGCGTTCAGCACCACTTGCGGGGCCAATCCTCCCGGCGGTGTTTATTCGATCGCGGCCTGTCCCGATCTCAACCAAATCCCTGCTGCCCGGCTGGACCCGAACGCCATCGCTCTGTTGCAGTTGTACCCGGCGGCCACCAGCGCCGGTGTGGGCAACCTGTTCTCAAATTATGCGTCCAACCCGAGTTTGTATGAGCACCGTAACGCCTTCGACATTCGCGGCGACTACGATCTCTCGGCGACAAACCAGTTCTTCTACCGTGTCAGCTATGTGGACGATCCGCAATTCATTCCAGGCGTTTTTGGGGGCATAGCGGACGGCGGAGCGTTCCAGCAGGGCATCCAGACCGCGAAATCCTACCAGCACGCCGCAGCGTGGACCCATGTGTTTACTCCGAACACCGTCAACGTGGCGCGGGCCGGGTTCAACCATCTCCACACCACCCGCTTTGGCCCCCAAGGCAACAACCTGGGCCTTCCCGCCAAATTCGGGATTCAGGGCATTCCGCAGGTGGCTGAAAACGGCGGCATACCGGAATACGCCATTTCCGGACTTGGGACTCTGGGCAGCAACTCTTTCCTGCCTTCGGACGAAGTCAGCCAGACCCTCCAACTCACCGACGACTTTACCAAGATCTGGGGCAAGCACAGCTTCAAGATGGGTATAGAAAACCAGCACATCAAGTTCGACACCCTGCAGCCGGCGTATTCCCGTGGCAACTTCGATTACAACGGTCAGTACACCGATGTGCCGAATAGCACGACCGGCAACCTGGGGCGCGCGCAATTCCTGCTTTCCCCAGAACTGGCAACCGTCCCCAACGGGGTGAATTATTCCGGTGGTTCCGACTCCATCAACGCCTCCAACATCAACACCACCCGCGATTACAAGACCTACACAGCCGTGTACGGCGAGGATGACTGGAAAGTCACTCCGAATTTGACCGTGAATCTCGGTTTGCGCTGGGATTACTTCGGACCGATTCAGGAGACCAATGGCGGCCAGGCCAACTTTGTTCCCAGTGCATTAAACAATGGCACTCCGACCTATCTGCTCCCAGCCACCGGAAAGGACAACCGGACACTGTCCTCGACGGCCAACACTCCCTCTCTGAATGGCAACGGGTTTGTCGATCTGCTCGCCAAAGATGGAATTGCCCTGGATGAGACCGACAAATACGGACGAGGACTGGTGGAAGACCAGAAAACCAACTTCGCGCCGCGCTTGGGCTTTGCCTACCAGGTAAATCCGAAGACGGTGGTGCGCGGCGGGTTTGGCTGGTTCTTCAACTCATTTGAGAACCAGGGGTATAGCCCCAACATCGGCGAGAACTATCCCTTTGTGTACAACTTCGGGTATACCCCTCAGGTACCTGCGGGCAGCCCCAACGGGTTGCAAACTGTCTCGCCCATCGGATACAACACCCCCTGGGCAGGGTGCGCAACCGCTTCACCGGGCGGGACCTATACCCTGGAGTCCGGCCTCTCCTGCGTGGCGTTTTCGCCCGCCGTCGTCAACGCGCAGGGTCTGGGACTGGAAGGCGCGCAGTTCAACTGGAAGACTCCGCGCACAACAGAAGCAAACCTCACCGTACAGTACATGCTGACGAACAGCTTGAGCGCTCAGATCGCCTATGTATTCGATCAGACCTCGAATCTTCAGGTCGGCTACAGTACCAACAACGTGAGCCAGATCCTCGCCGCAACCGCCAGTACGACCAATGCAGTTCCATTTCCGGATTTTTCGCATGGCATGAGTTATCAAACAACCATCGGAACGAGCGATTATAACGGCCTGCAAACCACCGTCGAACAGCACTTCTCAAACGGCTTAGCCTTCCTTTTTGCCTATACCTATTCCAAGTCTCTGGGTGATGCCGGCGACCTGCTCAACGGCGGCAGCACAGGCGGGTTCCGCGCTCCCTCTGTGCCCGGGTTGGGGGCCACCTTCGATCGCGCCAGGGACGATGCCGACATCCGCCAGGTACTCCATTTCAGCGGCAGCTATTACCTTCCAATCGGCCGGGGAAAGAGGTTCCTTCCCAATACCGGCCGGGTTGCGAATCAGATCGTCGGAGGATGGTCTCTCAACTGGATTACCACCCTTCAGGGCGGCCAGCCTCTTAACTTCGGCTGCGTCAACGGCACCGCGGCGGGACTGGGTTGCAACGATCTCCTGACCGGCGATCCGAAACTTGGGTTGCACAAAGACCAAAACGGCGCTTTGAATTGGATTGGGAACCCAAGCGCCTTCAACCAACCTTGTCAGTTGGGCGTTACGACGCCCACGCCGACCGGGTGCATTCCTCTGACCGGGGCCGCTGCGTTGGGCCCGCCTCCGGGGCAGATCTCGGGACCGGGGTTCCATCGGCTGGATTTGTCGGCGTTCAAGTCGATCCAGATCAACCACCGCTTGTCGGCACGGTTCCAGGCGGAATTCTTCAATGTCCTCAACCACCCCAACTTCAACGCGCCGAATTTCGGCGGCAATGGCGTGGTCCCGGTTTCGGGCTCAGGCAACTACAACAGCTCTACCTTCGGCGAGATTGGCTCCACCCGCGACAGTCCCTACGACCCGCGGCAGATACAATTCGCTCTCAAGCTGTTTTACTAATGTAAAATAGATCTACTCTGGGAAAGGCACGCAGCCCCGGTGCCTTTCCCAAGTTTATTTTTGCGAAGCGATTGGCTCACACAGCGATCCTGATCCTGGAGGTAGGCTGTGAGCAGGCGTACCCGGCTCCGGCTGGCGATTCTTGGTTCTCTTCTGGCCTGCACGATTTTTGCAACCGCCGCGGAGAAGCCAGGACAGAGCCTGGACCGCCAGTTTAAGTCGGCAGTTGCGCAATACAACGCCGGAGACTTCGCCAAGGCTGCGGCTCAACTGGAACGGATCCTACCCCACGTACCCAAGAGTTTTGAAGTCCGGGAACTCCTGGGCCTTACCTACGCTTCGCAGTCGCAGGATACAAAAGCCGTGGAACAGCTTGAAATGGCGGTCCGACTGAAGCCGGATTCTGCCGCGGCCCGGACCAACCTGGCCGCCAGTCTCCTCCATGCGCAAAAGTTCGAACTGGCGGGTCGCCAGTTCCGAAAAGCGCTTGCGCTTGAACCTGACGACTACAGCGCCAACCATAACCTCGCCGAGTTCTATATTCAGTCAGGAAACATCGCCCATGCGCAGCCTCTGCTGGAGCGGGCGCAGCGAATCGATCCCACCGCCTATGACAACGGCTACGACCTTGCGACGGCCGATTTGCTGACTTCGAGGCTTGATGCCGCGCGCCAGGTGGTTGAGACATTGCTGCAGCAGAAGAACACCGGAGAACTGCATAACCTGCTGGGCCAGATTGATGAAAAGGACAAGAAGTATGTGGCGGCGGCGAACGAGTTCGAGATCGCGGCTCATATCGACCCCAGCGACGCCAACTTTTTCGCCTGGGGAAGCGAGCTCCTTCTCCACAGGACCTACGAGCCCGCTGTCGAAGTCTTCCGCGCCGCTACCCAGCGCTATCCCGGTTCCGTCCGGCTTCAGATTGGGCTGGGAATGGCGCTCTACGCCCGCGGCTTGTATGAGGACGCGGTTGCGGCCCTGATCCGTGCGGTCGATCTTAGCCCTTCGGATCCGCGATGCTATGAGTTCCTTGCCCGGGCCTATGACAGCTCCCCCAAACAGGCCGGCGAGGTCATCACGAGATTCAAGCGCTATGCGGAAATGCAGCCTGGCAACGCTCGTGCCCAATATTACTATGCGATGAGTTTGTGGAAAGGAAAACAGCTGGAGGATTCCAGCGTCGATTTTCAGAAAATTGAGTCGCTTCTAAAAAAGTCGATTGCGCTGGATGGATCGATTCCCGACGCTCACTTGAAGCTTGGCAATCTATATGCGGATCAGCACGATTACAAGGATTCGATTCCGGAATATGAGCGCGCACTGGAGCTTGACCCAAATCTCTCAGACGGCCATTACCGGCTGGCGACCGACTACGTTCATATCGGACAAAAAGACCGCGCGCGCAAGGAATTTGATGTCTATCAGAAATTGAGGGCCCAACATATGGCCGAAAATGACAAAGCCAGGGCGGAGGTCGAGCAATTCATATTTTCGGCCAGGAACGGCCCTTCCACAAAACCTTGAATCGCGGAGCGGCCCGGAATTGCGCCCGTCTCGAAAATTCGCGAGTCAACTGCAAGAGAGTTTTGGATTTACGATAGACGGAGAGGATTTGTGCTGATCGGACAATCGTCATCCCGCACCGCCTGGATGATGGCTCTGGGGCCGACGATCCGCCAGGGAGTGGTCTACGACCGTCCGGTGCAGTCCATTGACCTGGTGCCAAGCCTGGGAGTGGTGCTGGGATTTTCCCCTGTCGAGGCGCCGGGCAAACCGATCACGGAACTCGTGTAAAACGTATGCTGCCACGCGATCTGAAGGCCGAACAATTCGCCGGCTATCCTCCCCAGGCGAAACACCTGGCTGTCAGCAACCTCGCCGTGCTGCAAAGGCTCCCGCTCAGCGTTTTGCCCAGCTTGCTGCGTCAGCTGATCGATTACGATTACAAATTTCCAGCCGAGCGTGCCGCCATCGTTACCGAACTGGCCGCGATTGGCTCTCTTTCGCCCTCGCAGCTGCATCCGTGGATCGCCGGCTTTTCGCAAATTTCGCTGCCGCAAAAGCTGCAGCGGGTTGACTGGATTAACCGGCCAGCCGAGTTTCTGGAGCAGGAGTCCGCGTATCTGTGGGCCTCACTGCAAATGGATGCGTTTCGCAAAGCGGCGATTGAGTATGGCGATCATCTGCAGAAGGCAACGCCGGTTACGCCGATGCCTGTTCGCAGGCTGGGGATTGCGATTATCGGGCAGGGGGTCGTTTCCTATGACGCGCCTGTCTTTCGCGACCTGCGCGCGAACGGCGTGTATTTTGGCCAAGTGAAGCCCGACAACGGGTTGGAACTGCTCATGGCCGCGGTAAACGCTCGCGCCCAGTTGCATCCTGTTCCCTATGGTCACTGGTATGTTGACGGCGGCCAGGAGGCCCAGCACAACTCGTCACTGACGTGCGTATCGTATGCGGCGCTGAAGCCGGTGCGTTCCGCGCTGCTCAAATATATTCATAATCAAGTTCAGCAGCCTGGAATGGGTCCCGAGGAGATGCGTACCCGGATGGCTCGGCTGCTGCCCTCGGACCTCGGTATGACCAAGGACGGCGACCCGGTGCTGGACCGCTTTCAGGTGAAGTTATTTACTGAGGGTTCAGGCACACAGATCTTCAGCACCACATTTGCCCTGTGGACGGCGCGCGAAGCTTTGCGGCGAGCGCAACCCCTTACATTGCTGGTGCACTATACCCCCAGGCAGCGGCAGCGGCCGATGAATGAACTGCTGTCCGATTCTCATACCGATCCGGAGCTGGATTATGTCGGCTCTCTCGTCGATGCCGATATGGGCGCGTATTATCACTGGATCAACCAGCAAAGACTGCCCGGAGCAGAGCATTCTTCTTTCCTGGCATGGTTTGAAGGCCACAGCCAGGCGGTTGTGGTTTCTCCCACCCTGCCACGAGGCGTAGAGTCGAGCTCAGCCATGGATCTCGGTCAGCTACTTTCCCTGGCGATGAGTTGAGTTGCGGGGAACATGTCGAAGCCGCCGCACGACACCTCCAGAACCAGCACGGTGCAATATTCGCGTGAATAATTCTTGCCATCTGCGCCAGCTTGCCCCCGCCGGATTTCCGCGGAACTGCTGCGGAATCCTGGCTGCCATTGCCGTGCTGATATTTTTCCAGGCCCTTTCCGCAACCGCGCAGCAATCCGGCCAGATGTCGTCGAAGCAGGGCACCATTCAGGGCGTTGTGCTCGCGGACCAAAAGCCCATTGCCGATGCAAGGGTGCGACTTGAACCGGAGGATGCTACGGGCGTCACCGAGACCGCGACCGGCGCGGCAGGCAACTTCGCGTTTTCGGGGCTTCAAGCAGGCGGGTATCGGCTCGTCGCAAAGAAAGCTGGAATACACAGTCGCGTCATTGAAGTCGTGCTGTCGGCCCCGGGGGAGAAGGAAAAAGTCGTTCTCATCCTCCAAGGTGCTCGGTCGCTTCCTCCCAGGCCCGGCACCGGGTCCTCTGCTCCTGCGACGCCAATGGAGTTCGCCGATACGCCAAACTTTACAGTTGCCGGCATTACGGATTGGACTGCCGTCGGAGGGCACGGATCGGATTCCATTTTGCGAACCAGCGAGGCTTTAGCCCGCGATACCCTGGCGCTCAAGCCGGAAGGGCAACCTCCGGCGAAGGGTTCATCCAATACTGCAGACACGAATGAATCGGAGGCTAGACTTCGGGCCGCACTGGCAGAAGCTCCAAACAGCTTCACGGACAACCACAGGCTCGGCGAATTTTATCTGCATGCCGGGAGCTATCGCGAAGCAGTTCCGCTGCTGGAGAAGGCCTACCGCATCGATCCGAGTGATACACAGAACGAATATGACCTGGCTCGGGCGTATGAGGGAAACGGGAATTTCAAGCTGGCGCTGGAACGCGTGAACGAATTGCTGACGCATCAAAATCGCGCGGACCTTCATCGCCTGGCCGGCGAGCTGAATGAAAAAATGGGTCACCCGCTGGCTGCCGTCCACGAGTATCAGCAGGCGGTTCGTCTCGACCCCAGCGAACAAAATTATTTTGCCTGGGGTTCAGAATTATTGTTTCACCGGGCCGTGTGGCAGGCGCAGGAGGTCTTTCGCGACGGGGTAAAGGCGTATCCCCAGTCGAGCAGAATGCAGACGGCGCTGGGCACCGCCCTGTTTGCCGGAGCACTCTACGATAAGGCTGCGCTCAGGCTTTGCGCTGCTTCCGACCTGAATCCGGCGAACATTGAGCCGTACGTCTTCATGGGCAAGGTCGAATTGGCATCGCCCGATCCCCTGCCCTGCGTTGAAGCGAAGCTGGCGCGATTTCTCCGCGAACAGCCGAAAAACTCGCTGGCAAATTACCTGTATGCGATGGCGATTTTGAAACGTCACCAACTGTCGACGGACACCCGGGCGATGCAGCAGGCGGAAGCGCTGCTGGAGAAGGCCGTGCGGCTGGACGCGACCTGCGGCAAGGCGTACCTGCAGCTTGGGATTCTGGCTTATTCGCAGCGCGATGTTCCCAAGGCGATCGATTTTTATAAGAAGGCTATTGAAGCAAGCCCACAACTGGGTGAATCGTATTACCGATTGGGCGTGGCGTATGACCGGCTGGGGGAGACAGCAAAGGCACGGCTGCAATTCCAGCGCCACGACAAGATTGAAAAGAAGCAGGAAGAGGCTGTCAATAGCCAGCGTCGGCAGATCAAGCAGTTTCTAATTGTGGACTCCGGTAAGCCCGCGCAGCCGCCCACCCAGTGAACAGAGGTTACAAACCTGTTCTATGCGGGCTGCGGCCTGAAGCGGCCGACGATGCCCGCACCCTCGCGAATGGTTAGAATCTGGTTCGCCTTAATCCCTGTGAACCGCTCAATCTTGTGCGTCGTCGGCCACTTCACTTCGATGACATCCACTCTATCGAGCTTGCCGAGGCCAAAGTGGAGGCGAAGGTCGCTTTGCGACATCACGCTGGTGCCACTGTGGACCTCATCCATTTGAATGTGCTTGCCGGTAATCACGCGCGCGCGCGCTCCGATCGCGGTGCGGTTGCATTGCGTCCCGATAAGTTTGAGCTTGATCCAGTTCTGCCGGTTGCCCCCCTGGTTGCGAAGAAGCGATGGAAGATCATTGAGATTCAGGACCAGGACATCCATATCTCCGTTGTTCTGGTAGTCGCCGAAGGCTGCGCCGCGGCTGGAAAAGCGCTCGCTGATGCCCGGCCCCATCTCTGCGGAAACATCCCTGAAGTGGCCATTGCCTAAATTTTTATACACCAGTCGAGGATTCTTGAACGTCTCGCCAAAGTTGTACTGATCGACACTCGGATAGACGTGCCCATTGACCTGCACAATATCTGTCCAACCGTCATTGTCATAATCGATAAAGCCGCATCCCCACGCCACATACTGGTTATTGACGCCTACCCCTGCGGTCATGCCTACATCGGTGAAGCTCCCGTCGCCGTTGTTGTGGTAGAGATTGCAGGTATCATCCGCAAAATTCGTCTTGAAGATATCGAACCATCCGTCGCAATCGTAGTCGGCAACCGCAACACCCATCCCGGCCTGTTCATGCCCGTCGTTGTTGTAGGCGCAACCTGCCATGACTGCGACATCGGTGAACGTACCGTCATGGTTGTTGTGGAACAGAATGCTGGGTTCCGAATCCACAGCTACATAAATGTCGGGCCATCCGTCATTATCGAAATCGTAAGACACTGCGGTAATCGAGTAGCACGGCCCCGGTTTCAGAATTCCGGATTTTTCGGAAACATCGGTAAAAGTTCCGTCGCCATTGTTGTGATAAAGAATATTCGAGTCGGCAGGCAGGCCCCGGGGACCGCACATCACCGGAATGCCCTTCCACTGGCAATAGGTGGTTTTGTCCGCCGGCTCGATGCTGGCCGGATCCAGCTTGATGTAGTTGCATACGAAAAGATCGAGCAAGCCGTCCCGGTCGTAATCCAGGAACGTGCAGCCAGCTCCCCAGCGAACATGATCCTGATAGAGCCCGGCCTTCTTGGTCACATCGGTAAACGTGCCATCCCCATTATTGTGATACAGCACGTTATGTCCCCACAAGCAGCAGAAAAGATCGTCCCACCCATCGTTGTTGTAATCGCCGATGCACACGCCGGTTTGCCATCCAGTGCGCCCCAGTCCCGATTTCGCAGTGACATCGGTAAAGGTGCCGTCGCGGTTGTTTTTATAGAGATGAGAAGTGGGGGCCTTGCCGGCAGGCCAGTGCGCATCCAGCCGGTTTCCGTTGGTTAGATAGATATCGATCCATCCATCATTGTCGTAGTCGAAAAATGCTACGCCGCTCCCCTTGGTCTCGATGATGGACCGCTTGTGGTGGACCCCCCCCCAAACGTTGGGAACATTCAACCCGGCTTGTTGAGCTACGTCGACAAATTGAACTTGGGGTTGGCGGGGATCCGACGCCGCAGCTTCCACCTCGACCGGATATTTCCAGTTCCAGAGTGGAGTCGTAAGACCTTCCAGCAGAGCAGAGCCAAGCACCAGAAGAGAAGACCCAAGAAAACGTCGCCGCGGGAGAACCATAAGTAGCACTATTATAGCGGCGGACTCAGACGTTAAAAAACACTCGACTCTGGCCACGGAGCCGACGCGTCCTGATTGCTACATGCGTAGGCGGGAGATGGGGATGAGATAAGGGGACGAACAATCCCGGGAAAGTATCTTGCCGAGTTGCGCCGCACATGGTGACCATGGATCCGACGGGTTGTCACTGGGGATTGTGCTGTGCAGAGGCGGAGTCGACTGTGCTAAGTGTGCGTCGAACAACGATGCTGCTCGGTGATCATCGACCTGGGTTTCATCGAGAAATCCGCAGAGTGGGCGTCCTTAATCGGCTGGTGAGCATACAGTCAGAACCCTGCCCAAGATACGTCGGCCTTGGTCAAGTCCTTTTGACTCCAGGGTTTTGAACATTAGGATTTGTGTCCGTCTGTCAAACGTTCCGAAGACAAGTTCCTCGGTTCTTTACTTCAGGCTGCCGCTTGAACTGGTTGGGGGTGCGGCCGCCACAGGTTCATCGACCTGCAGGTACTGGTCGCACCGCACATCGCTAAGAGTCTGACGGATGCCGCTGGGCCAGCGAATTTTCACGGTTTTTACGACCGTGTCACTGCCCAGGCCGAAGTGTGCACGCACGTCGCCGGACGACAGATAGCTCGACGCCGTGGTAATCGTGTACCACTGAGGGCCCTTCGATGTCTCGATGCGGATCACCGCTCCGATGCCATCCCGGTTGCTCTTGTGGCCAACCAGCTTGAAGCCAATCCAGTGGTTCGTTGTTTTTGTCCGGTTCATCAGGATGTGCGCCGGACCGCCATTTTCCGTGATGACGACGTCAAGACGTCCGTCGTTGTCGATGTCGCCCACTGCCATTCCTCGCCCTACCCACCTTTGGCGGAAGACTGTGCCCGAAACCGGTCCCACATTGACGAATTTCTTGCCATCGATATTGCGCAACAGCATCGGAGGTTCGCGATAGTGAAGATTGGGATAGCTCTTTTGAATCGTATCGAGGTCGTGGCCCTGCGCGATCAGCAGGTCCTTCCATCCATCGTTGTCGTAATCCATAAGACGCAGGCCCCAGCCGGAGTGCAGCATGGTCGCGGTCCCGACGCCGGTCGTATCGGTCTCATAGCTAAAGGTTCCATCGCCATTGTTGCGATAGAGCGCATACTTTTGGTCTGCGAGATCATCAGCCACAAGATCGGGCCACCCATCGTTGTTATAGTCGGAAAAATCGGCACCCATCCCAGCGAACGTGCGTCCCAGATCATCGACGGCGACTCCGGACTCAAGGCCAACCTCCTCAAAAGTGCCGTCTCCCTTGTTGTGATAAAGAAACTCGTCCATCGAATCGTTGGTGACGAAGAGATCGATATGCCCGTCGCGGTCGTAATCCCCGATGGCGATGCCGAGCCCCTTCCCGGGCTTGTCCAACCCCAGCTTGTGGGCCTCCTCCGTAAATGTGCCGTTGCCGTTATTGTGATACACAAGCATGGAGATAGGCGGGAAGACGTCAGGGTGGCAGTAGCCCCGGTTATCCCGAGGACCGCACCACACATCATTCCAATCCCACACAATGTAACGAAGCACCACCAGATCGAGGTATCCGTCGCCATCGAGATCGACCCATGCAGCAGAGGTGGACCAGCCACTGCCACCGACTCCGGCTTTTTGGGTCACGTCAGTAAACGTGCCGTTGCCATTGTTGTGATACAGGTGGTTGCCACCCAGCGACGTCACATAGAGGTCTTCATATCCGTCGTTGTCGTAGTCGCCGACGGCGACCCCCATGCCGTATCCCACGCCCTCCAGCCCGGCTTTCACGGTGACATCCTTGAACGTGCCGTCGGGCATTTGCTCGTATAGGCGATTCCAGTATTTTGGCCCGGTCTTCTGCGGGATGGTTCCCTTGGGTACAAAGTTGCCGAAAGGTGCTCCGTTGACCAGGTAAAGATCCAGCCGGCCGTCATTGTTGTAATCGAACAGCGCTACACCGGAACCCATCGTCTCCAGCAGATACTTTCTCGGGCTGTGAGGGGCCTGATGGACAAAAGTCACTCCATCCTGAGCCGTCACATCGACAAAATTGGCGGGCACCAGTTCCGAATCAGGCGTAGATCCTGTCCGGGCAAAACTGGGAAGGAATAACGCAATCAGGAGGCAGGCCACGCAGGGCCACAAGCTCCGGTGTGAGCGCCAGAACATGCTACTTCGTTCCCACTCCACGCATTGCGCGGGTCTCTGTGCTCACGATCTTTCCGTTGTTGAAGCGTTCACCGAATCCGATTCTGCAGCCGGGTTTGAAACGCACCAAACTGTTATCCTCCATCGCCGGTACTGCCCCCACCCTATGGGCATTAAGCATTTCATACCTGTACAAAGCCCATTTATTCAGTCTGCGCAATAGGGTTCGCTTTGAGGGTCTCTCGAATCATATGCTTGGCCGGGGTGTTCAGCAATGCCCCACGGGCGTTCCCCTCTTGCGCTGGTACCGGAATCATTGACCAAATTGAAAGATGAAGGGCCTGGCCAAAGCTGGTCCAGATTGGAGGTTATTCTTCGGCAAATACCTATCCAGCCTGCATTGGAGCAGCGGGCGGATGACGTCCTTTTTGGAATAGAGCAGCAGCTCAACACCCGTCGCATTGTGGGAATACAAGGCGAAGTTGAAGGCCCTGTCCTGCTCGCACCATGTCGCGCCGAGAGGAAAAGGTTCGCCTTCCGCTTCCGCCCAGGTCTTCACCGACTCATCCCTCATAAATTCCATAGATCGACTACTATCGCTGCCATAGAATCTGGCCAGCCTCAAGTGGCACGGACGCTTCGGCCTTGTACGGGATGATGCGTGGGGTGTAGTCATTCGCTGGCCGGTCCGCGGGTGTGCGTGTCGAATACAGATACCCATTCGCCGAGCCGACGTGCGGCTGGACTCGATCCATTGGCTGGCGAAAAGGCTTGCCGTCACCTCGCGCTTGCGCGTACAGCTCAACTTTCACGACAGATGGGTCAAGCTCACCAAGATAGAGTTGCCCGCCAGAAACTTCCCTTTGAGGAGTCGATGCTGGAGTCAGCCCTTCGCAAGGCAGCGGAACAGGAACAGAACCACGGAACACAGCACCACCCGGAGACCGAACAATGGACGTAAACGGCGCAGTAACAGCCATGAGCAGAATCGCCGAACTCGAAGACGGCACCCCGCAGCGCCACGCGGTAACGCTCCACCTCAACCAAAAACTCCTCACGGATCCGGAGAATTTCTGGGAAGTTTACTTCGATACGCTCGACCGGATCTCGGGCGAGTCTCCGACGCGCGACCTGTACAGCCACACAGGGAATCAGACGAAGCGGGATGCGATTGCGGCCTTGGAGCACGTCGGCAGGTTGGAGACGGCGGTCGTCCAATAACACACCCTATTTTGCTCTAAGTATCTACAATTCGGACTACAGTTGAGCCGTTTTCAGGGTGTTTTCGGGCAATTAGTCATGTAAATCATTCATTCTATTGGTCGGGGCGGAGGGATTCGAACCCCCGACCCTCTGCTCCCAAAGCAGATGCGCTACCAGGCTGCGCCACGCCCCGACTTGCTGTCGATTGTATCGCACCGGATAGGCGTCTTCGGCCGTGCGGGACACGTCAAAGGTGGCGCGGCAGCAGCACGAACAACACCCAAGCCAGCGCGATCAGCGGCAGGGCGAATACCGCAAAAAATGGCCGTGGCCAGCAGCAGCAGGAAAACCCAGTCTTTCCAGGTGTGGCGGCGGGGTTGCTCCACATGACGGACCAGAAGCTTATAGTTGCGCCGGTTGGCCTTCCAGGCAATGTCGAAGGCGTCGCCGAGAAATGGGATCGTGCCCACCACCACTTCGATGCCGATGTTGATCGACATGCGCATCAGCGTGACATAAGGCACACCGCGAAACCAGGCGGCAAACAGCAGGACGCATGATGCCAGGCCGCCCAGGACGTCACCGATGGCCGGCACCAGACCGACCACGGCGTCGAGCCCGAAGCGGATGGAGGTGCCGGGAACGCGCAGCCAGTCGTCGAGCACATGGGCCAGCACATCCAGGTTCTCATCCGTAAAAGCGCGGCTTGCACGACCGCCTCGCGGCGACAGAATTTCCGGTTCGCTGGCGGGATGAATGGGTTGCGGCGCCAAGATTGCGACCCTTCCGGCGGACCGAGTCCGCAGATGCAGAATGCTACAATTCTATAGATTCATGGCGGCTATAGTTCAGTGGCAGAACGCCGGTCTGTGGCACCGGATGTCGTGGGTTCGACCCCCACTAGCCGCCCCAGATGACCCTCCTGCCCGACGAAATTCCTGCCATATCACCTTGCCGGCGCGATCGTTTCACCGGCCTCGCCGCTTGGTTACACTTTTTAAGATGCCCTCTCAACCTGCAGGCCAACGCCTAAATGACGCCCCCTGGCGAACGGAATTTGCCCCTCGCCGCGGAATGCGCAACCCCGATGTGCAGACCCTGCTTGCCAATTTTTTGCCGCGCCGGGTGCAGCTGCCCGCGCCGGAAAGTGTCCTGGTGGAAGTGGATTCGGCCAGCGGCAGCCGGGTCTTGTGCCACTGCAACTGGCAGCCGGAAGAGGTGCGTGGCGCACGCATGACGATGCTGCTTCTGCATGGTCTGGAGGGCTCCTCGCAGTCGCAATACATGCTGGGCAACTCCGCCAAAGCCTGGCGCGCGGGGTGGAACGTCATCCGCATGAATATGCGCAACTGCAGCGGCACGGAGATGCTTTCGACCACGCTGTATCACTCCGGCCTGTCTGGAGACGTGCAGGCCGTGGCGGAATTTTTCGCCGCGAAGTACACCTTGCACCAGATGGCGTGGGTGGGTTATTCCATGGGCGGCAATATGGTTCTGAAGGCCGCCGGGGAGTATGGCGAGCACGCCCCGGCGTGGCTGCGTGCCGTCGTCGGCGTCTCTCCCGTGGTGGACATGCGCCCTTCCGCCGATGCCCTGCACGACCTGCGGAATCGAGTCTACGAGGTGAATTTTTTGCGGAACATGCTGCGCCGCTATCGCCGCAAAGCGCAAATGTTCCCCGGCCGGTTTCCCGTGGCGAACTGCAGGCGGGTCCGCAGCATCCGCACGTACGACGAGTTTATTGTCGCGCCGAATTGCGGCTTCGACGGTGCCGACGACTACTACCAGCGTGCCGCCTCTTCGCGGGTTGTGGGTCGCATCGCAGTGCCTACGCTCATCCTGCATGCGCTCGACGACCCCTTCATCCGCCTGCTGCCGGAAACGCGCGGAAAAATCCTCGACAATCCGGCGATCACGCTGGTGGAAACCCCACATGGCGGGCACTGCGCCTTTCTTTCGCCCGCCGACGAAGCTGCAGAAAATGATGGCTACTGGGCGGAATCCACGCTGATGGGCTTCATCGCTGCGGCCGCTCTCCGTACGGAGCGGTGATCATGCAGTCCGACTGGAGCGTAGCCTGTGGCCCGGACGACCCAACGGTTGCGGTTCCCTGGGCCGGCGCCGAAGCGACCCTGCGTTATATCGATCTGCGGGAAGCACCGGATCGCATTGAAGAAATTCCAGAGGCCGTGCTCTATCCCTGCATACATGCCGCGCTGCGATGCTGGAACAGCCCCGATTCGCCATATTTCACGGCGAAGTGCGATGTGTGGAGCTACCCCGCGGAGCTGTATGACGCCGAGGATCTTAGCGAGTTCGGCTACGCCCAGGCCTCTTATGTCGACCTGCTAAGTAGAGACGAGAGCACGTTCTCGCAGTTTTCCATTGCCGAGACACTGCTGAAGGCATTATCCGGGCTTGCGGACCTTGTCCCCGCGACCGCTGCCCGTTGCGAGTGGATTCTGCGTCCAGCGTACCTTTTTTCTGGCACCGAATCTGTCAGTGGATTCGCGATGACGCTCTACATATGGGGTTACGGCGATTCGCCGGAAGCGGCGGCCGGCACCTGGGCCGCTGCCGTGGCGGCATTGGTCGAACCCTTGCTGCCGCGGAGGCGCTGCCCCTGAGAAGATTCAGTAATATCCGTCGGCCACACTTGCCGAGACATTTTGGCGAGGAATAGATTGGGGAGGCACAACTTAATCTAGGAGAACGACGATGAATTTCGATCTTGAAGGAATGCTGGATTCCGCTAAAGAAAAGGCCGTCGACGAGGCAACCGAGAAATTCGGCGACCGCGCGACACCGATCGCAGAGGAAGTGGCCGGAAAAATGGAAGGTGTCATTGCTCAAAGGATGGGCATTCCGCTGCGTACCGACGCCCCCAAGACGAGCGACAACGCGGAAGCGGCAGACGACGCGGAACCAACGGATGCCACGAATTCTTGAGCGCGTTTGCTATAACAGATCGACGGTGCCTGACGCTACAATAAGGGCGACGCCCGGAGTGCGGGCGAGTAGCTCAATCGGATAGAGCACCGGCCTTCTAAGCCGGGGGTTGTGGGTTCGATTCCCGCCTCGCCCACCATAGATACAGATAGATTCGATTCCCAGGATGTCTGCACCGCGTACGAGAACATTTCGTCGCCATCCGTATCATCGGTAACTCACTCTGGGTTTTTGGTAACACACTTTGGTTTCATAGACAACGATTCGACTTGCGCTACCATCTCTACATCGCGAGAGTAATAACTTTCCGCATCCCCAGCGCCGAAGGAGACAAGAATCTTATGAAATGGTTGCTGGCAGTTCTGCTTTGGAGTTCCGTTGCGTTTTGCTCCACCCGGCCGCTTGACCGTGTCTACGCCTATGCGGGCAATCACAAAGTCACTGTCCGGGTCGACCGCGGGGTCTATTGGGTTGAAATGGAAGGCTCGGATGTCTTCGGCGTGGGTCCTTCGGTGGATGACGCAGCCGAAGACTTCATGATGGATGCCGATCTCGAAGCCCACGAATCCGGGCGTCCGTCTTTGACCGTCCGCCATTGGAAGGCGCCGTTTGTCTGCGGAAAATACGAAGTCTGCATATAAGTAGGTCATGGCGTACTTTCTGGGACTGGACGCGGGCGGGACGAAGACGGATGGCGCCCTGGCGCGCGACTCCACCGTTCTGGCTCGGGCTGTTGGCGGCACCATCAAGCTGATGCGGACCTCAAACGAGGAAGCTGGCGAGCACCTGGATGAGTTGTTGCAGACCTTGGCCGGGGAAGCTGGCATCAATCTGAATTCCATTGCCTGTACCTGCGTTGGGCTGGCGGGCATTTCTGTGCCGCGCGTCGCCCACTGGGTCCGGGAGGCGCTGCACGCGCGCGTCGGCGGAGAAGTGCTGTTATGCGGCGATGAGTTGATTGCTCTGGATGCGGCATTTTGCGGCGGACCCGGCGTGCTGGTCATCGCGGGTACCGGGTCCAACATCGCCGCGCGTTCCACTAGCGGAAAGTTGATCCGAGTTGGCGGCTGGGGACCGGCCCTGGCCGATGAGGGATCGGGGCACTGGATCGGGAAACAAGCCGTGCGAGCCATCTTCGACTCGCTGGATCGCGACGAGCCGGCACAACTGCTGGAACGGGTGCAGCAAGCCTGGGGCCTGCCTGATTTGGGGGCTTTGGTCGATCTCGCCAACCGCACGCCGGCACCGGACTTCTCCCGGCTTGCGCCCATCGTGGCGCTTTGCGCGGAGCAAGGAGGAGCGTACGCGCAGCGTGTATTGCGCCACGCGGGCGAGCATCTCGGAGCCTATGCAGCGCTGGCACTGCGCCGGTTGCAAGCCCTGGAACCGACGGGCGCCGCCCTGCCCGAGATTGCCTATTCCGGCAGCGTTCTGCGTCACATCGCGCCCGTGCGAGGGGCGATGTGCGACAGAATTCGGCAGGAGTTCCCCACTGTGCGCATCCAGGAAGAAGCGGTGGATCCCGTCGAGGGCGCGTTATGGCGGGCTCGCAATCATTCGCGGCATGCGGCTCGCTGAACAGGATTCAGACACCGCCTGACCCAATTCCCAACGCATGATCGAAAAAGTCGGAACCGATATACAATCTCTTCATCTGGTGTCGGGAAGCGCGGTGGAAATCCGCCACTACCCCGTAACTGTAAGCGCTGAGAACCGGGCAAGGGGAAACCCAGCCACTGGGAGCGAAGGCTCCCGGGAAGGCCGCTCGAATTCGCCGAAGCGCAAGTCAGGAGACCGGCCGGATGGCAATCTGGGCTTGATCCAGCTTCGATGGGAGAGCTGGAAAGCATTCTTGTCGGTCGCGAAAACCAACCGTACCGGAAAGCCGCCTGTGGAATAATCCCGCCGCGCTGGACGTGTGTCGTCCGACGAGAGGCGCAACCATGTCGGAGCTGTATCCAAAGTCAATCCTGCTTTTGCCGCGCGCCGCGCGCAGCGCCGACGGCAAGACCGCGCAATGGGGCGAATCGATCAGGTCAATGAGAAGGTCGACAGCCCCTCTCTTGTTGCGTTCGATGCATTGGAGGAGTTAGCAAGACAATTTCATTCTTGAGGTGGATGGTTCCACTTCAACAACCGAAACCATAACCAGCAGGTTGTTCGGGAAGCGCGGTGCGAATCCGCCACTACCCCGTAACTGTAAGCGCGAAGAGCACAGCCGGATTTGCCACTGGAGAACGACTCCGGGAAGGCGGCTGCAGCTTGTGGATGCGCGAGTCAGGAGACCGGGCCTGCTGTATTTTCCGAGGGGAAAACCATGTCCAATATTCGTGCCGGGCTACGCCTTGCCTGCGTCAGCCTTCTCGCCTTCGCCTTCGCCTTCACCGCAGCCGCCCAGAACCTCCCGTCCATCCGTGGTACGATCACCGACCCATCGGGAGCGGTCGTTTCTCATGCCACCGTGAAACTCCTCGCTCACCATCGCGTGGTTGATTCGACAGAGGTCAACAGCGAAGGCAAATATGCGCTGGCCGCGCCCAGGGTTGGCGACTACCAGGTGCGCGTCTCCGCCGAAGCTTTCGATATCGCGGTCTCGGAAGTGCGGGTCCGGAGCGGATCGACGACGGAGAAGGATTTTCGCCTGCGGCTTCGGTCGCTTTCTCAGCAGGTCACTGTAACCTCCACCGGAATCCCCACTCCTCAGGCGCAGCTTGGCGCAGCCGTGACGGTGCTGGACCGCAAAGATTTCGCGCACATGCATGCGGTACAGCAAGCGCTGCCACTGGTTCCTGGATTGCAAGTAACGCAAACCGGGGGGCCAGGGGGAACGACATCGTTGTTCATCCGCGGCGCCAACGCCGACGCAAACAAGGTGTTGATCGACGGCATTCCAGCCAACAACATCGGCGGTGCAGTCGAATTTGCCGACATCGCGACTACCGGCATTGCCAAAATCGAAGTGCTGCGCGGACCCAACAGCGCCCTCTATGGCTCGGACGCTTTGGCCGGTGTGGTGAACCTGACGACCCGGCACGGAACAACACCGTTGCCGCAGCTGACCTATCGCATCAATGGCGGAAACTTTGGCACTTATAGTCAGGAGGGTTCGCTGGGCGGACTGACTCACCAGCTTGACTACTTCGCCGATTACTCTCGCTTCGACACCGCGAACAGTATTCCGAAGGACCAGTTTCACAATGGAACCCTGGCGACGAACTTTGGCTGGCATTTCAATCCGACGACGAGCTTGCGGGCAACCCTGCGGCACGACCGGGTCGCTTCCGGCGGCCCCAATGCAATTCTTCTCTACGGCATTCCCTCCGATGCCAAGCAGCAGAATGAAGACGCCTACATCGGAGTTACGCTGAACAGCCAGACCACGGAGCGCTGGCATAACCTGCTGCGGTATGGCGCGCTGCGGCTGCGGTCGAACTTCACCACCTTTGCGCCGACAGGAATTCCGCAATATGACTCAGACGGAAATCTTGTGGGCTATCTTGGCGCGCCGGTCACCATTCGCGGAGCAAACGGCTATACCGTGAGCGGGCAGGCCTTCTATCAATATGTGGAGACCTATCCGAACCAGTTCCCTGCTTCGACGGATCGCGACTTTATGTACGCTCGAACCGACTATCGATTCACTCTGCACTTAGTCGGCCTCGCCGCGTTCAAGTATGAAGATGAGCGCGGTTACTCAGGCGGACCGTACGAGTCTGTGGAGCGCGGAAACTACAGCTATATGCTGCAATTGCAGGGCGACTTGAAGCACCGGCTTTTCTATACCGTGGGCAGCGGGATTGAGAAAAATCAGTTGTACGGACTGGCGGGGACGCCGCGGGCTTCTCTCGCCTATTACCTGTTTCGCTCCAGCTCGAGCGGGCTTTTCAGCGGCACCAAGCTGCGCGCCAGCTTTGGCAAGGGAGTCAAGGAGCCGGCGTTGTTCGATCAGACCACATCGCTGTATGCGCTGCTCTCTACCTTGCCCAATGGACAGGCTTTGATCGCGAAATATCACATACCGCAGATTGGCGCGGAATATTCGCGCAGCTACGACGGCGGCGTAGACCAGCAATTGTTCGCCGGGAGAGCCAGGCTCGGCCTGACGTACTTCCATAACGAATTCACCAACGGAATTGAGTACATTCCACAGCAGGGCCTGGCGGAAATCGGAGTGCCCGCGCCGGTGGTGGCGGACGCGCCCTACGGAGCGACAGTGAATTCCCAGGCATTTCGCGCCCAGGGGCTGGAAGTCGAAATCGAAGACCGCATTGGAAGAGGATTCTTTGCGCGCGGCGCGTATACCTATCTCGACGCGGTTGTGCAGAGGTCGTTTTCAAGCGATGCCATCGGACCGAGTTACAACCCTAACTTTCCCAATGTACCGATCGGCGTCGACACACCGCTGGTCGGCGCGCGTCCGTTTCGTCGCGCGCCGCACAGCGGGTACTTCGGCCTGGGATACGACCATTCCCGCTGGCACGCGTTGTTGACCGGCGCGCTGGTGGGCCGCCGCGACGACAGCGACTTTCTTTCCGCGGACGCAAATGGAGGTTTGACGCTGCTGCTGCCCAACCGCGACCTGAATGGCGCCTATCAGCGGCTCGACCTGTCTGGCAGTTATCAGGCGACCCACTCGCTCAATCTCTACATCGCTATGCAAAACCTATTGAGCGAGCACTACAGCGAGGCGTTCGGCTTTCCGTCGCTTCCGTTTACGTTCCGCTCGGGAATCCAGCTTACCTTTGGAGGAAACTCCTGGAAGCGATCATGGCGGAAGTCCGGGCTGAATACGATCGCCGTGCAGAGGACGGCCCCTCGATGAGAACCGCGAAATCGATCGCTATCTGACCAGCGCCTGCTCGGGTTCGGCGGTCCTGCTGCCGGACCCGTTGGCCAGGCCGCCGAAGCGGCGTTCGCGCCCCTGGTAGTCGCGAATCGCCTCCAGCAGATGTTTGCCGCGGAAGTCGGGCCAGAAACGCTCCGTCACATAAATCTCCGCGTACGCGATCTGCCACAGCAGGAAATTGCTGATGCGCATCTCGCCGCTGGTACGGATTACCAGGTCGGGATCGGGCATATGGGCGGTATAGAGGGCGTTCGACACTCGCTGCTCCGTCAGCCGCGATAACAGCGCAGGCAGAGGCAGCGCGCCGTTGTGTTGGGCCGCGATGGCGGTAAGAGCGCTGCGGACGGCATCGACGATCTCGCTGCGCGCGCCATAATTGAGGGCCAGCGTCAGAGTGGTGCCGGTGTTGCGCTCGGTTTGCTCGGCGGCCCAGCACATGGTGTCCTGCACTTCACCCGGCAGCTCGGCAATGCGCCCAATGTAGGCGATGCGGACGTTGTTGTCGTTCATCCGCTGCACGTTCGCCACCAGGTACGTGCGTAGCAGCCGCATCAGGAAGCTGATCTCCGTCTCCGGACGGCGCAGAATGTTTTCGAGTGAAAGGGCGTAGAGGGTCAGCCAGGGCAGGTCGATTCGCGAGGCCGTCTCCACCACGTACTGGACCGACTCCGCACCCTGCTGGTGGCCAAGAAAACGCTGCAGCCGACGCATGCCCGCCCACCGTCCATTGCCATCCATGATGATGGCGATGTGTTTCGGCACCCGCTCGGGGTCAAGCTGCCGATACAGGGACAACTCCTCCGCCGGAAGCTCATTCAGGCGGCTGGGTAGTGTGACTGGGGACAATGGGAAAATACCTCGACGTATCTCGACCGTAGCATAGTGCCGAGAGGGCCTGCAAACACAGAGGAATGGATTCGGAAGCGGCCGCGTAGACAGGAAAGAAACCGCCGGGGGAGCGGCCTTTCGCTTCGAGAAGCAACGCTACGCCGTCCGCCGTCCTCCGGTGGAAACCTCTCGCAGGTGACTCAGCACCATGGCCCGGTGCAGCGGGTCCAGACCCGAGGCCCAGTTGGCGATTTCGGCCAGGAAAGGATCTTCCATCATGGTCGCGATTTCCCGCTCGCGTTCGTAGCGGGCATCATGCACCATCTCGCACATGGGGACCGCGAGAGCTGCGGCCAGACGCTGCAACGACGAAAGCGTGGGCATGGCGCGACCGTTCTCAATTTTCGAGATGTAGGTCCGCGGCACGTCCAGCCGGGCCGCAAGCTGGCGCTGGCTTAGATGTCGTGCATTGCGGATTTCGCGCAGACGGACAGCTACCTTCGCGCTGCGGTTGCCAGGCGCGCGGGCACCCATCACTTCGACGGGGGATGAAGCGGCGGGTTCGGGCGTTTCGACTTCCAGGGGTTTGTGGCAGCGCCTGCACAGCAGATTGCTGGTGCTGAACTGCACCAGACTACAGTGGTCGCAACGTAGAACCTCCCTGGATGAAACGGGAGCCATCATGGTTGCCATAGATGTATTACGGAGGCCAGAGCGGACGTCCGTTACAAGCTAACAGCAGTACTTCATTCGTTACGTTGCTGGGAAAAAGGTAATTTGTCAAGAAAAAAATGAAGGTTAGCCTGTAATTGCCAGCAATAAGAGGATAAAACCCGACGATTGTCTCCCGCTTTACCCTCGCTGGGCTTCCTGAGACGGCTGCTCAGGCGCCGCCCCGGTACGGAAAATACTTCGCGAGAGCCTCGCATCGTACTCCCCGAATACGCCATACCATTCGCGCTTCCCCCGTAAGATAATGTGAATGCGGCGACACGCCGGTTGCGGGTTCAGTCGCGGTAAAGCGATAAGAAAGTTGGAAGATGAAGCGCATCCTTACGGCGGCCGTCTTGGTTCCGCTGGTTCTGGCTCTGGTTCTCTGGGGTCCCCTGTGGCTGATGATGTTCGCCGCCTGGGTCATAGCCGAACTGGCGCTGTACGAGTACATCGGGCTGGCGGATGGATTCGGCCTGCGCACGCCGCGGCCGGCGGTGCTGCTTTGTTCGACCGGGCTGTTTGCCGCGGCCTATTGGTTCCCCGGATTTCTGCTGCCGGCCATGTGGATCTTCGCCGTCGTGCTGCTGGGCGTCTGCGCGCTGACCTCCCCGCTGGACCGCGTGCTGGGCGACACCGCCGCCGGTTTCTTCGGGCTGATCTATATTGCCTATCCACTGGTCCTCGCCCCGCTGATCACCACCCAGGAAAACGGCGTCGCCCAGCTTCTTTTCCTGCTGATTGTGGTTTGGGCCGGCGACACGGTTGCGCTCTATGTCGGCCGCGCCATCGGACGGCATCGAATGGCCCCCGTCCTGAGTCCGAAAAAAACCTGGGAGGGCGCGGCCGGTTCCCTGGTGGGCAGCGTCGCCGCCGGCCTGGCGGTGGTCGCCTGTGGAACCCATTTGTATCGCCACGGAATCGCGCTTCTGCTCTACATTCAGCCCTGGTGGTACTGGGTTGGGCTGGCGATTCTGCTGAACCTCGCCGCGCAGATCGGCGACCTGCTGGAGTCGGCCATCAAACGCGGCGCGGGCAGAAAAGATTCCGGCACCCTGCTGCCCGGCCATGGCGGCATTCTCGATCGCGTCGACGCATTACTGCTGGCGCTGCCCGTCCTGTGGTACGCTCTGCTTTTCCGCGTGTCGTACTAGAATTTGTCTCAGTATCCAACCGCGTCATCCTTCTATGAAAGAAGGCGCACCTGTCCAGAGGTAATTTGCGAATAGTTGCCGACAGACTTCTATTCGTGCTCGTGGCACACAAGGGGGATACGAATCCGGG